>Ga0308163_10000262_pt1 | contig 130065 bp, 117 predicted proteins | sample PhyTR1_FD_201037 | JGI IMG/M metagenome (GOLD analysis project Ga0308163, IMG submission 201037) | Phyllosphere microbial communities from UC Gill Tract Community Farm, Albany, California, United States - DLSLT.R1 | ecosystem: Host-associated > Plants > Phyllosphere > Unclassified | place...
ACAGGAGTAGCTGCTTAAGATGCCAATCACCGTGAGCATTAATTGATTAAGGGCAGCATTCTAGTTGCCCTTTCATTTTTATAAATAGGCAAATTTATTCCATTCATTTTATTTTCATTATTCCCTCGTTTCTCAATAATTAAATTGGATCAAATACCTGTGCGATGTACAAATCAAACCTATCCCCATTAACTCTGGAATATCTTTTTTCTTTTAATTGATTATCATAAACTCATTCCATTATTCAAATCGAAATTTTAGTTTTTGATGATGAGTTTTTGATAATTTGCATTACAGAACAACGACTATTAATTGTTGTCTCAGAATAACCACAATTAACGAACCCTTCGTGAACAAGGCAACGTAAGGTAGCCACTTCGACATACATGCGTTGCCTTGTTTGCGATACGATAAGAGTACATCTAAGCCGCGCCTATTCAGCTATCCACATAAGCCCGTCACGTTGGGGGAACATTTACGGCGCAGAAGGATGGATTTAAACATGTCACAGGCGGCGGTTGCGAAGTCACTAGGCGTAGTCGAAGATTGCATAACGTATTGGGAGAACCACCGGAGTGAGCCCAAAGTCTCATACTATCCACGGATACTTACGTTTCTAGGATACTCTCCATGGCAGTTTGATATTAGCACATTGCAAGGCAAGTTGAAGGAATATCGATATCGGCACGGGCTGAGTTATAAAAAATTCGGAGTGATCTTCGGAATGGACGCTGCGCATATAAAGAAACTTGAAGAAGGAAGCACTGTGCCGTTCCGCAAGACGATTGCAAAACTGGAACAGTTGTTAACAAACCCGCCCCCAGGATAGGATGATCTTTGTCACATTTAATACCATAAAATGGTTATGGCAAATCAAAAGGATTATCGAAATTATGTTTGTTGTCGCCTGAAAAATTTTCATATGAAATAAAAATGTAAGTATGGGGGAAATACCTTCATTTTATGAGAACATTAAATTTATTTTAGTAACTATTTTTAGGTTTGATCTAGCAGATAATACCTACAAATCAGTTAAAATGCTAAAAAAATGAAAAGACTTAACTGTAAAGTATGCTTCATGTTTTTAATGAACACATCGGTAGTTTTTGGACAGGTAGATACATTTACTAAGATTGGAAGATCTTTTAAAAAACAGCGGAGGAATTTGCTTGGTTTAATTTCACAACGAGACATTTGTAGAAACTCCCAATACAGATAATATGGTGTTTGAGTTTATCATAAATATTGACAACTACAATCGATTTGTGAAAAGGGAGGAATTTCTGGTTATTGGTCGTAACTTATTGAAGCTCTCTCTCGGGCGTTCATAAATAATCTTATTCTTATCTATTACATTTGCTATCATTTCCTTAAGTTTGATAATAAATCAATTAGATGATCAAAATCCAATTAGTTCCAGCCGGTTATGGCGATACCATTATCGTTAGCATCATTGCTGGAGTGGATAATAATGACCAGACCAATCTATTGATCGATTGCGGATTTAGGTATAAGCGGAATATTTTGCCGCGCATAAAGACACTCAAAAAGATCGATCGCTTCATTATCACGCATTACGACAGCGACCATATTTACAGCGCCAAAAAGTTCATTAAGGAAAACGGCGCGGCCGCGGCTCCGCACATCATTTCGATAGCACAGGTATGGCTCAATACATTCCGGCATTTGCAGGAAGAGAAACGGCTGCCGATGGATGAAGCCACGGGGCAGCAACTCAAAGAATTCGTCAATTCGATACCGCGGGTTCGTTCCGCGGGTGAAGAAGAAGAGATCGGGGCTAACCAGGCACTGCTGCTAGGTCCGGAACTTTTAAGAAATAAATACCCCTGGAATACGGATTTTGCAGAGAAGGCGGTATGTGTCGAGCATGGGCCAGTGGTGATGGTCAACGACGTTAAACTTACCTTACTATCTCCCACAAAGCCGGCTTTGAAAAAGCTGGAAGATGAATTTATCGAGGAATTAAAAAAGAAAAATATTGTCGTATCCGATTCCGAGTTGTTGGATGATGCCTTTGAACTTTTCTTACAGGAAGGCGGCAGTCTCTCTGAGCTGGGGGAAAAGGAGGCAGGCAAAACAACCAGGCTTAGCCCGGAAAAAGTACTGGAACTGAGTAATGGGGACAACTATAACCCTGATGATGCCAGCGCCAACGGCAGCTCGATCGCGTTCATACTGGAAGCTCAGGGTAAGCGGCTATTGTTCCTGGCGGATGCTCATGCCGAAACGATCATGGAAAGTTTGGCCGGGCATTTTACCGATAAGAAGCAGTACCCGATCTTTTTTGATGCGGTCAAGGTGGCGCATCACGGCAGCTTCCGCAATAATAATCCTGAGCTGATCAAAATGATTGATAGCCCTAGGTTTCTTTTTTCGACCAACGGCGCGCATCAATCCAAAAAACACCCGGATGCGGAAACGATCGCTTGTATCGTTAACCGGCCACTGTCGAACGGTATCGAAAAACGGCGGCTGATCTTTAATCATGACCTGCCGCATTTGCATGGTTTTAAAGATTCGGCTTTGAAAACCGAGTTTAAATACGAATTTGAGGTGGCCAATGATATTGAGTTAGAATGATGATAGATACTGTTAAACTTGCACAGGCCACCTGCCAGGTATTCGGCAGCAAAGAAGGGACTGGCTTTTTTGTTGGCGAAGGCATGGTCCTTACTTGCGGTCATTTGGTCACTGGTTTGGGCAAGGGTGCGCATGTTAAAGTGCTTACCAGTTCCGGTCAGCAACTGGAAAGCGTAGTCAAAGCAGTTTGCCCGGAAACTGATCTGGCTATCATTTATACTGAGGAGGTGCACCCTGACGCTATGCCCCTAATAGACTGCGCCATTCCGATCGGCCTCCAATATGCCGGCTATGGTCATCCGGATACTCATGATGGGAACCTGGTAGGCGAACCTTTACATGGGCAGGTCCTGCGTGTCATAGATTTCAGTACCGAAACCCTTCATGATGTAAGCTTGTCCAGCGATTACACGAATACAACCGTTGAGTTTCAGGGGTTTTCGGGGTCTGGCCTCATCAATGCCCAGGGAAATGTATTTGCTATCCTGCGGTTTAGTAATAATAATTATGTCAGCGCGGTCAGTATTCGCAAAGCGTCAGATTTTCTTAGCACTGAAGGCGTCTTTATTAAAAAAGGCGAGCTTGATGACTTCAAAGAGTTAATTGAAGAAGCATTCGGAGCGTTGGATGAAGGTGTACGCGAGTGGTGCAAAGCGACTGGAAAACATATTGCTCAAAAAATTACTCCGCAGCTGATCATAGAAACGCTTGAAGGCGCACTTTTCTATCCATACAATGAAGAAACGGTTAAAGGCATTATCACAGGGCTGGTTAATAACAAGCCGGTCAACCAAGCACTTTGGCTTGGCTGGTTGCGCTTTCTTACATTTATTTCCCTCTTGGAGAAAAATTATGACGATTTCAACAAGATCACGATCTCTCTCGGCTTAGTGGAATTCTCAAAATTAATGAACGTTGAGATTACACCGATCCAGGTAGAGTTAACGGTAACGCTTAATTTGCTTTTTACGGAAAAGGGTAATTTTATCAGTATCACCAGCGAATACCTCACCGATAAATTAATCGCTAACGAACTTCTGGATAACAGTTGCCACATTTTTGAATCATCAAATGCGATGTTTGGTCACAGAGTATTTACCTCCGAAAATAAAGAAAGGATCATCACCAATATCAGCGGTGGCAATAGATCCGGTTACCTCGTGCCCGGTAAACTGAATTTCGGCGTGATTAGTATGCAGCAGTTGTCCAATGAAATTGGCAGGAGCCAAAATATCCCGGAAGCCACCAAGAACCTTCAAACCCTATTTACCGATGTCCTTAAGTAAAAACAATCAACTTATTCAGGAGCTGGGAAATGATGCGCCGTTTTTCACCGAGGCAGGAATATCCTGCTGGCAGAAACAGCAAGGCAAATTACTCGTCCATGTGTTTACTCAAATTTTTCCGGACGGAGATGCGTTGCTCAGTAATTATAAGGTGCTGCGTGATCACATCGCCGTTTGTTTTCAAAGTCAGGGAGAGATTAATGATGCGCAGCGCTGGAACCTCTATATTTTTTACTTCGTTGCTGAAAAGGTAAACCAGGGAATAAAACAACTGATCGAACAAGATAAATTCTCTACTCGGAAGATCATACTGGACAATTGTGGTAGTGTGATCACAGACGAATTTATTGAACAACAGATCGATGCCGATCTGTTTGAGATCAAAGTGCAAACAAAGGTGGCTAAAGTCACCTCTCTTGACGAAGTAATCGCCAAAGGTTTTCCGAATATACATGAAGCGCTGAACAAACTCGGGGCAGGCGATACGTATGAAATTTTGACACCGCTTTTAACTTATTTGAAAGATGAATAAGCTAGCCAAGATAGAGGTAAGTGATTTCAGAATCTATCAATCCAAACAGACCTTTTCTTTTGAACTCGATGGCCGTATTGCCAATCTCATCGTTATCTACGCCCCAAACGGGTTTGGCAAAACATCTTTTTTTGATGCCGTGGAATGGGCTTATTCTGGGAAGATCGGTCGGTTCGAGCGGGACAACATCCTGGCAGAAATTGAGCGGAAAGATTATGCCAGCGGCGACCAGATCCTGCTGACCAACCGTAAGAGCTTTCGCGAAGGTCGGGAAGGGGTGATCAAAATGACTATGGAAGATGGCCGAAGTATAACCAGGAAGGTTCAAAAACGGAAGATCACGAATCAGGAGCGGTATTTTGATTACCGGTCAGGTGATCTTTCGGGGGATCTGAGTGATGTACAGCTAACCAAGCTGGCACGTACACACTTACTTACCCAGGACCAGATAGATGCTTTCCTAAGGTTTACAACGCCCGAACAAAAATTCAGAGCACTCAGTGAATTTTGGGATGAAGGCGACACGGCAATACGAACCTATAAGAATTTAGGAGGTTATATCCGGGTTGTCCAGAATGCTAAGAGCGCTTTATTGGATCGCCGCGCTGCGAATGAAAAAGAGATTAAGGCCTTGTTGAATACAGCCGAAAATGTTAATAGGGTCAATGAGGGGCTGGCGCAGCTTTCAGCACAATCAGTACTGGACTTTAAAGCGGAGCGGATTACCCATCCGGTTTCGGAAGAGATTTACAGGTCCCTGCAGGAATTAGCCGCAACCTTCTTTAAAAAGGCAGAGCGTTCATTAGAGTTCGCAAATACCAAAAGAGCCCGGTTAAACGAGTTAACGGTCAAACAGGTAGATTTTAGCAATTCCAAAATAATTCACACCGAACGGACAGTAGAACTGAGATCCCTCGAAAAACTGGAAAAATTATACACTGATCTGGCTAAGCTTATTAATGATCGTGCAATAGCGCAAAAGGCCTTAAGCGGACACAATAATTTTATTGGCGAACTGAAAAGACTACTGGTTTTATGGCCCGAATACCAGCTGATCCTAGAACGTACCGCCCTGCAAAGACAGGAGATCAACTCCCTGCTCAGCCAGAATGAACCCCAGATTAGCAAAGCAGGAATCTTCGCTGCAACCGTCCAAAACATGGAACGGCACCTAGAGCGCTTAGCTGAAAGAATAATAGAGCTTCAAAAGGACGCTGATGGCATAATGGATCTTCACCGTTTGTTCCTGAATTGGATAAAGGATAGCCAAACGTTTCGTCTCTCAGACGAGGAAATAAATAATAAGCTCGCCAAAAATCAAGCGGCACGTCAAAAGCTGACCGACGAGCAGGCTTATTATGAACGATTCTTCCAGCATAATGACCTTTCCCTCCTGGCGAATACAACAGAAGCAGAACTAAAAAAACTCATTGAAGCCGTTGATCTGGCTTCAATAGCAGTAAAATCTATCGAAGCCGATCTGCAGCAGTACCGTGACCGCTTTGAAAAAAGCGGCACATTAGTAGAAAACCTAGACCGCATCCTCATTTGGGGAGAAAGCTATGTAGCCGAGACAAATGCAGATCATTGTCCGTTGTGTAAAACCGGATTTGAAGATGTCAATGCATTGCTGGGACAGATACGTTCCGAGAAGATCGAACTCGTCAGTATCGAAAAACAGCAGGAAACGATCATCGGCTTGGAAGGGCAGCTCGAAGTGCGTCAGCAGGAATTAACAGCCAATCGTGAAGCCGTAATCGCCTATTTACAGCTACGACGTCAGATTTGCGAGGAAAACATCACGGTCTACCAATCCCAGCGTCATGGGCTTCTTCAGGAGCAGCTGGATATCAAAGCGCAGATAGAATTTGCGAACAAACAGTTAGCGACCATCCGTGAACAACTGGCCGGTCATTTTTCCTCAGATGCCGTCATCGAAGATCAGAACCCAGAAATGGTTAAAGCAGCACTGGAAAAAGAAATAACAGATATAAAAGATAAGGCGGACCGGTTGACTGCATTGATCAGCCTGAAAAGAGCGGCTAAAGAACAGGCTGAAAATGAATTGGCCGCTAATCGCAATCGGCTGACCTCACTGATGAACGCAGTAGAATTAAATGAATCAGCTAAAAGTTTCACCGATACCCGGGAGTTACTGGATCTCCTTCGGATACCGCTTGACGAAAATGAGCCGTTGATAAGGCAACGGCTGCAGACCGAACAGCTTTCGGCAAATGGTGAAGATGCTAAAATAACATTATTTAATACCAGGGTATTGGAAGTCACAGAAGAGGTCAAAGCACTACCGCTTAAATATGGAGAAATTCAGATCCCAGGACGAAAAGTAGAACTGGAAAATGAACTCCGAAGCTTAGGCCTTGAACTTGATGATTATCTTAAGCTTTACACCGAGACGTTGGACAACGCGACTATTGATCTGACCGTATTGCCGGGATTCGTAGAAAAAAATGGCGAATATATCAACAGGTTATCAGCAGACATCGTCCGCTTGGAACAGCTGACCGCTCAGATCGAACTGATTAGCGAAAATATCACAAAGCAAAAACTGGAAATAGATATCGCCGGTATCGATTCACAACTTCCGGAGCTTTATGCAGCGGAGCTAAAGCTTGATAAGGCTCAAAAAGTGGCCACCGAATATATTGATAAAGAGATCAACGGTTATTTTAATAAAGAGGTGATCAACCAGATCTATTCCCGTATCGAGCCCCATCCTGATCTTAATGTGGTCGAATTCATCCCTGAAGTTACCGGTAAAACGCTTATGTTGGATGTAAAGGCAAGCGGAGACTCAGACGCCGTTAATCCGGTCTTATATTTAAGCGCTGGACAGTTGAATGTGGTTTCCCTGAGTATCTTTTTAGCCAAGATTTTTGAAACAGGAGAAGAGGTAGTCAGTACAGTGTTTATGGATGACCCGGTACAAAATTTGAGTGATATCAATATTTTATCTTTCACCGATCTCATTCGCTCTATGGTCGTAAATTATGATAAACAAGTGGTTATTTCTACCCACGATGAACACTTTTACCAATTGATCCAGCACAAAATGCCATCCTCCGATTTCGATGCCAAGTATATTGAACTGGAGAACTTTGGTGTGGTGAAAAATTCCTTATAGATTTGAATTTAAATATAGAATCATAATGATTTTTGATTCCTTATCTTTCCATGAATGATGTAAACAACGAAAATTGTATCTTCTATACTTTAAAATGGGAGTAAATCTAAGTCATCTAAATCTTCTGAATTGAACAATTCATTTATCTGCGACTTTTCATTCAAGCGTCTTGTTCTTCACCTAGGTTTTTAATTTGGGTTTCTTGCTCTGATGAAGTAATGAGATTCTTATTTATCTGCTGTCCGTAATTGAAAATATACCCGTCAATCACAGGAATAGGGTGATCTGGTGCATATTTCAATCAACTGACCTCTTTATTTCGCAATCAAACTGCCACTTCATACCTCTCCAAGTTTTGCCGAAACTCCCGCCTCCCCGCGTTGCGGTGTTTGCTTTTAGGTAGAAAGTCGGATAAACAAGATTATTGTGGTAATTTCGTATTAACCATCCAGCGCTTAATTAGCCGGAGATAGAAATAATTTAGTAGAATTTTTATGATTTTTGAGACGCAGCCCCAGACTTGGCAGGAGCTACAGGATTATGTTGGTCAATTGTTTCGTGAATGTGGTTTCCATGTGGAAATTTCAAAGGTTTTACCAAACGTACGCGGTAAGAAAGAAATTGACGTATTTGTGCAGGATATTACTTCTGATTATAGGCCGAAAATTTTAGTAGAATGTAAGTTTTACAAAGGGAGAATAAGCCAGGAAAAGGCGCATGCATTTCGTACGGTGATGCAAGATTACGGAGCGAATCTAGGATTTATTGTTGCTCCTAACGGTTTCCAAAAAGGCTGCTATGAAGTGATAGAAAATACAAATATACGCCTTGTTTCCCTTGATGAACTTCAGGCAGAATATTTTGAGAAATGGACAACTGGAATGGTCAATAGATATATGCCAATAGCAGATTCATTATTTCCATACTGGGACCATGCTGGTGGTAAGATGCATGCCGAAGGCAAGCAGTTAAATTTTGCTACGCATCAGTTACTTAATAGGGCTTACAACCCGATATGTAGCTTAGGGCCTGGAGATCAGAGTATTTGGGGATTTCGACGTAATTATCCAATAACGCTTCCTGTTCTAGACGATGACCTGAATATAACTGGCCAGTTGGAAATAAATTCTCACAGACAATATTTTGATTTTATTAGGGATAATTCCGATAGAGCAATTCTATTATACAGAAAATTCTTTGGCGAAGGATGATGACGTTGAAGATATTGTAAGATGTAATATATAAATTGTATTATGGTTAGATTGTACATAGACTGGAATGTGATGAGCCAGATGAAGGCCGGCCAGCATGCGGAACTATCAGAGATAGTTAGAGACAAGGAAAAATTCTTTAACGTATATTCTACATCCCATATAGGCGATATAGCGGCAAGTGATCAGAGCGAGACAAACAGAGAAAACATTGACTTAGATCTTGAGTTCATTCAAAATTTGACTGATGGCTATTGCGTATACAACACGGGCAGCGAAATAGTGATTGAGCAGAGACAAGCTTCGGAGCTTTATCGGGAGCGGACTGATTTTAGCGAAATCCGTAAAATATTCGAGCCCGGGGCATTTGATAAGATGTTGAATGAGTTCGATCCCGAGATGCGTCAGATAATCACTCCCGCAATTAATCTATTGAAGAACCTTCCCATAGACGATGTGTTCAGGGAAGCTTTTGAAAATCCTGATACGGTTGCCCAGATGCGGCAATTTTTGCCAGATTTGGAAAATAATTATAGTCCCGCAGGAGTTTTTAATTCCTTCCTTAATATGTTTACCCGGTTAAATGAGGACGAGGACTACAAGCAATTAAGGGAAACGCTGCAAAAAGGAGTGCAAATCAATAGAAATAAACTATTCGATGCGAAGGAACCTTATCAGATGATTGATAAGGCTTATAAAAAGTTTGGAGTCGTCCTTCCTGATACCGAGATGGAGAACAAAAATGCGCCCAGTTGGTATAATGAATTGACCAATGAATACATAAAACTCGATATGCACGGTTATCAGGAGGACAAAGTGTCCGTTGGTAAGGGCAGAAAGCAGACCTTTCGCAATACGATGGAAGATGCATTCCATGTTGCGTTTGCAACGACCTGCGACTTCTACATCACCAATGATGAAAGAAACTATAAAAAGGCTCAGGTTGTATATGAAAAGCTCCGAATCAATTCTTTGGTCATGAAGCCCGATGAATTTGTAGCACACTACAAAGACTGGCTACAAATAAAGGGTGATAGATTCATTGGCCTCATATCCGCCATACTTCAACATGGAGAACCTGAAATTAGCGACGATGGAAGCCAGCGCACTTACTTCGGCTGCTTTTTTATTTTTGACTATTTCAATAAGGTCTACGTCGTGAGCGGAACAGATTGGTCCATCGTGCTCTCCAGAGCAAAGCCAACGAATGCCAGGTTTCTTTACGAAAATGAGCTTACCACGCTGATTGATAAGTTACTCATGATCTTCGGAGAAGATATTGACCAGACCGGAAGTCTTAAGCCAGAAGAAAAGACTATGGTGCAAGAAGACCGATGGGCCGGCAGAAAATGGCTCCACGGAGAGCTACTCTACCACCTTAGGATAATTAACGGGTACCTCCAGTTATACCTTTCTCGAAATAAAGCTCAGTAACGTGAATTTGCCAGACCTGATAGTAAGCAAAATTAAGCGGTTGGGTCTGCAAAATATTCGGTCAGTTGCGAAAACGACTCTCCGAAATTAGGGCTCCGAAGTCCTTCAACAATTTCGTTTAGCTCAAGATCTGTTTTTAAGAGTTCCCATTTATCGCTCGTCCAGGTAACCTCTGACCATAAAGGACGACCGGCACTATTTAACTTAATCTCTTGATCCTTGTAAACTTTCAGCTCAACGGATGAACCGTTTGAAATCGTGTAGACCTCAAATTTATCTATCTCTTTGCTTGCATGCTCACCAACGATGGCCAGCACCTGCCCGGCATTGTCACCGGTAGCTTTTCTATACAGCTTATATTCCATAGAGCAAATTTACCTTTTAATGGCAGTCCACCAGTTGCAATTTATGTTTTTATTTCAGGATTTTTTTTGACCAGGCATTCTATAATGGCGCGTTTAAGTTTGGCCTCCTCTTCGCTGACGGATCGATGGACAACAACCACTTTGTATTCCTTTGAAATTATTTTTGAACTGGGCCTTTGCTTAACCAGGTAGTTAGTGAGATAATAGATAAGTACGGGCTGAGCATTAATTCCAAGAAAACGGAAATTATCGAACTCAAGCCTAATGTGGATAAACCGTACTCCATTAACCCTATTTAAAGGTAATTAATTTGGGTATGAAAATTGACGAGACGGGGTCATTAATTTTGGTTTATCAGCATAAGGAACTGCTGAAAGAGTTGGATGCGATGCTGCGGGGCTAGAGAAGTAAATCCTGATTCATGAAAGTTTTTCCTAGTTGCGCAACCAACTTGGATATTCCCAAATTGGTTGAATGCAATTCCGTTCGCTAACATCTGCCTTTCAACAAAAAAAAATTATGGCGACGGATGTACTCGCAAAACGATTGAAAAATTTGAACAGTTGTTAACACCCTCCCCCTCCCAAATAGGCTAATCTTTGACACAGCTAATTCCATAAGATGTTTATGGCAAATCAAATTGATTGTCAAAATTATGTTTGGTTGTCACATGGTATTTTGTATTGCCGATCCTATGTTTTCGGGATTGGCGGTTCAAAGCTTCGATTGTAACATTTTTCCCAAGCCTTTAAGAATTTCACTTTATTTGGATAGATTGGCATATAACTCGTTTGCAATGCTGGCAGCTAGACCATACTTCTTGTTAATTATACTATTATATAAACGTTGATTGTTTTTTGGCAAGTCGGAAAAATCTGTCATTCCAAACTCAATAAGAAGGTTAGACATCCTTTCGACTTGTTCATTACGCACTAGGTGATAGAGTACTTCTTTATCATTATTTAATCCTTTTTCAAAATAATATATCCATCGATCTTCAGGTATCTCGGAAAGCTTTTCCTTTGCAACGGGAACAGCCGCACGTGAAACACCATAAGAATTTCCTAGGTAGACAATTAAATAAGCTTGAATACAGAACAAAAATGCTGGTTTTGGTATAGTTGATCCTAGGTTTGCCAGTGCCTTCACCGCTGCGGGTTCATTGTAAAAATTATCCCTCGAGTAGTGTACGGCTATTAAATTCTGTGCAGCCTTTATAAATGTATTTGATCTTAAACTTTCAGGAACATAGTCAAAGCCACCTACTTTTAACAAAACATGTTTAAGTCCATTTGAAGCGGAAATATTGTTGTCTGCAACTACATCTCTGTAGGCCAATCCGACGTTCCAACGTTCAGTCTCACCCAATTTTTCCCAAACCAGCGGAAGGATAATATTAAAATTTGCAAGTGCATGCTCAATTTTTGCTCCAGTATCCTTCTTTATTGAATTTAGAAGTACAAAGCTAACGGTCTTGGCATAGAATATTGGTGCGCCAATAAGTAACTCTATTTCCGTATCATCCTCTTGAAAACTTTCGGTTAATAGGCTGTTTCGAAATTCAGCAAATTCCATGGCAACGACCATATTTTCATGTCCCAAAACATACTTAATGCTATCCTTAATAATGTTAAGGGCCTGCAATTTGTCTAATTCTTCATCTGCTTTATCGGACAAATGATGCGATATCAATTCTTGGGCATGTCTTAGGTGTAATGCTGCGGTTCCAGTAAGTAAACCCAGTTGTTCTGCAAGTTGAATGGTTTGTATTTCAGTTATCACCGTCTCGTATGGGGTGCTATCAGTAATATCCGATCTGCCCATCATTTCCCCGATGAATTGCATTCCTAATGAGGCTAGAGTTTCTTTAAGCCTAGAAATTGTTTTTCCCCAAGCAAAATCGACAGCCATATCATAGGCTCCTAATTCATTAAATGCACCTACTATTTTATCTTGTAGTCGTGGACTCAAACCTCTGGCATATGACATCATTGCACTAATGTCTGTTACTGATTTGTTAGGTATTGAAACTTCTTCTGATCCTGACCAAATTGCTGGAAGACTACTCATAATGAAAATATTTTAACAGGACCATCCTGTGATTTTATAAAACAAAAACAAAACACTTTAGATGCAATCATATTATGGAAGGTGTGTGTTCTCGCCCCTCCATTTATTGCTTTGACCTCATCAGGATTAAGATAATTATTCCTCAAAATAAAATGATAACCAATCAGTGTACCATGAGTTGAAAAAATGGCTATTCCATCATTATTGACCATCGCTTTAATGAGATTAGCTTGCTGGCGCAATAACGTCGTGCTTTGTCTCGATTTTTCCGACTCATCATTGTAAAGTAAGCTAGGAATATCTATGGGATTTGGAATAAAGGTGCCATCTGGAATAGCTGATTTTAGTGCCTTTAACCCTTCAACGGAATCATCTACAACACCAATTAAATTGCCGTGACCATCCTTTAACCCATTTCCAAGAATTTTCTCATAGTAACTTATTGCCGTAATTTTGATATCATCTTTTAAATCTCTGCAAATATGTTCACACAAAAGATTTAATTCGTTTGTATTTAGGTCGCTTGGATCATCTAGCGATAACGATACTAATATTCTACTTCTTAAGCCACTTACCTCCACGGTTTTTTTTCCAATATTTCTTATATAGGCAACTGTGCAGCCGGGAATTTCTATTTTAAGTGGTCCTACTACCTGACTATACATCGAAGCTGTAGTTTCGGTAATTTCAGCGCAAGATACTCCATAAGTTAATATCCCGTCCTTGACTTCTATATAGATAATCCACTCACTGTTACACAAAGGAGCACATGATTTAATGATTTTTTTGAAAGCGTCCTCCGTAATTTCGCAAACCCCAATCTGTGTTTTAAAGTCGGGAATTGCCTTTAAAATAGTAAGATCATTTGTGACTAAAACCTCAGGATATAACACCTTACCCTCTTCTTGATAATCAGCCAACATATTTATGATATGGAAAATACCTTCTTGGGTAAGTGGTTCTGTAGATTTAAAGCCTTCCTTGAAGAGAAAAGATCCGATTTGATCCTTAATTGTCTCCCTTAAAGTAGCGGGTGTTGGCGCGTTCATATTTCTAGATGGGGTATATATGAGATTTAAATGTATGAATTTATTTTCTGTTAGCAAATGTTTAAAGACTTTGACAAAGTCCGATAGAGGGATGTATCTATAGCAGTGAAATGCGCAGCACTGAGTTTAGTATTACATCGCAGAGGTAGGCAAATACTATAACAACAATCCTGTATCTTTTACTAAATTTACAGGGTTATCTAAACGCTACCCAATGTCCTTAAATAGTAGTCATTTAATGGATCAAATCCACGATCTGATCTCTCAGCTTTTTAAAAATACCGCGGAGAAAAACCGGATGAATCTGGGTGACCAGGCCAATTACCTAGAGGACCTTTTCGGAAATATCTTCAATGAGCTGTACGGCTACCAAGCGGTCAACATCAATCAAGGCAAGGCTAACCAGCAGGCAGTTGATTTGATTGATGAAGAAAGCAAAGTTATGATCCAGGTGACTAGCCGCCAATCTGGATTTCCCAAGAAGAAAAACGATACGGTTGACGGGTTTTTAAAACAGGAAGAATATATAACCTTCAAAAAGCTTTTTCTGCTATTTCTGACAGATAACACGGTCGGGACGAACGAACTGAATAAGCAAACCATCCGAAAAGGATGCGCTTATGAAGGTATTGACAAAAATAAGCTACTCAATAAGATCAAATCAGCTAAAGTACCGGTCAAAGAAAAAGTGCTTCAACTGCTGAATGAAGAGTTATTAAAGCGTGATCCTGTTCGGTCCCTTTGCACATTGGATCTACATTTATTAAAAACAGCGCTTAATGCAGACCTGGAAAAGTTCCTGTCTATGAAGTATTTTGCGAATACCCTGAAGAGTGGAATGCCTAAATTGCTTGGAAGGCAGGTCAGACGCTATAATCAGGAAATCAAAGTCAGCATAAAAGATTTGCAACAGTCCGATGAAGAGGAGACTACAAAGCAGGAAGTGATTGTAGGGCAGCTATCCTCATTGATGCTCTCTGAAAAACCTACATTTTTGTTTGGAGAAATGGGAAGTGGAAAAAGTACAATGGCAGCTGAGCTACTTTGGCGTGAGAACCAAGCGACTGATGGCATTCATATGTTAATCCCGGCAAATATTATCAAAGGGAATATCAGTGAACAGACATCCAGCCTCCTGCAACTGATGGCTTCTTTTTTGAATGAGCAGCTTCTAATCAGTTGCGACCAGCAGCAAATCAGCGCGTTGCTAAAGCAGGAGGTTGTTACAATCAGCTTTGATGGACTTGACGAACTTTTGCTAACCGAGGCTAGAAATTTAGTCGCACATTTGCTCAAATTTAGCGAAAGCTTTAGCAATTTGACTATCATCGCTACTGGCAGGCCGATCGAATTGACCAACGTAGTTAACCGCAGGAACTGGAACTGCCTTTCCACCATCGACCTTTCGCAGCAGGAGATGATACAACTGCTTATCAATGAAAGTATTGCTGAAGGACAAAACTTTGAGTCAGCTAAAAAGGATGCGGAAAAACGCATCGCCTATATAAAAACTAGAACCGATTTGCTCAACCTTGCTGTTACCCCATTGGTGTTGACAATGATTCGCGATCATTTGACAGAGCAATCCGATGCCCTGAGCCTGGGAGATATTCTATATAAGGTTATGAAAGCGAAACTGAGCTGGGACGGAAAGGATCCTAAAAAACACACAAGCAGTTTTTTTGAGGCCTATCCATCGGTTTTCGAGCGTGAAAAATTCGCGGCAGCATTGAGTGAATTCATTTATTCGGCGGAAGATAAAAGCATTTCTGAAGAGGCGCTCTACCTTATGTGCAGTAGATTGGTTGATGACAAGTCCCTTGCCGGGAGCAAACTAAGCAGCCATGTAGTAGAATATCTAAAAAGTACCTTTCTGCAAAAAACTAATGAAAAATATGCATTTATCTCTCAGCCATTGTTAGACACTGGCTATGGCATTTTTCTGAGCGAGCACCTTTTTGATAGTACGCCAACGTTTGACTTTTGCTCGTTAAACTGGCGGGCGATCAGTATCGCGGCTGCTGTTATCCGTGCTAGAGGAGAAAGTGATAGCTATCGTGACAGCTTCAGCACCTTGCTGAAAACATTTCTGATAAAAGAGAATAAAAGCACACAAGCAGCAGTTATTGTTCAGGAGTTCGGAGATAAAGAACTTGCAGAACAATATATTGAATTGCTAAGGCCATTACAGTTCCGTCCCTTCAGAACATGGAAAGACGAGGATACCAATTTGCAACAGGCAAATTCGTTTGCGCCTATTGCTCTTGCCAACTCCATACACTTGGCGGGAAAGGTTGGTTTTGACTGGTTTTTTACTGAATATCTAGACTTGCACAATCCTCTCAATACCCATGAAACAGGATTATCAGCTAATTTATTGCTCTATTATCTGATTAGGAAAAACTACTCGTTGGACAAGGATGAAACCAAGTTAATTTCGGAATTCGCCAGGTATGTTTCCTATTATCGTAACTTTGCTATAACGGACATTCTTCCAGTAATCTCGCTGCTGATTCCAGAAGAATTCCAGCCAGTACTGAGAGCTAGATTGTTGCTGGTGATGTTAAAAAAAGATGCAGCAGCTGACCGAGCGACTCACTTAGTCAGCGAGTTGGTTAAGGATCATGGTGCGAAGCCGTTGTTGGATGCTATTGAAGTGTATGCTCAGGAAACTGAGCGCAACCACAAACCGGAAATAATAAAACTGTGGTACCGGCACTATCAGGGTGATGCGATTAACGACGCGATTTTCAAAGGAACAGTTTCAGCAATAATTCATGGGGATGCAGACCTAATGGAGATGCTCATCTCAAAGACCAGTAAGGAACGATTGTTTCAGTACCTAAAATTGCTATGTTTGACTGATGCCACTAGATCTGACGAGTCAGCGATCCTATTGTACGAATATTTTGGGCTCTCCGACTTTTACCTGATTGCAAGGCCGATTATGCAATTCTCAACATGGAGTGATGGCAAAGACCTCAGGAGAAAAAAAATCCTCAATAGCATTCTTTTTGAAGAGGATGAACCGGCCGCCAAACTGGTTGGTACGATTAATTATACAGGTAAGGATGAAATACCATTATTGGGTTTTGAATATCTGATCAAGTCTTTTCTATTCTTGGACGATGATTACCCTGGGTATTTTTATCATGCCATCAAACTGCTGCCAAAGTATGCATTAACCAGAAATCCTGAACTTAGGGATGCCATAAGCAAGCTTCTTAGTAAAAAAACAATTTATTTTGATACTCTAAGGAATTCTGCCCTTAGTTTGGACATGAGTAGAAGGTTGAATTCACAGCAAATCATGATTTCCTGCATGCCAGGAGATTGCGGACCTGAACTGCTATCTTTGGTCCGGGGCTCAATGGACCGCGTGCCTTCGGGTGATGAATGGCTCTCGTTCGTCAATAAACTTGACTTTAGCAAGGAGGTGTTAAACCAGCTTTATCTGGTGATTCCTAATTTAAATCCTTGGGCGAAGACCCATGCGTTAATTATTCTTTATCGCAATACTTTTCCGCTATCTAAACAAGAAATAAATGATTTAGCGCAGCTGCTAATGGGTAAAGGACGCTTCTACGATAGCGTCTGGAGGCCAGAATCCCAAACCAAAATTCTGGAGGATCCAGTATTTCTTCCAATGCTGATTGAAGCTCTTCACTCTGAAGAACTCAATGAAAATGACAACGTAGTAAGTCTGATTTGCCATCATCACCTAGAAAGCGTCTCAGAAGAAGATAGTTTGTATGCACTTGTATTAGAAGTTCAACACTCCTTTTATATTTTTCACTTTCTTCAAAATTATGCAAATCGTTTCTCAGATCCTGAATTCGTAGAGAAGCTACAAGCAGCCGCAGATAAAGCAAAAAGAGCACTCACGACTAAACAGATCACCGTAACTATTTTGCTGAGAGCTTACCAAGGTAGTCACGAAGATTGGGTGATTTTACTGGAAACCTTATTTTTTGAAAGGGGGCATTTCGAGGAAGCGATGTATCATGGACTGTATGCCTGGTTAATTTATATTAGGAAGCAATTTCCTGAAATCAGTCAAGCCGCTGGAAAAGCAGCGTTGCAGCTGGCCACTGCGCGCATAGAAACTCTTGGATTTGGTGACAAAAGTTTCAAAGGCGTGTTCATATTGCTTGCCCACGAATTTTACCACGTAGATAACCTTGACTTTGCTTCTGGCCTGAGCAATAGAAAAATGGATGATGAACTTTACACCTCGCTGGTCATCAGAGCAGGTGAACCCGCACCCCCTCAGGACCCCATCCCATTAACCAATTCTGGATATTCTTATTTTAAAGAAAATAAGACCAGCTACATTCGCCAATATAGTGGGGACGAGATCGAGTCATACCTGGCAACGGGCGTGGGATTGCCTTCAGGATTTGGAGCCTTCATTAGATCGTTGATATATCACGGAAGTATCACGGATGATCAATTAAACCAAAGCTATCAAAAAGCCCCGGGGAGGGTTATTCATGTACTTCTTCGCTTTTTATCCAGCTCGGAAGTTGATTTTGGGGCGCTTTTAGAAATGTGGGGAGAGATGGAACACAGAGCCTTGTTTACCGAATTCAAGGGCATATTTGGCTTGCTAAAAGAAATCCGTCTGCGGCAGCCTGACGGCTCGGAGACTTACGTCCAAGAACTTAAAAACAGGATTTTAGTCAACCATAAAAAATTTCTCGGAGAATTAGAGTTTTATTATGTTGAGCTTTTCCAAATGAAAGTCAAGCTGGAGTTCGAGTTCTTTCAAATCTTGATTGAAGAGATCATCGGCAGACAGTATTTGCTGCAAATGGATTTGCTATACTTAGTCAGTGAACATATCGCTGAGGATATCAGTGCAGCTGAACATGATAAAATCGCAGAACTCTGCTATACCTATATAACCTCCACGCTAGCATCGAGCGACGTGGATCATGAAAAGGATTACTATCAGATTCAATGGCTATTAGCGCTCATTTACCTGTATGTTAAAAAGAATACAGATTCGCAAGTAACTTTCTGTTTTTTGATGGGCATGCAATCTTTGTTCATTCAAGATTCGCGGATTACTCATGTAAAAAAAGAAGGGTACTTATCGCATTTTAAGGGAAGAGATTTGATCAATCATACGGCTAGTCTTTTTGAGAAAATTCCAGAAAGTCTTGTGGGCGAAATATTAAAAGTAGGTCTGAGCATAGAAATCCCGGAAATTCGCGTAGTCTGCCGCCTGTTGAACAATTTCCACTTAATCAAAGAAAAATAGATTACAAGCATTAATATGAAAATCGATTTTAGCACCATCCAAGTTTTCAATTGGGACAAACTCTATTATATCGAACTTGAAAATGAGGTCGGTATTGAAGCATTCAGAAAATTGTGCGACAATCAAGAAGCATCCTTAATGACTACTGAAAAAGAGTTTAAGGGACTGGTCACAGGCGAAATGGAAAAGCTCCATCCCGATGATCAGAGTAGCTACTATATGCAAATATTTGAGCGAGATGAGATGATTATTAAAGAAATCTTGCGGCAGCAGCGGTACGCGTTGTGTTTATCTATATTTTCCTTCTTTGAAGGTAGATTAAAAGCACTATGTACACTCATCGAAAATAAATTTAGCTTTAAACTGAAGGTTGAAGATTTAAATGGGAATGAGGATTTATTGAGGTACTGGAACTATTTGGCAAAGGTGTTCGAGGTTGAAGTTGGAGCCTTGGAAAAATATTACACACCGATCAGAAACCAAAAAGTAGTACGTAATCTTATAGCACATCAGAATGGGATACCCAGACCTGAGCAGGCAAAAAAAATTAATATAGTGAAGGGCCTAACACTTCAAGCATTTGGCGAATTTCAGCAGATCATTATACATGATCCAATTTACATCGTGGATTTATTGGATCGAATGGAACTCTTTTTAAAAGAATTGCTTTTAGCGGTTGATGAGAGAGCAATACAAATAATGACCAGTAGTGATAAAAAGCCAGCAAATTAATTGCTGGCTTTAGCAAGATGCGGTATAGAAGCTATGAAGCCAGTGGATGCCGACGACCTGCACAAACCCTAAGAAATCTTGATCAGAATTTCCTTTTTCATGTTTTCTGAAAAATCCTTTTGCATCACGCTATTGTTTTCTTTTTTCATGTAAAATGTGGATCTAGAGGAGGTTTAAGTGGTTTTATCTATTCTATGTCAGTCATCATCGGTCAACTTAATATGGTTATATTTATTTTCGATTAAGTCTCCGACCAGAAAGTTTTTTCCAGATGTTGCGCAACTGTTTTACTTCAGCTGCCGTGAACTTCAACTGCCTAATCAATAATTCTTGATCTATTAAATCCATAACCTCCCCAATGCGTCGTTCACGAATCAATGAGTCTACCCTTTCAAAATTGACACGATTATGAATTAGCAGTGGCAATGGAATTTCTCCAATCTCCGTCGGCTCAAAAGTAAGTACTCCGCCCCCATAACTCCGCCCGGTGATTTCTGAAAAAGCAAAGGTTAAGGAGTTCAAAAAAGATAGGGCAACTTTTTTAGGGTCAACCTCAGGACGAAAACGTACTCGGTGGATAGTATCCGTTGAAGAGGTATTTGTTCCATTAACAATCAGCTTCGGGTAATCACCTACCTGTCGCAAGGCGAAACCACCTGGCTCGTAAACTGATGGAGTGATATACCAGCGTTTCCTGATTCTGCATTTATAACCTTTATGGTAGTCTTTGGATTCACCATAACGGATATAGGCTTGGCAAGCTTGGGGTAGTCTGTCGAAGTCTTCGTCTGGTGGCATGAATAACAGGCTTTCTATATTTGCGGCTACATTTTCCAAAAAATCCTGCTCTGTGAATTTAATGCCACGAAAATGTGCCGACCTGCTGACCACTCTTTTTGTATAAGGAAGGATACCCCATTGCTCAGCAGTTCTTTGCGTGATCATAAAGAACTCATTGATTCCCGTAACAAGTCCCACGTTTGTGATCATTAATTCGCCCGCCAACTGAATGCGGGGATCTGACTTTATCCTACGCAATAAATGAATTTCTTCTTCGTCCAAAAAGTATTTTGTCCATTTCTCTGTATCATGTTCCAGCACTTTTACTTCACCATTCTGTACCTCCGCAATATCCAGGTTCTCCAATTCTTCCAGTGATGTAACTTCTACGACACGTATCCCATTTGTGCCTGCCACTTCCTTTTCGCAAAGCAACAGCACCACCTCCTGCTGGATATCCTTAAACACCAACTTTTTAAACGTAACTATCGTCACCCGTTCGAAAAAACGCGAAAGGAAAACGCGCGTTTCAGCAGCATATTTCACTTGGAAAAGTTCCGCCGGGATAACCATACCTAACTTCCCGCTAGGATTCAAGCGGCCAGCGGATAACACTAGGAATGGCACCCAAATATTTGTCAGCTTATTCGGGTTTAGTCCCATTTCCCGCATCATCTCAATGGCTAGGCTACGGTGTTCTTCCGGGAAGTTTTGGTAACGGATAAAAGGCGGGTTGCCTACCACCACGTCAAAACGTTCGGCCGGGTTGGCTGCCAAAAAACTGAAGAAATCTGCGTTGGTGATGGTTGTGGAATTCAGCCCATAATGAGCTGCACGGGCCTTGGACTTTTGCGCTTCCACAGTTAATAATTCTACCCCTTTGATCCGTCCAAATAATTCATTTTCAGGGACACCAATCTCTAATAATCTTTGGATAACGGCTTCCACAAAGTTGCCGTCACCACAGCTTGGCTCCAAAACACGGACAACTTGTTCGGTTATCGCCCATTTACAGATAAAATCAGCGATCGGCTGTGGCGTATAATAACCGCCACGTAGCTTACGGGAATCAATATCTTCTTTTTCTATAATTTTAGCCATCGAGCTATTCTTCAAAATTTGTTGTAAAAATCTGGTCACTGAGTGCTGTACTGATGTCAGCAGCTGTGATCCCATACAATTGATTTACCTGATCCTGCAGGCCTGTTTCCAGAAACTCTAACTTTCGCCGAAGCACAGTTTTCCTGGCGGGGTTCTGCATGCCTAAATAATTCCTCTTCGCCGCAATGACCTGTTCCGCCAAATCCACGATGTCATCGTGTAGCTTAAGCTCTGTAGGGTCCGCAAAGTTAATTTCTTTAATAGGTAATTTCTCCATGAACTGCTTGCCATGCGAATAATAAGCACCTCTGAATTCACTCGCCCCTGATTTGATAATGCCCTCAAAAAGAGGGTGTGACAGGATCGCCATGAAATATAATGGAGAGTAATTAGTGATGCTCAATAACGAATAGTAAGGGCCGTTACCACCACCGGTAAACTGGATGTTCTCTTCATCATATACATAACTAGCCTCTTTAGACAAAACCGGCCAGATCAGCTTATTACTTCCATGGAACTTGGTAAGGCTTTGTGAGCGCCCGAACTGATACCACTTCGGGTTTTTAGAACCATTGATGCTTCTTTTTTCTAAAGCAAGCTTGTGCAGGTAAAGATATGCCCAGCCTAGCGGATAATTAGACTGGAAAAACGCCTCATTGAACACTTCCGCCTTGTCCGTAATGGTATAAGGAAAGATCATTTGCGCATTCGCGTGTACGGTGTCGAACAGTCCAAAACTAAGGTCGTAAAGACAGGGTTTGCAGACCGCCTTCTCCACTTCATAGTCCACGCCGCCTTTTCTGAAGCGGTAGGTGTTAGTGGTTTCTGCGATCGGCTGGAATATATATATCTTGTCTGCGCTGGTCTGCAGCCCAACTGTTATCTCTGCCACGCTGTTCATAGGTACGGTACCAGTATACAGCTTATTAAAGACCGCCTGCGTTTCATCCGCGAGGAATATCCAGGGCTCTTCCCTGAAATCCCCTTTTTCAAAAGTACGATAGTTAACAACCCCTGAAAAAAGGTCCCTGGTCAGATGCCTGATACGCTTAAATTCAAATTGGTCGTTGCCGGTTGGACCTAAAACAACAATTGCGGTATAAGTGCTGCGTTGCGGGAAGACCTGTGTTACTCCGAAGTGGATTATCTTAGCCAGTTCGCTGCTGCCGGTAATGAAACGACGCAGGGCACGGCCGCCCTTTACGATAAAGAATTTATTAGGTACAATATAACCTAGCCGCCCTGAGGGTCGTAGCAATTGCACAGCCCGTTGGATAAACAGGTAATATTTATCAAAAGTGTCTGATTGTGCTACAGTATAACCCGCAACCACGTGCTGGTAGAATTTGATCTCTTCCGCAAGGTATTTAACCATGTGCTGGATACGGACATAGGGTGGGTTACCAATGATTGCGTCGAACCCGCCTGATACCGCAAGGAAAGGAAACTCTACTGACCAGTTGAACGGTTTGACCTTATACAGTAATTCGTCATTATTGATGGCCGTCAGGTCAAATGTAAAATAACGATCGTCTACTAGTGAGTTACCTGTCTTAATGTGATTATCCAGCGAAGGCAGCACCTTGGTACCATGATGGGTTAAAAAATGGTTCACCGACCCAGAATTCTCTTGTTCTAGCAATTTCAAGAACAGACTGAACTTAGTCACTTCCACCGCATATGGATTGATATCCACGCCGTAAATATGGTTAAGCAGTACCAAATGGCGGCCTTTTAAGGTCAGATTATAAGCTCCCGTTTTATCCAAAACTAAAAGCTCCGGGTCAGGATTTCCTGTTGCGAGTAAAGCCAGCGTGACCTTTTCTAGTAAATAATCAAACAGGGCGACCAGGAAGGTGCCTGAGCCGCAACAGATATCAGCGATCTTCAATTGCTGAAATTCGGCCAGTGTTTTTCCTTCAAATAAGGGTTCCAGCGTTTCGCGGATCAATTGCCGCACAACCAGTTTAGGCGTTGGTACTACCCCACTGGAGGCCGCCACTTCCGGTTCTTCGACTAGGCTAACCTGACCTGCTGTGGTGATCAATACTCGGCTGCCCAGGTAACGTTCATAGATCTGGCCGAGTATGGCAGGGTCAACGACCGAAAAATCATAAGGACTTTCCGGGTAATAAAGCTCATTAAAGATTCCCACTAAAATAGTTGAGTCTATGTTGATCTGCAAAGACAGCTGGTCGTCGATGAAATCGAACAGGCCTGAATTATATTTTTGATCAGAACCCAAGAAAACTGTTTTCAACTCTTCATAGTTCTTTACCTGTTTCAAGGTCTCGTATTTTTCAATATCGCGGTCTTCACAGATACGCAAGAATACGATCCGGTTTAGCAAACGCTGAACTAGGATGTTGACCGTTTCCTCATCCAGGCCAGGGTTGCTGTTTATCATGTCCGTGGCTATCAATAAGCGCCATTTTTCTATCTGGCCTAGAAATACGTCATCAAAAGTGCTGAGTTCCGGAACATTCATCGAAAAATACTCATCTAGGTAACCGGCTGATACCGAATTAAAGGAAAGTAAGTCGTATAGAGCATCAAAGTTCGTTAGGAAATCTTTATACCGGAAAACCCGATAACGCGCTATAGACGGATCATCCGTGCTGTTCGGCTGATGGCGGCAATCATAAACCACCAGTTTATCAAAGTTGGTTAATACAGTAACCCCTAAGTTCGCACTCCAGCCATACCGCCGGGCCTGGAAAGCCGACTTCGCTGAGCGCTCAATATCAACTGCTACTTTTTTGGCTTCTACGAAAATCTTTCGGGTACCATGTATACGCAGTGTATAGTCCGGGTTTTTCTTTGCCAGTATATCCGCTTCAGTAACTTCGATGGCTTCCTCCTGGATAACATCACGCAAGAACTGCGTCTGGCCGGATTCGTTGTCAATATCCCAGCCGAATGTCTTCAGCAATGGGCTGATGAAGTCTACGCGCAGTTGCGCTTCATTGTACGTGTTTTTGCTGTATACAGCATACTGGGCTGCAAACGCTTCCACCAAATGCTCTAACTGCAAACGGCTTTCTTTTTTTATATAGGTAACGTTATAAGCCATTTGTCAGCAATAAATTGTCTTTTAAACGATTCCTAATCTGCTCGCCTGCAAAATTAATCGCTTTAAGTCCTAGTTGTTCCCCTGCCACGATCTCCAGTAAGAGGTCTGCCAACCACAATGTCAGGAGTTCTTCACCATCAGCTTGCAGTGCCTGTGCGAACAACTCGATCTGTTGCTTCTTAGCCTTACGATCGCCTCTTTCAATTTTACTTAACATGGGAGAGTCAATATGTAATCGATCAGCCACATGTTTTTGTAAAAGCATGCCGTCCTCGCGGAGTTGCTTAATTCTAGTGCCGAATTGGTTTGTCATTATTTGTCAAATATTGACAATTTTAAACTAAAAACCCTTGTAACGGAAATAATTTTATAAACATTTAACAGAAATACCTTTCTTGATGACACCACGAGTGGCTTACGAGATCGATATGACAAAAAGAGGTTTTTGTTATTTTTATTTGGCTAATTTCGAAATCTGATTAGCTAGATTCGACTGGGTATTGTGGTAGCTATTATATTTACAATATTAAATATAAGCCTTATGACACCTACAAATCTTAATAACATCGTTCAATCGAAAAAGTTCCGACACAGCGCAGGATTCGGTAAGAGAATGGAATATTATGTTTTAGGTCTTATGTTAAAAGAAGGTCTAGACATTTATATTCCTTTAGTTGACGATTTTGGTATTGATGCAGTATTAAGGAAGTCAGATGGAACGTTCATTGAGTTACAAATCAAGGCGCGGAGCGAAGACGTTTTATTTGGTGATGCCGCTCTTTTCGCAGCAATTTCTCATGAAGTGAGGCTAAACTACTTCTTTGTTTTTTATTCTAGTAGATTAGATAAAATTTGGGTTATGTCATCAGAAGAATTTTGTAAGGAGAGCAATTTAAATAAGTCAGGAAAGAACGTTGGCAAACGATCAATATGGTTTAATGGGAGAAGTAAGAAAACAATGACTGAGCATGCATACCCGAGATTTGATAAATACTTTGACCCCGGATTCTCCCGATTTAAATAGTTAGTTGTGATTCGGGTATACAACTAGATTAATGGGAGTTTTTAATCACTGAAAAATCCCACAACATTCCCGTAACAAAACGGAGGTTCGCGACATGGTTATGCCTTCGTTCATGATTAGGAGGTATACCTATTATCCCAATTAAAAATAGTTAAATGAGCACACCAAAAAACCACCATTATGTTTCCAGAGTATTGAGTAATAATTTCCTATCTATGGATGGGGGAATCTATCGATACAGTAAGGTAAGCAAAAGGATATCGGAATTAAATTCGACTAAAGGACTCTTTTCTAGTCCGTACCTCAATACTGTAATTGATGATGATGGAAACTTGGACCACACCTCCATTGAACATGTCATAAGTATGCATTTCGAAAAAGACTTTCCTAAACATTATAAAGTGATCATGGAGATGCTTAAAGAAGACCATGAGATTGGAAAGCCTATTCCCAATTCGGAGATGGTTCTTGATTCAGTTAAAAGCATAGTGGAAATGGGCTTTATCGGGAGAATGAGGCATCCCTTGGATATGCAGCGTACCGAAAACGTCATATTTGGGGCCATGATGACCCTAGCCGAAGGCTTGGAAGAAGGACTTAGAAATAGCATGATTTCCCATTTTGTGAGTAAAGCTAAAGTTCCTAATAAGATCCCCCTAGATTTTCCTGAGCTATCACAAGGCATGGTCGAATTGATGGGCGAGACCACCTATTCAATTATGCTTGCTCCAAAAGACCATTACTTCTTTCTTCCCGACTGTACTGCAGCAACCAAACGATTCAAAATGAAGGATGATGTCATCGATGGACAGGTATTTATCAATCCTGCAATGGTAATCGGGTTGGTTATAATGCCCATCAGTAGCAAGGTGGTTCTTGCTGCGACTAAAACCGAATTTGCTCCGGATCAGGGTAACGGAACTTATATCCTTTCAGAAGAAACACTACTCAGCTACAATAGTACATTCTTCGATAACGCAATCATTGAAGTGGCATGCGAGAATAGGGATTATTTAAAACATTTCATTAATTCGATATAACTTAAAATATCGGCTGGAACTTGGCAGTGTCGTATGTTTCGCTTCTGATTACTTTGGGCCAAGAGTACATAGCTAATAGTAAATTATTCCTATTCTGATATCATCTCAACCTTGTCAAAGATAATTTCTAGTCTATCAGCCATTTTTGTGTCATCCTCTATATTGGTTCCATCAAGTAATTTCATTGCATGATAAAGTCCATGACGCATATCTATCACTTCTTTACCCTCAAGTTCCAACAGATGATATGTAATCACCTTTATTTGAATGCAAGTTAAACTCAGAATTATATTGAGCCTTTTGGTTATTGCCTTGAACAATTCCAGTTTCAGTAATTGAAAGCCCGGAAAGTACATCTACTTTGCTATTGGATTGGCGCCAGTAATTTGAAAATGGCCGTGGCCGGAAGTCAATCAGCCAGGCAAGAAGCTCCATATTTTTTTCACGGGTATTAAGTCCCTTTTGCAAAAAGTTGCATAGTGGCTTAAATTTCTCAGTGTCACATCTTTTGATTGCTAAGTCGGACAGTTCGGCGTCAAAAGGGATGGCAAGAATTTCTCTTAGGTTTCTTTTATCAAATATATCGCACCGACCGTTAAATTGTGATCTTAATTCGTTTCGAATGTTGGCGCAGGTTGGATGCATGAGGTTTGGTGAAAGTTCGCCTAATGCTTTTTTTTTTCATAGAAGCTTAGTAGCTCTGATCTGTATTTCTCTACCATTTTTTCATAAATTAGGATATAAAACTACAAAAATCCAGAAACTTAATTCGGCTGTTCATTAAGTTATATCGAAGCGACTTAGCTTAGTCGTGGTAAACAAAAGAGTCTGTACTTTTTTGCTTATATCTTTTTAATAATCCTTTCTTGAATGAATAAAGTAAAGCACTTGAAAATTCACTGGTTTTAAAATCATCTCGAAACCGAGATTTGGAATCTTTGACTATTCTATTCAAAGTTTTCTCCTCATTAATTCGATCTGTTTTCTTAAAATACCCATCGCTAGAAAGAATGCGAATTGCAGCTGCTGCCGTAATTGATTTATCTTTTGTTTTATCTGCCTTTACTTTTGGTTTCTTTCTATAGAAGTCAATATCTATATCATACGACGGAATTTTAAAATCAATCACAAATAATTCCATAATATGAAGTTCCATAGCTTCAGCTATGGCGAAGATGTTACTAATGGATGTGTTCCCGTTGCCATAGATAATTCTATAGATCTGTTTTGGTGTAAAGTTAGTTCGATCAGATAAAGCTTCCATAGGAATATTTTTAGATATGATTAGCTGTTGTATCCTACTTCTTAGCATTTTCAAATTTATTTTGTCAATATACTGCGCTTTACTCATCCAGTAAAAAGAATTGTATTATTTTTATTTCATAGGTCTAATTTGACATATTAATTATTTTACATATATTTGTTTTACGTTGTTTCACAACCCTTTAATAGCAATTAATGAATTAAAAAATAATATTGAATTGCCTTTTGGAAAAGGCATTTAACTAAGAGTCTCGTCGCACAAAGTTTGACAGCCAAGAAGCGAGGCAGTAAGATTAATGCCCATATCACTTTAAGTACATATCTTTGTGCTTGAAATAGGTATGGGCTTTACTGTAAATCCACGTTCTTGGCTGTCAACTAAGATGCGGTGGTATGTAAAGTCCTGCCTATTTTACATACCACCTGCTCAACTTCGAGGCTCGTTATACTAACGAGTGATGAAAGAAAAAAATATAAAATACTATTTAATTCATCTATTAGTCGGTGTTCATCCGCCCTAATATCCATCTCTATTGGTTTTATATTTCCTTAACCGCCCCTGCCAAGAATGCGAGAATTAAGGGAATAGTGTAGACCCGTACCTAAAATGGGTGTGGTGCTTCACTCGTTATTTCATTCCTGGCAGGGGCGGATAATGGGTGTAAGCCCTACTCATTTAAGGTCTTATAACCCGTTACATAATAGATGTTCAAATTAATATGTACGGAAAAATATGAATACTAACTTAAACCATGACCATATAGAACACATTTACATATTTCCGCTTTTTTTCCATGAAATGGGGCTATTTATTCCTTCTATACAGAATTTTATCAACTACCTCAATTTTAAGCAGCACCGATTCTACATCGCCCTATTCAAAAACATAATTAAGCCTCCAGTTTAGCTGATTTGGGCACAAATCATCCCTACATTATAATAATCAATTAAACTAACCAACAATGAAAAAATCAACGATATACATCGTGATGGCCATGCTTTGCCTTTTTTTTAAGGTAGAGGCACAGGTTAAAACGATTACAATTAAAGGTAGAATCACCAATGAAAAAGGGTTACCAATTTCAAACGCTACCATAAAAGTGAAAGCCTCTAAAATCGTTACGATAGCAGATAGCGAGGGACTTTTTAATTTAAATAGAGTCCAATTAGGAACCACCTTGATAATTACCAGTATTGGATTTAAAAAAAGTGAAATTCAAAATATACAAAGTGGCGAATTTCTCACTGTTAGTATGCTTTCAGAAGATAATGGATTGGAAGAGGTGCAAGTTGTTAGTACGGGCTACCAAAATATTCCAAAGGAAAGAGCTACAGGTTCCTTTACAACAATTGACAATAAAACCTTAAATCGCGCAGTATCCTCAAATATTTTGAGCCGACTAAAGGGAATTACAAACGGACTCCTATTTGACAACAGTACAGGAAATTCAACTGGGATCAGTGTCCGGGGAAGAAGCACCATCTTTTCTAATACTACACCATTAATAGTGGTAGATAACTTTCCTTTTGAAGGCGACCTTAACACCTTAAATCCGGATGTAATAGAAAATGTTACAGTGTTAAAAGATGCAGCGGCCGCGTCTATATGGGGAGTTAGAGCTGGAAATGGTGTAATCGTAATCACGACAAAAAAAGGTAGCTTAAACACTTCACCAAAGATTGGGATCAATGCCAATCTAACTATCGGGGAAAAACCAGATCTATATTATCAGCCGCAGCTAAGTTCCAGTCAGTATATTGATGTAGAAAAATTCCTTTTCGATAAGGGGGCTTACGATGCTACAATTAACAATGGTTTTGCCGCCATCTCACCTGTAGTTGCCATTCTGCAAAAGGTAAAACTCGACCCAACTTATGCTGCAAAGGGAAATGCCGAGATTGATGCTCTACGAAGTATTGACAACAGGGATCAATGGGGCAGGTACTTTTATCGCAAGAGCACGATACAGCACTATTCGGCAGATATATCGGGTGGAGGAAAAAACCAGTCTTACTTTTTCTCAGGAGGGTATGACAAGAGCGTACCCAATATGGTCTCCCAATCTGATGACAGGATCACTCTTAAAGGTAATAACAACTATAGTTTCTTAAATAACCGTTTAAGATTGAATACTGACATTACCTTTTCCAGATCAAAATCAAACAATACGTTTACTAGCAACTACAACCCGTATGTACCCTATGAGCAGGTGGCCGATGAAAATGGAAATTCCCTCGCCACGGTAAGGTTTGGCGGGTTAAGAGCCTCTTATGTAGACACAGCTGGCAATGGCAGATTACTTGATTGGAAATACCGCCCTTTGGATGAATTGAGAAACCAAGGGTCTACCCAGATTACTCAACTTACAGATTATCGTCTCAATCTCGGATTGAATTATAAGATCATTGCACCGCTTTCTTTCTCTTTAAACTATCAGTACTACAATGCCAATACCAGAGTTGAGAATAGCCACGACAAAGATTCCTTTTATGCAAGGAACATGGTCAATACTTTTTCAGGCATTAATAACATTACCGGTGTTGTAAATAGGCCAGTTCCTTATGGAGACATTTACAACCCTGTTTTCGTCTCGCGCCAATCAAGTTATGGGAGAGCACAATTTGATTTTAATAAGCTCTTTGGTAAAAAACATGAGGTATCTGCTATAGCGGGTTATGAGGTTCGTGACGACGGGAACAAGCAAAATTCTTATACGGTATATGGATATAGTCCTGAAACAGGAACAAACGCAATAGTTGATTATATTAATCTATATAACTACTATTATAATACTTCTTTGGGCGAAAGGATTTCAGCCAACAACAACCAAGGAAACACGGTCAACAGATATATCTCATGGTTTGGAAATGCATCCTACATCTATGACGGCCGATATATCGCTTCAGGTAGTTATAGAAAGGACGAATCAAATTTGTTCGGGGTAAAAGCCAATCAAAAAGGGGTTCCGCTATGGTCCGTGGGGCTGGCGTGGAATATACATAAGGAGAGGTTTTTTGAGATAAACTGGCTTTCCAGCCTTCAGTTCAAGGCTACATTTGGCTATAATGGCAATGTTAACAATTCAATATCGGCTTATCTTACAGCCTCTCCCTCGTTCTATAACCCTTATGGTGTTCAGTCGTACGGCATCATAAATCCGCCAAACGACAATTTAAGGTGGGAAAGGGTAAAGAACGCAAATTTTGGCCTATACTTTTCCACAGACAAAAGCTGGATTTCAGGGAGCATAGAATATTATTTAAAGAATGGTACGGATCTGATTGCCTCAAGTCCTATAGCCCCACAAACAGGCGTATCACTTTTTACGGGAAATACGGCCGACACCCATGCAAGTGGGATTGATGTACAGTTAAACAGCAAAAATATAGATCGGATGTTTAAGTGGAACAGCGCCTTTATCTTTAATTATGTAAAGGATAAGATCACAGACTATAAGGTAGCTCAGGGGGCCAACTCAAATATTGTAAAGGGCACTACAAACAGCTTATCTCCCGTGCTGGATTATCCGATCAATGCTGTTTTTGCATATACCTGGGCGGGATTGGACGCTTCCGGTAACCCGCAGGGCTATGTAAATGGGAATATTAGTACCGATTACACCACTATCAGAAATTCGAGCGATCGCAGTCAATTACATTTTTTCGGTTCCGCAGTACCAACCATATTCGGAAGCTTGCGCAACACCTTTTCTTATAAGAACATTGAACTGTCTTTTAACATTAGCTATAAATTAGGTTATTACTTTAGACGTCCATCATTGAACAACCCTTCACTTTTTTCGGGAGTTTATATGCAGCCAGATTACGACAGGCGTTGGCAGAAACGTGGAGATGAATTGATAACCAACGTTCCAGTCGTAGTTTATCCCAATGTTTCGAACCGGAGTGATTTTTATACTTCGTCTGCTGTGTTGGTAGAAAAAGGTGATCATGTTCGCTTACAGGATATACAACTAAACTACAGCCTTTCCAAAGTGCAGCTTGAAAAGCTCCCCTTTTTCAATATTAGCCTCTATGTCTATGTAAACAATCTAGGCATCCTATGGAAAGCGAATAAACAAGGCATTGATCCCGATGTGAGAACTGGTTATCCCAATCCACGCACTCTTGCATTTGGTATAAAAACTAATTTTTAAACAAACAGCACATGAAAAATATAAGTCATATTCTTTTAGCCTTTATCATTATATCCCCATTTTATAGTGGATGTAAAAAGAGTTTCCTTGATGAAAAGCCAAGTACTTCCATCGTTCAGCCTACCACGATAGAGGAGTTCCAGAGTTTATTGGATAATTACGATGTCGTTAACGTTACAACAGGTCTGGGCATTCTTGCGGCAGATGACTACTCATTTTACAGCGATGCCGTTTGGCAATCAGCAAGAACAGCCACTCAGCGGAATTCTTATGTTTGGGCAAGAGACCTTTATGAAGGCGAAGTATTGGACGATTGGAATAAACCCTATTCAGCAATATTTTATGCCAACAGCGTACTCTTAGGCCTAGATAAACTTCCCGTTACTTCATTCAATGGTAGTCAATGGAACCATACTAAAGGCTGGGCACTGTTCGTTAGAGCGTTTGCCTATTACGAACTGGTGAACGATTTTGCAGCGATGTACGATGCGGAAAATGCCACTAACGACCTAGGCGTTCCCTTAAGGCTAAATCCTTCAATTGATGAACTGCTTCCCAGATCCAGCGTAAAAGAAAACTATAATAGGATCATTGCTGACCTAACACTTGCAAGCCAGTTATTAAATACTTCCCTGCCATTGGCTAACCGTAACCGCCCATCCAAAGTTGCAGCTCACGCATTATTTGCACGGATATACCTAAACATGAGGGATTACGGCAAGGCAGAACTCCATGCAGACACTTGCCTGCAACTTTACAATAAACTGATTGACTACAATACACTAAGTAAAACCTCATCTACGCCGTTTTCCTTAACAAACGATGAACTAATCTATTCCAAACTTGCAGCAAATAAACCTGCCTATAGCGCCAACAGCACCTATACTCATATCTTGCCAGATTTAATTAATCTTTACTCCCCCAATGATTTAAGATTGGTACTCTATTACGCAAAACAGGCAGATGGCAGTTATCGTATGAAAAGAGGATACCATGGAAATGGTGCAAATCCATTTACCGGTCTGGCTACCGATGAAGTTTACTTGATCAAAGCAGAATGCCTTGCCCGCCGTGGCATAGCCGCTGGTGCGATAGAAGTGTTAAACCAATTGTTGATAAAGCGCTGGAACCCATCTGCTACAATGCCTGCCCTTCCCTATAAAAACATAGAGGCCACATCCGCCGGGGATGCACTTAACAAAGTGCTTTTGGAACGCAGAAAGGAACTGGTTTGGAGAGGCTTGAGGTGGGGTGATATAAAACGGTTAAACAAGGAAGGGGCAGATATTACGCTTACTCGAACCATAATGGGAACGACCTATTCGCTTGTTCCCAATAGTCCAAGGTATATATTTCCCATACCTGATGATGAAATTGCATTGAGCGGAATTCAACAAAACATAAGATAAACATGACACACGATATAAAAATAAAGTACAGGATCATTGTCATTGCCATCTTTTTATCGGCCGTCACCTCAGTAAGAGCACAAATCAAAAGAAAAACAATAAGCCCAGATGACGTGATAATTGAGGGCAGTGTATCAGATTCAACGGTCATTTTAGCGCCCGGGAAAAAAATCAGCGTGACCCTACGCATTTCAACTTTTCCCGCAAATGCAATCGTTGCCCCTGCCGTAAAGTATGTTGCTGAGGTTGACAGTAATCGACATTTTAAGTTGGTCATTCCCAGTCCGGCAAACCGCTTCTATATGCGGATCAGCTATAGCCCGATCGGAAAGTATCATTGGTCAACGTTTGTTGACAATATATATATCCTAGAAAAGGGAGATCGGATATATTGTAGGCTGTCCAACATTACTTTCGAATTTTCAGGTAAGGGCGCGGCCAAACTTAACTGCCAGAGTGCGATCTATAAGCACCAATTTCAATCTACAAAGCAGGAGCAAGAGTTACTTAATGCTGGTGAATGGGACAAGGCGATGAGTTTTTACAACTATAGGCAGGATTCGATATTGAAAATAAGGCTAAACCTCGTTAAAGAAAATGAGCACAGCTTGGGGAGGGAAATGACCAACATCCTAATAGCAAACTGTTATGGGTTAAGGTATTACGCTTCGCTTAGGTCCTCGCGTGCCCCATTGGGCAGGCAAAGATTTATGGCTTTTGTGAATAGTGATGGTTATAAAAGTATAAATAGGGTTTTTAAAAAAAATATAGACACCAGTTCGCTGATTGCTTCCCCAAATTACGTGGACTTTTTATTTGAGCATATCCTTGTAAACGACTTGAAAGGCACAAATGGAAATGCAGATACTACTGGAGGCAATTTTAGAAGGATTTATACCAAAATAAGATCTGACTATTCGGGGAAAATTCGGGAGAAACTGCTAATTACCTATTTTCTCAATTACAAAATTAATTCTGCCGCCCTCGCTTTTCTAGATGACGCACTGACCTTAGTCAAAAGTGCCGATTACAAAGAAATTTTAACGGAAATAAAAAGAACAAAAAGCAAGAGTTCACCATTTTACCCGTTTGAATTAGAAGATGACAAGGGAAAAATCGTTAGGTTAAGCGATTTTAAGGTGAAGGTGGTATTTATCGACTTTTGGTTTACCGGCTGCTCGCCTTGCAAAATGTTAAACGAATCAATGAAGCCCGTATTGGCAAAATTTAAGGACAACCCAAATGTCAAATTTGTATCGGTCAGTATTGATGCCGACAAGTCACGATGGCTTAAAAGCGTGGCTTCAGGAGAGTATACCCATCCAACATCGATTAACCTATATGCGGGCGGAAAGCATAGCTCTACAGATAAAGTCCACCCACTGATTAGTAACTATAACATAACCGCCTATCCCACGGTGTTTCTACTGAAGAATGGCAAAATTTATGAAATGGGACCGCCCAGACCGTCGCCAAGTGATGAAAATAATCCCGAAAAAGGAAACACACAGCAACTGATCTCATTGATCAATAAAGCCATAGTAGAAAAAGAGTAAAAAATGTTTTAGTCTAAAAAAAAGGTGCCTCATTCCGGATGACGGACAGAGGCACCTAATTTTACACAATGTTACTGATTATATAACCCTTCGGCCGCAGTCGGAGAAAGCGTCGAAATCGCCTCAGCCGCATCATAAGTCAGGGTTGTTCCATGGTCAGCAGTGTCACCTTCAGCTTGAATAAATGCACAAGGTCTTTCCGACTCATCCGCGCAAAGTGATGAATTATAACTTGAAAACGCGATTTTTTGATACGAATTATTCGCCTGCTGAACATACACCCATGAAGGTACGAGCTTGTTAGATGCATTTTTAAAAGCACTGAATCCGATTGCCATAATACCTACTAGTAGGGCTACAGCGAATTTTTGTAAATTTTTCATTTTTTTAATGTTTAGGTTTTATAATGTTTGTTTTGAGGATCAGGGCAAAGGTTGCAATTATGATAAAGGTTAAATTGAACCAGATGTGCTGTCCCCAGGTGAGTCTTTCAATGATCAGATTACAGTGGCATGGAAGCTTTTCTGCCCATAGGATCATGCTTAGGATATAGGTTGTAAATACAACCATCGAAGCAATAAATCCTATCAACCCCAATTTATAAGTTTTGGGAATGATGAGCAGCATAGATATGGCCACTTCTGTAATTGGGACTAGCCAACCGATCAGCTCTGAATAGATACCTATGTAAGCAACTCTCGACAATCCATGTACAAATTTTGAGTGTTCTGCAATTTTACCGTATGCAGAGGTCAAAAATAAGAAGATGCAAATCAGGCAGATAATAAAGACAATCAAATCCTTTGTCTTGCTGCTAAGTTGAAACGGTCTACTGTGAGCTGTAATTTCCATGTTTTCAATGTTGAATGATCTGTTAAAAGAACGATTAGGACGAAGTCCTTTGCAGGTTCGTAACCCGCCTCAATTTGAATACTCTTTGTCACCGCAGCCCTTTCTTTTTTTAGTGAAACTTATGATTGCTTTGTTGATCTAAAGTTAGGTAGGGATTTGAGGAAAAAAGATGTTTTATGTCTCGATTTGGCCGTTTCAGTGTCTCGATTTTTTGGACAGGTGTCGCATATATTTCAGACAAGTGTCTAACTTCAAAAGAATATCTTGGCTATTTTTCGCCTTTAAACCTGTCTAGATGGCGAACGCTCATCCTGACATACGGCGCGAAGATATGTTTGTCCGTTTTATAGATGATCGAGGGATTGCTTTTTTTATAGTAGTTGATCCTCTCCTCAGCAGTTTCCATTCTTAACATCAGTTCTCTTTTACGGCCTTCAATCAAGTTTTCTTCATATATTTCAAGCAGCATTTTATAGAGTGACACATTTCCCTTTGCGATACTGTCAGCTCTATACAAGTTGAGTGCGTAAGCATGCGTGTCAGTTAGAAATTCAATAATTTCAGTAACACCGTTGCGGTTGCTCAAGAACCTGTTTCCAGGAATCAAAAATCCGTTTTCCATCAACCACATAGTATATACCGATTCTTCATATTCAACAGTTCCTCTTAGCAATCCGTCAGATATATAAAAAAGCGTCGGTGTCTGCTGCCAGGGAGAATCACCTAAGATCCAGCCTTTCTTAAATTCGGTTTTTACAAAGAGATTAATCAGTAAGTCAACAGTGTCTTTGGTAGCAGTATTAAAGCTTTCAAGTTTTTCTACAAGGGCTTTCATAGGTAAGTGTTTTGGTAAAACCCCCAATAAACGAAGTTTTTTCAATTAATTTGCATGACATTTTTTCGTTAAAATATGTCATGTGTTGCTGAAATGGGGCTTTATTTTGGGAAGAAACACGTTTTTGGATGACAAAAATTAATTTCGTTTTCATACGTAATTTCGTGATATTTATTCTTTATTAGGCCATCATCCCAAATGAAAGACATGTTCACCTCACCTCTGAAAAAAATTAAGTGTCGATTTCTAAAAGGGATTTTAGAAAGACGATCATATGAACCAAGTATTAAATAACCTACAAACGCACGTTGATTCCTATGGACAGTTAAGAGATTTCAATGTGAATGAAAAAGATTATGTTAAAAAAGAAAATCAGCTAAAAGACTCTTGGAGCGCTTTCAGCGAAAGACTACAGGAGCGTATTGGTGAGCAGGATACAGATGAAAAGCTTTCTGTATTTATCAAAATAACACAGGATCGCTTAACGGTCTTTGCTGACAAAGTTTTTGAATATTACAAAGAAGTGGAATCATCCACTACCGATTGGCAAGTGAGACAAAAGCTTCTGTTTAAAGATATAGAAAATGAAGTAGTCAAAGTTTTGGAGTTCCTGAAGATAAACTTTTCAAAAAACTTCAACTTTCTTGGCAAAGTTCCCAGGTGGGTCTTTTACATCGAAAAGGATGTTCTATCCAAAAAACAAACCATAATTACCGGCTTGAAAAGAAAAGCAGTTGATGAAAGCCTAGTTTTAATCATTAGCAATTTCCTTGATAAGTTTGAGGATTCTGGAACTTTCAATTTTAAAAACTGGCATCAATACGTATATTATAAAAAGCTGGGTCGCGCACTATGTCGTTTTATGGAATCACAAGATTCCGACGATGATACGTTGAATTTAATAAAACTGCTTATAGGCTACAATTTCAATCCACTGCCTTTCTACTATTTTATGGTTGAATTTACAGAAAATATGATAGTTCAGAGTGCCCCCTTTGAAGAACAGGAAATCACGCTACTTCACCTTCTTAAGGTCGTTGGAAATATCCGTCCTGAAGTGAGCAAAGGTTATAATCCAGAAGTCCAGCCAATACTGGAATCTGTACGGGGCTCTATTCTTAGTGAGCTTGAAATCATCGGTAAGATCAAGGAAGTTGTGAACCCCGACATCCTTGGTGGAACAGGACAGAAAAAAGGATGGCATTATTTTGAAGTTTCTTCTACCTTAGAAGAATTGTTTTTTTTCTTTAAGGTGATGCGGGCAGTCAATTTCATAAAAACAAGATACAATGCAAATTTGTACAGATTTGTAGAGCGTCATATCAAAACAGATCGGACAAAAAACTCAAACGCTTCCCCCCAATATATGCGGAATATATTTGCACCAAGCTGGGAATTTTCTCCGAAAGTTGTCAGAAAGGTAAGATCATGGCTCACAACAATGGTCGCTTATATAGATACTCATTTTCCTGAACAGTTTAAGATTCTGTTGATTATTTTGTTTCTAAAAGTTCCAGTAAACCCTGATTTTTTAATAATTTAACCAGCTCATTGAACCACGAATAACAAAAACCATTAAGTTTCATAACTTTTCCCCAGCCTAAATCCGTAATATTTCTTATTGTTGAAAAACCCAGTTCAACACTTTTATTTTTGAAGTGATCACTAACAGGTAATTGATCAATAGCTCGATCAAGAAATCCTTCATTGCCTTGTCTTTTCTCTTGCATAATAGAAGAGCATTAATCTGATTAAGCCTTTAAGAAATGAATTTTATTTTTTTGCTAAGATGGCCGCCATGCTCCAGTTTGAATCTACAATGCGGCCTTTTATCATAACTTTGGCTATGTCCTTTTAGCACAAAGTGTTATCCCCATAAATTATTTATTTCTGCATTATTTTGTATCTCAAATGTACTTAACGTTTACCAAATAAAAAGAGGTATTTAAAAAAAAATCGCTACCCCAAAGTGTAACATAAATATCCCTTTCAGCATATTATTAAAGCCGCTTATTAACAAATGTGACACTTGTCCTATGTCATGTTTGTCACTTTTTTGCAAAAATAAATCCTCCCAAATTGGTGCTTATTCACCAAAAAAATATGTGTTATGATAAAAGATTTTTCAGGAATTTATGTTAAAAACGAACGCGTTGCATTAGTAGAATTGGTTCGCCATGGTCTACATAATAGAATGCGACCTGATGCCTCGGTTGTGCCACCATTAGCGTGCCTAACCAAGCGGAAAGAATAGTAACCCGATTTCTCCGTAAAGACGACAGGCAATGAAATTGGATTTTTCAAAGGTCTAAGCCAAAGTCATGTTTCCGTAGATTTTTAATAAGAATCAGACTGTATTGACAGAACAAACTTGAACAATAAGTCACTAACCTAATCAATAACTTATGATATACGATTTTAGCTCAGAACTGTATGAACAGCTCGAAGAAGGTTTGAGAAGCATTGAAAGCTCATTAACAAATTATCCAGAGAAGCTCGATAACTTTAACATTTGCATCGGCCATAATTTGAAATTGCTTGAGAATTTCATTCTGGAGAATGGTTTTAAGGATGACACTGAAGAAATTTATTTTTTCAAGCATATTTATCCGCGGTTTTATTCCTGGTACATTTATCACAACGAATTGGCAGCTATGCTCAAACTTGTACCCCAGCATGGTACAGATGTCATGGTTAGAGATTTTTATATACAGGAATATCAATATCAGCTTCGATTTTTTGACCAGCACCGGGCAGTTTATGAGTACTACCTTTCAGATGAAGATGATAGGGATCATATGTTTTTTCTGCCGAGAAACTATAAAGCGCTGAGCCCCTTACCTGTTAATACACCCTTCGATTTGCGTTTCCTCACAAACCAGGGTTACACCTTTGCCAGATTCATTGCATATGACCGTTTGCAGGAGTATACCGGACGTAAGCTTCGGTTATTGTATCGAAACCCGGAGAGTGAATATGTGCAGGCACTGCTCAAAGGTAGCAAGAGACGCTGGACCGGAGACAAGATAGAGCTCATCGAACTTGCTTACGGCATTTATTACACCAGGCGTATGAATGATGGCAAAGTAGAAGTCCGGGATATAGTAGAATGGCTCGAAGATACTTTGGGCGTGGATCTGGGAGATGCTTACCGCATGTTCGCGGATTTGCAGCGTCGTAAGAATAGCAGTTATACCAAATATCTGGAAGAGATGATGTCAGCAGTGCGAGAGCAAATTTTGGAGAAAGATCGCTTCAAAGCAAGCAAACGTAAACTAAACAAGCAAAAATAAATCGTTCCCCATTTTCAGAAATGGGGAATACATCAGATTTGCTCTCCGCAATTTTGGTCTTGTTACCAAGCAAGATCTTTGACATCATGGAACGAAGCATTTCCGGCTTAACTCTCCGGAAATTGTTGTGCAGCTGCGCAATGCCAGTAATTGTCTTTTGACATTTACTGGCGGGGCAGTGATCCGCAGGCAGTCCGTTTGGACGAGGGAGGTAGATCCTTACGCAGGTAGTTCCATTTTTGATACACATTTTTCAGGATGCGTTTGCCAGAAAATGTTTGCAGAGGGGCTTTTTAGCCCCTTTTCTGTTTTTAGCTATTTATAAAAACCTAAGATTATGTCTATTATTCATCTTGATACTTTTATAAAGCTCGGCGGAGATCATGAAGATTCTGACGCCATCCGATGGTTAAGGCCACGCCTAACCAATGCTCCTGATTTTACCATTGATCGGCTCCTGCCCACAGGCACTACCAGGGTGCTGACCAGATACCTGAAACATCTTGGCCTTTGGCCTGGGACAAATGAGTTGTTGCAGGAGGTACACTACAGCAGGAGCATTGATGGAACATTGTGCAGTTATTCCGCATTGGGATGGCCAAATGAGGCGGGTGGCTGGGTGATACAGAATGCACGCTGGCGCGGATTACTTGGACAAAAAGCGATCACGGTACGATTGGGAAGTCCTTCACGGGTTGCCATTTTTGAAACCTATTTTGAATTTTTGAAATGGTATCAGTTCTATAAGGCTCCGGATCATACTGTCATTGTACTGAACTCTTCAGATTTCCTTGAGGCAGGTATGTTTCTATGCCGTTATTTTAAGAAGGCGGAACTCTTTTTTAGTAACGAACGGTTCTGGAAAAGGATTGACCTGAGATACGGTAATGTGATAGACCGCTCAGTGCAATATGCGCCGTTAAATGAGGGATATCGCAATTTCCTGGATTCCAAATTACCCACTCTTTGTAAACCCATAACTTATGAACCACTACATCGATGCTAACGCACTTCGTGAGCAGGTAAGCTTGCCGGAGTTGCTCCGCCGTTTAGGCCACCAGCCAGTCAGTAAATCTGGAGGAGAACTGAAATACCATAGTCCAATAAGAAACGGGGACCGCAGCCCTTCCTTTACCGTCAGAGCGGATACCAATCAGTGGTATGATTTCGGTCTTCCCGGTGGAGGTGATCTGATCAGTTTTGGGGTGACCTACTGGCCTGGGCTCAGTTTTTACCAGGTGTTGAAAAAAATTCAGGAGGTCTGCGACCTACCGGAAAGTAAGCTGATTTTTGCAGAAAGACCCAGGGAGCCCAGACCAAGAAAGGCGGAAAAGGTACAATCTTATGAGCTGTTTTGCATAAGGCCTTTAGGAAGTAATCCTTTGTTAGAGGAATATCTTAAGTCCCGGAGGGTTTGGGAGGCTGCTCAAGGCAGGCTTTCAGAAGTCTATCTCCGCTGCATCGCTGGCCCTAGAGCGGGAAAGAAACTTTTTGGCGTTGGCTGGCAGAATGAGTACATGGACTGGGAGATTCGTACTGCTGCCCAATGGAAGCATTGCCTCGGTCAAAAAGGGATGAGTTTGTTTAAAGGTGATCCAAACCAGGTCGTACTCTTTGAAGGGATGATGGATTACCTGAGCTGGGCAACGAAAAATCCAGGGGATAAGTCATCTGTGTATGTGCTCAACAGCATAGCAATGATCGAACAGGCGATTAATGCGACTGCGGACTTTGAGCAAAAAACGTGCTTTTTCGACAACGACGAAGCGGGACGAAAAGCGACTGCTTCTTTCCAGGCTGTTTATCCGGATGCCATTGACGGTGCATCGGCTTATCAGGGTTATGAGGATTACAATGCGATGCTTATGGACGAGCCTGAGCTAAGAATGCCCTGGGAAGAAGAAGGGGTTTTTCAGAAAATTCTGAATACCTACAAACGTTAAACCAATTTTTACTAACCTATAAGATGATGATGTACTGTTTTATCAATTCCAATTTCCTGTTAGCCTTAGCGGTGATAGCCGGCAACCTGCTGCTTCTTGTTGCCGCACTTTATTTTGCTGCAGAAGCGTTGCGCAGCCAATCAAAGGTAGTGGTTGCCTATTTGTCAGGCAGGGCCGATGCGTTAGAAGAAGTACTTAAAGGCTTTCAGGAAAAGCAAAGTGATCAGCGGCCAGCCGAGGTGCCGAAAGGTGCAGAATCAGAAACGGCTGAACATGTAGATAGCCGATAGGCACGTTAGCGCATTGGCCAGCCAAATGGCCCATCACTTGGTTAGCCCTGCGATTGGCCAATTGGCGAACTAAGTGATTAGCGGACTTATTTATTAGCGGGCCTAACAATCGGCTGCTTTGCCAGCCGATTAGCTAAGCAGCCTAATAGCCAATTTGCTAAAACCCCAAGTTGCGCGGGGTTTTTACTCCTTTTCCCGTACCTCTCCCCTGATCAGGGGGAGAGGCGGGTAAAGGCAAGTTAGTTTTCGGGTACCCGAAAACACAACTTGCCGAATACAAAAGAGCCGGTATTTTTAAGAAGGCTACTGCAAATCAGCTAAGCGCTAAGCCAGCCAATCGCGAATTGTCGTAATCGATACCCGTATTTTTTAAAGCCTATGAAAACAGATTCAAAAAAGGTAGGCAGGCCTGTGCTGGAATCGGGAAAGCGTGAACATTTATTAAAGGCGAAGCTGACCGAAGAAGAGCATCAGCAGGTACTTGCTATGGCCAGGCAACTGGGGATCACCCGGACGGAACTTATCCGTTCCAGACTACTCAGCCAACATGGGCAAGTGGTGATTAATACTTCTGAACTCCTAGCCTCCCTGGACAGTATTGGAGCGGAATTAGGGAGATGCGGAAATAATATTAACCAACTTGCCCGGCATGCAAATGTCCTGAACAAACGGGGAATGCTGGACGGAGAAGTGTTCTCGACATTTAACCTGCATTTTGCACGTTACCTGGAGCAGCACATAGAGATCCAAAAAATGATGCGGCAGTTGATCCGCTTAATGACCGGTTGATGAATGATCGTGAAAATCTTGCGCAAGTCCGAAACCTTCAATGGTGTAGGATACAATTCTGGTAAGATGGAAAAGGATAAAGGTGAACTCATGCTGGTGTCTGGATTCGGCGCCCTGCAGGCACTTGACAACCTACGACCCTCTGACTACATAAATTACCTGGAGGCATTGTCTTCCCGAAGTTCAAAAACAAAATATCCCCAGCTGCATGTCAGCATCTCTTGTCAAGGGCACTCGCATACCAAACAGCAACTTACTGGAATTGCATCTGAATGGATGAAAGGAATGGGCTATGGAATGCAGCCTTACATTGTCGTCTTCCATAGCGATACAGCCAACGCACACGTGCATATTGTCTCTACCCGGGTTGACCGTTCTGGAAAAAAAATCAATGACTCTTTTGAAAAGTTAAAAGCGTACCAGGTGCTAAACCGGATCATGGCTCAGGACCCTGCAGAACAATGTACGAAAGATGCAAGGGAAGCACTCGCCTACAACTTTTCCACCCGGCCTCAGTTTGCAATGCTCATGGAAGCCAGAGGATATAAGCTTGAACTTAAAGGAGCGAATTACCAGCTATATAAATTTGGTCACATATTGGGCAAGGTGGCACTCGGCGAGGTGGACAGCCGGATTGCGGTCTATGAAAAAAACAGGGCACGCACGATTCAGCTCCGTGCGATTGTCGAACGCTACCGCGCCTTACATTCTGGAGAATTGTTTCCCGTATCCAAGCCTTTACCGGGAGGAGCCGCTGGCCCCGCATTTACCTATTCCTCAAAACTAGCTGAAGTACTCCAACAGAAATTTGGGCTGCAGCTTTTGTATCATGGCACGCCCTGCAAGCCACCTTACGGCTTTTCTATTTTAGATCATAAAGAGAAAATGGTACTGAAAGGGAAAGAGCTGATGGACATCAAGGAGTTGATCGCCCCGGTCACCGGGCACACTGAGCCTATAGCACAAAACCCTGTTGCCATAAAAGCAGCTCCCGATGAGGATATTCTTGAAGTGGGTGAGGCTAATCTACCCGTCCCGCAGTCTGAGCCTGAGGCAAGCAAAGTGTCCGCCTGGACAGCTGATGTTGCAAAAGATCAAAATGAGCAGTCCGGAGCAACGCCTTTCTTATCTGCACTGGAGGATCTTCGTCTGGATATTTCAGGTGACGTCGATGACGAGCAGATCCTTGGGCCAACCCGGAGGCGAAAACGGAAGGCCCGAACAAATACCCGATAATTATTAACTTTTTAATCGCTTTTTTATGGTCATTTTAATTGGCAATCAAAAAGGTGGCGCAGGCAAGAGTACGCTCACCCTGTTGCTGGCGAACTACCTGAGCCTGGTTCGAAAGCGCAGGATTACTGTTCTGGATATGGATTACCAGCAAAGCATTGTCACTAAATATGAAAAGGCCAAGGTGCTGGAAAACCCTGAACCGTATGAGGTGATCCCTTGCGACCTGAAACATTTTCCAATAATACTAGAAGCTATCCAGAGAAAAAAAGGCGAGTTGCTGCTAATTGATTTGCCGGGAAAGATGGATGATGACGGACTGATCCCGGTTTTTCTGTCGGCCGATCTGATACTTTGCCCGTTCAATTACGATGAGTTTTCAGTAGACTCAACCCTGCTTTTTGCAATGGTGACCCAGCGGATCAATAACCGCGCTCCTTTGCTTTTTGTGCCTAACCGGATAAAAAGTACGGTACGCTATGAGACCCGACAGCAGGTGGATCAGGTACTGGAGCGTTTCGGCAAACTCTGCCCTGCGATTGCAGACCGGGTAGATTTTCAGCGGTTGAATACCAATGAAACACCAGCAATCGTTCTTCCTGTCGTCCTTCCGCTGCTGGAATTGATTTATGAAAAATACATTCCAAGGGAGGGCGTTTCATGAACCAGCAGATCAAAAGCCTCGCGGATGAAATCAGGGAAAAACTCCGTGATCAGCAGCCCCCCGCAGCAGAAAAGGATGATGGAAAGACTATGGATGTCAGTCCTGAAATCCAACCAGAAGCTGATCTGGTTAGTAGCGACCCTTTACCACTCGCTGTTGATTTAAACCCAGTGGTGCAGGCTCCCAAAAAGTATACTGATGCCCAAGTAACCCGGTTTTTCGAACAGTTAGAGGGCTTTCAGTATTTGGGCGAACAGAAAAGCATGATACGGGTGGATGCTGCTACGATGAAGCTGCTCCGGCGATTAAAGCTTGTGCGGGGTGTAGAGATGAACAAGCTTATTGTTTTTGCATTACACCAACTGCTGTCCCGGCATCCCTGGCTGCAGACCTATATCCAAGATTCACTTAAAAATCCTGATTTATGACATGGACTACTTTCGGCCTTTGGTTAGGCATGGCTTATTTGTTATACTATGGCCTGAACCTGGCCTTTGATTTATTGATTTCGAATAGGGCGCCAACATCAGGACCATCGCAGGAAGAACTCTTCTTTGAAGAATCTTCTGAGCCCGTACTTGTTTCCTATTTGAAGGATGCACCTGTAGAAGAGATCCCGGAAATCGGCGGGACTACAGCAGCGTCCGCCTCCGGAGTGCTAAGCTCGGGACTGGTGCAGGCCACCGGCGCTTTGAGCATTGCCGAACTGCTGATCAGAGCCAAGGATGAGCTCATCGAGCACACCAGGGCAATTCCGTATTGATCACTATGAATTCCAAATTTTTTAAGACAGTTCCCGCTGTCTTTTTTTTTGCCTTCTTTTTCGCTAATTCCCCGCTTTCGCTCTATGCCCAGCCAGGTGTCGCAGAGTTTTATAAGGCGGCAGACGAAGTTCACCGCTGGTACTTCAGCTTAACAGACTTAATCCTGGTGATGGCTGCCATCGCCGGAATGTTCGGAGGTCTTCGTGTTTACGCCAATTGGCAATCCGGTGCCCGTCACATTGATGCCCAGGTTATGGGCTGGTTTTTTTCCTGCCTTTTCCTGCTGCTGGTCGCAGGATTTCTCAGCGCCCTTTATGGGATTTATTAATCCAATAGTTTACCATTAATCTTTCTTTATGACAGTAAAACCTAAAAGTCTATTGTCTTTGGTTGTCATTGCTATGACTTCCTTCAATTCCGCCAAAGCACAGGGCGGTGGTGTGACCGGCATCAATGCTGCCACATCTTCACTGAGCACTTATATTGATCCGGTTTCCTTTCTGATTCTGGCCATCGGCGCTGTAGTTGGCCTCATCGGTGGCGTACGCGTTTACATTAAGTGGAACAATGGTGATCAGGACATCAACAAAGAGATCATGGGCTGGGGTGGATCCTGTCTTTTCTTGGTCTTGGTCTCAGTTGTGATCAAAGCCTTTTTTGGCGTATAATGATTCGTTATCCAATTTATAAGGGGCTTCAGAAGCCCCTTATCTATCGTGGTTTTCGTGGAAAGTTTATCGCCTGGGGTATCGGTTCGCTCGTCATTGGCCTGGTGTCCGGAGGAATCATTGGTGCCCTGTCCAATATGTATTTAGGAGGAGTGTTTACCATTTTGAATGCCTCGGCAGGTATGTTTTACACCTTCCACAAACAGAAAGGAGGCCTTCATTCCAAGACGCGACATCAGGGTGTCATGATCCATCCGAACCCTTTTTCTAAATCCTATGCAACATAAACGGGCATTTGAAATGCCTTTTGCTGGAATCGATGAATTCCAGGGAAAGGCGATCTTGCTGGGAAATGGTGGTGAAAGTTCAGTGATCATGAGCATCAGAAACCCGGTCGTACAATATGGCGCTGACGCCCAGCCCTATCAAGGCTATCAGCAAATTCTGCTCAACGCCATCAAAATCCTTGGAGAAGGTTATCTCCTACAAAAGCAGGATGTTTTTTCCAAACACACGTTTGGCCCACGCCCCGCACCTACATTTCTTCAGCAAAAATACAATGACCATTTTTCAGGCAGGATCAGTACACAGGTCACTACGTATCTCATCCTCACCCGGCAAGTGAAAAAAGGTGCCTTTTACGTATACAACGAAAAGCTTCTTTCCGAATTGGTTCAGCATACAGACAAACTACTGGACTTATTTTCCGGAGCAGGTCTATCGCCCATATTGTTAACAGAAGCTGACATTCAGAAGTACGTCACCAGGATTCTTGCTATGGAGTTTTCCTCCGAACATCCGGTCATGGACAACCTGCTTTGCGGTGATCAGCAGCTGGGACTTGGTGGCCGGGCTATCCGAAGTATTTCACTGATCAATACAGACATTATAGATCTGCCGGAGGAAATAGGGCCGTACAATGAACGGCAGGAATCTGCCGCGCTCAAAGGCTTTCCGGTAGACAACCTGTTTTTCCTGCACCAGGTTCCGGGTTATTCTTGTATGATCTACAACCAGGTCATTGAAATCCCGGGACAACAGCAGGTGCTAACCAAACTGGAGGTCAAGCGCAAGCGGCATAGTGGTGTACCGGATCCAGCCAATCTGGTTTGTGTGCAGGATATCGACAGACTGATGGAAGACGTAGCCAGGGAAAACCAGTTGTTGGTTCAGGCTCACTTCAATATCCTGATCTGTGCGGATCTGGATAAAATCTCCAGAGCTTCTAACTTTGTGGAGTCTTCTCTTTTTCAACAAGGGATTTTACCCAGCAGGCAAAGCTATAACCAGATGGAACTGTTCAGGACAGCCCTGCCTGGCAATGGGGTTGAACTCAAAGTTTACGATTGGTTTTTGACGACGGCAGATGCGGCGCTTTGTTTTTTCTTTAAAGAAAGTCTACAAGAGGATGAAGATTCCGAATTCCTGATCCGCTTTACCAACAGGGAAGGGATTCCCATCGGCATCGATCCCTGCGATTTACCCATGAGGACAAACAGGGTGAACAATCGGAATAAACTCATCTGCGGGCCATCCGGATCCGGTAAATCAGTATGCGTGAATGCTATAGTTGAGCAATATTTGTTATATAATATGGATGTGGTCATAGTAGATGTCGGCCATTCCTATTCAGGGTTAAACTCCTATCTAAAGGCCAGGTATGTAACCTATTCGGAGGATAAGCCCATCACAATGAACCCTTTCCTTATCAGTCAATCTGAATATAACATTGAAAAGAAGGATTTTCTGATTACCCTTGTTTCTTTGCTTTGGAAAGGTGCTGAAGGGCAGATTTCCTCGGTAGAACGTGATGTGATCGCAAGTGTCATCTCTGGTTATTATGCCACTTATTTTTCGGGTTCCGATGGCAATGGAAAGGAGGCGTTTAACATATCCGAGCTTAACTTCAATAGTTTTTATGATTATATGCTATGGCGTGTCCCTCAGATCAAGGAGCAGGAGCGTATCCCCTTTGACCTGGATGAATGTCGGTTCGTACTTAAGAAATTCTACCGGGATGGGGAATACCAGACAATCCTGAACGAGCGTACGGATGATTCACTGTTTTCCGAACCTTTTATTGTCTTTGAAATCGATTCGGTACAGAATAACAAAATTTTGTTTCCAATCATTACGCTTACAATCATCGATCTGTTCATTCAGAAGATGCGCTTCCGCACCCATCAACGCAAATGCCTTATTTTAGAAGAATGCTGGAAAGCCATCGGGTCACCACTGATGGCAGGATTTTTACTGTACTTAAATAAGACAGTCCGAAAGTTTTGGGGAGAAGTGATCGAAGTCACCCAATCCCTGTCTGATGTGCTGGGGAATCCCATCTTAAAGGAATGCATTATCTCCGAATCGGATACTATCATTCTTTTGGATCAAAGTAAATTTAAGGACAACTATGGGGAGATTGCCCGCTTGTTGTCTTTATCCGAGGCGGAACAGAAGAAGATTTTCACCATCAATAAACTGGACAATCAGGAAGGCCGGGGCCGCTTTAAAGAAGTGTATATCAAGCGGGGATCCGTCGGTGAGGTTTATGGAATAGAACTTTCCATTTACCAGTACCTGGTTTATACAACTGAAAAGCCAGAAAAAAATGCAGTGGAAACCTATGCCCTGCATTTTGGAGATTATTCCAAAGCACTGGATGCATTTGTTTCGCATATGGAAATAAGCGGACTTTCGCTGTCTGCTTTTGTCGCTGAAGTGAACCGTTCAGGCATTTATCCATTTTCAACTTAATTTTATGAAACGACTATTTTTATGGGTCGGATGTATGATGTTGTACGGCCTAAGTTATTCGCAGACCCTCTACATTGATCCAACCACATCTGCTGCTATGGCATCACATGGTAGTATCATTAATTCACAATTGAACAGAACCAATGATAACCTGACGCTGATCCAGCGGGGCCAACTGGCTGTAACCGGGCAACTGGCAATCGTCAATGACCTGCAGGGACAGATTTACCGCGGACTGAGTGAGGTTTCTGCCGTAGTAAGAAACCTGCTTGCTGTAAAAGATATTGCGGAAATCAGCTCGGATATTGTTAATGATGCCAATAAGGCTTTACAGATTGCCGGTTCCAACCCGGTGTTGCTGCTTTTTGCCGAAGGTGGTGCCAGGGAATTTAAGAGCCGATCAATCACGCTGGCTGCTGAGGTAAGCTCATTTGTGCTGTCTGGCGGGGTTAATAATTTAATGGACGCGGGAGAAAGGGCGAGGTTGCTGGGCAGGATAGTCACCGAGCTGACCATCCTGCGCGGAGTAGCCTATGGCATGCACCGCTCCATGTATTGGGCGAAACAGCGAGGCATTTTAAATTCCTTAAATCCATACAGCGGTTTTATTAATATCGACAAGCGCATTGCCGATGACATCATCCGAAATGCTAAGTACTTAAAGCCGTGAAGCATGGTTTTTTTGTTTTGGCATTTTTTATCTTGCACGGATCAATATTCGCGCAAACTAATGTAGCGCTGCTTCATCAACTGGTAGATCAGAGCAAGTCAGAAAATGACCGGCAGAAGCAGGCCAGGGATAAACAGGCGGTGACCTCGGCAAACGAGGAAGTCAACCGAGGCCAAATGGCCAGGCTGAAGTCAAAGTACAGAGAGCTACAATCCAGATTTAAGGTCTTAGGCCTTGCTATTGACGCAGCTCAGATTGGTATCCAGGCTGCGCCGATCATTGGGGAAATTATGGATCAGCAGCAGCAGATTATTTCACTTGCCTCAGATGATCCGCTGCTGATCGCACTGGCTCTGGATGTAGAAGCAGACCTCGTAGGGCAGGCACATTTACTCAGCAATTACCTCTACGGCCTAGCGGTCAGTATAGGCGATTTAAACCAAATGAAATCCTCAGACAGAAAAATCCTGTTTGGGCATGTGCTGGTTGAGCTCAGGCGAATCGCCGGAGCATCCCGAGGCCTCGCACAATCCCTTCTTTCTGCAAGTAAAAAGAAAAGACTAGATAGGCTAAATCCCTTTAGAGAATATGTCCAGGAAGACAAACGGTTGGTCGATGACATCTTGCGACAGATAGCTATCATAAAACAGCCCTGATATGAGAACATTTTTGCATGCGCTTTTGATGGTATTTTCTCTCTTGATTTTTTGCCCGCGGAGCTTTTCCCAACGGGTAATCTTTGACAGGAACCACTTTACTGCAGTAAGCGAAAACGGAGCGGCGCGACTTGCGGCAGAAAATACACATAATGGCAATTTATCAGCCATTAAGCAGCAGTTGGATGACATCACCCTGAACGTATCTTCAGTGGTATTGGTACAGAAAATTATTCGGGGCTCTTTAGTAGAGGTGAACCAGGTGTTGAAGACAGGCATTATGGCCAGGCAGGTAGGCCGATTGGCTACCGAAATCGTATCGGAAAGCAACTATATGCTTGATTTGGCAGCCCATGATCCGCATTTGCTATTGTTTGCTGAAGATGTTTCCCGTCAGCTTAAAAACCGTGGGGTTAACCTGGTCACCGAGGTGTCCTCATTCGTCTTACGGGAAGGAGAAAATGTACTGATGGACTTTGATAAGCGCGATTTACTGATGAAAAAGGTGATCCTGGAGTTGCAGGTGATACGTACACTAGTGTATAGCCTTGGTCGTTCGATGTACTGGGCAAAACAGGCAGGAATTGTTCGGTCGCTCAACCCTTACCAGGGGTTTATCAACCAGGATAAAAGAAAAGCGGAGGAGCTGCTCTTCAATTTGAGACACTTAAAAAATTAATCATGAAAAACATAATATTGGCTTTGCTCTTTTTAGAGCTGGCTACGGCTATGGCTTTTGGTCAAAAGTCTATACGCGATAATGCGATTCGCTACCAGCAGGAGCGCATGGTATTTAAACAATGGGACAGGAATAAATTTGTTCCAGAACCCGGCTTTTTACACTTGAATCCGATGTACTGGCTGACTTGGGGATTGCATCCAAATTATCCAAAAACCGATCTGAGGCCGCTCGGCCCATATGGGCCGCAGACCCAGCGCATGGGAATGGTACTGGCAATGCGACAAAGCAGTAACGCATATAAACTTCATGCGGATACTTTGCGATCTGTGGCATTGACAGAAATCTCCAACTATGCCGGTGCCATTGCTGATCTGGATCCACTTTGGATGCTATATTATTCCAGGGAATTCAGGCCGCTAATCGAACAGAATGACAGTGCGTTGCTTTTCGGATTGGGAAGTAAAGAACAGGCTTATTTGCAGCATATAGGACTATTGGACTGGTACCTTGAGGAAAGCCAGTCTATTCGCGAGAGGCTTGCTGCACTGCGTGCGACCAATATCGACCGGGGGTCCCGGTTGTTGGGATACCATCGCATATTGGGGGAATATCGTACGCTGCGGGCAAGCTGGGAAGCAAAAAAGCAGCGGTCTAAACTTTACTTGTCTTTGGCTGAAACTGCGCAGAAGGTGCGTACGCCCAATGCTTCAAACATGACTGGCGGTATAGAAAATGACAAGCAGATCATCGACAGGATATTGAGACACGCTAAACTATAACTAATGGGGATGAATATTTTAGGGACTGGGCTGTTACTACAGGCCGCACCCGTCGATCCGGAAGCGTTCAAGAATACATTCAATTTTCTGCAAGGCAATGGGGTTTATGAAGAGAGTATGATGTACTTTCTTAAGGCCATGCGCAACACAGTCTGGACACACTATGATGCCTTTATCGCTGATGCGCAGGCACTATCTGCTATTTTTATGTTGGTTTTTTTTGCGGTTAAGAGTTACGAAATGATGGCTGGCGACAAGCAACTTGAGGTAATGCCTCTTTTGCGCCCATTCGGATTGGTCATGGTTATTTTATGGTGGCCGGTATTTACCAGGATGGTAGCTTTCCCAACCGACATTGTTGCAAACAAGACCGAGGCCATGTTTGATGGCAGCCAGGTCCAGATTAATAATCTGCGTCTTCAACGTGCCCAGCTGATGAATGAAGTCGCTAACCAATTGATGACCATACAGGCTGAAACCGAAACGGCCAAAAAGGAGGCGGATACCTGGTATGAAAATGCCTGGGAATCTGTAAAATCTTCCGTGAAGGAAGGCTTTGCTGAGGTCTGGAACCCCATTGTTGAACTGAGAAATCGCTTGCAGGTAAGTTTGCAATTACTGGCCACATCTATGCTGGAAACACTCGCACTTTGGGTGCTGAGAATTTGCGTATATGTGATATTTATAGTTCAGATTATTTTCTCAACCATATTGATCATATTGGGGCCTTTTGCAGTGGCCATCAGTATTTTGCCCGCGTTCCGGGATTCATTTACTACGTGGGTTGCCCGCTTCATTTCAGTAAATCTCTATTCTGGTATTGCATACCTGGTACTCTATGTGGCCTCACTGTTTCAGCAATATGCTATGGAGGCAGAGATCTCTCGTTATCAGGAACTACTCGCCGGAAGTGCGCCTATGGAAAAGCTAGTTGCATTTGCGGGTAATGGCCTATTATCCTTCGGGATGGTGATCGTTACTTTTTTGATCGGTGGGCTTACCATGCTTACTGTGCCCAGCATTTCTACCTGGGTTGTTTCTACTTCCGGGATCACTTCTGCCGCATCTTCCATGGGACGTGGGGCGTCTAATATTTCCCGTATGGCAATTAAAATGATGAAGGGATAACATATGATCATTAAGAATATTGAGGGAAAAGTCAGATTGGCTACTTTCCTTTCCGCCGGCAGTTTTATTTGCTCAGTTGCTATAGCCATTGGAGTCAGTTTTTTTGCCTACAGGCAGGTGAGCGACGCCAGAAAGTCTATCTACATCTTGGATCCTGGGGGCATTCCGGTGCTTGCCCGGCAGACCGATGTGCAGATGAACCGCGCGGCCGAGTACCGGGCTCATATCGCGCGTTTTCATAGCCTGTTCTTTTCGCTAACCCCTGATGACAAGTACATCGAGTACCAGATGAAACAGGCAATGTATCTGATCGATGAGAGTGGGGCAGCACAATACAATAATTTAAAAGAGCGGAACTTTTTTAACTCCATCTTATCTTCAAGTTCAGTACTGACTATCCGAACCGACTCCGTCTTTTTGGATGAAGCGCGCAAATATTTTCGGTATTACGGAACGCAAAAAATTGATCGCCGTAGTTCCACTATTACGCGCTCGCTGGTTACCGAGGGCTATTTACGTGATCTTGAGTTTCGTTCGGACAACAACCCAAACGCAGTATTGATCACATCCTGGAAGACCCTTCAAAACAAAGACCTCGAAAATGTTCAGAAAAACAATCTCTAAGCGCATAACTTTTCTTGCGATGATCATTTTGATCCTTGGATCTGGAATAATGGCTTTTACTGTCATGCGCAAACCAAAGCCTGATGGGTTTCCCCGGATGCCAGGTATGAATTTCAACTCCGATGCCGGATTAAACCGGACTTTATCTATCTACCAGGATCTGGAGCAACTAGAAGTACTCGGTGGTCAGGTCAGGACAATCATCAAAAAAAAGAAATTGACAGATGCGGATAGTGTACTGCTGAAATTTAAGCTGAAGCAGATCGATTCCATTTACAAACGGGCTGTAGCCCATTAAACAGCAACATATGAAAATGAATTTTAAACAGCCCAGATATATCCTGCCGCTGATCCTGTTGCCTTTCCTTTTTATTTTTTTTTATATCTATCAAGGGGTAGCTGATCCTCAGTCGCAGGAAGATCCCGGAAGAGATTCGTTACAAATGAACGTTGCAGGAGTGTCCGACCAGGTGCGGAATTCTGCATTGAGCGGTAAGCTGGATGCTTATCGGGATCGTTTCAAGCAATCGGATGGCTATACGGCAATTGGTGCCATTCAAGAAGAACAAACGGCGGCGGCTGAACCCGGCTCCTTGTACAACGAACGTGAAAAGCGAATGCTGGATTCCATCGATCAGGTTATGAAGTCCAGGTATGGTGGAGCAGGTAGTACGGTGAATCCTGGACGAAGCAAGGCTTATTCTCCTAATGAAAATGCTGCGGGACATACTTCCTCTTTTACCCAGGACAGAGCGCTTGCTGAGGCTTTGGCGAAGATGAGCAGACCTGCTCCCTTGATTGGTTCTGTTTCCAGAAAAAATACCGAGCCGGATGCCATGCAATTATTTCGTCAGCAGATGGCGTTGGTTGACAGTATGGGTAAAGCCGCAGATCCGGATTTCAAGGCCGAGCAGGAAAAAAAACGCCAGTTGGAAGATTTAAAAATCGGTAAGCTGTCTGAGAAAAAGCTGCCAGTGAGTAGATTCCAGTCGGGATCATCCCTATTCAATACCATTACAGCCGACTCGCAGGAGAATTTGATCACTGCCATCATTGATCAGAATGTTACCGGATATGCCGGGTCCAGGCTTCGGATCCGTTTACTGGAGGACATGGTGGCTGGTCGTTTCCTCATCAAGAAAGGAACATATCTGTTTGCCCAGATTAATGGCTTCAGCGGACAGCGTGTTAGCATGGTCATTAATTCCATTATGCAAGATGGGCATATCCTGCCGGTACGGCTCGAGGTCTATGATAATGACGGCTCGCCTGGCTTGTATGTTCCCGCTTCCGCCTTCAGGGAATTTTCGCGTGAACTGGGCAATAATACTACCCAGAGGCTAACCCTGCAGCAGCAAGCAGAAAACAACAATCAACTGGTCATGGGCTTAGTTCAGAAAATGTTTCAGTCAACTACGACCGCAGTCGGTAAGCTAATCCGGCAGAACAAAGCCAAAATAAAATACAATACCCTGGTCTACTTGATTGACCCGGAAGAACTCAGAAAAAATCAAAATAACTATTAAGCTTATGTCACTCTCTTTCATGCGCCTGCAATTATTCGTTATGCTGGCATTTTTATTTTCGTTCGTTCTTTCGGCTTTTGATGCACTAGCTCAGGAGCGGGCTATTTCTACATTAAAAAATTTGCCGAGGATAGAAATTACAAGCGGGATTTCCCTGCACATTGTATCTCCTGAACCTATTCAGAAAGTTGATATATCCAGCCACGCATTGGTAGGGGATCTGCTGGAGTCGAACGTGTTACGTCTGAAAATCGTTCCTGATTCAGTTTATCTGTTGCTCCGTACTCCGGATGCCTCGGTTGTAGTGACAGTAATTGGTGAGACTTTTATAGCCCAATACCAGCTATGCTTTAGCCCGCCGGGCTTGGGTTTGACGCCCACACTACTTAACATCAGTCCTGAAGATTGTCATCCTTTAGAGGTTTCTGGTGTAGGGTTGTCTACCCCAGCTATGAAAGTCCATGCGTTGAGCCTGCTTAGAAACAGATCGACCTCTGCTATTCGGAAGGCAGATGGATATGGAGTCTGCACCAGGCTTAACCAAGTTTACACGCTGGGTGAATACATTTTTCTGGATCTTTCTTTTGAAAACAAGACTGGTCTTAGATATAGCATCGACGAACTTCGTTTCAAGGTTGAGGATAAAAAAATCACCAAGGCTACTAATGCGCAGTCTGTAGAGATCGCGCCTGTATGGCAACTTTACCCGCTTACCTCTTTCAAACGAAACTTTAGGAATATTTTTGTGTTGAAAAAGATGACTTTTCCGGAGAATAAGTTACTGAATATTGAGCTTACCGAAAAACAGATTTCCGGGCGGACAATAACCCTAAAAGTAAAATATGGAGATATTTTGAAGGCCGATACGTTTTAAATCAACAAGTAGATTAGTTTTAGCTTAGCTAAGCCCTTTTGCTTCTGTTTTCCTGGACCAGAACCTTTAGGGAAAGTATGGAATGGTAATCGCCATTCTGGTTTTTTCTGTGTAGCATTCGGTGGCAATTGCTGCAGACCATTGCCAAATCCTTGGTAGAAGTTGGGCGCTCCCCGCCTTTTGAGATGGGGACGATGTGATGACATTCTATAAATTCGAGCCCATGATCTCCGTATTGGTTGACAAAGTCGAATTCGCAGCATTCACATCGTATTCTGCCGTTTCCCTTTCTAAATGCTTCGGCTTTTGCTAAGCCGATTATGATAGGATTTCGTTCCCTGGATAGATGCTCTTTTACGATCTTTCTTTCCTTGCCTTCCATTACGGTGAACAGATCGTTCAGGTCTTCGTTGGAAACTGGGACATTAGATAAGTATTTGGCGATATTTGGGTTAAAATTTTCCCTGAACATTTCCCAAATCTGCCGCTGAATTTGATCCAGTGTCTTTTGTTCATTTAGGTAGTGGATTGACACGATCTTCCCACGATTAGGCGTTCTAAAACTTAAATCAGCCGGGTAGGTGAAAATGCTGGTCCGCAGTTCTGCTCGGGCTATCACTAAAACCTTCCTTTCCCATTTGAACTTATGAGGTACTTCTTCATTATAATGGAGCCTAGTATCTACCGGTGTGACCAAATGTGTTAGGTATGTCCTTTTAGCAATACCGGGGATTCTGTCGACTTTTTGAAACAAGAGTATTATCTGACCAGGCATTAGCTGTCTGGCTCCTTTGGCTTGTGTCTTTGAAAAAGTAAGGGGAAAGACATTTTCTGTACCTGGTTCATAGAAGGCCCAATCCGTTCCGCTTTCACGTTTAACGTTTTTGGTAAAAAGGATGTTCTGAAAAGAAAATGGGAATGTTTCCATGGTAAGGACATTAATATCTGCTAATATAAGTTTTTATCTGTTCAGGGTCTGCTCCAAATGCCCGACTAAGACTGGCCTGTGAGTAATGGATTCTCCTATCTCCGGTATTTAGGCCTGAGCAGAAGTAATGATTTCTAATATTTTATGGAAGAGTCTAAAGAACAACAGCACCTACATAGGTTGCTGCAATTTGGCATATACCTTTCTGTGGCATTTGATATCCTGGTATTTGTATATGCTGTTAAAATACTCGCTTTCCCCTGGGCAAAGCACTATGGCCTTCACCGATTTTTCCTGGGGCTGAATAGATTGGTAATGTATCAGGCTCCGCTATACAGTAAGGCCTTTACCCTGTTACTCATTTGCCTGACATCCGTCGGAACCCTCGGAAAAAAACAAAAAGACCTAAATCCTAAAAATAGTATCGTTTATCCTTTGTGCGCTGCCTTGTTCGTCTGGGGTGTCGGACTTTGGTGTTATGGAAAGCCAGGACAGCAAGTACTAATTATGGCCAATTGGTATGAGCTCGCTTATATCATCTGTTCGTTTATTGGTTGTCTGGCCTTGCATGTGGCGATGGACAACATTTCAAAGATCATCAGTTCCAAGTTGGGTAAGGACAAATGGAATGTCGAAGGTGAAAGTTTCATGCAGGCAACCAAACCGGTGATTAGTTCCCATGCGGTAAATATACCAATGCTGTTTTACTACAAAGGAAAGGTACGTAAGGGATATATAGTATTGCAGAATTTATACAGGGGCATGATTCTACTCGGGGTTCCTGGATCGGGCAAAAGTTTTTCTATCGTAATGCCTGTGATCCGAGGTTTGATAGCCAATCGAATGACACTTGTGGTCTACGATATAAAGTTCCCCGACCTGGGAAAGATTGCCTATTACCATTATTTACTTGCAAGGCAAAAGGGAGATTACCAAAATTTCAGCTTTCACGTAATTAACCTTAACGAGCCGGAACGCAGCAGGCGTATTAACCCCTGGAAGGCAATCTATTTGCAGACACTTGCGGATGCATCGGAGACGGCGGAAGGTTTGGTTGAAGCTTTAAAAAAAGGAGATAAGTCCGGAGGATCGGATCAATTTTTTACGCAGTCAGCAATCAACTTTCTGGCAGCCTGCATATATTTTTTCAGCAAACATGATGGAGGCAAGTACTCTAGCCTTCCTCACGTGCTGGCCTTCTTAAATTGTTCCTATGAAGACATCTTTAGTACACTATTCTCTAATAAGGAACTTAGCTCATTGCTTTCCCCATTTATGACTGCTTACAAAGCAAAAGCTTTTGAGCAGCTTGAAGGCCAGGTTGGCACCTTGAAAATTTTCATCAGCCGTATTGCCACCAAGGAAACTTATTGGGTGTTCTCAGGTGACGATTTTGATCTAAAGATCAACAACCCGGTTTCTCCTAGCCTATTGATACTGGCTAACGATCCTCTTACCCAAAGTACCAATGCAGCTTGTTATTCAGTAGTACTGAACCGGATTACCAAGTTGATCAATACAAAAGGCAATCTGCCCGTAGGATTGATCATAGATGAGGCTGCATCACTGATGGTAAACCGCTTGGATCTGCTTTTGGCCCAGGCACGTTCCAATAAAGTGGCGACACTTTTGGGTTTCCAGTCAATGCAGCAGATCCAGCAGCAATATGGCAAAGAAACAGCAGCTACAATCACATCTATTGTTGGTAACGTTTTATCTGGCTCGGTTCAAAATAAAGATACCCTGGATTGGCTAGAGCGCATATTTGGAAAGGTAAAGCAGCTTAGTGAGAGTGTTTCTATTGATCGCAGTAAAGTGTCGTTGTCATTGAGTGAAAAGCTGGAGCCGCTGATCCCGGCGGGAAAGATTGCTGCATTAAAGGCAGGGGAAATGGTCGGCTTGCTCGCTTCCGATGCAGTAGAAGAATATACAGGCAGCTTCGAGCCGTCCACGGTTCATTGCAGAGTGAACCTGGATCTGAATGCCATTAAAAAGGAAGAGGCCGCATACAGGGAATTACCACTCTTCTACAATTTCAAAGGGCACAGGGACGAAATCCTGCTTCAAAATTTTAACCGGATTACCCTGGAGGTACAGGACCTGGTTAAACAGTTTAAACCGGCCGCCAGGCCAGCACAAGTTCCTCCGTCAATGAGAGGTTCAACGATGCCTGGGACAGGTAAATAAATCTCACTAATCTAATAATATATGGACGATCTATTAGGTATGCCAGTCATGGTGCATCCCCAGCTCACTCAAGATCCCTTTATGATGCGAGGCCAGGCAGGCACAGTTATCGGAGCAGATTTGCACAGCGATACCATTTTTGTAGCATTTGGGAATAAAGGTGCGGGACGATACCAGAGTGATGCATTATTGGTTTTAAAACCGCACAATGAATTGTATAAGGAGCTTCTAGTCAAGGTAAAGCAACTAGAGGTGGCTGACTTTAAGAACTTGCTCAGATTGAGCATGTACCAGAGTACCGGCAGTCCGCGACAGGTAATGGAATCCATGGCGGCTTTGAAAGATAGTCCGCAGGCCCTGGAGTTTGCTACGCGACCTCTTTCGGAAATGTTGGAGCTTGACTATGGTGCTGACCTACAGCAGGGCAATAGAATTGGATTGGGCAGGTAATGAAACAGCTTTGTAATCGCCGGGAAACTGTCAGTCTGTTTTTTATGCTCTTACTTTCCCCGTTTTATTTAATGGCTCAGTTTTGCCTTCCGTTAAACTCCATGAATTTAACTTCCGGCTTTGGCTGGCGTAAGCATCCCGTTACTGGAACCAAAGATTTTCATAGCGGGGTGGACTTGTCTGCCAGATTTGAGCCGGTCTTTGCCATTGTGAATGGCAGGATCACCGCTCAAGGATTTCATCCTATTTTAGGCAAGTTTATTCGTTTGGAAAGTAATGGACTGGCGGTAGTTTACGGCCATTTATCAGTTTCTGTAGTTGCTGATGGACAAGATGTGCGGTCTGGAGATTATTTGGGACTGAGTGGTCAGACGGGAAGGGTTACCGGGCCACACCTTCATTTAAGCACCAAATTTCGTGGCTATCCTATAAATCCATTACGATTTCTTATAGGCTTAGCATGTAACCAATAATCTTATTATTAATTCTTATTTCATGAACAATCCTTATGAACCTGGTGACTGGTATTATAACCGCTCGCTGGAAAGGAAGCTCCAGCTTCTTGCTGAAGGAGATCAGATGGAGCTAACACCAGAAGAGGCAGCCATTTACGGTGCCGATTATGCGGACGAGTTTCCTGAAGACGAAATTTTACAGGAGGATCAGGATGAGTACTAAAACGGAAACGCCTAAAGCCCTACACGTACAGGTGGCGGAAAAGCTGATTGAACAGCTTAAGGCAGGGACAGCACCCTGGCAAAAGCCATGGTCGGCAGCAGGTAGTCCAGCCTTTCAGCTTCCCTATAACGTGATTTCCGGAAACCGATATAAGGGAATCAACACTTTCTCTTTGTTGCTTGCAGGATATGACGACCCGAGGTGGATGACTTATAACCAGGCCGCTTCCAAAGATTGGCAGGTTAAAAAGGGGGAACACGGTACAACCATCCAGTATGTACGCTTTTATGATGAACAAACTAAGCGTGATCAGCACGGTAAGCCGATTTTAGATGTAGATGGAAAGCCAGAAAAGGAATTCATCAAGTTGGAAAAGCCGATCATCAACAGCGCAAAAGTCTTTAATGCAAGGCAGGTAGCGGGAATTCCAGAGCTGAAAATCACCGGTCCGGCCGAGCTTGGCTGGGATCCATTAGAGCGTGCAGAACAGTTGATCAAAAGTACTGGTGCCGATATTGTCTATCAGGCGGGTAACCGTGCATACTACAGCCTACTCGCCGATCAGATCACAGTTCCGTTAAAAGCTCAGTTCGACAGCCCCGGAAAATTTTATGCGACGGTACTGCATGAGGCAGGACACTGGAGCGGACACCCCTCAAGATTAGACCGAAGCCTGATGAATAAATTCGGGTCTGAGGGATATGCCAGGGAAGAATTAAGGGCAGAAATTGCATCCTTATTAATTGGGCAAGAACTTCAGATCGGTCATGATCCGGGGCAACACATTGCTTACGTTAAGGATTGGGTCAAAATTCTTACGGATACCCCTTTTGAAATTCACGCAGCTGCCGCTGATGCTGAAAAAATCTTTAACTATTTGATGGACTTTGAGCGAACGCGCGTCCAGAAGCAAGATCAGCAGGAGGGGCTTAAAGTCGCTGAAGTGGAAAAACGACCCGCCAAAAATCTCCAGATGGGAGACCAAATCGGTTATGATAATACCGTCTACCGGGTGACAAGTCTCCTTAAACAAAGCCGCTTTCGGATGGAAAACTTGGGGAATGGAGCTCAGTTTACGCTATCTAAATCCGACGGCTTGTATGCTTCTTTAGTTGAGGCTAAAGCCACACAGGTCAGCAGACCTATCCCTGATGTTACTGCTACAATGGAAAAACAATTTGATCAGGAACCGGAGATCTCTGCGGCGTATGGACTAAAACGTTAACCTTAATTTTTAATTTATGAAACCTTTATTTTTGGAAAATGAACTGCCAGTAGATGACCTGGTCAGAATTGGGCTTTGGAAAGAGGGCAAAGCCGCACTATCTCCAGATGACCTTCGTGCCATGCTTGCAGGACGCCGTACAGGGCTCGTTACCCTAGAAAATGTCCAAGCAGATGGCTTTTTGATAAAGCAATTGGATGTTAAACTTTCCCTCAACAGGTCTGATTCTGGTTGGATCAGTTTGCAGGCGCATCCTATTCATCATGAGATTCAATCCCATCCCTTGTTAACGGAAAAAGACAAGAAGCTGTTGACCGAAGGAAAGGTTGCCAGCATTGGAAAGACAGTGGAAGATCCGAATGGTAGGGCTCAGCACCTGATTTTTGAATATGATGCCGAGACAAAAGAGTTTATCTCCTATATTCCTACCAAGGTTCAGGCTCCTGAGAGAGTTAACGGGGAGTTACTCACCGAAGAGCAAAAAAAAGCCTTTCAGTCTGGCGAACTCGTCGAGCTTTCTGACGGGACATCCTTCCAACACCGTGCTTCGGAACCCAATGGAATATTATCGGATCGTATCGCACTTGTTGTATCCGTCTTAATGGATGGTGGCATCTCCTATTTACTTTTACGAGGTTTGCGCAACCTATTGAGCAATAAAGAGCCTCAGAAAGATGAGTATACCGCTGGCTTTAAAATGGCACTTTCTGCTATGGAACGTCAGCAGGCTCAAAAGGACCTGCCAAATCTTAGTATGCAGGATCCAGAATACGGACGGACTCGCTCGCGATAGGCATAGCGTATACCTTTTGAAATCAAATGATTATTCCTGAATATTTTAAACGGAATCTGGAGTTGGAAATTAATGTCTTTGATCACCCTGTAAACGTTGAATATCGCTTTTGGTGGCCTGAGAAAAAGGATAATGGAAAGGATCCGATGTTTGGTCATGTCGAATTCCGATCTGGTTCGGAAATTATCAGTGAGACCGGCTACCGGTCTCACTTTTTTTATACTGATTATCTCAAAGAAACACCATACCGAAATATCAATGAATTCGTACAGGCGCTGGCAGAACATTTTGCAAAGGAAATGGGCTATGAACCACCTGGGCATGGTAGCCAGCTCCGGATGTTTTAATTATTAATTATGAACGAGAAAAATTTTGAATACCTCAAAAAGTTACTGGACAACCTGGGGTTCGGTAGCCGCTTGAACGCGGTGCTACAGCAAGCTTTGGAGAAAGACTTCAATACCTTTTCGCTGGGTATTAGCAATTCTTACCTGTCCGATGAAGGAAAAATTCTTGGGACGCCAAATAAGGATATCGTCAAATACCAGCTTAACTTTAATAAAAGCAAAAGTTCGGATTCGGTGTTTTTGAACGATTATCGAGTGTTCCTTTTTAAGCCTATGGAAATTACTCCGCGTTCCCATACGTTTGACCTGGAGCGTGACCACCGGATTACAGCATGGCAGGCTTATCGAATGTTGTCCGGGTTTTCCATTGAAAAAAATGTGTTTCCTCAACGTAAGGAGGGGATTGATGTGCAGCAGGATGCCAGGAAGATTTGGATGAAGCTTTCACTGGATGTGCTCGATGCCTATGAGCAGCATCCTATGCGCAAATTTTATCCCGAATATGGTTATGACCTTAGTGCCACTTTGGATAGGTACCCTCTTACCAACCTTTCTGAGCCAATTAAAGAAGTTGCCGTCGAACATTTGGCCCAAGGCAAACTATTTAAAGCAGAGATGCGTTTGTATGACCAGGTTTTTCCGGTCTACATTACAGCAAGACCTGAGCTAAGAGCACTCGAAGTCTTCGATAAAGACTTAAACCGAATCCCTGACCAACAGATTTTTATGGACAAGTTAGAGCCGCAGGCTCAAGCGCCGACTTCCGAGCAGGAAGATATAGATGCTGCAGATAGGTCAGTCGGACCGGAACAACCCTGGCAGCAATATCCTACCGATGGTTCCGGTCAGAAAGTTGGACGTTAATATTTTGAAATGATGCGTAAGGTTCGCTTAAAAACACCCATCAGTTATTACGGCGGTAAGCAAAAGCTTGCCGCTACTATTGTTTCCCTAATCCCCAAACATACTCTGTACTGCGAGCCATTCATAGGAGGAGCAGCAGTATTTTTTGCAAAGAGGCCCTCAGCAGTTGAAGTCATTAACGATACCAACCGGGAGCTGGTAAATTTTTACCGGGTAGCCAAGGAAGACTTTGTGAGCTTGGAGAAAGAAGTCAGGATTAGTCTGCACAGCCGGGACATGCACCGCCGAGCATCTGTTATTTACACGAATCCAGATATGTTTTCAGATTTGAAACGGGCGTGGGCAGTATGGGTATTGAGTTCGCAAAGTTTCAGCGCTCAACTGGATGGAACTTGGGGATTCGACATTTCCAGCAATACAACCACTAAAAAGATTCATCATCATAAATCCGGCTTTACTGAAGAACTCGCTATCCGTTTACAGAACTGCCAGATTGAATGTGCTGATGCCCTTTATATCATCGGCAGCCGGGATTCTGAAAACACCTTTTTTTATTGTGATCCGCCATATTATAATTCTGATTGCGGTCATTACGATGGATACAGTCTACAGGATTATGAAAGCTTGCTGTACCTGTTGACTAAGATCAAAGGGAAATTTCTATTGTCCTCATACCCTTCATCAATACTGGAAAAATATACCCGTAACCAGCAATGGCAGAAAATGGCATTCAGGCAAAAAGTATCTGTAAATGCCAAGGCCGGAAACCAAAAAACAAAAACAGAGATGTTGGTGGCAAATTATCCAATTGCGGAGCAATTAAAAATTCTGGAGGCATAGATTATGGCCAATCATGTTTTTAATGAAGTAGAATTCCGTGGCCCAGCTGGCCAGCTCATGATGGCCGCAGATCTTTTCCAGAAGATGGAGGATTGTATTCCCCGGAACGAAGAGGGGCAATGGCCGCCTTTTTTCATTGAAGCGCCAAAGCGGTTTTTCGCTGATATAGATGTTGCTCATTTGCCGGGATCCCTAAAGGTTGACTATCAGACTGATTGGATCCCTAATCCAGAGGATCTTGTCACCATAGCAATGCACTTTGATCTGAGCTTTGAATCTTCTTATGTAGAGCATGGGAACGGCTGTTATGGCGCATGTAGGTACCAAGAAGGAAAATTTCTGCATGCCTGGATCGAAGATGACGACTTATTGCTAATTGGTTATGACCCTGGACACGAACATTATACTTTCGGCGATAAGGTGTTTAAATACCAAGGGGAATGTCATAATCACATTTTGAAAGAAAAACTTGACACGCTCGAAAAGTCTGTTGGCTATTCCAGGAGCAGGTAAATTAAATGATATGAAGTTAGAAATTCCGGAGCTGCTCTACCACGGCTCCTATTACGATTTCGGCGATTTTGATGACAGGTTTAGACGTAGTAATACCGGATGGGAAAATACGATACATGGTTTCTTTTTTGCGGATAAGGTGGAAAATGCCTTGCTTTTTGGCCCACGGGTTTATAGTGCCACAGTTGCGATAAACAAGCCGTTAGACTTAAGAATTCAAGGTATTTTTTCAACGCTTGAACAGGCACCTGTTATCTGCGAGATTGCATTTGACCGGACACTTCGGCCAAGAGCGGCTCTGTCACTATTGAACAGGGAAATTGGTCTGGGGGAGATTGCTGATCTTTATGATGCACTGAATTCGCAAGAAGCGAATGATATGTTTAAGAAAGCGGGTTATGATGGTATTGTTTCTAGCCTGGGAGATCATCAGAACGAATATATAGCATTTAGAGCCGAACAGATTAAAATTCTACAGGTGCTAGATTACGGGGAAGAAAGGCATCTGAACGAAGTTCATGCAAGGCGCAATTTCTAGTTAAAATCTGGAGCGTTTGTTTTGCAGCGCATTGAAATAGTTGTAAAACAAACGCTCCTTTTCACGTTGTTTTATACGTCTTCTGTTTTTCTCGGTGAGGTATAGCACGAAGAGTACCACCATTGTGAGGGCAACAAGTGGTCCAACAATGGGATTTTTCGCGTTCAGAGATGCGAGTAGCGCGCCTGTGCTGATTACGATTGTAATAAGAAATAAGATGACTGTTTTCATTGTCCTGCAATTATTTTCCAGATTAGTTTCGGCATATTTATACAGCAAATTTTATGCCGTTTACAGATTCGATTTGGGGTTAAATCTTAGTAACTAATTGGTGGTAATGATTTGACGGATAGAAGGTTCGGAAGCTGATATGTGACGCTTTTCCCCCCTATTTTTGCCTAAAGGAACAGTTGGGATTGTGTATCTAGAGCCAGCTATTCATACAGGCTCCTCTTTCATCAATCTATTGTGAATCGATTAATTAAAATGCTTCCTAATGAAAGACCAATCAAATCCTCCTCAAGGTGGGGAACTAAAACAAACTAAGCGTCATGGGAATAAAGGAATGGCCAGCGGTAGAAAGGTCACACTTACTAAAGAATCAGTAAAGAGATATAGGGTTACTGTAATTTACGTCCCGGTGTCTGACGAAGAAGCGAAAATTAAACGAGCTATTATCGAAACAATTATGAAAAAAACATCTCAAAAATAGTATTAAGTAGTTTGTCGCAAAGTACTGTAAATGAGTGCATTGTTTACTAATTTATTTTAAATTAGCTTATTTTTTCGTATCTTTAAGGAACAAATAAATCACCGTGCTATGGAAGACAAAAAACGTGTTGGTATTTGGATAAGGGTATCCACAGACATGCAGGTTAAGGATGATAGCCCAGAACATCACGAACAACGGGCAAAATACTATATACAATCCAGGGACTGGCAGGTTGCCGAGGTATATAGGCTTGAAGCAGTATCGGGAAAGACAGTTATGAACCATCCCGAGGCACAACGCATGCTCAGAGATTTAAGAAGCGGTCGTATTTCAGGTCTGGTGTTCTCCAAACTAGCACGTCTAGCGCGGAGTACAAAGGAACTTCTAGAATTTGCTGAAATCTTCAGAAAAGAGGGCGCTGACTTGGTTTCACTTGCAGAACAAATAGATACCAGTTCTCCTGCAGGTAGATTGTTTTTTACTATCGTTGCAGCAATGGCAGAGTGGGAACGGGAAGAGATCTCAAGCCGGGTAGCTGCATCTGTGCCCGTAAGGGCACGCATGGGCAAACCATTAGGCGGACAGGCAAGCTTCGGTTATAAATGGAAGGATAAAACTTTGGTCATTGACGAGAAAGAAGCACCAGTTCGAAAACTAATCTATGAGATATTTTTGGAATGCCAACGAAAGAAAACCACAGCCAATAGATTAAACGAGTTGGGGCACCGGACTAGAAACGGATCTCAATTCTCCGACACAACTATAGACCGCTTACTAAGGGATACAACTGCCAAAGGAGCTCGTGTTGCAAACCATACAAAAAGTATTGGCGAAGGCAGGAAATGGGTATCTAAACCGGAGGAGGAATGGATAGTTTTGCCCTGTCCAGCATTAATCGACGAGCAATTATGGGATAAATGCAACTCCATTCTTGATGAGCAGGCAATCAAGCGGGTTAAAACCGGAAGAAAATCGGAATACCTGCTTGCCGGATTCGTGAAGTGCCAATGCGGTACATCGATGTATGTTTATAGCAAGGCTAAGAAATTCACTTGCAAAAACTGCAAAAATAATATCTCGGTTAAAGATATGGATGATGTGTATCAACAAGTTCTTAAAGGTTATCTCAACGACGTAAACCCACAGGTCTATCTAGAAGAAATTATGGGACGGCTGAAAGACAAGGAAGTGCTACTTGTTGAAAGTGTTAAAAAGCGAACCCAGTTGCGTAAACAAATGGATGATCTGATTCCACTAAGAATAAATGGAGATCTTGATAGCGACCATTTCGCTGCGGTCTATCAGCCGCTCGTATCTCAGGTTAAGCAACTTGACAAGTCGATTCCTGAACTTCAAGGAGAGATCGACTTTGAGAAAATACAACTTACATCAACTGATTATGTGTTGAAAGAAGCAAAGGAACTGTATAATGAATGGTCAAAAATGCTTTTCCCTCAAAAACGGGCTATTGTTGAGACAATCACGGAATATGTCACCGTTGAAAAAGATAACGTAATTGTGGCAATTTCCCATCTTTCTTCGGGTTCTCCGCTAACAAGTCAACACGACTTCAGGGGTTCATCGCTGCAATCAGCATAAAACTTGAAGGGTATTCTACACTTGAGCGTGATCTGGCGATCATTACCTTTCGCTCTTCCAATGGCTGGCGCATCACTTCCAGCACGCCGCGCTTAAATTCCGGGAGCTCATCCAGGAACAATACGCCATTATGGGCCAATGAAATTTCACCTGGCTGCGGGTTTGCTCCTCCACCAACCAAGGCAGCATCAGAAATGGAATGGTGCGGGTGACGAAATGGGCGCTCGGTCATCAGTGCGTTGATGCTGCTGAGCTTGCCGGCAACAGAATGAATCTTGGTGGTCTCCAGTGCTTCCTGTAAGTTTAATGGGGGCAAAATGGTAGGCAGCCGCTTAGCCAGCATTGTTTTCCCGGCTCCCGGCGGCCCAATCAGGATCAGGTTATGTCCTCCTGCCGCGGCAATCTCCAGGGCTCTTTTGATACTATCCTGACCTTTTACATCTGAGAAATCATGATCGTAGCTGCTAATATTCCTCAGAAACTCTGCCCTGGTGTCTACATGAATAGGGCTGGGGCTTGATTTCTCATTAAAGAAATCTATAACTTCTCTTAGGTTTTGCATTCCGTAAATCCGCAGATTGTCTACAATGGCTGCTTCCCGTGCGTTTTCTGCTGGAAGGATGAATCCCCTAAAGCCAGCGCACTCAGACTGCACGGCAATGGGTAATGCCCCCTTGACAGGTTGTAATCCTCCATCTAAGGATAGTTCGCCGGCAATAACGAACTGATCTGTGCTTTTTCCTAAAATCTGTCCTGAGGCCGCTAAAATGCCAACAGCAATAGGCAGGTCGTAGGCAGTGCCCTCTTTTCTGATATCTGCCGGGGAAAGGTTCACCACAATCTTTTGCCTCGGCATTCGCAGACCCGAAGACTGAATAGCACTTTCTATTCTTCTTAAACTTTCTTTTACAGCATTGTCTGGCAGGCCAACGATATGGTATTTATTACCGCTGCCAATGCTCACTTCAATGGTAATTGTTAAGGCATCTACGCCCATAACGGCGCTTCCGTAGGTTTTAATTAGCATAGCTCTTTTATATAAATCGAGACTAACTTAATTCCATTTCAGACAAGAGCGTTAGGAGTTTTTTTCTATAAATAAAAAAGCCCCCGAAAAGTTATACACTTTTTGGGGGCACTTCATCAATTCTGGACTGATACGCCTTTCTTTGAATAGCAATGAAAGAATTACATTCTTCCCTGCGGCATTTTAGGCATACCGCGCATCATTTTAGCGGCGGCGGCAGGGTTTGAAAACTGCTTCATAACCTTACGCATATCTTCAAACTGTTTGATCAGTTTTGTTACCTCTTCAATTTTATTACCGGAACCTTTAGCTATCCGCAAGCGTCTGCTTTGCTGAATACTGTCTGGGTTTTCCCGTTCAAATTTAGTCATCGACTGAATAATGGCCTCTACATTTTTGAAAGCATCATCCTCAATCTCTACGTTCTTCATCATTTTGCTCACACCAGGAATCATGCCCATCAGGTCTTTCATGTTACCCATTTTCTTGATCTGCTGAATCTGATTGTAGAAGTCGTTGAAATCAAACTTATTCTTACGGATTTTTTTCTGCAGTTCTGCGGCTTCCTTTTCGTCGAACTGCTCCTGAGCACGCTCAACCAGGGAAACAACATCACCCATTCCCAGAATACGTGAAGCCATCCTGTCAGGGTAGAAAACGTCAAGCGCTTCCATTTTTTCACCTGTACCTACAAACTTAATTGGTTTGTTAACAACAGATTTAATTGATAAAGCCGCACCACCGCGGGTATCACCATCAAGTTTGGTTAATACCACACCTGTGAAATCTAACCTTTCGTTGAAAGCTTTTGCCGTATTAACCGCATCCTGTCCGGTCATGGCATCAACTACGAACAGGATTTCATGCGGTTTAGTATGTAGTTTAACATCTGCAATCTCGTTCATCATCTGCTCATCAATCGCCAGGCGACCTGCAGTATCAATGATGATCACATTATTATTGTCTTTTTTACCCTGTGCTATACCTTCCAGTGCAATAGCAACCGGATCTTTAGATTCCTTATTGGCAAATACAGGAACACCAATCTGGCCACCCAATACCTGAAGCTGGTCTATCGCTGCGGGACGGTACACGTCGCCTGCTACCAACAGAGGTTTCTTTCCTTTGCTTTTCAGGAAGTTGGCCAGCTTTCCTGAGAAAGTGGTTTTACCAGCACCGTTTAATCCGGCGATCAGTATAATGGTTGGGTTTGTCTTAAGATCAAGTTCCGTTACCTCACCACCCATCAGGGCAGTAAGTTCATCGTTCATCACCTTTGTAAGTAACTGTCCCGGAGAAACGGCAGTAAGAACGTTCAGACCCAGCGCTTTTTCTTTTACTTCATCAGTAAAAGATTTAGCCGTTTTATAATTTACGTCGGCATCCAGTAAAGCTTTACGAATTTCCTTCATGGTCTCTGCCACGTTGATTTCTGAAATGCTTCCTTGTCCCTTTAAGACTTTAAAGGCACGGTCTAATTTATCCTGTAAATTTTCAAACATGTTTTATTAATTGATAGTCAATTACTTGATCTGTGATAGTAGAATATGCAAAGTTGCAAACATTTTTAATAACAATCAAACATTAAAATCTGATGTATTACGTTTTAGCGCGGGAATACAAAAGTGAATCCCATGGCCATGGTTTGACTGCCCTGAATTTTGCTGGTACCTGTGTTTTTATCATAAAGGCCAACTCCCGTAAGGGAAACATTCATAAAACGGTTCACCTTTGCAGTGATGGCAACGTCCAAACGGTGAGAAGTAAAATCTACCTGCTGATAAGGAACAAATAGCGCATATCTCATTTTGAGGTTTACATTCTCAAACACGTCTTTCTCAAAGTTGGATACAATCTGAAATGCGAGATCATTGATGAAAGTCCTGCCTTGCTCCACACCAAAGTTATCTGTCTTTGGTACATAGTTGGTTAAGTTTCCGTTTCTTCTCAGGTAATCAGCTTCAGCAGCATCATAAAGTGCGGCGTTATCCAGGACGAAGGTCTGTCTGGCAGTACCAGTACCAAGCCTGGTAGAGAAATATTTTACAGGTTTGTATTCAAAACCGACAGATTCTGTCAGATAACCAGGAGACATAAACTTAGAGATCAGTACGCCATACTCATTCCCGCTAGCATCGGTGATGTAGGAGAAACCATTGTCAAACTGCGATTCAAAGGTTACCGATCCAAAGAAATACCAATTTTTAGACAATTGAAAGGCGGCTTTATTATCCCAGAATAACCTGTCATTGGTTTTCTTCTGCAGCTGGCTTTTGTTTTTGATTTTTCCATACTGCATGATCACCTCGCTTGAATAGCTATAGCTATCTTTTACATATTCTGCCTTATAGTTCACCAGGCCGCCTACAGCAAGAGAGTTTACCCCCCCACCAGTCCAGTTGTCACTGAATGATGCCTGATTGATATTGATTCCGATGGATGTCTTGGTCCGCCAGTATACAATTTTCGAATTAATAACCACTGGGCTAATTTCGACAGGTTTAAATATAATGTCGCCTCTCTTCGATGGAAGAGGGCTCTTTTTTAGTTTAAGATCAAAATTGCGGATGTTGATCGGAATAGTATCGATATCCTGTGCAATAGCCTCTGCAGAAACGGCAAATAGAAAAAAGAAAAATGCGTATAAACCTCTCATTAATACAAAGAAAAGAAAAATGTTCTTATTGGACTGATAAATGAAGTAAAAATATTTAGGTTCATGGACACAAAAGATTTATTTATTGATTTAAATAAATTTTAGCCATGAATAGAGCCTTCTTCGTTTTAGATAACGCAGATTTTGATCGTTTGCATATGCTTCCTTCTCAAAACAAATATTAAAGTATGCCTGATAGTGATTTTTAAACCTGATTAAATTGATCAAATAGTTGATCAGGTACAAAACATAAAATGGGAAAATCAGTAATTCCAGCTGTTGCTGAAAATGAATCTTTTCGTGGTTAATTAGATAAATATCCCCTTTATATGCTGCGCGTTTGAACAGCATAAATGGAAATAGGGCCATAGCCGCTGCGGGGAGCCGTGAACAGATTACCGCAACGTATCTCATAACTTTTCGATCTTAATTTGTGGCAGTGGTTTTAAGCGCAGGGCCTTTGGGTTACGCTTGTAAGAAGCATAGTTATTCCGCAGGAAAACAATAAAAGCATAATCAGAAGCCATCAGTACAAAATCATAACTCGGGCGGTATTGCTGCATAAAGTCCTTCAGCTCAAAGTCTTTAATTCGCAACACCCTGCCTACAAAAGCAGGATTATACCTGTAGTCGATGATATCTTCCTTATAGTCGCGCTCCAGAATTTCCTGTAAATGTCTGGCGTTGCGTCCTTTTCTGCTCAGCAGATTATAAATCGCATCTATACCCAGACCAACGCCGCGCGAACCTAAGTTTAGCAAGTCTTTTGAACTTCCCCTGTCGGTTGCATATTTATACTCTCGTATCTGTTGTTCATAGCGTTCTTTAGGAGTGATAGAGCTACCGATGATGGATACTTCTTTCAATTGTACTGCCAATGGCTTTAGCTGAAAGTAAATAGCTTTGTTTCCCTTATAAACTACGGTATCCAGTCCATAACCCTGTAAAACAGCGAATAGGGTGTCGCCTACAGATGCCTGCGTACTAAACTCACCTTTATTGTTGTTATAAAGGCCCTCATCATTGTGTGAATTGTAAATGTATACCTTGGCCAATCGCAGTTTCGACTCTTTGTCAACTACAAACCCATCAACAGTTTTTTTCTGTGCTGAGGCCAGGGTAAGCACCATGGAAAAGAAAGATAGCAGTATAAATAATTTCATTGACCGGCAAAATTACACATAGGAAGCGCCAAATCTCCTGGATTAACATTATTTAACTACAATCAGACGTTGTCCGATTTTTATCCCTTCATCATTGAGGTTGTTCAACGACTTCAGCTCATCTACCGTAAGGTTAAATCTCTTTGAAATATTATAAAGGGTGTCACCTTTTTTCACGGTATAGTTTGGTTCTGTCGTATTGATGATTTGTTTAGACGGCGGTGTTTCTACCGGAGCAAATTTCTTGGTCTCTTTTGGAATATTGGCATTGATTTCCGTGAACACACGGTCTTCGCGTTTTATTTTTTCAGGTTCCGACTCTGATTGGTCGTATTGGTGCAGCTCATACTTTTCAATGGTATTGATCAGCATATCAGGATATCTAGGGTTGGTAGCATAACCCGCCTGTTTCAAGCCCTTGGCCCAGTTCACATAGTCGTTTTTGTCCAATTCAAAGAGCGCACTGTAACGTTTCCTCTTCAGAAACTCAGAGTGATCTTTGTAGGATTCCCTCGCGTCTTTATATACCCTGAAACAATCATTGCTTTTGTCGTCGTCTTTGTAATAAGCCTTACCTCTCCACTCCGATGTGCACTTGATCCCAAAATGGTTATTGGCATACTTTGCCAGACTGCTGTTGCCGCTGCCAGATTCTATAATCCCCTGTGCCAGTGTAATGCTGGCAGGAATTCCGTAGGTATTCATTTCTTCTATAGCTACACCTTTAAAGGCATCGATATAACTCAACGTTGTAAAGTCTTTAAAGCTAGGGTTAGCTTTATTGGCAGCTTTTTCAATCTGCTGATTGTTACGGTGGTATTGTCTCGACTTACAAGAAGTGAGGCCGGCGATGGCGAGTGCTAATAGTAGAAGTTTCCTGTTCATTAAAATCTGATTTTCTGCCCCGGCTGTAAGGTAGACTTTTTCAGCCCATTTTTTTGCATCAACGCTTTCGCCGTGGTTCCGCGGGATTCAGCAAGTCTATTGAGGTTGTCTCCTTTTCTTACGGTATAGGTTTTAACAGAGGAGTGTTTTTTGACTGACGAACGGTGATTGCGATGTGAGCGTGAGCGACTGTGCTTTTTTGCTGCAACATAAACAACTTTTACAGGCTCCACATAATCTTCAGGACGCTCATCGTATTGGTATAGCTCGTATTTATCGATTATAGCAATTACCTGATTTGCCCAGGTCCTGCTGCTGGCATACCCGCCGCGCTGGATTCCTCTTGCCCATGCCGCATAGTCATATTGGTCGCATTTGTCAAACAGTTTATTGAACGACGTTCTGTTTTGGAGCACCTCTACAAAGTTATCATATGATTCATCTGCACTTTCATAACCACGGTAAGAAGAATTGATTTCCGTGTTGGTATTTGATCCTTTGATGCCAAAATGATTGTTCAGGTACCTGGCCACTTTACTTTTGCCTGCGGCAGATTCATGGATGGCAACAGCAAGTATCACACTTGCCGGAACTTCGTATTCTCTCATTAATTCCTGAGCATGGTCTGTATGCTCTTCAACATAATCCTGTATGGTCTGCGCCTGAGCTGTTGAGCCCAGCAAAATAATGCTCAGACAAGCAAGCAATAAGTTTTTTACTTTCATTTTTTATTTTTTTCTGATGATAAACAAGCCATCACGAACGGGTAAAATAAGTTTTTCTACCCTGCTGTCTGCTGCAACTTTATCATTAAACGTACTGATGTTTCTGGTGTCTTTATCTTGTTGGTTCGTCAGTACTTTTCCGCTCCACAAAACATTATCAACTATAATTAAGCCCCCTGGTCTTACCCTCTCAAAAATAAGATCATAGTAGGTTCCATTATTTTTTTTGTCGGCATCGATAAAAACAAGGTCGAAAACCTCATTCAGTTCGTTTACCGTTTGGGTGGCATCACCCAGAATATATTTTATTTTTGAATTGTAACCAGATGCTGCAAAGTAATCTCTTACCCTGTCCTCCAGTTCTTCATTGATGTCTAAAGTATAAATAATCCCTTCTTCCGTCAAACCTTCTGCTAAGCAAAGTGTTGCATATCCGGTGAAAGTGCCGATCTCGAGAATGCGTTTTGGGCTAATCATTTTGCTGAGCATGCTGAGTACGCGTCCCTGATAGTGACCAGAAAGCATCCTCGGCATTAATACCCGAAGGTGGGTTTCCCTGTCAATCCGCTGCAGTAACTCATTTTCTGGTTCACAGAATTTCAACAGTAAATCTTGTAAGTCTTCTTGTATCAGGCTCATGATATTTCTCTATAAACGGTGTTCTTCCATAAAATATTGTAAAATGATCGTCGCGGCAATCGTATCTACCCTTTCTTTATTCCGGCGATCCTGCTTTTTCAGTCCGCTGTTCATGATCGCTTCATGTGCCAGTTTGGAGGTAAAACGCTCGTCTACCCAGTGCTGCGGCATATCAGGGAAGTTCTTTTTTAAAATTGTTGCGAAGCCTTTAACGTGCTGAGCCGATTCAGAAGCCGTGCCGTCCATTTGTTTAGGATTACCGATTACAAATGCCTCTACCTGTTCTGTCAGCAGGTATTTCTTTAAAAATTCGACAATATCTTTAGGGTGTATGGTATCCAGTCCGGTAGCAATAATTTGCAGTGGATCGGTAACGGCAATGCCGATACGTTTGGTGCCATAATCAAATGCGATAATACGGGACATGGCTGCAAAGATTGTTATAAATTTACTATTTTGCACCAAATGCAGTTTAAAGACATCATAGGACAAGAGGAAATTAAACAGCAGCTCGTTAATACAGTTGCTGAAAACAGGGTGAGTCATGCCCAGTTATTTCTTTCTGCCGACGGAACTGGTGCATTGCCTTTGGCCATCGCTTATGCGCAGTATATCAATTGTTTAAATAGAAGTAGCACAGATAGTTGTGGTGATTGTTCTTCCTGCCGTAAGTACGAACGTTATATCCATCCCGACCTTCATTTCTCTTATCCTTTCTTTGCTTCAAAGGATGTTAAAATAGCGATAGATGTAATTGATGAGTGGAGAACGATGTTATTGGCCGATCCTTACGTAGATCTTGATATTTGGAGATCGCAGCTGAGTGCAGACAATAAACAGGCAAACATTAACATCGCAGAGTGTCACGACATCATCAAGAAACTAAGTTATAAAGCCTTTGAGGCCGAGACCAAGGTGCTGATCATGTGGCTGCCGGAATACCTTGAGAAAGAAGGTAATTCGCTGTTGAAAATAATTGAGGAACCACCTGCAAACACGCTTTTCTTACTGGTCGCCAACAACCAGGAGCATATTTTATCCACGCTATTGTCCAGGACTCAGATCGTAAAGATTCCCAAGCTTCCGGCAGAAACCATAGAGCAATATTTGGTGTCAGCCCATCACGTTTCTGCGGAGCAAGCAACAACCTATAGTTTTCTTGCAGATGGAAATCTGATTGAAGCCAAAGCACAGGCGGCGCAATCGCACAACGATAACGCAGAAATTTTTGCTGAATGGCTGAGGATGGGATATGGCAACAGGGTACTCGATCTGGTGAATTTTGTAGATCAGGCAGCGGGCTGGGGCAGAGAAAATCAAAAGAATTTTTTAAAATACGGCATTAGCTTTTTGAGGGAGTGCAGCCTGATTCTCAGCGGTGCTGAAAGCCTTGTAAAACTGCCTCTAAGGGCGCTTGACACGGCAAAAAAGCTCAGCAAACATGTACTTGATATGAACATGGCTGCGGCAATAATATCTGAGTTGGAACAAGCACATTACCATATTGAACGCAATGCGAATCCGAAAATCCTATTTTTAGATGTATCTTTACAATTGGTAAAAATTATTAAGTTTAAAACGCTCCCGAAAGGGACTCAATATATATACAATTAGTTATGGGATGTGGAAGTTGTTCTACAGGTGGCGGCTGCGCCCCTTCGGGCTGCAAAAGTAATGGCTCATGCCTTACGGGAGGCTGCCAGAAAATGGAAGTTTACGATTGGCTATCGAATTTAGATATGCCCTCAAATTATAGACCTTTTCAGGTTATCGAAGTTAAATTCAAGGGTGCCAGAAAAGAATTTTATATTAATACAGACAATATCTACCTGGAAATTGGCGAGTTAATTGCCGTTGAAGGTTCTACAGGTGGCTATGATATTGGTCACGTTTCTTTAACAGGGGAACTGGTACGGACGCAGATGAAGCGCCGTAAAACGCCTCTCGATCAGGTTACACGTAAAGTTTACCGCAAAGCTACGGAAGCAGATGTGGATAAATGGAAGCTGGCAAAAGACCTGGAATGGGAGACGATGCATAAAGCACGTACACTTGCTCTGGACCTGCGTCTTTCCATGAAGATCAGCGACGTTGACTATCAGGGAGATAAAACTAAGGCTACTTTCTTTTATACTGCCGAAGGCAGGGTAGATTTCAGGGAGCTGATCAAGAAGATGGCTGAAACGTTCCGTATCAGAATTGAGATGCGCCAGATTGGTATGCGTCAGGAAGCCGGAAGATTAGGTGGAATTGGTTCTTGCGGACGTGAATTGTGCTGCTCAACCTGGCTTACTAACTTCAAAACAGTGTCTACTGCGGCTGCCCGCTATCAAAATCTATCGCTGAATACGCTGAAATTGGCTGGCCAATGCGGAAAGTTAAAATGCTGCCTGAATTATGAATTGGATACTTACCTGGATGCATTAAAAGATATCCCTGACCGTATAGAAAACCTGCACACTGAAGTGGGCACCGCTCGTCATCAGAAAACGGATATTTTTAAGAAGCTGATGTGGTTTAGTTATCCTAATCAGGAAGACTGGATTCCGCTTAAAGTTGACCGTGTAAAGGAAATCATGGCAATGAACAAAAAGGGGCAAAAACCAAGTAACCTAAAAGATGAAGCGGTAGAGCTGGTTACTACTGCAGTTATTGAAAAAGCACATGACTACGAGAATGTTGTTGGTCAGGATAGCCTGACCCGCCTTGATGAAAAACCAAGGAATAAGAACAACCGTAACAACAATAGAAATAAGCCTAATCAAGGAAACAGACCTGAACGCAATGTTAAAGCCGGACAGCCTGCGGCTAAACAGCCATCGCAGCAATCGGCAAAGCCTGCACAGGGCAACGGTGGCAGACAAGGGCAACCTAACCAAAAACCCGCTCAGCCTAATAACCGTGGCGGACAACAGCGTGAAAAACCTGTTCAGGCCAACCAGAATACAGAAAACAGAAAGACACAGGAAGTTAAAAACACTGTTGATGGCGCAGCTTCTTCAGATGGTGAAGAGGCTAAAGCACCTTCGTCAAACCGGAATAATAGGAACAGGAATAACCGCAGACGTAACAAACCATCGGATAAACCAAAAAATGAAGGCAACTAATTTTTATATCTGGGTAGTTTTATGCCTTCTGTTTATTGGTATTTCTGGCTGTACGACAAATAATATTGTTGATACTAACGAAGAATTGCCCCAAAGAAACTGGAGTTATGTTAACCGTGTAAAAGCTATTGCAGAGATCACTGATCCTGCAAAGGCTTACATACTGAAATTTAAGCTCAGACATACGTCTGATTACCGTTATTCAAATATCTTCATCCTGGTCCACATGAGTGGACCGGGGATGAAAAAGGTTACCCGTCGATATGAATACCGTCTGGCCGAATCTGATGGCCAGTGGCTTGGAAAAGGATCCGGGAACTTGTTCACCTATACCCTGCCGCTATTTTCTAGCTATCACTTTCCTCAGGCAGGGAAATATACAATTGAAATAGAGCAAAACATGCGTGACAACCCCCTCCGGGAGGTTAGTGATGTTGGGATTGTCGTTGCCCAGCCGACGAAATAGGGTAAATTTAGACAGGACTTGCTTAAGACTCGTTTAAGTCTTGCTTAAGATTTGTTTAAGATTGACGGAGGTCTGATAGATGCTTGAGCAGATATTAATTGACCGTTGAAGAAGGGTTGACAGCAGGTTGATTAACCCTTGAACAACCCCCTGGGTCTATCAAGGGTTAATCAACCCACCTTCAAGCCTTGTTCAACCCTTTGTCAAGTCTTTGCCAAAGCCTTCTTAGACTTTGATCAATCTTAAACAATACTTAAACAATACCTAAGCAATACCAGAGGACTGTCTTAAACGAATATTACCTATAATATTTTGTTTTAATCACGCTAAGACCGTTATAACAATGGCAATAGCTGCTCCAAAGCCATCCCCCTGGAACCTTTCAAAAGTACCAGGCTATCATTTACCGGATTGCCTTTAAGCCATTCTGCAGCCTCTTGTGGCGTACTGAAAAATAGACCTTTATGCCCTTCTTTTACGGCTTCGAAATGTTTTCCTATCAGGATCAATGTAGAGAGGCTTACTGATCCCGCCTGCCTGGCTATTTCCTCATGTTGCTGTGCAGATTCATTTCCCAATTCAAACATATCACCAATGATAGCTACTTTGCGTGTTGCTTCGAGTATGGCTATATTTTGTAGTGCCGCAGACATGCTGCTTGGATTGGCATTATAGAAATCGCAGATAACTGTATTTGTTGCAGTTTTGGTAAGCTGAGACCTATTATTCTTAGGGATATAGCCTTTCAAGCCATCGTTGATCTGTGGAGGCGTCATTTCAAAGTATGCACCAATACAAATCGCAGCAAGCATATTCTCAAAATTATAGCTGCCTGTAAGATGGGTCTGCACTTCAAAATCCTCATCCTTTTGCTGCCAACTCAGTGCAATCATCGGGTCTGATTGTTGCAATTGGCCTGTAATCAAATTGTCGCCACTGGTACCGTAATAAACTATATGATCAAGTAGCCTGCTCATTTCTCTGATATCCTCGTTGTCACCATTGACAAAGGCTAAGCCATTTGTCTGCTTAAGATATTGATATAACTCCGCTTTCCCTTTTTTAACGCCCTCAAATCCGCCAAATCCTTCCAGGTGTGCCATGCCCACATTTGTAATCAGACCATGAGTAGGTTGAGCGATAGTACATAAAAATTCAATTTCTTTCTGATGGTTGGCTCCCATCTCAATCACCGCAATCTCTACATCCGGCAGGATAGAAAGGATAGATAGTGGTACACCGATATGGTTATTCAGGTTTCCTTTCGTGGCAAATGTTTTAAACTTTTCTGCCAGGACAGCATTGACCAGCTCCTTAGTTGTGGTTTTGCCATTACTTCCCGTTAAGCCAATCACCGGAATGCTGAGCTGGCTGCGATGATGTTTAGCAAGTTGCTGCAGCGTTTCCAGTACATTTTCTACTACAATACAGCGGTCGTCAGTTTTATAGGCCTCATTATCGATAATTGCGTAGGCTGCTCCCTGGCTCAAGGCTTTTTCTGCAAAGGTGTTGGCATCAAAGTTATCCCCTTTTAACGCAAAAAATAGACAGTTTGCGCTGATGCTTCGCGTGTCGGTACAAATTACAGGGTGCGAAAGATAATGCTGATAAAGGGATTGAAGTTGAGACATAACTGCTATAATTATTATGATTATATTGGTAAAATTACATTAAGCATCACAAACAAAAAATATTCTTTATTAATTTGCCTGATATTAAGCCTTTTTTGTCGTTCCTTACCGCAAACTAATTTTCATGAACAAATTTTTACTTACGTTTTCTTTCATCATTGCCGGAATATTTGGCCTTAACGCCCAGATTAAATCCCCTGATGCCTTTTTAGGCTATCCATTGGGCAGTAAATTTACGCAACACCATCAGATTGTGGCTTATTTCAAATATCTGGCTACGATGAATAAAAATATTAAGCTGATCAGTTATGGAAAAACTTACGAGGGCAGAGAACTGATGGTAGCGGTGATCTCTTCAAAAGAGAACATGGATAACCTGGAACAAATCAGGCAGAACAATGTACAGCTAAGCAAGGCTTCGGAAACGTCAAATACCTCACAGCAACCTGCTATCTTGTGGTTAAGCTATAACGTGCATGGTAATGAAGCAAGTTCTTCGGAAACATCTATGAGGACATTGTATACGCTGGCCGAAGGATCATATGATCACCTGCAGGACTGGATGAAGAATACAGTTATTGTGGTTGACCCATGTTTAAATCCTGATGGCAGGGAACGTTTTGTTACTTATTTTAATTCTGTTGTTGGTGCTCAGCCAAATGCAAACCCATCTGCCAGAGAACATGGTGAGCCATGGCCAAGAGGTCGCGTTAACCATTATTATTATGACCTTAACCGCGATTGGGCATGGCAGACGCAGCTCGAAACACAGCAGCGACTGGCATTGTACCACCAGTGGATGCCGGAAGTACATGTAGATTTTCATGAACAGGGTTATAATGAGCCTTACTATTTTGCCCCGGCCGCTGAACCTGTACATCAGGATATCACTCCTTTTCAACGTGAGTTTCAGATCACGGCAGGAAAAAACAATGCGAAGTATTTTGATGAAAATGGCTGGCAATATTTTACGAAAGAGCGCTTTGATCTGTTGTATCCATCTTATGGAGATACCTATCCTTTATACAATGGTGCAATAGGCATGACCTACGAGCAAGGAGGAATCGGGGCAGGCCTTACTGTAAAAACGGCAAACGGTGATACGCTGACGCTGACGGATAGAGTTAACCATCATTTTACGACGAGTATGGCAACAATAGAAACCGTGTCTGGCAACGCTGGAAAACTGGTATCTGAATTCAAGAAGTATTTTGCCGAATCAGTTGCAACTCCACCGGGGATTTATAAAACCTATGTTGTAAAGGCCGACAATATCAGCAGGCTAAAAAAACTGGCTGAACTATTATCAAAAAACAATATTGCTTACACTTTTGGCGGTAATAAAGACCTCAGTGGATTTAACTATGAGACCAAGAAAACAAGTGATTTCAAGGTTGGACGAAACGATTTGGTTATCAATTTAAAACAGCCTGCGGCGGTTCTTGCTAATGTGTTATTTGAACCGGCTACCAAAGTAACGGATTCTAATACCTATGATATCACGGCATGGTCGCTTCCTTACGCATATGGTCTGAGGGCATATGCTATCAAAGAATCATTTCGCGGTGCGTACGATGCAATGGAGGTAATAGCAGAGGCGCCAGTAACGGCGACGAAACCATATGCCTGGATCTTACCCTGGAATGGTCTGGAAGACGCGAAAATACTGATCGCCCTGCAGCGTGCAAAAATAAAGGTGCGGATGGCTGAACAGCCATTTACGATCGGAACGAAAGTGTATCCTGAAGGTTCCCTCTTGATATATAGATTGGAGAATGAAAAGGTCAATAAGGAAATTACCGCTACAATGCAAAATATAGCGAAGCAGTTTTCGCAGAACTTCTCCAGCATTTCTAGCGGATTCGTTCAGAAAGGGAAGGATTTTGGATCTTCGGTATACCCAATGCTCACCATGCCAAAGGTTGCCGTAGTGGCAGGGGCAGATGTTTCCTCACACGCTGTGGGGGAAATATGGCATTTCTTTGAGCAGGAGTTGCATTATCCACTGAGCATGATAGCGGAAAAAAATCTGGGCGATCTGGAACTTTCAACAACCAATGTGTTGATATTGCCAGATGGAGATTATGCGCGCAGGAATATTGAGAAACTGGAAGGCTGGATCAACAGAGGCGGAAAGGTAATCGTGATGGAAGAGGCAATAGGCAGTGTAAGTGGTGTGGCGCCTTTTAGTATAAAGAAAAAGGAGTTTGTAGATACTGCAGGCAAAGAGAATCTGGCGCGTATTTACAAAACAAAAAATGATGACAACCTGGATAATTCTATTCCGGGGGCAATATATAAGGTAGCATTGGATAGAACTCACCCCCTGACTTTAGGTCTCGGAGAATTTTATTATACTTTAAAAATGGATGATAAGCTGTACGAGCCATTGAAAAAAGGCTGGAATGTTGGGGTTTTGAAGCCTAATGCCTATATGGCGGGTGTAGTAGGAAAGAATATTCAGAAAAAACTGAGCACAGGATTAGTTTTTGGCGTTCAACCCGCAGAAAAGGGAAATATTATCTACTTTTCTACTGATGTTTTGTTCCGCTCGTTCTGGGAGAGTGGGAAACAGTTGTTTGTAAATGCAGTATTTTTAGTGAATTGATTAGAGGTTAGTTTGTATTTTATTAATAAGTGATTTTGAAACGGCTAAATCATTTTATTTAGCCGTTTTTTATGCTCTAATGGTAGTTTTTGTGCTTTTCATGTTAAACTGCGGAGGATCAAGACTATAATTTTTATGTAATATTCTTCTCACACAAGAGAATCCTCCGCGTCTTTTATATTATATTAGAGGATTATTAATTGATTTATTGACCTAAACCTATTTTTTATTGGATGAACTATTACTAAGTTCCCACCATTTTTTCACGTATTGATAGACCTAAGAATGCGTGAAAACCCTAATTGGCATTCCTGTTTCAAGGAATTGGAATAACATCCTAGTGGCCAAATAAACACGAATTATTTTTTGTTCTTAGCCTTTTAAGAACAGCTATTTTTAAACTATAAATTACCTAAATTAAATTTTTTATGAAAAAACTTATACTAAGTTTGTTCGTAACTGTTTTGTTTGCAAATTTTGCATTCGCTCAGAACCGAACAATTACGGGGACAGTAACAGATGCCGAGGACGGCGCCCCACTTCCTGGAGTAAGTGTACGTATCACTGGTGCTTCAGGTGGAAGTATGACAAATGCGGACGGTAAATACACCTTAAGCGTTCCTTCTAACAGCTCTACACTTCAGTTTTCTTTTATCGGATATATTTCAGTTAGCAGGGCTCTTGGTACATCGAACGTCCTTAATGTTGCTTTAGCGGGCGACTCTAAGCAACTTGGAGAAGTAGTAGTTACAGCCTTAGGTATTTCCAGAGATAAAAAATCACTGGGATACGCTACGCAGGGGTTAACTTCTGATCAGTTGACGAGTGCATCCAATTCAAGTTTAGGAGGATCACTTCAAGGTAAAGTTTCTGGTGTTGAGGTTACCCCTTCATCAGGTATGCCAGGTGCATCAGCAAAAATTACTATCAGGGGTTCACGTTCCTTTACTGGAAATAACACTCCACTGTATGTAGTTGATGGTTTGCCAATCAACTCTGCGCCAGATTTGACTACAGGTAACTCTGTCACCGGTGCAGATATCGCAAACAGAGGTGTAGATATCGACCCTAATGATATTGAGACAATCAATATTTTAAAAGGTCAGGCAGCATCAGCTTTGTATGGTATGCGTGCATCGAATGGTGTTATTATTATTACTACGAAAAGTGGTAAGGGTGCAGGTAAAGGAAAGCCTCAGATCTCTTATAACACGAACGTTTCATTTGATAAGGTTTCTGTTACGCCTGAGTTTCAAACAACTTACGCACAGGGTACTACTGCAAATGGATACGTTCCGACGGCTTCAACTTCATGGGGACCACGTATTGATCAACTTCAAAATGATCCTGTTTATGGTGGAAACACAAATAATGCATTTACCAACGGTAACCTAACGGATCATGCGGGAATGTATTATGTTCGTCAGAGAGCATTGGCAGGTTTAGACCCTTGGGCTACTCCTCAGGCTTATGATAATGCAGGGGAATTTTTCAGAACGGGTCACACTTACAACAATTCAATCAATATTGTTCAGGCCTCAGATAAAGGTAGCTATGCTGTAACTTTGGGTAACACTAATTCAGCTGGTATCATTCCTTCAACAGGAATGAACAGATATAACGCAAAATTAGCCGGTGAGCTGAAAATGAGTGATCACTGGACTACTGGTTTCACTGGAAACTTAGTGAATTCGAGAATCACTAAACAGTCTGGTGCAAATAATGGAATCATGGCAACCCTATACGGAGCGCCAGCGAGTTATGATTTAGGTGGTATTCCATCTAACGTAGCTGGAGACCCTTACACGCAAAATACTTACCGTGGTACTGGTGGTTTTGATGGTGTATATTGGGCAGTTGCCAACAATCAATTCAAAGAAAAAACTCAGCGTTTCTTCGGAAATACCTATGTTAATTTTACAAGCGGTCTGGGTACTTCGAATCAGAAATTGAATTTGAAATATCAGATCGGTGCTGATTCTTATACCACTAATTACACTGATATCTTTGGATATGGCCATGCGAATGGTGCAGGTGATATCTCAGAATACTCATATACAGTTAATGAGTTGAACTCATTATTTACTGCGAGCTATAACTGGACTATTAACAATGACTTAGTGTTTGATGCCTTAGTTGGTAACGAGTTTATCAACAGAGATAGTAAATACCTAAGTGCATATGGTCAAAACTTCAATTTCCCTGGTTTTAATCATATGAACAATGCTACGATTTACAGTAGCTCAAGCGAATACTTGAAAAGACGTACTTTCGGTACATTTGCAAGTGCTTCCCTTGCGTACAAAAGCATGTTGTTCTTAAACGTTACGGGTCGTAACGATGTGATTTCATCGATGCCAAGAGATAATAGATCGTTCTACTATCCTTCAGCTTCATTGAGTTGGATCTTTACAGAGCTTGAGCCGTTGAAAAACAGAATTCTTACTTACGGTAAACTTCGTGCTTCAATTGCTCAGGTGGGTCAGGCTGGTAATTATTTACCAAACAGCTATGGCGTTCCTGTATTTGGCGGAGGTTTTTCTGGAGGAACTCCAATCCTTTACCCAATCGGTGGCGTTTCTGCTTACACACTGAACTCTACCGTATACGATCCAAATTTAAAACCACAGAATACAACATCATATGAATTAGGTACAGACCTGACATTCTTCGGTGGTGTAGCAACATTAGGTTATACCTTCTCACGTCAGAATGTAGTAGATCAAATTTTCTCAGTGCCTTTAGCTGCTAGTACCGGTTATTCATCATACGTTACAAATGGTGGTAAAATCCATACCAATGCCCATGAGATTACTTTAGGATTTAAGCCAATTGACAAGCAAAACTTCAAATGGGACTTTGCATTTAACTTCTCAAAAATCGACAACTATGTTGACGCACTGGCAACAGGCGTTGAGAGTATTTTCTTGGGAGGATTCACGGAGCCTCAAGTACGAGCAAGTATTGGTGAAAAATTCCCTGCAATCTACGGAGTATCTTATTTAAGAAATGATGCTGGTCAGATTGTTGTAGATGCACAAGGATTTCCTCAAGCTGGTCCGGAGCAAGTAATTGGTCGTGTTTCACCGGATTTCTTATTAGGATTTAATACTTCATTCGAAATTCACAAATTAAGAATTTCAGCAGTGTTAGATTGGAAACAAGGTGGACAGATGTACAGCGGTACTACAGGAATTCTGGATTTCTACGGAGTGAGTAAATATTCTGGCGATGTTCGTACTCCAGGTACTTCATTCCTTTTCCCGGAAGCTGCGGTTAAAGTTTCAGGAACTGATGCTAATGGCAACGCTATTTATGCTCCAAATGATATCGCTATTCCAGGGGAAAATGCTCAAAATTACTTTACTGCACTTAATAGTATCTCAGAATCATCAATTTATGATAATTCATTTGTTAAGTTAAGAGAGGTTTCTTTAGCTTACCCAGTGTATGCTAAAAAAGGATTTAATGTTAACTTGAATGTTTTCGCAAGAAATATCCTGGTTTGGTCATCACTCAAAGGTATTGATCCTGAAACTTCTCAGGGTAACTCCAATATGTCTGGTGCATTCGAGCGCTTTTCATTACCGGGAACATCTAGTTATGGTTTTGGATTAAATGTTAAATTCTAAAGATTTTTAAAATGAAAATGATCTCAAGTATAAAAAAATATAGCTGGATGCTAGTGGCTTTACCACTAGTGTTCGCGGGTTGCTCTAAAGATAGTTTAGACAACATTAATAAAGATAGAAATAACCCATCTGATGTTTTATCTAAGTTTATCTTAACGGATGTAGTTACAAGGTCCGCTTTCAGTAATGCGGGCGGAGACATCAATACCTATGTTTCTACTTATGTGGAGCATGAAGTTGGTGTACACAACCAAATGTTTTATTCTGAAATGAGAATTACCCAGCCTATAGCTGCATCAACTTTCAATAATCCATGGGGTTCATTGTATACCACGTTAAGAGATGCAAAGAAAATCATTGAGAAATGTTCAGCTGGTGGTCCTGAAGCCGGTAATGATATTACCAAAGGTATGGGTGAAGTAATGGCAGCCTACAACCTTGCAATTATTGCAGATATGTATGGTGATTCCCCTTGGCTAGAGTCTGGTGACTTTAACAAAACGCTTACACCTAAAGTTGACAAACAAGAGGTAATGTATGCGAGTGTAATGTCATACCTTGATAACGCAATTATTGATCTTCAAAAAACTGGAACTTCTCCAGGCGCAAATGACTTCTTATATAGTGGTTCTGCTTCACGTTGGTTAAAGTTTGCATACGGATTGAAAGCACGTTACACGATGCACTTATTGAAACGTTCTACCAATGCTAATGCAGATTTACAGGCGGTAATTGATAATGTTAACCGATCATTTGCCTCAGCTGCTGAACAAGCTGCTTTTTCTAAATATAACGCAAGCAACTGGAACCCCAACTTCGATTTCCAATGGAGTCGTGATGGTTTGGGCGCCAGCCGTAGTTTAGTAGACAAACTGATTGCCCGCAATGATCCGAGACTTCGTCGTGAATTTGTAAATGCTGACCTGGAACAAGTTCCGGCTGCTGTAACCGGTGATGCTAATTATACACTAATGGCACCAAATGGATTGAATGATCAAATTCAGTATTTCTATAACACGTCAATTTTCACCTATTCTCAAACGGCTCCAACATTATTGTTGAGCTATCATGAATTGTTATTCTTGAAAGCAGAGGCAATGCAGAGATTGGGTAATTCCGCAGCAACTATTGCTCCTGTATTGAGAGAAGCTGTTGTAGCTGCTATCGCAAACACTGAAGTTAGTGTGGCGGCTTCGTTTGCTGCTCCTACAGTTGTTGCTGCTACAGGCGGTTTGACTGAAGTTTCTGAAGCTATTACTGCTACAGAAGCTGGTGCTTACTTTGATACAAGTGTACTGCCTTTATTGACAGCAAATCCATTAAGTGAAATCATGAATCAGAAGTACCTGGCATTTTTTGGTGCATCTGGTGAGTCAACTGAGACTTATAATGATATCCGTCGTTTAAGAGGTTTGGGCAATAACGTGATTGAATTGAAAAACACGAAGCCTTTCCCGTTGCGTTTACCATATGGTAGCGATGATACAACAACTAACCCTAACGTTCAATCTGCATATGGCGATGGCCAATATGTATACACAGAGAATGTTTGGTGGGCTGGAGGAACCAGATAGTTCTTTCTTTTAAAAATAATTGCACGCCGTCTCATTGAAAAATGAGACGGCTTTTTTTATAGCAAATAATTGCCTGAAATTTAATTTCTTTCTCCCAGTCCAATCTGTCTTCCCGTAACCATATTTCCGTTGAATTCCAGTCTGCAACGGTGATCCCTTCAGTTTATTTCAAGGAAACCCCATCTTTTTGTCATTATAAAGTCATTTAAAATCTCTTCTCAAACATTTTAATATGACATTGAAATTATTTGATCACAAAATCTTTACATTGGTTTAATAACTATTATCAACCTAAACAAATTTTATGAAAAAACTTCTACAAAGTTTGTTCGTTGTGTTGCTATTCACCAATCTTGCAATAGCACAAGAGCGAACTATCTCAGGTACAATTACATCACAGGAGGATAAACTCCCTGTTCCGGGTGTAACAATCAGATTTATCGGCGTCGCCGGGGGTACCCAAACAGACGCCGCTGGAAAATTTACCTTAAAGGTTCCGGCAGTTGCAAAAACGATTCAGGTTTCTTCAATTGGATTTACCGCTCAGGAAATTGTTATTGGCAATTCATCAACATTGAATATTTTACTTGTACCTGATGCGAAAGCATTAAGTGAGGTGGTGGTTACTTCGTTCGGTGTGCAGCGTGACAAAAGAACATTAGGGTATTCAGTAACGCAACTGGATGCCGCAACATTAACAGCATCCAAAGCAACTAACGTAACCAATCAGTTAGCAGGTAAAATTGCGGGTGTTAGAGTATCTGGATCTGGTGGTGCATTTACCAGCTCGAGTGTAGTTATGCGCGGTATGACGACCTTCACTGGTAGTAACCAACCATTATACGTGATTGATGGAGTGCCAATTGACAATGGAGGCGGTGGAGCTGCGCTTCAGACTGGTGCATCGGTATCAAGTCGTGCTATTGACATCAACCCTGAGGACATCGAAAGCATGGTTGTGCTGAAAGACGCAGCATCTACGTCTGTTTATGGTTCTCGCGGGGCTTCAGGGGTAATTCTGATCACTACCAAAAAAGGTAAAAAAGGCGACAAGGGAACAATTAGTTACTCTACCAGCTACAACATTGGAAACATCAACCGCTTACCAGAATATCAGAATGAATATGCCCAGGGAACAAATGGGTTGTTAACAGCTGGAAATATTGGTAACGCGACAGTCGCAGGTAGTGGAATCTCTACTTCATGGGGACCTAAAATTATGGGTCAGACCATTACCAATTCATTCGGTAATCAAGAGGTATTAACTGCTCACCCAGACAATGTTAAGGATATTTTCCAACAGTCATACAGTCTTCAGAACAACATTAGCTTCACTGGCGGGAATGATAAGTCTTCCATTAGAGTTGCTTACGGTAATGCTACAGAAACGTATGTGATTGATAACAACAAGCTAAAGAGAAATAACTTTACCTTCTCTGGGTCTACCGATATTACTGACAAACTGACGATCAGTGCATCGATGACTTATACCAACAATAGCTCTGTCAGAACATTGCAGGGTAATCAATTGTCGAATCCTTTGTTCAGAGCGTATTTTACACCTAGGACTTATGATTTAACCAACATGCCATTTGAAGATGCCAATGGAAAACAGCTTTGGGCTGGTGGGGAGGATCATCCTTACTGGACGATCAAATACAACAAATACAATGATGAGATCAACCGTATTTTGGGCAACGTGAATGCAAAGTATAAGTTCACACCATGGTTATCAGCAGATTTAAAAGTCGGCTCTGATTTTTACTCACTAAGAAGTAAAGGTTTTGATGAAATTGGAAACAGAGGCGGTGGTTTCGCAGGCTCAAGTTCTAATGGTGTGGGCGGTATTGTGGATGATAACAATAGCGTACGCAACCTGAACTCTTATTTCACTGTAAATGCGAATAAACAGGTTGGCGATTTTAATTTGAGTGCGACCTTAGGTAATGAGGTTTACCAAAATTATAGCTCCAGCAATAGAATTACAGGTTATAGCCTTGTGGTTCCTCATTTCAACAATATCAAAAATGCTTTGACCTATAATCCAACTGTTGGATCATCAAGAGTAAGAAACCTTGGAGTATTTGCAGATTTTATAGCTGACTATAAAGGCTACCTATCATTGAACGTTAAGGCGCGTAACGACTGGGCTTCAACGTTGACCCCTGAAAACAGATCAATCTTTTACCCGGGTGCTGCTTTGAGCTTTGTTGCAACTGAAGCCTTTCCTGCCCTTAAGAATGAGAGGTATGTTAACCTGATTAAATTCAGGGCTAGTATTGGAGAAGTTGGTAAAGGTGCTCCGGTATACACAACGAGTACGTACTACGATAAATCATCAGCAAGTGATGGTTCGGGACCAATCATCAATTTTCCATATAATGGCCTCGCAGGATTTACGCAAAATGATGCCGCAGGAAACCCAGATTTAACACCTGAGTTTACGCGTGAGATATCTTTTGGTACTGAGTTGGCTTTCTTTAGAAATCGTCTGACAGTTGATGGATCATGGTACAAAAGAGATACAAGAAGTGTTATCCTGGCAGTGCCAATTTCAGCTGCAGCGGGAATTTCTTCTGTATACAAAAATGCAGGTAGTCTTTCTACAAAAGGTATCGAGTTTGCTATTGGCGGTACACCTTTAAAAACCAGCAATTTTGCCTGGACAATCAATACTAACTTTACAAAATACAAATCAATGGTTGAGGAGCTTGCTCCGGGTGTGACAAACATCTTCCTTGGTGGTTTTACCACGCCGAACATCAGATTGGTGGCAGGCGATGAGTATGGTCAGATCTATGGAACAGCTTATCAGCGTAATGAAGCAGGACAGTTATTGTTAACCCCTGCAGGTTTACCATTGCCAACTTCGGGTGTGGTTAAAATTGGTAACCCTAATCCGAAATATACGTTGGGTATCAACAACAATTTGGATTATAAGAGCTTCTCTGTGTCATTCTTGCTGGAAATACGTAAAGGTGGTCAGCAATATTCAAGAAATATCGCCGATGTACAACGTAATGGTGTTGCCATCGAAACTGCAGAGTTCCCTCGCTTTGAAGCAGACAATGTTACTTTAGCTACGCCTTATATCTATGAAGGAGTATATGCTTCAGGAGCCAATGCAGGGCAACCTAATACAACCAGACTTACTGCTCAGCAATATTATGGCAATACCGGTAAATATGTAGCTGCTGAAGGTTATATCTACGACACTTCTTGGTTCAGACTGCGTGAAGCTACATTGAGCTACCGCTTGCCGGGAGATATCGTGAGAAAAACACCATTCAGAAATCTGGAGCTGGGTTTATTCGGCAGAAATCTTTACCTGAAAGCCAAGAACTATCCACACTTCGATCCAGAGCAAAATGCACTGGGTGTTAGTAATGCACAAGGTCTTGAATTTAACTCACAGCCAAGCACCAGAACATTCGGTGTGAACGTAAAAATAGTACTGTAATTAAAATCTGAATTTTATGAACAAATTAAAATATATAGTCATTGCCTCTTTTTTCGCGGTAGGTATATTGACCACAAGTTCCTGCAAAAAGTTTTACGATATCAATACGGATCCTGATGCTGTAGCGGATGCGCCAATTGAGCAACAATTAACATCTCTTACAGTAAACACTGGCTTCTATGCGGGTAGTGATATGAACAGATTCAGTTCAATCATTATGCAACACTATTCAGGTCAGAGTACGGGAGCTCAAAATCAGACCCAGGATTATGAAAAATATCTGATTCAGGGTTCTGATGCAAACAATGCCTGGTCAACGATGTACGCTACAATTTTAAATGATGCAGAAAATATCATTAAAAGTGCCAATGCTACCGGAAATCCTCACTATTCTGGTGTGGCAAAAATCCTGAAAGTATACGGATATCAGTTAACGGTTGATTTTTATGGAAATATTCCTTTCTCAGAAGCGCAACAACTGACAGCGAATACGCAGCCAAAATATGATAATGCGGAGCAGATTTATACTTCACTTATTACGATTTTGAATGAGGCGATCACTGAAATCAACTCTACTTCATCAAATAAATCACCGGCAGCTAACAGTACAATCTATCCGGGAGTGTTTACTACTACAAAAGCTAACTGGATTAAGTTGGCGAATACACTTAAATTGCGAATCTTTTTGCATTACAGTGAGAAAGATCCGGCTTTTGCTAAAGCTCAGATTGATCAGTTGATTAATTCGGGTGCTACATTTTTTGCAGGAAATGCTGATAGCTTCCAAATGTTCTTTTTGAATGCTGCGGCTGCAAGAAATCCAATCGATCAGTATCAAACTGCACGTATAGGTTACCTGGTTGCTAATAACAAATTGGTATCTCTGATGAATGCTAAAACTGACCCAAGAAGATCATCTTATTTTACTCAGTATCCTGCAGGCTCTGGATTATATGTAGGAAGTGTTGGTGGTGCATCTCCTTCGCAAAACTACTCGAAGTTTAATACTTACCTGAGAGGTGCATTAAGTGGTACAGTATATACTGGTGATGCTCCGATAAGAATGCTGACTTTTGCGGAATATAACTTTATTCGTGCTGAAGCAGCCTTAAGGTTTAGCTCCCCAGGGAGTGCACAGGAATTCTTCACAGCGGGTATTACTGCGTCTATGGCAGATGCAGGTATATCTAATCCTGACATTGCTGCCTACCTCGCGGCAAATGGTGTGCTTGCCGGAACGGCTGCTCAGCAATTGGAGCAAATCATTACAGAAAAGTATGTAGCTAGTTATGGTGTGATATCTGAGCCTTGGACGGATTGGAGAAGAACAGGATATCCTACTATTACTCCTCCCGCTAATGCTGTGGTTTCTGCAGTACCAAGATCGTTGTATTATCCTCAGTCGGAAATTGATTTGAACCCTAATGCATCACAAAAAGCTAACTTAAATGTGAGAGTGTTCTGGGATACCAGACAATAATCGAGTAACGCTACTTTATAAAAAAGGCTGCTTCAGAAATTCGCTGAAGCAGCCTTTTTTGTTTAAAACATCGTTTAAAGCCTAGTTAAAGTCTAATGTAGTTTGAATTTGATCAACAGAGAGCTTTACATTTTTTCCTATTGTCATTGCCATATTGTTTTCGATATGACCTGTAGGAAATTCAAAGCAGACAGGATATCCGTAGTCTTTAACAATTTCCCAGATTACTTCTTCAGCAGATTGTCCAAACGGAATATCTTCAGGTTTGATTTCATTGAATGCACCAATGATCAGGCCCTTTAAGTCTTTTAGTTTACCCGTCCGGTCTAACGTACGCATCATTCTGTCTATAGCATATTCATATTCCCCGACATCTTCAAGGAAGAGAATTTTATCTGTATAGTCGGGCGCTGAGTTTGTACCCTCCAAACTTACTAATATACTTAAGTTTCCACCAGTGAGTATCCCTTCTGCTTCTCCTGGTTTGCCTTGGAATGAAGGCGAATAGGTATAACTGATTTCTTCCCCAAATAAAGCCTTTTTTAAGCTCTCTAACGATTCTGACGTCGCATCTTCAAACGTTCCCGGCATTTGTCCGTGAATGCTTTGAACGCCACATGCTGTCAAAATGTGAGACAGCAGTACTGTGATATCGCTGAAGCCCACCACCCACTTGGGATGGTCAATGAAAGTACTGAAATCTAATCTGTCGATAATTCGGTTCGTTCCGTAACCTCCTCTGCCCGAAATAATCGCTTTGATATTGGTATCATCCAGGAAAGTCTGAAGATCCGATGTACGTAAATCATCGTTTCCGGCGAATTGATAATAGTCTGCAGTCACGGTCTGCCCAAGCACAACGTCGAGCCCCCATTCTTTGAGTAGGGCAATAGCAGCAGTTATCGGCTTCTTTAATTTTTTAGCAGGACAAACTATGGCAACTTTGTCTCCTTTTTTTAAGTGGGGCGGCTGTTTAATCATTGGTAAAACACTTATCTTTGACAAATTAATAAAAATAGTTTTGGATAACAGTAAAATAAAAAGATATACCGTTACGGCGGCTTTGCCCTATACAAATGGTCCTGTTCATATCGGACATTTAGCCGGTGTTTATTTGCCTGCTGATACTTATGTGCGTTTTTTGCGCTCCAACAAAAGAGACGTCAAGTTTATTTGTGGCTCTGATGAAAACGGCGTACCTATTACACTGAAGGCTAAAAAAGAGGGGGTAACGCCCCAGGTGGTTGTAGACAAATACCATAAGATCATTGGTGATTCATTTAAAGAATTTGGTGTTTCTTTTGATATTTATCACCGTACTTCTTCTGCTACCCATCATGAAACGGCATCTGAGTTTTTCAAGAACTTATATGAAAAAGGTGTTTTTACAGAGGAAGTGACGGAGCAGTACTATGATGAAAAAGCACAGTCTTTCCTGGCCGACCGTTACATCACAGGTACCTGTCCGAAGTGCGGAAATGAAAATGCTTATGGTGATCAGTGTGAAAACTGTGGAAGTACACTGAATGCTACTGACCTGATTAATCCTAAATCGACCTTGTCTGGCGAACCTCCAGTAAGGAAAGAAACTAAAAACTGGTTTTTGCCACTGGAGAAGTACGAAGCGCAGCTAAGGACATATATTGAAAGCCATAAGGAATGGAAACCGAATGTTTATGGTCAGTGTCAGAGTTGGTTAAATGCAGGTTTGCAGCCAAGGGCGATGACGCGTGATCTGGACTGGGGGGTAAAGGTACCAATTAAAGATGCTGAAGGAAAAGTGTTATATGTGTGGTTTGACGCGCCTATAGGTTATATTTCTGCTACCAAGGAATTGTTCGCTTATGCCGGATCTGATGCTGTGAATCCGAAAGCGGACGAATATTATATGGGTAAGAATGCCCAAAATGGTAATTGGGAAGAGTACTGGAAAGACGATGCCTCCAAATTAGTCCACTTTATAGGAAAGGACAACATCGTGTTTCACTGTATTATTTTTCCGGCAATGCTAATGGCGCATGGCGATTATATCCTAGCAGAGAATGTTCCGGCTAACGAATTTCTTAATCTGGAAGGACAAAAAATATCGACCTCCAAAAACTGGGCAGTATGGTTAAACGAATATTTAACCGAGTTTAAAGATAAGCAGGACGTGTTGCGTTATGTACTGACCTCAACAGCCCCCGAGACTAAAGACAACGATTTTACCTGGAAAGATTTCCAGGCGAGAAATAACAATGAGCTGGTTGCTGTTCTCGGTAACTTTATCAACAGGGTAGTGGTGTTGACGCACAAATATTATGGAGGTGAAGTGCCGGTATTGAAAGACGTCACTCCGCAAGATCAGGAGGTGATAGATGAGCTTGCTGCCTATCCGGCTAAGATTAGTGCTTCCATAGAGAATTACAGGTTCAGAGAGGCGCTGACGGAGGTAATGAATGTAGCAAGGCTAGGTAATAAATATCTTGCAGAGACGGAACCATGGAAGGTCATTAAAACCGATGAAGACCGTGTTCGCACGATTTTACATATTAGCATACAGATTGTGGCAACGCTGGAGATCCTTATTGAGCCTTTCCTGCCATTTACAGCAGCGAAGTTAATGAAGATGTTGAACCACGATGGTCACCTATGGGACGAGGCTGGAAAAATAGACTTATTATCGGCTGGTCATAAGATTAATGATGCTGTATTATTGTTTGATAAGATTGAGGATGCTGAAGTACAGGCGCAGGTTGATAAACTGAACCAAAGCAAGATCGATAATACTTTAGCCAATGCCGTTGTTGCACCTGCTAAAGAAAATATAGACTTTGATCAGTTTAGTGCGATAGATATCCGCGTAGCAACGATTGTCGCTGCGGTGAAGGTAGAAAAGACTAAGAAGTTGCTCAAACTTACTTTAGATACAGGCATTGATCAGCGTACAGTAGTATCTGGAATTGCAGAGTATTTCACTCCGGAAGAGGTTATTGGTCAGCAGGTAAGTCTTGTTGTAAATCTTGCTCCGAGAGAAATTAAAGGAATTTTATCTCAGGGTATGATTTTAATGTCTGAAAATTCAGATGGAAAACTTACTTTTGTGGCACCTTTACAAAACCATGCAAATGGAAGTGTTGTAAAGTAGTACCCTGGTCCCGTAGTTCAACGGATAGAATAGAAGTTTCCTAAACTTTAGATATGAGTTCGATTCTCGTCGGGACCACTTGAATGATAATCAAATCATTTGTAGACATCGAAAAGGCCACAGATCTTAGATTTGAGGCCTTTTTGATTTTTGGTTCATGCCAAAATGTACATGAAATAGAATATTGTCAGTGAGTAAACCAGTGAGTCAATATAAATTAGCAAAATACTCACTGGGAATAAAAAGATGCAACCTTTTTCTGTTTTTAGCTAATCCGTTGGTGAATTTTTTTGTTAAAAATTGATGATACAAAGTTGCTAGTTACACATGCGCTAATCACGGTTTGGCTCATTTGAGTAGCAGGATGATGAAATGTTCTGTCATTTCGACACAGTTGATATCCACCCGATAGCATCGAATCCGCTATTCAAACTTTAGTGTTTGAGTATTGAAGGTGCCCAAACACAAGTAATGATCTCTTATACTTTCGCTTTTTGAGAATTTATCTCTGTTGTCCGGAGAGGAACATATGTTCATGTTATACTTTAACCTTATGTCTTTCATTTTTCAAGCTGGCTGGTTTTTGGGGAGGGTTACAGTTGGATTCTACTTGAAATTAGCTCTTTCGGAACTGTTTCTAGCTTATATAATAACCTAATTCCTGGTAGGCCGAAAAGACAAGTTGCAAACCATTTTGGTTTACATGATACTGTGCTCCAATCGTGGATGCACAGTATAGTATACCTCAGAAATATGTGTGCCCATCATTCAAGATTGTGGAATAATAATCTTAATATTTCGCCAGTCATACCTAATAAGACATCAAAGCCTTGGTTGCTTAATGAAGACGTTGCAAATAAAAGAACCTACTTCATGTTGTCAATACTCCTGTATCTTTTGCAGACAATAAATCCAAAAAATAGCTTTGTGATAAGATTTGTGGCTTTGTTAGAAGCATATCCTAATATTGATGTCAAAGCAATGGGATTTCCAGAGAACTGGACTAAGGAGGATCTTTGGAAATAACAAGATTTACTAATTTAATAGATTGTTCAAAAGTTTGAAACCCGTCTCTCCACCATTTCAAAATCCCCCTTCACGCCCTGCAAACTCAATAACCATCTGCAAATCCTCCACAAAATAGTTTGAAATCGGAATCTTCGCGGCCACAAAAGCTTAGTAGTACGCAAAACTACTGAGCTTTTTTATTTCTTATAATTTTCATTTGTAGCCTTGTATTGCTTGCAGGTGAACATGAATTTAGGATATGTCCATTTTTGGCCTAAAAATGGACATATCTCACTTTTTGTATATTTCCTGACTATTTCACATCTCTCTCCCTGACGCGCTGTAACATCAAGAACTATCTGCAAACCCCCAACAAAGTAATTGAATCGGAATCTTTAATGGCCATTTAGTAAATCTTCGGTACTATCCAAGATTTTATTTATACACAGCAAAAATTAAATTTATTTCTTGCTCTGTTATTTTACCAGAATAATTCTTACATTTGAACTAACAGTACACGCCACGCTACCCTTAAGAACAGCGTACCAGGGCGTGTCTTTTGCTTTTATAGCTTTTGGTTATTCCTAATTGAGACTTCTTTATGTATACCAAACATGCATTGACCATTGATGAGCAAATAGATCAATTAAGTCGGAGAGGGTTAATTATTGACGAGGACGCAGTCCATTTTCTATCACATATTAGTTATTATAGGTTAGCTTGTTATTGGTGGCCGATGCAAAAGGACCTAAAGATCAGCATATCTTCAAAGCCGAAAGTAGATTTTCAGATGTAATATCCTTATATAATTTTGATCGGGAACTACGAGTTCTTGTATTTGATGCTATAGAGAAAATTGAAATTAGTTTAAGGACGAAGCTTATCTACCACTTATCTCATGAATTTGGCCCATGGTGGTTTCAGAATTTAGATATTTATCAGGACGTCCCACAGGCAGTAAAAACATTGGCAGTCTTAGAAGAAGAAATCGAGAGATCTAAGGATGTGTTTATTAAGGAGCACAATAAGAAGCATAAAGATGATAAACGCTTTCCTCCATCGTGGAAAACACTAGAATTGACAAGCTTTGGTGCTTTATCAAGGATATATGGAAAACACCTGTGCTGCATAAAGTATATACTTAATATTGTTCAGCCACAGAATCATTTAACATCTCAACTTGTCGAACTGTTTAGAAAATACCCCACTGTAGATCCAAATGCATTAGGTATGAAAAAAAGTTGGGAAGATGAAGAACTTTGGAGATAGTGATTTATCAAATTAGCAATACCATTGTGGTTATTCTTTTGAAACCAGTCTCACCACCATTTCAAAATCCTCCTTCACGCCCTGTGATGTCGATAACCAGTTGCAAATCCTCAACAAAACAGTTTGAAATTGGAATCTTTGCGGCCACAAGAAGCTGGGTAGTTTACACTGCTGAGCTTTTTTGTTCCCTAAGCCTTTCATTCATTTCCCTTGACAAATGTATACCGTGCCAGTGTTTTGTTCAGTTGAGCCTTGATCTGCTTAACCAAAATCCTGGGGGCCAACACCCTCATTTTAGCGCCAAAACCCAATAGTTCCCTCTCCAATTCAAAATTCAAAATCACTCTGATACTAAAAATCTTTCCATCTGCTTCAGCCCCTAGTAGCCTTTGTGTATGATGTAGGGGTTTGGTAATCACATATGGAGCATTGTCATTATCAATCCAAAATATAACTTCGGCGCTAGGCTGTCCGGGAGTTTTTGTTACGCCAATGCAATCGTCATAATAGGTGGGTAGGTTGAGTGACTTATTCTCTCTGTAGCCCTCATCGTGTTCTTCAATAGTTTGTATTCTGTCCAGCGCAAGATTCATAATCTTGGCGTTTCGCTCATGTTTTAGTCCCAATATAAACCAACGATTGCGGTATTCTTTGAGCAGGTATCCGCTAAAGCAAAATGTACTGGCTTGTCTGGCTTTAAAAGATTGATAAGTGATACAGATCGTTCTCTTTGCTACTATAGCTTTACGAATCACTTCAATCCATTCTAAACCTTTCAGGCTATCGTTTTTCTCGAAATCTACTACAGGGGCGTTGTGCGTTTTCTGAGCATATATTTTATCTTCAAGTTTGCTCACCATTTCATTTAGGTCTGTAAAGTGGCTAAGACCTTTGAACTGCTTTAATAAATCTGATATTTCGGTCAATACCTGCATATCCTGATGGTTTAGCGGACTATTGGAAATACTGTAGTCTTTATCCGCGTAGGTATAATACTTTTTTTCAGTTACCACTATCGGCGCTTCATAACCTAATTTATTACTCCTCATCATTTCCAGGTCGGACTGAATGGTTCTTCGACTTACGCCTGTGTCAATCCCCTGAAATTCATATAATGCATTTCCGCATGCTTCCATCAGATCGTCTAATGTCCATTTCTTGAAGTGGTTCTGCAAACATTGATCAATTGTTTTATAGCGAATAAGCGCATTTCTATTTACTGGCATCTAAAAATAATTTTATGAATTTAATAATTAATTATTACTGCGCAAATAGACTGCGCAGGAGCTATATTCCTTTGTATCATTAAATAACAACACGATCATGGAAAAAGAAAAGATTAGCAATAACGAATTGAGCAACTTAGGTATAAACGATCTGGAAGTATTAATAAGTTTCAGCCGCGTTGCAAATGGCTTACTTAAGCATGGTGTAATGGCGAAGCCCGAAATCCTCGCTAATCTGGAAGCGTTGATTGAAGATCCGATGCCTTACGCACTGAAAAAAGGTGGAAAGTTTAAGAACCTGGCTGAAAGTGTTATTAGTATGCGCAGGGAAGGGAAATTCATAAAACAGGAACGCAGCAATTTTAAGCTAAAGGAAGAAATAGCTGATTACCCGGTTTGGGGTTTAGAACATATCGAAGTAGGTGCTCTTGCACAGATGAGGACAGCGGTACAATTGCCTATTGCTGTGGCAGGGGCTCTCATGCCTGACGCGCATCAGGGATATGGCTTGCCGATTGGTGGTGTGTTGGCTACCACAGCAAATACAATCATCCCATTTGCGGTTGGTGTGGATATCGCCTGCCGCATGTGTCTGAGTATTTTTGATCTTCCTGCAGAAGCTGTGGATACTGAAGCCGGTAAGCTGAAAAATATTCTTGTTGATCATACTTATTTCGGGATGGGCTGTACTACCAAATCATACTTCGACAGTTCATTATTTGATAGTAGCACATGGAATGAAACTAAAGTGATACGTTCGTTAAAAAATAAAGCATATGCGCAGTTGGGGACCAGTGGAACAGGTAATCACTTTGTAGAATGGGGTGAGTTAGCGATATCCGAGAATGCTTTAGAAGGTATTCCAGCGGGGAGATATTTGGCGCTGCTATCACACTCTGGTTCCAGAGGATTTGGCGGGGCAGTTGCGGATCATTACAGTAAGCTCGCCATGACGAAAACAAAACTGCCTCATGAAGCGAGGCATCTGGCCTGGCTTGATTTGGATAAGGAGGAAGGTCAGGAATACTGGATCGCAATGAATCTCGCGGGTGAATATGCAAGTGCCAACCACCACGAGATACATAACAAGATTGCACGTGCCCTGGGCTTAAATCCGATTACGAGAATTGAGAACCACCATAACTTTGCCTGGAAAGAACAACTTGCGGATGGAACGGATGTGATGGTACATAGAAAAGGTGCAACGCCAGCTGGTGAGGGAGTTTTGGGTATTATACCGGGGTCAATGAGTACACCAGGATTTGTGGTACGTGGAAAAGGTAGTGTAACCAGCATCAATTCTGCCAGTCATGGTGCAGGCAGGTTAATGAGCCGAAGTGCCGCCTTCAAGACTTTGGATAAAGCCGAGATTGCAGCTAACCTGATTAACAAACGAATTACGCTTATGGGTAGCGATATGGATGAGGCACCGATGGCTTATAAAGATATTCACGCTGTGATGGCAGCTCAAGGCGACCTGGTTGAGGTGCTGGCTAAATTTGAACCAAGGATAGTGAGGATGGCAGATCCAAGAGAGAAGCCTGAAGATTAATGCTTTAGGTAGAGATTTGCTCGTGGCCGGCTATGCGGAATACCATAATTATTATTACCGATATTTAACATATCAATAATAATACAATAATTGCTTTTATTTTTAATGCATTAAATTTCATTTGTGTGAATTTGTTGGCTATTTTCAAGTCTAATCTAATACACACATTATGAAATTTAAATTATTGCTCAAACCAAAGGAACTAACGCATTAAGTTTCGGCATTAGTGACATTACAAATAAAGTCAGCACTAATGATGGAAACACGGCTGATTACAAGTCTAAGTCATTCAGTCTTGGATACGGTCATTTTATTAAGGATATAGTAAACTCGGTTTTGATTTGTATTATGGAGATTCTAAAAACGACTATAGTAATAGCCTCGTAGCAAGTTCTCAAACTAGCAACAGTTCTTTTGGTGCGGTGGCGTTAGCAGCAATTAATGCTGTATAAAGTTCAGTGTGCCCAGGTCCAAAATCGAGTCGAAGACCATGAGCAAAGGGAAGCTTATAAATATTACCTAAATCGGTTCAGATGGAATGGCATCCTATGAAAATTCCAGGATCGTAATCGATGATATTTGGGGTGTTTGCTGAATAGATTCATTGCCAAAAGGTGTAAACTACACCTAATTTGTTTCATATGTCCGTATTTTATTTTAAAACTTATGTTCTTCCCAAACAAAGGTTCTTTTTTTGGGGGAATTAAGTTTTTGCGACTCTGCAAATCGGAGAATTAACGGGCTTTCAGCTATCGTGAGGTTTTGAGAGTTAAATGCTGTAATGATTCAGTGAAAATTATGTTTTACGCGAAAATAAACTTGCGCTTTCTGTGTAAATGTATTTTTTTTTCAAAAAAAATACTAAAACGTAAATATTATACATAATATTGTTCCCCTATTAACTTAATTATTCACCTAAACTATTCTTGATGAAAAGAAAACTACTAAATTTTCTTGTCTTGAGTTTACTTTGCTTTAGTTCGGCAATTGCTCAAAACAAAACAGTAAATGGAAAAGTAACAGGTAAGGAAGATGGCCTTCCTATTCCTGGTGTTTCCGTAAAAATTAAAAATACCAATATCACAGTTCAAACGAATGGCGACGGAGATTTCTCCATCGGGCCTGTTTCATCATCCAATGTGATCGTATTTTCTGCGGTTGGATTTGTTATATCAGAACAGCCTGTTGGAACACGCAAATCGATTAATGTCATATTAAATGAGGACGCAAAAGCGCTTGATGAAGTGGTAATCAACGTAGCTTATGGAACAGCTAAAAAAGGTGCAATTACCGGCTCCGTTGCACAGATCAACAAAGAAGCATTAGAATTACGTCCGCTCACTAACATTAACAATGCACTTTCGGGAGCTTCGGCGGGGGTTATGGCCACATCAGGAAGTGGCCAGCCAGGAGCGTCAGGATCAATACGTATCCGTGGCTTCGGGTCTATCAACGCGTCCAATGTACCTCTGTATGTGGTTGATGGTTCCCCATATGATGGTGATCTTTCTAATTTGAATGTGAATGATATTCAAAACATATCTATTCTGAAAGATGCATCCGCATCAGCCTTATATGGATCGCGCGCAGCTAATGGTGTTGTTATCATTACAACTGTCAAAGGTAAAAAAGGAGGCGATCAGCTAAGTGCAAATATCACTCAGGGTATTAGTTCAAGGGGAATTCCTGAGTACGAAAGAGTGAATGCATATCAATACTATCCTTTATCTTGGCAAGCCTACAAGAATAGCCTGATGTACCCTCAGAGTGGTACTGGAGCGACTGAGGCAGTAGCAAGTCAGACTGCTTCTAATGCTATCAAAGGTTTGCTGGGTTACAACCCATTCAATGTGGCTGATAATGCACTTGTGGGTACTAGCGGATTGTTAAATCCTGATGCTAAGCTCTTGTATGATGATTTTGACTGGATAGAGCCACTTAAACGTGTTGGTAAAAGAACTGATGCCAATATGAATTATAGCGGAGCTTCTGAGAAGGCAGATTATTTTATCTCTTTAGGATACCTAAATGATAAGGGTTATGTTGAAAGGTCAGATTACAATAGATTTACTGGTAGGGTAAATGTAAACGCGAATCCTTTGAAGTGGTTCAGAACGGGGTTAAATGTTTCCGGAAACATCTCCAAATCCAACCAGGCAAGTGGGCAAACCACAAATTCTCAAGGAACTACCGGCGGAACCTCATACAATAATATCTTCTATTTTGCACGTAACATTGGCCCTATCTATCCTGTATATATGCACGATGCTACGGGAGCTTTGGTTTTAGATGCTGCTGGTAATAAAGTATATGACATCGGCGCCCTTAGACCTTCCGGTGCAAGTAACGGCCGTCACGTGGTACAAGAAACGCTACTCAACCAAGATTTGTATAAAAGAAACACATTAAGTGCTAGAACCTTTGGAGAGATCTCCTTTCTAAAAGATTTCAAGTTTACACAAAGAGTAAGCGTTGATATCTCAAATTATGATGCTTCCTCTTACGATAACAAAGTTGTTGGTGATGGAGCGCCGGGTGGTAGAGCAACAATTAGCGGTTCGACAACGACTTCTGTAACATCAACCCAAGTCTTAAACTATAACAAATCTGTAGAGAAAAACCATTTTGAATTCCTTGCAGGACATGAAAATTACAGATATGACTATTCTTACCTTATAGGTTCAAGGAATACTCAGGTACTTGATGGTAATACTGAACTGGCAAACTTCACTACAACAAGTAACCTGAACTCTTATAAAAATGTATATACTCTCGAATCTTATTTCACGCAATTGAATTATAATTACGATGGTAAATATTTTATCAATGGTTCATACAGAAGAGATGGTTCCTCTAAGTTCTCTCCAGAACAGAGATGGGGTAACTTTTTCTCGGCAGGCGCTTCATGGTTAGTAAGTGAAGAGGACTTTATTAAAAATACTCCTTGGGTAAACTACTTAAAATTGAGAACATCGTATGGTTCTGTTGGTAACGACAGATTGCTTGACGCAGATGGTTATGAGACATACTATAATTATAAATCATACTATAATCTGAACAACAATAACGCTTCCGAGGGAGGCTTATTATTAGGCACACTTGCTACCCCGAATTTAAGATGGGAGACAAACTATACTACTGATATTGCATTGGAATATGGATTGTTTAAAAATAGATTACGTGGTACTTTGGAGGTTTTCGATAGAAGGTCAAGTGATTTATTATTTAATGTTCCTCTTCCTATTTCAAGCGGTGTTGCTACTATCGCTCAAAACGTGGGAAGCATGTATAATAAAGGTATAGAGATTGAAGTTGGTGGTGACATTGTGAAATCGAAAAACTTTACATGGGCAACAAATATCAACTGGACAACCGTTAAGAATCGTATCACAAAAATGCCTGAGGGTCAGCCAACAATTGTTGATGGAACCAAAAAGTTAGAGGTAGGTCACTCTAGATATGATTTCTGGTTGAGGAAATATGCTGGTGTTGATCCATCTGATGGATCAGCATTGTATGTACGTGATCCTAATATTGCAGTTGGTAATGCTGCGCAAAGCAGAACTATCAACGGCGTAGATTATACTACCAATTCAAATAATGCTTTGTATGGATATGCAGGTACTGCTATTCCTGATTTTGCGGGTAGCATCTCAAATACTTTTACTTATAAATCATTCCAGTTTTCATTCTTAATGAACTATCAGGTTGGTGGTAAAATTTATGATAGCGCTTATGCTAGTTTAATGTCTTATGGAAGTTATGGTGGTGCTTTACACGTTGATGCATTAAATGCATGGAAGAGCCCTAACGACGGAGCTTCTATTCCAAGATTGGATGTAGGCTCCTCTACTTTCCTTAATGCTCAATCAGATAGATGGCTAATTGATGCTTCATACCTTACATTCAGAACAGCAACTTTCGCTTATAATTTGCCTAAAGCATTAATTGCAAAAGCAGATCTGAAAAATGCCAAGATTTATGTTAGTGGAGAGAATCTTTACTTATTCTCTAAACGTAAAGGTATGGATCCAACCTACTCCTACACTGGAGTAACTTCAAATGCTTATACTCCAACGCGTACTGTCAGCCTTGGTTTAAATGTTACATTTTAAATAAATTGAGATGAAAAAAATACAATATAAATTGGTTCTAGTAATCTGCGCCGCATTGATGATTACATCATGCAAGAAAGATTTTCTAGAAACTGCTCCGACTAATAAAGCGGATGATGCTGCTGTTTTTACAACAACAACTAATGCAATGGCAGCGCTGAACGGAATTCATAGATCCTTATATATTCAATATGATGCACAGGATCAGGGCGGAGAAGGCTCTGTGAAGATTAACCTCGATATGTTGGGTGATGACTTGGTGCAAACTGCTGCCGGTAATGGATGGTATAATAATACATACAAGTGGGTAGCGCACAGAAACGCAAGTAGTACTACTGTGAAGTTTGCCTATAAATTCTATTATCAGATTATCACAAATTCTAATTATATAATTGAAAAGGTCGATGCTGTTGAAGGCTCACAGGAAGATAAAAATCTGATAAAGGCGGAAGCTTTGACCTATAGGGCGTGGGCACATTTCATGCTGGTTCAACTATACGCTAAGCGTTATGATGCTGCTGGTAACAATACTCAGGCTGGTATTCCATTAATCCTGACTAGCGGGACTACACCAACGCCTAGATCAAGTGTTGAAGATGTTTATACGCAGATTAATAAAGATATTGATGCCGCAGTTGTATCATTTGGAAACTCCACCGCAAGACCAAATAAATCACACTTCAACATCAATGTTGCTAAAGGAATCAAGGCTCGAATAGCATTAACTCAAGGACTCTGGACAGTTGCTGCTTCAAATGCTTCGGATGCACTTGCCGGCGCAACTTTGATGACAAACGCTGATTACCTAGGCGGTTTCAATAGTTATACTAATACAGAGTGGATGTGGGGAAGTAAACAGGTGGAAGATCAGACTTCTTATTTTTACTCTTTCTTCGCATATATGTCTGCCAACTACAATTCCTCCAATATCAGAGCGAATCCTAAAGCAATTAACTCGGTATTGTATAACAGAATTTCTGCCACTGACGTGCGAAAAGGGCTGTGGGATCCAACCGGTAAAAATACGGTATTCCCTATTCCTACTGCTACTAGTGTCAGAAAAGCTTACATGAACAGAAAGTTTCTTGTTGCGGGAACCACCAGTGTGGGAGATGTAGTACACATGCGTTATGCTGAGATGTACCTTATTCAGGCAGAGGCGTTAGCTAGGGCTGGACAAACTACTGCTGCACAGACAGCATTATATACGCTCGCACGCAACAGAGATGCAAATTATGTTTTATCTGTAAACTCAGGCAGCAGTCTTATTGATGAAATACTTGTTCAACGCCGTATTGAGTTATGGGGTGAAGGTTTCAGATTTACAGATTTGAAGCGTTTAAATTCCCCTCTCGATAGAACTAATTCAAATCACACTGTTGCTTTGGCTCAAACCTTAAGCGAAGTGGCCGGTGATGCGAGATGGCAATGGTTAATCCCTCAGGATGAAATCAATGCTAATTCAGCGATTGGCACCTCTGGGCAAAATCCATAAACCTGTGAAACAATCCAAGCAACCGTCTTCATTAATTTGAAGGCGGTTGTTTTGCTTTCAGGATATCCAGAACTATTCCCTTATAACTCTAATTTTTCAATTCATAATTAGCCGATCATCCAAACGTATTAGGAGTGTACTTGATTAGCACTGCATGCGTCCTGATGTACGCTAAAGCTTATAGTTGTATAAAATTCCATTTTTCCTTTTATATATCATTGAAATTTATATATTTGCATCCATAGAAACTTTTTGAACTTTTGATTATGCAAGTTAGAAGAGAAAAGACAACTGTCATCTTTGTAGGTAATAGCCAGCAATCTACTCCCTCAATTCAGATTCCCACAGGTTATATCCGGCATTGGAAAAAATATCTGATGGGCCTTCTTTCATCATTTGCCCTGCTGATATCATTAATCGCTTATCTTTCTTATAGTAAAGTATCAGCCGACTTATCAAATGACAAGCTCGGGCGTGAACTAATAAAATCAAAACAGGAAAGCCGTGCCCTGGATACTTCCGCAGTAAAAAAATATTACCTTTCTATCGATAAAAAACTGCTTAGAATCAATAAATACCTCCGGGCTAGAGGAATTAAGCCAATTGTTGACGATGAAGGTGGAGAACAAAGTACAGATATACTTTCCCCAGAAGAGATTGGTGAGTTTTACGACGGTTCCCTAAACAAGATGATCAACTATGTGGCCTTCACACCTATGGGATATCCACACGAGGGTGCAATTACTTCGGGTTATGGCCATCGGGAAAATCCGTTTACGGGAGAAAATGTGGAAACCCACAAAGGTCTCGACATAAGAGGTAACTATGGTGACAATGTAATCAGCACTGCGAGTGGAAAGGTAATCTTTGCCGGGCCCAGAGGAGGTTATGGAAATTGTATCATTATCAGCCATGGTTATGGCTATGAAACCTATTACGGTCATTTATCGAAAATCCTGATCAAGCAAGGTCAGCAAATTGAAGCGGGCGATATGATCGGAAAAGTAGGTTCCACCGGACGGTCTACCGGTCCTCATCTCCATTATGAAGTTCACAAAGACAACAAAATAATCAATCCACGTTCTTTTTTAACCCTAGAATAGATGTTCAGAAAATCAAAACCGGTTCAGCTAACCGATATCAATCAACAAGAAATCTCGACAATAATTGGCGAGGGATTTGTCATTAACGGCGAACTTACAGGAAGTTCAGTAGTAAGAATTGATGGCAAAGTAATAGGGAACGTTAGAACCGACGGGGGTGTGATATTGGGGGAAAAGGGAACAGTCATCGGCGATCTCGAGACCACCTATGCGATCATCTATGGAGTGATCAATGGTAAGGTTAAAGCAAATCAGCTTCAGATTAAAAGGACAGGAAAGGTAGACGGTGACATTAAAACCGAAACACTTGAAATCGAATCTGGTGCCCAGTATAATGGTAAACTGGAAATGAAACAAATGATCAAGCAACCACAGATCCAGATTGAAGAGCTAAGCTCAGCTGAACTTTAGGGATCAAAAAAGTTTCTGGGATTTATGTGGTTGCTGAATACAGCTACACCTACTTTAAAAACTCATTAACTAAATTGTAACGAGAGAGATACGGTGTCAAGTGGGAGAATTGGAAATAAATGTTTATTATGCATAAGTATTTATTTACCCTGTATGAAATTGTTTTTCCCGCTTTTGATCCTCGTCGGTTTTCAACCGAACGTTTACTGCTATGCTATAGATAGCACCCGGGTGGCAGCTAATGAGCGGGCTTATCTTGTCAAGGCAATGGTAAAAATTGCGGACCCGGTTTTAGTTGCTTTGAGTAAGAATGAGCTTAAAAAAACAATGCCTGTGGAATGTGTTGCCGGGGCATTACAGGACAGAAAACAAGTAACCTATCTCGAAGCATTTGGACGTTTACTCGCAGGAATGGCTCCCTGGCTGGAATTGGGACCTGATGAAACAACAGAAGGCAGGTTACGAAAAAAATATATCTCACTGGCGCGGATCTGCCTAAAAAATGCTACAGATCCGGCTGCGGCCGATTATATGAACTTTAATCAGGGAGGGCAACCGCTAGTGGATGCCGCATTCCTCTCTCAGGCACTTCTGCGTGCACCCACACAATTATGGCTACCGCTGGAGAAATCAACGCAGCGAAATATTATCAATGCCCTTAAGCATACCAGAACAATCAGGCCTTATACCAGCAATTGGTTATTATTTAGCGCCATGGTGGAAGCTGCATTGCTGAAGTTTGACGGTACGGCTGATCAGATGAGAATTGATTATGCTGTTAAGCAGCACATGCAGTGGTACAAGGGAGATGGAGTTTACGGTGATGGCGAAAATTTCCATTGGGACTATTACAATAGTTTCGTGATTCAACCCATGTTGGTGGAAATATTACAAACTACCGGCAACGAGAAAGAAACCTATACAGAGGTTTTACGTCGCGCACAACGCTACGCTGCAGTTCAGGAGCGGCTGATCTCGCCTGAAGGAACTTTCCCTCCGCTGGGTCGGTCTTTAGCCTATCGCTTCGGTGCTTTCCAATCCCTCGCTCAGATTGCTTTGCTAAAAAAATTACCGTCAGAAATACAGCCTCAGCAGATTCGGGCAGCATTATACACCTTGATTAAAAAACAGATTGAGGCACCCGGAACATTTGATGCCAATGGTTGGCTACAGATTGGTTTTTACGGTCACCAGCCAAATATTGGTGAAGTCTATATCTCCACCGGAAGTTTGTATCTCTGCGCGCAGGCTTTTTTGATCCTGGGCCTTAAACCTGATGATGACTTCTGGAAGGGTAAAGATCAGGACTGGACACAGCGCAAGATATGGAATGGAAAGGTAATACCGATAGACCATAGTATAGACCATTAAATTAAAAGCATGCACTTGATATTGAGACTCGGATTTTTAACAATGCTTACTGGATTTCTTAGCGTCCACGCCCAGAAAATCACAACTGTCGGCAATGGCTGGGCGGCAAATTCTGTGAATGCAGTTGTCTTCAGAAAAAATTCTATAGCGAGCTGGCGAGGCAACCAATACATCGCTTATTATGATGCAGATAAAAACGTGGTACTTTGCCAGAGAAAACTGGGTGATTCAGATTGGACAATTCATAAAACTCAATACCAGGGGAACGTTGCCGATGCCCACCGATCAATTAGCCTGATTGTTGACGGTAATGGCTATTTGCACATCTCATGGGATCACCATGATAATGCACTCAATTACGCAGTCTCCATTGCTCCGGGGTCTTTACAGCTAAGTGATAAGATAGCTATGACGGGTAAAAAAGAAAGTAAAGTTACCTATCCCGAATTTTACACCCTCGCCGATGGCAATCTCCTTTTCCTCTATCGCGAAGGCTCGTCAGGTAATGGCAATTTGATGATGAACCGTTATGAGTTGAAAACTAAGAGTTGGCAACAGATACAGGATGGACTTATTGATGGGGAGGGTAAAAGAAATGCCTATTGGCAGATGGCAGTAGATGCGAAAGGAGTAATCCATATCAGCTGGGTTTGGCGGGAGAGTGCTGACGTATCCAGCAATCACGACCTCTGTTATGCGCGCTCCCTGGATGGTGGCTTAACCTGGGAGAAATCCAGCGGCGAGAAATATCAATTACCCATTACCATAGCCATTGCTGAGCGTATCTGTGATATTCCTATGCAAAGCGAGTTGATTAATCAGACTTCAATGTTTGCCGACAGTGATGGAAATCCTTTCATCGCTACCTACTGGCGTGAGAAAGGTGAAACGGTGCCGCAATACCATGTGGTTTACAAAGAATCTGGCAATTGGAAAAATGTCGATCTCGGTTTCAGAAAGACAGCTTTTAGTCTGAGTGGCATGGGTACGAAAAATATTCCTATCTCCAGGCCGCAGATCCTGGCCTGGAAACAGCAGGGTAAACAGGCAATGGCTTTGATTTTTAGAGATGCCGAGCGTGGAGAAAAAGTATCTGTAGCAGTGAATACCGATATACAGCGAAAAAACTGGATGCTGAAAGACCTGACTACTGAATCTGTAGGCTCCTGGGAACCAAGTTATGATACAGAATTGTGGAAAAATAAAAAGGTGTTGAATTTATACCTGCAGAAAGTTGTTCAGATAGACGGTGAAGGAAAGGCAGCTAACGAACCGACGCCGGTACAAGTACTGGAATATAAATTTGTGAATTGATAGTATGACAAGATCGAGTAATATGAGAAAAAGTTCAATGTTTCTAGTGGCTTTAATGATGATCAGCCTTGTGGTCCATGCCCAGATATTTAAGCCCGACGCCAGGTTGATAAAAACAGTTGAAGCCAATTATGCACCAGCGGTTGCGCAATACAAACTGTTAATGAATTCGCTACCGGCAGCCAGATTTCCTAAAACGTTTGATCCAAAAAAAGGTGGCTTGGAAACAAGCGATTCCGGATGGTGGTGTAGCGGTTTTTATCCGGGAACGCTGCTCTTTCTTTACGAAAAAACAAAGGACCCCTCTTTATTAAAAGAGGCGAACAGGATGTTAGGCCTTTTGACAAAAGAGCAATTTAATAAAACCACACACGATCTTGGGTTTATGATGTACTGTAGTTTTGGAAAGGCTTTGCAGGTGGATCCGAAACCTGAGTATAAACAAGTGCTACTCAATAGTGCGAAATCTCTTATTACTCGTTTCGACCCGAAAGTTGGCTGTATAAAATCGTGGGATGGCAAACAGAAAGAATATCTGGTGATTATAGACAATATGATGAACCTGGAACTGCTATTCTGGGCAACCAGAGAAACCGGGGACTCCAGCTATTATAAGGTTGCTGTTACGCATGCCAATACGACCATGAAAAATCATTTCAGACCAGACTTTAGTTCTTATCATGTGATCAATTATAACCCCGGGACAGGTGAGGTCCAGAAAAAACAGACGGCTCAGGGCTACGCAGATGAATCTGCCTGGGCACGCGGTCAGGCATGGGGACTCTATGGTTATACAGTAATGTACCGCGAAACGAAAGATAAAAAGTATCTGGATCAAGCCAGGCATATCGCCTCGTTTATTCTGCATCACCCGAATATGCCTGAAGATAAAATTCCCTACTGGGATTTTAATGCACCGAATATTCCGGATGTCTTACGTGATGCTTCTGCAGGAGCCGTAATGGCCTCTGCCTTATTTGAGCTGTGCCATTATGCTGATGTTAAAGAAGGAAAGGTATATTTTAACACTGCGGAGAAAATGCTGCGAAGCCTCTCTGCCGGCCCATATCAATCGCTGCCAGGAACAAATGGTGGCTTTATTTTACAGCATAGCGTGGGACATATCCCTCAGGGAACGGAAGTGGATGTACCACTGACCTATGCCGACTATTATTATGTTGAGGCTATGAAGCGGTTTGAGAATGTTAATTCAATTAAATATTAGAACGATGAAAAAGATCTTTTTACTTCTTTGGATGATTGGTTGCAGCTGGAGTGCTTTTGCGCAGAGCAACCTGATTAGCAATACAGGGGCAAGAAAAGCCCTGGACCTCAATGGTAAGTGGCAGTATATTGTGGATCCCTATGAGACCGGATTTTATGATTACCGCTACAAAGAATTGAAGGAAACTAATGGTGATGCCTATTGGAACACCGATATTCAGGCAAACAGAACTGAAAAAAAAGAACATGGCTATGTTGATAAATATAGCCTGAATGTGCCGGGAGACTGGAATCATCAACAACCAGAATTTACCTTTTATGAGGGAACAGTTTGGTACAAAAAGTCCTTCGATATGGTCAAAACTGCTGGTCCGGTGAAGTACTACTTATATTTTGGTGCAGTAAATTACCGCGCGGACGTGTACCTGAACGGTAAAAAGCTTGGCATGCACAAAGGAGGCTTTACTCCTTTCAACTTTGAAGTGCCGTCTGCGCTGCTAAAGGAGAAAGGTAATTTCCTGGTGGTGAAGGTGGATAATAAAAGATATGCGGAAGAAATTCCCACCTTGAATACCGATTGGTGGAACTACGGTGGAATTACCAGGGAGGTTAAATTACTCGAGGTACCCGATACGTTTATCCAGAATTTTGTGTTGCAGCTTAAGAAAAACACGACAGGGAAAGCTCCTGAAAAAAGTCCTGAAGCTGAAGGTTGGGTTCAACTCAATCAGCCTGCTGCGGCAGGGGAAATGATTACTGTTGAGATCCCAGAACTGAAGTACAAAAAGGAAATTGCCGCAACGGGAGATAAAACAGCACTACAATTAAAGCTACCTAAGCTGCAGTTTTGGTCGGTAGAGAATCCCAAGTTATACCAAGTAATTGTTCGCACTAAAAATGACCGTATACAGGATAAGATTGGCTTTAGAATCATTGAAGCACACGGAACGCAGGTATTGCTTAATGGCAAGCCTTTATTTATGCGTGGGGTGAGTATCCATGGAGAAATACCACAGGAAGTTAGACGAGCCTATAGTCATGAAGATGCGGCGCAGCTGCTAAGCCAGGCAAGAGAGCTAGGCTGTAATATGGTGCGATTGGCGCATTATCCCCATGATGAAAAGATTACGCGACTTGCAGACTCGCTGGGTGTGCTGGTGTGGTCGGAGATCCCGGTTTACTGGACGATAGATTTTAAAAGTAAGGAAGTACTGGAAAAAGCTAAAGGACAGCTGGAGGAAATGATTATGCGCGACCATAACCGTGCAAGTGTGATTATCTGGTCGGTAGGTAATGAGACGCCAGTTAGCCCCGCAAGGACGGATTTTATGCATCATCTACTCGACAAGGCCCGAGAACTGGATAATACGCGTATGGTATCTGCAGCGCTTGAAGTGAACTATAGTGCTCTCAATGATAAAAATGTTATAGACGACCCACTAGGTGAGTTTGTAGATTTGGTTGCCTTTAATGAATATCTGGGTTGGTACGGGGGATTACCTGACAAATGCCGCACAACAAGCTGGGATACGCCATATAACAAACCGCTATTCATCAGTGAAACAGGTGGTGATGCTAAAGGTGGTTTTCATGCCGATTCACTCACGCGTTTCAGCGAGGAATATCAGGAGTGGTATTATAAAGAACAAATAGCCATGTTTAAACGCATGCCTCCAAAATTTGTGGGTATTTCACCATGGGTACTCGCAGATTTTCGTTCTCCGCGTCGCAACAACCCTTATTATCAGGAAGGATGGAACCGTAAAGGGTTTTATGACGATAAGGGTAACAAGAAAAAGGCTTTTTATGTAATGAAAGCTTATTACGATGAGATGAAGAAGAAAAAGGGGCTTTAGAAAATAATCGTTCAGGTTTTGGGTAATCATTGATATATTAGCCAGATGTCATCGCATCACATCGTAAAAGAAAAACAAGAGCCAGCATTATATATTCATGACCTGGGAAATTTTGATGAAGAATACCTCGGTCAGCTATTAGAATGGAGTCCCACATTAGTGGTTAATGGCGCTATATATGAGAAAGTAGTAAGTTTGGGCTTAAAGGTAGACGTGGTAGTGAATCCAGCGGAAGGTTATCTGCATCAGGAAAATACCAGGTCTATCATTGGTCCCGGAGATGAATATAATACAGTATTGAACTACCTGATTTCAGAGAAATATCCGGCTGTAAATATCATTGATGAAGAAAAAAAACTAGCTGACCTATCTTTTTATCTGCAGAGAATTAACATTGTCATGTTCAACTCCAGGGAAAAATCCTATGCCATAAAGACCGGTTTCAACGTTTGGAAACCCGCAGGGAGTATCTTTTTGATCGATGTGATTTCCTATTTCGAAGCCACTAACCTGATGCAAAAAGACGAGCGTGAGTTTGAAGTGGCAAAAGATGGTTTTGTAGAATTTACTTTCACAACTACAGAATTTGTGTTTCTAACAGAACAGCTATGATTACCCTGAGAAAAGCAAAGGAGGAAGACCTGCCGATCATCCAGACGATTGGAACCACTACATACGGACCTACTTATACGCATTTGTTAGGTCAGGAACAGGTAGATTATATGCTGGGCAAGTTTTATTCTATCGCTGCCTTAAGACAGCAATTGATGGAAGGACACATTTTTTTAATTGCCCAGGAAGGTACAAAGGATCTTGCATTTGCTTCTTATGGTATGCTGGAGAAAGAGTCTAAAAGTGTTAAGCTGCATAAACTTTACGTACTACCAGAGGCGCATGGAAAGGGTTTAGGAAAGTTGCTGATTAACGAGGTGCGGAACAAAGCAATAGAAGCAGGTGCTACAGGGCTGCAGCTCAACGTGAACCGCTATAACAAGGCGAAAGACTTTTACGAAAAAGCTGGATTTATTATTAAAGAAACCGTCGACATTGAAATTGGCAACGGTTTCTTTATGAATGATTATGTAATGGAGCTGCCTTTATAAAGGCGGCTTTTATTTCTTCAGTTTAGGAATTCTTGTTGGCGTATCTGTTCCATTGACAATAGTAATTGCACTTTTGGCTATTGCTTTGATTGTAGACAGAATGTTCTCGGTATCCAATGAGCTGTATTCATCCTTTACGGTATGGTATAACTTATCAATATCAATCTGGTCCGTACTAATGGTATGCGCAGGAACCCCCAGGGCAGCCAACGTTGCGTTATCACTTCTATAGAACAAATTTTGCTCGGTATAAGGATCCGGGTGGAAAGTAAAAGCTGTTCCGGCTAAATTCTTTTGCAGGATCTTGCCAAAATCTGAACGTTCATAACCTGTAATAAATGCAGTATTCTTACCAAATTTACTTTCTTTACCGATCATTTCGATATTGAACATGGCAACAACCTCATCAGGGTTGAGTTGCTTAGAGAAGTAACGTGCACCAAAGCCGCCGATCTCTTCAGCAGTAAAAGCAACAAAAATCAGTGTACGCTCATTGTTGTTGAGTTTCTTATAGTATTTAGCCAGCGCAATCATTGCTGTTGTTCCCGAAGCGTCATCATCGGCTCCATTGGCAATGCTATCCTGATCTACTGCTTTTACTATACCCAGATGGTCATAGTGGCCCGAGAAAATAACATACTCGTTGGGTTTTGATTTTCCGGGAATCATGCCGGCAACATTAAACAATTTGTCTGCTGGAGCTATGCTCTGCGGATCAATTGCGGGATCGGTGCTCTTAGCATTAGCTTGTTGTTTCGAAAAGGTTTGTCTGTAACCTGTAGCTCCTTTTAAAGGCTCTAGTCCGATTTTCTTGAATTCCGACTCAATGAAAGTAGCAGCTTTATCGATTCCCGGACTGAAGGTAGCTCTTCCCTGCATTTCATCACTGCTAAGCGTTTTAATCAATTGATCCACGTAGCTTTTTGTGATAACTTTATTGATATCCTGTGCAGTGGCTGAGCCGACAAATAACAGGAGGACGAGAGGGCAGTATAAGTATTTGATCATATTTTATTTGTGCTTAGTTAAAGGTTTAGTTAGTCTTCAAGATTTTCTTTGTCACTGAATGAACTCTGCGGGTTGCCCCTCAGTTTTCTTTTTTGTCGGTCAATTTCTGTGGAGACCCTGGTATCATGAACACCGTCTGTGACCGATATTTCGTAATCCCTGTCTTTTTCAGAGCTGTGGATCTGGCTGTCTTCCAGGTTTTCTACAGATCGGTCGTAGGGGCCTCTGGAGCTCATCATCTTAACGAATACCGGCAGACATTCAAAAAAGATAAAAAGGAGGCCGATAAATGTTACTGCAAGTGCTGTAGTTGTATCACGGGTGCCGTCGGTATTGAAACTTAACTGACCCAGCGCCCAGTTTCGATCTGCAAAACCAGCCAGATTGGTGAGGCTGTCCAGTTGTTTCCCCGTATAAAGTCTTTCTGAGAGCAGTCCGTCGAACTGTTTCCTGTTGTCAACAAAGTTTTCCAGTTTCCTCACATCAGTGCTCAGAGAATCCAGATCCTGCTGTCTTTGTCTTAATTCCTCTTCCTTTCTTTTAGCATAAGGCCCGTAACCCATTACACCTGATGTTTCCTCCGTTTTGGTTCCAAACACCTCGAAGTTGAGTTTCTGTCGGTCTGATTTGATGCCGCTGGCCAGTGAGTCGCGCCGGGTTTTTGCCTCCTCCAGCTTATTGAGCTCAATGGTATATTTATTGGTAAATGCTGCGTTTAGCGTATCTATTTTTGAGCGCTGGTTATTCAGGTAACTCACCTTCAGCCGCTCTTTGATCTCTTTGTCAAATATTTTTAATTCCAATGGACGGGAAATGACCATGCCTATCATGATCGCCAGTAAAATCCTCGGTGTAGCCTGTGCAATCTGTTTTCCTGAAGTAGAGTTTTTGTTAATACTGGCTACGATATAGCGGTCCATGTTGAAAATGGCGAGTCCCCAGAGCAATCCAAAAAAGATAGAAAATAAAACAGCTGCTGTGTCTCCCTTAAAAACAAAGTACATCGCATATCCTCCGGACAATGCCGCAAATAGACCGGTGAAAAAGATTGTGGCCCCTATGCCGACGTATTTATTATGTTCGGTGGGGTGCTTATCCAATGTAGCCTGATGTACACCGGAGCAGAACCAGAAGAAACGAGTAAGAGCATCCATGATAAAACAAAGTTAAGAAAGAATACTATTAAACGCAGTGCAGCTTAACTTGTTACAGTTCCGCCTATTGAAACTATAAATTTTGACCTGTGCTTGTCATATAAGTTCTGGAGAAGCTATATATTTGGGAATTCATATGGATCGTTGAGACCCTTAAAAAAGATACAAACATGAAAGAAGTTACGGTATTAGAACTGAAACAAAAAATAGACAATAACGAAGATTTCCAACTGATTGATGTAAGGGAAACTTTTGAATACGAAACCTCTAACCTAAATGGTGTGAACATTCCATTAGGCGGTTTACTGATTGAAATTGACAAAATCGCCACTGACAAACCTGTAATTATGCAGTGCAGAAGTGGAAAACGCAGCGCTGCGGCAGTGATGCAGCTCGAGCAACGCGGTTACAGCAACTTGTATAACTTGCAGGGTGGTATTCTTGCATGGCAGGATGAGATTGACCCAGACATGATTGTATATTAAGATGAAGGGTAAAATTGCTTTAAATACATTTTATACGCTGGGAATTGTTGTTTCTGTGGTAGGGCTCAAATGGGCTTTCCAGAATTCCAATTACCTGGCTGTAGGTTTGCTGGTTGCGACAACCTTATTTTTCCTTTACCTGAAAATCAACATCGTTAAAGAGGTTAGATCTGGAATAAAAGAAAAGGAAAGTGCAGGAAAGAACTCTGCTAAGGACCAAACAAATTAGTGGAAAGACCTTTCAGGCCCAAACCTGGGAGGTCTTCCAATACATATTTGCCGCCAACCAGTACTGGCGTATCAAAAGGATTATTCTTTGTTAAATAGGGGCCATCCAGATCTGCCCAATCGCATAATGGTGCGAGGGCTATGCCTGCCTGTGTCGCAATTGAGGTTTCACTCATACAGCCAATCAGTATTTTCATCCCATATGATCTCGCCTTGAGGATCATTTGATGGGCTTCATACATTCCTCCGCTTTTCATCAATTTAATATTGATGCCATGATAAGCTCCCCTCAGTCCTTCCAGATCAGATAGACGTTGTACGGCTTCATCAGCGAGGATAGGAATCGGACTTCTACCGGTTAACCATGCGTTTCCTTCCCTGTCATTCTTATCCATAGGCTGTTCGATCAACAGTACTCCCTGATCATGAAGCCAGTAAATGAGCTCGATCGCTTTCTTACGATCGCTCCAACCCTGATTGGCATCAACATATAGGGGCAGATCGCTTACACTTCTGATAGTTTCGATCAATTTTTTGTCGTCTTCTGAGCCAAGCTTAATTTTGAGCACTTTAAAATCTTTGGCATCCGCTACCTTTTCTTTGAGGACCTCTGGATCCGCAATGCCGATGGTGTAAGACGTTGCGGGCATTTTTAAAGGATTGGCCCCGTATATTTCATAACAAGGTTTACCGAGCATTTTGCCATTGATATCATTCAGCGCAATGTCAACAGCTGCTTTTATTGCAGGGTTGCCGGCTTCAATGCTATCCAGGTAATTGATGATCTCCTGAAAATTGAAGGGGAAGGTAAACCTGTTCCAGTCTACTTTAGAAAGGAAGTTTTCTGCGCTTTCCATGTTTTCTCCCAGGTAGGGAACCATCGATGCTTCACCATAACCATCAGCATTTTCATAGCTTAATTTCAGTAAAAGCAGCGGCGTACCTCTTCGTGAAAATTTAGAAATTGTAAAAGGATGTTTAAGTTCCAGATGATATGCGATATAGGTTGCCTGCATGAAGGGGATAGCTTTAGTAATATCAACGTTAAAAAATCAGCGTCTCACCTAATGTAAAGATAATATCCCTAATATTGCGTTTAATATGATCAGCTCAATCTATCAGCCCTTTAAAAATTTTGATTTCAAATATAAAAACTGCTTCTTAAGTGGTGATACTTTTGCTTCGCCAATTGTTCAAACGAATGTATTGCCGGAATGGCTTTTAGAAATAGCGAACTTTAGCGGAGAGGAACAGATCAAGCTACTCGACGAAAGTATCCGTTCATATAATGAGTTAAAAGTGCCGGTGAATTCGGAATTACTAACTCACTTTATTGAGCCGCTGGAAGAGAAAATTTCGAAGGCTTTTGCTGAAGGATATGAGTCGGTTGTAAAGCTCGACGAAGCAGATCTTTTCAGATGGATGGGTAAATTTATTTACAGCCTGATCTATATTGAAATGAATGCTGCGGTAAATCTACAACAACTGAGTAGCGATGGCCTGAACATGTCGCAGGGCTTGATGCACAAATTCGGAAATCTCCAGACCATGATCCAGGGGATTTACCTGAATGTAGAGATGGAAGATTTTACACCCTGGTCTATTGTAGTGGTACCTCTGGAAAAAGATGATATCCCATTTAGTTTTAGGGATGAGATCAATACACTTACATTTTCTTTAAAACTCAAAGACTTTGGAATCATTGCCTGCTTGCAGGATAATGGAACCAATAAAAAGTACCATCAGGAAATATTAGACCAGATTGGCAGTGACAAACTTACAGAACAGCAATATGAAGAGCTTTCTGCGAGATTCTTTTATTCGGCCTACCTGTTTAACCGCTTACCGGAATATGCGATAATGCCCGTTGAGGGCTCCATCTATATTGATGCCATGCCATTAAGAGGCACCATGAACAAACCCCTGTTTGATGTATGGCAGCATAAGGTGTATGCTCAGGTATTAGAAAATTTCTGGAAGCCCTGGGGTAACCTGTTAATGGAGATCAGAAAAGATCCGAACGCACCAACAAGCTACTTTAGTCCGCCTTCTTTGCCTGCCGCGGGTTAAAGTCTTCCCAGGATTGAACTGATAAAGTGAGGTACTATTCCTGGCACCAGCAAAATGGTAATAATTATACCGGTAATGGCACCAAATAAATGGGCATCGTGGTTAATATGGTCCCTGGAGTTGGTGGACATGTAATAGCTGTATATCAGGTATAACACCCCAAATAATGCCGCCCAGATAGGAATGGGCAAAGGGAAAATCATCAGTGTATTTAAGGGATAAAAAAGAATATAACTAAATAATACAGCTGAGATGGCACCCGAGGCGCCCAAACTGTGGTAATTAAAATTATCTTTCTGTTTGATAACTGTAGGAATATCGCTTAAGACTAAACCTACAAAATAGACTGCGGCAAAACGCATACTTCCGATAGTGCTTTCCAGGGCAAAAGCGAAAGCGTAAAAAGTAAACATATTAAAGATAAGGTGCATCCAGCTTCCATGGACTAAGCCACTCGTGATGAGGGTATAAACATTCCGCTTTCTATAAACGCTATAAGGGTGGAGCATAAACTTTCCATAAAGCCCGCTATCATTGAAAGCGTAAATACTGGTGACTAAAGTAAAGATGAAAATTATAGAGGCTACAGGTGTGCTTTGAAGGTATTCTATCATAGTTCTTTTAGTTTGACAGGTGTTTGATGTGGCATTCTGGCTATTGGATAACGTAAATGGGTGCTTTCGTAATAGTCTGAATTTTTGTAGATAAAAGCGAGCTGAGCTGCGGCATCTTTTGCAAAGATAGGGTCTTTTAACTTTTCTTTTTCGAGAAGATCGCGGATTTCGGGATGCGCTTTAAGCAGACTTGCTGCGGTGTCTTCAAAAACATAGGCGGAGTAATGCTCTTTCTGATCAAGGATAGAATCAAAGAAGTTCCACGTAAAAAATGAATCTGTCGCCTGTGGTTCCAATGTTTCTACAATATACCTGTTCTGAGGCTGATCAACATATACCAGGAAGTCTCCTGCATAATATTTCAGTCGTTGCGGACGAACAGTCAACTGCACATCACTATGTAAATAGTGCCCCTCGAACGGTCGGCTGGCAGTTTTATAGTCACTGATATAATAACTATCCACGTTCAGCGCTGTATCTTCCATCAGCTGGTTGATCTTTACCCCATTTAATTTCAATAAGGTAATTACCTTATCCCAGGCTTTCGGGATGATATAGGCCACAGGTTTGTTGACAGTAAGCTGAGGTACAAAGTTGTTCCAGTTTTTAATGGTTTTAGTATATGGTTCAGTTCTGTCATAATATAACCTTGGCGCTCCGCTTATGGCACTCGGTTTATATTTTGCGGCAAATCCTTTAAAGGATAGAGTATCATACAGCTGTTCATTTAGTTTCCAGCTTAATGGAAATTCTTCCTGTAGGCTTACAGCCTTGTCGGCATTCACTTTGTTTTTCCCTATAATCTCCGCATCGCATTCTATAATTTTGATATAAGCCTGCAGAAGCTTATAGGTTGACTCCACTCTTTTATCAAAACTCTTTAACATATGCGTTTCCGGCATAAAACCTATAACGTTATGTAAAGCTGCGTAACCAGTAGAATAGCGTGGGGATTCCAGAAAACCTGTTATCCCAGATTCTGGCGTTTCCTTTATGGAATTGATATAAGGGATAAGTTCAAAATTATTTTTCTTCATCTCCCCATAGAGTGAGGGTACCATGGTTTTGGTCAGGTAGCCGGACAGCAACGGATTTAGCTTGTCTTTTTGCGTTGGGATCAACGTCATAGTATATTGATAGTCCGCGCCATTGCTGGTATGGGTATCCACGAAAATCTCTGGTTGCCACAAGTTGAATATCTGCTGAAAGGTAGCCGAGTTTTTACTGTCTGTCTTAATGAAATCCCGGTTTAGGTCGTAGTTTTTGCTATTTCCTCGAAAGCCATATGCTTCTGGTCCATTTTGATTTGCTCTGGAGGTGCTGCTGCGATTGAAAGTACCGTCTATGTTATAGACAGGAATAATACAAATAACTACATCATCTGGCAGTGCTTTATTTTTCAGGAGATCTCTGGCCAGCATCATTGACGCATCGATTCCCTCCGGCTCACCAGGATGTATGCCATTGTTGATCAGAAAAATCCTTTTGCCGGCTTTTCTGATCGCTGCAGGATCGAATATTTTATCTTTAGCCAATACCAGAAGATGAAGCGGCTTTCCAAAGTCTGTGCTACCGTAGGAAAACAGCTTTGCCTGTGGATTGGCTTTTGCCAGCTGGGTGTAAAAGCTGATTGCCGCTTCATAAGTGGTGGTTTGCTTTTTCTGACTCCGTTCATAGGGCGTCTCCTGCGCAAAACAATCTGTGAACAATATGCAGAGAAAAAGTAGAAAATAATGTTTCATCAATTTATGATTTATGGCCTGACAGGTGCTGGGAATTATTTTCTAAAGGTCTTTCTGGACAGCCCCATCTTGCCAAAGTTATATTTTACTCCTAGTGAAAGAAAAGTATATATATCGGGATTGCCACTTGTGAACGTTACTTTCGAATCATCATAACCATCGAGACCCTCGCCAAGTGTAATATTGCCTTGGTAATTTACATTAAGAACGTATCTATAAAAACCCGCCCCATCTGCGAAATTAATATTGATGCCCAGATTTAATGGAAAGAAGATGTCTTTGGACGTAGACTGTGCGGTAAAAACATAGTTTGGGTCATTAGGGTTGAGCCCGATTGTATAAAGTGGTTTATTGCTGATTGCTCCAATTCCAGTCCCCAGATAAAGACCTCTGGCTAACTCTGAAAGCCCCTGGCTGCGATCGTCCAGAAACTGACCTAATGATACCTTACCATTAAACGAAATAGCCATATAAGAATTAACAAACTGACGGTTTTGACGATCAGCTCTAAAATCCCCACCGTTGATCTCTCCTTTCTGACCTTCAATTCCGAAACTGACAAAAGGTGTAAGCAAATAATCCAGCGTAACATAACCAGCAAGACCAAAATCGTGATTGCTTACCTCAGTAAAAGACTGTGTAAGACCAACTCCACCTCCAATGGCCACTTTGTAAAAGTTTGATTGCGCGAATGAAGGAAAGGCAAAAGCAACTAACAGGCTAACAATAGTTATTCTTTTCAAGTTATTCAGATTGTTTAATAGGTATTATGATCTTTATTTACCTTTACTTTTTTTAAAAATATGCTAAAATATCTTAACAGCAGTAATTCATTGCAAAATAGATTTACTGAATACGTCAAAATAGATACACAATCTGACCCTGCTTCAGCAACTATTCCTTCTACTGAAAAGCAGAAGAACCTGGGAAAGCTTCTCGTGGGGCAACTGCTGGAATTTGGACTTACAGATGCCCATTTGGATGATTATGGTTACGTATATGCCACGATTCCTTCTAACTCTGCTAAAGACGTTCCGGTAATCTGTTTTTGTTCGCATATGGATACATCGCCAGATTGCAGCGGCTTTGAAGTTAAGCCCATTATCCATAGTAACTATCAGGGCCAGGATTTGATATTGCCGGATGATCAGACGGTTGTTTTGAAAATGAACGAGCATCCCGACCTGAACCATCAGATTGGAAACGATATTATCACTGCCAGTGGAACAACGCTACTTGGAGCGGATAATAAAGCTGGAGTTGCAGAGATCATGGAAGCTGCGGCGTTTTTGATGCAAAACCCTACTTTGAAACATGGAACGATTAAAATATTGTTTACCCCCGACGAGGAAATTGGCAGAGGAGTAGATAAGGTAGACCTTAATAAGTTGGGAGCAGACTATGCCTACACAATTGATGGGGAAACGTGTGGATCCATCGAAGATGAGACCTTTTCTGCGGATGGTGCGGTACTGACAATTTACGGAATCAGTTCTCATCCCGGATTTGCTAAAGGCAAAATGGAGAGTGCGATAAAAATCTTAGGTGATGTATTGAGTGCATTGCCAAAAGACACTTTAACACCGGAAGCAACGGCTCATAAAGAAGGGTTTTTACATCCGGTAAGCATTCAGGGACATGTAGAACAGGCAGAAGCACATTTTATCATAAGAGATTTTGATGACGAGCTGCTTGCCGGGCACGGACAAACGCTTGAGGCAATTGTTAAGGACGTGATGCTGAGTTATCCCAACGCCAGCTACCAGTTAACGGTTAAAGAGCAATACCGCAATATAAAAAAAGTGCTCGATCAGTATCCTCAGGTAATGGAATATGGTGTTCTGGCTATTGAACGTGCCGGTATTCAGCCTAAAAAACAAAGTATCAGAGGCGGCACAGACGGTTCAAGACTGTCGTTGATGGGCCTGCCTTGTCCTAATATTTTTGCCGGGGAACATGCTTTCCATGGGAAACAAGAGTGGGCCTCTGTTCAGGACATGGAGAAAGCGGTACAAACTATCGTTAATCTCGCACAGATCTGGGAAGAAAAAAGCAATTAATGATTTAATGGTCGGGATTGGCTACCCTCATTTCTGCGAGGTACTGATCCTGGCCATCATCAAATAACAGGTGGCATTCCCACCCCGCTTCTTTCGCTGTTTTTTTCAACAACTGCGGGTCGATATAAAGCCAGTTAAACCAATCCCCTTTCTCGTTATTGTATTCGTACTGATAGGATACCTCTCCATAATAATGATCAGCCGGCATTTCAGCATCCTCATATAGATATTTGATGTCGGAGCTGTCGAATAGTAGCTGTCCGTCTTCATTTAATAATGATTTTGCATGGATAAGAAACTTGTTAAATCCCTCCATTGTGCCGGTGAGACCAATGCCATTCATCAGAAACAAAAGCGTATCAAACTTCTCTCCCTGGTAGCTGAATATGTCTCCTTCAACTGCATTTACAACTCCGCGTTTTTTCATGATTTCGACGGCAATTGGGGATATATCGAGCGCCGTAATGTCAAAACCTCTTTCCTGAAGTATCAATGCATGACTACCTGCACCTCCACCAACATCGAGTATTCGGCCTTCACAGAGATCCATTGCTTCTAACTCAATGTCTGGCATTTCTTCTTCCCTGCGGAAGAAAATATCTACAGGCATTTCTTCGGGCTCGTCGTAAGAATTGTTCAGCCACAATATTTCTGCGCTACCCTTGTCAAACTGATCCTGTAAAGCTTTTCCGAAAACATCCATGACTATAAAGGTATCAATATTTTTAAGCGATTGGTGCGCTATAATTATCAACACCAGGTTTTCCCTGATATTCAACCCTGGTTTTTGGAAGACTTTCGGGATAGTGCTCCCGGATGAAGGCAATCATGTTTTCGCGGACATCACACCGAAGGTCAAAGGCCTGCGAGGAGTTTCTTGCACTCATTAAAAAACGCACTTCAACAAGAGATTCCTTATTATCTGTCAATTGAACAACATTCACCCTTTTATCCCACAAAGGATGGGAAATGAGTAGCCGTGTCAGCTCTTCCCTTAGCGGTGGGATAGGAATCGTGTAATCAAGGTAAAGAAAGACCGTACCCAGCAATTGTGCGGATACTCTGGTCCAGTTCTGAAATGGTTTTTCGATAAAATAAGTAATCGGAAGGATGAGACGGCGCTGGTCCCAGATATTTACAACTACGTAAGTAAGGGAAATTTCTTCTACCCGCCCCCATTCTCCTTCTACAATTAACACATCATCAATGCGGAGCGGTTGAGTAAAGGCGATCTGAAAACCTGCAAGTAAGTTCCCCAACGACTTCTGTGCGGCAAAACCAATGATGATTCCACCAATACCAACTCCTGTAAGCAGACCAGTACCTACTTTGCGCATACTTTCAAAGCTTAGTAAAACGATGGCCGTTGTGACAAGCACGATAAGCGAGACTACAAACTTTCTGATAAATTGTAGTTGCGTCCTTATTTTACGTTCTTTCAGGTTGTCCTCTTTATTGAGGTCATATTTATGGTAAAAATGATCCTCCAGCACCTTGATGATACGGATAAGAATCATCGCTAATGTGATGGTAAGTGAAATTTCAAGGACTCTGCCGAACTGTGCCTTGAATAGCTTGCCCATTTCCATAAAACTCAAAGAGATATTTAACAGCAACAGGGGGATAAAAACAGTTGCCGGGCCATCTAAATGTTTGATTATAGATTTGATTTGGAATGATGCCCAAAACCTGGAAAAAAACCTGAAAAATCTTTTGATAATGAACTTGATTAACAGCCCGATTAAGATAGCAGAAGTTGCCAGGATTATGTTTTGTATGAATTCAGGAATTCTGTCTCCAAAAAAATCATCTATGTACTCCATTCAAGCTCTTTTTTACAGTCAAATTCCTGATGATATTCGGGGATCGACACGTGTTTAAATCCTTTTTCTTTGATGTGTTGCGCAAATTTTTGCTGTACATCATATTCGCCGTGTACTAAAAATAAGCGTTGTACCAGTGCGGGATCCTGACAGGCGAGGAAATGAAGAAGATCCTCATAATCACCATGTGCACTCATAGACCTGATGGAGAGTATTTCTGCATTTACCTGATATTCTTCTCTGAAAAGGTAAACAGACTTATCTCCTGCAAGTAATTTGCCGGCAAGAGATTCGGGGGCGCAGTAGCCAACCATTAGAATCGTATTTTTTTCGTTGCTAATGTTATTTCTGATATGGTGCCGTATCCTACCACCCTCGGCCATTCCGGAAGCAGAAATAATCACACAAGGTCGGTTGTCGTTGTTGATGGCTTTGGATTCGGCCACGCTTTCGATAAATTTCAGGCCTTTGAAAGCAAAGGGGTCATCATCGATTTTGAGCACTTCCTTAACGCCGTTGTTATATACTTCGGGATGATTCTTCAGTACCTCTGTCGCCTGTAGCGATAAAGGGCTATCTACATAAAATGGAACATCAGGTAATTTATTTTTAAGCTCCAGAGAGTTCAGTGCATATAATAATTCTTGCGTGCGACCAACACTAAATGCAGGAATGATCACCTTCCCTTTTTTTACCTGACAGGTTTGGTGTATAATTTCAAGCAGCCTGTTTTCTATAGGCTCCAGGTCTTTATGCAGGGAGTTCCCATACGTAGATTCCATGATAATAAAATCTGCCTGTGGAAAGGTCTGCGGGCTTTTGAGCAACAGGTCTCCGTACCTGCCAACATCGCCACTGAAGGTGATTTTTGTAATTTCATTATCTTCTTTGATGCTGAGGTGGGCGGCCGCACTGCCTACAACATGACCGGCATCAGTAAATAAAAGGGAAATTTCGGGGCTCACTTCAAACTCCTCGTTATACTCAACTACTTTAAACTGACTCAATGTTTTTACGACATCGTCTTCAGTATACAACGCTTCTTCTGGTTCCTCACCGCTGGATAAATGTCTGTTAGCATATTCTGCATCCTGCATTTGAATTTTGGCAGAGTCCATCAACAGAATTCTTGCCAGGTCCATTGTAGCGGGTGTACTATAAATTGTTCCGGTAAATCCTTCGGCGACCAGTCGGGGCAAAAGACCACAATGGTCAATGTGCGCATGAGAAAGAATAACATAGGTGACTTCAGAAGGTTTAAATCCAAAATATCCGTTTAGTTTTTCAGTTACTTCACCCATGCCCTGAAACATGCCGCAGTCGAATAAGATTTGTGTATTGTTTTTAAGCGTGAGGAGGTGTTTGCTGCCAGTTACGGCACGCGCGGCACCATGAAAAGCGATTTTCATGAAATAGAATTGAGATGGGCATTGTAAAAGAACAGCACCAGCTTAGCTGGTGCTGTTTATAATTATGCTTTAACTTTGGCGATGGTTTCTTTTACAGAATCAGCTACATCAGCTATTTTATCTTTCGAAGAGTCCAGCAAATCGCAGAACCAATCCGTTACTTTATCTTTTATGTCATCGTTTTTGTCAGATGATAGGATCAAAGCTACTGCAGCTCCCAGTGCAGCTCCTGCTAATATACCTGCAACTATTTTAGTTTCTTTTTTCATAATAATCGTCTTTAAGTACAGGAATAACAACGTCCTTTTAAAATAGTTCTCTATTATTTGAATTTATCTTATTGTGGGATGGTTATTGTTGAGCTGTTTTGCATGTTAAAGTCCCTCTCTTATTTTAACCTCATATTCACTATCATTTATTTTTTGCAATACCTGCAGAACGGAAGCAGCGTTACAGTGGCAGGCATTATTAGCGTGGTACTTTTCAACTGGCTTATTTTGCGCGGCCTGGAAAGGGGGGCATTAAAATGGACTGTGTTTGAATGGCTAACCGGAATCCCTGCCTTTGTGTTTGCCCTATTTACAGGCTTTAGCGCGATATTTTTGTGGTCTGATGCTATCGAATATGATTTCTATCCCTTTAGCTCTATCTTGCTGATTTTCTTTGGTTTATTATTTTCGTTGGGTCTCATCGTTCATATTTTTGTGAGTTTTGCACAAAAAACATCAAAAAAAGAGTATTAACCGTTTGATAATTAAACATATTAATCTATCTTTGCAGTCCCTAAATCTTAGGGGGAATAAATAATTGTTTAACAAATTAAATACAAGCAAGTGAATACGTTAAGTTACAAAACTGTCTCTGCCAATGCTAAAACTGTTAACAAACAGTGGGTTGTTGTTGATGCACAAGGCGAGATTTTGGGGCGCTTGTCATCGAAGATCGCAATGATCATCCGTGGTAAAAACAAGCCAGAGTACACCCCACACGTAGACTGCGGTGATAATGTAATCGTTATCAATGCAGACAAGGTTAAGTTGACCGGAAATAAAATGAGTGATAAAACGTATACTTCGTATACAGGATATCCAGGTGGTCAGCGTTTCATTTCTCCAAAAGAGTTAATGGCGAAACATCCTACACGTGTTATCGAGAAAGCTGTTCGTGGTATGTTACCTAAAACAAAACTTGGTGCTAAATTATACACCAATCTTTTTGTTTATGCAGGTGCAGAACATCCGCATGCAGCACAATCACCAACAACCATTACACTTTAATTAAAGGGAGAAAGAAATGTCAGTTACTAATACTTCAGGAAGAAGAAAAACTGCTGTTGCGCGAATCTACATGAAAGAAGGCAACGGTACTATTACTGTAAACAGTAAAGATCACAAAGAATATTTTCCAACATTACCTTTACAATACATCGTTAACCAAAGTTTTGAAGTTTCAGAACTTGCTGGTCAGTATGATGTTAAAGTAAATGTAGCTGGTGGTGGTATTAAAGGCCAGGCTGAAGCTGTTCGTTTAGCGATCGCTAAAGCAATTGTCGAAATTGATGCTGAGAAAAAACCGGCATTACGTGCTAAAGGGTTAATGACCCGTGATATGCGTATGGTTGAACGTAAGAAACCAGGACGTAAGAAAGCACGTAAGAAGTTCCAATTCAGTAAACGTTAATCTCAAGGAGGACAAAGACAATGGCAAGAACAACATATCAAGACTTATTGGATGCAGGTGTACACTTTGGTCACCTTACCCGCAAATGGAATCCGAAAATGGCACCATATATTTTTATGGAGCGCAACGGGATTCACATCATAGATTTAAACAAAACTTTAACTAAAACTGAAGAAGCTGCTTCAGCAATCAAACAGATTGTAAAATCAGGTCGTAAGATCTTATTTGTAGCGACTAAGAAACAAGCTAAAGAAATCGTTGCTGATCAAGCAAGAAAAGTAAACATGCCTTTCGTAACTGAGCGTTGGTTAGGTGGTATGTTAACTAACTTCCAAACTGTACGTAAGTCAATCAAAAAGATGTCTAACATCGATAAAATGACTAAAGACGGTACTTACTCTATTCTTTCTAAGAAAGAGCGTTTGATGATCCAACGTGAGCGTATCAAATTGGAAAGCTTATTAGGTGGTATCGCGGATTTAAACCGTTTACCAGCTGCGATCTTTTTAATTGACGTTAAAAAAGAACATATCGCTGTTAGCGAAGCGTTGAAATTAAACATTCCAACTTTTGCAATGGTTGATACTAACTCTGATCCATCTAACATCGACTTCCCTATCCCGGCGAATGATGATGCTACAAAATCTATCTCTTTAATCACTGATGTAATTATCAAAGCGATTGAAGAAGGTTTAGATGAGCGTAAACGTGAGAAAGATGATGAAGCTGAAAAAGAAGCTGTAGCTGCTAAAGCTGCTGCTGATGCTCCTGAAACT
>Ga0308163_10000263_pt1 | contig 129165 bp, 112 predicted proteins | sample PhyTR1_FD_201037 | JGI IMG/M metagenome (GOLD analysis project Ga0308163, IMG submission 201037) | Phyllosphere microbial communities from UC Gill Tract Community Farm, Albany, California, United States - DLSLT.R1 | ecosystem: Host-associated > Plants > Phyllosphere > Unclassified | place...
AAAAATAAATTCTTACAATTTTCAAATGTTTTTATTTCGATACGTAATTTTGGTATCTCAATAACACAGCGAATATAGAATTAGTTTTTTAATTTCGTTCTGTAAATAATTTATTTCGCTTTGAATAGAACTTACCTAAAACTTACCTTAGACCTTGATTTTATACTAATTGCGATTACAGCACCCCTAAAAGACTATGTACTTTGCCACAAAATTAATACCCGTTTAAACACACAATTTGAAAAGATAGAAGACCACGAAATTTTTTTTAATATTGACGAACCGGCCTGGTGTTTCTCTAAATATTACTTTTTGGTAGAGCAGGGCGAGGTAGAATATTACCTGATCAGCAACCGAAGCAGCGATGGTTTTCTGATTCCGGAGATGAACAAGGTAGATTTCTTTATCATTATTAAAGAATTTATAGATAAGGAAGATTTGGATTATCTGTTAAACGGATTGAATAAACTGCCTGATATACAGGTGGCTGCAAAGATAGATCCGACTAAGTTAAAGAGTAAGGAGAATTTGGTAATATAAAAATTATATACTTGGTGTATTAAATACACTATATTTGACGGTTACAAACAAAAAGAACAAAGAAACAAAATATATAAAATTTAATGTGGTTTATCTATTTTAGATAAATAATAGCGTTTGCTAAACCGCATTCTAAAATCAATTAATTAAATGAAACCTTTTCATTCGAGAACCAAAATTGTAGCCACACTAGGGCCTGCATCAGCAAAACCAGATGTATTATATAGTATGTTTAACGCAGGTTTAGATGTTTGCCGTCTAAACTTTTCGCACGGATCGCAGGCCGATCACCAGGCGGTTTTGGATACCATCCGCGATTTAAACAAAAAATACGATTATAATGTAGGTATTCTTGCCGATTTACAAGGACCTAAAATCCGTATTGGTTTGGTAAAAGAAGGTGGTATTAACCTGATCAACGGTAAAACAACCGTAATTACCACTAACGAATGTATTGGTAATGAAGAACGGATTTACATCACTTACCAAAACTTCCCTCAGGATGTTCAGGCTGGCGAAATTATCCTTTTGGATGATGGAAAACTTCAGATGAAAGTTTTATCTACCAACCTGAAAGACGAGGTTACCTGCGAGATTGTACACGGTGGTATTTTAACTTCAAGAAAAGGGGTAAACCTGCCAAATACTAAAGTTTCTATCCCTTCACTAACACCTGAAGACCGTGAGAACTTAGAATTTGTACTGGAAAATGATGTAGAGTGGATCGGTTTATCTTTTGTGCGTAAAGCTGAAGATATTATCGAACTTAAAAAAATAATTGCTGAACGCGGTAAATCTGCCCGTGTAATTGCGAAAATTGAAAAACCTGAAGCGATTGCGAATATCGATGAGATTATTGCTGTAACTGATGGTATTATGGTTGCCCGGGGCGATTTGGGTGTTGAATGCCCAATGGAAGAAGTGCCGTTGTTACAGAAAATGATTGTTGCTAAATGTAGGGCAGCTTCTAAACCTGTAATTGTAGCTACGCAGATGTTAGAGAGCATGATTACGACTCCTCGTCCAACACGTGCCGAAGTGAATGACGTAGCTAACTCTGTTTTGGATGGTGCTGATGCGGTAATGCTAAGTGGCGAAACATCGGTTGGTGAGTTTCCGCTGATCGTAATCGAAACGATGCAAAAAATTATCCAGAACATTGAAGAAAACAACTATCCGTTCAATCCAGATAAGTTCTTGAAACCAAAATCGCCTTCTTTCTTAAGTGATGCGATTTGTGATTCTGCATGTTTTCTTGCTAAACAAACCAATGCTGTAGGTATTGTATCGATGACTTTGAGCGGTTATACTGCTTTCGAAATTTCGAGCCACCGCCCTGAAGCATTAACTTTTATTTTTACGAGCAACCGCGCATTGTTAAATGCAGTGAGCTTACTTTGGGGCGTAAGAGGTTTCTACTACGATAAGTGGGAGAGCACCGATAACACCATCATTGAGGTTAATGAGTTCTTAAAAGCCAAAAAACTGGTTAAACAAGGCGATATCATTATCAATACTGCAGCTATTCCAATAGAAGCTAAAGGTAAAACCAATATGTTAAAAATCACTGTTATAGACTAATAGCGATTAATCTCTTTAGAAATGCTCCCGATTTAGATTGGGAGCATTTTTTTTATCAATAAAAAATATATTTTTGCAGCCTTACCGGAGAGGTGTCTGAGTGGTCGAAAGAGCAAGCCTGGAAAGTTTGTATACTGGCAACGGTATCGAGGGTTCGAATCCCTCTCTCTCCGCAAAGAAGTTGAAATAAACTTCATAAATGTCTCAAAAGCTATTTAAACCTGCAATTTTCACAGATTGCAGGTTTTTTTTTGAGCTGAGCATGCATAATTGGTCATTCCATTCCGGACCAAACTGTACGTGATTTTGATTGCCTGTAGCGGCTGCTTAAATTGGCCAATTCAATGACAATACCTAGCGCTTTCCAAAAAATCAGCAAAGCTAAATATCCATTAAAAACACAATTTTTTTGTAATGTCTTAAAAAAATGATATTTTGAAATTATTAAATGCGCTCTTGTAATGTCACAGATTAAGCGATCTACTTATATAGAATATGAATAAGAAAATCCTGGTAGTTGATGATGACCTGTTTTTGCTTGGATCTTTGGAACTATTGCTTTCAGATGAGGGGTATATTGTTCACTTGGTCGATAAAGCATCTCTGATTAAGGAGTCGATCGTTGCGTTCAATCCAGATTTAATCGTTATGGATATTTTGTTGGATGATGCTGACGGAAGGGAAATCTGCGATAATATTAAAAATTCGTGGGCTACTTCGCAAATTCCAATAATTTTATTGACTGCCCTTTCGCATAAAAAAATCAGTGAGCTCGATTGCCAGGCCGATGCTATTATAGGAAAACCATGTAACTATAGTACGCTTCTTCATACCATCGCTGATTTGCTCACATAATCCCTAAGTGTAGCTGGTTTTAGAACGTGTGCAAGCTATCTGAGTCGTTTCTGATACATTTTAGACCGCTCATATTGCTTCAAACAACTATCAAGCGGTAACCCTTTCTGGTAGATACAGTCGCAAAAAATAGCACAACCTTTAGGGTTTTTGTTCCCTGCACTTTGATTTTTACATTCGGGTATTGAATTGCCAGGCCTGATTTCGTATAGAAATTGATTGCTGAGGACTACTATGGCAATGGCAAGCATCACAAATCCGGAAAAGGCAAACGGAAACTTTTTGCTCAAAGGGACTTTGGGTAAGCTGGCGGTCCATACAATTGCTTTCAACCGTTTATAATCCCAGCAGAGCAGATAAAGATCTGCCAGTACCATCAGGGTTACAATCCGCGTACCTTCAAAGCGGGTTGCATAGGTTAAAATGCAAATATTTATAATGACCACGAAATAAGCCAAAGCACCCAGAAAAGCTGTTCGTGGAATAAGTAGGAGCAAGGCGATACAGATTTGAGCAACCCCAATAAACGTGTAATAATAACCGGTAAGATGTAGCGCATCAAAATAGTGCCCCAGTGGGTGATTGGCTGGTAGTGCCGTAAACCTTTCGCCCATGATTTTTACAATGCCTGATGGAATAAAACTGGCAGCAAGCGCTACACGGCAAAAAACAGTAAAAATGCGAAACCACATATTGCATCTCGCATCTGCGTGAAATTGCTGAAATCGGGTGAGTAAGCTCATGTTTCGCATAAATTTTTTAAAAAGCACTTTGTTTTTCAAAGTTAATAAAGTGCAGGATAAATTCAAATATTGATTTTTTTAAAACTTAAAAAATGGTGTGGCGAAATGGAGAAGCATTATATATCTTTGAATAACCAGTAAGGGTAAGAAATTTTGTAACCAAACATCCCAAAATGACCAGAAAAATTACCAGCGGACCTATCAGAGATAAGGAAAGGACAAAGAAAAAATTATTGGATGCTGTTGGTAAGATCCTAAAAAAGGATGGGTTTACTGGTTTAAATGTTAGTCAGGTGGCATTGAAAGCCAAGGTAGACCGTAAACTGGTGTACGATTATTTTGGCAGCATGGAAGGGCTGGTAAAAGAATACCTGAATACCCGTGATTATTGGAGTGTAAACATCGATCAGGCAAATGAACTTATTGAACAGAGTAAGCCTGATTTGGGCAGGCAAATGCTATATCATTTGTTAGAAGATCAGCTAAATTCGCTCATGGCGAATGAAGAAATGCGCAAAATTATCAGCTGGGGCATCAGTGAGCGCTCGAAAGTTTTAGCTGAATTAAATGAGAAACGCGAATTTTTCGGTGAACAGTTTTTTACTGAAATTACAGACGAGCATTTTAAGGGTAAAGAAAAAAATGTAAGGCCAATAACAGCTCTTTTAATTGGTGGAATCTATTACATGACCTTAATTGCCAATACCAATGATGGCTTGATGTGTGGAATTGATATCAGGAAAGCAGAAGCTCAGGCTGAAATTAAGAAAACACTTAAACAAATCATTGACTGGACTTATCAATAAACTTTGCTTAGCGCTTAGCCCAAACCGCTAAGTCATTTTAAGGTTTTCAAAATGAGCCGTAGTTTCTGCTACCAATGCTTTCATTAATACAGAAGCTTCTCTATGTTTTAATATGGGGGCTATTTGTCCGCTCCAAAACATTACCATATCCCATTTTTCTTGCTCAATGGCTGCTTTTCGCAACGGTGAAATAAAAGTGGTTTGCAATGGGAAAGGTAAGAATTCGCTTTCATTTCCGGTTTGTTCGCTGGCAATACGGGTGCTTATACCGCGGCCCAATCTTCCGGTAAATGCACGCGATAATCTGGTGTATTTCCCAGCATCTGAAAAAAGCATCTCTTTGTGAATGGCTAATGCGTTCGATTCATTGCAGGCCAGAAAAGCTGTTCCAATCTGGGCAGCATCAGCCCCCAGGGTAAGCGCAGCTGCAATGCCTTTACCATTGGCAATCCCGCCTGCAGCTATTACCGGAATTTTAACCTTTTCTTTAATGAGTTGCAAAAGTACAAATGTGCCGCTAACCGAGTTTTCTGCACGATCGAGAAAAGATGGCCGGTGACCGCCTGCTTCAAAACCCGAAGCAATAATCATATCAACACCTGTATCGGCTAAAAAAATGGCCTCATCTAATGTGGTCGCTGCTCCAACGGTAACAATGCCCCGTTTTTTACACTGCTCCAGCACATCGATTGGTAGTGCGCCAAACATGAAGCTGAATACCTTGGGCTTAATGTCCAATACTACCTGAAGCTGGTTTTCAAAGCGCGAATTAAAAGGTGCTGGTTTTGGCGGCAGTGGGATATTCAGTTCATCAAAGTAGGGTTTAAAAAGCGCACTGGTTTTTTCAAACTGTTTAGCAGTATCGATTCCGGCTATATCGTTATCCGATACCCAAAGGTTAAGGTTGTAAGGTTTATTGGTTGCGGCTAATATTTGCTGGTGCACCGTTGCTATTTCGCCCGCATTTAAGGTGTAAGCCCCATACCCGCCCAGCCCACCAGCGTTTGATACCGCTGCAACGAGCTCAACAGATGACAGATTGCCCCCAAAAGGCCCTTGTAAAATCGGATATTGAATATCCAATAACCGGCTAACTTTATTCTCGTACCACATCTTGTTTACATTTTATTCAGCTACATCACTGAGCATTTTGTTTACAATAAACCATTTGCCGTTTATCTGATGAAAAGATAATAAATCGACATAATTAAAATCGTACATCTTTACCTGCGCTTTGACTATAGCGATAGAGTTAACCACATCTATCGAAACAATGCTCCCTTTAAATGGTTTGCCGCTATCTTTCGGGCTTTGGCGGTTGGCCACACCATCGAGATAGACAGCCAGTGTTTTGGCGTAAGGTTGTCCTTTTACATCACCATAAAGATAGGTGTTGGGATGAAAAATTTGTTTAAGCAGGTTGATATCGCCTGTGTAAATGCCTTTAAAATAATAATCTTCAAGTGCCTGTGTAATGGCAATCTTGCTTTGCTGGTTATTTTCCATTTTTTTTGTTTGTTGTGCTTTCAAGCTTAACGACGTGCAAAACAAGAAAGCCATTAAAATAAAATTTTTCAATTTAGTTCAAGTTGTGGCCGGCACCCATTCCACCATCTACATTGATAATGGCACCGCTAATGAAATTGCTTTTGGCTACGGTGTATACCATTTCAGCCACATCTTCTACTTCGCCTACCCGGTTTAGCAAATGCAAACCGGCACTTTTATCGTCTTCTCCTGCATGCATCGGCGTGCGGATTACGCCAGGTGCAATGGTATTTACCCTGATGTTTCGTGTGCCAAATTCGGCGGCGAGCTGCAGGGTTAGTGCATGGATGGCCCCTTTGCTTGATATGGGTGCTGTACTTGGTGCACCACCCAAAGCATGGTTTACCAATGGGGTCCCGATGTTGATTACCACTCCGCCGTTTTGCTTTAACATTTGTGGAAGAATGCTTTGTGTGGTAAAATAGGTGCCCTTAAAATTTGTGTTTAGAAAACGGTCGAGGTATGCTTCGTCTACTTCTAAAAAAGGCTTGGTTTCATATATACCGGCGTTATTAATCAGTACATCTACTGAACCGAATTTTGCTAAGGCTACCTCGAGTAACCGGGCTCCGGTGCTTTTGTCACTCACGTTTCCGGTAACCATGGCTATATTTTCACCAGCCCCCAGTTCCCGATAAACCTGTTCCAGTTTTCCGGCAGTTGTTGAATTCAGGATCACATTATCTCCTTTTTCAACAAATAAACGTGCTACGGCTTTACCAATACCCGATGATGCTCCGGTAACGATGATGGTTTGCTTTTTCATGGCTTTATTTTTTATCGGCTGTAATGCCTTTTTCCCTTAACACTGATACTTGTTCTCCGGCATAACCCCAGTCATCCAGTTCTATTTCCTGAATTACAATATGGGTAAGGTGCGGATCTTTATTCAGGGTATCACTAATCAAATCAGTAATCCCTTTAATTAAAGTTTGTTTTTGCTCACGGGTAACACCTTCGCGTGTTACTTCTATTTTTACGTATGGCATGACTTTAGTTTTTTAAGTTTAAAAATCCTTAGGCAGCAAGCTCAGCAGCGATATCAACATTTAGATCAAAATCGTTGTAAATCAGTGTATCGCCTAAGTTTTGAAAGAAATTGCCAGAACGGAATTTCATGTCGTATTTGGTTCTGTCGATCACAATTTTGCCACTTGCGGTTAACTTGTTATCGTTTAAGCTGATGTTAGCCGCAAAGGTTACTTCGTTAGTAATCCCTTTAATGGTCAAATCTCCTGTAATGTCGTAGGTGCCGTTGTCCTTTAAGTTTACGTCGGTAATTACAAAAAAAGCCTCGGGGTGTTTTTCTGAAGAGAAGAAATCGTCAGATGCCAAATGTCCGGCAAACTGTGCGTTGGTACCTTCGTCGGTTACATCTAAAATAACAATCGAAGTGGTATCGATTGTAAATTTACCGCCGCTTAGTTTATTGCTGTTTAATACAAGCTCGCCCGATTTGATTGCGATGGTACCGTTGTGTGCACCAGTTACTTTGCGGCCTATCCAGTTAATTTCGCTCTGAGCGCCATTAACGTTAAAATTTGTTGTTTCCATTTTCTGTTGTTTTAAATTAACAGTACAAATATGGAGAGGATATGCGGGCTGGCTGCGTGATGTAAGTCACATTAGTCTGAGGATGAGTTTAATGTGATGTAGATCACTTACGGATGGTAAAGACGGCTTAGGGTTTCGCGCGATACGCCTAAATAAGCGGCAATTAACTGCTTTGGTACCAGATTGTACAATTCGGGGTATTGCGCCAGTAATTCTTCGTACCGGTATTTGGTATCGTTGTTCATGAAGGAAAGTAACCGTTTTTGCGAGGCCACATAACCCTTATTGGTTCGCCACCTGAAAAAATGTTCAATCTCATGTATTTCCTTGCAAAGCTTTTCGCGGTCGGCACTGGTTAAGCACAATACCTCCGCATCGGTAATACAATCTAAGCCGATGGTTGCTACATTTCCGCTATAAAGGGCATCAAAATCTGAAGCCCACCAGGTAGGCATGGCAAACTGAAGGATAAACATTTTCAGATCGTCGTTAATATAAAAAGCCTTTAAACAGCCCGCAGTTACAAAGTATTCGCAATTTACCCGATCACCGGCAGTAATAATAGCCTGGCCTTTTTTAAATGATTGTGGCTTGAAATGAGAGAAAAAATAGTCGAACTGCTCATCCGTTAAAGAAATTGTTTTGGCAACATAATTTTGAAGTATTTCTTTAGCTGACATGTGGTTGTAGTTGGAATATTCGAACAATAAAATTAGAAAAATAAAGCTGCTTTAACAAAGTCATATTTGTTAAAGCGGTAGCGTAAAATGGCGAATGCAAAAACTTTTGAAATAGCCAGTTCGGCCAATTATGTTACTCATCTGGCTAAATTTGTATCAGCTTTAATACCATTTATATGCCAAAACAGTCTTATTTTTATCGCCGAGATTAACCAACAACATATTATGAATAAAAATTGGCTTACCGTAACGGCTTGTACTTTAGCCATTGCGGCAAATGCTCAGCAGAAAACTTTAACCGTTAAAGATTACGAAAGGGCGGAAAGTTTTATGAGCTATAACACCTCGAAGTACATCGATCATGCTAGTGTACAACCCAACTGGCTTGAGGGCGATAAATTTTGGTACACCACCAAAAGCGAAAGCACAGAACAAACTTTTCTGATCGATCCGGTAAAGAAAACCAAAACCTTAACTACTGAGTATAAAAATCCTCCGGCTTTGCCAGCACGAATGTATAGAGGCCGTAACGAAGTGGTATCGCCAGATGGTAAAAAATCTATTCTGATAAAAGACTATAATCTTTTTGTGAAAGACATAGCCTCGGGCCAGTTAACCCAGTTAACTACCGATGGTATTAAAGATTATGGATATGCTACCGATAATGCGGGCTGGAAACACAGCGATGCTCCGATTTTACGTTGGTCTCCCGATTCAAAAAAAATAGCCACCTTTCAGCAAGATCAGAGAAATTCGAAAGATATGTATCTGGTAACCACCAATGTGGGAGCGCCGGTTTTGAAAGCCTGGAAATATCCTTTACCTGGTGATAAGGAGATTGCAACTATCAGACGTGTGGTAATTGATGTAGAAAACCCAAAAGTAGTTTCCTTAAATATTCCTGCAGATCCGCACCGCGCTACTTTAAGCGATGACATTTCGAGCAGCGGTACTTTTGATGATATCGACTGGAAAGCCGATGGTTCGGAAGTTGCTTTTGTATCTACCTCACGTGATCACAAACAGGAAAAATTCCGTATTGCCAATGCAGCAACCGGCGCAGTTCGTGAAGTTTTCGAAGAAACAGTAAAAACACAGTACGAATCAGGTCAGGGAGCGATAAACTGGCGTTATCTGCCTGCATCTAAAGAAATTATCTGGTATTCGGAGCGCGATAACTGGGGACATTTGTATTTGTACGATGCTACAAACGGAAAGGTGAAAAACCAGATCACCAAAGGCAATTGGGTGGTTACCCGCTTGGTTAAGGTTGATGAGAAAAGCCGTACACTATATTTCTTTGCCAACGGCCGTGAGGCTGGTAACCCTTACTTCAGCCATTTATATAAAATTGGTTTTGATGGTAAAAACCTGGTATCGTTAACGCCGGAAGAGGGCAACCATCAGGTTACTTTTTCGCCATCATTTGAGTACTTTATCGATAGCTATTCGCAACCCAATGTACCGCCTGTTACTGTATTGAGAAATATAAAAGGCAATCTGATCCAGAATTTAGAAAAAACAGATGTTTCGCGTTTATCGGCTACCGGCTGGAAAGCACCAACACCGGTTTCGGTTAAAGCTAAAGATGGTAAAACCGACATTTACGGATTGGTATTTACGCCAACCCAAATGGATGCGAGCAAAAAATATCCGGTTATCGATTATATTTATCCAGGTCCGCAGGGCGGAAGCGTAGGCAGCTGGGCATTCTCAGCTTCACGTGGCGATAACCAGGCCCTGGCCGAACTGGGCTTTATTGTAGTGGTAATCGAAGGAACCAGTAACCCCGACCGCTCTAAAAGCTTTCATGATATGAGCTATGGCAACATGGCCGAAAATACTTTACCCGATCAGATTGCAGCAATCCGTCAGCTTTCGGCTAAATATCCGATGGATACGACTAAGGTTGGTATTTGGGGGCACTCAGGTGGTGGTTTTGCCACTGCAGCAGCAATGTTCCGCTATCCTGATTTCTTTAAAGTGGGTATTGCCGAATCGGGAAACCACGATAACAGAAACTATGAGGATGACTGGGGCGAACGTTACAATGGTTTGGTAGAAAATGCTGATTATGAAGCACAGGCCAACCAGAACTATGCAAAAAACTTGAAAGGTAAGTTAATGCTGGTACATGGTATGATGGACGATAACGTTCCTCCTTACAATACACTATTGGTGGTAGAAGCTTTGGAAAAAGCGAATAAATCTTTCGACCTGGTTATTTTTCCAAACAGTGCGCATGGTTTCGGGGCTTATTCGCCTTATATGATGCGCCGTCGCTGGGATTACTTCGTACAGCATCTTTTAGGTGCCGAAACGCCAAAAGATTACCTGATGAAAGGCCCTGGAGCCAGATAATATTTTTAAAGAGCAGCAAATTAGCTGCTCTTTTTTTGTGTATATCAAATTACTTGGCCGTTGTTTTTACCCAAAAAACAAAATAAACATGTATTTTACACTATAAATAAACACAGTTGATGATGGAAAAAACAAGCGCGCAACGCCATGTGATAATTACTGGTGCTACAGGGATGGTAGGCGAGGGTGTTTTAATGCGGTGCCTGGAAAGCGATCAGATAGATACAGTTTTGGTGATTAACCGAAAGCCCTGTGGCTATACGCATCCTAAACTCAAAGAAATTATCCATGCTGATTTTTTAAATTTTTCAGCAATAGAAAATCAACTGAGCGGCTATAATGCCTGTTTCTTTTGCCTCGGTATTAGTTCTGTTGGGGTTGATAGTGAGGCGTATTACAAAATGACTTATACACTTACCATGCATGTTGCCGAAACATTAAGTAAACTAAACAAAGACATGACTTTTTGTTATGTTTCTGGTGGTGGAACCAATGAAAACGGTCGTTTAAAATGGGCTCAGGTAAAGGGAAAAACTGAAAACGATTTGAAGAAATTACCTTTTGATCAGGTTTTTAATTTTCGGCCAGGTTTTATTAAACCTTTGCCCGGACAAAAGTACGCGCATAAATTTTATAAATATATCAATTGGATGTTCCCTATTGGCAGGGCGCTGTACGCTAACGGTTTTTGCACCATGGCCGAGCTTAGCGATGCCATGATTCACACCCTAAACCACAGCAACGAAAGGCGGACTTTAGAAGGGAAAGATATTATCGCTCTGGCAAAAGAATAAGCTCAGGAGCCATTTTGCGCCCAAGCTTATTCTGTTATCCAAAATTGAATAGGTTAATAGATTAAAAAATGATCTTAATATAAAGCTGCTGTAGCATCTTTATCTTTTGTCGATAGTACCGTGGCTCCAGAATTACATTGGCCACCATTCATGAGCGATGAAGCATCAGTTCCGGTAACTCCAGGTACGTTTGTTGCAGTCGATTCGCCACGTGCGGCCCAATTGGTATGTCTGAACGAGATGCAATGGCCAAATTCGTGGCAAATGGTTCTGGCGCGTTGTGCAAATGAATTGCCTGCAATATAACTTTTGTTGATCTTAATTAAAGCACCAGCACTTCCACCCGATGGGAATTGCCCTTGTCCGCAAGTGCCTGAGCCCAAATTTTCATCTTTAATCAGAATATCATAAGGCGCGGCAGTCACCACATTAAAGCGTAGCGTAGAATTAGGTACAGCATTCCATTGGGCAATACCACTGTTAATTTCGCTGGTCATTGAGGTCATAGATGGATCAATAAAAACTCGGATGTTTAGTTTTTTGGTACTGTTTACAATACTTCCGGTATAATATTGCTCTGTTTTTGGACCTTCGGCAACAAAAGGTACTACCATGTTTTTTGGAAAAAGGATATCTTCTTCTACCACAAATTCGTTTCCGTTATCTACAATACTTTCGGCCGGGAAGCCCAGATCTTTAATGTACTGCAATACTTTGTCGGCATTTTTTACAGTTTCCTGTGGTTCATCGGCTATCGTCTCCTGGTTTTTCTTACACGATACGATTACAAGAGCCATCATCGCTACGAGTGCGATTGTTTGAATTAATTTTTTCATAAATAAATAATAAGTTAGGTTGTTTGGATAACAAAACAAATGTAACACAACTTGTTACATTCAATTTTGCCCTTTAAGGGAATTTTACACGAAAACTTAATTATATTGTTTTGTGGCTATTAAAAGTGTATATTGTATTTAAATATTTACACGAAAGCATTTTTAAAGCGTTGTTTTTGTCTGTTTAATGCGTTGAGCTGTTCTCTTTTATTATGCTTTTTTGGAGATAAAAAGAATTTTTAAAAATATTTTTCATTCGAAATTTACACTGCCATAGGGTTGTCAGTGCGGTGTATTTTCTTTGTGTAACTAAAGCAAAAAGATATGATACAAGAACAATTATTCGCTGAAACAAAAGAAGAAACTTCTATTGTTTATTTAATGAAAAATTACGCAAACTATAATTTCTGGGCCAATTTAACTTTGGTAAACTGGTTAAAAAATCATCCGGAGGAGTTATTGGAGCAGGAAGTTTTATCGAGCTTTAAAAGCGTAAAATTAACCCTCGCTCATATTTTGCAAACCCAGGAATATTGGTATTCGATTTTGAGTAAAACCGAATTTGAATTTCGCGAATATGGAAGTTTAAATAATGTTTTTGATACTTTGTTGAAGCAGTCTGAAAACCTTGCCGTTTATGTTACTGCATTAAGCGAAAGCAGGTTTGAAGAAAATACACCGATACAGAGTCCATGGTTTAGCTGCGATTTTCAAAATTTCGAATATGTAATGCAGGTATTTAACCACAGTACCTACCACCGTGGGCAAATTGTAACCATTTGCCACAATTTAGGTATTACCGGTGCACCCATGACTGATTATAACTTTTATAATGTGATGGCCAAATAAGATTTTCGTGTTGTTTTTTTTAGTAGTATTGAACAACTAAATTATCACACTATGAATGAAATGCTAGGGGCAATAACCCTTTTTGCCGGCGACTATGCGCCAGAAGGATTTGCGGTATGCGACGGTGCGCTGCTATCGATCACTAAAAATGTAAAACTGTTTTCTATCCTCAAAACGAGGTATGGCGGCGATGGATTTTCGAATTTTGCCCTGCCTAAACTTCCATCGGTAGCAGGTGCCATATACATCATTTCTACTGCTGGTTATTATCCAAGCCACCCAATGGAGTAAGCATAAAAAAGGTGATGATCCAGCAAGATCATCACCTTTTTAATTATTTCTTGTTATCGTACTTCCGCTGATTGTCTTTATTGGAAGTTTGATCGGACCGTTGTCCGCCACCATTGGTTATGCCTTGTATCTTTTTATCGGTTTTAATATCATGATTAGCCCTGTCTGCGATCGAACTTCCCTGAACGGTGGGGTTATTTTTTGGTGTGCCCGTGTTTTTCATAACTCTAAGAATTTAATGTAACCATAATTGCAGAGCGCTATACTAATAACCAACTGGATTTGGATATGTTTTGATTTTTTAAAGAGATTGATATCGAAGCTTCAGCATGCCAGGTATTTTTTACCACCAAGACACAAAAGCACAAAGATTTTTAGGTACCGGTTTACAGTAAGCAATTTACAGTTACCAGATGCAAGTTTGGAGTTGGGTGTTTAGAGTTGTGAGTCGATTAACCGGTTAACCAGTTTACAGCAAGCAATTTGCAGTCGCCAGATACAAGTTTGGAGTTTGCATTTTAGACGTGAGTCGATTAACCGATTTAAACAGTTAACCGATTAATCAGTTTACAACGGGCAATTTTCAGTTAGAGTTGTGAGTCGGTTAACCGATTTAAACAATTAACCGGTTAACCACTTTACAACAGGCAATTTGCAGGTACTAATGAACAAATGACTAATGAACTCTTCAACAATTTAATACAACAAAAATATAGTTGGTTTTTTATGCAGATCTATTTCCTCTTTACGCCAGTTGTAAACGCTTTGGGTTTTAATAAATTCATCTTCAGCAGTTAGGTTACAGGCTACGCAAACCTGTGTATTGGGTTTGCAGCTTTTTAAAACCTCTTCAAATAACTGGTTATTGCGGAAAGGTGTTTCGATAAAGATCTGAGTTTGTTTATAACGGCTGGCCGATAAATCTAAATCTTTAATCCTTTTGGTGCGTTGTTCTTTATCAATTGGCAAATAACCCCAAAATGCGAAGCTCTGGCCATTAAAGCCTGAGGCCATTAGTGCCAGCAGAATAGAACTTGGGCCTACCAGCGGTACTACTTTTATACCACGTTTATGTGCCTCGGCAACAATATCTGCTCCCGGATCGGCAATCCCTGGACATCCGGCCTCGCTCATTAAACCAACATCTTTCCCAGCAGTAAGCTCTTCAAAAAATTGTCCCAAATCATTGCGGTTATGTTTGCCATAATCGTGAACAATTAAGTCTTTTTGCGGCGTTTTCAATCCGGCTTCTTTTAAAAAGCGGCGGGCTGTTTTGCTGTTTTCTACAATATAAGTGTCGATCTGATTAATCGTATCAACCAGATAGGGGGTAAAAGTTTTGTGTGCTACCTCTTCGGCCAATGGTACGGGAATAAGGTATAAAGTGCCTTTTTGCATGCTGCAAAAATACTTACAATAAATAGGATTTAAGTTTTAAAGTTTAGCAGTATTGCAATATAATCTCTTTTGTAAACACAGGTGTAGCAAATTTTATTCCTAACTGACTTCTTTTCTGCACAATTAAACTTTGCTTAAAACGTTAAATAAGAGTTAAATATGCCTTGTAGGGCAATATTTCGGGGAAAACGCCAAAACTATGCTTGCATATTAAACTTTCTGAATTTTTGGTTCTCTAATTGATACACACACATTAGGTTATTAAAATAAAACACACAAATGAAAACACTGAAATTTACGGCACTTGTGCTGGGGCTTTTTGGGCTCCTTGCCGGAACCACCACCCTTGTCAGGGCGCAAGACTACCAGGACGATTACCAGAACGATGGTTATAGCACTGGTAATATTTCTTTACAAACTTTCTACGATGAGCTTTCGCCCTACGGCACCTGGATACAAGACCCGCAATACGGTTATGTTTGGCGCCCGGATGTAGATCAGAGCGAATTCCGACCATATTATAGCAATGGCCGCTGGGCAATGACCGAGTACGGAAATACCTGGGTTTCTAATTACGATTGGGGCTGGGCACCTTTCCACTATGGTCGGTGGGTAATTAACAGTTACAGACAGTGGATCTGGTTACCTGATACCACCTGGGGACCTGCATGGGTAGACTGGAGAAGTGGCGATGGTTATTATGGCTGGGCACCAATGGCACCAACCATTAGCATTAATTTAAGTTTTGGCCGCCGTTATGTAGTGCCTGAGTTCTGCTGGAATTTTATACCACAACGCAATATCTACATCAGTACATTTCCAAGATATGATTACGGCCGTAACAATGTATATATCCGTAATACGACCATCATTAACAATACTTATGTGTATAACAGAAGAAGTTATTATGGTGGCCCAAGGATTGAGGATATCAGACGTGCAACCAACCGCGATGTAACTGTTTACAGGTACGCGCAAAGCAACCGACCAGGCGCAAGCCGGGTAGGTGGCAGAGAGGTTTCAATTTACAGGCCAAGGCCAGAGCGTAACCAGGTTGATAACCGTAGTGCAGCGCCACGAAGATTTGAACAAGGCAATGCAGGTATTAGCAGAAATGGCAGAAACGAAGGTTATGCTACCCGCGAACAACGCAATGGCAACAATAACGACAACCGTTTCGGATCAAGAAACGATAACAACCGTTCGGTACAACCCGACAGACGTAGTGATAACAATTTAGGCCGCGACAATAACAACCAGCCTAACAATAACAGGGGTGAAGCCTACAACAGAGATGGGAACGGAAGGATAAGCCGTAATGGTGCAAATGGTATTGATGGCAGAAACGGACAGACTAATGTAGATAGAAGCCAGGAACAACAACAACGTTTTGAGCAGATGCGTCAGCAACGTAACCAGCAAGACCGTATGAGCCAGGATCAGCAACGTGCACAACGCGATATACAACGCGGGCAGGCAGATCAGCAACGTGGACAGCAGGAGCGTGCCCAGCGTGATGGTCAGTTACAACAACGTAACGAGCAAATGCAACAACAACGTGCCCAACAGCAACAAGCTCAACAACAGGAGCGTGCTCAGCGTGATGGCCAGTTACAACAACGTAATGAGCAAATGCAACAACAACGTGCCCAACAGCAGCAAGCTCAGCAACAGGAAAGAACCCAACGTGATGCACAGATGCAGCAGCAACGTAATGAGCAAATGCAACAACAACGTGCCCAACAGCAACAAGCTCAGCAACAGGAACGTGCTCAGCGCGATGCACAGATGCAACAACAACGTAATGAGCAAGTGCAACAACAGCGTGCCCAACAGCAACAGGCTCAGCAGCAGGAACGTGCTCAACGTGATGCACAGGCGCAGCAACAAAGGGCACAGCAGCAACAGCAAATGCAGCAACGTCAAGAACAAAGAAGATCTGAAGCTCCGCAACAACAACGTGGTGGTGGCGAAAGAAGTGGCTCTGAAGGAGGAAGACCATCGAGAGGTGGCAGAGGATAGAAGGAAAAAGTCCCGGTACAAACCGGGACTTTTTAGTTTTTAGGCCTATTCTTAATCTTTGTGAGTTTACAGAGGCTATTCAGTTTTTTGCTTATTTTACTTTGAAAACCTGAAATTCGGCTAAATGCGTATATGCCTGAGGCCCTTCTGTCATTTCTAATTTCAAGAACCTCACTTTTGTAGGTGCATCAAGTTCGTAGTTCTGTAAAGATTTTAAGTTAGGATCCATGATTTTAGCTGATAGCAAATCTGTCCATACAATCCCATCAACACTTCCTTTTAAGTTAAATTTGGTAAACCCGGTGTTATTATTATTTCTGGGTGCCATAGAGATGCTGGTTACATTGGTTAAAGTGCGCATATCAACCTGGATCCAATGTGGATAAGACGATGCAGGAGCGGAGTACTGCGAATGCCAGAAAGTTGTCAGATCGCCATCAAGGACACTGGCAAGTGATCCATCACCGGCCTCCGTAGTTGATGCAGTGATAGCCCATCCTGTTCTATCTGCCAGAATTTCTGGTGCTTTGTACTTCACAGTAGTAATAAACATTGTTTTTAATAAAGGATTAATCTTATATCCTGAAGCATCAATAATGCTAACCGGGAGCATATACAGTTTGTTTGGATCCAGATTTTTAGAGTTATATTTTAAGGAAACCAGATTAGAAGTAATTGCCCCACCTGATATGGTTACATCCAGCCCGCTAATGGTGTAGGCATTTTCGGGGAGTTTTAAATAGGGTGTAAGGTTTTGGCTGGTGCGCACAACATTTACGCTATCAAAGGCTTTGTCGTCTACCTTAAATTTTACGGCAATATTACTTGAAGGCAAGCCTACAGCGGCAAATGATGCGCCAAAATCAAAAGATACAACGGTGTCTTTTGCCGGATAAACTGTGATTTTTTGAGCACTGCTCTGTCTGGAAACATAGACCAATGCATTTTCTTTAGTGTCTGATTTTTCAAGGTATGCCTCTTCTTTTTTACAAGCGCTAGTAACGGTAAAAGCCGCTGCGATACAGCATAATATTTTATATAATTTCATTATAACATCGGTTTAAATTAATACCCTGGAAGTTGAACAATTTGTTTATTCCTGTCCATTTCATTCTGGCGGTAGGGAAGGAAATAAAATTTACGTTGCCATTGTACTCTGGAGGTTGCAACTACCCGCTTGTAAAAAGTCGGATCAGACAAAGAAGTCCCTGCGTCCATGTTCATGCCATAAAAATCGCCACCTTGTTTCGAACCTGGTTCATTTGGGATTTTCCATCTGCGTACATCCCAGAACCTGAGCCCAGATTCGTAACACAGCTCGATTCTTCTTTCCAGGCGGATTTGTTTCCGCATTTCTATCTGCCCGAGGTCTGCCGGGATTTGTGGTATGCCTCCCCGTGTACGCACATCATTCAGGTATTTTAATATATCTGCATGGCCTGGCTGCGATTCATTTAAAGCCTCGGCATAACTTAAATATAATTCGGCCATCCTGATCAGCATTGCCGGGCGGGCAGGGTTACTTCCGGTACTTAAATTAGTATTGGGATGTATGTTTTTCCTGGCTGTATAACCTGTTTTTGGATAATCTCTGGCATTTGCCTTTTTGCCCGATGATGCTGTAGAAAAATAGGTGACATAAGTTTGTCCGGCAGCTGGTACAACTGGTATTACCGATCCGCTAAAGGTTACATCGACATAAAAACGGGGCTCTCTTCCAACATACATATTATTTGTACCTGTAGAATAATATGGCGTTGAAGTGTTTGTGAACGTTGTTTCGCTATATGTTGGTGTTTCTTTAATTGTACGGCCATCTGCCATTCTGAAATCATCAACAAGCTCCTGTAATACGCCAATACCATTCCAGCCATTGCCTGATAGAGAATTTTTTGGCGCACAGTGCTGAGACCAACCCGAATGCACGTTGTTGGCTCTTCTTAGCCATATGCCTTCTTCTTTCCAACCATCCCAAAACATATCTCTGGTTGAATTAAATCCCTGAAGGAATAAGTTCGCATTTTGTTTTATAAAAAGTTTACGACCCTGGGCTATGTTCAGGTCAATAGCACGTTTCATCGCTTCAGCTGCGGCCTGCCAACGGGTAGGATCGTAAGTTTGATTAAATAATTGCTTTCCATCAAAGTTCTTCCAGTCTGCAAATTCCGAATTTCCGTTAAATAGTGGGCTGGCATGTGATAGTAAAACCTGTGCTTCAATTGCAGCTGCTATAGGTAATGTAATTCGGCCTACCTGATAATCATCGACGGTGTTAGAGCCAGTAAGATGCAAACTGGTAAGGCTGGCTTCAGATGCACGCATCTCATTCAGCACAAACTTTACGCATTCGTCCCATGAACTTCTTGGAATTTGAAAGTTGTCATTTGGTAAGCCCGAAATTAAAGGGGCAATGGCTGCAGGGCCTACTTCTTTCATCAATAACCAATGATAATAAGCCCTTAAAAAACGCGCTTCTCCTTTATACTCCTTTACAATGGATTCGCCGTTTTGCTGTTCTAAAAGCTCTTTACACTCATCCACTCTTTCCAGGAAAATGTTTATGTTCCGGATCAACTGGTAGTATGTTTCGAAACGTGTTGGCGAATTATCGCTGGTAACTGCTCCCGAATTGATGGTTAGTGCATTACCTGTGCCCCAGTTGGCATATTCCAGTTCATCGCTGATCCCTGCATATTGAAAACCGTAAGGTTGATCCCATATATCTTCTACACCTGCATAAAGGCCAAAGAACCAGCGTTCGGTATTGGCCCTGTTCGAAAATACTTTATCTATGGTATTGATATTATCTGGTACAGTATCAAAATATCCTTTTTTACAGCTTGTAGGTAGGAAAAGAAAAGGTATTAGTAGGGCCAGGATTAATTTTTTTGCGAATGTGTTTTTCATAATTAGTTAAAATTAGCACGTAAACCTAAGTTGAAAGTTGAAGTGTTTGGATAAGATGCGCCACGGCCATCCCCTAGTTCCGGGTCCCAAAACTTCCATTTTGAAAAAGTTACCAGATTGGTACCATTGGCATAAATTCTCAACTTTTTAATAGCAACTTTACTCAATGCTTTTATTCCAAAGGTGTAACCCACTTCTGCGCTTTTCAACCGGATGTAATCGGCGCGCTTTACCCACCAGGTACTCGAATAATAGTTTGTGGTAACATCCTGATTGGTAGATAAGCGTGGGTAGAATGCATTTGGATTAGGGTTTTCTACTGTCCAGCGATCAGTTACCTTGGTGTACATGTTTCCAAAAGTAGCTCCCTGAGAGAAAGGTGTTGTGCCTGTACCACCGTTATAACTGAAATCAACCTGTCCTGCGCCCTGGAAGAAAAGTACAAGGTCAAATCCTTTATAGCCTGCGCCTACGTTTAAACCATATAAAATTCTTGGAGTACTACCGTAGCCTATGGCTTGTTGGTCAAATGAGGAAATGATGCCATCTCCATTCAAATCCTTATAGCGGATATCACCTGGACGTACATCGCCTGCTTGTGTAGGTGCATTATCAATTTCATTCTGGTCCTTAAATAATCCCATGGCTACATAACCAAAACGCTGACCAATGGCGTGCCCGGTACGGTTAAGCCATGAGTATTGCCATGGAGGTAAACCGTCAAAAATGTTTTTGTTTTCATTCATATTGAAGGTTCCCCTGAAAGTTACAAACCCATCTCTGAAGCTCTTGTTGTAGCTTAAAGTCAGATCGATACCACGGTTTGCTGTTTTGCCCACATTTACATAAGGGATATTGGTGCTTGTGAAGCCGGAAATGTAAGGAATCGTATAATTTTGAAGTAAGATGTCGTTTCTTTTTTCTTTAAACAACTCCACAATCAGTTGAAGATCATCTTTTAAGAAATTGATCTCAACACCCAGGTTGTGCCTGAAACCGGTTTCCCATTGCACTTCGCTACCAATTCTGTTTTCCTGATAACCGGTATAAGCCCTGTCTGCCCCTGGAATACCGAAAGTATACGAAAATGCATCGCCTAAAGTAGACAAGAACAAGAATCGGGAACCAGTATTGCTATTACCTGTTAAACCATAAGTGTAGCGGAATTTCAGGTAGGATACAACATCTTTAACAGGTTCAAAAAACTTCTCATTTGAAGCTACCCAGCCGGCACCAACTGAAGGGAAGAAACCAAAACGTTTGCTTGGAACGAAATTTTCAGATCCTGAATAACCAAAGTTGGTTTCTACGAAATATTTGTCTTTATAACCATAATTAGCCCTTCCTACCAGAGAACGCTGCCTGAATGGTATGGAATTGATCAGATCAGTTGCATTTCCATTTACATAGTCGGATTGATTAAAAAGAAATAAGCCCGAAACATCATGATTGCCATATTTTCTTGAATAGTTAAGGGAAGTTTCGGTATAAAATCTTCTGTTACTGTTGCGATCGGCCGAAAAACCCAATACATCAGAACCTGTTTCTGCAATTCTGGTAATAAGTTTGCCGTTAGCATCCCGGCCAGTGGCCAGATACGATTGCAAGGTTCTTGACCGGGTTAAGCTGCTTCCGTTAACAGCATCAAAAGCAAACATGGTTGAAAAAGACAATCCTTTAGTTAGGAAGTCCAGTTCCTGGTTTACTTTGATGTTACTCCTAACAGTATTTGAATAGGTGTTTGAATAGCCGTTTGCCACAAGGTAGTAGTAGGGATTGAATGGAACACCGGGGTACTTGGGCCACTGGCCGTTTGAATAAATAGGAGGTACAACATGTGGTGCCTGCTGTGTGGCATAATCAAAAATTGCATTTACACCGGCTGATGGCGTGTTGTAATTGGTTATAAATCCGTTAATGCCAAGTTCCAGATTGGTGCTTTTGGTTACCCTAACACTTACATTACTGTTAAAATTAAACCTATCCAGCTTCAGGGTCGAATTGAATGATTGCGCTTCAGCTTGTTTGAACATTCCTTTCTCTGTGTAATAGCCGGCTGATACATAATATTTTGCTGCATCTACACCACCACTTACATTAAGATTGGCTCTGCTGGCACTCGAAAAATCATTAAACAGGTAATCGTACCAGTTCACATTAGGATATAAGTCGGGATCTTCTCCACTGGCGTGTTTAGCTATAACAGCCGGATCATATTGTGGTGTTCTTCCTCTTGTTGATAAACTCTCGTTATACAAGGTCATAAAGGTAGGCGCATCTATAAAGTCAGGAAGTTCTGTAAACTTTGACCGCGAACTATTTAACTCGAAGTTTATATTCGGCTTTCCTAATTTACCCTTTTTCGTATTAATTAAAATTACACCGTTGGCACCTCTTGTGCCATATACTGCAGTTGCTGTTGCATCTTTTAATATGGTGAAACTTTCTACATCTTCAGGGTCAATGTTATTAATTGGCCTATCTGGAACACCATCAACCACGAGTAGGGGAGATTGGGGGCTGCTGGCAAAAGTTGCAATACCACGGATAAAAATATTGGCTCCATCTGCACCTGGTGCTCCGCCACGTTGCGTAGATATTACACCTGCAAGACGTCCGGCCAGTGCCGAGGTTAAATCTCTTACCGGGAGTTTTAGCTCTTCCGGCTTTATGGTAGCCTGGGCTCCCACTACACTTATCTTTTTTTGTCGTCCAAAACCCACAACGGCAACTTCGTTCAAGCTTCCCGATTCTGGCTCCAAAGTAATATCGATATCCACTTTGTTTCGAACAGCCACCTCAACCCGTTTATATCCGACATAGATAAATTCTAGCGAGTCAGTTGCTTCAACATTTATGGCATATTTCCCATTTAAATCTGTTAAAACGCCATTTTTAGTGTGTAGTATGCGTACAGTAACACTTGAAATGGGCAAGCCTAATTCATCCTTAACCGTTCCGCTAACCTTATACTTTGCTTGTTCGAGAACGGGTTTTTGTACTGCCGGCCTTTGATCGGGTACTGGCTGGTCTTTTTTGGTAATCACGATTGTTCGTTCATCAATCGTAAATGCCAAGGGTTGGTTCATCAGGCAAATTTTCATTACCTGGTCTAATGAGCTATTGTTAAAATCAGCATCAATGGTGCGGTTCGTTTTTAATACTTTAGGGAGATAAAAAACATCATAGCCCGTCTGTTTTTCAATCTCTTCAAATATCCGGGCAATACTCACGCCTCGTTGTTTAAATGTTAGTCTTTGTGCATAGCTGACAGCACTGACCTGCATGATCGTTACAATGAGTAATAACGTCGTTAATTTCATAATTCGCAGGATTTTAGGTACACAGGAATAGATGCCTAATATTCTTAGGTAAAATTTATACATTTGGTTTGTCTTGTTTTAGGTCAAAAAAATAGTTTGCAAGCTAGTTTTACTCAGGCAAGTCATTTACTGGGAGTGTTGGTCGCACTTCCAGTTTTTATTTTAACCTTACCTGAAAGGATTTTCCTGTTAGTGATAATTTGCTTTCTTCATGTCTGGTTTTTAATGGATTAGTTGATATAATATTTAATTGGTTCTTATTATTCTACAATGATTTCCCGCCCTTTTACCGTAAATCTGAATGCCTCGGTTATTGCCATTTTTTTCAATACCTGATTAATGCTTGCGTATTTCGAAATCCTGCCACCCAATAGCTCATTTTTCAATTCGGGCCGCTTATAGGTAACCTGAACATTGTACCATCTTGCAATTTCACGCATCCCAGCTTCCAGTGTTTTATCTGTGAAGCGGAAAACACCATTTTTCCAGGCTATGGCATAGTCTGTGTTTACTTTACTAACTGAAATATCATCTCCACTCACTGTTGCCTGTTCGCCAGGGGTAATAACTTTTTGATTCACCTTGTTTTTAATTTTAACACTTCCCTCCAGCAATGTTGTTTTTGCCGTTGACTCATCTTCGTAAGCGTTTACATTAAAATGTGTGCCCAGCACTTCCACTTCCTGATTGCCGGTTTTAACAACAAAAGGGTGTTTTTTATCTTTCGAGATTTCGAAATATGCTTCTCCAACCAGGTTAACCGATCGTTTTCCGGAACGTATTAAAGCAGTGCTATAAGAAAGACTGGATGCAGAGTTTAACCAAACCAGGGACCCATCAGGCAAACGAACCTGATAGGTTTCCCCATTGTTGGTAGAGAGTGTATTGATTTGATCTGGCCTTGTTGTCCCTTTTATTTCATAAACCAATTGGCCGTTTGTTGTTTTGGTAATGGTTACACCAGCTTCATTTGCAAGTTCGCCGTTTACTGCATCAGATAATTTAATTGTTTTGCCATTTGCCAGTTTAAGTGTTGCACCTGTTGAGCCTGGTTTAATTTGTGCCTTATCTTCGAAACCAGCATTTTGCTTTAAATAAAACAGGCCCGCACCAAATATAATGATAGCCAATGCAGCTGCAATTCCTATCCAGAATTTTGGCTTAGACTGAGCTTTTGGTAAAGGATAAATATTTTCAGTTTGTATTTTTGAGAGAATTTCTTCCCCATTGCCAGACAGGAAAACAGCCGGACTAAATTCATTTTCATCAAATTCTTCCCAATAGCTGTTAAGCAATTGTTTAACCTGCTCTTCATTAACAGGATCGGCCATCAGCAATAGAAATTCTTCCTTTTCTTCCGGAGAATTTAAGTGCTGCAATTGCCGATTGAATAATAAATTCAATCTCTGGTTTTCAGTCATATTTGGTTAAGATTTCGGAGAATCTTTACTAAAGACGCAGAGAAATAGAAAACGGGATATAAAAAAATAAAAAAAAATAAAGCCAGGGAAAAGGGGCTTAATTCATGCTTAGAATAACAGAAATAGTAATTGCGGTATGTAATTTTAGAAACTTGGATACCGATTTGGTAGCCCATTGCTGGTATTTTTTTACAGATTCTATAGATATTCCCATTTCTCCTGCAATTTCCCGGCTCTTTAAACCTTGCTGGCGAAGCTGCAGCACTCTTTGCTGAGATGGGGGTAATTCTGCAATTGCTTTAATGAGAATATTCTGGTATTCCTGGTCTACAGTAAAAGTTTCTTCACCTTCGTTAAGGCTTAATACTTCTTCCGCATACAACTGACTGTGTTTTTTATCTTTAACCATTTGGCGGATAGCACTTATGGTATAATTCCGGGTTAATATAAAAAGATAAGAGGTAAACCTGTCCAGTTTAGGTAATGTTGCTCTGTTTTCCCATACTTTCAAAAATACATCTTGTACAATCTCTTCACAGACCTCTACCGATTCAAGCAAGGTGTAAATATATTTGATTAAAGGACCATGGTACGCACGAAACAATTCGGCAAAGGCAATTCCATCGCCTTTTGCTATTTCCAAAAGCAAGTCTTTTTCATTCGGAAGAGGTTTAATCGCCATTTTTTAGTTTCGCTGTAAGATAAAACTAAGTATTTTTAATTAAGTGCAAAAAATAAATTTGCATTGGTGCGGTAATTTTATACCACGACATCGTGCTAAACTAAGTTGTAAACTTTTTTTAGGCTGATTAAATATCTAAACCCTTCAGCATATTGTATAGGAAACATCAAGAAGAATAACGGTTTTGGTTAATGTTAAAGATTAGAATATTGTTAGGCTTTTTGTAATAAGCCATTGTGTTATTGCCCTGCTGCAACTGGCAAAGCACTCAAATTCACACCCCGAAAGGTACTTGGCGATTCAGGATGCAAATTTTCCGGGTCGAGCAGAAAAGTGTCGATGCCAAGCTCCAGGCCAAATTTAATTTCCGATTCGGCATCGTCGCCAATAATTAAAATATCTTCTTTATTTAGTTGATGCTGGTCAATCAATTTTTCAAAGGCCTCTTTTTTATTGCTTATCGATACATCAACCACATATACAGCTTCAAAATCGGCAGTAATACCCAACATCTTTACTTTTGAGTTTTGTTGCTTCGTAAAACCTGCAGTTACAATAAATTTTCTGCCATTTAAATTTTTGATGTAAGGATAGTCATTGCTGGTTTTTAAAGGTTGGGTTACCTCCCTGTTCCGTAAATATGCCAGTACATCGGGCATTGCTTCTTCCCTGAAACTATATTTTTTGGCTACTTTTTGAAACGGTGTGCGCAGCATTTCCTGTTTGGCCAATGCAAAGGCCTCATTACTAATTCCCAAATCCTGACTTTCTAAAAAGCGGTACAATTCGCCCATTAACTGTTCTTCGTTCGGTTTGGTAAAATAAACGGTATTATCTAAATCGATAAAGAATATGCTTTTCATTGTGGAGTGGTTTTTGTTTGAACCTAGGTAGATTAAAAAAAATAAAACACCTTTTCGCTAAATATGTTTAATAAGTAAATCACTAATATCATGAAAAAAGAGACAAAAATTATAGTAGGCGTTTTAGCCGGAGCAGCATTAGGAGCAACCATCGCATTGGCATTATCATCAGATTCGACCAGCGACCTTAAAGGCAAAGTATCAGACTTTTTCGCCGATCTTTTAGATGCCTCAAAAGATAAACTGGCAGGTTTGGCAGGTAAAGCTACCAGCGCTGCGGATAAGGTTAAAGATAAAATAGCAGAAATAAATGCTTAAAGAATTGGAAGTGCCGGAAATATCCGGCATTTTTATTCTTATATAATCTAACGACCACCTAAATGAAAATTGCCTTTCATGGTGCTGCCCGCACAGTTACAGGGAGTAAGCACCTTATTACCTTAAAAAATAATACCCAAATACTATTAGATTGTGGCCTTTTCCAGGGCATGGGGCAGGTTACCGATAAATTAAACGATTATTTTGGTTTCGACGCCAAAAAGATCACCTACATGATCTTGTCGCATGCGCACATCGATCACTGTGGTTTATTGCCCAAACTGGTTGCTGAAGGTTTCAGCGGGAAGATTTTTTGCACTTCAGCTACGATGGATCTTGCCCGTATTTTGATGATGGATTCGGCTAAGATACAGGAGCAGGATGCTGAATTTGCCAATCGCCATCTGCGCCATGGCGAAGAAATGGAAGAAGCCCTCTACGCCGAGGAGGATGTAGTGCAAACGGTAAGCCAGATGAAAATTGTAGAATATGAAGAAGATTTTGAAATTGAACCTGGAATCCGTTTAAAATTTACCGATGCCGGACATATTTTAGGCAGTGCAGCAGTACATTTAACCATTACCGAAGATGGAAAACCAACCCGGATTACCTTTTCGGGCGATGTTGGCCGATATGGCGATTTGCTCTTAAAAAGTCCGCAACAGTTTGATCAGGCCGATTACATTTTAATGGAATCTACTTACGGCGATTCTCTGCACAAAGATCTCGATCCGATTGAGAATATGCTCCTGGAAATCATTAACAATACTTGTAACATAAAAAAAGGAAAAGTGATTATTCCTGCCTTTGCGGTAGGGCGTACACAGGAGCTGCTCTATGCTTTAAATGGTTTGGAACTAAAAGGTAAATTGCCCGGTGTGCCCTATTATGTAGATAGTCCGCTGTCGTCAAAAGCAACCGAAATTTTGAAAAACCATCCCGAAGTATATAACAACGGGGTTAAAGAAACACTAAAAATCGATCACGATGTTTTTGCATTTAAAGGTTTGCGCTTTATTGAAAGTGTGGAAGAATCGAAAGCTTTAAATGAAGATGCCAGGCCATGTGTAATTATTTCTGCCTCGGGTATGGCAGAGGCCGGACGCGTAAAACACCATATTCGCAATAATATTGGCAATGCTAAAAATACCATTTTAATGGTGGGGTATTGTGAGCCAAACTCGCTGGGCGGGAAATTAATTGCCGGTCAAAAGGTGGTCGATATTTTTAGAGATAAGTACGAAGTTAAAGCCGAAGTACGCGCCATAAGATCAATGAGCGCACACGGCGATTACGAAGATTTGTTACGTTTCTTATCTGCTCAGGACCCTGCAAAAGTGAAACAATTGTTTTTAGTACATGGAGAATATGAGGTACAGCAGCATTTTGCCAGCCGGTTAAAAGATCATGGCTTTAAGCATGTAGCGATACCAGAATATCATCAGGAATTTGTTTTAGGTTGAGAGTTATCAACTTTCTAACGACTCTTATGTTGGTCTGGATTTGTAATCCAGACCTTAGCTAATCAATATAGGATCTTAAAAGTCGGGGCTTAAAATCCCGACTAACTCGCGTAGCTAACCTGCCATACCTCGCTTTTTGCTTTAGTCTTTCAGCTTTCCTCCCTATCTTTGCCGCATGGATGTTTTTGGGAAAGCACTTACCGATATTTACAGAACCGGCGAAGCCGATACGCTGTGGTTGCACAATTCTTATGGCGAACCCGAAGAGATGCCGTTAGAATTTTTCTTTCGCGATGATGAAGATATGCCGGTTTTAGAACTGCAAGCCTTACACATGTGCACAGGTAAGGTTTTGGATATTGGAGCAGGGGTGGGGAGCCATGCCTTATTGTTGCAGGCCTTTAACATCGATGTTACTGCCATCGATATTTCTGAGGCTGCGGTAAATATTATGAAAGACCGCGGTGTGAAAAAAGCACAGGTGCAGGATATTTTTACCTACCAGGAAAAATTCGATACCATTTTAATGTTGATGAACGGTATTGGCCTTACAGGTACATTGCCTGGCTTTAAAGATTTTCTGAGCAGGATCAAAAGTTTGCTTAATCCCGGCGGACAGGTAATTTTCGACTCATCGGATATTGCTTACCTGTATGAAGATATGCCTAAGCCGCAAAACCAATATTACGGCGAGGTTTCTTACCAGTACGAGTATAAAGGAGAAAAAGGAAACTGGTTTAACTGGATTTACGTAGATGAAGAAACCATTAAATCGATAGCTAAAGAAGCGGGTTGGGATTGCGAAATTATTTTTGATGATGGCGAAGATCAGTATTTGGTCAAATTGACGCTGGCGCAATAATTTTAAAGTCATAAAGCCTTTCCTGTTCATTATTTGAATCAACCGTCTGCTACATTTGTTTAAATGAGCAGTACTAAAATTAAATTAAGCGTTTTAGATCAGTCGCCGGTGCGGAAAGGTGTTACCGCACGTAGAGCAATTGAAGAAACTACCTTGCTGGCACAAGAAACTGAGCGGCTGGGCTATCATCGTTTCTGGGTTTCTGAGCATCACAATACGACTAGTTTAGCTGGTTCTACCCCCGAAATTTTAATTGCCCATCTGGCAAATCATACCAAAACCCTGCGCATAGGCTCGGGTGGTATTATGCTGCCCAATCACAGTGCGTTAAAAGTTGCAGAAAGCTTCCGGTTACTCGAAGTGATGCATCCAAACCGCATCGATCTGGGAATGGGCAGGGCACCCGGCACCGATCGTATTACAGCTTCGATGTTAAATCCATCAAACAACTGGAGTGAGCAGGATTTTATGGAGCAGCTACGAGATTTGCAGCACTATCTGCACGATACTTCTGATGGCGGCATTCAGGCTAAAATAAAAGCAATTCCGATTTCGGAAACTGTACCTACGCAATGGCTGTTAAGCAGCAGCGGGCAAAGTGCGGTGTTTGCCTCCCATTTTGGCCTCGGCTTTTCATTTGCCCATTTCATTAATCCACATGGCGGACCTCAGGCTGTTCAATACTACCGAGATCATTTTAAACCTTCGGTTGATTTGGCAAAACCGGTTGATAATGTAGCATTTTTTGTTTTCTGCTCAGAGGATGAAGAGAAAGTCCGCCAGCAGGAAGCTTTAATGAGTTATCGCTTTTTGCAACTGGAAAAGCGAGGAGGCTTAACTTCCACTGGTTGGGAAGATATTAAGCATATAACCTATAACTCCGCAGAGCAGGAAAGGATAAACGCCAATAAACCCCGAATGATTTATGGAACGCCTGATGTGATTAAGGAGAGACTTACTAAACTGGCGGCTGATTATGATGTGGATGAATTGATGGCCGTTACCATTACCGAACATTTCGAAGACCGGATAAAATCGTATCAGTTACTCGCCGAAATGTTTTTACAATAAACTTATTAAGCGAGTCAGACAGCTATATCTGACTCGCTTTAGTTTATTTAGGTACTTTAATGTAAATCATTGTAATTAATGATTTTAACCTCAGGATTTTTAGCTAAAATTTCTTCCATCCATTTGCGGTGCGAAGCGCCAACACCAACTACCACACGTTTGGCTTTTTTTGCTTTTGCCTGGTCGATAATGTTTTTGCACATGCCTTCATTTCTTAAGGTCCATTGTGCAATCATTGCTTTAACGCTTTCTGTCGGGAAACCCGCGTAGCCGTAAAAATGGGGTCCACCATAAAAATTCCAGGCCTCATCCAACATCCCATATTTTTTTGTATTCATTCCTGCATACGCATCGGCATTAAAAGCTTTTTCTTCTTGTGGTGTATAGCTCCAATAAGTCTCTATAGCTTTCATGGTTGCGGCTTCGACAGAGGTACTATCGGCTTTGGCTTTTTTGATCAGTATTTGAGATAAGGAATCTGTTTCGGCCCAGGCGATGCTCCAGGGTTTATCGTAAGTTTGGCAATCCATATTGTAAATCTGCTCTTGTTTTAACTGATAAATTAAAGGAAAATAGATCTTAGCATACTCACTACCTGTGCGGTAAAAGCCAAACTTTTTTAGCGAGTCGGTACCGCCGAACATTTTGGTGTACGCGGCCTGTTCTTCTTTGCCGAAGCTGTTTTTCATGTAGTTTTCCAGTACAAAAATCTGGTAGTCTGCATTGCCTCGATCCCAGTTTTTCGCATAATTAACCGCCAGGTTCATGCGGGTTTTATGGTAGTAGGCAAATGATGCAAGCGCCTTTTTATCCTTTTTAATCTGAGTGGATAGATTTTTGACAGTTTCGGGGTTGCGTTTTTTTAGGTAATTGTGTCCTTTGTCAAATACTTTCCTTGCCCAGTTATCTGCTTCCAGTTTGGCATAATCGCTGGTTGGTAGGTATTCGCCAAAAACCATATCAGGTTTAAAGTTTTTCAACTTATCAATAATCAGCTGAAAGTTTTGGGTCGATTTCGAATTGTCGTGGGCAGAACCTACAATTACAATTTCGATCTGATTTTGGGCATTTGATTTAACTGAAACACCAATTAAAAGGAATAATGCCAGGCTAAATTTTGTTATAATTTTCATCATGAACCGGGTTTGTGTTTTTGTTGGTTCAAAGATGCGCAGTGCTGTTTAGCCGTGCTATTTAATTATCCCAAAGGCTTATAATATTATCCCAACAACAAAAATTGGATAGCGGGGTGCTTGCAGCCGAAATAAAAGGTTGGAATAAAGATCTGGGGTTTTGATCCTGAAAAAATCAGTTTCCCATCAGTTTTTGGTTAAACCTAACAATTAATTTAAACAGATCGTTGTATTCGGTAAGTGGCAGGTTTTCGGCTACATCAAACACATCGTGATAAGCTGATGGCCCACCCTGAGTATAAATAAAAAATGCAGGTACACCACTTTCGGTAAAGAAATAATGATCGCTGTTTGCTGCTTGGCCGCGAGGGTTAATTTTGCTAATGTAATGGTGTTCGTTATTGATTTTATTCAGGTCGGCAAATGCTTTTGGGTAAACGTTGGCATTTACCACGGTCATTCCGCTTGCTCCGGTTCCTACCAGGTCTAAATTGATCAGAAATTTGATTTTGGATAAGGCTACCAGCGGGTTTTCTACAAAATACCTTGAGCCCAGTAACCCGGCTTCTTCGGCTGCAAAACAAATAAAACCAATGCTGTAAGGCTGTGGATGGGCAGCATAGTATTTGGCCAGGCTTAGTAGCGTTGCCACACCAGCGGCATTATCATTGGCTCCGGGGAAATAAGTGTCGGCACCCATACCGCCCAAATGATCGTAATGGGCAGTAATGATTAAAAGCGAATCGGGATATTGGGTTCCTTTTACCAGACCGCATACATTGGCTACAGTAAAACTTTCGATAAACTGGTTTTCAATGTCAACATTAATCTCTTTGGGTTGTGTGCTGATGCTTTTTTTGTTAAGCTGAATAGTAGTGGTAGCGGCTACTTCGGTAGCAACAGACCAGGTGAGTTTATCTTTCAGCACAAGTTGTAATGCCGGACTGGCCTCATATTTAACACTATCTACCTTTTGCAATACCGTTCGTTGCTTAAGGCCTTTACTTTCGTTGTTTACAATAAAATCTTTTCCTGGGATCAGTTTTTTGCCATTAACTTCGACCAGCATTTTACCAGGGAAAGTATTTACGGGGAAACTAAAAACCTGTTGGTAATTGCTCCCCATAGGCAACAGGCCAATTTTTTTGTAGCTTTCTGCAAGATAAGCGGCCGTTTTTTTCATGCCGTCTTTAGTATAACCCCTGCCCCAAAATTGCTTAGCGGTAAGCGTATTGATTACATTACGGGTATAAGTAGAATCTTGTGCAAAGCCATTAACAGCAAAGCATAAGAAGATGAGAAAGCCAAATTTTTTCATGCCGGAATTTAGTAAAATAAACTAATTGTTGGTCGCTTGTCGGGATTTTGTTGATTGGGGTTACAAATCCCGACTAACATCGAATCATTAACAAAAAAATGGTTGATGATTAACCGCATCGCGATTAACTACCAACCATTCCTGATAAAAATAACCCTTTCTATTTAGCCAAATAAGGCTGTAAAGCTGTTTTTACTTTTTCTTTATTTTGGGCTGCGGTCCATTTTTCTTTAACCGACTGATCTCCTAAATTGAAAAGTGTTTCGTAAAGCAATTTGCCATTGGCCATGGTTTTTACTTTAAAGGTATCGCCCGATCCGATAATATCGGCCCAAACACCACGTACATCAGCCCAGTAAGTTTGCTGGCTTGCCCACCATTTTTGAGCATAAGCAAAAGTTTTAGGGTCTATTTTGGTAAACTCTTCATAACCTTTTTCAATAGCCAGTAATTTATCGCCTTGAGGGGTACGCACAACTTTTTTGTTGTCCTGCTCAAACATCCAGCCGTCCTTGGTAATGGTAATCCTGCTTCCACGGGTTAATACGTTATAATCTTTACGTACAGTCGATTCTCTTCTTGGTAGCGGCGAATCGGTTTCGCTCGACCATGAATCGTGCCCGCCAACATGGCTCCAGGTTCCGAAGCCCTGATAACGTGGGCTATCGTCTACCTGATAAACTTTTTGCGTCCATTTTCCTTTTACATCAGCTGCGGTGAAACTACCTTTTTTCCAGGCATTATCTTGCGTATAAAGCAGAACGTTCGGGTCTTCGTAGGTCCAGTCCTGACGCCAGTGCTTAATAACTGTAGTATCGTTAATGGCCAGCATGTGCTGGATTACGATTCTTTTAGGTTCGTCTACAATAATTTCAGCCCACTCACTTCCGTGGCTTTCGTAAGGTTTGCTGAATTTGTAATTTGGATCGGGAGCAGTTACTTCGCCATAATTGAAATTCACTTCGTAAAAACCAGCTAAAGATTTGATTGCTTTTCTATCTTTTTCGAGTTTTTCTTCCGGTGAATCAATTTTTGTTTGCGCATTGGCGTTAAGGGTAATCATACTGCTTAACACCAAAATTAAGTTTAAGATTTTCATTTTATAGTAAATTAGAGGTGTGCTTATTTTTCCGCAACTGCGGGATTTTTCTTCTTTTTATTTTTACCCCACCAGATAATAAATCCGGTTATAGGCAGGCTGGCTGCAATAAGGCTCGCAAAAAATGCCATAATTTTTCCGGGCAGACCTAAAATTGCTCCCACATGGATATCGTAGTTCATCCCAATCAAGGCCTCGCCAGCATTTTTTTCAGTCTGGTTTTTACGGGCCAGCAATTTACCCGTGTACTGATCGAACAGCAATACATCAAAATTCCAGTAGGTTTCTGCTCCCCTGTACCCGGTAGCATATATCGGCGTTGTTCCACCTGCTGCCGGCGAGATACCAATGCGATCGGCATCTTTGAAAGTTTTTTTAGCCGTTTCGAAAGCTACATCAAAAGGTATGGCGGTAATGGTTTTAGTCGAATCTGATTTGGCTTCTGGTTGTTTAGGCGGAGCGGTACTTCTCGCTGCTACTACATATACGGTTGATTGAAACCATTGAAAAGCCCAAACCAGGCCGGTTAGGGACAGCATAAGGCAAATAATCATCACGTAAAAACCCAGTACATTGTGCAGATCGTAATTAAACCGTTTAAATTTGGCTTTCCACTTAATCTTAAAACTCTTGTCGAAATTTGATTTTTTGAGGTTTTTAGGCCACCACATAATCATACCTGAAATTAAGAGAAAGACAAAAATGATGGTAGACCAGCCAATAATTTGCTGCCCGATGGGGTGGTTAATGAGGAAGCTCCAATGAAGCATTTTGATGATGCCAAAGAACTCATATTTGTAATCGGCAACTAAAGTAACCTTACCAGTGTATGGGTTAATGAGAACCAGATCGTAATAATCTATCGAATCGAAATACCAGAAAGCGTCAGGATTACCCGCTTTATAGGTGCTAAACTCCCAGGCCCGGTCGGGCTCGGCATAGCTTGATAGAAAAGAGATTTTTTTCTTGCCGCCCAGTGTTTTTTCGGCAGTTGCTGTTAATGTACTTAAGGCAATGGTTTTGCGGTTGGCGGGTACCTCAACAAACACTTCTTTTCGGTGAATGAATTCGGTAATTTCTTTTTGAAAGGCGAAAATACAACCGGTAATTCCCAGATGAAAAACCACCAGACCAGAGGCAATCCCCAGCCAAAGGTGCAGCCAATCACTAATCCGTCTGAGCCGCGATTTATTTGTTTTTTTCTGTATTGGTTTTGTTAACGCCATTAAGCTTTATTTAATAAAAGAACCAATTGGCAGTTTCAATGCCAATTGGTTAATTGTTTTTTTTGATAAAAATGACTTAGTTAGCCTGAGTGGTGTAGGTAACCAAATGGCAGATTTTATCGTAATCTTTTCCGTTTAATTTTCCAGAGGTTTTATCTTCTGTAAAAGCCTCCAGAAAATAATTTCCTTTTGTAGCTGGGTTAAAAGTGAACTTACCTGCAGCATCAGTCGATGCAGGCTGTGCTTTTTTATCGGGTCCCACTACAGTTAATTTTTGGTTTGCAAAAGGTGCTTTGTTGTAAATTACCTGGTGTGTAGCCGTTTCTCCTGCTTTTAATGCATGTTTATCTGGTCTGATGGTTAAGGCTGCATCAGCAGGGAAAGTGGTATTTATTTTCAGGGTACTTACCGCAACGTCGGCAAAAGCATAATATTCGATTTTAGCTTTTTCATAAACCGCTGCCACCTCGTGTACAACTGAAAGTTTGTAGGTGCCGTCCTGATCAGGTGTGAAACTGGCTTTGTAGAAAAGCACATCAGGCGAAGCGGTTAAAACTTTAATAGTACCATTTGGGGCTGTTAAAACCAGTTTAAAATCTTTAAGGTTACTGAACCATTTGGCTGCCGAATCGGGTTCGCCGCTTTCGTATTCGCCAAAGAAAATTTTCACTTCCTGTGCCTGACCTTTTTTACCGGTAGCCGATGTTTCTATCCATAAAGCATGTGCAAAAGCGCCGGAGATACTGAAGGCCAGAAGGAAGAATAGTAGTGCAATTTTAGTTTTCATGTTTTCGGTTTTTAAATCAGGAGACATTGATCTGATCCAATTTCTCCTGATGAGTAGAATTAAAATTTATAGGTAATGCTGCCGGCGTATGTTCTTAAGCGCTGTGGATTTTGAGTAGTGTAACCAATCCAGTACTTTTCGTCGGTTAAATTGTCAACTTTGGCAGAAAACCTGATTCTTTTAAGATCATAGAATGCTGAGGCATTTAGAACAGTGTATGACGGCAAGGTATAAACGCCCATGCTTACGCTGTTTACAATTTTGTTTGAACTGGCATAATTACCTCCAAATCCAAAACCAAGGCCATTCAATGCATTGTTGGTAAATCTATAGCTGATAAAGAAGTTGGCCAGGTAAGGCGACATGGCCGTGGCTGGTCTTCTGTTAATTACGTCCGCATCAGCTTCAGTATATTTCGAATCATTGTAGGCAAAACCTGCATTAATGTTTAAGCCATTAACCGGGTTGGCCATAATATCAACTTCAACACCTTTGCTTAATTGAGTACCATCCTGTATTTGTGCGTTTGCCGGATTGCTAGGATCTGCCCTCAATACATTTTCTACTTTAATGTTGTAGTAGCTAATGGTCGAAGATAATTTACCGTTAAAGGCATCTAACTTAACACCACCCTCAATTTGATTGGCACGCTCCAGTTTTGCAATAGCTGTAGTAAGTGAGCCGTTAACCATTGCTCGGTACGCACCTTTGTTGGTAAAGCTATTTTGGTAATTGGCAAAAATCGAAACCTGATCTTTGATAGGTTGATAAACTAAACCAAATTTTGGCGAAAATCCTTTTTGTGCATAAGGTTCAACAGGGCTGTATTCAAGACCACCTTTGTTGTCGAAATAATCGTAGCGTAATGCAGCCAGCGCCATTAATTTATCGGTAATGTTCAATACATCCGAAACATAGGCACCATAAATATTGGTTTTAACATCTACGATATATGGTGGCGCCATATTTTGCTGAATATAACGTTGTGCTACTGTGCTGCCGTTAAACTGGCTATAATCAAATCCGGCTACGTTAAGCGGTACGATATCAAACTGGTTAATCCCATTGAAATTGATGGTTGGACTTTTCCTGAAGAAATCGAATCCAATAACTGTTCTGTTGCGCAGGCTGCCAATGTTAAAATCTGCATTGAAATTTTGCTGTACACCATATAGCTGGCTTTTTGAACGCTCTGTCGACTGATCGGCCCTTACCAGGTAATTGCTTTTGCCAGCATCTGCCGGATTTCCGGTAACCACATTATCCGGTAAAAGGTAGAAATACGGACCATAGCCGTTAGAAAAGCTGTGGCTGCTGGTAAAAACGGTGCTTGAGGTAAAATGATCTGAAAATTTATAATCTGCCTGTGCAAAAAAGTTGGTGCTTCTGGATGTATTCAATAATCCATCGCCGCGGTAAGGCTGGTTATAATCCAGTTTGGTTTCGGCTGGCGATGAAGCGCCTAATGCGGCGGTAGGATAATAGAAGAAGAAGGCCTGTTTGCCTGTGCCCTGTGTATTAAAAATTTCGGCATCTAAAGATAAGGTTAGCTTTTTGGTAATTTTAAACAATAGGCTTGGCGCTATGGCGAAACTCTTGTCATAACCTACGCCCTGAAAATCGTTGATGTAATTGTAGGCAGCGTTTATCCTAAATGCGATATTGCTATCCAGTGGTTTGTTGAAATCAACACTTACCCGGCTAAAATCCGAACTACCCATGCCCACATTTACTTCACCGGCAGTAGTAAAAAATGGTTTTTTGGTTACCCGGTTAATTGCACCTCCATAAGAGGTTAAGGCACTGCCAAATAAAGTACCTGATGGGCCTTTCAATACCTCTAGTCTTTCGAGGTTTACCGCATCAATACCACCCGTAACCAAGCCGGCAACACCGTTTCTTAAGGCCGATTGTGCAGTAAAACCGCGCACACTGTAAAAACTACCACCATCTCCGCCACGTCCGGTAGGTTCCCACATTTTTTGTAAACCGGGGATATTTCTGGTAGCATCATCAACCGAGAAAACAAGTTGATCGGCCAATATAGCCTTATCTACCGTATTGTAAACCTGTGGATTTTCTAAGTTGTTAAGGGGCATTTTCGATACGTACTCGCTTTTTTTAGTAACATAGCGGTTGGTACGACCCTGATTGATATTGATTTCGCTCAACTGGTTAGCGTTCTGGCTGATTACAAAGTCAACCACCTTACTTTCGCCGGCTGTCAGCGTAATGGTTTTTTCCAGATTTTGCATGCCTACAGCCGAAACCCTTATGGTATAAGAACCAGGTTTAACACGTAAAATTTCATATAAGCCTTTATCATTGGTAACGTTCCCTAAGCCTTTGCCTTTTAGGCCTACAGAAATGTAAGCCGCAGGTTTCCCGTCAGATGTGGTAACGGTACCTTTTATAGTAGCAAACTGCTGAGCAAAGGTGATGGTATGGATTAAGAGCATCACTGCGGTTAATACAAATAGTCTGGTTTTATTCATTTTGTTATTTTAAAATTATATGCAATGCGTTTTTAAGGGAGAACAGCTAATTTTATTCTTTAAAATTTATTTGGATTAATTCTAAAGAGACGCAAAATAACGGCAGAAATTTGGATTATCCAAATTATCTTGAATAATTCTAAATAAGAAATTGTTAAATCTTCGGACAGTTTATTCTTATGCCTCGATTTATACCAAATGCTTGCAGAAATAAGCATGAAATGCCTTCTGGGTTAAATGACGAGTGCGGCAACAGGATTATAAAAACAAAAAACGCCTTGTGTAAACACAAGACGTTTAATTATTAGCAGAGAAATTAAGTTTACTTGATCAATACAACCTGTAAACTTAAAGGTCTTTCCGTATCATTTGCAGGTGCTATCAGTCCACCGCAAATAACATCGTAATGGTAGCCCGCCACAAAGGTAGTGCTGGCCGATGTAGCCTTCACCGTTCCCGAAGAGGTTTCTTTGGTATCGAGCGTATAAGTTCCCGCATCAACTGTGGTAAAAGCACTTGCTGTTTTATAAGCCTTGTTGGTAGCTAATGTAGTGGTTGCGCTGGTTTTGGCCAGGTCTAATGCCGGTGCATCGGGCGATAAGTTGATAAAACGTACATAAGCCTTATCGGTTGCAGTGATGGTCAAATCGTCGGTGATGGTGTAAATATCTAATGCCGCAGGCTTATTAATCAGGTAAGTAGAATGATAGGTGTTTACACCCAGCGTTACGGTTTTGCTCAACAAGCTTTCAGCGCTGCTGGCTGTGGTAAATTTTATAGTGTAGCCGCCTGGTGCATAGGAACTGTAAGCAGCCGAGCCACCAAAAGGTAAGGCTACTGAGTTGACCATGTTACCATTAAAATAGGCATTATAAGTAGCTAAAGAAGGCGAAGCATTTACAATCCTTAAATATGAAATCGTAGTATCTGTTTCATCTTTTTTGCAAGAAGTTAGTGCGGTTAAAACAACGAAAATAAATAAAGGGATAAATTTGAGATTGAACGGAGTAAAATTCTTCATACTGATTTGAAATTTGATTTAAATATTAAAGGGTACCCATAAAACGGTTGCCTGATAGGTTTCGCTACAGGCTCACAAATATTGCTTTTAAACCCTATTGGAGGTTGTTAAATGATGTTAAGCGGATGTTAAAGTTTGCCGACTTTTTTTAACAATGTTAATATTGGTCCGCTCGTTTCAAATCGATCTGCTTAACAATTGCTTTTTAATTTTGAATGAATGTGTGCGTTTAGGCATAATTAAGTCAGATTAGTTTAAAAAAATTAACCTCAGAGCATAAAAAAATGAGGATAATATTGTGTAACTCGATTTTTATTTAAACCTTTGCACCTCAATAGAGTTAAAGCCGTTTTAATACGCAAGAAATGATTAAACAATTTTTACATAAACTTTCTGTTTTCACAGCCCATTTGGTTGCTGGTGAAAGTTTATTTATTAATCGTTTTCAGCCCGTGTTTTATTACCCCACAAGCCGGCAAAATTTTACTCCACGTATTTAGTACTCAACTAAACGTAACGAGGAATTGATCCTCTCTAAAAACCCAATTAACAAGAATACTTATAATTTTTCGTTAGAAAACGAATGGATATTAACGAATTTATAGTGCAGGTTGCACTTCCTGAACATCGTGTATTTGCAGAAGAAATTGTAACCGAGATGGCCGAATCTGCGAAAGCGCGTGGTACGGGTATCGCAAAGCGTTCGCCAGAATACATCTCTAACAAGATGCAAGAGGGCAAATCGGTTATTGCTTTCCACAAAGATGGTTCATGGGCGGGATTTTGCTATATCGAAACCTGGAGCCACGGGCAATTTGTGGCCAACAGTGGTTTGGTAGTAAGTCCGAAATACCGTAAAGCCGGATTGGCCAAAGCCATTAAAAATGAAATTTTTGGCTTATCGAGAAGATTGTACCCTAAGGCAAAAATCTTTGGTTTAACAACTGGCTTAGCCGTAATGAAAATCAATTCAGATTTAGGCTACGAACCTGTTACTTACAGCGAACTTACCCAGGATGAAGAATTTTGGAAAGGCTGCCAGAGTTGCGTAAACTTCGAAATTTTGAAAATGAAGGAACGTAAAAACTGCATGTGCACGGCCATGCTTTACGATCCGGCAGAGAAAAAACACGAAGTAGCCAAACAATTTGCCGAAGAACTGCAAAAGAAACCCAAATTATACGAGCGCTTTATGCGCATCAAACAACGTTTGGTTGTTAAACCTAAGCCAAAAACAGGCTTAAAAGCCGTTTTATTTTTATTTACCCTTTTATTTAAATAGCATGAAAAAAGTTGTTTTAGCATTTAGCGGAGGATTAGATACCTCATTTTGTTGTATTTACCTGGCAAAAGACCGTGGGTTGGAAGTTCACTCGGTAATTGTAAATACTGGTGGTTTCTCTGATGAGGAATTACAGGAAATTGAGAAAAGAGCCTACGCTTTAGGCGTGAAATCGCATGCTGTGGTAGATGAAACTGAAGGGTACTATGAAGATTGTATTAAATACCTGATTTTCGGTAACGTATTAAAAAATGCAACTTATCCACTTTCTGTTAGTGCAGAACGTGTAAGTCAGGCTACGGCAATCGCCAATTATGTAAAGAAAATCGGTGCTGATTATGTAGCACATGGCAGTACAGGTGCAGGTAACGACCAGGTTCGTTTTGATATGATTTTTAATATCCTGATTCCGGGTGTTGAAATTATTACTCCAATCAGGGATTTAAAATTATCGCGTGAAGCCGAAATCGAATATTTGGCCGGTCATGGTGTTGAATATAGCGCTGAAAAAGCAAGGTATTCAATCAACAAAGGTTTATGGGGTACTTCGGTAGGTGGTAAAGAAACTTTAACCTCTAACGAAACTTTACCGGAAAGTGCCTGGCCTACGCAGGTTTCAGAAACCGAATCGCGCAAAATTGAGCTTACTTTCGAAAAAGGTGAACTGGTTGCTATTGATGGCGAAAAATTAGCGCCGGTAAGGGCTATCCAGAAATTACAGGCCATTGCGCAACCTTTTGGTATTGGTCGCGATATCCACGTAGGCGATACCATTATCGGTATTAAAGGCCGTGTTGGTTTCGAGGCTGCTGGTCCGGTAATTATCATCAAAGCACACCACACTTTAGAAAAACATACTTTAACCAAATGGCAGTTAAGCTGGAAAGAGCAATTGTCTTCTTTCTATGGCAATTGGTTGCACGAAGGTCAGTTTCACGATCCGATTATGCGGAATATTGAAGCATTTTTAGCCGATACACAAAAATTTGTGAGCGGTAAAGTATTTGTTGAGCTATTGCCATATCGTTTCCAGATTATCGGTATTGAATCTAACCACGATTTAATGAGCAACAAATTTGGCAGCTACGGTGAAATGAACAATGCCTGGAGTGGAGAAGATGTTAAAGGTTTCTCTAAAATCTTCGGTAACCAGGTAATGATCTGGCACAAAGTAAACGGAGAGGAAGCATAGTTATTTGTAAAATGTAAAATGGAAGAGGTAAAATGTAAGTTTTACCCCTCTTGGTACCTGCTACTTAAATACTCGATACCAAACGCAATACTTAAAAATGAACGAAATCCTTTCCAAAGCGCAATGTCTGAGCCACTACAAATGGGGCGATAATTGTGATGGATGGAATTTTGTAAACAGCCCGGAGGCATCAGTTAAACAAGAGCTGATGCCTGCGAAAACCGCTGAGAAATTGCACTTTCATACTTATGCAGCACAATTTTTCTTCATATTGAAAGGGCAGGCAACATTTTTAATTGAAGGCGAAACTTTTACCGTTAACTCCAACAAAGGCTTGCAAATTAAAGCTGGCCACAAACATAAAATCATGAACAACGAGCCTGATGACCTGGAATTTATTCTTTTTTCCTACCCATCAACCCAAAACGACAGAACTGATTGTGAATAATATAGGAATTAAACGAGTAGGAGTAAATGAAGCCCATCTGGTAGCGGGTCTGTTTAACCAATATCGTATATTCTACAATCAGTTTTCGGATATCGGGATGGCCAAAGCTTTTATCGATGAACGTTTGCAGCACAATGAATCGGTTATTTTTATAGCCATCGATGCGGATACCCAGCAAGCAGTAGGTTTTACACAACTATACCCAAAATACTCTTCGGTAAGATTAAGCAAAAACTGGATTTTAAACGATCTGTACGTTGATGCAAATTACCGCAAACAAGGTATTGGCGAAAAGCTAATTAAAACAGCAATGGATTTTGCCAAAACCACTGGTGCTACATTTGTACAATTGGAAACGGCTGTCGATAATTATACCGCACAGCATTTGTACGAGAGTATAGGCTTTGTTAAGCAGGCAAATGACGAAGATTTTTTTCTTTATAAAATAGTACTAAACTCATAGCGATGAATAAAATTAAAGCAGGGATAATTGGTGGGGCAGGTTACACAGGCGGCGAAATGCTGCGCATTTTGGTTAACCACCCAAATGTTGAAATTGCTTTCGTAAACAGCACAAGTAATGCCGGAAACCTAATTTCTGATGTGCATACCGATTTAATAGGCGATACCGATTTACGTTTCGTAAATGATATTCCGCAGGATATTGATGTGCTTTTTCTTTGCGTTGGCCATGGCGATGCAAAGAAGTTTTTAGCCGCAAATCCAATTAACGAAAACATCAAAGTAATAGATTTATCGCAAGACTTCAGGTTGCACGAGAAATCTACTTTCGAAAACCGTGAATTTGTTTACGGACTTCCTGAATTGAACCGCGATAAAATTAAATCGGCAAGCAACATTGCTAACCCAGGCTGTTTTGCAACTTGTATTCAGTTAGGTTTATTGCCATTGGCCGCTAAAGGGCTAATTAAGCAAGAAGTGCACATTAATGCTACTACGGGTTCTACAGGAGCTGGACAGAGCTTAGCTACAACATCACATTTTAGCTGGAGAAATAATAATCTATCTATTTATAAGGCTTTTGAGCATCAGCATTTAAATGAGATTAGCGAAAGCTTGCTGCAGTTGCAACCCTCACTTGCCAATACTTTAAACTTCATTCCGCAACGTGGTGCTTTTACCCGTGGTATTTTGGCGGCAATGTACATGGAAAGCGATCTTACTTTAGAAGAGGCACAAACCATTTACGAAGATTATTACAGTGCGCATCCTTTTACACACGTAAGCCGGAAAAATATTGATCTAAAACAGGTTGTAAATACCAATAAAGCATTGGTGCATATCGAAAAACATGGCAACAAACTATTTGTCATCAGTATTATCGATAACCTGTTAAAAGGTGCCAGCGGACAAGCGGTTCAGAATATGAACTTAATGTTCGGACTGGAAGAAACTGCAGGCTTGAAGTTAAAAGCAGCCAACTTTTAATAACCTGTCATGCTGAGGCACGAAGCATCTGCAACTTGCGAAACAGATTCTTCGTTCCTCAGAATGACATAAAACCCTAAAAAAGAATGAACTTATTCGACGTTTACCCACTTAACGATATAGAAATTACCAAAGCAGCCGGCAGTAATGTTTGGGATGCTAACGGACAACAATATTTAGATTTATACGGCGGCCATGCTGTAATTTCAATAGGCCATACTAACCCACATTATGTAAGCCGTTTAACTGACCAGTTAAGCAAAGTGGGATTTTATTCTAATTCAGTTAAAATTCCTTTGCAGGTGCAACTGGCTGAGAAGCTGGGTGAAGTATCGGGCAAAAAGGATTTTCAGTTATTTTTATGTAACTCAGGTGCTGAAGCCAACGAAAATGCACTTAAACTGGCTTCTTTTTACAATGGAAGAAAAAAAGTGATTGCTTTTACAGGCGCTTTTCATGGGCGTACTTCCTTGGCGGTGGCAGTAACCGATAATCCTAAAATTGTAGCACCGGTTAACCAAACCGAAAATGTTATCTTTTTGCCACACAATAACGAAGTGGCTTTAGAAGAAACTTTTAAAACACAGGGTAACGAAATTTGTGCTGTAATTATTGAAGGTATACAAGGCGTTGGCGGAATTAAAGAAGCATCTAAAAGCTTCCTGCAAAAAATCCGTTCGCTTTGCGATGAGTACAATGCCGTTTACATTGCCGATTCAGTTCAATGTGGTTATGGTAGAACGGGCTTGTTTTACTCGCACGATTGGGCAGGTGTTGAAGCCGATGTATACACCATGGCTAAAGGTATGGGCAACGGATTTCCGGTAGCCGGAATTTCTATTGCTCCGAAATTTAAACCATGGCATGGCGAACTGGGTACCACTTTTGGTGGTAATCACCTGGCTTGTGCAGCGGCATTGGCTGTGCTCGAAATTATGGAGCAGGATAACCTGATGAAAAATGCGGAAGAAATTGGTAATTACCTGATTACCGAACTGAAGAAATTTGAGCAGGTAAAAGAAGTTCGTGGTCGCGGTTTAATGATTGGTATTGAATTACCCGAAGAACTGGCGCATGTTAAAAAGGAGCTTTTGTTTAAACACTTCATTTTTACCGGTGAGGCAAAACCAAATGTAATCCGTTTGTTGCCAGCGTTAAACCTAACCAAAGCACATGCTGATGAGTTTTTGGAGGCTTTTAAAAAATTAGTAAAATAAGGTAGGTAGCGGGAAGGTAGAAAGCTTGAAGGCCTTGAATGCAAAGGCTAAGAATTGTAAATTAAAAAATTAAATCAGGCGGTATTAATCGCAATTGTAAATTTTGAGAGATGGGAGATTGAGGGATAGCAAACCCTCAACCTTCCAACCCTCAACCTTTAACCTAATAAAAAAGATGAAATTGTTCACTTCCGTACACGATGTCCCAAGCATCAAACAATTTGTAAATGATGCATTGGCATTAAAAGCAGATCCTTATGCACATCAGGATTTAGGTAAGAACAAAACCCTGGGGTTGGTTTTTATGAACCCAAGCTTACGTACCCGTTTAAGCACGCAGAAAGCAGCCTTAAATTTGGGTATGAATGTGATGGTGATGAATCTGGATAAAGAGGGATGGGCTTTAGAAACCCAGGATGGTGTAGTGATGAATGGCTCTACTGTAGAGCACATCCGCGAAGCTGCAGCTGTTATGGGTCAGTATTGCGATATTTTAGGCTTACGCTCCTTCCCAAAACTGAACAACCGGGAGGAAGATTACAGTGAAGATTTTTTTAACAAGTTTGTAAAGTACTGTGCAGTACCGGTGGTGAGCCTGGAGAGTGCAACACGTCACCCTTTGCAGAGTTTTGCAGATATCATTACCATTCACGAAACCTGGACAAAGAAACCTGACGGAGCAAAACCTAAGGTAGTTTTGGCCTGGGCGCCGCATGTAAAAGCTTTGCCTCAGGCGGTACCAAACTCTTTTGCCGAATGGATGTGTAAGGCACAGGCAGAAGGTATGATCGATTTCACGATTGCCCAGCCCGAAGGGTATGAACTGGCCGAAGATTTTACGCCAGGCGCTAAAATTGAATATAATTTAGAAGAAGCCCTTGTTGGTGCCGACTATGTTTATGTGAAAAACTGGAGCAGCTATAAAGAATACGGTAAGGTATTAACCTATCCGGATGGCTGGATGATGAACAACGAAAAGTTAAAAATCACCAACGATGCAAAAGTAATGCACTGTTTGCCGGTTCGCCGCGATCTGGAATTATCATCAGAGATTTTGGACGGACCAAACTCATTGGTGATCCACGAAGCAGGAAACCGTTTATGGGCTGCACAAGCTGTAATCAAAGCGGTGCTCGAAGAACTATAAACGTGTAGCAAGTTAAAAGATCAAAGCTTTTAGCTTGCTGTTTTAACTTTAAAGCTTAAAAATGAAAAAACAACTCACCATTATAAAAATTGGCGGAAACGTAATTGATAATTCTGAAAACCTGCACCGGTTTTTACTGGATTTTACGGCTTTGGCAGGCGATAAAATCCTGGTTCACGGGGGCGGCAAAATTGCAACCGAATTGGGCGAAAGTTTAGGCGTTGAAGCTAAAATGGTTGAAGGTCGCAGGATTACCGATATTGAAACTTTACGGATTGTAACCATGGTTTACGCCGGATTGATAAATAAAAATATGGTTGCACAGTTGCAGGCTAAAGGAAGTAATGCAATTGGCTTAACTGGTGCAGATGGAAATGTTATTCAGGCAAAAAAGCGTCCGGTAAAGGAAATTGACTATGGCTTTGTTGGCGATTTGGATGAAAATTCGGTATCTGCAACAACGTTAGATAATTTATTAAAAGCGGGTTTAGTACCTGTTTTATGTGCCATTACCCACGATGGGGAAACACAATTGTTAAATACCAACGCCGATACCATTGCCTCCTCGGTGGCTGTGGCTATGGCAGGCTTATATGAAACGCGTTTGGTATATTGCTTCGAGAAAAAGGGTGTGCTGAAAGATGTAAATGATGATGGCTCTGTGGTGAGAGAAATTAAGGCTGATGAATTTGAGGGATTAAAGGCCGATGGTACCGTGGTGGGTGGGATGATTCCGAAATTGCACAATGCTTTTGAGGCGATTAAAAAAGGCGTTTCGGCAGTGTATATTGGCAAAGCCGACGAATTAAATGAGCTTGCAACAGGTACTTTTGGTACTAAAATGCTGAAGTAAAGCAGAAGACTTAGAGGTTGAGAGTAAAAGGTGGAAAGTTAATCTGTTATATAGGCTGTTGCAGAAAAAAGGAGCTGAAATGTGCTGGTTTTGCCTGATAAACCTGATAGCAGCGGGAACGGAGTGTAACGGAGTAAAGCGGATAGCAGGACTGCAGATGAGTAGTCTTACTACAATTGCTTTTCTTAATAAAATTAAAATCGATGAAATCACATGATCAGTATAAGCTGGTAATTGGTGAAATCAAAGAAGTAGAAATAATAAACGAACCACAAAATGAAAAAAATCGCCATAATCGGTAGCGGAAATATCGGTTTATCTTTAGCAAAAGGATTGGTTAAAGCCAACTACACCACAACCAAAAACATTACCTTAACCAGGCGCAACACTGCCAATTTATATAAGTTTGCACAAGAGCGCTATAAGGTTACGGCCAATAACGCCGATGCAGCAGCTGATGCAGATGTGATTATTTTAGCTGTGCTGCCTCAGCAGTTAAATGTGGTTTTAGAGGAAATCCAATCGGCCATAAACCCCGCTAAACATTTGGTGATTTCGGTAATTTCGGGCGTAAGCTGTGCTGCGGTTCGCGAGAAACTGGATAGCGATGTTCAGATTATCAGGGCAATGCCCAATACGGCTATCGCAATAGGGCAATCGATGACCTGCATTGCGAGCGACAATGCTTCGCCGCAAAATTTAGAAGATGTAACCCGCATGTTTGAAACGGTAGGTTCGGTAGTTAAAATAAACGAAGATTTAATGACTTCGGCTACCGCACTTTGTGCCTGTGGTATTGCCTTCTTTTTAAGGGGTATCAGGGCAGCTTCGCAAGGTGGGGTGGAAATTGGTTTCCATGCAGATGAAGCCTTGAAAATGGCGGTTCAAACAGCAAAAGGAGCGGCCGATTTACTTTTATTACACGGAACGCACCCGGAATCAGAAATAGATAAGGTAACTTCGCCGAAAGGTTGTACCATTGCAGGTTTAAATGAAATGGAACACAACGGTTATAGCTCTTCGTTGATAAAGGGTATTAAACTTTCGGCCTTAAAAGCCGGGAATTTGTATACTAAAGAGGGCTAAGAGCTTGAAGACTAAAGCTTAGATAAGTGTAAGTAATGCCTTAATACTTTTAAAGCGAAAACAAAATAGGTAGCAACTACTCCGTATCACGAACAAATTAATCTTGATACTGAATACTTAATACCGGTAAAGAGTACTTGATACTATGTCATTAGAAAATATACAAAAAGAAAGTCTGGACTTATTGCGGCAGTTAATCCGTATCCAGTCTTTTAGCAAAGAAGAAGACAGAACTGCGAATTTAATTGCTCAGTTTCTGGAAGAGAGAGGGATCAAGACCCAGCGTAAAATGAACAATGTTTGGGCTTACAACAAGCATTTTGATGCTGCTAAGCCGACCTTACTTTTAAATTCGCACCACGATACGGTTAAGCCAAATTCTGGTTATACCCGCGATCCGTATGATGCCGCAATTGAAGGTGATAAATTATTTGGTTTGGGGAGTAACGATGCCGGAGGGTGCCTGGTTTCGCTAATCGGAACATTTTTGTATTACTACGATCAGGAAAATTTAAAATATAACATCTGTTTAGCTGCTACTGCCGAGGAAGAAATTTCGGGCAATAATGGTTTAGAACTGGTGCTGCCAGATTTAGGTGAGCTTGAATTTGGCATCGTAGGTGAGCCTACAGAAATGAATTTAGCCATTGCCGAGCGCGGTTTACTGGTATTAGACTGTGTATCGCACGGTAAAGCCGGTCATGCGGCACGGGAAGAAGGCGAGAATGCCATTTACAAAGCATTGAAAGATATTGAATGGTTCAGGAATTTCCAGTTTCCGAAAGTATCAGAGGTATTTGGTCCCTTGAAAATGACCGTTACCATTATCAATGCAGGTTCGCAGCATAATGTGGTGCCGGCCAATTGTACTTTTACTGTTGATGTGCGCGTAACAGATGCTTATACCAACGAAGAGGTGCTGGAAATTATCCGTGCCAATGTTGATTGTGATGTTACCCCGCGTTCAATCCGCTTAAAACCTTCGTCTATTGATAAAAACCATCCTGTTGTACAGGCAGGGGTTGCTTTGGGAAGAACTACTTATGGTTCGCCTACAACTTCCGACCAGGCTTTGCTGGATATTCCATCAGTAAAAGTTGGTCCGGGTTTTTCGGGTCGCTCGCACATGGCTGATGAATTTTTGTATGTTAGGGAAGTAGCTGAAGGTGTTGAAGGGTATGTTAATATGTTGAAACCGGTTGTTGGAGGTTAAAGCTAGAGGGCTTTAAATGTCCTGCGTTCTCTGTGAAAATCTCAGTGAATGCGGTAGTGAAATTTTAAAATAGCTTAGCGTGCTTTACGAAAAATCTGGTGCCCTTTGCGGTTAAATAAATTAAAATGAAGATTTGGCAAAAAAATATAGATGTAAATAAATTTGTAGAAAGCTTTACTGTTGGTAAAGACCGTGAACTCGATCTGCAAATGGCAAAATTTGATGTTTTAGGTTCTTTGGCGCACACAGAAATGTTGGAAACCATTAATTTGCTTACAGCAGATGAATTAAGAACCGTTCAGCAGGAACTGAAAAATATTTACGCCGAAATTCAAGCCGGTAATTTTACCATCGAAGATACCGTAGAAGATGTGCACTCGCAGGTAGAGTGGTTACTAACGCAGCGTATTGGAGAGGCGGGTAAGAAAATTCACAGTGGCCGTTCGCGTAACGACCAGGTTTTGGTTGATTTAAAATTATTTTTCCGTGCCTGTATCGAAGACATGGTCGGTCAAACTGCAACTTTGTTTAACCAGCTAATTGAGCTGAGCAATACCCATAAAGATAAATTACTTCCGGGCTATACGCACTTGCAAATTGCCATGCCTTCATCGTTTGGTTTATGGTTTGGTGCTTATGCCGAAAGCCTTGCTGATGATATGGAACTGATGTTGGCTGCCTGGAAAATTACCAATAAAAACCCATTGGGATCAGCCGCGGGTTATGGCTCTTCGTTCCCTTTGAACAGAACTTTAACCACTAAATTGCTTGGTTTTGAAAGCCTAAACTACAATGTGGTTTATGCACAGATGGGACGTGGCAAAACCGAGAGAATCTTGGCTCAGGCCATGAGTGCTGTTGCCGCAACCCTGGCAAAAATGGCTATGGATGTTTGCCTGTTTATCAATCAGAATTTCGGCTTTATCAGCTTTCCGCCCGAGCTTACCACAGGTTCGAGCATTATGCCGCATAAAAAGAATCCTGATGTTTTCGAGCTGATCCGTTCGCGCTGCAATAAAATTCAGGCACTGCCGAATGAAATTGCCATGATGATCACTAATCTGCCATCAGGCTATCACCGCGATTTACAATTGTTAAAAGAAAATCTTTTTCCGGCAATTACTTCGCTTAATGAGTGCCTGGAGATTGCCACCTTTATGTTCCAGAACATTACCATAAAGGATGGTATTTTAAAGGATAAAAAATACGATTATCTGTTTAGTGTTGAAGTTGTAAACGATTTAGCTTTACAAGGCGTACCATTTAGAGAGGCCTACAAAATAGTTGGCGAACAGATTGAAAGTGGTACTTTTGCACCATCGAGCCAAATACATCATACCCACGAAGGCAGTATAGGCAACCTTTGTAACGAGCAGATTTCTGCTTCGATGAATGCAGTTTTAGCACAATTTGGTTTCGAAAAAGTGAATAAAGCGATAGAAGATTTAATAGCATAATATGAAAGTTTCAGTAATAGCCAACTCGTTAATTGGCTCAGAAATTATAAAAATTGGTAACGAGGTTAACGAAATGAAGCGTAAAGGCGCATCAATTGCCAATTTAACCATTGGCGATTTCGATTCGAACATTTACCCGATTCCAGCCGAATTAAAAGAAGGAATTGTAGCGGCTTACAATACCAATCAAACCAACTACCCACCAGCCGACGGTGTTTTACAATTGCGCGAAACGGTTTCTGAATTGCTAAAAGACAGATTTGGTTTAGACTATAATACCAACAGTATTCTGGTTTCAGGAGGTTCACGTCCTTTAATTTATGCTACTTTTCTGGCGTTAATTGACCCGGGCGATACGGTAGTGTTTCCGGCACCATCATGGAATAATAACCACTACTGTCATTTAACTTCGGCAAATGCGATTGCGGTAGAAACCGATGCTGCCCATAATTTTATGCCTACTGCAGCACAATTAAAGCCGCATTTAAAAGGCGCAACTTTATTGGCTTTATGCTCGCCACTGAATCCTACAGGTACCATGTTCGATGCCGACGCTTTGGCTGAGATTTGTGATGCTGTTTTGGAAGAAAATGCAAACCGTGGAGCAGAAGAAAAACCACTTTATTTAATGTACGATCAGATTTACTCGCTTTTAACTTTTGATAAAGAGCACGTAAACCCGGTTTCGTTGCGCCCTGCAATGCGCGAGTTTACCATTTTTGTAGATGGTAGTTCTAAATGCCTGGCAGCAACCGGGGTACGTGTGGGCTGGGGTTTTGGTCCCGAAGATATCGTAAACAGAATGAAAGCGTTGGTTGGCCACATGGGCGCCTGGGCTCCAAAAGCCGAGCAGGTAGCCATGTCTGATTACTTTAACAATAAACCACAGGTTGATACTTTTTTAACCAGCTTTAAAGGCCAGATACAAGACAGTTTAAATGCACTTTATAATGGTTTTAGCGCCTTAAAAGCCGAAGGCTTTAACGTAGATGCAGTTGAGCCAATGGGAGCCATTTACCTTACGATTAAGATTGATTACATTGGTAAAACAACCGAAGATGGTCAGCTTTTAAAAGATAGTGCCGATGTAAACTTCTATTTAATTAAAGAAGCCGGCGCTGCTTTGGTACCATTCTCAGCATTTGGAAACGAGCACAGCATGCCGTGGTTCAGGGCATCGGTAGGGGCTTGTACTTTACAGGATATTAAAGATATGTTGCCAAGGATTAAAACTGCTTTAAGTAAGTTGAAATAAGATTATAAATAGATAGGAAAGCCTCTTCAATTAATTTTGAAGAGGCTTTTTGTTTATCTGGCCGTCATTTCGAGCGGAGTGCAACGCAGTCGGGAATCACGTAAGTGCTCAGCGAGGCTAAATCTGCCTCAAGATAGATCTCTCCGCTTCACTGCGTTCCGGTCGAGATGACGACTTTTTTATTGGGTTTTGCTATAGACTTAGGACCAAAAAACTAATCCTCCCGGCTTCCGTCATCAGCCATTCTTACCATTTTAGGCTCGAATTTAGCCACCACATCAACCAGTTCGGTTTGTGCAGCCATTACTTTGTGGATATCTTTATAAGCCATTGGGGCTTCGTCTAAACCAGCACCAATTAAAGTAACGTTATGGTCTTTCAAAATGGCTTTCATATCTGATTTGGTGATCGATTGGATTGCTTTCGTTCTACTCATTTGTCTACCAGCACCATGCGAAGCTGAATTGATCGAACTGAGTTCGCCTTTTCCTCTTACTAAAAACCCTGGAGCAGTCATACTTCCCGGGATGATTCCCATTACACCTTTGCCAGCTGGTGTGGCACCTTTACGGTGAACAATCACTTCCTCACCATTAATCAGCTCTTTCCAGGCAAAATTATGGTGATTTTCTACTTTGGCTAAAACCTTGGCACCAATGGCCCTTGTTAACCTCTTATGGATCACCTCATGGCAAGCCGAAGCATAATCGCCGGCTAAATTCATGGCAATCCAATATTCTTGCCCTTCGGCAGTATTAAGATCTAAATAGGCCAGGTTTGCTGCCTCTTTCGGTAATTTACAAATACCTTTCGCCAGTTTGGTATAGTGATCAGCAATGGTTGCGCCCAAGCCACGCGAACCGGAGTGGGTTAGCAAAGCTACATAACGGCCTTTATCGATATTTAAAACCTCATCGCGTTCTGCGAAATCTATAATTCCCCATTCTACAAAATGGTTACCACCACCCGATGTACCTAACTGTGCCCAGGCTTTTCCGTGCAGGTTTTTTAAGAAAGGCGTGTTGTTAAAAGCTTCATTTTCTAAAACCTCGTGATCAGCTTTTTCTGTCCCACGGAAGTTTTGTCCCGCACCAAATTTGGTAAAGGCAATTAATTCGCGTTTGTACATGTTGTCTTTACCGAAATAATGTTTCTCGGGGATATTAAAAATGCTCAGGGCCATTCGGCAGCCAATATCAACGCCTACTCCGTAGGGAATAATGGCATTTCTGGTCGCCAGTACACCACCAATAGGCAGACCATAACCTTGGTGCGCATCGGGCATTAAAGCGCCCGCTACCGATACCGGGAGTTTCATGGCAGTATTCATTTGGTTTCGCGTACCTTCTTCAATGTAATCGGGGCCAAATACCGCATAGGGTTTCGCATCACTTACCAACTCAATAGTTTCATCTTTTGGTATATTGATTTCTTCAATCATGGCTGTAGCCAGCGTATTTAAAACCGGATCATCCAAAAAGCTTTCCGGGTATTCTTTTACTTTTTTAAATAGGGCCAGCAATTCTTTTTCTTCGGTATCTGCAAAGTTTGTTTTCGCGATATCCAAAGCCAGGCCCAGTATTTTTCCTTCGGAATAACCTATTTCAATTAGGTTGTTACCTGTTATTGTTGTTTTCATGGTTTTATATTTCTTAAGTGTCAGTAGATTGTTCTTAAGAAGGTTATAAAATTAAAACTTATTCTGCTTTTGAACGAGTGCCAATTGTACCGGCTCCCGTTCTTAAATATAATGAGTATTCCCGACGGGGATCGAACCCGCTTTTTTGACGTGAAAGGCCAACGACGCAACCATTTTGTCTTCAGGAACATTTGGTTAAAAGAATGAGGCATAATCATCCTTATTCTTATTTCGAACGAGAACAATTGCACCTGTTCTCGTTTTTAAGTGTAAAAGAGTATTCCCGACGGGGATCGAACCCGCTTCTTTGACGTGAAAGGCCAACGACGCAACCATTTTGTCTTCAGGAACATTTAATTAAAAGAATATACAAATACATTAATCTCGCTTTAATATGAGGCTACAAGTGTAAAATGTTTTGACTTTTTGGACGAAGTAACATTTTTCAACGGCACTCATTTTTTGAGAGAGCGTAATCATTTAAGAGCAAAACTGGCAAGTGTGTATTTACTAGCAGGATTCGAACCTGCACTATATTCAACCAATCGAAGTAACACTTGCACAACGGCACCTTAATTTTTTTAATTAACAGAAGCAAAAAGCAACAAAAGTTTACGGGGCATGTCGTGCCGGAGTCGAACCGGATAATCTTGCTGGTTTTACAACTTCATTATTCCTCCCCTCAATTGCGACGAAGTAACTCTTGTTTACGGCATCCTGTTTTTATTATAGATAAGGCAATAAGTGATAAAAGACATTTCCCCATGTTCTAAAACTTAAACTATTCTGCGTTAGCAGAAGCTGGAATTGAACCAGCATCCTGGGCTTGAATCCGAAGTAACTTTTATCTACGGCACTTATCAATATTTTATTAAGCAAGGTTAAAGGCAAAAGAGACTGTTTCCTGCTCTACCATTGAGCTATTCTGTTTAAAGAAGTAGGATTCGAACCTACAACCAGGGCGTCCTGAATGCGAAGTAACTCTTTTTTACGACACTTGCTTTTTTTAATTTTTTTTTAACTCCCGCAACCAAATATTGCGGGAGGAGTTTATAATGTAATCTGTTTGATATTTTCCAAAGCAGATTTTGTGTTTTCCATCGCAGCAAGAATATCGAAAATTTTATCCGACCATCCTGCCAAAAGGTAGACATCGTTTTTTTGTATATTTAAAGGTACTTTACCATAACCCGAAAGATCGAATAAGTACAGTTTTGCATCAGGGGCAATTTTTTTATAATTGGTCCATGATGTTGCGAAAGAATGATTAGTATTATTACTGTTCCACATTTGCGTATCCGTAAATAACATCACTTTATCAACTACTTCTCTCTTTTTGATCAGGCTTTCAATAACCAAATGTCCGTTTGTTGAGTAGCCCACTTCACCTTCCCGTCTGTAATACTCCTGAACGTTGGCCAAAACATTTCTTTTTGGCATGTTGATTATTTTCCAGGTATCGCCAAACATACCCGATACCACATTTTTGCATTGTGATTGTAACAGCATGGCCAACATCAATCCAACATCGTATAATAATATCGAGCTTTTCGGCGAAATGGCCTGTTGCATTGAGCCCGATACATCGCAGGCAATTACTACCGAAGTATCAAAGCCAAAACCTTTTATGTTTTTTGCACTGCACATTACTGCATCTTCCAAAGCATCTAACACAGCCGAAGCATATTTCGATTTCATGGTTTTGATCTCACGGTAGGCTGATAAAAACCTGAATGGCAATTGTTTTGAACTTAAAACGGCTTTCTCATTTGATAAATATGCACAGATCATTTCAATGTGGTTGCCCGATACATTGGCTTCCAGTATGTTGCGCAAATTTCTTAACAAGGCCATATAACCAATTTTCTTGCTTTCGATCATTTCTTCCCATTTCCTGGTAAAGGCCAATGCTCTGGCAGATTCATTTATAAATCTGTTTTTACCCAAGGCAGAAAGCTCTGTTTCCCAAGTGTAAGGAGTGGATAAGCTATCCGACGCGATTTTGTTGAAAATCAACTGTTGATCGGCATCTTTAGCTTTAGGATGTACCAAAAACAAAGCGTCTTTTAATTTCACATCGGCGTTCCTGTTGTATTTAGCAAACTGATACTCATCAAAATTATTGAAAGAAGCTCCCAAACCTTTCTGTATCTGTTTAGATAGCCTGTTTAATTTTTTGGTTTGAGTCCGCTCATTCGCGATTTGATAATAAGCCAGCAACTCGGTAATCTCATCTGCCCTTAGTACAACCCTATTTACCGTTTTGCTCACGATTGAATTACCTGACGCTTTTCTTGCCAATTCTACTGATAAAACCATTGGTATTGATCTTAAATTCATTTCAGTTCTGGCATAAACAGCCAACCTTGCGATAAATTCAGGATTGCATTTTTCAATTAGATCCTTAATTCTTTCCAGCCTGCTGTTTCCGGCTTCGTAAAACGAATCGTTCAATGCTGTAGTAACAACTGCAGTATACAGTTCCATTTCAGGGCTCATTAAATATGCTTTTGCACCTTCGTGATTTAATGTTACTTGTGTGTTCCTGTTAAAAAAATTGAATTTCATAATCGTTTTAATTAAGTGGTTAATCTTTTGTTTTATCAGTGCAAATATCTTTGCCGTTCTGACATTACAAAGATGCCACCACCACTGCGCGATAGATTTGCGCAGTAGAAAACATTTTGTAATTATTCTTTTAAGTAACTGGTATTTAGTTGAATAAATTTTATTTTTGCTGAAAATTGGTTCTTTTTATGGCGATCTGCGCAATTGTATTGCGTAGTTGTACGAAACTTAGTTATCTTTAACAGCAGCTTAAGTGCCAGATTTTTAACCCTCATCACCAAAACACGTAAAATGGCCATTAATAAATTAGCCCTCATCCGTTACAAAACCATCGACGATTGTTTGAAAAACCGTTTCCGAAAATGGACGCTCGACGATATTATCGAAAAGGTTGCCGAAACCCTTTACGAGCTGGAAGGCATAACAAGTGGAGTAAGCAAACGCACCATACAAGCGGATATCCAATTGATGCGGAGTGATAAGCTTGGCTATAATGCGCCGATTGTGGTAAAAGATAAGCGGTTTTATGCTTATGAAGATCCAGGTTTTAGCATAACAAAAGCTCCAATTAACCATGCCGATGTAGATAAAATGAAAGAGATTGTAGGTGTGTTGAAGCAGTTTAACGCTTTTAATTATTTCGACGAAATGAGCGATATGATTGCCCGTTTGGAGAACAACCTCTACAAATCGACGAAACAGAGTGGCAATAACATTCAGTTAGAAAGCAATAAGCTGGTAAAAGGACTGGAATGTATCCCCCCGCTTTATCAGGCCGTTTTAAACAAACGTTCGTTGCTGATTGAATATAAATCGTTCAAAGCACAGCAGGCGCAACAGGGGATTTATTATCCATACCTGTTAAAAGAATACAGAAACCGCTGGTTTTTGATCTGCAAAGCGAAAAAACGTCCCGGGATTTTAAATCTGGCTTTAGATCGGATTGTCGAATTTCAGGAACTGCCCAACGAAGAATTTTTGGCTTATGAAGGGGTAGATTTTGATCGCTACTATGAAGATTTGATCGGGGTGAGCAAAAATGAGAAAGACCGGGCGCAGAAGGTAATCTTAGAATTTGCCAACTATCATGCACCTTATGTTGTAACGAAACCGCTGCATTCATCGCAGGTGATATTGTCTAAAAACGATAAAACAACCATTTTTAGGATTGATGTGGTATTGAACTATGAGTTGGAACGCGAGATTTTGGGTTTTGGAGAATGTGTTAAAGTACTATCTCCACGATTTTTAATTGCTAAAATTAAAAAGAGGTTAGCCCAAACTTATGAACAATATGTACCTGTTCAAAAACCAGAAAAAGTTGCTGCTGAAAATACATTGGTTTAGTTAAACGTTTTAGTAATTGAATTCTTATTTGTATTTTGAAGGCTCAAAACCAGTTATGAGCAGAACCAAATATATCCTATTACTTGTTATCGCTTGTGCGATGAACACCCTTGCCCAGCAGGCAACTCCACAATGGCGGCCAAATTACCACTTTACCGCGCCGGCAAACTGGCTTAACGATCCAAACGGATTGATTTACCTGAATGGCGAATACCATTTGTATTATCAGTATAACCCATTCGAAAACAAATGGGGGCACATGAGCTGGGGACATGCCAAAAGTAAAGACCTGGTAAACTGGGAAAATCTACCTGTTGCCATTCCTGAAAAGATTACCAGAGATACGACTACCATGATTTTTTCGGGCTCGGCTGTTTTGGATAAACAGAATGTAAGCGGATTGGGAAGAGGTAAAGCTCCAATTTTGGCTTTTTACACCGCCGATTTGCCTAAGCAACGTAACGAATCGCAGTATATGGCCTATAGTAATGATGGAGGGTTAACTTTTACCAATTACGCGAAAAACCCCATCATCGATTTAAATAAAAAAGATTTCCGCGATCCGAATGTGTGGTGGCATGAGACTTCTAAACAATGGATTATGACGGTTGCGATGGTTGATGAACACCAGGCCCGGTTTTACGGATCAAAAAACCTGAAAGAATGGACCATGCTTAGCGATTTTGGAAAGCAGGGCAATCAGGGCAGTGGCTGGGAATGCCCTTTTATGATTCCACTGGCAGTAGATGGAAATAAGAGCAACACCAAGTGGGTGCTGATGATTTCGCTATTTGGGCCAAAAGGGCCAACCATGCAATATTTTGTGGGCGATTTTGATGGCAAAACTTTTAAAAATGACAATGATGGCCAGTTAACTTTGCTGGTAGATGATGGCGATTCGTTTTATGCGGCCATTCCCTGGAATAATGCACCTAATGATAAGCGCATTCTTTTAGGCTGGTTGCAGCCGGGTGGCAAAGAAACCTTTCCGTGGAAAGGACAGATGTCTATCCCCAGAGATTTAGCATTAAAAACTACGCCTGATGGGGTAAGGTTGTTTCAACAGCCGAGTTCGGTTATTGCTGGTAACCTTAAAAAGCTTGCCCAAAACCGAGTGGTTTCCAAACAAAACCTCCTTGTTGATGGTGAACTGAAGCTGGATGATATTAACAATGCAAATTGGATTGAAGCCGAATTTGATTTAAGTAATTCGAAAAACGCAGGGATCAAACTGGCGCAATTGAAAGACGCGGAAGGAAAAGTGATTAAAGAAATTGAAGTGGGTTACCGGACCGATAAAAATGAGCTGTATGTAGATTGCTCGCGCTCAGAAAAAGGTATTAAAAACGATAAGAATATTATTCAAACTGCTAAGCTGAATGCTGTGGGAGCTAAAATGAAAATTCAGATCCTGATTGATAAATCATCGCTGGAAGTCTTCGGTAATGGTGGTGAAAAGGTAATCTCGACGATGATTTTTCCAGATGAGAAAGCAACAGGTATTACTGCTTTTTCAAAAGACGGTAAAAGCACTGTAAGTAGTTTAAAGATTTGGGATTTGAGCAATAAATAGTTGAAATTGTCATTGCGAGGAGGAACGACGAAGCAATCTTAATGCGATCGCTAATAATGGGATTGCTTCAGCTCACATCGCCCGGCTTCGCAATGACGGTAGTATATTATACAAAAAAACCTTTTCGAAGTGCTTCGAAAAGGTTTTTTGTTATAGACTTCCGACTCCGGACTAACTTTTAAATTCGCTTGTTTTATGGAAATCGATATCAGGGTAATCCTGTTTCGTTAAATTAATCATGTACTCACTATCAGCCAGGTAAACCGGGTTGGCCTCTTTATCAAAGCCAATGTGTTGTTGCTTGCGTTTTACAAACTCATCCAGTTTCTTCTTATCTTCTGAAGTTACCCAGCTCGAACGGGTATAACTTAGCGTGCGGAAACGACATTTTGCACCATACTCGTGCTCTAAACGGAAATTAATTACTTCAAACTGAAGTTCACCCACCGCACCGATTACTTTTCGGTTTCCGGGCTGCATCACAAATAACTGCGCCACACCCTCGTCGGTTAACTGTTCAATTCCTTTTTCCAGTTGTTTAGTACGCATTGGATCCATGTTTTCTACCTCTTTAAAAATAGAAGGTGAGAAGCTCGGAATTCCTTTAAACTGTAGTTTTTCGCCTTCTGTTAGCGTATCACCAATTTTGAAATTACCACTATCGTACAAACCAACCACATCACCTGGCCAGGCTTCTTCAACAATACTTTTCTCGTTGGCCATGAAATCCATCGGGTTAGAGAATTTCAGTTTTTTATCCTGGCGGGTATGGTAATAAAATTTGTTGCGTTCAAATTTACCAGAGCAGATCCTTAAAAAGGCAATCCTGTCGCGGTGTTTAGGGTCTAAGTTGGCGTGGATTTTAAATACAAAACCACTAAAATTTTTCTCTTCCACCAACACATCGCGCTCTTCAGCCTCGCGGTGTTTCGGACTTGGTGCAATATCAATAAAAGTATCTAAAAGCTCTTTAATACCAAAGTTGTTAATGGCACTTCCAAAAAACACAGGGGCCAATAATCCTTCGGTATATAAATCTTTATCCACTTTACCATAAATTCCGTCAACGAGTTCTACATCGTCTTTTAAAGATTTAATTTCCGAATCTTTAAGGTAATCCAGAAGCGAAGCATCGTTTAAATCGTTTGCGGCAACTACCGAGTCGGTAACCTTGGTTTTATCAGAATTGAATAGATTTAAGTGCTTGTTATAAATGCTGTAAACTCCTTTAAAAGTATGCCCTTGACCAATGGGCCACGAAAGCGGGCATAAACTGATGTTTAGCTTTTCTTCAATCTCATCCAGTAAATCATAAGCTTCCTTACCTTCTCTATCCATTTTGTTAATGAAGATAATTACCGGAGTATTCCGCATACGGCAAACCGACATCAGTTTTTCGGTTTGTTCCTCCACACCCTTTACACAGTCGACCACTAAAATTACGCTATCTACTGCCGATAGTGTACGGTAAGTATCTTCAGCGAAATCTTTGTGACCCGGTGTATCCAGAATATTAATGCGTTTACCGCTATATTCGAAACCCATAACCGAAGTCGCAACAGAAATACCACGTTGCTTTTCAATCTCCATAAAATCGGAGGTATTGCTTTGGTTGGCCTTATTTCTTTTTACCGCACCAGCCGTGTTGATGGCACCACCAAACAGCAGAAATTTTTCTGTAAGGGTAGTTTTACCCGCATCGGGGTGACTAATAATGGCAAAGGTTTTACGTTTTTCTATTTCAGGGTTAAGCATAATAAAAAGGAAATTATAAGATAGGTGGAAGCGTTAAAGAAATCTTGCTAAAAGAAGAATTTTAGATTTTTGCTCCATGAGGCTGCAAAGATACGAAAAACTAGCTAATTGTACTATCGTCCAGGGTTTAAACGCTGGACGATTTCGAGCGGTATTTAATAAAAACAAAATAATCCTGAAATTCTATAAATCATACTTATTTTTGTGCTAAAATGTTTAGCTTTATTTATCCTCCCTGTTTTAGCAAACTAAAATTTTGTTGCCGATGCCTACATTAGAAGAAACTTCTATGCCCGCTGAAATTGCGGCTAAATTTGTGAATTACACCTCAAAGCATGTTTTCTTAACAGGGAAAGCAGGAACAGGTAAAACTACTTTTTTGCGGAAATTAATTCAGCTTACGCATAAAAAAGCGATGATTTGCGCACCTACAGGTATTGCAGCCATTAATGCCGCTGGTGTTACCATTCATTCGCTTTTTCAGCTGCCTTTTGGTGCTTTTTTCCCCGATGCTGCTGGGAGTGTTATCAATCAGAACATCACCTTTAACTTTAATACGCCACGTACTATGGTTAAGCATTTAAATATGCAGGGAAATAAAAGGCGGATGATTCAGGAACTCGAGCTGTTGGTGATTGATGAGGTGAGTATGTTGCGGGCCGATATGCTGGATGCAATTGATTTTTCGTTACGCTATATCCGTAGGAATAAAAATGTGCCTTTTGGTGGTGTACAGTTGTTATTTATTGGCGATTTGCACCAGTTGCCGCCTGTAGTTAAAAACGATGAATGGCGGGTAATGGCCGGCTTTTATAAGAGTATTTATTTTTTTGATGCACTGGCGCTGCAAAATAACCCTCCGGTGTATATTGAACTGGATAAGATTTACCGCCAGGATGATTCGGTTTTTATCGATCTGCTGAATAACCTGCGCAACAATCAGATTACCGCACAGGATACGGCTTTATTACAGCAACATTTTATCCGTGATTTTAAACCTGCTGCAACGGAGAATTACATTACCTTAACCACACACAACAATAAAGCCGATGCCATAAACCGTGATCGCTTAACACAGCTGACGAGCAAATCATACTTCTTTGATGCGAAGGTTAGCGGTGAGTTTAGTGAACATGCTTATCCGAATGATAAAAGCCTGGAGCTTAAAGTTGGTGCACAGATTATGTTTATTAAAAATGATATGACTGCCGAGAAACGCTATTACAATGGTAAAATAGGGGTTGTGCACCATATCGAAAAAGGTGTGGTAGAAATAGAACTACCAGAGGATAAAACGGTGATCCAGATTTCGCCTTACACCTGGGAGAATGTAAAATACAAACTTAACGAGGCCACTAACGAAATTGAGGAAAATGTTGCGGGTTCTTTTGTTCAATATCCAATAAAACTAGCCTGGGCTATTACGGTGCATAAAAGTCAGGGTTTAACATTTGATAAAGCGATTATTGATATCGGCGATGCCTTTGCCCCCGGACAAGCTTATGTTGCCCTTTCACGTCTGCGTTCTCTCAAAGGATTGGTGTTAACGTCGCATTTACGAGATAGTGGTTTACAGCAAGATCAAAACATCCATTATTTTTCTAAAACCAAGCAACCTGCAGAGGTGCTTGATCAGCAGATTAGTGCCGAGAGTTACGATTTTATCAGAACTTATTTATTATCGGCTTTCGATCTGAATATGGTGCGCTATTATTTTAAAGAGCACATGCAAACTTTTGATAAGAGTGAAGCCAAATCGACCAAGCAGCGCTACGATGACTGGACGATGGATTTATATAAGGATTTCCAGAAAATTACGGTAACAGCCGATACATTTATTAACCAGCTTAAAAACCTTTTTGCCCAGCAAACCGAGCATACTTTATTTAATGTGTCGAAAAGGGTTCATGCTGCGGTAAAGTATTTTAGTCCTTTAATTAAAGAGGTGTCAGATAAATTTTTAATCCAGATTGAAGCCATAAAGGAAGAAAAACAGATTAAAACTTATTTAACCGAATTGCTTGAACTGGAAATTGTGATTTACGAACAATTGAAAAAAATCCACAAAAGTAAAGCCCTGCTTGAAGCCATTATTGATGGAAAAGAATTCAGCAAGGCTGATACCGATGCCCTTTTAAATACAGTTGAAAGAGAGGCGCAGTTAAAAAAGGCAATTACCCTTAAAGGAACGGCACTAAAAGTGAGAACTGCTGCTGAGAAGAAAAAGAAAGAGCCTAAACCCGACACTAAATTATTAAGCTTTGAATTGTACAATGAAGGCAAAACCTTAGCTGAAATTGCGAAGGAACGGGGCTTATCGCTGGGCACCGTAGAGGGGCATTTGGCTTACTATGTTTCTACCCAGCAACTGGATGTAGCAAAGCTGGTGAAACCCAATAAAATCAGAAATATTACCGATGCAGTTGAAAGTCAGAAAACGAAATCGATGGCTACTATCAGGGAGTTTCTCGGTAAGGATTATTCTTTCGGCGAGATAAAAATGGTGCTGGCATCGTTGTTTCCAACTGAGGAATAGTGGATGTTGTAACCATATAAGTGATTTAAGAAGATAGGATGAATAAAGCGGTTTTAAAAACATGTTTTTGCATTAAATATTATTGAATTAAATTTAAATGCTCTTACTTGCCTTATATGGTTAAATATTTTAATAAGTCTTATCTTAGCATTTGTGGAGAAAGTTAACGTTTTAGCGCAATACATGCCTGCCGAGGCAGCACCGCTAATTGCCAAGTGGATTGATTATTTTCAGTGCGAATTTAAGATCTCCAAAACCCGGTCTACCAAACTGGGCGATTACCGCCATCCTTTCCGTGATAAAGGCCACCGCATTTCGGTTAATTTTAACCTAAACCACTATGCTTTCCTGGTAACCACCGTACATGAGTTTGCCCACCTGTTAACCTGGAACGACTTTAAGAATAAGGTAAAGCCACATGGTACCGAATGGAAGAAAAACTTCCAGCGCATGATGGTTCCCTTTTTTGACATGAACATTTTTCCCGATGATATCCATAAAGCGATAGATAATTACATGTCGAACCCTGCAGCTTCGAGCTGTTCTGATTTACAGTTATCGCGTGCATTAAAAAAATACGATGCTGATACAACAGATATCTTGCATGTAGAGCAATTACCTGCTAATGCAAATTTCAAAATTAAAGATGGGCGTCGTTTCACCAAAGGTGAGCGCATCAGAAAACGTTACCGCTGTGTGTGTTTAGATGATAAACGCGTTTACCTGTTTAATCCGCTGGCTGAGGTGTTTTTGTTAGATTAACGTATTTTATCGTGTTGCTGAACTTGTTCAGCATCTCTTTCTTAGGCTTGAAATAAGTTTATTGTTTAGCTTTTCTTTTGCAGATCGCGTTAAACCAACCTAAACTCATCCCCATCAAATAAACCTTTATCGCTTAGTTTCAGGTGTGGTATAACCAAAAGGGCCATAAAAGAAAGCGTCATAAAAGGAGCAAGGAGGGTTGAGCCCAAATCTTTAGCATATTGATCGATAGCGGTGTAACAAGTGGCAACCTCGTAGCCATTATGGTTGCTCATTAAACCAGCAACCGGTAGGGGCAGCACCTCTTCTTTTCCATTACCTAGAGCTACAACGCCACCGGTTTCCTTAATTACCAGATTTACCGCCTCACATATACTTTTATCATCAACACCCACGGCAATAATATTATGGCTGTCGTGCGCAACGCTTGATGCAATTGCACCCTGTTTTAATCCAAAATTTTTGACAAAGGAAATGGCAATGGGCGCATCGTGATAGCGGTTAACCACTACCATTTTCAAAATATCGTTGGCTAAATCACTCCCTATGTTCCCGTTTTCTACCTTTGGCGTAGCCAGTAATTTATTGGTAATCAACTGACCGTCTAAAGCCTCTATAACCGGAATTTGGGGCTGATTTTTGTATGGTAGAACAAAATCTTCTTCCTTTTTTGGACTGCACTCAAAATGATTAATCGATTCTTTGCTCGCAACATGGTTGATCCAATTACCCACCATTTTGCCATTTTCGGCAAGTAAAGAACCATTTATATAGGTTTGTTTAACCTTAAAGTTAATTAGATCTTCTATCACAATAAAATCGGCATCATCATTTACCTGTAAAGCACCAACATCCAGTTTATAATGCAATATCGGGTTAATACAGGCTGCACGAAGCACTTTAAAAACATCAATGCCTTTAGCTACAGCTCTTGCACAAATGTCGTTGATGTGGTTTTCCACTAAACTATCCGGGTGCTTATCATCGCTGCAAAACATCATCATTTCCGGCCAATCGTGAAGCAAATGGATGAGTGCCTCGAAGTTTTTAGCGGCACTGCCTTCGCGAATCAGGATTTTCATGCCACGCTGTAGTTTATCCAGTGCTTCTTCGGCGGTAAAACATTCATGGTCGGTAGAAATACCTGCATCGATATATTTTTGGGCTGCATCGCCCCGCAAACCTGGTGCATGCCCGTCAACGGGTTTACCCAACTGGTGGGCGGCTGCAATCTTTTTTAAAACTTCCTCATTTCTGTATAAAACCCCCGGAAAATTCATCATCTCGCTGAGGTATTTAATCTCCGGGCGTTCTAAAAGTGCTTTAACATCATCGTGGTTTAGCTCGGCCCCAGCCGTTTCGAAAGTGGTAGCCGGAACACAACTTGGTGCACCGAAATTGAATTTAAAAGGCACGGTACTCCCGTTTTCGATCATAAACTCTACGCCTTCCATACCGCATACATTGGCAATTTCGTGCGGATCGCTAATCGTAGCTACGGTACCATGTACAACGGCCAGCCGGGCAAATTCGCTTGGGATTAACATGCTGCTTTCGATGTGCACATGGCTATCGATAAAGCCCGGCGTAATAAACGGACTGCCTGGTTGTTCTTCCGAAATTTTGGTAATCGATTTTATCTTTCCAGCTTCAACTTCTATTTCGCCAAAGAAAATATTTCGCTTGGTGATATTAGCTATGTTACCGCTGACTTTGAAAGTGCCCATTTGTTTTTTTAATGTTTAATCCTCGTCACCCTGAATTTATTTCAGGGTCTCAATTAGAGGTGCTGAAATAAATTCAGCATGACGATAAAGGTTAATATTTTAATAATTTATCAATCGTTTCGGCTAATCGGGCTTTAGCTAAAAAATCATCTTCGAGCACCTTATTCATTGGAATGGCCGTGTCTAAACTTGCACAACGCATTACAGGTGCATCGAGGTGGTTAAATAGATTTTCTCCAATCCAGGCCGAAATTTCAGCACCGAAACCATTGGTTAGTGTGTCTTCGTGTAAAATCAATACCCTTCCAGTAACTTTTACAGCCTCTTTAACAGTTGCCTGGTCCCAGGGCTGAAGTGTACGCAAATCAACCAGCGTTGCTTCTAACTCAGGATGATCATTTAAATATGCTAAAGCCCAATGCACACCCAGGCCATAGGTGATAATAGAGAACTGCTTACCGGTTTTTAAGGTTACTGCCTTGCCAATTTCGTTGGTGTAGTAGCCATCGGGTACCGGAGTGGTTAAATTTCTGTACAGGTATTTATGTTCAAAATAGATAACCGGATTAGGGTCGGCAATTGCTGCCAAAAGCAAACCCTTGGCATCTTCAGGAAATGCAGGATAAACAATTTTTAATCCGGGTGTTTTGGTAAACCAGGCTTCATTGCTTTGAGAATGGAAAGGACCGGCTCCTGTTCCTGCGCCGGTAGGCATACGTACCACAACATCTGCTTTTTCTCCCCAGCGGTAATGCGTTTTCGCCAAATTATTCACAATCTGATTAAAACCAACGCTTACAAAATCGGCAAACTGCATTTCTACAACAGCTTTATAGCCATTAATGGATAGACCTAAACCTGCTCCAACAATGGCCGATTCGCAAATAGGGGTGTTGCGAACCCTGCCTTTACCATATTTGGCAGTAAAACCATCCGTAATTTTAAAAGCCCCGCCATATTCGGCAATATCCTGCCCCATTAAAACCAGGTTGGGATATTTTTCCATAGCCAGGTCGAGCGCATCGCTAATGGCATCTAAATATCTTTTTTCGGTCGAAGACTGGCCTGGTTGAACGATTTCCTGTTCGAAAGGGAAATACATGTCTTGTTCTTCCTGAAAAGCATTAGCAATAGGTTCGGGCTCATTAAAAGCTTCTTCAACTTCTAATTCAATATTCTTTTTTACTTCAATTTTGATATCGATAACCGAAGAGGATGTTAATACGCCCTGCTCAATTAAATAAGCCTCATAGTTGCTGAGTGGATCTTTCTTTTCCCATTCATCAAATAACTCCTGCGGAACATATTTGGTGCCCGATGCTTCTTCGTGGCCACGCATCCTGAAGGTCATGCATTCTACCAAAACGGGTCTCGGATCTTTTCTAATCTCCATAGCCAGCTGATTAATAGTATCGTACACTTCAAGAATGTTATTTCCGTCAATTTGCCGGCCTTCAATGCCGTAACCAATGGCTTTATCAACCAGATTTTTACACCTAAACTGTTCTGATTTTGGGGTGGAAAGGCCATAGCCATTATTCTCAATAATAAAAATTACTGGAAGACCCCAAACAGCCGCAACATTAACAGCTTCGTGGAAATCGCCCTCACTGGTTGCACCCTCGCCGGTATAAACCAAAGTAGCATGCTGTTTATTCGCCAGCAGGTCGGCCAATGCAATGCCGTCTGCCAGGGCCATTTGTGGACCTAAATGGGAAATCATCCCTACAATTTTATAGTCTTGTGTGCCGAAATGAAAGGAGCGGTCGCGACCTTTGGTAAAGCCGGTTAGCTTGCCCTGCCATTGGGCCATTAACTTTTTTAAAGGAATATTACGGGAAGTAAAAACCCCTAAATTGCGGTGCATGGGCAAAATGTATTCTTCGCTTTGCATGGCTAATGTACTGCCAACCGCAATGGCTTCCTGCCCAATACCTGAAAACCATTTACCTATACGGCCCTGACGCAATAATTTGAGCATTTTATCCTCCACCATCCGGGGATAAAGGAGCTTTTTATATAAATTCAGTAAGAATTCGTCGTCTTTATCTCTTCGGTTAAAATGCATATTTGGTTGTTTTGGCTAATGGTTTCTGACTAGGATTCCCGGTTCTTTTTCATCTCCTCAAACTGTTTTGCAAACGATTTATCGGCAACTTTTGGCATTTCGCGGTATTTGCCCCAACTCTTTTTAAAGAAGGTTTTGAGCATAAAATTTTTAAACTTTCCACCAAAGAAATCCATCCACTTGCGTTTTTGCATCATCCTGTTGAACATGCTCCAACCCATTTCTTCTTTTTTGCCGTTTTCGTGACCAGCCGCTGCATCTCTTCGGTTTAACAACAGCATTTTATGGATATCGATTTTTACCGGACAAACCTCCGAGCATTTTCCGCAGAGACTGGAAGCATAGCTTAAATGCTTAAACTCCTCCATGCCTTTTAAATGTGGGGTAATAACCGAACCAATTGGTCCACTATAGGTGGTATTGTAGGTGTGTCCACCAATATTTTTATATACCGGGCAGGCATTTAAGCAGGCACCGCAACGGATGCAGTATAAACCTTGCCGCTGATCTTTTTGGGCCAGTAAATTGGTACGGCCGTTATCTAACAGGATTACATACATTTCTTCGGGGCCATCCGTTTCATTTGGCTGACGCGGGCCGCTTAGAATGCTGTTGTAAACCGTTAAATTTTGTCCGGTTCCGTGCGAAGCCAGTAAAGGCCAGAACAAATCCAGATCGGCCATAGAAGGGATTACCTTTTCGATACCAACAATGGCAATGTGGATTTTAGGAAATGTAGTACTTAAACGCGCATTACCTTCGTTTTCGGTGATGGCAATACTTCCGGTATCGGCAATCAGGAAATTCCCCCCGCTGATACCAATATCGGCATTTAAATATTTTTCTCTGAGCAGCTCCCTGGCTTTTTGCACCAGTTGTGGTGGCGTAGCATCGATAGGGGTGCCAAATTTATCGTGAAATAACTGCGCAATATCGGTTGCGCTTAAGTGCATGGCCGGGGTAACAATGTGGTAAGGTGCCTGGCCCAATAACTGAACGATATACTCGCCCAGATCACTTTCCAGCGATTCGATATTGTTTTGCTCCAGAAAGTCGTTCAGGTGGATTTCCTCCGTCGTCATCGATTTGGATTTGATGACGGTTTTGCCATTGTTTCTTTTAATGATATTGAGGATTTCCTGCTGGGCTTCTGCCGCATCATTTGCCCATATCACTTTACCTCCGCGGCGTTGGAAATTCGATTCGAACTCAGGAAGGAACTTATCGAGGTTTTCCATTACCCGCCATTTGACAACGTGGGCCTTTTTTTTAGATGCCTCGAGGTTTTCGAACTTTGACAAGCCGCGCTCAACTGCTGCATTGTATTTACCAATATTGTAATTTATGGTTTTACGATGCGGTAAATCGAAAGCTTTCTCATCAGACTTCTCTAAAAATTCCTCGGCAGTTTTCATCAATGGCAATTTTATTATAGGGGTAACGAAGAATAACTACTTTTAGTTTTTAGCTACTCCGTTAAAAACCAAAGATATGAATTTATGCAGGCACCAAAAGTAATGTGCACAAAAAAAGCCCCAACATTTCGTTGAGGCTTAGTATTTTGAATTATTATTTCTTCGGATTGCCTTTTCCATCCATATCTACTGCCGGACGTTTAGCTCTGTTAGCCAGTTCCCATGCAGTATAATAGGTTAATTTGGCTCTTTTTGCAAGGAGCGGGAAGTTAATTTTACTTACTTCATCGCCTGGTTTGTGGTAATCCTGTTGTAACATTCCATCATAGTAGAAAATAATCGGAATACCTAATTTAGCAAAGTTGTAGTGGTCTGAACGGTAATAAATTTGCTCAGGGTCTTTCGGATCATCGTATTTGTAATCCAGTTTCATTTTGGTATAAGTAGCATTTACCTGCTCGCTTAGATTAGCCAAATCGCTGCTTAACATTCTCGAACCTACTGAGTAAATGTAATTGGCAGAATCTGGTTTGCCCAGATACTCTTCGCCTGTACGGCCAATCATATCGGTATTTAAATCGGCAATGGTGTTGGCAACCGGGAAAACAGGGTGCTCAGAGTACCATTCAGAACCCCAAAGACCTTTTTCCTCCCCAACCACTGTCATAAACAAAATGCTGCGTTTAGGACCTTTGCCCGCTTTTTTGGCATCGGTAAAAGCTTTTGCCATCAATAAAACACCAGTAGTGCCCGATCCATCGTCATCAGCACCGTTGTTTACTTTATCTTTCGCATTTGGATCAGTTTCTAAACCAATGTGATCGTAGTGACCTGTTAAGATCAAAACTTCTTTTTTTAGTACCGGATCAGAACCTTCTAAGTAACCCAAAACATTTTCGCACCTAACTGATGCTTCGTTTTTGGCTGCACTTGCAGAAAAAGGAACGTTTAATACCTGTGAAGCAGGTGCCTGGCTTTCTACTATTTTTTTCTGTAAATCAGCGGCTGTTGTATTCGCACCTTTTAACAAATCGTTTGCAACTGCTGTTGAAATCGAAATGCGCGGGATATCATTTTGTTTTTGAGCCTCGATCGCTGCATTGGTTTTCACCATTACCCTGCCTTTGTTTTGGGCTTGCTTGGTATTCTCGGTAATCCTGTCTACCATAGGATCAATCAGAATGATGGCCTTTACGTTGTTCTCTGCAAAATATTTCGCACGTGTTTCAAGCATGGCACGGTAAGCTGCCCTGTCAATTCTGGTACCTGGCTTTACAGTTGGATCACCGGCACTGAACATCATTACCACTTTTCCTTTAATGTCGGTTCCGTTAAAGTCGTTGTAGTTATCTTTCTTAATTCCGTAACCGATAAATACAATCTGATCGGTAGAGAAAGTGAAACCGTTATCGCTGATTAAGCTTGGTGAAACGATGTAATCTTTCTGATATTCTTTCGGCTGACCATTAACGGTTACATGGCTTTCTTTTAATGTAACGTTTACCAGATTAATTTTCTGGAAATAGCTGCCATCAACAGGGCCTTTTAAGCCGATAGATTTAAAATAATCGCGGATATAATCTGCAGCCATCCAGGCACCTTTGGTTCCTGTTTCGCGACCTTCATACTCATCAGATGCCAAAACAGACAGATGTTTATAGGCATTATCCGGGTTAATGGCCTTGCTAAATTTAATCGCGTCTTTATTGGCCGGGAGCGGTTTAATCTGGCCAAAACAACTTGCCGTAACAAGCGTAGCCAAACCAATGGTTAAAAACTTTTTGTTCATTATGATAATAGTTAGTTGAGTTTCTTGTTAGCACGAAATTTTTTCGACCCGGTTTTGGTGGCGACCGCCTTCAAATGCCGTAGTTAAAAAGGTTTCGGTAATTTTTTTTGCTTCATCTTCTGAAACAAAACGGGCCGGGATACAAAGTACATTAGCGTTATTGTGCTGACGTACCAAAGATGCCACTTCGTTTTCCCAGCATAGGCCTGCCCTAATGCCCTGATGTTTATTTGCTGTTATCGCCACACCATTGGCCGAACCGCAAAGTAAAATACCGTAGGTAAATTCCCCGCTTTCAACAGCCGAAGCAACAGGATGTGCAAAATCAGGATAATCAACTGAATCTGCGGCATAAGGGCCAAAATCTTTTACATCGTAATCCTGTAAAAAATCTTTTAATATTTCTTTGTATTCGAATCCGGCATGATCCGCTCCAATAGCAATTTTAATTTTTGTATCAGACATTGTCAAATTTATAGAGAATTATGAATTCTGTTCGTAATGTTTTTGTTAGTTAGCGTAGAATGCAGCTTCGGCCTTTTTCTTCTTTCTTTCGATATAAGCCGAAACAAAAATACTCAGCTCGTACAATAAGAATAGCGGAGTAGCTACAATCAACATCGTCATGATATCTGGAGTAGGTGTTACGATAGCAGCAATAATTAAAATAATTACAGCGGCATATCTTCTGCTTGCGCGCATCAGCTTAGGGGTCATTAAGCCCAGTTTCGATAAAATGAAAATGATAACCGGAAGCTCAAAAATAATCCCTGTTCCTAAAGTAAGGGTTGCAACTGATGAAAGATATGAATCGACCGTGAAGGTGTTTTTAATCTCAGCACTAACGGTATAACCTGTTAAAAAGTTAACCGATAAAGGGCAAACTACAAAGTAGCCGAAAAGGATACCGATAACGAATAATACAGAAGCAAAAAATACAAAACCACTGGCAGATTTGCGTTCATTCTCATGCAGGGCAGGTTTTACGAAACGCCAAACTTCCCATAACAGATAAGGGAAGCCCACCACAATACCGCACATTACGCAAACATTTAACTGCAGGTTAAACTGACCAGCCATTTCGGTATTGATAATTTCGCCATTGATTTTGGTAATACACATATCCTTACCAAGCGATGGGAAATGCTCAACCAGCTTACACATCATACGGTAGGTCCAAAAATCTGGCTTTTTAGGTCCGAAAATAATTTTATCTAAAATTTCTTCATTGAAATAAAACGCGATACCCGTAAATACGGCAACTGCAATTACTGCTCTGATTAAATGTTTACGAAGTACATCGAGGTGATCGAAAAAAGACATTTCTGCCTCTAGGGTTGTACTTTTTTGCCCGATTGCTTTTGTAAGTGATGTTTTTTTATTGTCGCTCATGTTGAAAACAAAAATACCATTCTATTTGAATAGAATGGTATTTACGTGTTAAATATAGAAATAGTTTATATTATTCTGAGAAATGACTGAAAAAATCGATTCCAGCCCATCTGTAATTTTAAAGCTGCGCCTTAATTATACTCAATTGCTTTAAATTTGCTGCATTGGTGTAATTGAATTGATATACACCATTTTCCCCCGTTACGATCAACGATTTAGGTCCGGCGATAACATCAAAACTTTTGATATTACTTAAATGCTGCAACATATTGTCGCCTATTTTTGTTTTATTGGCGATGTTAAAACTCTTTATTCCATAGTTACCTTCGCATAAAAACAGATTATCGCCGCTGGTGCTTAGGCCATGCGGGTTTTGCATGTTGTAAACCGCAATCTGTTTCGGTTTAGCCGGATCTTCTATATCTACAACCTCCAATTGATTAGTGGCTTGCATGCACATATTACCGGTACGCAAAGTAACATAAGCATATTTTCCTTGCACAACCACCGGATCACAAGCAAAAATGTGGCTGTAAGTAGAGAGTTGCACCGGGTTGGCGGGGTCGTTAGCGCTAAAAATGTGCATGCCCCTATTGGTACCTATAAATAATTTGTTTTCATAAGGGAAGATGGTTTCTACGCCCCAACCTAAATTAATGGCCTTTAAAAAGGTTGGGTTCGACGCTGTTTTAACATCAAATAAACTCAGGTTATTTAATCCCACCGTGTATAAATAGTCGTTCATTAAAGTAAATCTGGCCATTGAACCTCCTTGCCCCGAACCACCTTGCGATGAAGAACTACTATAAGCAGCATCGTAATATATTTTCTCCTTACTCGTTCGTTTTTTTACTACCGTATCTTTATAAGTGTAAAGATATTTTCCGGCACCTGGATTATACAGTTGATTGAAAACATCTGTTACCCTTTTAACCTGCTTGATATTGTTCATGTCAGATAGATCAAAAGCCAGTAAGTCAATAAAATTATCGGCGTAAAGGATATTGTTTTGGATTGCTAAATCTACGTTTCCCGGAATTTTCAGAAAAGCCACATTTACTGGCGCACTTGGATTAGCGTTATTGTAGATGTGAATGCCCTCGTTGGGTTCATTGATGAAAAGAAAATCGTTGTAAATGTAGATTTTCCCTGTTTTTTTGGCCGGAGTTGCTTTAGTAATTCCCGTAGGTAAAGCCCTCATTTCCTTAACAGAAATCATTTTTACAATTTGAATGATCTCATACTCATCTTTTTTGCAAGAAGTAAATACAGCAAATGCAAGCATGAAAAGAACGACGTTAATTAGATTTTTTTTCATTACCAGAGTGTTTTTGAATATAAACGTAATTAGATAACTAAATGCTACATTTGAAGTTAAATATTAATAGTCAGCTATTTATCGAGTGAGAATAAGAAATCAAAATGGAATAAAAAAAGGCTGTCCAAATATTTTGAACAGCCTTTATATGCTTAAACGTTGTAATCGTTTTATCCTTCTGAGAATTCAAACGTTTCCATAAATTTCGTAGTGAAATTACCTGCCCTGAAGTTAGGATCTTTCATCAACTGTAAATGGAATGGAATGGTTGTTTTAATGCCTTCAATTACAAATTCGCTCAAAGCACGTTCCATGGTGCAAATGGCTTCTTCGCGGGTTTGGGCCACGCAGATTAATTTTGCAATCATCGAATCGTAGTTCGAAGGAATTGAATAACCAGCATAAACGTGGGTATCAACACGAACACCGTGACCACCTGGCGAATGAAAATTCGTAATTTTTCCTGGTGACGGACGGAAGTTGTTTGCCGGATCTTCGGCATTGATACGGCATTCGATCGCGTGCATCTCAGGGGTATAGTTTTTACCTGAAATCGGAATTCCGGCAGCAACTTTAATTTGTTCTTTAATTAAGTCGAAATTGATTACCTCTTCTGTAACCGGATGCTCTACCTGGATACGGGTATTCATTTCCATGAAATAGAAATTACGGTGTTTATCAACCAGGAACTCAATAGTACCTGCACCTTCGTAATTCACAGCCATGGCACCTTTAATCGCAGCTTCACCCATTCTTAAGCGAAGTTCTTCCGTCATAAATGGCGAAGGAGATTCTTCAACTAATTTTTGGTGACGACGTTGAATTGAACAATCGCGCTCTGATAAGTGACAGGCTTTGCCAAACTGATCGCCAATAATCTGGATTTCAATGTGACGTGGATCTTCGATGTATTTTTCTAAATATAAACCATCGTTACCGAATGCTGCGCCAGATTCCTGACGTGCACTATCCCATGCATTTTCAAAATCTTCATCTTTCCAAACCACACGCATACCACGGCCACCGCCACCGGCAGTAGCTTTCAGGATAACCGGATAGCCCATATCGTTGGCAATTGCAATACCTTCTTTAACGCTGGTAAGCAAACCGTCTGATCCTGGAATGGTAGGAACGCCAGCTTTTTTCATGGTTTCTTTGGCAGAAGCTTTATCGCCCATACCGTTAATCTGCTCTGGTGTAGCACCAATAAATTTGATGTTGTACTCGCGGCAAATGTTAGAAAACTTAGCGTTTTCCGATAAGAACCCATAACCCGGGTGAATGGCATCGGCATTCGTTAATTCTGCAGCCGAGATGATATTTGGGATATTTAAATAAGAATCTTTACTAGGTGGGGGACCAATACAAACGGCCTCATCAGCAAAACGTACGTGTAAACTTTCGCGATCGGCGGTAGAATAAACAGCAACCGTTTTGATGCCCATTTCCTTACAGGTACGGATAATACGCAAAGCGATTTCTCCCCTGTTGGCAATTAGTATTTTTTTAAACATAATTTTACCTTTTCTGATTACACCGATTTTAATGATTACACCGATTTATCCGGTAAATAATCACCACCTTAATCAATTGTAATCGGTGTTATCTAATTAATCTGTGTAATCAATAACTAAATAGGTTCTACCAAAAATAATGGTTGGTCGTACTCAACCGGTGATGCATTATCAACCAGGATTTTAACGATACGGCCTGAAATTTCGCTTTCAATCTCGTTGAAAAGTTTCATTGCCTCAATAATACAAACTACTTTACCTGCACCGATTTCATCGCCAACGTTTACAAACATTGGTTTTTCCGGACTAGCTGAACGGTAGAAAGTACCGATCATTGGAGATTTAATGGTTAAGTATTTCGAAGTGTCTTCTGCAGCGGGTACAGCAGGTGTTGCTGCAACTGGGGCAGTAGGAGCTGTAGCAACTGGGGCAGCAGCCTGTACAAGCGGAGCTTGCGGGATGGTTGCGTGCACAACTGTAGGTGCTTGGTTTGTTTTGATCGTGATTTTGAAGTCCTCTTGCTCAATAGCAACTTCGTTTACTCCAGAACGAGAAACAAATTTGATCAGTTCCTGTATTTGTTTGATATCCATTTTTTAATCCTTGTTATGTGAAAAAAAGTGTATAAATGAATTAACTAAGTTATACTTTTTTTGTTTTAAATTTTAATTATTGCGGGTGCTACGGCTACTCTTTGCGTTAATGGTTTTTTGGTTGATGGTTAATAGCTAAATACGATCAACCATTGTCCATTAACTATGGAGCCATTTTACTGTAGACTTTAACCTAGTTAGAGTCGTATGCCCATTTCAGGTAAACAGAACCCCAGGTAAAACCACCTCCAAAGGCCGCTAACACAATGTTATCGCCTTTTTTTAAACGGCTTTCCCATTCCCATAAACACAATGGAATGGTACCGTTGGTTGTATTTCCGTAACGTTCGATGTTAATCATCACCTTATCGGTTGTTACACCCATGCGGTTTGCAGTAGCATCGATAATGCGTTTGTTGGCTTGGTGAGGTACTAACCAGGCTACATCGTCAGCAGTTAAGCTGTTTCGTTCCATAATTTCGGCAGCAACATCAGCCATATTGGTTACAGCAAATTTAAATACTGTAGGGCCTTCCTGGTGTGCAAAATGCTCTCTTGCATCAATAGTTTCGTGGGTGGCCGGTTTAACAGAACCACCAGCTTTCATGCCTAAGAAATCTCTTCCGGCACCGTCGGTTCTTAAAATCGAATCCTGAATTCCTAAACCTTCTTCGTTTGGCTCTAACAATGCACAACCGCAACCATCGCCAAAAATAATACAGGTAGTACGGTCTTCGTAGTTAATAATCGATGACATTTTATCGCCACCAACCACCAATACTTTTTTGTGCCTGCCCGATTCGATAAATGATGCACCTGTAGAAAGACCGAAAATAAAGCCCGAACAAGCGGCCTGTAAATCGTAACCCCATGCATTGGTAGCTCCAACTTTATCTGCTAAAACGTTTGCAGTTGCAGGGAAGGTAAAATCAGGAGTAGTGGTGCAAAAGATAATCAGTTCAATTTCCTTTGCATCAATTCCTCTCTTTTTAAGTAAACCGTTTACAGCATGAACAGCCATATCGGAAGTACCTAAACCTTCTCCCTTTAAAATTCTACGTTCTTTAATTCCCGTTCTGCTGGTAATCCATTCATCCGAAGTGTCAACAATGGTTTCTAACTCTGCGTTTGTAAGCACATAGTCGGGGACGTAACCATTTACTGCTGTAATAGCAGCGTGAATTTTACTCATTTTAATAAATTATTTAAATGCCATTCTAATTTTTTCTACCAATCCGGTAGTAATCATTTCCCTGGATTGGAGCACCATATTTTTAACGGCTAAAGGACTGGAAATTCCATGTCCGATAACTACGGGAGCGTTAACACCTAGTACCGGGCTTCCTCCGTACTGTTCGTAATTGAAACGATCGAAAAACTCATCTTTTAATCCTTTCTTAATGGTCAATACATAGAACGATTCTGCCAGTTTTAGCATTACATTCCCGGTAAAACCATCGCAAACGATTACATCAGCCTTATCATTAAATAAATCCCTGCCTTCAACATTGCCCACAAAGTTAAACAAGTTGGTATCTTTCATCAACGGAAAAGTGGCCATGCTTAGCATGTTTCCTTTTTCATCTTCTTCACCAATGTTCATGAGCGCTACTTTAGGATCTGCTATCTGCAAAAGATTTTCTGCATATAAACTGCCCAGTACGCCAAATTGTAGTAAAATATCGGGTTTGCAATCGGCATTTGCGCCAACGTCTAAAAGGAGACCAGTGCCGCCTTTAATTTTAGGAAGGATTGTACATAAACAAGGGCGAATGATGCCCGGAATGGTTTTAACGCTAAATACAGCGCCAACCAACATCGCTCCTGAATTACCTGCACTTGCAAATGAATCGATTTTACCTTCTTTTAAAAGGTTAAAACCAACTGCGATGCTTGAGTTAGGTTTCTGAACAATTGCTTTGGTAGGATGTTCGCCCATACCAATAACTTCATCAGTATGAACGTATTCAAAATGATCTGGATTAAAGCCTTCTTCTGCAAGAATCGGTTTAATCTGTTCGGTATCGCCAATAAGAACCAGGTGTTCTCCGGCGTTAAGCGATTGATGAGCAGCTATTGCTCCCAAAACAATTGCTTTGGGAGCATAGTCTCCGCCCATTATGTCGAGGCCTATTTTCATAGAAAAAATCTGTTTGTGTTAAGTCAGGTGTAATCCTGAATTTTTCAGTTGACTAAGGTATGACTAAAGCCGCTGAAAACACAAACAATTTTTTAAGAAAATTACCCAATCTGAGTATTTTCGATAACCAGTTTACCGTTGTAGTATAAGTTACCATCAACGTTGTAAGCACGGTGAGGTACGTGGATAGCACCTGTTGCCGAGCATGTTGCTAAAGAAGGAGTAACTGCTTTGTAGTGTGTTCTTCTTTTATTTTTTCTCTGTTTCGAGATTTTCCGTTTTGGATGTGCCATTGGTGTATAATCTAATTATTTTTTTAACTTATTAAGGGCTTCCCAACGTGGGTCGCTTGTTTGTTCATTTTCTTCTGCTTGTTTGGCAATTGTTAATTGCTCTAAGCGATCAATCATCTCCTGATCACAATCTTGGTTTGCCTGCTCGCAGTTTTTGATATAGGGTACCGCTACGTTAATCATTTCGTATAAAGGACCTGATATATCAATTTCAGAATCTTTACGGCTTAGTGTAATAATTTCTTCGTCGTCGCTCTCCAGTTCATCCTCAGCAAATTTTACAATCTGCCTTTCGTAAAGATTAACCGGGTAAGCAAATTCCGACAAACATTTATCGCAATCTAAATTTACAGTACCAATAACTTTAAATTTTAGTATCAACATGGTTTCTTGTTTGTCAAGTTCCAGGTCAACCTTTAAATTCCCACTTTTAATTAACGAATACTCAAAAGCATTAAAAAAGCGGTCATCAAGCTCATAATCAAACTGATGAGTTCCCAATTTTAATCCGGTAAACGGTAATGAAAATTGTTTTAGTGGGTTCAAAGTACTGTAAAATTTTAGCCTGCAAATGTAGGGATAAAATAATTAGATTAAAAATGTTTTTTAAAAATTGTTGATGTTAACTCTTGATTTTTAGACCTTACAGGTTTTCAAACCCATTAAGGTATATCCGAGGTTAGCCGGCTAGTATCATTTCCTTATTGTTTCTGCTCCATTCGCTCCAGGAGCCCACATACAACTTAGGGATAGGTAAACCTGCATAATCCATAGCCAAAAGGGTATGGCAAGCCGTAATGCCTGAACCACAATGCACAATTACATTTTGAGGAAGAACGTGCGATAAGGCTTCTGCATATTTTTCTTTCAATATTTCGGGTGCAAGGAAAGCGCCTGTTGCATCTAAATTTTCGGTGAAAGGAATATTGGTTGCTCCGGGGATATGGCCTGCAATTAAATCAATAGGCTCTGTTAAACCAGCAAACCGGTTGGCATCCCGCACATCTATCACAATGTAATCGTCTGTTTTTGCTACTTTTTCTATTTCGTTTATATCGGATAGCGGTAGATTCCATGCTGTGATTTCGTATTTTTCAACAGCCTTTGGAATTTCAACTTTATTTGTTGTCGGGAAACCCGCTTTAACGGCCGCCTGAAAACCTCCGTCTATTACCTGTACTTTTTCATGGCCAATTGCTTTTAACATCCACCAAAGCCTCGCAGCTGCATTGCCGCCGTTTTTATCATCGTAAACAATTACATGGGTGTCTTTTGTGATTCCAAACCTTTGCAAAACCAGTGTAAATTGATCGAAAGTAGGTAAAGGATGTCTGCCACCTACAGCAAAATCGACAATATTCGCTAAATCATCGTTTACATCTGCGAAAAGTGCGCCCGCTAAATGCTGCTCATCATATCTGGCTTTCGAGCCAGCGCTGGCATCGATAATTACGATTTCGTCGTCTTGGTTTAACCAGGTTAATTCTGCTGGTTTTATGATAGGTGATATATTGTTTTTCATATTCTAATTTTGTTTATCCATAATTAAACCATATAGTTTGAGCACCATTGGTTTTTGCGTATTCTAAAAATTTCCTGAAGTTTCTAAGATCCTGGCCAAAATTATTGCCAATATATCCCTCCCCTTTATCCAGATCAAAGTCAGTAAAATAGTAATCGTAACCCAAAGTATCTAGTTCATGACTATTCAGCTTATCTACCAGATTTGAAAATTGTGAAAGTTTTTTAATTAGTGCTTCTACTGTTTCTAATATAAGCTTTATATTGCCTTCTAGTTTTTCTTTACTTGCAGCAATCTGCTCAAAAACGGTTTGTTTATCATTTTCTTTTTCTGCAATGGATAGCCTGTAATCTATATATTCCACACTCCAAATTTGCTCCATATCATACAAAACCGAAATGTCTGTATCGGTCAGCCTACCTATCTGATCAAGTTCGGGTTCTTCTTCAATAACGTTTCTCCGGGACATCAGGTTACAGAAGGTTCTGCTTAGGCTGTGCTGATTGAAATAATCCACGTGATTATTTGCATTTTGTGAACGGGATATTTCTTCCGAATTATCTGTGATTAGATGAATGTCAAGCCCCATAGCGTAATTTTATTGTTCATTTTTTTGCAATATAGGAGATTTCGGGAGTTTGGTTAGGCTATGTTTTATTTTCTCAAAGCCAACAGTCCCAAAACAGGCCCAATGGCTAAGACCATATAAAGATGGTGCGAATTCATCTCTTTTGATAACATATTAATCACCTGTATACTGACAATCGTAAGTGCAAAGCCAATACAATTTACCAATGTAAGCGAAGTTCCCCTTAGTGCTTCGGGTGCGTTTTTAGCAATTAATGAAGAGAATAACGGAGAATCTGCAGTACCTGATAATCCCCAGATGAATAAAAACAATAGCAAGGCGTACACTGAATCTGCAAAGAGAAAAACAGGGGAGAGCAAACAGCATAAGCCAGATATAGCCAGGGCAATCATCGCAATGCGTTTAGCGCCAAATTTTTGAGATAGCATTCCACCGATCATGCAGGATAGGCCGCCAGATCCGATTACTAAAAACGAAAATAAGGGAATATTTAATTCAGCGGTTGGGTGCGTACTGTTGTAATGGAGCAGCATTGCCGGTAAAAATGCCCAAAATGTGTATAGCTCCCACATGTGGCCAAAGTAGCCAAAAGCAGCCGAGCGGAACCCTGGGTTTTTAAATCCGCTTAAACAGGAATCGAAATTAAATTTTTGTCCGGGTTTTCTAAACGGTCCATCGGCAACAAAGAAAAAGATGCTGCAGGCACCAATTACCGACAAAGTTGAGGTGGCATAAATTACGTATTTCCAGGGGAAGTTTGTGGTAAATGTTTTCAAAAGGTGCGGAAAGGCAGTACCTAAAACCAAAGCGCCTACCAAAAAGCCAAGAGATTTGCCCAGGCCATCCTTAAAATAATCGGAGGCTATTTTCATGCCCACAGGATAAATACCCGCCAGCATGAAGCCGGTTAAGAACCGGAATAAAAGCAATAGTCTTACATCGGTTATTTCGAGACAGATGGCCAGATTAAATAGTGCTGCTGCAATACCACAAACAAAGAAAACTTTTGATGGGGAGAACAGATCGGAAATGGCAAAGAAAGCAAATAGCAGTGTTCCGGTGATAAAGCCGAACTGCACCATGCTGGTAAGGTTGGCTAAAAGGTTATGCTCAAGCGGGAAATTTTTTACAATATCGGGTAGCACAGCATTACCGGCAAACCATAAAGAAGTGCACAAAAATTGTGAGATAACAATAATGGGCAAGATGCCAGCAGGTTTAGTGGCTTTCATTTGTTAAAACTTTCAACTTCGGTCTTTTTGGTTTTAATCTTCGGACCTCCGATTTCCGACTTCAGCTTTGTACCAATAAGACATTTAAGGGCATCTAAGCTTTCGGCTTTAGTCTTTAAACTTTAGCCTTCCCTTAAGAAGCATCATCCTTAATATCGAACTGTGTTTCTACCACTTTACCGCCGGTACGTAACTGGTTGCCCAGCATTTCTTCCTGTTCCCTGCGTTTTTTTACAATGTGGATGGCCGAAAACAAGGCTTCGGTAAACGAAGTAGGATCGGCCAGATCTTTACCCGCAATATCATAACCCGTTCCGTGATCGGGAGAGGTACGCACAAAGTTTAAACCTGCTGTGTAATTTACGCCATTATGGAAAGCCAGGGTTTTAAAAGGAATAAGGCCTTGATCGTGGTACATGGCCAGTACGGCATCAAACTGCTTGTAGCTGCCATTGCCAAAGAAACCGTCGGCAGGGTATGGTCCGAAAACCATCATGCCTTTATCATACGCTTCCTGAATGGCCGGACTTATAATTTCTGCCTCTTCTGAGCCCAATAAACCGTTATCGCTGGCATGCGGATTTAAGCCCAACACAGCAATTTTTGGTTTTTCGATCCAGAAATCTTTCTTCAAGCTATCGTTAATCAGCTTTAATTTGCTGGTAATTTTTTCTTTGGTAATTGCTGCAGGTACATCTTTTACCGGGATATGGCCTGTAACTACACCTACGCGCAGGCCTTCGCTAATCAGGAACATCAGCACATCTTTACTGCCGCTTTTTTCCTGCAGGTATTCGGTGTGACCCGGAAAGGCGAATGTTTCCGACTGGATATTGTGTTTGTTAATCGGAGCAGTAACCAGGGCATCGATATCGCCATTTACCAGATCGGCAGTGGCGCGCTCTAATGATAAAAGCGCATACTTACCACCTGTTGGGGTAACCTGGCCAAGTTCTATTTTTACATCTTCTTCCCAGCAATTAATCATGTTTGCCCTTTTTGCCTGTGCCTGGTTGGCCTGGTTAATCACGTTAAAACTGAAATCGCCAAGGCTGTTGGCTTTTCTATGGAAAGATGAAACCTTGGTGTGGCCATAAACTATTGGTGTGCAGTAATTTAAAATAGCAGGGTTGGATAATGTTTTAATAATTACCTCTAAACCTATGCCGTTCACATCGCCTATACTGATACCTATTTTAAGTTTATTGCTCATAATTACTGGAAAATTTTAGCGCAAATTACTGATTTTCGATTAAAGAGGTGCTTACCCGATAAAAATTAGTTATTTTGTAATTAAATATAGTGAACGCGAAGATGCGATCTATACGGATGATAGGCAGGTAAGTGCACAATTTTCTGTGGGTTCCGTACCTCCGTGGCAAAATAATGCGCAAAGATGAGTTTAGTAAAAGCAAAAAAACATTTAGGTCAACATTTTTTAACCGATAAAGGCATTGCCAACCGCATTGTAGAAGCGTTGGTAAATACCAATAAGTACCACCAGGTTTTAGAGGTGGGCCCGGGAATGGGAATTTTGTCTGATTTTTTGTTGCAGCGCCAGGATTTAGAAACCTACCTGATTGATATCGATACCGAGTCTTTTCACTTTTTGAACGAAAAGTACCCGCAACTGGGTGATCGTTTAATTAATGGCGACTTTCTTAAACTCGATTTCGATGCTATTTTTCCGGGTCAATTTGCCATTATTGGTAATTTTCCTTACAATATCTCTTCACAAATATTATTTAAGATTTTAGATAACCGCCATAAAGTTGTAGAAATGGTGGGCATGTTCCAAAAAGAAGTTGCCCAACGTTGTTCGGCTCCGGCAGGTAGCAAAGAGTATGGTATTTTAAGTGTGTTTCTGCAGGCTTACTATAAAATTGAATATCTGATTACCGTTAAGCCAGGCACTTTTAATCCACCTCCAAAGGTACACTCGGCAGTAATCCGCTTAACCCGCAACGAAGTAGAGACTTTAGATTGCGATGAAAAATTATTCTGGCGCGTGGTTAAGGCTGGCTTCAATCAGCGTAGAAAAACCTTGCGTAATGCGGTTTCTGCAGTAATGCCAAAGGATAAAATGGACAATCACATTTACTTTGAGAAACGTGCCGAGCAGTTAACAGTAGCCGATTTTGTGGCCCTAACACAGCATGTAAGTCAATTAATGGCGTTTTAATCGGCAACAATTTTGTTAAGCTTATTTTTTGAAAAGCAGGCTCTGGTGCATTTCGATTCCGGTAGCCCCGTTTTCCGTTTTACTCCTCCCGGTGAAACCCTTTAAAACAATAAATTCGTGCATAAACCGGGAGTCGTGCTCACTCCAACCGGGTTTATTCAACCTCCGGTACTGCAAAAAATCAGGGTAATGTTCTCGTTGTCTATTGACCGCAATTAAGAGATTCTTGACTGCGGTCAGAATGACAATAAGATAGAGAGGAACTAAATCGGTGTAATCCTGTAATCTGTGCAATCAACCGCCCTGCGCATTCTTGCAAAGCCATGATTATTTTCAGCTAATTTCTCCTTTCCTTTGCCTCATAATTATAAACATCATGGTTAATTATCGCGAAATTTTTGACGAACAGGGAATGGATTATACCACTTACCGTCAATTGGTTGACAAGCTTTTAGCTGCAGGACAAACTACCGGACCGGATAACTCTGAAGCCATGCTGCACTATAGTAAAATGAATGTGCAACGCATGAACAGGGTTGATAAAACGGCTAGTTTAAATGAAGCATTAACAGCTGCCATTAACAATTTAAAAGGAAGCTATAAATTATGGGTGATAACCGAAGGCTGGTGTGGAGATGCTGCACAGATTGTTCCCGTTTTTAATAAAATAGCCGAGGCTGCTCCCAATAAGTTTGATCTTAAATTTGTATTGCGCGATAAAAATCTGCCGCTTATCGATGCACATTTAACCAACGGAGGAAGAGCCATACCGGTTTTGCTGGTATTAGATGAAAAAGGAGAACAGGTACTAAAAAGCTGGGCACCACGACCACAGGTTTTACAAGCTTTATTAAAAGGGTGGAAACAGGAAAATACCGATCCGATGGCTACTGCTGAAAAATTACATAGCTGGTATGCAAAAGATAAAACGCAAACTACGCAGGCTGAATTAGCGGAGTTATTGAGTGGGTTGGAATAACCAATCCATTACCCTTAGGTTGGATTTAACGTCACCCTGAACTTGTTTCAGGGTCTCTTCATTACAAAAGAAGTTAGTCAATAACTAGTCAACCGAAACCGTTAAACCTTCCTGCTGTAAAATTTTACGGTAAACTTCCATTTCAGTAAAAGAACCTTCAAGCACGGGGCATTTGCCTTCGTTGTGCACTTTCCAGGCAATTTTCTCGGCCTGCGATTCGCTGTAGTCTAAATATTTCATCATGCAAAAAATCACATGATCGAAAGTATTAACATCGTCATTCCACAAAATAAGACGATGTACAGTTTTAAGGGAAGTTAAAATTTCCTCGAGCGTAAAGGTCTCTTCTTTGGTTTCTGTAGCCATGGCGCAAAAATAACTATTTTTATGGAAGATATAATAGTTTTAATGTAAGATGGAACTGGTAAAATGGATGAGGGGCAATAGGATAGGGCCGTACAACATCTTACATCATACATTTTACATATTCTTTCATCTCTTTTAATACATTTGTTAACCAAATAATATACGAGCATGCATCAATCTAAAATTGCCGGAATTGGCTACTATGTTCCGAAAAATATTTATACCAATACCGATTTAAGCCGTTTCATGGAAACCAGCGATGAGTGGATACAGGAACGTACTGGTATTAAGGAACGCCGTTTTGCCGATCGTAACGAGGAAACGACCACTACAATGGGTATTGAGGCAGCTAAAATTGCCATCGAACGAGCTGGTATTACTGCAAAAGATGTAGACTTTATTGTCTTTGCTACACTAAGCCCCGATTACTATTTTCCGGGTTGCGGTGTTTTGCTGCAGCGCGAAATGGGCATGGGCGAAATCGGTGCTTTAGATATCCGCAACCAATGTTCGGGTTTTGTGTATGCACTTTCGGTTGCCGATCAGTTTGTAAAAACAGGCATGTATAAGAACGTGCTGGTAGTTGGTAGTGAAAAACATTCTTTTGCTATGGATTTCGAAACCCGTAGCCGCAACGTATCGGTAATTTTTGGCGATGGTGCAGGTGCAGTGGTTTTACAGCCAACAGACGGGCCTGGCAAGGGGATTTTGAGTACGCACTTACACAGTGATGGTGCCGATGCCGAAATTCTGGCCATGTATTATCCGGGATCGCATGCCAATAAATGGTTAAAAGATAAACCGGCATACCCTGAACAAGAGTTAGGAGGTTTGTTCATGACTCCTGAGATTTTAGAAAGCGGTGCGGCGCTACCTTACATGGATGGGCCGGCAGTTTTTAAAAAAGCGGTTGTAAAATTTCCTGAAGTAATAAAAGAGGCTTTAGCCGCCAATAATTTAACCGAAAAAGATATTGATATGCTGGTTCCGCATCAGGCTAATTTGCGTATCAGCCAGTATGTACAGCAGTTGCTGGGCTTAAACGACGATCAGGTGTTTAACAATATCCAAAAATATGGCAATACCACTGCCGCATCTGTACCGATTGCTTTATGTGAAGCCTGGGAAGCTGGAAAAATTAAAGATGGCGATTTGGTTTGCCTTGCCGCTTTCGGCTCGGGCTTTACCTGGGCCAGTGCCTTAATCAGGTGGTAGTTTTTAAAGATTAAATAGTTTCACTAGAAGGTTGTCACGTTGAGCCTGTCAAAACGCCTCATACAGTGTTAAGGCAGTTCCTTCGACAAGCTCAGGATGACAATCTTTAGTAGCGCAGTGTTATTTTTTACTTTTAGCTGCAATAAAATCTCTTAAATAGCTGCAATCGCCTGCAGCAACCTGATAAAAAGGCGTTTTGTTATAATTAAGCCTTAATTCTATAAAATAAGGATTGTTGTAATTGGCTTTGATAAAGTTTTTCCATTTCACATCAGTTTTATCGTAATACGAGAAAGATAACGGATGTGCATTCATGATGATTTGTTTCTGCAGGCATTTGGCGAGCATAAAAGTACACTTGGCTTTAAAATCGGGATTGGTACTTAACGACCTCGCTTTTAAATACCAGGCTTTGGCCGTTTGCGCCTTTTTATAATCTCCATCGTAAACAAACTTGGCAGGCGCACTATTATCGTACGATGACCAGTCGTAGCTGATTAAAAACCAGCTATTACCATAATAACCCGTTTGGTAAACTGCATTGGCCATTTTGTAATAATAGGTGGCTGCATTTTTTTTATCGCTAACCAGTAATTTCTGTAACCGGAGCATTTCGGCCGCAAAAGCCTTTTTAGTAACCGATGCTTTAGCCGTTACATATTTTTTAGGATAATCGTTGGTGGTTTCGATAAATGGATTGGCATAAAGTTTCGAGTTAGATTCTTCGCCATACCAGTTTTCGGGGGCAAAATATTTATAATCAGCCGAAACCTTTGCAAACATCTGAACGGCCTTATCGTACTGGTGGGTACGCAGATAAGTGGTACCATAAAGCTCGTAAAAATCATCGTTTTTAAGCTGGTTAAGTGCCGAAGCCAGTAAGCCCGTAACATCGTTCCCGGTCGCCTTGGTTTTATAAACGGCTAAACCCTGCATACTTTTTGGACTTAGGTTTTTCTGCCAGAAAGCTATACTCTGGTAACTCATATTCTGGAACAGTGAATTTTCTTTTAATGTTTTATATTGCAAGTCGCCTTTAACCATGGCCAGGGCTGCCTTTGCTGTATCACCCAGGCTCAAATAGGCTGGAGCCAGTATTTGCTGGTAAAAGTTTCGCGTGGTTCTGCTAAAGCGCTTTTCGGCACGATCAGTGTCGTAATAATATCGCTCGTCTGGCTGGGTTTTATTTTCTGCAAAGCGTTTTTCATCCAACCACTTTAAAGTAGGTAATAAGTCGTTTTCATTAAAAGGACTTCCTTTTTTAATGTTTTTCGCTTTGATCAATAAATCTACAATCCGGTATTGATCGCGTAATCTTTCAGGTAGTTTATCAGGTTTTAAGATGGCCAGGTAATTGGTGGCCATAAAATCTTTGTTTTCCATCCACGATAAATAGGCAGCAGTTAAAGTACCCAGTTCTGGCTGAGGGTATTTTTTTTCAGTAGCCAGTTTTACTGCAAAATTCCTGATTTCGTTCAGGTGTTTAAGGTTAACGGCTTTTAAACTGTCTTTATATTTCGAACCACCATTATCCGAAAAGTAATAATTGTAAGCTATTTTGGCAATATCGTTGGCTTCGATCAGGTCTTGTTCTAATTTGTTTACCTCACGTACCAATAAAGTTCCGTTAAGCTGGCTTTTGGGCTCGTACTGATAAACTTTCTGCAAACTTTCTATGCCCGAATCAGCATTTCCAAAGCCGTTAATGGCCCAGATGTTGGCTTTTTCATTATCGGTCTTGGCATATTTTAGTGCACCATTTACAGGTGTACTGTTATAATAATAGTTTTTATAGGCTTGTACCCGGCGTTCTGGATTGCTGGCAAAAACCTTTGAGAATAAAAATGCTGATTCTTCCGGATTTCCCAACCTGCGGGTCGATCCGGCATAAAGCGCCAGTCCCCAGCCTTTAACAGCACTGTTTAGCTTGCTTGTTTTAATGTATTTCTCGTAGGTTGATTTACTTTCGGTATGGAAGCCACCAAAATGAAACATACGAGCCGATTGGTAGGCATACCGCAATTTCAGGAAGTCATCCTTTTCATCAGCGGTAAGTTTTAAACCTTCGTTTGCTTTTTCAGCCATGGCCGTGGTATCTCGTGGTTTCGCATCCCAAAGGCTAAATTCTACATTGGCCAAAGGTTCACAGCTTTTGGCAAATAAATAATATTTTAATGGTGCTTTGCGTTTACTCAATGCCTGGATAAAAGTATTTTGTTGCAGGCTATCGGGCAATTGCGATAGGTTCCCGTCAAAATTAGTGAGTTTAGCACTGGTTGCACTGTCGGTTTTATACATTACTTTCAGTACATCTTCTTTTTTAACGTTGAGGTATTTAGCCCATTCGCGGCTGTTGATATCAGGCTCACTTTCCACATCATCTTCACTGTTTAAATACACCATTTCGTTATAGGCGAAAGGAGCATATTCATCACCCTCGATGTTGTTGTGGAAATAGGAAATGTAATAATCGTAGGGGTCTATCTCGCCGCCACAGGCAATGTTTACGGCTATTTCACCGAAAAAGGTGAGGAGAAATACACTAGAGATCAGCGATAATTTTTTGAAAGTCATCATGGGTAAAATGTTTTAATAGGTCGGTATCTAAATGGTAGAAAACAAGGTTTCTTTCTTCAGGCTTTAAATATCGGGATAAAAATTTAGCAGTGGATGATAAATCTCGTGCCGAAACTTCTTCCCAGCGTACTACGTCGCCTTTCTTTAAGCCTGCATCGGGGTAATCAACAAGTAAATCATATAAAATGGAATTTTCGCGCTGTTTAAAAAGTTTTGTGTCCTGTAATTGTACTTTACTGATGTGTTTGGAAATACCTGCATACTCCTGATTTCTGAACACCACCGACCATTCGAAAATGGGTAAAGCCACATCAAGTGCCAGTGGGTATTGCGCCAGATAATCTTTGAGGTAAAGATCCATTTCGTGTTGATTTAAAATCGAGTTCTGTTCGCCGTATTTACGCAGGTTACCCATGTTGTAGCACATTAAAATGGCCTTTTCTACCGGCGGTATTCCGCTCGATACAATGTTTTTAACCTGGTGTAGGCGCAAGGTTACCGAAATGGTTTTGCCCTTCAAAAGTGGGTTTGCCTTTAATTGTTCAAGGAATTTAAAATAGGCAACTTTGGTAGTTCTGGTCCAGTCGCAATCGATCTGCAATTCGGCATAATTTCGCTTTCCGGATTGTTTAACCTTATCATCTACAAATTTGGCTATGCGGCTGGCTAAAACGGCTGTTTGCGGCGAATCTATTTTGCTAAAAACATTGTTCACAATAAACACAACCGGAATAATGTTCACGTGCTCAGGTAAAGGGTCAGAAAATTTAATGGGCGAAACAGGTGCTGGCTGTTGTACATCCGGATTAAAATCAACATCCATTATCCGCACGTAGAGCGATTTCGATTTAAACTGATTGATGTAAGCAGTTTCTGCGGGTTTATTGCGGTAATCGGTTTTCCAATAATAAAAAGTAGGATGTGTAACCGATTTTTGCTTACAGCCGAATAAGAAAAAGGCAAAAATCACTAAAATACTTATCTTGCGCATATCAATTTTATCGATCAAAAGTAATATAAAATGCGGGCAGTTTTACAAAGAGTTACACAGGCAAGTTGCACAGTTGATGGGGAAATTACCGGACAGATTGAAAGCGGTTTTTTGGTGCTGCTGGGGATTGAAGATGCTGATACGAACGAAGATTTAGATTGGCTGGCGCAGAAAATTGTGGGAATGCGGGTTTTTGGCGATGAAAACGGCCTGATGAACAAAGCCCTTGCCGATGTAGACGGAAATATCCTTTTAATTAGTCAGTTTACTTTATTTGCTTCTACTAAAAAGGGTAACCGGCCGGGATTTACCCGCGCGGCTAAACCTGATGTAGCCATTCCACTTTACGAGAAGATGATTGCAAAATTATCAGCTTTGCTGGGTAAAGAAGTAAAAACGGGGATTTTTGGTGCAGATATGAAAATAGCTTTACTTAACGATGGCCCGGTTACCATATTAATCGATACGAAGGATAAGGAATAAATCCCAATCTCTCCAAACAGGTATATATGCAAAATGATATCAACTTTAGAACGTCGAAATCACCACAGGTAGATTTAGCCGTGCTTTGCGGATTTGTTATTGTAAAACTCATTTTGCCCTTCTTTTTGGTTAATGCCGCCTATAGCTTACATCGCGATGAGTTTTTACATTTGGATCAGGCTAACCACCTGGCCTGGGGTTTTCAATCGGTACCACCGGTTACTTCGCTTTTTGCTGTTTTAATTCAGTTTTTTGTTAAAAGTGAGGCGGCTGTTCGGTTGGTTACGGCAAGCATTGGTGCTGCAACTTTAATTTTTACCTGGAAAATTGTAGCCGAGTTTAAAGGAGGCCTGTATGCAAAAGTGCTTTGTGCGATTGCGCTAATCTGCTGTGCGGTTGGCCGCCTGGATTTACTTTTCCAGCCCAATGCTTTCGATCTTTTAAGCTGGACAGCCATTTACTTTTTCCTGATCAGGTATATCAATACGAAAGAAAACCGGTATCTGTATTTTATGGCCTTAGCCCTTGGCATTGGTTTTTTAAACAAATACAGTATTTGCTTTTTAGCTGCGGGTTTATTTCCTGCCTTGCTCATTTCTAATCAGCGCAAAATTTATAAAAATAACCACCTGTATTTAGCTGGCCTGGTTGCTTTGCTCATTATGCTACCCAATTTACTTTGGCAATACCACCATCATTTTCCGGTTGTTGGCCACATGAAAGAACTGGCCAGAACGCAGCTCGATAAAATTAAAAGAACCGATTTTTTAAAAGACCAGCTTTTGTACTATTTCAATATCATTTTTATTGTTTTCGCCGGTTTATGGGCATTGCTTTTTAGTAAAACCTTTGCGCCTTACCGGTGGATTGTATTTGGATTTGTGATTTCACTTGGCTTGTTTACCTGGTTTAGGGCTAAAGCGTATTATGCGACAGGTTTATATCCTGTTGTTATTGCTGCAGGATGTACTTATTTAGCTTTATTGTTCAATCAGGGACGGAAAAAATACTTAAGGGTTTTAATGGTGATTTTACCCCTTGCCTTATTTAGTATAACGGTAAAATATGCCTACCCGGTTTTAAGTCCGCAACAAATTATTGCTAAACACCATAAATTTGCCAGAGTGGGCGCTTTGCGGTGGGAAGATGGACTACAGCATGATTTGCCACAGGATTTTGCCGATATGCAGAGTTGGAAAGAAATGGCCAGGTTAACGGATTCAGCTTATGCACGGGTTAAAGATAAATCGGCTTTGTTGGTACGTGCCGATAATTATGGTGAGGCCGGCGCAATAAACTATTACTCGAAATTTAAAAATATAAATGCGGTAACTTACAATGCCGATTATTTGTACTGGTTTAAAATGGATAAACCAATTAAACATTTAATCCTGATCAGGGAACCGAACGAAGAAGATCCGCAGCGTAAAAAAGAGCAGCCATTTTTTAAGAAAATAACCAAAATAGGAGAAGTAACTACGCCTTATGCCAGAGAAAAGGGCGCAGCAGTTTTTTTACTGGAGGATGCTACCATTGATATTAACAGCAGGATACAATCGGAAATAGAAGAAGAAAAACATGACCATTAACGAAGCACAGGAAACAGTAGACCATTGGATTAAAACAACAGGTATCCGTTATTTTAACGAGTTAACCAATACCGCCATTTTAATGGAAGAGGTAGGTGAGGTAGCCCGCATTATGGCCCGTAAATATGGCGAGCAATCGTTTAAAAAAAGCGACGAAGAGGTAAATCTGGCTGATGAAATGGCTGATGTAATGTTTGTGCTAATTTGCCTGGCCAACCAAACCGGTATTAACTTAACTGAAGCTTTAGAGAAAAACCTGGAAAAGAAAAGTATCCGCGATGCCGACCGGCATAAAAATAATGAGAAGCTGAAGTAATTATTGAATGGATGAATGGTTGAGTGATTGAATGATATTGCTTGCATTCAATTCACTCATTCAAAATTCAATCCTTTTAATTTAAGCTATAAACTCCATCAAACTGCGGTAAGCCACAAAACGGTTTTTATACCTTTCGTTTAATTCGGCCTGTAAAGCTGGTGCGAAAACTTCCTGATATTGGTTGTAGTTTTCTAAACTATCTACCACGTATTGTGCGCAATAGGTTAGGCCTTCATTTGGCGAATCTACCACCTTTAACAAACGGTTAGATACAAACATGCCAGTAGCCATTACCTGTGGAATGTGGGTTTCCTGCATCCACTGCAACCATTCCTGGGCAGCCGCATCTTCTAAAATGAGCGTAACATTGTATAAGTACATACTGCAAAGATAAATAATATATCATGGCTAAAAAATTGTAACAAGCCTTTCACCTCTGTTTTTATTTTGATTTGCCACTGCGCATGGCAGGAAGGTTTCAAAGTAACTTTGATTTGTCGCTGCGCACGGCAGGAAGGTTTCAAAGTCGATTAACTCAATGAACCAACTAGTTTGGAGTTGGGCGTTTGGAGCTTGGAGTCGGTTAACCGATTAAACTAATGAACTACTAACCAATGCACCAATCCGCTAAACCCCGTCCCCGCGTAAATTCCTAAACCTTTTCCTGGCTTCGGCGCTAAACATACTACCGGGATAATCGGTAATCAGTTTTTGGAAATAAATTTTTGCCTGAGCAATATCGTTTAGTTTTTTCTCATACAAATCGCCAAGGGTAAAAAGGGCATCATCCGTCCAAATACCATCTTCAAAATCGTCGGTTACTTTTTTAAGGATATCGGCAGCTTTTTGGAAATCGTTTGCTTTAATCAAAATCCTCGCTTTACTCATCATAATGGCATCGGTAAGGCTGTTTTGTGGGAAAGCAATGGCAATACTGTCCATTTTTTTAATAGCGCGCTCGGGCAGGTTCCTGAATAAAAGCATCTCGGCATCGGCGTACATCTTTAACGCATTGCTATCTGCAGGCGTTTGAATATTGTCGTTAATCAATAAACTTAAGTTCAGGGCATCGTTTGCAATTAATTGCGAGGTTGCGGCTTTTAAAACCTGGCACTGGCCGTTGCTGTATTCAAAATTGCCCTGATAAAAGGAAAGCTTCGCGCTGCGGAAACGTGCTTCGTTACCAATGGGCTGTCCTTCAAATTGTTTGCTTACTTGTTCGTATACCAAAAATGCCTCCCAGGGTTCGTTGGTTAAGATGTAAATATCACCTAAATCCAGCTTCAGCTGGCCTACTTCCTGCTCGTTTACCCCTGGCATTTTTATGGCTTCTTCCAGCTCTTTTTCGGCCAATGCGGCTTCATTGAGGTAGTAAGCCTGTAAATTAGCCAGTTTTTTAATGGCAAAAAGGGTATTGCGGTTTTTACCGTTTTCGACCAGTAAAGCCTCGTAATCTTTGGCCAGTAAATCAAGTTCAGCAACCGTATATTTTCCGCTGGTGCGCAGGTTATACCTGGTGTTCAGCATTTCGATTTTCGACGGCAGATAGTACTGATTATCTTTCCCTTTGGTTAAAAGGTATTCGTATGCTTTAATGGCTGTTTCGTAGGCACTGTTATCTACAAAAGTATAAATGGCGTTAAATAGGGTTCCGCCATCTGCTTTAGTCCGTTTATCAAAAGCAATGAGCTGACGCAAGGCCATATCAAATTCCTGCTGTTGTATATAGTTCCAGGTTAGCAACTGGATATAAATTTCGGCATCAGGTTCTTTCTGTATTTTTTTTAAAATTGCTCCCTGAAAAAGCTGGTAATCATTTTTATCTTCAAAAATATTCGAAAGTACAGCCTCTGCCTGTGGTAAAAGCTGTGGCATGGTACCAAGTGCATCCAAGTACTCCTGCATCAGCATCGGCTTATCCTTTTTAAACCTGTAAACATTCAGCAGTTCGAATGTAAATAGCTGTTCATTGCCCAATACTTTCCGGCCTTGTTTAAAGGTTTGCACCGCAAAATCGTAATTTTCGAAACGGTAAAAGTTGTTGGCTATATTCCTGATTTTAAATTCATCTTTAGGCAGTTTACTAACCACATCGGTAAAAATTTTATTGGCCGCCTGCACATCTCCCTTTTCCTGGTACAGTTTACCTAAAGCAATGGGATAGATTTCACTTTGCGGATTTTTTTTGATTTCGCGCCTGACTGCTTTCTCGGCTGCATCATAACGTTTCAGCTTAACCAGGGTATTGAAATAGATATCGAAATAGGCTTCATTATTGGGTATGGCATAAAGTTTTTCGAGCAAAACCAGGGCTTTTTCATAATCGCCATCCTGATAATACTGAATCGCCAATGTGCTTTCATCGGGTGTTAAAGGCTGGTTCGGGCGGAAAATCTGCGCACTGGCCCCAAGCGTAAACGATAAGAATATGATGAAAAGCAAACGGTTCATAAACCCTAAATTATAAGTTTTAAATGTAACATTTTAATACCTGATAAGCTAAAGCACTAACTTATATAAAACGTATTTTAAATGTTACCTGTATTTTATTTTGTGTATATGTTATAAATACTAAATTGAACCACGACTTATTATTGCTGGCGGAGGTAACATTGTTGGTGTAAATCGTGGTTAAGTGGTTGTGATACTTATTTTTGTTGTCCCGTTGAGGATTTATTTATGTTAAAGAGGGTTTTTCTATTGTTAATGGTTGCGTTTATTTTTGCCTGCAAAGGGAAGAATGATAGTACTATACCTGTGGATGATTTTTTTAAAACACAGGATAAAGCCTACTACCGCATTTCGCCTGATGGGAAGAGCCTGTCGTACTTAAAATTGCAGAACAAAAAACTGGAGCTTTTTGCCGAAGATCTGACTACCGGAAACAGCGTGCAGCTTACCCACCTGAACGATAAGAGCATCAGTTTTCACTTTTGGACCAGCAATAACGAACTGATTTACTATACCGAAGACGAATCGAAAGAACGCAGGTCTGATTTGTTTGTCATTAACAAAGATGGCAGCAAGCAGGTACAGTTGTACACTAACGAAAAAAGCAGGCTAAGGGTAATTGAAGATCAGTTGATTGATGATAAATACATTATCGTTTCTTCAAATAAGCGCGATTCGACCCTTTTTGATGTTTACCGCTTAAATGTGCGTAATGGTGAAATGGATATGCTGGCTGAGAATCCAGGTAATTTTAGTCGCTGGATGACCGATTGCCGAGGTGAGCTGATGCTTGCCATTGCCAGTGATGGGGTAAATGAAACCTTAATGTACCGCGAAAATGCCGGTAAGTCTTTCAAGCCGGTAATTACCAATAACTTCGAAACTACTTTACAGCCGGTTGCCTTTTCAGAAACCAAATCGCATGGCTTATTTGCCATTTCTAGTGTTAACCGCGATAAAAATGCACTGGTAGAACTTGATTTACTTACCGGAAAAGAAAAACGGGTACTTTTTGCCGACGATACTTTAAACGTTGTAGATGCTACTTACTCGCGTTTCAGGAAAAAAATGCTTTTTGCTACTTACGAAAACTGGAAGAGAGAGAAATATTATCTTGATGATAGTACAAAACTGGCTTATTCAAAAATAGACCAGCTTTTACCAGGTACCGAGTGGATTATAGCCGATAAGGATAGAACAGATAAAGTATTTGTAATCCGCACTTTTACCGATAAAAACCCAGGTTCCTATTATTTGTACACGGCTGCAGATAATAACTTAAAAAAACTGACTGACGTAAGTCCTGCTATTAAACCGGAGGACATGAGTGCCATGAAGCCCATCAGTTTTAAAAGCAGCGATGGTTTAACCATTAACGGTTATTTAACCCTGCCGAAAGGTAAAAAAGCAGTTAATTTGCCTGTTGTAGTTTTTCCGCATAACGGACCAAAAGCCCGCAACAGCTGGGGCTATAATGCCGAGGTGCAGTTTTTGGCCAATTGTGGTTATGCCGTTTTACAGGTAAACTACCGCGGATCTACCGGCTATGGCAAATCATTTTATGCGGCTGGTTTTAAAGAATGGGGCGATAAAATACAAAACGATGTAAACGACGGGGCCAGATGGCTCATTGCACAGAAAATTGCCAACCCACAACGCATTGCTATTTATGGTAATGGTTTTGGGGGCTATATTGCCTTAAATTGTTTGTATAAAAATCCCGATCTTTATAAATGCGGAGGATCGAACTCTGGTGTAATTAACCTGTTTAGTTACCTGAAAACCTTCCCGCCGTTTTTAAAAGCTAAATTACAGATGTATTACGAAATTGTAGGCAATCCGGTTACTGAAACAGATTACATGCGTTTTGCATCGCCTGTTTTCCATGCCGACCGGTTTAAATCGCCTATTTTTATTGCGCAAAACCCCAAGGATCCAAGTGTAAACGTAGCCGAAGGGGTGCAGTTTATTAAAGAACTTAAAAAACGCAATGTTCAGGTTACTTATATCGAAAAGGAAGAAGGCCCTAACCCGGTAATACGCCAGCAGGGAAGAACCGCTTTGTACAAGGCTTTGGAAGAATTTTTACAAGAAAACCTGGGTAAGAAATAGGGCATGGCTTTAGATAAAAAAAGCGGTTACCGTAAAAACTTTTCACTGGGGGTAACCTTTATTGTACTCATTTCAATCCTCTTTATCTTATCACTTTTCCTGGCTTTTAACTACAGTAAAAAATCGATAGAAAATGATTTTGTTTCTGAGAAAGTAAACGTACTGGAGCAGAGCATTAAGCCCTATAACGATTTCTTTCAGAACAAAATGCCCGAAATATCTTATTATAGCGGCTATTTAGATTCTTCTACTGCTTCGAAGTTTGTAGATACGGTAGTGTTAAAGTACCCGTTTATTTCGCGCGTTACTTTTTACGATACCGAGGTAAAAGTAGCGCCGGTAAGAGATGGTATCAACGCCAACTATCTGGGTATTGGTCCGAAATCCATTTATCAGTTTGGAAAAGGAATCAGCCCCGATTCGGTAAAAGTTTACTCGGAAGAAGATCCCACCTCTTTTAACGTTGGCGATGATTTTAATGCCATGGCTTATAAACTGGCTACTTTTGTAGATCGGTTAGATACCGCTGCCGTACCTACACAGGAAGAACTTTTTACCAATTTTTCGGTGGTTAATTCGAGTGAGAATAAAATTACCTACCTGAATATTCCGCGTCGCGAGGACCTGAAAGTATACAAGGAGATGATGAAGCGTAAGTTAAATCCTTCTCCGGTTTACCAGCAGGATGTATTGGTTTTTAAGCTCGATGCACATCATATCAAAATTGTAAATACACGGCCTTTGCTTTATCAGCACATCAGCATTGTGCCGCTTACTTACGATCCAATTGACAATTCGGAAGAAAATATGAATACTGAGATTGCACTACCTGGTGCATTTTCTGATTTTAAACTGTACTTTGTTTCGTCTAAATCTTACATCAAAAAGGAGATTTTTATTTATTTTATGCCAATTGCCCTGGTGCTTTTACTGGTGTATGGCGTACTGTTGCTGGTTGCTTTTTTAATTTACCGTAACCTGAACATCAACAGCAAAATGTTTAAGTTGCAGTACGATTTTGTGAATAACCTTACACACGAATTTAAAACACCGGTTAGTGTGATTAAGATTGCGGGTAACAACATTAAAAGCGCTCAGGCATTGAGCCAGCGGGAACAACAGTTGTATGGTAAAATACTGGATGAAGAAGCAGACAAGCTTAACGGTTTAATGAACAAGCTGCTGGCTTTTACCCAGATTGAGAATAAGGCAATAAAATTAAACCAGGAGGAAGTTAATATTGTCGATTTTATCGAAAGCACCATAGAGTCGCACACACTTAAACATCCCGATTTTAAGATCACCTACGAAGTGGTAGGCTTTAAAACCTTTATAACCGATCCGGTGTTGTTAGGGAGTTTGTTCGATAACCTGGCCGAGAATGCCTATAAATATTCTAAGCCCGATCAGAAGAAACTCCATATTAGTGCCAAGTTGATTAAAGGCGTGCTGGTTTTCAGGTTTGCGGATAAAGGGATTGGAATAGCAGCATCAGAATTAAACAATATATTTAAGAAATTTTTCCGCATCCAGAACGAATATAACCAAATGGGTAGTGTAGGCCTGGGTTTGGCATTTTGCAAAGAACTGGTTAACTTTATGGAGGGAGAAATCTCTGTTAAAAGTAAAGTAGGCAGTGGTACAGAATTTAAAATCGTGCTGCCTTTTAATAGTTAGAGAAGGTTGGAAGTTTAAAGGTTGGAATGTTAGAACGTTGATTTAACCATCAAAAATTACAGCGTTGCAACATTAAAACGAGGTTGAAAAGTTTAAAGGTTGGAATGTTAAAACGTTGGGTTTAACCTTCAAACATTACAGCGTTTCAACATTAAAGAAAGCGGTTGGAAAGTTTAAAGGTTGGAATGTTGGAACTTTGGGTTTAACCTTCAAACATTACAGCGTTTCAACATTAAAACAACAGATAAAACAATAAATAAAGTTAAAGGTAGTAGCGCCGAAACATTTCAACGTGGTAGCCTTTCAACATACAATGTAAACACATATATAAATGTCTAAAGAAGTAAAAATATTAATCGTAGAAGATGATGAAAATCTTCGCTTTCTTGTAGCCCACCGCTTAAAAGCCGAGGGATATACTGTGCTAGAGGCAAATGATGGCGATGCAGGTGAAAGGATGATTTTGGCTGATCAGCCTGATATTGTTTTATTGGACTGGATGATGCCGGGTAAACAAGGAGCCGAAGTTTGCGAGCATGTCCGTAAACAGGGTTTCGAAAACCTGATCATTATGATGACTGCCAAAGCGCAGGATGTAGACAAGATTGATGCCTATAATTTTGGTGCATCTGATTACATTACCAAACCTTTTAACATGGATGTTTTGGTAGCCATGCTGGAGAGTAAGGTGAAATTTATTGTGAATAAAGATACCGCCGAAATTCACCGTTTTGGTAATATGGAACATCACCCGAATATCCACACCTTGTTTAGGGATGGAAAGAAAATTGAGTTAACCATATTGGAGAACCGTATTTTATTGTACTTCTTGCGTAATCCGGGTAAGGTAATTAATCGCGATGAGCTGATGCTGGTAGTTTGGGGTTATAACTCTGATGTTAATACCAGAACGCTTGATATGCACATTGTGCGCCTGCGTAAGAAAATAGAATTAAATCCCGATAATCCGCAGTTATTACAAACCGTAAGGGGAGTAGGTTACCGGTTTAACGCGGGATAGGAGTAATTATTGAATGAGAGAATGATTGAATGAATGGATTGGCTTTTGCTCAAAACATTCATTCAATCATTCAATCATTTTTAACTACGCTCGTTTCAACGTAAAAATTGTAATCTCAGGTAGTATTCCAACTCTGCCCGGATACCCTAAAAAGCCATAACCTACGTTAACGTAAAGTTGCTGGTGTTGTTCCTGGTATAAGCCTGCCCATTCTTTATAAATGTATTGTATAGGGCTCCATTGAATTTCTTTAAACCTTAAGCCAAACTGCATGCCGTGCGTATGACCACTAAACATGGCATCAATTTGCGGATATTTTTGCAACACCTCGCCGCGCCAGTGAGAAGGATCGTGGCTCAGTAATAGTTTTACAGGTAAGTCGTCGGTGTTTTTAACTGCGAGTTCCATTTTACCATATTTCGGGAAACGGCCCATGCCCCAGTTTTCGACCCCTAAAATTCCGATTTCTTCGCCATCAACCTTTAACCTGCGGTTATCGTTCATCAGCAGGTCGTAACCCATAATTTTGTGCACATCAACCATATCTTTCAGGTTTTTTACCTTAGCTGGCGATGATTCCTTGCCAAAAAAATAGTCGCCATAATCGTGGTTCCCGAGCGATGAATAAACGCCCAGTGGTGCTTTTACTTTCGAGAAAATATCCTGGTAATCGCGTACTTCGTTGGTGAGGTTGTTTACCAAATCGCCTGTGAAAAAGATGAAATCGGGTTTCTCGCCCAGCAGCATTTCTACACCGCCTTTTACAGCAGTTTTATTATAGAAACTTCCCGAGTGGATATCTGAAATCTGCCCCAGGGTAATGCCGTCGAAAGCTTTTGGCAGGTTAGGCAATACTAAATTCACCCTTCTTACCTGATAATCGTATGCACCGGAAATAATGCCCCAGCTTAAAGAAGTTAAGGGAACTGCGGCGGTAACCAGTCCGGCTTTAACCAAAAACGCCGAACGCGAAATTTTATCGTCTTCGTGAGTGCTTGTAGCTGTTACAGGTGCAGCTGTGGTTGTTTTTTTTCTGCTTAGCTTAATCCATAACCTGCGCAAATCATCGAGCACGAGGAAGGGCAGCATGGCCAGTTTGCAGGCTACTGTTAAAAAGAAAGAAACCAGAATGATTGCACGTAGGGTTAGAAACAAATTGAGGTAAATGCCACAAAAAACGCCAAAAATCAATAAGGCGCTATAGCCCCAGTATGCAATGGCAAATACTTTTTTAGTGTTGGGTTTCCATTTGTTAAAAACAGATGTAATGGCTTTGAAACAATAAATATCAAAAGCGATAATAAAAATGCAGGCGGCAATGATAAAAGGTAATCTTCCCATTTCTGGTGAGTTGAGTAATTTATTAAACAAAAAGGCAGGTATTTCGCCTGCCTAAATTAAAGAAATTATAATGTTTTATTATCTGAAATCGTCTTCATCTTCTTCCTCATCAAATTCGGCATTAAATAAACTGCCAAACATATCGCTAAAGCCAAAGCCACCGGTTAAGTAATTTTTACTCAGCTGAGAGTATTCGGCTAAGCCATGCAATACAAACTCCATTAACAACAAGGTTTGGTTTTCGCTTAACTTGGGATGGAATTTTTTAACCGTATCGTATAAGCCGGGCACCAGCATCAATGCTTTTTTGTATTGAACACTGGTTAAAAGATCTGTTAAATCTACATTATTGCCTTCAGTAAACCATTCGGTTATTTCGGTATAAGGATTGGCTGTTTTGCTTTTTTTAGCTTTTTCAGGGTCAGGGAAATAACGTGCAAATAAAGTTTTAACTGCTTTGCCGATTAAGGTAGTGGCTACATGTGCCGGTCCTTCCAGTTCGCCTTCGTACACCAGCTCTATTTTACCGGTTATGGCCGGGATAATACCCGCTAAATCTGATAAACGCACAAAAGCATTTTTTTCGCCCGAGATCAGCATCCTTCTTTCGGCGGTACTGATTAAATTTTCATAAGCCGAAATGGTTAACCTGGCCGATACGCCCGATTTCTGGTCGATGTACTCACTTTTACGAGCCTCGAAAGCAATTTGCTCAATTAAATCTTTTAGCAAACCATCGGCTTCGATACTGGCTTTTTGTTCTGTAGTTAATTTGGCTTCCTGGAAAGTAATTTTGCGCGAAATTTCGATGCTTTTTGGGTAGTGGGTTAAAATCTGACTTTCTATCCTGTCTTTCAATGGGGTAACAATGCTTCCACGGTTGGTGTAATCTTCAGGGTTTGCAGTAAATACAAACTGGATATCTAAAGGCAAACGCAATTTAAAACCGCGAATCTGAATATCTTTTTCCTGCAGCATGTTAAATAAGGCTACCTGGATACGTGCCTGTAAATCGGGCAGTTCGTTGATTACGAAAATGCTGCGGTGTGCGCGCGGAATTAAGCCAAAGTGGATAACTCTTTCATCATTGTAGGTTAGTTTCAGCGTGGCTGCTTTTATAGGGTCAATATCGCCAATTAAATCGGCTACGGTAACATCAGGTGTAGCCAGCTTTTCGGTATAACGTTCGCTGCGGTGTAACCAGGCAATTTCTGTGGCATCACCTTTGGTGGCAATTTCATTTTTTGCATACCATGAAATCGGGTTCAGCGGATCGTCGAAAATTTCGCTTCCGGCTACGTAGGGTACATACTCATCCAATAAATTAACCATTAAACGGGCAATGCGTGTTTTGGCTTGCCCACGTAAGCCCAGAAGTAAAATATTGTGGCGCGATAGAATGGCCGTCTGTAACTCGGGGATTACCGTTTCATCATAACCAATAATACCTTCAAATTCGGTTTTCTTATCACGGAGAACTTTAATCAGGTTTTCCCTTAATTCTTCCTTAACGCTTCTTGATTTATAAGTGGTAGCCTTTAACTGGCCTAATGTAGTATTTTGCATTTTTTGGTTTAAATGGGTCTAAGGTTCAGTGTTTAAGGTATAAGGTTTGTAAAGTGAACAAACAACTTCCATAAATCTATCCCTTTTTAATGTTTTTATGGTTGATTAGGTAGCATTGGCGATGGGTTTTATTTTAAACCCTCTGCCTTAATACCTTCTACCTTATTTAACTGTTTTTCTTCTGTTTTTAATGTAATCTTCAAAAATGTATTCGCCTAAGCCATTTAATGAGCTGTAAAAAGCCCGGCCGCCGTTTATTTCGGTAAATTGGCGTACAAACTGCTGCAGGTAAGGATCTTTGGCAATCATAAAAGTCGTAATCGGGATCCTTAAGCGCTTGCACTGCGCGGCCATGTTTAACGTTTTGTTAATTACTTTGCGGTCCAGTCCCATGCTATTTTTGTAATACTTGCCATTTTCTTTCAAACAGGTAGGTTTACCATCGGTAATCATGAAAATCTGTTTGTTGTGTGTTTTCCTTCTGCGGAGCAAATCTGCCGCAAGTTCTAATCCGGCATAGGTATTGGTATGGTAGGGACCAACTTGTAAATAAGGTAAATCTTTTACGGTTATGGGCCAGGCATCATTACCAAAAACCACAATGTCCAAAGTATCTTTAGGATATTTCGTTTTAATAAGTTCGGCCAGGGCCATGGCTACTTTTTTTGCAGGGGTAATCCGGTCTTCGCCGTACAAAATCATCGAGTGCGAAATATCAATCATCAGTACAGTAGAAGTTAAGGTTTTGAAATCTTTTTCTTCTACCTCCAGATCGCGGTCGGTGAGGGTAAAATCATTAATGCCATGGTTAATTTGTGCATTTTGAATAGAAGCAGTCATATCGATCTGATCTAAGCTGTCGCCAAAATTATATTCTCGTCTGTCGGCATTTTTTTCTTCGCCAATGCCCGATTGGTTACTGTTGTGGTTGCCCCGGCCACTTTTTTTCAGTTTCCCGAAAATTTCATCAAGGGCCGATTTGCGAATAGTTTGTTCGGTTTTCGCGGTAATTTTAAATTCTCCCGATTGGTTGTCTTCGGTGAGATAGCCTTTATCTTTTAAATCATCTATAAAATTACCGATACCATAATCGTTATTGGTAAGCTTATATTGCTTATCAAGTTCATTTAACCAGCTTAGGGCCTCGGCTGCATCACCTGCTGTATAATTCAGCAGTTCGCTAAATAATTTTAGCAATTCATCAAAGCCACCTTTGGGCGTATCGCCGGGCTTGTAATCAGAAAAACGAAAACCTCTCATGTGCTTTTATAAACGGATTATCGAAGATAAAAGTTTCGCTTTGTATTAATTTAAGCGGGGTGTCATATTTGAGTGGAGCTGAAAGACCAAAGCGGAAAGACCAAAGCAGAAAGCAGTTGCATTTGTAATGCACATAACGGAAATAACATACAGCTATAAAATCGCTTTTCTCATTCATCCTCGTTACAAACGAGAACGATGGTATAGGCAGACCTTATAGGTTTTGACACCTATAAGGTCTTAAAAAAATTAAAGCGCCATGTGGTAAATCTTTTTATTGTAATCGGGGTTGGCTCCAACCTGCGAAGCAACGAAAGCCCCAACTTTACAGGCATTATCCAGGGTAGTTTCCATGGGGTAGCCTTGCAGGTAACAGGCAATAAAGGTAGCCAGAAAAGCATCGCCTGCACCAACGGTATCGGCAACCTGTACTTTGTATCCCGGGTGTTTAAACAGCTTTCCGTCTTTTAAAATACAGGCTCCATTGTTGCCCAGCGTTAGGCAGATGATATCGATATTAAATTGGCGTGCAAGTTGTTTCAGCAGTTGTTCGTCGGTATTACCGGTTAAGCCGAAAGTATTTTTTACCCAAACAATTTCATCCTCGTTTATTTTTAAAATATTGGCATGGTTTAAAAGATCGCCAATTAAAGCTTTTTCGTAAAAGGGGCTTCTCAGGTTGATATCGAAAATTTTTGTTTTAGCATTTTCCAGTAAGCCTATAATGGCTTTTTTAGAGCGTTCATCGCGACAGGTTAAACTGCAATATACCAGCGCATCGGCCTGTTTTACTGCTGCAATATTTTCGTCGGTTAGCTGGATATCATCCCAGGCAACAGGTTGTTTGATGGTGTAGGTGGCTTGGTGGTTGGCATCGAGCTGTACCACAACGGTACTGGTAGGTAATTCGGTATTTACCTGAATCAGGTTTGTTGCAAAATGATTGCTGTTTAAAAAATCCAGTAATTCGCGGCCATTATCGTCGTTACCAACTGCGCTGATAAAACTGCTCGTTATATTTTGTTTATGCAGGTTAAGCGCAACATTCATACTCGAACCGCCGGCTTTCTTCCCCTCTGGAAAAACATCCCAAAGTATTTCGCCAATTGTAATTACTTTATTTTGCATAGGTGATTTTATAAAATGTAAAGAAACAGTTTTTAGCGGTGGAACAAAATAATTTGTTTCCTATCTTTAAGTTTTACCCAATTATCCTAAAACATGAAAAAAATACTTCTTGCTTTACTGCTGTTAATTTCGTTCGGAAGCTTTGCCCAAAATGCAAAAGATAAGCAGGCTATACTTAATTTACTGGAGAAACAACGTACCGATTGGAATAAAGGCGATGTAGAAGCCTTTATGGAAGGCTACGAAAAGTCTGACAGCTTGCTATTTGTAGGTAAAAGCGGACCAACATACGGCTGGCAAAAAACGCTCGATAATTACAAAAAGGGCTATCCAGATAAATCAGCCATGGGGTATTTGGTGTTCGGCATTAAAAAAGTTGATTTTTTAAAATCTGATTTGGCTTTTGTATTGGGCAGCTGGAATGTGAAACGTGAAAAAGATGAGCTGAAAGGCTATTTTACACTACTTATTAAAAAGATAAAAGGGGAGTGGAAGGTTGTTGCAGATCATAGCAGTTAAAGGATGGATGATGGGAGATGGATGATGGAAAATGGAAGAGGGAATTGATGTGATTTAATTGAGGGCGATAAAATCGCCCTTCCCGCCTTTTCCCGTTGCAAACGGGGACGATGGTTGTTTATTCCCCCAATTTAAAATCTTTATAATAGAAATCATTGTCGGCATCTGTTAACTGGCGGATAACCCTGCAGGGATTGCCTGCTGCAAAAACATTATCGGGGATATCTCTGGTAACAATACTGCCTGAGCCAATTACCACATTCGAACCAATTTTTACTCCCGGATTAATTACCACATTGCCACCAATCCAAACGCTGTTGCCAATGGCAATTTCCTGCGCCCATTCGTACTCCTGATCACGCAGGTGTGCGTGTATGGGGTGACCGGCAGTATAAATGGCTACGTTTGGTGCTATAAACACATTGTTGCCAATACTAACTTTTGCACAATCTAAAATTACCAGGTTAAAGTTGGCGTAAAAGTTATCGCCAATTTCGATGTTGTAACCATAATCGCAACGGAAAGGAGGTTCTACATAAAACATCTTTTCGGTTTTGCCGAATAACCTTTTTAGCAGCTCTTTGCGCTGTTTGATGAATTTAGGAGCAAGGTTGTTAAATTCGAAAACAATTTCCCTGGCTTTTAATCTTTCTTTTGCCAGTTCCGCATCGCCTGCCTGATAGGCCTTTCCAGCCAGCATTTTTTGTTTTTCGGTAAGTATATTGTTTTCCATCTGATTCTGAATGATAATGAAGTTTTGAACGCAATAATAACAAAAACGGGGCTGTCGTAAACGATGCCCCGCTGTATTTTAATTATCAGTACTTTATGGTCTGCCTTTGGCTAAAGCCCTTTCGGCAATTTTAACTGCCTTTTTCTCTCTCCAATGAGCGTATTTTTCTTTGAAAGTCATTTTAATTAAGCTATCTATTGCTCCGTGGGTAAACAAGCTCCAAACGCTGGCCACTTTACGGCTAATCGATTGGTCCCAGGCGCGTAAACTTAAAGAGAACGATCCGTCAACATATTTCATCCAGTGCCACATGCCCGTTGGCATAAACAAAGTATCGCCATGTTCTAAGAAAACTTCGTATCCTTCAACGCCATTTAAAGCAGGGAATTTTTTGAAATCAGGGTTGGCAACATCATAATCTTCGAGTGCATAAGTGGCGTTTGGCAGGCAATATAACCTGTCTTTCCACTTGTAATCGAATAGGATAATGTGCTTTCTGCCTCCAAAATGCGTATGGAAAATATGTGGTAAATCGATATCGTAGTGCAGGAATGTTACCGAATTTGAACCCCCAAAAAACATAGCAGGCATGCTTTCAATAAAGCCACCCATTAAATCTTTAGGGATTTTAATATCGTTAATCAGGCTTGGCACTTTTTTAAACAGGTTGAAAAAGAAAATTCTCAACTCGGTTGGCTCACGCTTAATTAGATCAAGGTAATCGCCAAATTTCATGTGTGCAGTAGCTGCGTTAATCGGTTTCGATGGGTCAGCTTTAGAGTTATCGTAAAGCGGAACTTCCAGGTCGCCGCCAATTTCTTTTAAATATTCAGTTGTCCATTTTTCTCTAGCAGGCCAGTCTTTAGTAAGGCCCCTGATTACTAACGGACGTTTAGTTTTCAGGTAATTTTTCTTAAAATCTTCGGGAGTAATGCTCTCAACGATGTCAACAGGTTTTAAAATGAAACTCATGCGCTTAAAATCGGTTATTTGTGCCGAACAACAAATGTGTAAATTTTATTTTAGAAAATTGATGTCCGCAAGTAAATGTGACTAAAATCACGTAATCTAAATTAGTAAATAGTTAACAATTTAATAACTAAGCTTCCACTTTCTGTTTAACTATTTCGGTATAGGCTGCATTCCAGAGATCGATTCTTTTCTGCAGGGCTTGTTTGGTTGTAGTTTCTGCCTGTTCCCAAAAAGCTTCGTCTTTTTCGCATAACTTCTCGGTCATAGATAGGGCTAAATGGCTGTGGTGGTCGCCATCTACTTCGATATGACGTTCCAGATAGTATTTAAAAATGGAAACCTGGTCGGGCTGGGAGCTGTTCAAATCGTTAACCATGCTAAAAAACATGTTCGGAATCAGGTCTTCGCGACCGAAGGTAAAACTTGCAGCCTGCAAATGTGTTTGACCACTGTTTATGGTTTCGAATGTTGCATTAACGAAATCTCGTGCTGCCAAAGGTACTTCGGCAATTTCGAAAGCTTCGTCAAAACTTTTACCGTTTTGCAATGCACTTATAAATGTGTTTATAGGTTTAGTATCGGCACCACATTGTTCCATGGCATCTAAATAAAGCTCGAAATGACTTTTGATCTTGCCATCTGCATCTACATCCGATTCTTCGCCGGCTACAATTTCATTAATCAACTGCCTCGTAACCGGATCGCCAACGGGAAACCAGGGTAAGGTTGTACAAGTTAAATTAATCTGTAAAGCTTTAAGCAGCGACATAAAATCCCACACTGCAAAAATATGGTGCTCCATAAAAATCTGCAGCTCTTCGAGCTCGCTTATGGCGGTGTACACTTTATGGTTAATTATTTCCTGTCTTAAAGGCTCAATTTTTTCTTGTATTTTTATAATATTTGGATGCATATCTGAATGGGGGCTCCGGAGTTTTGAGTATAAACTCCATCATCCTGTTTTAATCGTTTATTGTTATTCTTTTTACTCTGTTTAAAGCCCGCAAATTTACGCTGTAAGGTTAAGTTATACAAGCTTTTGCTGTAGTCAGCTGGCATTTTTTGACTGTACCCAGTCATTTATAAGCCATAATTTTCAAGCATTAGTGGTATGCTAATTAAACATGCCTTGCTTATTCTCGAAACCAGATTTGAATAAAAAAACGCTCTTACTATTGGGCAAGAACGTTAATTTTGAAATCACACGGAACGTGAGCATGTTAATAAGGATATCTTTCGATTTAAACGATATACGTTAAACAGTGTGTAATGGTTTTTTATAACAAAAACGATCTGAACGTAGCCAGATCGTTTAATGTAGGTCATAAGGATTTATAAATACTATTTAGGCATTAAAACGGTATCAACTACGTGTATAACGCCATTTTTTTGATAAACATCGGCAATGGTTACTGTGCTCATACCGCCTTTTTCGTCTTTTAGAACCAGTTTTTTACCATCCATCCAGGCCCAAAGTTTGCCACCCTGAACTGTTGTTAGCTCTGCTTTGCCACCACCTGCTTTAATTGCTTTTGCAATGGCTTTGCTATCCATTTTACCTGCAACAACATGGTAAGTTAAGATGCCGGTAAGTGTTGCTTTGTTTTCTGGTTTTACCAAAGTTTCTACCGTGCCGGCAGGAAGTTTTTCAAAAGCTTCATTTGTTGGTGCAAAAACAGTAAAAGGGCCAGCGCTTTTTAAAGTCTCTACCAGGCCAGCCGCTTTAACCGCCGCAACCAAAGTGGTGTGGTCTTTAGAATTCACTGCATTATCTACGATATCTTTAGTAGGGTACATTGCTGCTCCGCCAACCATCGGATTTTTTTGAGCGTAAACTTGTGTTGTAAAAGCTATCATGATAACAGCAAATACGGATAAGATTAAGTTTTTCATTATTTCTATTTTTTAAGTTTCTGTTGTTTGATTCCATGTACGATGGTTTACAGATACTTGGTTTTTAGAAATGAAAATAAAAGTTTAATTGATTGATTTTTAGTTATTTAATTTATTGTTTTTAGGATTGGAATGCTGTTGGGAAAACTCCGGACGTTTAAAACTTACAGAGCTTATGGTATCTTTTTTAAATCAGAAACTAACCTAAAGGCTTATCCTTAATTTACTTTGGCTGTCCTTATTTTTTTTGAAAAAAACTTAGGAAAAAAACGTTTTAACAGCACGGCTTTGGTTTCTTTACCACCTATATAAACTTCTTCTTTTTTATTGCGTACGGCTTCTGTAATTTGTTTGGCACAATCAACAGGGCTCATCGCATTTTCGTGCGCATCGCCCATTTTATTTAAGGGTTGTCCATCAGCAGTAAGCGCATTGTAAGTAACCTGCGTTTTTATAAAGCCAGGGCAGATAATCGTAATATCGATGTTCTGATCATAAACTTCCGACCGGAGCGAATCGAAATAGCCATGAAGTGCGTGTTTGGAAGCGGCGTATGTAGAACGGAATTTTGTGCCAAATTTGCCAACCAAACTGCTTATTACTACAATTTGTCCGCCGCCGTTGGCGATCATCAATGGTAAAACCGCCTTGCTTAGTACAACAGTTCCCCAAAAATTGGTATTCATAATCTGCTGTTCCGTTTGCAGGTTGGTTTCCAGCGCTAAACTCCGCTGACTCACGCCACCACTATTAATCAGTAAATCAATCTTTCCAAAAATGCGGATGGCATCGGCAGCTTTACTTTCCAAAGTTTCGGTTTCGCTTAAATCGAATGGTAAAACATGCACGTTAAACGAGTTTTGGCAGTTTCCTTTAACACGGAAAAGTTCATCGCGGTTTCTTCCTGAAATAATCAGTTTATTGCCAGCTTTAAAATATTCGTAAACCAGGGCTTCGCCAATACCGGATGATGCGCCTGTGATCCATACAATTTTCGACATATACTTTTAATTAATGATTAAGTTGTTGAATTATAGATTGATCGACTTGCTGATAGCACAATGTTTAGCATTCAATCATTCGAAATCTGGTCATTCTCTCTTAATTTTCTACTATAAATAACTCCGAAGCAATATGGTCGGCAAAGAGCTTTCCTGTTTCGGTTAAACGAATTTTTGCCCCATCTCTTACCAGCCAGTCCTTATCGTCGAAATTTTTAAGGTTGTATTGGGTTTCTTCTAAAAAATCTTTCCCAAAATCGGCATTTATTTTTTCGAGGTCTGTTCCCCACATGGTCCGTAAAGAGGTCATCATGTACTCATTAAACCTATCGTTCAGGCTCAGCTCTTCTATAATTTCCGGTAGTTTGTTATCGGCCAGGGTTGCTATAAACAAAGCATTGTTTGCCGGGTTCATGTAGCGGTTCTGTCCATCAAAACCATGTGCCGAAGGCCCAATGCCAATATAATCAACACCCCTCCAATAATTAGTATTGTGCACCGCATAGTGACCGGGTTTGGCAAAATTAGAAATTTCGTAATGTTCAAATCCGGCTTTAACCAGTTTTTCCATTAAAATCACAAATTGGGAGGCACTTTGGTTATCGCTAACGGGAGCCTGCTTTTTGTTTTTAATGGCATGTGCCAAAGCTGTTCTCGGCTCAACGGTTAAAGCATAGGCTGAAACATGAGGCACTTCCAATTCGATGGCTTTTTGGATATTACTCAACCACTTTTGATCGGTCAGTAAAGGATATCCATAAATCAGATCGAGTGTTAGGTTTTCGAATCCTGCATCCTGACTTCTCCTGATACAATCTTCAGCTTCCATGGCTTTGTGTGCACGGTTCATCCAAATCAGGTCTTCATCGAAAAACGATTGTATGCCTACGCTAAAGCGGTTAACCGGCAGCTGTTTAATTTCTTTCAGCTTCTGGCTGGTTAAATCGTCAGGGTTGGTTTCGATGGTAATTTCTGCATTAGCATCGACCGAAAAAGTGTGGTTAATGGTGTCAAAAATCTTTTGCAGTGCCTGTTGTGATAGGATGGAAGGCGTTCCGCCACCCAGATAAATGCTGCCTACCTGTCCGCTAATCCGATCCTTTTTCATTTTAATTTCCTTACAAATCGCTTCAACCATTTCATCGGCATACTTTAATGAAGTGCTGAAATGAAAGTCGCAATAGTGACAGGCCTTTTTACAAAAGGGAATATGAATATAGATACCAGACATTGCTGCAAAGATACAGCATATTCTAAATCCATTTATTTTCTTTAGGTAAACAATGATTATTCGACTACTTTTGCATTCTTAAGTTTTGATTTACAGCATGCCGAGATTCATTTTCATTTTGTTCGTGTTTTTATGTTCTGCAAATTTTCTTGCAGCGCAGCAAATTCCTGTGCAAACAGATAGTACCGCTGTAATTCCGGTTCAGTACAAGCGATATCGACCCGATTCGGCTACATTGGCCAGGCAGCGCTTCGTAACCGATTCTGTTATGCGTCATACCTGGGTATTGGCTGATAGTCAGATTAATAAAAACGCGCTGACGGATACCATCGAAAAGGAGTATCTTTTCCCAAAACTGGATTTACTGGCCTGGCAAAAAAAATACCAGCACCTTAAGAAAAAGGCAAATCCATATCAGCTGGGTACCAAAATACCTAAAGGAAACCTGGGCTTGCTGGGCTTTATTTTTGGCATGCTCATTATTTTTGCCATTTTAAAAAATGCATTTTATAAGCAGTTATCGGCTATTGTACAATCGTTTTTTAGCAACAGGATTTTAAATAATATCAACAAGGAAGATAACCTGTTTAGTTCCTGGCCTTTTTTGCTGCTTTTTGTGCAGTTTGGCTTTGTGTTTGGTATGTTCTTTTTTCTGGTAGCCCAGTGGAACGATATGTACCAGGCTAAAGATGGCTTTAAATTTTTCTTTAGCATATCCATAACGATTATTGTTTTTTATGCGCTGAAACTGGTTATTCTACGTTTTTTAGGCTATCTGTTTAACGTACAGAAACCTGTGGGCGAATATATCTCTATTTTATACCTCAGTTATTTCAATGCCTCGCTACTTTTTATCCCCCTTGTGATTGCATTTGCACTCACTCCGCTTAAATACGGCGAAGTGTATATTGGGTTGGCATTCTTACTGTTAGGCATCATTTTTGCGTTTCAACTGTTAAGGGCGGGCATAACGATACTTTCTAACAATAAGTTTTCTAGAATGCATTTAATTTTGTACTTTTGCGCCCTCGAAATATGTCCTATCCTAATACTAATTAAAACGATAGGGCTGTAGCAGGAAAAAGGAAAATGCAAGAAAAGAACGACTCTAGAATCCGCAAAGTAAAAAGTATTTTGGTTACTTTACCAAAACCTGAAACTGAAAAATCTCCTTATTACGATTTGGCTAAAAAGCACAACCTAAAAGTCGATTTTAGGTCATTCATCCATGTTGAAGGCGTACCTGCCAGAGACTTTAGGAAGGATAAAGTTAACCTGGCCGATTTCACTGCGGTAATTTTTACCAGCCGCAATGCAGCAGATCATTTTTTCAGAATATGTGAAGAAATGCGTTACGAAGTGCCGGCAGAATTGAAATATTTCTGTCTGTCTGAAACCATTGCACTCTATCTTCAAAAGTATATCCAGTACAGAAAACGTAAGATCTTTTTTGGCAAGCAAACTGCAGCTGATTTGGCTGAAGTGCTTAAAAAACACGCAAACGAGAAGTTTTTATACCCTTGTTCTGATGTGGCTACTGAGGATACCATGAAGTTTTTGGAGAAAAGCGGCTATAACTTTACCCCTGCTGTTTTGTTTAGAACAGTGGTGAGTGATTTGTCTGACCTTGCAGAGGTTTTTTACGATGTTATCGCCTTTTTCAGTCCCTCAAGTATTCAGTCGTTGTTTAAAAATTTCCCCGATTTTAAGCAGAATAATACCCGGATTGCAGCCTTTGGTACCAACACCAGTAAGGCCTGTACCGATATGGATCTTATTGTAGATATTGCTGCACCAACTCCAGGTGTTCCATCTATGACTATGGCTATTGAGAACTATATCAAAATATCTAATAAATAATACGTTTAATAATTTATTTTAAGTCAATACAATAAATGCGTAACTTTGCTGTTATTAAGAGAGTTACGCATTTTTTGTGCAATAAAGATTAGGTGTGGGTGAACTGTTAATCTAACTTTAATTGCCTTTGCGCAATGATTTAATGTAAAATATTTGCTTTTGTTGATAATTTCAGTGATTTTTGATAAAATTGCTCCCTTATCGTGCTTAGCACACTATAAAAAATATGAAGAAAATTTACCTTCTAACTATTGTAGGTATATCATTAATGTTAGCGAGTTGCGGTCACGGTGGCCAGGGCGAGCTTGTTGGTGCTTATAACCGGAAATTTAAAAACGATAGAATCCCGTTAGGAATGGTATATATACCGCCAGGGCATACGCCACTGGGAGGGTCTGATGAGGATATTACGTTCTCTCAGAATGGCCCGAGCAGGATGGTAACCATCAGTGCATTCTTCATGGATCAGACCGAAATTTCGAACGCAGAATATCGTCAGTTTACCAACTGGGTACGCGATTCGATTGCCATTGCCATGATGGGCAACCCACAACAGTTTATGATGACACCAAGAGGAAATGCAGCTGCAGCCGTTGGTGGCGATAGATTTATCGACTGGAGGAAGGTTGGACCAAATGGTGCCAATATCTGGAAAAACAGGGGAAGAGGTGGAGCAGGAGCACAGGCGAGTCAGTTGGATGGCATGTACTATTCGGGCTTGGATGCACTTCCGGGAAGAAAAGAATTTGATGTGCGTAAGTTTGAGTACACCTACGCAGAGTTAAATATGGAAAAAGCTGCTTTAGGGCATAAAGATCCAAACAGCAAACGTCAGGATTATATAGACCGTTTTACCGTTGCTATTTACCCTGATACCATGGTTTGGAAAACCGACTATTCTTATTCACAGAACGACCCAATGGTTCGCGGTTATTACAATCACCCTTCCTACGATGATTATCCGGTAGTTGGCGTAAGCTGGGAGCAGGCAAAAGCTTTCTCTCACTGGAGAACCAAATTGTATGATGGCGTAGCTACAGCCCGTAAATTGCCTGTAGGATCGCGCTCTGATTACAGATTACCAGCAGAAACAGAATTTGAATATGCGGCCAGAGGCGGTAACACCAAAACCAAATACCCTTGGGGAGGTCCGTATATCAGAAATACAAAAGGATGTTTACAAGCCAACTTTAAACCAGGTCGTGGCGATTACTCGAGCGATGGTGGTATTTATACTGTAGGTGTAAGATCTTATTTCCCTAACGATTACGGTCTTTATAACATGGCCGGGAACGTATCAGAGTGGACTATTACTGCATACAATAAAGGCGCTAGTCCGTTATTACACGATTTGAACCCTAACTTTACTTACGATGCAGGTGCTACCGACAGTAAATACAAAAAACGTAAGGTAGTAAAAGGTGGTTCGTGGAAAGATACAGGTTACTTTTTACAGAATGCTGTAGCAACATACGAATATCAGGATACCCAAAGATCGTATATTGGTTTCAGATGCGTTTCATCTTACCCAGGTACCGACTTAAGACATTAAACCAAACAAACTAAAAACTAAAGAAAAACATCAGATTTATGGCAGCAAAAAAACAACCAGGCTGGTTACACGTAGCGATTTCATGGGGAGCAAGTATTGTAATTATCGGAGCGTTATTTAAGATATTACACATTGGTGGAATATTTGGTAACTATATGATCGGTATTGGTCTTGGGGTTGAATCCATTCTATTCTTCTTAACAGGTTTCTTTCCACCAGAGCCAGAACCAGCATGGGATAGAGTTTACCCGGAGTTGAGAGCTGATTTTGATGGAGAACTACCAAAAGCATCAGCCAGACCTGTTGCTGCAGTTGGTTCGTCAAACACAGCTGCTTTAGATAAAATGTTATCTGATGCTAAAATCGGTCCGGAATTAATTGAAAGCTTAGGTACCGGTTTGCGTACATTTGGCGATAAAGTGGCTACCATTTCTAATGTTGCCGATGCTTCTACAGCCACCAACGAATTTACAGGTAAAATTAAAACGGCATCAGCCGGATTCGATAACTTAAGTGCTTCTTTCGAAAAAGCTACTGCTAACTTAAAAGCCATGGGCGAGAGCAATGTAGATTCACAAGCTTATCACGATCAGGTAAATAACTTAGCCAAAAACTTATCGGCATTGAACGCGGTGTACGAACTGGAATTACAAGATTCGAGCGCGCATTTGAAATCGATGAATAAATTCTATTCGAACTTATCATTAACCATGCAAAACTTTAACGAATCGATGGAAGATTCGAAACAGTTTAAAGAAGAGGTGAACAAGTTAGCTAAAAACTTATCGTCGCTTAATGCAATTTATGGCAATATGTTATCGGCTATGAACAGCCCACGTGTATAATTTGTTTAGTTTTTAATTTTTAAAGAAAAGCTACATCAAACATGGCAGGCGGAAAAGAAACAACAAGGCAGCGGATGATCAATATCATGTATTTGGTATTGTTGGCCATGCTTGCCTTAAACGTATCAGATACCATTTTAGATGCATTCAAAAATATCAATGATAGTTTGGATACTTCTAAAAATAACGTAAATACCAGCATTAACCAGTTGTTTTCTGCTTTCGAAAATTCGAAACTGAAAGAAGAGCCAGCCCGTGCGCAGCCAATTTACGAAAAGGCTCAACAAGCTAAGGCAGCTGCTGATGAGTTAAACAACTACATTGAAGGTATTAAAAAACAGTTTACAGAGGCTGGCGATGGAATTGATCCGGAAACCGGCGACCTGGTAAATAGATCGAATCAGGATATTGCTCAAAATATCATGATCAATAAAAAAGAAGCAGATAAATTAAAGGCGAAGATTAATGCTACACGCGAGAAATTAATCTCTTTATTAGATCCGGCAGACAGAGCTGGTGTTGCTTTTTCTCTTGAAGCTAAAGATCCTGTAAGAAAAAGAAAAGGAAACTGGCAGGAAACTTACTTTGGTGAGGGAACTCCATTAACTGCTGCAATGACAATTTTAACCAAACTGCAAACAGATACTAAAAATGCTGAAGCAGAAGTAGTGAAAAAATTGTTCGGAAATATGGATAAGGCACAGGTAAACCTGGATCAGTTTGCGGCAGTTGCAGTAGCACCTACCTCTTACGTAATTCAAGGTCAGCCTTACACGGCCGAAGTATTTTTAACAGCGAGCGATTCGAGATCAACTCCGGATATTACGGTTAACGGTAGTAAATTATCAGTTAAAGAGGGTAAAGGAACTTACACCGGCGGAACAAGCAGTGTGGGCCAGTTTACCTGGGTAGGTACAATCCGAGTTCGTCAAACTGATGGACAGGTAAAAGAATACAAAACCCAGCCACAAACTTATCAGGTTGCAAAACCATCGGCATCGGTTACTTCTACCAAATTGAACGTAATTTATGCAGGTATTGCCAATCCTTTTACCGTTTCGGCAGCAGGTTTCCCGTTAGAGAGCATCAAAGCTTCTATTTCTGGCGGATCGATGTCTGGTAGCAACGGAAACTTTAATGTTAACGTACCTGGAAGCCTTGTTGGCTCGGAAGTATCGATCAATGTATCGGCCAATAATGCTGGCAAAACAGTTAGTTTAGGCTCACAAAAATTCAGGGTTAAAGGTATTCCAACTCCGGTAGCTAAAGTAGGCGGCCGTGCAGGTGGAGATGTTGCTTCAGTACAGTTAAAAAGTGAAACCGAAATTGAAGCTGATTTGGATGATTTCCCTTTCGACGTTAAGTTTAAAATACAACGTTATAAAGTAACAATTATCAAACCACGTTCAGATGCAGTTACTATTGCCGGAAGCGGTGGCAGTTTTGCAGGTGCCGTAAAAGGTGCTATTAACTCGGTTACTCCTGGTACAAGGGTATTTTTTGAAGATATTGTTTCTATAGGTCCTGATGGCCGTCAGAAAATTTTACCTTCATTAGCATTTAGTGTTAAATAAGAAGAAGATGAAAAGGATTTTAAGTATTGCTATTTTAGTGTTGTTAACCACGTTTGCTTTTGCACAAAAAAAGCCAACCAAGTTAGCACCGAAAAAGCCTGCGCCCGTTGCGGCTGCTCCTGTAGTAGATACGGTGAAAGCTCCTGTTAAAACAGTTAAAAAGAAACTTAAGGTACCACCAAAAGATGGTTTCTATGCCCGTAAAGACATTGATAGTACCGAAATGGTGCCTTTGGCTGATGTAAGGGAAGAAGATGTGTTTTATGCAAAACGTATCTGGAGAGAAATTGATTTACGCGATACCGTTAATTCGCCATTAAGATCACCTAAATCGAGATTAATCGATGTGTTGGTATCGGCCATTAAAACCGGAGAATTAACTGCTTATTCGCCAATTGACAGTGCTTTGAATGAGGATGATGCGTTTAACAACCCTATGACTCCTGATTCGGCTGCAAAATCAGCTTTAGGAACGGCAGAGGTATCGAACAATAAAACAGGTACGGTTACTACTGTAGTGAACGATTTTAATCCAGATTTGTTCTTGAAATTCAGGATCAAGGAAGATTGGATTTTTGATACCAAACGTTCTATTTTCGAACCGCGTATTGTAGGTATAGCACCTTTAAAATTCAACGAGGTTTCTAAACAATGGCAACCTGTATTCTGGGTTTATTACACAGAAGCAAGGGAGCTTTTAACCAAGAAACGTTTAATTAACACCAATAACGATGCTTCTAATTTAAGTTTCGACGATTTCTTTATCCGTCGTTTATTTAGTAGCTACATTGTTAAAGAATCAAATCCTGGTGACAATAAAATCAGAGATATTATAACAGACCCAAGAGAAAGATTGTACGAATCTGAGCGGATTAAAAAATCGGTTCTGGATTATGAACAAGGACTTTGGGAATACTAAAAATACAAAAGGCTCTGATGAAAATCGGAGCTTTTTTGTTTTCTGCTGTCGTCATGCTGAATTTATTTCAGCATCTCACGGTCTATCTTCAGTTATCTGTAATTAACAACCTTGCCTATAATAGAAAGAGCGGTAACCATATCGATTACCGCTCTTCTCTTTAAATTAAAACTATTACTGATTATCAATAGCGGCTTCTATTACATTTTGCACAGCTGTAGGTACATTCGATAAAATGTCGTAACCTGTTGCAGATTCTACTGCATTAACCGTGGTACGGTAAGTTTTCCAGTTGGTATTTAATCCGTTAGTGTTAGGCATATTTACCGTAATTACGCGTGTAGATGATGTAACGCGGCTTAAATCGTTATTGCCATTGGGGAGTACTACAATCACTTTCCATGTGTTGGAAGGCACATTAATACGTCCATTATCTATGGTGTAAGTAATACCTCCATTGCTTCCGGTGCCACCTGAGCCATAAGACCCGCAGATTACATAAACTTCATTGCCTGCTGTTACCAGCGATCGGGTATAGTTTTCAAGATCAGCCCATGGTCCCTGATTATTATTTGGCGCTTGTGGCATCATATTGCTCATCAAAAAGGTAGAAGAGTTTGCTGCAACTGAAGCAGTTCTATCAGCCGAAGGACAGTTGTGGCCACGGTCAAAACCCGACCCTGAGTAGCTGCTGTTCGATACCTGGTACCAACCTGAGGGTAAAGTGTTGTCTGCCCTGAAATCATCCTGACGAGGCGTTGAACCAAAATCAGATGAACCAATATGCCAGCTTACCCAGTTTGGAGTACCCCTGGTTTTACTGTAGGAACTAGAGTAGTAAGTACGTTCCATCAGGTAATTTTCAGGATAAGAAGTGCTGGCAACAGCATTGCTCGGGTTACCCATTAAAAGGTGACTATTATCTCCGGGGGAAGTTGGAGGGGTGGTTGTTCCATCTCCGGTTGAGATGCTGAAATCATCTATATTGATGCGTGCAGTACCTCCACTTATTTTACGGATCTGGAAGCGGACGTTTCCGGAAATGGCAGTATTAAAAGTTGCGATTGATAATGTTGTAGCGCTACTGGTAATGGTGCTACCCGATTGTTGCCAGCTCGAGCCACCATTGGTAGAATACCAAAGCTGCCAGGTACTATTGGCATCGGTACCATACTTGGCATGTGCAATACTTACTACATCAGCTCCGTTTACGTCGAAGTTCATGCTTAGGATACCTGTATTACGGATGCGTACCGATTGACTACCATTTTTTGCGTCAGCAGCAAGGTTACCGATTAAGGCATCATCAAGACTCCAGCTGCCGCTGCTTAAAGTTACCGATGCTATTGCATAGCTGCCTTTTGTACCCGTCTCAAAATTTTCAGGGAAACCAGCCACTATGGCCTGAGTACCGGCAGTAGCTGCTTTGCTGTTTAGTTTCTGTTCAAAAAGGTTTGTTTCGGGTTGTAGCTGGTTTTCTTTTTTACAGGCAGCCAGACCAAGGCATAGCATGGCCACTAAGCTTAATTTTTTTAATGCTTTCATGTTTAGTTTGGATTATTTAATGGTTGGAATTAATTTCTCAGGTTTCGACTGCAAATGTTTCGATAACGATACAGGTGCCATCTGCTAAATAGCCGGTTATAAGCACAGGGATTCTGCTAGCTCCCTCTACTCTGATCACCTGTAGGTTGGTAAGGCTTTGCTTTAAAGCCGAATAAAACGCTTCAATTTTACCAGCATTTTCTACCATAGGCGTATCAGCTGCATCTATCTTTGAAGTAAGATGATTAAAAAATGCAGGGTGTTCCACCTGTTTTAAGTTTTGTGGGGCTGAGTGGTATTCTGCTGCAATTTTTTGCAATAGTTCTGCAGGAGTAATTTTACCCCAGTTGGCCGCTTTAAAAGGGCTTTCTGATTCGGTAAAGTACAATACGCCCAATAAAAGTTTGGTAATTGTAGCCAGGATGCTGTTATTCATGTAAAATAGGGATAGATGTTTACTTGTATTAACAACCCTAATTTATTGAGAAAATATTTAAGCTGTAAGCAATTCAGATTAATTTAGTGTTAATCTTTTTACGCAATTGTCTTCTATGTTTTACAAGATGAATTTACGCTTCTTTAAAGTGTGCCAATAAAGTTTGCACCTGCTTCTTGTTCAGCACTTCGGCCAGTTGTTTCTCGGTAGCTTCTTTAATTTTTTTAACCGATTTAAAATGAGTAAGCAATTTATCGGCCGTGGTTTTACCAATACCTTCAATCTGCTCGAGTTCGGTTTTTAATGTACCCTGATCGCGCTTTTTGCGGTGAAAGGTAATCCCAAAACGGTGGGCCTCATCACGCAGCTGCTGAATTACTTTTAAAGTTTCCGATTTTTTATCCAGGTAAAGCGGGAATGAATCGCCCGGATAAAATAATTCTTCTAAACGTTTGGCAATACCGATCACGGTTACGCGCTTTTCTATACCCAGTAGTTTTAAGCTCTTCATAGCCGACGATAACTGGCCTTTACCACCATCAATGATAATGAGCTGGGGCAATGTTTGGTTTTCATCTAACATGCGCCTGTAGCGACGGAAAACAGCCTCTTCCATGGTAGCGAAATCATTTGGCCCTTCTACTGTTTTTACATTAAAGTGCCTGTAGTCTTTTTTGGATGGTTTAGCATCCTTAAAAACCACAATTGCTGAAACCGGGTATTTTCCCTGAAAATTGGAGTTATCGAAACATTCGATATGTTTAGGCAACTGCGTTAAACGCAAATCCTTTTGCATGGTAGTTAAAATGCGGTCGGTGCGTAAATCAGGGTTTAGCTTTTCGTATTGGTTTAGTTTCTCCTTTTTAAAGAAGAGCACATTCTTTTGCGAAAGTTCTAAAAGCTTTTTCTTTTCCCCCAGTTTAGGCACTGTAAAGCGCAGGCTTTCATCTTCAAGCGAAGGTTCAAACGGAACAATAATTTCTTTCGAAGTACTGTTAAATTTGCTCCTGAAATCAAGCATCGCAAGCGTCATAATTTCATCGTCGCTTTCATCCAGTTGCTTTTTAACCTCGATGGTTTGGGTCTGGATAATGGTTCCATTCATCACCTTCAGGTAGTTCACAAAAGCATAACGTTCGTCTGATGCGATACTCACCACATCCACATTGGTAATGGCACTGTTAACTACTGTCGATTTGCTTTGGTATTTCTCTAAAACTTCTAACCTACGGGCATATTGATGCGCCAGCTCGAAGTTTAAATCTTCGGCAGCCGATTTAATGGTCGATTTTACCTCGCGGATTACGTTGCCAATCTTCCCGTTCAGGATTTCCTTTATTTCGGCAATATTTTTATCGTAGTCGCTTTCCGTTTGATATGCCTGGCAAGGGCCTTTGCAATTGCCAATCTGATATTCGAGGCAAACTTTAAACTTCCCTTCTGCAATATTCTTATCGTTTAAAGGCAAACTGCAGGTGCGTAAGGCATAGGTTTCCTTAATCAGGTCTAATATGGTATGCATCATGCCTATTGAGCCGTAGGGGCCAAAATAGGTCGATCCATCTTTAATTACCTTCCGGGTCCAGTAAATGCGGGGGTAATTTTCATTTTTAATAATAATCCATGGATAGGTTTTATCATCCTTTAAATTAATATTGAATTTTGGCTGATGTTTTTTAATTAAGCTGTTTTCAAGTAGCCAGGCATCAATCTCGGTATCAACAATGGTAAAGGTAATTTTGCGGATCTTCGAAACCAGCACCCTGGTTTTACCGTTAAACTGGTTTCTGTCGCTGTTAAAATAAGAACCTACCCGGTTACGCAGATCTTTTGCCTTGCCAATGTACATTAACTTGCCGTCTGCATCCCAATATTGGTACACACCCGGTTTATGTGGTATAGCGGTTAATGCTGTTTTATGGTCGAAACTGCTCATTAATTACAAAAATAAGATTCAAAAGGAAAATCCTTACGTAAACGGGTATGATTTAATGTTTAAAAGAATTTTGGCGTGCCCTAAGCTGCGCAAGGGGACAGGCTAATCGTTACAATCTTTTGTTGCCTTCCGCTACGCTCCAGGTACAGTAAAAGGATTTTCACTACTATCCTTCACGCAAAACGCAGAGTATTAAAATCCTAACTTCTTATCAAGCTCAGTTGTGCCTTCTTCCTGTTGCTGGTATTGGTTGCAATCGTAAGTGATAGATACTCCGCTTTTTGGTGCTTCAAAATCTGCCCGTCCAATTTTTAGTGCCGGATTAGCATAGACTCTTTTAATAAAGCCGGCAAAAATAGGCAAAGCAGTATTCGCACCCTCGCCCTGATTGGTGCTGATGAAGTGGAAAGCCCTGTCTTCGCAGCCAGTCCATATACCTGTTACCAGTTGTGGGGTGATGGCCATAAACCAACCATCTGAGTTATTTTGGGTAGTACCGGTTTTTGCACCAATTGGAGCATTTACTCCATATTTATAGCTTAATCTCGAACCTGTTCCGTTGGCTACAACACCTTTCAGCATCCTGGTCATCACATAAGCAACTTCTTCGCTCATAATCGGTTTTGGTATTTCTTTTTGAGAAAACAACACCACACCGTTTTTATCCTCTATCCTTAACAGGTAAATAGGCTTGGTGTAAGTACCTTTATTGGCAAAGGCACCATAAGCACCCACCATATTGTAAATCGACGAATCGAAAGTACCCAAACAAATAGATGGGAATGCCGGAACATTTGGAATACCCATTTTAGTGGCGAGCGTAGATACTGCAACCGGACCTACCTGTTTCATTAAATACGCGGTAACATAGTTTTGCGAATAGGCCAGGGCTTTTTGTAAAGTAATGCTGCCTTCTAAAGGTTTTCCTGAGTTTCGGGGTGTCCACGGATCGCCGTAACCTTCTATGGTAACAGGAACGTTTGGTACCGTATAACAAGGAGAATAACCGTTTTCGATGGCTACCGCATAAGTAAACGGCTTGGCAGTTGAGCCTACCTGACGGGTACCCATTTTCACCTGATCGTATTTAAAATGTTCGTAGTTAATACCACCAACCCAGGCTTTTACATGCCCGTTAGTTGGATCCATGGTCATCATGGCGTTACGCAAAAGCATTTTGTAATAGCGAACCGAGTCGATTGGTTTCATTACGGTATCGATATTACCTTTCCAGGTAAAAATGGTCATTTCCGTTTTGGTGTTAAAATCTTCGGTAATCTCTTCGTCCGATTTTCCCTCCAGTTTTAAAGATTTGTAACGGTCTGATCTTTTAATTCCCTGTTCAATCTGCAAGGTTTTATCTTTAAACGGATTACGCCCTTTCCAGCTTGCAATAAACTGTGCCTGCAGAATCTTCATGTATTCTTTTTGCGCTTCTTCTGCATATACCTGCATATCATAATTCAATGTGGTATAAATTTTCAGCCCGTCGCGGTCTAAATCATAAGGAGTACCATCTGGTTTGGTAATCGATTGTTCCTGAAAAATGGTTTTGATATCATTTTTAAGCACCGTACGGAAGTAAGGTGCAATACCATCATTTACCGTCGCAGCGTTAAAATGCAGGTTTAAAGGTTTGTCTTTTTGTGCTTCAAATTCTTCTCGGGTCAACAGCTCCGACTTCACCATCATGGCCATTACCGTATTCCTGCGGTCGCGCGAGCGCTCAGGGTGTCGGGTAGGCGAGTACATGGTAATTCCTTTTTGCATCCCAACTAAAGTAGCTGCCTGGGTTAAGGTCAATTTATCGGGTGTGGTGTTAAAATAAACCCGTGCAGCCGATTTAATACCGTAAGCCTGGTTACCAAAATCAACCGTATTTAAATACATGGTTATAATTTCTTCTTTGGTGTAGTTACGCTCTAATTTTACGGCAACAATCCACTCTTTAAATTTGGTGAGTACCAGCGAAAAGAAATTCAGGTTCGATTCGCGGGGGAAAAGATTTTTAGCTAATTGCTGGGTAATGGTACTGGCACCTTGTTTTTTGCCAATTAAATTGTACCCGATAATGCTGAAAGTACGTTTAAAATCGATACCTGAGTGATCTTTAAAACGGGTATCTTCAGTGGCAATTAAACCGTTAATTACATTTTCTGAAATTTCTTTATAGGTAACATTTGATCTGTTCTGAACAAAGTATGTGCCGATTGGACGACCATCCTCAGCAATAATTTCCGAAGCCTGGTTGCTTTTCGGGTGTTCAATATCCCTGAAAGAAGGCAATGCACCAAAAAGGCCAAAACCGATCATGGAGATAAAAATAGCAAAGAGGGCTATTCCACCAACCAATAATTTCCAGATGATTAAACTGTATCTTTTTGTTTCTTGTGCAGAAAGGGATTTATTCATTTTATTGTTGTTTTCCAAAACCACCACAAAAGGAGGTTTGGATGCAAATTTATTAATTTTTTATAGAATCAAATTAAGCTTTGAACTTTGGCCATTCTACCACCACAGGGCATCATCGCTTTTAGCTTTAGTCTTTCGGCTTTATTTTTACCATTTAAGACAAATAAGGCCATCTTAGCTTTAAGCTTTAGTCTGTCTGCTTTATTTTTTCACCATCTAAGACACCTAAGGGTATCATAGCTTTCAGCTTTAGTCTTTCCCCTTTATTCTTTTCCGCTTTGCTCTTCTATTTATAATTGTCTTTTAAAAACTCCAGATATTCGTTAATGCGCTGTCTGTCGGTTAGTTTTTCAAAGTTTTCTTTACTAATGATAAAGCCTTTATAGAGGTTAGCCGGTACTTTCATAATGTTCTTTAACTGACCTGTAATGCTCGATTCGTAAAGTTTGGCATCTTCCAGATCGATAAAACTGGTTACATAAATCAATTGATCGTTATCAAGCTCTACCAATTTATGTACCAAATCATTGTCAGGATAGTTGCCGCGGTTAAATTGACCTAGGCCAAAACGCGATGAACTTAGTGTTAAGGTAGCATCGGCCACATCAATTACATAATAGTATTCTTCCGATTTTGCTGCACTGAAAATACTGGCTGGTTTGTTTACATCAGCAGGTTTAACCTCAACCGGTTTAGCTCCTGCAACATCTGCTACTTTTGCAGGTGCATTTCCGGTTACCAAAGCTTTGTTTTCAACCGGGGTTGGGTTAGCCTGACTTACAAAACGCGGGGCATTTGGATCGAAATCAATCAGTGCAACTGGTCTTTGTTTAAACTCTTCTAAGTTGGCTTCAATATATTTCAGGTGATCTCGCACCAGAGGGGTAATAATTTTATCATTTGGATAAAGCGTGGTAATCTGGTTAAATTGGGTGAGCAAAGAATCTACTTTTGCAGTACGCCCAATGGCAATGGCTTTTAAATAAGCATATTGAGGTGCAAAATCATTATCAGGAAATGCAATGATGTTATCATTAACCTGTTTTACCAGATTTGGATAATCCTTTTTAGCGTAGGTATCAAAAGCCACATTGTAATTGTTTATGGCTGTGTTTTCGAGCTGACTTTGCTTAGCTGAATAAGATGGATCTAAAATGGTTTTCGCAAAATTAGATTCCGGGAATTTTTTCAGTACCAATTGTTTATATTCTTCCGATTTGGCTTCGTCGGTACCTTTATAATTCAGGTATAAACTGTAGTAAATTGCAACCAGGTGGTTATTATCCGGAAATCTTTTCAGTAGCTCTGTATATATCTTATTTGCTTCAGTTTTGTCGCCCAGTTCCTGTTGGTAAAAACTGGCAATTTCAAAATAGGCATCAATAACCTTTTGATTAGAGGTAGCCAGCAATTCGGGCGTAGTAGGTAAGCCGTCCATAAACTGTTTCTCTAATGAAGTTTGGTCGGCGGTTGCCTGATTGCCGCCGCCATTTGCAGGTGTTATACCTGTGGCTACGTTTCCACCTGCAAGTACTGAATTGGTTTCCTGTGCTGATGAACGGACACTCTGTCTCCAGTTATCTTCAAGCTGTCTGTTGCCCCAGCGTTTTTTAAAATCGCCGAAACCTGCACTTATTGCTGCGTTATTGCTAAAATAAAAAGTATTGCCACCAACATTTTTAGGCGCATTTAAAGATTGATTCGGGAAATCCGGATCATTTAAAAACTGGTTATTGATTACACCACCGGTGTTGGCAACCTCAACTTTGGGCGTTAAATAGGCTTTAACCTTTGCCTCGCGCTCACTTGCCGGAAGTTTGACAAAAGCCTGAGCGGTATCTTCTTTAGCGATAATGGTATATCTATCCGTTAAATACTGAAGATTATTCGCTTTTTTAACAATAGCATCATAATCAGGGAAGTTTTTAGGTAGAATCATTACCGTGCTATCGTAATAGCGCTTCGCCTTGATATAATTGTTGAATTCTTTAAAATTTAAATCGGCAATCCTTAAATAAGATAAGGCCTTTTGATTTTGGTTTCGCGTACTGGTTTGTACCGATTTGTTATAATAATCAGCTGCTTTTACAAAGTTTCCTTCGGCCGAAAGTAACTCACCAACCTGGTAATAAATCTGATCGGTATAGTCGGTGTTTTTATCATCTTTTAACAAGACCAACAGCTGTTGTTCTTTGTTCAGCTTTTCGCCGCTTAACAGTGCCTTTAACTTAATGCGGTTTAAATTAGCGTGAAAATACATTTCAAAAGGTGCATTGCTTTTTTCTACCCTTGTAAAATTGGCGTAGGCATCGGTAATGTTCTTTTCTTTCTCCTGTAATTGGGCAAGAATAAATTGCCAGCGGATGCGTAATTGTTTTTCTTCCGCACGTTCAATGGCCGATTCGAGAAAAAGGATGGCTTCTTTGTTCCTTTTCTGATAAATGCGCATTTGCGCCGCAGTGGCTAACGGTTCTGCAATATCTTTTTTCAGTTCATCGGCAGCACGAAGCATCGTATCAATTATCTTATCGGCAAGCACCATGTTGTTCAACTCCATCTGGCTACGGGCTTTCCAGTTCATGGCCATGATAAATGTTTTTAAATCGCTGCTGTAGGTTTTTGCGATATAATCGAAATACTCTGTTGCTATAAAATAATTTCCTTTCAGATAATTGGCCTTACCCAAAAGCATGTAGGCATCATCAATATAGTTACTAAAGCTTTTCTCGTTAATAATGGTCTGGCTTTTGGTAATTACCTCATCTAATTGCTTATTGGCTACACCAGGTGTTAAAACCAAATTTACCTGCGGTTCGGGATCGAGGTACACCGGGAGTATTTTTTCGTAGTTATCGGTATAACTTTGCAGTAAACTCTCGTTATATTCGGTTAATAAAACATTTGAGTTATAAATATAGTTATATCTTGCCGTTAGGTTCTGAAATCTTCGGTCAACGGCTGTATCCTTATTTGCTACACAGCCATATATAAAGAGCAGGCTGAAAATGAAGAGGAGAGAATTTAAGTTTCTGCTAGCGTAATTTTTCAAGTATGATAGATATCTTTAGTATAACATATAAACAAATTGTAAACCAAATTATTATTGGCAGTCAATTTTAATTATTCAAAGTTAATTTAATTATTGCATTAAAAAATGGAAAATCCGAAAGAGGAAGATACAAAGAAAAAGGTAAATGCGGCTGCAAAATATTCTGCCATCGGCTTCCAGATGATTGCTACTATTGGCCTTTTAACCTTTATTGGCTATAAGATTGATGAGCACCGGCAAAGCAAAACCAATTTAATAACGGCGGCCTTTGCCCTGGCAGGTGTAGGAATTGCCCTTTATCAGGCTATCAAGCAGGCTACCCGGGATTAGTTTTGTTTGGTAGTTTTCAGTTGACGGTTCGCATCATTTAACCGATTAACCAATTTAAACAGTTAACCTTCTAACAATCCAGGAAGCACTCGCCCCGGTTAACCAATAACCAGTTCAAACAGTTAACCAAAACCCAGCAATAGTACCCATCTCGATTAACCAATAAATAATAATTACCGATCACACTAGTGACTTGATACTAAAAACCTTATCTTTGCCGGAGTTTTTATTTGCTAACAAATTATTCCATTGACTCTGGCCAAATTTACAAGTATCTATTTCATCTTCGTAGGCTTATTAATAGGCGTTGTTGCTGTTTTACCCTTACTATTTCCTAATACCCAACTATTTATCGATAACTTCTGGGTGATGTTCGGCTTTTTAGCTGGTATTACTTACATCGCGTATATGCTGGTTGATATCGGTATAAAACGCGATCCTGAGGTAGGTATTATGGCTATTATGGGATCGATAGGAGTGAAGATGATTTTTTGTATGGCTTTTGTCTTGATTTACAGTATAAAAGCAAAGGGAATTGGGCCAGTATTTCTGCTTAATTTTTTTTCTTTATATTTATTGTTTACGGCCTTTGAAATTTACTGTTTGTTACGTAACTTGCGCCACCAAAATTTAAAGTAAAAAACTGCCAATAAATGGATTGTAACCGAGTTTTTGTGTCTAAAGTTAAAAGGCTAACTATTGTTTTTACGCTTTTAATCGCGTTTTTATCTATCAAAATTGATACTTTCGCTCAAGTTGATAGCGCTGTTGTACCTGTTGATAGTGTTGTTGCCGAATCTGCTCATGCAGCTTCTGGTGAGCACGGAGCAGGAACTGAACATGGCAAAGAAAAATTCGAGCCAACCAAAGTAATTATGGAACACATTGCAGATTCGCATATGTGGCACCTGTGGGGACACACTTCATTACCCCTTCCTGTAATTTTGTATACACCAGGTGGCTTGGAAGTTTTCTCTTCTGCGCACTTTCACCATGGCGAAGAAGATTATAAAGGAACTTATAATACTTACCGTTTGGTAGAAGATCATGTTAAAGTGGTTGGTGCAAATGGACAGGTTGATGAAGCTGCTTCAGTTTTAGATTTCTCGATCACTAAAAACGTGGCTGCCATGTTTGTAGCAATTCTTGTAATCTTAGTTGTTTTCATTTCGGTGGCTAACGCTTATAAAAAACGTGTTGGTAAAGCACCAAAAGGTTTGCAATCTTTAATTGAACCAATTATTGTTTTTGTTAGAGATGATATTGCTAAACCAAACATTGGTCACAAGTACGCTAAATTTATGCCTTATTTGTTAACCATATTTTTCTTTATCTGGTTTAACAACTTGTTGGGTTTAATTCCAATTTTCCCAGGTGGTGCCAACGTAACCGGTAATATCGCTTTAACTTTTGTAATGGCATTAGGTACCATGATTATCGTTAATGTTAACGGTAATAAATACTATTGGAAACACATCTTTTTGCCAGATGTTCCGTTTTGGTTATGGCCTTTAATGGTTGTAGTAGAAGTGGTAGGTATTATTTCTAAGCCTTTCGCTTTAATGGTACGTTTATTTGCGAACATTACAGCTGGTCACATTATCGTATTAAGTTTAATCTCGTTAATTTTTATTTTCGAAACGTTGGCTATTGCTCCGGTTTCAGTTGCATTCGTATTGTTTATGGATGTGTTAGAATTGTTGGTAGCATTTTTACAGGCCTTTATTTTTACATTACTTACTGCCTTGTTTATTGGTATGGCAGTAGAAGAGCATCATTAATAAAAAACTATTTTTTACAAATTAATATAAATTAAATTAGTTATGGTAGGTTCAATCGCGGCAATTGGTGCCGGTTTAGCAGTAATCGGTGCAGGTATCGGT
>Ga0308163_10000265_pt1 | contig 128125 bp, 116 predicted proteins | sample PhyTR1_FD_201037 | JGI IMG/M metagenome (GOLD analysis project Ga0308163, IMG submission 201037) | Phyllosphere microbial communities from UC Gill Tract Community Farm, Albany, California, United States - DLSLT.R1 | ecosystem: Host-associated > Plants > Phyllosphere > Unclassified | place...
TTCGGCGGGGTTTTTTGTTTTCATGCTTTTGACCCCGTAGGGTCGAGGCCTGCCTCGACCGGGTGTTTGAGGGTCGGGCATGCCCGACCCCTACGGGGCAGGAAAGCCGCGCTTCGGCGGGGTTTTTTGTTTTCATGCTTTTGACCCCGTAGGGTCGAGGCCTGCCTCGACCGGGTGTTTGAGGGCCAGGCAGGAAAGCGGCTTTACAGCGGCTGGCAGGCGATAACCAGGCGTGCCAGCGGGGTAATGTCGCCCAGCGCGCACTCAAACTGCTGCAGGGCACTGCTAACGCGCACGCGGCCCGGTGGAATACGCGTCAGGTGGCGCACCGTCACCTGGCCTTCCATCGATACCAGCCACTCGCCGTCAAGGATCTCCGCCCAGGCCTGCTCGGCAATCCACTGGCGCTGCCCTTCCACCACGATCAGCGGCTTAACCAATGCCGTGGCGCTGAACGCCAGAAAATCTTCATCCAGCATCACCGCCGTCAAATCGCTCAGCTTACCGGCCTCCAGCCGCTGACGCGGTAGCAATGTGGTATTCACTTTTTGTGATTTTTCAGCGCCTGCACCGCTCAGTGCTTCACCCTGACCCGTCACCAGCCAGTGCAGCGTTGCGCCGGTATCCGCCATGCAGCGCACCACAATATCCGAAGGGAAATAGCCGCGCGAGTAGCGGTTTGCCAGACTGCTGCTGGCAATGCCGAGGTGTTCTGCCAGTGCCAGCTTGGTGGAAAAACCATATGCCTGAAGCACACGGTCCAGCACTTCTTTTGCCCCACTCTGGAAATCGATTTGTAGGCTCAAGCTAAAACTCCTTGCTATTTCACTTTTAGTGAACATACAATTTGCATTGTAGGGTTGTGTGATTTTACTGGCAGTACGCGATACAACAACCCCGGAGTTTGCCCGAAAAGAGCAAAAATTACAATCTTCAGGCCTGCTATTCACCGCGATGAAAGCCAGTTATTCATCTTTTGTGAATTGCCTGCCGCTAACCGGAGAGTTTAAATGGCCGATGAAATGGACCGCGCACAGCAGCGCGAAGCCGAAAATCTGGCGCGCCACCTTGCGCGTGCCGTTCAGCGCCCGATGCAGCCCAGCGCCTTTTTCTGTGAAGCGTGCGGGGAACCGATCCCGCTGGCACGGCGCAAAGCGCTGCACGGCGTGACGCTATGCGTCAGCTGCAAAGAGATTGACGAACACCAGGCAAAACACTGCCGTTCCCCCCTTGTATAACGTCAGCTACAGTCGGCAGGGAAGCCGTACCCGCGCGGTTTTTGATTAAGTAAACTGCATGATCGACTGTAAAATCGTCTCTCCCCGGTGAAAAATCACGTCTGGCGCGTCCCGCAGTTAAAAATATCGCATTACATGTTTGGGTAAATGCCTCTGCATCTAACTACCTAATTATCATCGAGATAACCCGCTCATTAGCCGGGCCGAAAATACTTTTATTAATGATGAACGCTATGCTACTGTATATATATACAGTAATACTGGAGGGGGAAGTTGTGGATAAAGAATTAGCGGAACGAGTTATCCTGGAGCGGGTGGAACTGATTGCAAGGTTAACCTCTGAAGGGGTCTGCCAGGAGCGCGATCGTGAGATTGCCCTGCACCTGATTGCCGACATTGCCAGCGGCATAGAGCTGAAAAATGCGCAGTTTTCCGTCATCTTTTCTGCCCAGCCGCAGAAGCGCTAAACGGCTTTTCAGTCCTGCTGTCCGGCCAAACTTGTTTGCGTATCAGGAACGGATGCCGCCCCCTCTACGCACCCTCCCTTATTAGCCCCTTTATGGGGCTTTTTTGTTTATATCGTTTCCCATAATCCGACTCCCGGTTGTCACACCGCTCCTACAACAGCCCCGCATTGAGCGGCTTGCGGCGAAATCGCACACTTCAACAGGTCATCCGGCAGCTCGTATTTCAATCGGCCTGCCGTTCCTGAAAGCGCTTTAACCAATCCGGGAGAACCACCTATGAAAATTTTTGCCCTGCAGGGGGACAGCGTTGATGAAATCTGTTTTCGCCACTACGGCCGCACCCGCCAGGTGGTAGAGCAGGTTTACGCGGCCAATAGCGGGCTGGCAGAGCAGGGCGCCTGCCTGCCCCACGGCTACCCGCTTGAGCTACCCGACCTCCCAAGCTCTGCCACCCATGAAACGCTGAATCTCTGGAGCTAGCGATGGAGAGAAACAGCTCGATTGTGAGCTACCTGGTCGGTGTGCTGATGATGTGGGCCAGCCGCCACACGGTGCAGGACATCGCTTTTGGCATTGGGGCGCTGGTGGCGGTGGCTACGCTGGCCATCAATGTCGCCAACTTTTTTATCAACTGGCACTACCGCCGCAAAACCTGGCTGCTGTTACAGCTGCGCCAGGAGCAAAGGAAACACGATGAATTCCACAGCTAAGAAGTGCGCGGTGCTGACGATTGTCGCGCTGGCCGCGCTGCTGCCGGAGTTTCGCACCTTGCGCATCTCCTCTGACGGCCTGCTGCTGCTGGCGAATGCTGAAGGCTGCCGCACATCGCCGTACCAGTGCAGCGCCGGGGTGTGGACTAACGGCATCGGCCATACCCGTGGCGTCACGCCGCTCAGCGAGGTGAACGAGCGCCAGGTGGCGGTCAACCTGATCGACGACCTGCAGCGGGTGGAGCGCGGTATAGCGCGCTGCATGCCGGTCAGCATGCCGCAGCCGGTGTACGACGCCACGGTGTCATTTGCCTTCAACGTGGGGGTCGGTGCCGCGTGCGGTTCGACCTTCGCCACGCTGATTAACCAGCAGAAGTGGCGCGCCGCCTGCAGTCAGCTGCCGCGCTGGATCTACGTGGATGGCAAATCGAGCCAGGGGCTGGTGCAGCGGCGCAGGGCAGAGCAGGCCTGGTGCCTGAAGGGGGCAGAGTGAAGCGCCTGCTGCCCTTGCTGTTGATGCTGATGCTGGCGCTTTTCGCCGCAGTGAGCTGGAAGCTGGTGCGCCTGAACCAGCAGCTGCGGGTGCTGCAGCAGCAGAACGCCACTCTCAGCGCGGGGATCGTCAGCCGCGACGTCACCCTCAGCCAGATGCAGGAAGAGAACGGTCAGCGTGAAAAAAGCGAGCTGGCCCTGCGCCAGGCGCTGATTGATGCCGGCGATCTCGGGCTGAAACGTCAGCTCACTATGAACAGGATGATTGATCGTGATGAAGCACTTCGCCACTGGAGCACTGCTGCTCTGCCTGACGGGATTATCCGCCTGCAGCAGCGCCCCGCCTTCACCAGCGCCCGTGATTATCTGGCGTGGTTGTCCCAGGGTCAGCAGCTGCCCGGTCCCCGGCAGCCAGAGCGTGACTCAGGGGGATCTGCTGGCCGACATTCGCCAGCTGGAGCAGGCGCTGCTGCTGTGCGGCCTGCAAATTGAAACCATTAAACAGTGTCAGGAGCAACACGATGTTAAAGCCAACCCTGTTACGCGCCGCTCTGCTGGCCCAGGTGCCGCTGCTGCAAACCGATCCGCAGCGGCTGACGCTCACCCTTGAGCCGGGACGGGTGGTCAGCACCCTCGCCAGCTCGCTGAGCTTTGAGTATCAGTACCCGCTGCGCGTCACGCTCAGCCAGTACGTGGACGACGAAGATGCGCTAATGCTGCCGCTGCTGCTGTGGCTGCGTGACAACCAGCCCGACCAGCAGGCCAGCGCGGATAAGCAGCAGAACGCCATCCTGTTCAGCCATCTGGAAAACGGCGATTTCAGCGTGCTGCTGCAGCTCACTGAGCGGGTGATCGTCAGCGAACTCGACGGCGCGCTGCACGCCACGCACGTCCCAGAGCCGCCGCAGCCGGAACACGTCCCGCGCCCGTGGCAGCTGTATATCAACCATCAGCTGGTCAGTGAATGGCCCGCCGTCTGAAAGCCAGAAGGAGTAAGCAATGAATGAATTTGTCGTGGAGACCCGCCGCCAGCTCAATAACCTGCTGCGCATCGGCACCGTCAGCGAGGTCGATCTGCCCCGGGCGCGCTGCCGGGTGCAGAGCGATGGCAACCTGACCGGCTGGCTGCCGTGGCTGAACAGCAGCGCTGGCCAGGTGCGCAGCTGGCATGCGCCGTCGCCCGGTGAGCAGGTTCTCCTGCTGGCGCTGAGCGGCGAGCTGACCACCGCCTTTGTGCTGCCGGGGATTTTCTCCGATGCCTTCCCGGCGCCGTCGGCAGCAAAAGATGCGGTGTGCTGGCAGTTCCCGGACGGGGCGCAGATCGCTTACGAACCCGAGAGCGGCGCGCTGACCGCCAGCGGCATCCAGTCGGCCAGCATCCGGGCGGCGGTGAAAATTACCCTCGACAGCCCGCTGGTGGAGTGCACCCAGCAGCTGAAGGCGAAAACCTTTGCGCTCAGCGAGGGCGGCACGCTGCAGGGCAATATCAGCCACAGCGGCGGCAGCTTCTCTTCCAACGGGGTGGTGGCCCACAGCCACGTTCACGCGGGCGTCGAGAGCGGCGGCAGCAAAACAGCGGGGCCACAGTGATGAGCACAGCAACCTGGTCCGGCATGCAGCGCGACAGCGGCCTGCAGCTAACTGATATCGACCATATCCGCCAGTCGGTGCGCGACATCCTGCTGACCCCGCAGGGCTCGCGGGTGATGCGCCGTGACTACGGCTCGCTGCTGTCGGCGCTGCTCGACCAGCCGCAGAACGAGACGCTGCGCCTGCAGATTATGTCGGCCTGCTACATGGCGCTGCTGCGCTGGGAGCCGCGCATCACGCTCGACAGCATCCGCTACCAGCCGGGGTTTGACGGCAGCATGGAGGTAGCGCTAAGCGGCACCCGCAACCAGTCCACATTTTCCTTATCCATTCCAGTGAGTTAACACCTATGGCCACGATTGATTTAAGTCAGTTACCCGCGCCGAACATCGTCGAAGCGCTGGATTTTGAGACCCTGTTGCAGCAGCGCAAAAGCGCGCTGATTGCGCTCTATCCCGCCGATAAGCAGGAGGCGATAGCCCGCACCTTAACCCTGGCGTCGGAGCCGATCGTCAAGCTGCTGGAGGAGAACGCCTACCGCGAGGTGATCCTGCGCCAGCGCATTAACGAAGCGGCGAAAGCCACCATGGTGGCATTCGCCAGCGGCAGCGATCTCGACCAGCTTGGGGTCAACAACGGCGTCACCCGTCTGGTGCTGAAACCCGCAGATAACAGCACGCTGCCGCCGACCCCGGCGCGGCTTGAGAGCGACGACGACTTCCGTCTGCGCATCGCCCAGGCCTTTGAGGGGCTGAGCGTGGCGGGGCCGGGCGGGGCCTATGAATATCACGCCCGCAGCGCCGATGGTCGCGTGGCGGATGTCACCGCCATCAGCCCGTCCCCGGCTGTGGTCACCGTCACCGTGCTGTCGCGTGAAGGGCGCGGCGAGGCCAGCGCCGAACTGCTCGCCGTCGTCAACGCGGCGCTGAATGACGAGGAGGTGCGCCCGGTGGCGGATCGCGTCAGCGTGCAGTCGGCAAAAATCGTCGAGTACCGCGTTGAGGCCACGCTGTTTCTCTATCCCGGGCCGGAGGCGGAGCCGATCCGCGCCGCCTCGGCAGCCCGGCTGGCGGCCTTTGTTAACGCCCAGTCGCGGCTGGGGCGCGATATCCGCAGGTCAGCGCTGTATGCGGCGCTGCACGTCGAGGGTGTCCAGCGCGTGGAGCTGGCGCAGCCTGCTGCTGATGTGGTGCTGGATAAAACCCAGGCGGCGTACTGCACCGCTACGCAGATCGCGGTAGGAGGTTCCGATGAGTGACCGCCTGCTGCCCGTCGGCTCGTCACAGCTCGAGGTGGCCGCCGCCGAAGCCTGTGCGCGCCTGCAGCAGCTGCCGGTGCCGCTGCGCACCCTGTGGAACCCGCAGACTTGCCCGCTGCCGCTACTGCCCTATCTCGCCTGGGCCTGGTCGGTGGACCGCTGGGATCAGGAGTGGCCGGAAGAGACCCGGCGTGCGGTGGTCGCCGCATCGCAGTTTATCCACCGCCGCAAGGGCACCATCTCGGCGATCCGCCGGGTGGTGGAGCCGCTGGGGTATGTGATTAACGTCCATGAGTGGTGGCAAACCAGCGAACCACCCGGCACCTTCCGCCTTGATATCGGCGTACTGGAATCGGGCATTGATGAAGCGATGTTTAACGAAATGGAGCGGCTGATCGGTGATGCAAAACCGGTTAGTCGCCACCTTACCGGCCTGACGATTACCCAGGATATCCAGGGCGTTGTCTGGCTCGGCCCGGTTCAGTATGACGCTGAAACGGTCACTATTTTCCCTGCTTTGTGAGGTTATCAATGGCGTTAAAATTTAAATCTGTCGTGACCACGGCAGGACAGGCGCGTATTGCCGCGGCGATGGCGAATGGCACTCAGGTGGATATTAAGCAAATGGCGGTAGGCGACGGCAACGGCCAGCCAACCACGCCGGTTGCCAGCCAGACTGCGCTGGTGCATGAGGTGTATCGCCAGGCGGTTAACTCGACCAAGGTGGATAAAACCCGCAGCAACTGGATGGTGGTGGAAACCATTATTCCCGCCAGCAGCGGCGGCTTCTGGATGCGTGAGCTGGGCTTGATCGCCGGCGATGGCACCCTGCTGGCAGTCTGTAATATGGCGGAAACCTATAAGCCGACGCTGGAGGAGGGCTCCGGCAGGACGCAGACCTTGCGCATGGTGATTGCCGTCAGCGATAGCGAAGCCATTGCGCTGACGCTGGATGACAGCCTGATTTTGGCCACCGAAGAGTACGTTAATCTGCAGATTAGCGAGCATGAGAAAACGCGCAATCACCCCGATGCCAGCCTGACGGCGAAAGGGCTGGTACAGCTGAGCAGCGCCACCAATAGCAGCAGTGAAACCCTGGCCGCCACGCCAAAAGCGGTAAAGGCGGCCTGGGATCTGGCGAACCGTGCTTATCCTGACGCCAGCCTGACAGCTAAAGGCGACGTGATGCTGAGTAGCGCCACTAACAGCACCAGTGAAACCCTGGCCGCGACGCCAAAGGCGGTGAAAGCGGCCTACGACCTGGCGAACCGTAATTATTTGAATGAGCTTTATCCGATCGGAATTGTGCTGTGGTTTGCACAAAATAAAAACCCTAACACCTTATTTCCTGGAACGAAGTGGAGTTATATCGGCGAGAATAAAACCATTCGCTTAGGCAGCCAAAATGGTAGTGATGTGATGACGTCAGGTGGGGCGGATACAATAACCCTGGCCGCCGCGAATATTCCGGCACACAGCCATACCTTCTCGGCAACGACTTCCAGTAGTGGAGCACATACCCATACTGGTAGTACTAACTCGGCAGGAGCACATACACATGGAGGTGTGGCGTCAAGAACCAGTCCATGGGAAATTGGAGGAAGCACCTGGACGCGATTTAACTACCAAACCCTTGGCGCGACTGACTCTGCCGGAGCGCACACGCATACGGTTTCCGTTGCCAGTGCTGGCGCTCACACCCACACCGTCTCCGGCACCACCGCCAATACCGGTTCGGGTACCGCAATTAACATCACCAACGCCTTTGTGAAGTTAATGGGCTGGTATCGCACGGCATAATATTTTTCGCGCTTAAATAAAACTCTCCCTGGGAAGCCACGGAGAGTTTTATATTTTCAAAGCTAAATATTTAATTATTTATCTCTGCTGTTGTGTCCTGCTCTTCACAACGCCAATCGCATGCCCGCCAATTAAATTCTTGTCATCATGACCTCACCCCAACCACGGAGTGTAATAAAGATGGCTAATTATCACCACGGCGTACGCGTCGTTGAAATCAATGACGGAACCCGCAGTATTTCCACGGTATCCACTTCTATTGTCGGCATGGTCTGCACTGCAGCGGATGCTGATGCCACCGTATTCCCGCTCAACACGCCGGTGCTGATTACCGACGTGCAGGCGGCGGTGGGTAAAGCCGGTGTCAGCGGCACGCTGGCGAAAGCGCTGCAGGCGATTGCCGACCAGAGCAAGCCGGTAACGGTGGTGGTGCGCGTTGAGGAGGGTGAAGACGAAGCGGCAACCACCAGCAATATCATCGGCGGCAGCGATGCTAACGGCCGCTACACCGGGATGAAAGCGCTGCTCGCGGCGCAGACCGACCTTGGCGTTAAGCCGCGTATTCTCGGCGTGCCGGGGCTGGATTCGCTGGAAGTGGCCACCGCGCTGGCGGCAATCTGCCAGCAGCTGCGCGCCTTCGGCTATATCTCGGCTTACGGCTGTAAAACGGTAAGCGATGCGCTCAAGTATCGCGAAAACTTCAGCCAGCGCGAGCTGATGGTGATCTGGCCCGACTTTGTCGGCTGGAATACCGTGACCAGCGCGGCGGAAACTGCCTATGCCACCGCCCGCGCCCTCGGCCTGCGCGCCAAAATCGATAACGACAGCGGCTGGCATAAAACCCTGTCGAACGTCGGCGTCAACGGCGTGACCGGCGTTTCCGCCTCGGTATTCTGGGACCTGCAGCAGGTGGGGACCGATGCCGATCTGCTGAATGAAGCCAGCGTCACCACGCTGATCCGCAAAGACGGTTTCCGCTTCTGGGGCAACCGCACCTGTAGCGATGACCCGCTGTTCGCCTTTGAAAACTACACCCGCTCGGCGCAGGTGATCGCCGACACCATGGCCGATGCGCATATGTGGGCCAACGACAAGCCGCTGACGCCGACGCTGGTGCGCGACATTATCGCCGGGATCAACGCCAAGTTCCGTGAGCTGATCAACGCCGGTTATCTGCTGGGCGCCAACTGCTGGTACGACGAAAGCGCCAACAGCCAGGAGAGCCTGAAAGCCGGCAAGCTGTATATCGACTACGACTACACCCCGGTGCCGCCGCTGGAAGATCTGACCCTGCGTCAGCGCATTACCGACAGCTACCTGGCGAACTTCGCCGCTTCTGTGAACAGCTAAGGAGAAACCCTCATGGCACTGCCTAAGAAACTGAAATACCTGAATTTGTTTAACGATGCCAACAGCTATCAGGGCGTGGTGACCTCGCTGACGCTGCCGAAGCTGGCGCGCAAGCTCGACCCTTACCGCGGCGGCGGCATGAACGGCGTGGCGCATATCGATAATGGCCTGGAAGATGATGCGCTGGATCTGGAGTGGACCATCTCCGGCCTCGACGACCGCGTGCTGAGCCAGTGGGGTGGCGCCACGGTGCCGCTGCGCTTTATGGGTTCCTACCAGCGTGACGACACCGACGAGACCATCGCGGTGGAGGTGGAGCTGCGCGGCAAGCATCAGCAGTTCGACTTCGGCGAGAGCAAGCAGGGTGAGGAGAACGAAACCAAAATCACCACCAAATGCACCTACTACAAGCTGAGCTGGAACGGCAAAGCGCTGATTGAGATCGACACCGTCAACATGGTCGAGATCGTGAAGGGCATCGACCGCCTGGCCGAGCACCGTAAGAACATCGGCCTGGTTTAATCCGTGGGGGTCGGGCATGCCCGACCCGCTTTCCAATGAAATAAGGAATTCTCATGCAGCAGTCAGAAAATAGCGTTCAGCTGGTCACGCCAATCGTGCGTGGCGAAACCGTGATTAACAGCGTTGAGCTGATCAAACCGAACGCGGGCGCATTGCGCGGCACGCGGCTGGTGGATCTTGCCGGATCGGACGTCGACGCGCTGATCGTGGTACTGCCGCGCATCACGCTGCCGAACCTGACCAAATCAGAGTGCCTGAACCTTGACCCGATCGATCTGATTGAGCTGGGCGGGCGGGTGATCGCTTTTTTGTCAGCGAAACCGGACACCTCCGCTGGCCCGACGGGCTGACGGTAGATGACCTGATGGCGGATATCGCCGCCATCTTTCACTGGCCGCCGTCGGAAATGAACGCCATGCCGCTGGCAGAACTGCTCGCCTGGCGGCACAAGGCCATCGTGCGCAGCGGGACACAGAGTGGAGAGTCATGATGAGTATTAACCTCGGTCTGGACGGACTGCGCAAAGCGGTGATCCGGGCAAGCCTGTTCTTAAACGATCTGCCCGGGGAGACCCACTCCCTTGGCAATGCCATGTTTCAGCAGCGCGTGGCGTTAACGGCCAGCGCGACGCGCACCCGAAACGCCACGCGCAACAGTAAATCAGCACTCAAAGCCAGCAAGGAGCGCCTGCAGGAGATCCGCATCACCGAGGCGCTTGAGCGGCCGCAGCGGGCCGGCGACAACCTTAATAAGGCACAGCAGCGCTTTACGCTCGGTCAGAGCAAGGTTCAGCAGCGCTATCAGGCCGGGCAGGGTGTGGTAGATAAGATCGGAGCGGTCAGCGGTCAGGCAATGAGCGTGGCCCGTCAGGGGGCGAAGCTGCTGCAGCCGGGCTATCAGGCGCTGACGGTGCAGCCCGCTGCAGCAACGCCGGGGGCGGAACCATCGCCTGCCGCCGGGTTGCCGCCCACGCGCGCAGCGGCAAGCGCCGATAACCTTGCGGGGGATATCGCCCGGCTGAACGGCGCGATAGAGGCCATCAGCATCGCTATCTTCCAGCAGCTCGACGGCACCCTGCGCAGCCTGACGCAGACCGCCACCGGGCTACTGGGCAGTGTGGATCGCTGGGTCCAGGCTAACCCGGCGCTGGCGGGCGGGATGGCCCAGCTAGTGGCCGGCGGCGTGATACTGGTCGGGGCGCTGGGGGCGGTCGGCTCAGTGGTGGCACCGGTGCTGAGCGGGCTGAATCTGCTGATCGCCGGCGCCGGGATGCTGAGCAGCGTCTTTACTTTTGCCGGAGGGGCGATGACGGCTGCGCTGGGGGCAATAACGCTGCCGATAGCGGGCATCGCGCTGGCTGTCGCGGCGGGTGTGGCGCTCATTTACAAATACTGGGAGCCAATTAGCGCGTTCTTCGCCGGAGTGATGAGGGGGATTGGTTCCGCACTGGCTCCTGCGGCGCAATTTTTCGCGCCTTTTAAACCCGTATTTGACGGGGTGGGCGCGGGGATCGCCTGGCTGTATGACGCTTTTAAACGGCTGATGCAACCGATCGCGCTGACAGGAGAAGCGCTGAATAAAATAGGCGGTGCCGGGGAGTGGATAGGCAAAGCGCTGGGCGATGCCTTTATGCTGCCGCTGAAGATATTCAATGACCTGAGCAGTGGCATTACCGGCCTGATGGAAAAGCTCGGGCTTATTGATAAAAAATCGGCGGATGCGCAGGCATCACTGCGCGACCAGCCGCCAGAACAGCCGCCTTTATCTGCCCTCGGCGGTGCAGGAGAAAGCTTCCCGCAGAGTGAATTTCCTGTCGCGCTGGGCGGTGCCCGTTACAAACCGGTGACCGCCACCACCAGCAGCAGCAGCCAGCAGAACACCTTTAACAGCAGCTACGTGATTAATGTTCCTGCAGGCATGGGGGAGGCAGACGTACGCACCCTGATCGAGAACCACGAGCAGCAAACGCGTGCGCGGGCCGCTATCAGCCAGCGCAGCAGTTACCTGGGGTAATAAACCATGATGATGATTTTAGGTATGTTCGTATTCCAGCGCCGCACCCTGCCTTTCCAGACCATGACGCATCAGAGCGCTTACCGTTGGGCGGCGGGCAGCCGTATCGGCTCGCGCCCGGCTCAGCAGTTTCTTGGCGTTGGGGATGAAAGCATCACCCTGGCAGGGGAACTGCGCCCGGAAATCACCGGGGGAGTGCCGTCACTGGCGATTTTGAAGGGCATGGCTGAGAGCGGGCGCGTCTGGCCGCTGCTCAGTGGTGAAGGGATACCTTACGGGATTTTTGTTATTGAAGCGGTGAATGGTGTCCATACCGATCTGCTGGCGAACGGAGCGGCGCAAAAAATTAGCTTTACCCTACAGCTTAAGCGCGTCGACGGTTCGCTGGATGGGCTGTATGGCGACCTGAAACAGCAGCTGGAGCAGATTTACGGCGAGGTGAGCGCTAAGGCACGCGAGCTGGCAGGGAGCCTGTTATGAATAACTCGATTCCGGTCGATATCGGCGCGCCGCTGGCGCCCGATTACCTTATTCGGCTCAATAACCGCGATATCACCGACAATCTGCGCAAGCGTCTGCTGAGTATGACGATTGATGATGCCCGGGGTCTGGAAGCCGACACGCTGACGCTGTTACTGGATGACAGTGACGGCTGGCTGATGATGCCGCAGCGCGGCGCTATCCTGCGCGTGTATATCGGCTGGCAGGGAAGGCCGCTCTTCTGCAAAGGGGATTTTATCATTGATGAACTGCATCACAGCGGGGCGCCCGACCGATTAACCCTGGTCGGGCGCAGCGCCAACCTGAGCGATTCACTGACGCAGAAGGCGCAGCACTCCTGGGATAAAACCACGCTGGGGCAGGTCGTCTCTGAGATAGCTGAGCGTAACAGTCTGCAGGCTAAAGTCAGCGATGGGCTGGCATCAATCAGCATTGCGCATCTCGACCAGACGGATGAGAGCGATGCCCAGTTCCTGACGAAGCTGGCGATAAACCATGGTGCTACCGTCACCATCAAGGAGAACACCGTTCTGATGCTGCCCCGTGGCGGCAATAGAACCGCTCAGGGAACCGAGATACCGCCCATCGTGCTAACGCGCAAAGAGGGCGACCAGCATGCCTGGCAGGTGGTGTCAAAGCTGCAATACAGCGGGGTCCAGACCCGCTGGCTGCAGCTTGATAAAGCCAGCAGCGGTAAGGTCAGAGTGTTTCGCGCCATTACGGATAACCAGCCGGAGCTGTTTGGCGACGGCGCTGAGCAGGACAGCCCGCTGCCGCTTTATCAGCGGGACGTTATCATCAGTGAAGTGTTCAGCACGCAGGATGAAGCAGTCAGAAAAGCAGAGGCAGAGTGGAAGGCGCGCCAGACCTTGACGGCCAGCATGAGCTTCGTCCTGGCGATGGGGATGCCTGCCCTGTTCCCGGAAACCCCGGTGCGGCTGCGGGGATTTAAAACGGTGATTGATGCGCAGCAGTGGACCGTGGTCAAAGTGGGGCATGTGATTGATAGCACAGGGTTTCGCACGACGGTAAATCTGGAAAGCTCGTGGAAAGGTGAAACCTACCAGCTCCTTATTGAAGCTGACTAGCCCACGAAGTGAAAAATTCACTTGATGATTCACTTAAAGTGAATATAATTAGTTTTATTCACACAGTGTGAGTTTAACTGACCCCACGGAGTTCACTTATGATGCCTTGCCCGATTTGCCAGCATAACAGCCACGCCCGCTCCAGCCGTATCATCAGCAGTGAGACCAAGGAGCGTTATCACCAGTGCCAGAACCTGAACTGCAGCTGCACGTTCAAGTCGATGGAGACGATCACCAGCATTGTTGCCCGCCCGCTGGACGCCAATACGCCGCCCCCGCCCGCAGCGGCGACGAAGGCGCCGACCAGCCGTCTCGGCAGTTAGATCTTGTGCTTCCCCCCAGCGGCGGGGTCACTCCCGCCCTGGCTTTTGCTGCCCCCTTTCCCGGTTTTCTGCGCTATGATGGTCCGCTTCCCCCGAGACTGCTGGCGCCCCTATGACCGATATTTCTCCGCACACTCCGATCTTCGACGGCCATAACGATCTGCTGCTGCATCTGTGGCTGCATCATCCCGATAACCCGGCTGAAGCCTTTATGCAGCAGCGCCTGAGCGGCCATCTGGATTTTGCCCGCATGCAGGCTGGCGGCTTTGCCGGGGGGCTGTTCGCCATCTTTGTACCGCCAGCCGACTACGTGGCGAAATTCCCCGCGCGCCAGGCGCAAGTTTTCGACCCGCTGGCGATTGTCGAGCAGCAGCTGCACATCCTGCAGCAGCTGGCGGCGGGATCGGCGGGGCGCGCTAAGATCTGCCGCAGCGTGGCCGAGATCGAGCGGTGCCTGGCCGACGGCGTGCTGGCGATGGTGATGCATATAGAAGGGGCGGAGGCGCTGGATGACGACTTTAGCCAGCTGGCGCGCTGGGTTGACGCCGGGCTGCGCAGCATCGGGCCATTCTGGAATACCCCGAACCGCTTTGGTTTTGGCGTCAGCGGCAGCTTTCCCGGCTCGCCGGATACCGGCGACGGGCTGACGGACGCGGGTAAGCGGCTGATCCGCGCCTGCAACCAGCAGCGGCTGATGATCGACCTGTCGCACATGAATGAAAAAGCCTTCTGGGACACGGCGCGCCTGAGCGATGCGCCGCTGGTCGCCAGCCACTCTAACGTCCACGCCCTGTGCCCGCAGCCGCGCAACCTGACCGACAGCCAGCTGGCCGCAATCGCCGACAGCGACGGGCTGGTGGGGCTGAACTTCGGCACGGCGTTTCTGCGCGCCGACGGCAAGCGCGATGGCGATATGCCGCTCAGCGTGATGGTGCAGCACCTCGACTATCTGCTGGAGAAGCTGGGGGAGGATCGCGTGGCTTTCGGTTCCGATTTTGACGGCATCAATCTGCCGGACGAGATCGGCGACGTCAGCGGCCTGCCGCGGCTGCTGGCCGCGCTGCGTGCGGCGGGTTACAGCGAAGCGCTAATCTACAAGCTGTGCCGCGCCAACTGGCTGCGCGTGCTGAGAAAAACCTGGGGCAAATAATGCCCGGATTTTGAACCAAATAGTTCAAAATAGCATAAACCGTGCAGATTTTAGGGTTGATATCGATTTATCATAGGCGCAACATCTGTGCCGCCAAATTCTTATAATTTGACAACATGCCGATCCCTTGTCGACACTGACAGGTGTGACGTCTGTTTTTTGAACACCAAGAGGATATGATTATGTGGACTAAACCAACTTTCATCGATATGCGCCTGGGCCTGGAAGTAACCTTATATATCTCCAACCGTTAAATTGCCGTCATACTTCGCACTGTAACTGCGTTAGCTTTCCTCGCCCACCCCGGTCACTTACTGATGTAAGCTCCCGGGGATGTGCTGCGTTGCTGCCTTGTTACAGCACGAATTATTTAGGCAATTGCATTGATGCCTGCGTTATTGCGGGCATTTTTAATTCCTACTCCCGGTTTCCCCATGAAAATCAAAGTTCTCGGCTCTGCGGCCGGTGGCGGCTTCCCGCAGTGGAACTGTAACTGCCGCAACTGCCAGGGCGTGCGCGATGGCAGCATCCCGGCTACGGCACGTACCCAGTCCTCGATAGCCGTCAGTGATAACGGCAGCGACTGGGTGCTGTGTAATGCGTCGCCCGATATCTGCCACCAGATCGCCGCCAATCCCGAACTCAATAAGCACGGCGCGCTGCGCGGCACGGCGATCGGCTCGATCATCCTTACCGACAGCCAGATCGACCACTGCACCGGGCTGCTCAACCTGCGCGAAGGCTGCCCGCACCAGGTGTGGTGTACGCCAGAAGTGCACGCGGACCTGACCAGCGGCTTCCCGATCTTCACCATGCTGAAGCACTGGAACGGCGGGCTGCAGCATCACGCTATTCAGCCCGGCGAGCCGTTCTCCGTGGCGGTCTGCCCGGCGCTGACCTTTACCCCGATTGCCATCCTCAGCAACGCGCCGCCCTATTCGCCGTATCGCGGGCGCCCGCTGCCTGGCCATAACATCGCGCTGATGATCGAAAACCGCGAAACCGGCAGCAAGCTGCTGTACGCACCGGGCCTCGGCGAGCCGGATGCTGCGCTGCTGGCGCTGATGGCGCAGGCCGACTGCCTGCTGATTGACGGCACGCTGTGGCAGGATAATGAGCTGGCAAACACCGGCGTCGGGCGCAATACCGGGCGCGATATGGGCCACCTGGCGCTGGGCGAAGAGCAGGGGCTGATGGCGCTGCTCGCCGATCTGCCCGCCAGGCGTAAGATCCTGATCCACATTAACAACACCAATCCGATCCTTGATGAATCCTCCGCCGAGCGTGCCGCGCTAACCCGGCAGGGCATCGAGGTCAGTTTTGACGGCATGAGTATCGAACTATGAGCACTCCGACCCTGATGACCCCTGAGCAGTTTGAGCAGGCGCTGCGCGATCGCGGCGCCTGTTACCACATCCATCACCCTTTCCACATTGCCATGCACAACGGCGAAGCGACGCGTGAGCAGATCCAGGGCTGGGTGGCGAACCGCTTCTACTACCAGACCAGCATCCCGCTAAAGGATGCGGCGATCATGGCGAACTGCCCGGATCCCCTGACGCGCCGTAAATGGGTGCAGCGCATCCTCGATCATGACGGCCAGGGCGACAGCGACGGCGGCATTGAAGCCTGGCTGCGCCTGGGTGAAGCGGTAGGGCTGGATCGTGAGGTGCTGCTCTCCGGGCGCATGGTGTTGCCTGGCGTGCGCTTCGCGGTGGATGCCTACGTCAACTTTGCCCGCCGCGCGGTGTGGCAGGAAGCGGCCTGCAGCTCGCTGACCGAGCTGTTCGCCCCGCAGATCCACCAGTCGCGCCTCGACAGCTGGCCGCAGCACTATAAGTGGATTGAAGAAGAGGGCTACGGCTACTTCCGTGGCCGCCTCAGCCAGGCACGCCGCGACGTGGAGCACGGCCTGCAGCTGGCGCTGGAGTACTGCGACACGGTGGAGAAGCAGCAGCGCATGCTGGAGATCCTGCAGTTCAAGCTCGATATCCTGTGGAGCATGCTCGACGCGATGACCATGGCCTACGTCCTGCAGCGCCCACCGTATCACACCGTCACCGACCAGCCCGTCTGGCATAAAGGAGGGCTGCTGTGAGCACCCCACAAACCATCCCGATGTTCCGCCGCGGCTACCGCCTGCAGTGGGAAGAAGTGCAGGGCTGCCATGTGATCCTCTACCCGGAAGGCATGGCGAAACTCAACGACAGCGCCACCCTGATCCTTGAACTGGTGGATGGCACACGCACGCTGGCGCAGATCGTCGATGCCCTGAACGCACGCTTCCCGGAAGCGGGCGGCGTGGACGATGACGTCATCGATTTCTTCGCGGCGGCGCGCGAGCAGAAGTGGATAATTTTCCGTGAACCAGCCTGAATCCCACGTTAAGCCACCGCTGTGGCTGCTGGCGGAGCTGACTTACCGCTGCCCGCTGCAGTGCCCGTACTGCTCGAACCCGCTCGACTTTGCCCAGCAGGAGAAAGAGCTGAGCACCGAACAGTGGATCGAGGTGTTCAAACAGGCGCGCGCGATGGGCGCGGTGCAGATCGGCTTCTCCGGCGGTGAACCGCTGGTGCGTAAGGATCTGGCTGAGCTGATCAAGGCGGCGCGCGATCTCGGCTTCTACACCAACCTGATCACCTCGGGGATCGGCCTGACGCAGAAGAAGATCGACGCCTTCGCCGAGGCCGGGCTGGATCATATTCAGATCAGTTTCCAGGCCAGCGATGAAGTGCTGAATGCGGCACTGGCCGGCTCCCAAAAGGCGTTCCAGCAGAAGCTGGAGATGGCGCGTGCAGTGAAGGCCCACGGCTACCCGATGGTGCTTAACTTCGTGCTGCACCGCCACAATATCGATCAGATCGATCGCATTATCGAGCTGTGCATTGAGCTGGAAGCGGATGACGTTGAGCTGGCGACCTGCCAGTTTTACGGCTGGGCGCAGCTTAACCGCGAAGGGCTGCTGCCGACGCGTGAGCAGATTGAACGCGCTGAAGCGGTGGTGCATCGCTACCGTGAGAAGATGGCCGCCAGCGATAACCTCGCCAACCTGCTGTTTGTCACCCCGGACTACTATGAAGAGCGGCCCAAGCCGTGCATGGGCGGCTGGGGCGCGATCTTCCTCAGCGTCACGCCGGAAGGCACCGCGCTGCCGTGCCACAGCGCGCGCCAGCTGCCGGTGCAGTTTCCGTCGGTGCTGGAGCAGAGTTTGCAGGATATCTGGTTTAACTCCTTCGGCTTTAACCGCTATCGCGGCTTTGACTGGATGCCGGAGCCGTGCCGCTCCTGTTCGGAGAAGGAGAAGGACTTCGGCGGCTGCCGCTGCCAGGCGTTTATGCTGACCGGCAGCGCCGACAACACCGACCCGGTGTGCAGTAAATCGGAGCATCACCACCAAATCCTCGCCGCGCGTGAGCAGGCCAACTGCACCAATATCCAGGTGAACCAGCTGCAGTTCCGCAACCGCGCTAACTCCCAGCGGGTTAACGCGCAGCTGATCTTCAAGGGCTGACGGATGCTGCGCCTCAGTAACGGCCTGCGGGTTGAGCGGGTCAGCGACCCGCAGGCCACCCGTGCGGCGGCGCTGCTGCAGGTTGATGTCGGCAGCCACCAGGAACCGGACGCGTGGCCGGGGCTGGCACATCTGCTGGAGCATCTGCTGTTCGCCGGTAGCCGCAGCTTCAGCGGCGCGCAGCGGCTGATGAGCTGGCTGCCCGCGCAGGGTGGGCGGCTGAATGCCACCACCCAGGGCAGCAGCACGGCTTTCTTCTTCGAGTGCGCGCCCTCCCAGCTGGCAGAAGCGCTGGCGCGGCTTAGCGATATGCTGGCGGCGCCGCTGCTGGCCGAGGAGGCCATCCGCCAGGAAATCGCCACCCTCGACGCCGAGTGCCAGCTGCTGAGCAGCCATCAGGAGACGCTGTGTGAGGCGGCGCTCAGCAGCGCCTTTCAGCCGCATCCGTGGCAGCGTTTTCAGGCGGGCAATGCCCGGCATTTTGGCAGCGACATCGCGGCGCTGCTTGCCGCGCTGCGCCAGTTCCATCAGCGCTATTACCGCGCGCCGCATATGACGCTGTGGCTGCACGGGCCGCAGAGTGACGACGAGCTAGGGCAGCTGGCGCAGCATCACGCCAGCACGTTCGTCAACGAGGAGGTCGCCCTGGCGCCGCTGCCCGCGCTGCGCCTGGCTCCGCAGCGGGATATCGCCCTGCAGCTCAGCGGTGCGCCGCGCCTGCGCCTCTCATACCTGCTGGACGGGGAGTATCAACGCGAGCTGACGCTGCTGCGCCAGCTGCTGCTGGATGAAGCAGAGGGCGGGCTGATGGCCGCGCTGCGCGCCGACGATCTCGCCGATGAGGCGCGCCTGCTGCTGGCTTACCGCAGCGCTTCGCAGACGGTGGTCAGCATTGAGCTGACGCTGGTGGATCGGCAGCAGTCCGCGGCGGTGGAAGGCCGGGTGCTGCACTGGCTCCAGCAGCTCACGCAGCTCACCGCGCAGCAGCGCCAGCACGCGGCGCAGCTGGCGGATCGGCACTTTTCCCGGCTGCCGCCGATGGACCAGCTGCGCGAACGGGCGTTTGGCTTTGCGCCCGTGCAGGCAGCCGATGTGGATCTCAACGCGCTGCTGGAGGGGCTGCACCCGGCGCGCGCGACCCGCCTGCGCATCTCCGATCGGCCGCTGCCGCTGCGGGCTGCGCAGGGGTTCCCCTTACGCTACCAGTCAGGGCCGTTTAAACCGGCACGCCGCGCTGGCCCGAATCTGCGCTTCTATCCGCAGCCTGCCGGCACGGTAACGCCGACATTGCCGGTGCATCAGGCATTACTCCACCATCAGCCCGGCCCTGAGCAACCGATCCTGCTGCTCAGCCCGCTGGAGGCGCTGCCTGCGTCCTGGGGCGAGATCCTGCAGGCCAGCCTGCGATCGCTGGCGGCCAGCTGCGTGCATCAGGATGCCGCACTCAGCGTCAGCCGCCATCAGGGGCTGTGGTTGATCCAGCTCAGCGCCAGCCCGCTGCTGATGGTGAGCACGCTGAGCGATCTGATCGTCCGCCTGCGATCGCTCGCGCCGCAGGCGATCGCCCAGGGCAAACGCGCACATCAGCGCCAGCAGCAGGCACGGCATGCAGGCATTGCGGTACGTGCGCTGCTGGAGGCGTTACCGGAACTGCTGCAGGCGGCCGGTGACACTCCGGCAGGCAACATGCTGCCCCACGTTGCCTGGCAGGCCACGCTGGAAGGGGGCGACGCGGCGCTGCATCAACAGCTGGCGCAGCTGCTGAGTGCCTTCCCCGGCGCAATCAACCCGGCGGTGCGCGCCTTGGCCGAGCCCATCGCGCCGCAGCCTGAATATGCCATTGCCACCGCCAGCCCCGACGCCGCGCTGCTGCTGTTCTGCCCACTGGCAGAGAATAGCGCCGCATGCCTCGCCGCGTGGCAGCTGCTGGCGCTAATTTATCAGCCGGCTTTTTTCCAGCGCCTGCGCGTGGAGCAGAATATTGGCTATGTGGTCAGCTGTCGTTTTCAGCAGGTGGCGGGCCAGCCTGGCATCCTGTTTGCGCTGCAGTCGCCCACCTTCAGCGTGGCGCAGCTGTGGCAGTGCATTGACGAATTTTTATCGCAGATGACGCAGCAGCTGGCCGCATTGACGGCGCAGCAGCTGGCGGATAATCAGGCGGTGTTAACCGATTCGCTGCACAGCAGCAGCCAGGACGCGCTGGCGCGCAGCCTTGAGCGCTGGCAGCAGCGCCAGAGCGTTGCCGCGCCGCTGATGCAGGGCGCGATTGCCGGGCTGGACCTCGAACGGCTTCAGTATTGCCACCTGCAGCTGTGCCAGCAGCGGCAGCGCTGGTGGCGGGTGAGTAATCAGCTTAAATGAGGGGGCAGGCCATCTGATATGACCTAATGTGACGTAATTACCAGCTAAGTTTCTCGCCGCTGGCTTTTACATTTTGTTTGTACATCATATCTAAGTTGTTGTAATTACACATATCAATAGCGCCCTGGCAATAATCCGCAATCACTTTGTCCATTACTGGGCGATTTTTGGCTTGTGTCATCTGCTTGAAAGCATTGAGGTTTTGCTTTTCCATCATGCGCAACGTGGTAGGTTGGCACATATCGATACTGCCTTCACAGTAGTCTTTTTTCACTTTTGCCTGAATGTATTCAATCACTTCTTTTTTTTGGGCTTCCGACCCGTCGAAATCCATTGGATGAATAAAGGCAGCGTGCAGATTAAAAGCAGCAGTGAACAGGGCTAACCCCAGAATTTTTTTCATGAACATCTTCCATGGTTGTTAAATCATTAGCTGTGTTGCTGAATTCTAACATCAACGCAAAAAATTGTTGAATACCGAGCCTTAAACACCGCATAAAAATATTTCGGGCTTATCCCAGTCAGGCGCCACCCTTCAACACCGGTTTTCAGAGAGGGTACGCAAAATCTATATCCGTTGGTTCCCGCGCTAATCCAGGGCAAAGCGTGCACTTATCGCCTGCTGATTCCTCTTCCGCCTGCAACATTGTGTCGCGTGGATGCTGGGGGCGTTTCACCAGCTGGATATCAGCGAAGCCTCGCCGCGGGATATGACCCTGGCGCAGGCGCTGCAGCAGACCGGATAATCGGGCTGGTTTAAATATATTTTTTTCACACCGCAACCTTTGCCCAAACTCCAGCGAAACTCCAGTTAAGGTCATCAGGCACTCTGCCTTTTTTCATACTGGAGAAACAACATGCGTTACAAAACCTCGTTAAGTACGCTGGCTGCCGCAGCCGTTCTGAGCCTGACACTGCCCGTCACCTCCGCGCTCGCCGCGCTGCAGGTGGGCGAGAAAGCCCCCGATTTCAACCTGAGCGCTGCGCTGGCGGGTAAAGCCACCACCTTTAATCTGCAGCAGGCGCTGCAAAAAGGGCCGGTGGTGCTCTACTTCTTCCCGGCCGCCTTCAGCGCGGGCTGCACGCTGGAAGCGCACGCCTTTGCCGAAGCGACCGATGAGTTCAAAAAACAGGGCGCCACCGTGATTGGCGTCACCGCCGGCAACGTTGATCAGATTGCTAAATTCTCCCAGCTTGAGTGCCGCGACAAGTTCACCGTGGCCGCTGACCCGGGCGCGAAAGTGGCCGCAGAGTATAAAAGCACCATGGAGATGAAAGGCCAGACCCTCTCTGACCGTACCTCTTACGTGATTGCGCCCGATGGCAAAATCCTGCTGAGCTACACCGATAAAAACCCGGACGCGCATATCCAGAAAGCGCTGGACGCGGTGAAAAAATATCGTCAGGCCAACCCGGCTTAACTTTCTAACCTGAGTGGGTTCATCATGCTGACTGCCATCGCCGCCGCCTTCCTTGGCGGCATTATTCTCAATCTGATGCCGTGCGTGTTTCCGGTTATCTCGCTGAAGGCGCTGAGCCTGATCCGCCACCACGACAAGCCCGCCCAGGCGCGCGCGGAAGGGCTGGCGTTTCTGGCGGGCGTGGTGGTCACCATGCTGCTGCTGGTGGGCGTACTGCTGCTGGCCCGCTCCGGCGGCTCGGCGGTGGGCTGGGGCTTCCAGCTGCAGTCGCCGCTGGTGATTGCGCTGCTGATCCTGGTGATGCTGCTGTCGGCACTGAATCTGTTCGGCCTGTTTGAAGTGGGGATGTCGGTGCAGCGCGTCGGCGAAGTGGGCAGCGGGCGCGGCGGTCTGACCGGCTCGGCGCTGACCGGGGCGCTGGCGATTATCGTCGCCACCCCGTGCAGCGCGCCGTTTATGGCCAGCGCGGTCGGCTATGCGCTGACCCAGCCGCCCGCCGTCAGCGTGGTGATCTTTATCGCGCTGGCGCTCGGTTTTGCCGCGCCCTTCACTCTGGTCTCCTTCTTCCCGCTTCTGGCACGCGTGCTGCCAAAACCGGGCACCTGGATGGTGACGCTGAAGCATGCGCTGGCTTTCCCGATGCTCGCTGCGGTGGCGTGGCTAATCTGGGTGCTGGAGCGCCAGGCGGGATCGGCGGCGCTGGCGGCGATCCTCGGCTGCTGTCTGCTGGTGAGCTTTGCCGCCTGGCTGTATGGCATGGCGCAGAAACGCCGTATGATGGGCCAGCGCCACTGGGCGCTGCACATTGCTACCGCGCTATTTATTTTGCTGGCGGTGCCGCCGCTGGCTAACCTTAAAGCGTCGGCGGATGAGCCAGGCAGCGCGCAAGCTTCTGAAGCCGCCGCCGCCGTGGCGTGGTCCCCGGCCAACGTCGATGCGATTAAAGGGCAGGGCAAACCGATCCTGGTGAACTTTACCGCGTCATGGTGCATTACCTGCCAGGTGAACGACCGCACCTCGCTGTCGACCCAGGCGGTGAAGGCGGCAATGGCGCGTACCGATACCATCTATATGGTCGCCGACTCGACGAAGTACAATCCGGACGTGGAGCAGGCGCTGAGTGATTTTGGCCGGGGTGGATTACCACTCTACGTGGTTTATCCGGCCGACGGCGGTAAGCCGGTGGTGCTGCCGCAGGTGCTGACGCCAAACATTGTGATTTCGGCGCTCGATAAAGCGACAGCCGGCGCAAAAAAAACGTAAACAGACGGGAGTAAACCTCTGCGTAATGCGATGCCTTAAGTTTCTCAGGTCAGGCAATGGCGGACACTGACGCCCGCGCGCGGTTATGGCCAGCACTCATGGCCCGTGCCCAGGCAGGCGACAGAGACGCCTATAACCAGCTGCTGAAAGCGATGGTGCCCGCCATCCGCGGCTTCGTGCGCAAAAAAATCGCCGATGAGGCGCTGATTGAGGATGTGATCCAAGAGACGTTAATGGCGATTCACCGCGTGCGTCACACCTACGATCCGCAGCGCCCGATCCTGCCGTGGGTGGCGGCGATCAGCGCGGCGCGGGCGATTGATGCGCTGCGCCAGCGCGGGCGCCGCCACGAAGTGCAGGACGACGAAGCGCTGCAGCAGCAGCCCGCCCGTGAGGGGGCTTATGTCACCACCGAGGGTGAAGAGCTGAACGGTTATCTCGGCAGCCTGCCGCTGCGCCAGCGGGAGATTGTTGAGTCCGTTCATCTGCGCGAGCAGAGCCTGGCGCAGGCGGCGGCGCAGAATAATCTGTCGGTCCCGGCGGTGAAATCACTGTTGCATCGCGCAATGCTCAACCTACGTAAATACGGAAGCGGTAATCATGAGAAATCATGACCATCTGATCGACAAACTTAGCGGCTCAGCCCGCCCGGTGAAGCGCACCTGGCCGACCGGCTGGCGCGTGGCTGCCTGGATCGCGGCGGTGCTGCCGTGCGGCACGCTCAGCAGCTGGGCGCTGCACACCCGCTTCACCGACTGGACGCAGAGCGGGGCGCTGATGGCGCTCGCCACGCTGCTGCTCTCGCTGATTATCGGCGCCAGCACAATCGCCGGGGCCTTTAACCTCAGTATCGCCGGCCGCAGGCCGCTCGGGCTGCGCTGGGCCGCGCTGCTCGCCGTGCTGTGGCTGGCGCTTAACCTGCTTAACACCGCACCCACTGCCGCCGTCCCGCAGCATGGCCGCTTCGGCGAGGGCATCCACTGCTATCTGTTTATGCTCTCCGCCAGCCTGCCGATGATCGTCATCTCCATCATCAGCCTGCAGCGCACCCGTTCGCTCTATCCACGGCAAAGCCTGGCGCTGGCCGGCTGCGGCATCGCTTTTATGTCCTCGATGCTGCTGTCGCTGTGCCATGAGATCCACCTGCACGTGCTGGACTTCGCCATGCACCTCGCGGCGGGCGTGACGATTGTGGTATTGACGGTGGTGCTGGGGAGAAGGTGGATTGGGGTGGGTGAAGTCAGTAAACCCCGTCTTTAAGAGTTTTAAGGCCTTTATCGACCCTGTGAAAACGTCAAAAAAGCCATCGTGACAGGTGGCTTAATCAGCTGATTTAAAAATAATCCCCCAAAGCTGCACGCACATTTTATCCCAGGCGGGCGATACGCGATCTGGCTTCGTCAAGGTGATGGCGCAATGCGTCAAGGCACGGGGCGAAACGGGGGGAGAAGCGGCTGCAGCCGCTGGCGGCAGCATAGAAGCTTTCGGCCAGCTCCAGCGCCTGCTGCCAGATATCCCCGCTAATCACCTGCGGCAGCGATACCGGGCGCAGCGCGTTTACGATTGCGCCCCCCGCTCTGGGGGCAAACCCCATCGGCAGCATGTCGTAGGCGGGCGCGAGGTGATAAGGGCGACCATGAACGCTGATGAACGACAGGTTTCCGTGGTGCATGTCGGTATTACCAATCAGCGTCCCGAATGCCCAAAGCCGGGCGGTGCCGGCAGCGGCTTCTGGCTGAACATGTCCTGCGGCGACAAGGCTGTTCACCAGATCGGGCCAGCCAGCCCTGGCATTGCCGACAAACTCTGCATCGAGTGCCCGCAGCGAGAAGACGCCAATACGGCCCAGTTTGCCCACGCGGTCGAAGCGGGGGATCTCAAGGAAGCGCTGACCAGCAAAATCTACGATCTCTGTTGCTACCCCAACCACTCTCAGCGCCAGGTGCTCGGCCAGCAGCAGATCGCGCCAGCGTTCGCTAACCGGGTTATCGTCCAGAGCCGAAAATTTCACTAATACGTGACCACGATCCGTATAGGTGCAGAACTTAGGCTGCTCACCGCCAGCAGATGACCCTGGCGCTTCACCGGCCCCTGCCGCCAGCGCCAGCGCGGGATACGCTATGGCGCGCTCAAGCGGGGTGGGCTCCGGCATCTCGAGGAAGCGCTCCCGCGCCTGCTCGCCAATCAGCAGATTGCCGATAGCATCATGACCCTGGGCGAGCAATGCCCTGACCACATCCGCGTCTGTCCACTGTTCTGGATTCGCGGGCAGGCCGAGTTCGGCCGCATACTTTGATGCATAGGCTCGCCCGAGGTACCCCTGCGGACGCATATCAAACAGCCACCAAGGCAGTCCGTCGCTATGAAGGCTCACGCCGTCACTCTGCATCATGACAAACCCTTCCGGACGAACCGGAATAAGCTCGCCAAGAGGCCTGACGCGCCCTCCATCGCTGATACGGTAAATGGGGGCAGATCGGAATCCGCGCCAGGCATCATGCAGGGCATACTGAATAGATGGACCCGCTCCGATTCGCACAATCTCCTCGCCGAGAGTCCGCAATGCACGGGACAGCGTTGGCTGGCTAATACCCATTATTTCAGTCAGTTGCCGGGAAGTCATCGGCCCCTGGTTGAGCAACTGGCGTATCCTGTCAGAGCGTTCTGGCATAAGGTTGAATCACTTTGTGAATAGGTAGATGAATAGATAATCTATCAGTTAAATATTAACCAGTCACTATCCGGAGAGGGCAGAGGGAGAACGGGGCGACACTTTTGCGACACTTTCTGTAGCCAACAAAAAAGCCACCCCTTTCAGGATGGCTTAATTATATGATTCTAAAGCTAAAATCTGGTGGCCCCAGCTGGACTTGAACCAGCGACCAAGCGATTATGAGTCGCGTGCTCTAACCAACTGAGCTATGGGGCCTGAGGCGCAGGATTATAATGTAACTGCGCGGCCCGATCCAGCGCTTAACCGTTGTCTGCTGCAATTCCAGGCAAATTTATTTTGGCCGGAACTGGTTGAATCATAACCGTTATCTGCCGCAGCCCGCGCCGCGCAGGCGCTAACGGTAGCGTGACGCTGACCGATCGCGTGATAAATCGGGGATCAGCGCCGCACGACTTGCCTCGTAGGCCTGCCATTTCTCAATGTTTTCCAGTGACGCAATCGTCACGCTCTCGCCAAGGTCGAGTCCCGCCAGCGCGGCATCAACCAGCGTATCAACCTCCATAATCATCTGCGGCGGCACCTCGTCCAGTGATTTGCCGGAGCGCTCGAAAATTTCGGTGCGCGTTATGCCCGGCAGCACCGCCTGCACGCGCACGCCGTGCGCACTCAGCGACGCTTCCAGCGAACGGCTGAAGGTCAGCACAAATGATTTACTGGCGTTATACGCGCCGTTGAACATCTCATGCACCAGCGCCAGCACCGAAGCCACGTTGATCAGCGTACCGTGGCCGCGAGCTTTAAATGCATTCCCTGCGGCGTGCGCAAGGCGGGTGGGGGCGAGGATATTCAGCGCAATCACCGTCTCTACCCTGTCGATATCGTTATCGAGGAAGTCGGCATCCACGCTCATTCCGGCATTATTCACCAGCAGGCTGATGCTGGCGTCGCTGCGCAGGCGCTGCTCAACGCGGGCAAGCTCCTGCTTATTGGTCAGGTCCGCCGCCAGCACTTCGCTGCTGATGCCGTACTTGTCGGCCAGCTGCTGCGCCAGCTTCTCTAACCGCTGCTGGTCACGCGCCACCAGCAGGACGTTATAGCCGCGTGCCGCCAGGCGCTCGGCATAGACCGCGCCAATACCGCTCGACGCACCCGTAATCACTGCCGTACCCAAAGTTGCCGTTGTCATGGTTATTCCTCTATATGATGGTCATCATGTTTGACCTGAGATAATATGACGGTCATCATATATACTGTCAATACGTCATCCGCATTGAATATGACGATCATAATAATTACTCTGATAGCCTTGGCCTGTGGGCACTCATTCAGGAAGCCGTTATGTCAGAAGCAATCAGTCACAAAGAACGTACCCGCCAGCGCATTCTCGATGAGGCGGCGGCGATCATGCGCGTGGTCGGCACCGAGGGGATCGGCGTAGCGGCGCTGATGAAGCGCGTTGGGCTGACCCACGGCGGCTTCTATGCGCACTTTAGCTCGCGTGACGATCTGGTGGCGCAGGTGGTCGGGCAGATGTTCGATCAGACCCACGCGCGCGCGCGCAGCGAAATAAGCGACGGCAGCGTCGCGCAGCAGCTGGCACAGCTGATTGACCTCTACCTGTCGCCCGAGGCGCGTAATGCACCGGAGTGCAGCTGCCCGCTGCCGTCACTGAGCGGTGAAGCTTCGCGCCTGCCGCCGGAGGCACGTCAGCGCTTTGACCAGGGGATTCAGGCGATGCATGCTTTGCTGGTGCAGTGGCTGAGTGCGCTGGGGCATGAAGAAGCACGAATGCTGGCGAGTTCGGTGCAGGCGGAGATGATCGGCGCGATGGCGCTGGCGCGCGCGATACCGGATGAAGCCCGTGCCGGGAGTGCGCTGCAGGCGTCGCGCACCGCGCTTAAGCAGCGTATCGGGATTTAAATCAGCGGCGGGTGGTAGATGGCACTGCTCCAGTGGCGGCTGCTGGCGTGTTTCTCCCCCAGCCAGCCGAGCTTGCGCAGCTGGCGCGCAATCAGTTTGTTCATGATGCCGTGGCCGACCAGCAGCACATCGCCGTGCCGGGATAGCGCAATCAGCTGCAGGGCGGCACGCGCCGCGCGCTGGTTTGCCTCGGCGTATGACTCCACCTCCCCCTTGTAGCCAAACAGCCATATTGCGCGCAGCAGCGGCAGCCACAGCAGCGGCGGCAGAGCAGGAAACGCCAGCGGCATCACCGGCATCGCCACCTCACGGTATAACGCATCGACGTGCTGCGCCTGCCTGCCCAGCTTCGCCAGCGACGAGCGCGCGCGCGGCAGCGGGCTGGTGACGATCACCTGCGCCCGCGCCGCCAGCCGCAGGCTGCGTTCCGGCGGACGATCGCAGATCTCAGCCAGATCGTAGGCCTCGCACCACTGCGCCATCGCCAGCGCCGAGCGGCGGCCGGGGAGGTGGTGGTCGGGTTTACCGTGGCGCATCAGAGTTATGGTCATCGCATCTCGCCTGCTTATTCCGTCCGTCAGCTTAACCACTCCCCGGCATCAAGACAAACGCCCCGGCATTTTTCAGACGATGTCATCAAAGCGCAACATCCAGCGGTTAAAAACGTCGGGCCAGCGCGCGGTTTAACCTCATTTGTCTTAAGTTTTACTGCCCCGTGGCGCGATAGAAAAAAATTGCATGTTTTTCACACGATTCAGCCCGTTGATTTTATTTGATTTTTTGGCAGGTCCTGGTTGTGAATGTCAAGATAATCTAATTAATTGTGCTGCGATGGCTTGATTTATCTACCCGCGTAGATACAATGGCTCCGTAGTGAAAATTCACGGTGCTTGATGGTTAGCAGTCACCTGAAGGTCAACTTAGTTTCGCGTAACTTATACGACTGGTCATTTTTAGACCGGCGGCGCAAAGCGAAGAAGCGTTCCAACACCAGGGAACCTTACACGACCTTTCGTCATGGCTTTTATATCAGCATCTTCACTGGCGAATTTTCCTCTGCGGAGGAGTGCGAACCAGGGAAGGTGACAAACTGAACTCCTCACATCAGGGAAATTTTCATGTCTACACCGCAAAACGTCGCATCGGATAGTGCAATGCCAGCCACCTCGGCGGCAGATGAACGTTTAACCACCCCCGAAGGACGCAAAGATTTCTGGCGTGCCACCTTGTCCTGCTGGCTCGGCACGGCGATGGAATATGCCGATTTCGCGTTATATGGCCTTGCCGCCGGGATTATCTTTGGCGATGTCTTCTTCCCCGAAGCCACCCCCGCCATGGCACTGCTTTCCACCTTCGCGACCTGGTCTGTCGGCTTTATTGCCCGCCCGATTGGCGCACTGTTCTTTGGCTGGCTGGGCGACCGTAAGGGTCGTAAAGTCGTCATGGTCTCCACCATCATCCTGATGGGCGCTTCCACCACCCTTATCGGTCTTATCCCCAGCTATGCTTCAATTGGCCTGTGGGCGCCTGCCTGTCTGGTGGTCCTGCGCTTTAGCCAGGGCTTTGGCGCGGGGGCGGAGCTGTCCGGCGGCACGGTGATGCTGGGCGAATATGCCCCGGCGCAGCGGCGTGGGCTGGTCTCTTCGATTATTGCTCTTGGCTCCAACAGCGGTACGCTGGTGGCGTCACTGGTGTGGTTGGCGGTGGTGCAGATGGACCAGCAGTCATTGCAGGAGTGGGGCTGGCGTATTCCGTTCCTTTGCAGCTCGCTGATTGCGCTGGTGGCACTGTGGATCCGCCGCCATCTGCGAGAAACGCCGGTATTTGAACGCAAGAAAGCGGAAGTTGAAGCGCAGCGTGAGCAGCGAATCGCCGCGCAGCCGCAGGAGGCCGATACCCGCGGTTTCTGGCGCCGCAGCCGTGCCTTCCTGACCATGATTGGCCTGCGCATCGGTGAGAACGGCCCGTCGTATCTGGCCCAGGGCTTTATCATTGGTTACGTGGTGAAAGTGCTGGCGGTGGATAAGTCCGTTGCCACCACCGCCGTATTTATCGCCTCGCTGCTCGGCTTCCTGATTATCCCGCTGGCCGGCTGGCTCTCGGACCGCTTCGGTCGTCGCATTACCTATCGCTGCTTCTGTCTGCTGTTAATCCTCTACGCCTTCCCGGCTTTTATGCTGCTCGATTCGCGCGAGCCGGCGATTGTCATCGCCACCATCGTCACCGGCATGGGGCTGGCATCGCTCGGGATCTTTGGCGTGCAGGCCGCGTGGGGCGTTGAGATGTTCGGGGTAACCCACCGCTACACGAAAATGGCGACGGCGAAAGAGATTGGCTCGATTCTCTCCGGCGGCACCGCGCCGCTAGTGGCTGCGGCGCTGCTCTCCTGGACCGGGCACTGGTGGCCGATTGCGACCTATTTTGCGGTGATGGCGGGCATTGGCTTCCTGACCACCTTTGTGGCACCGGAAACCCGCGGGCGCGATCTTAATGACCCGAACGATGCGATATAAACAGGGATAACGAACTCAAAGGATGCGTGAGCCGGGAACCTGTTCCCGGCTTTGAGCTGTTTCAAACCAAAGGAAAGTGCCTGTGAGCAAACAGAACCCTCAGCGCGCAACCCGCGCCGATGTGGCGAAAGAGGCAGGAACCTCGGTGGCGGTGGTGAGCTACGTCGTCAATAACGGCCCGCGCCCGGTGGCCCCGGCCACGCGCGAGCGCGTGCTGGCGGCGATTAAAAAGATCGGATATCGCCCGAACAACGTGGCGCGAGCGCTGGCTTCCGGCACCACCAAAACCTACGGGCTGGTGGTGCCGAATATCAACAATGCGTTTATCGCCTCGCTGGCAAATGCCCTGCAGCAGGAAGCACAGGCCAATGACATGGTGATGCTGCTCGGCGACTCTGGCGATAACCGCAAGCGCGAGCTGCAGCTGATCAACAATCTGCTCGGCCAGCAGGTCAACGGCCTGATTTACACCAGCGTCGATCGCCACCCCTATATTGATGTTCTGCAGGCCAGCAATACGCCGTTTGTGATGCTGGACAGAGTCGATCCCAGCCTGCAGGTCAGCGTGCTGCGCGTTGATGAGCGCGCGGCTTCGCGCCAGGTGACGGCGCATCTGTTAAGCCACGGCTATCAGGACGTGGGGATGATCTCCGGCCCGCTGGAGATGCTTAACGCGCAGGATCGTCTGCAGGGCTGGCGCGAAGCGCTGGCTGAACAGGGCGTGGCGCAGCGCGAAGAGTGGGTTTTCGCCGCGCCTTACACCCGCAGCGGCGGCTATCAGGCGGCACAGCAGATGCTGCAGGGCGCCACTCGTCCACGCGCGCTGTTCACCGCCAACGAAGCGCAGGCGATTGGCTGCATTCGTGCGCTCTCCGAGCAGGGTATCCGCGTCCCGCACGATATTGCGCTGGTCTGTTTTAACGGCACCGAGCAATCCGCCTTTCATGTTCCTTCGCTGACCACGGTACGTCAGCCGGTGCAGGAGATGGCAAAAACCGCGATTAAGATGCTCGCGGCATGGAAAGGAGAGACCACGCTGCGTGAGTTTTCTCACCAGCTGGAAATTGGCGAGTCCTGTGGCTGCAAGCTGGCCCGATAATAAGAAACCGATAAATGAAACGATTAATTATTGATTGCGATCCGGGGAATGGTATTGCAGGCGCCAACGTCGATGACGGGCTGGCTATCGCGCTGGCGATGGCCGCGGCAGAGATCTCGCTGGAGCTGATCACCATCGTGGCGGGCAACACGCCCAGCGATGTCGGATACAGCGTGGCGAAAGATCTGATGGCGCGCACCGGGCAAGCGGTGCCGGTGATCAAAGGGGCGGATGCCGCGCTATGTGAACCCGCCGCCGCCTGGCGTGAAGCGCTGGATACGCGGGTGCACACCAGCCAGCTGGCACATCTGTGGCGCGGCGTGCGTCAGCCGCAGCCCTGTTCACCGCCGCCGCAGGAAGCTGCCGATGCGATGGGGCAGCTGATTTGCGCCAACCCGGGCAAAATTACCCTGGTGGCGATCGGCCCGCTGACCAATGTGGCGCTGGCGCTGGAGCGTTACCCGGAGATGGCCGATGCGGTGCAGGAGATCGCCATTATGGGCGGGGTGTTTGCGCTGGACGACTTTATCAAAGACACCAACTTTGGCATCGACCCGGAAGCGGCGCACAAGGTGCTGAGCAGCGGGGCAAACATCACCCTGGTGCCGATGGATGTCACCAGCCAGACGCTGATGACCCATCAGGATCTGAATCGCATCGCCAAAATCGATACGGTGCTGGCGCGCTTTGTCACCGAGACGCTGCGCCCGTGGATTGACTATTCCATCCATACCCGTCATCTGCCGGGCTGCTGGATCCACGATGCGCTGGTGGTGGCGTGGCTGCTCAATCAGCAGGTGGCGACCGCCGCTGACTATTTTGTCGATGTCGAGCTGCGGCCGGGCATGACGCGCGGGAAATCCTGGCGTTTCCGCCAGCCGCTGCGGGTGGATGTGGGTATCGGTCAGCCGCAGGGTGGGTTAGTCCACGTACTGCAGACGGTGGATAACCAGCGCCTGCTGGGGATGCTGGAGCGTTATCTGGCGCAGCCGTTGGGTTAAATCCCGGGTCGGGCATGCCCGACCCACCGTAGGGGACGACCATTTTTTCCGGTCGTCCCGTGCCAATGATTTGCACCCATTACGATGAAGACCCTTTTTCCGGTCGTCCCGTGCCGATGATATACATCGGTTGTTTATGTCGTGACACTACGCCAGCGCCACATATCTATCGCCAGCAGCACCAGCAGGCTGGCGCCCATCACCGGCAAGCTCACCGCCGCAACCGCCACGATCACCAGCAGCAGAAAACGGGCGCTGATTGAAAGCGGGCGCCAGCAGCCGAGCAGGGTATCCAGCGGGGCAACCTTGCCACCCGCCGGGCGGCGCAGCCACCACATGCGGTAGCCGATGACGATCATCACGCACAGCCCAAGGCCAAACAGCGCCAGCACCAGCTGATTCGCTAACCCGAACAGCACCCCCATATGCGCATCCACGCCCCAGCGCGTCAGCTTCGCCAGCAGGCCAAACTGGGCGAATTCCACCTTATCAATCACTTGATTATTCTGCGGATTGACCGCTACGCTGTCGACCTGGGTTGGCCAGCGGCGGTCGATCTCATTCACCGTCCAGGCCTTATCGGCCTGGTAAGCGGGACGGATCTCAAGCTTCGCCGCATCAATCCCGGCTGCCCGCGCCGCGCTGAGCACGCGATCAAACTGTGCGGGATGGATCGCCACTTGCGCGGCATCGTGCGCCATCATCATATGGCCCTGATGCTCGGCGTGTTCATCCATCGGCATCGCTATCGCAGGTTCGGGATGCAGGGCCGTATTGACCTGAGGTGTTAACCAGCCAAAATGGCTGCGCAATTGGGCGATATTCTCTCCGGCCCAGCGCGACCACGTCAGCCCGGTGGCGGAGAAAAATACCAGACCAAGCAGCAGTGCCAGCCCCAGCGTGGTGTGCCAGTGACGCTGCCCGGCCAGGCGCTGCGCACGGGTTGGCTGCGCACCGGCTTTTCGGCGCGGCGCGCGGCGGGTAGCCCACAGCAGAGCACCGCCCAGCGCGGCTATCCACAGCCAGCTGGCGGCCAGTTCGCTGTAGTTGCGGCCGACCTCGCCCAGCAGCAGGCTGCGGTGCAGATAGTCAAGCCAGGTGCGCAGCGGCAGGATACCGCTGGTGCCGTAGGCGGTCAGTGAGCCGCGCACTTCCAGCGTTTTCGGGTCGATAAATATCGCCTGGCTCTCCGACGGGCCGAGGCCGGCGCGGGAAAACATCACCCGCGTGGTTTCACCCTCGTGCGGGGCCGGGCGCACCGCCATAATTCTCGCGCCAGGGCCGTAAAACTCGCTGGCGCGCGCTACCTGGGCAGACAGCGGCCGATCCGCACCGCTGGAGGCGGTAAACAGCTGCTGATGATACAGCGCCTTTTCCAGCTGCGGGGTCAGCACATACAGCGTGCCGGTCAACGCGGCGATAAAGATAAACGGGGCGATAAACAGCCCGATATAGAAATGCAGGCGACGCAGCAGCGGCAGCACGCTGCTGCGGCTCTGGCTGGCGTGCAGGGTGATAGGTTTCAGTTGTTCTGACATAGTCTCTTCCATCCGCCTGATAAACAGGCATCCATCAGGGCCTGCGCGCGGGCAGGCAATAAATGACGTGATTACAGGAAAGCGACGGCCTGCGGCGGGGCGCGAGGGTGGAAATAGCGGGGCACAATGCGTGCGGCAACCGACTGCACCAGCGGCAGCTGGGGCGGTTTGGCCGCCTGAAGTGCCGACCACAGCAGCGGCAGCACCAGCATGTCGAGCGGCAGGTGCGCCAGCAGCACGCAGTAGCCGCAGGCGCTGTCATCCATCATTGACAGCGGATGGTGGTCCGGCATCGGGTGGTCCATCGCTGGCATCCCGGCCATCTCCATCTCCATACCCATCGCATGATGCATCATCATGCTGTCACCGCCGCGCCGATCCGCCAGTGATTTGGAAATCACCGGAGCAACAAACAGCAGCAGTATCGCCAGCAGGCCAAGCCAGGCAGCAAGCCGACTGCGGGTATAAGAAAATTCGCATAGAGACATGCGCGGATTGTACGTGAATTGGCTGCCGGGAGGGAAAACATTGTTGCTCAGAGTAAGGCGATTTAAGTTGAAACACGGTTAGTGGGCTAATGATTACATGGGTAATAGAATGAAACGCGCGCTTACAGCCTGAATCTAAGCCTGACAAAAGGCCGCCCGGAAACACCTGTATTACATGTTATAAACAAAAGGTTAACACTCCTCTCGCCCTATAAGACAGGATCTGACCCTATGTTTAACTGGACTTCGACCCAGCGCAACGTGGCGTTTGCCAGCTTTGCCAGCTGGACGCTGGACGCGTTTGACTTCTTTATTCTGGTCTTCGTGTTGAGCGATATTGCCGCAAACTTTAATACTAAAATTTCCGAGGTTTCGCTGGCGATTATGCTGACGCTGGCGGTGCGACCGATTGGCGCGCTGCTGTTTGGCCGCCTGGCAGAGAAATTTGGCCGCCGCCCGATCCTGATGGTGAATATCATCACCTTCACCATTTTCGAACTGCTGTCGGCCTGGTCGCCGACGCTGGAGTGGTTCCTGGTGTTCCGCGTGATTTACGGCGTGGCGATGGGCGGAGTGTGGGGCGTGGCCTCCTCGCTGGCGATGGAAACCATTCCTGACCGTTCACGCGGGCTGATGTCGGGCGTATTCCAGGCGGGCTATCCGTGCGGTTACCTGCTGGCGTCGGTGATCTTCGGCCTGTGCTACAGCCTGGTCGGCTGGCGCGGCATGTTCCTGATTGGCGCACTGCCGATCCTGCTGCTGCCGTTTATCTATTTCAAAGTGCCGGAGTCGCCGGTGTGGCTGGCGGCACGCGAGCGCAAAGAGAGCAGCGCGCTGATGCCGGTATTGAAAAGCCACTGGAAGCTGTGTGTCTATCTGGTGCTGCTGATGGCCTGCTTTAACTTCTTCAGCCACGGCACGCAGGATCTCTACCCAACCTTCCTTAAGGTACAGCACGGCTTAGAGCCGCACGTCATCAGCATCATTGCCATTTGCTACAACATCGCCGCCATGCTGGGCGGCGTCTTCTTTGGTTCGCTGTCGGAGAAGATCGGGCGTAAAAAGGCGATGATGATTGCCGCGTTCCTTGCGCTGCCGGTGCTGCCGCTGTGGGCTTTCTCCAGCGGCTCCTGGGCTGTGGGCATCGGTGCATTCCTGATGCAGTTTATGGTGCAAGGAGCCTGGGGCGTGGTGCCTACCTATCTCACCGAGCTGGTGCCGGCCAATGCGCGTGCGGTGCTGCCGGGTTTTGTCTACCAGCTGGGGAATCTGATTGCCTCGGTCAATGCCACGCTGCAGTCAAAAATCGCGGAGGCGCACGGCAACAATTACGGTCTGGCGATGGCGATTGTGGCGGGCACCGTCGCGGTGCTGATCTGCGTGATTGTCGCCTTCGGGCGCGAAACGCGCGGCGTCAAAATCTCCGGGGAACCTTAAATAAAGTAGGGGCGAGGCATGCCTCGCCCTGGGTCAGGCATGCCTGACCCCTACGGTTTCATCGGCGGTTGGCGCATATCCAAATCTCCGGGTAGGGGCGAGGCATGTCTCGCCCTGGGTCAGGCATGCCTGACCCCTACGGATTCATCGGTGGTTGGCACACATCCACCCATTCGGCGTCGGTGAGCTGCGCCATATAGTCGGGGGTAATGCGCACTGCGCTATGGATAGCGCCTGCGGCAGGCAGCACCTCGTCAAAATCCTTTAGCGACACATCACAATAGACGGTCAGCGGATGCTCCAGCCCGAACGGGCAGACGCCGCCGACCGGATGCCCGGTCCAGGTGACCACTTCATCGGTACTCAGCATGCGCGCCTTGCTGCCCAGCGCCTCTTTCAGCTTACGGTTGTCCAGCCGCGCATCGCCACGGGTGACGATCAGCACCACGCGGTCTTTCACCTTCAGCGACAGGGTTTTGGCGATCTGTCCTGGGGTGACCCGGTGGGCTTTCGCCGCCAGATCGACGGTGGCAGTGCTTTCCGCCAGTTCGATGATACTGATTTCGGGGGCGCGTTCGGCAAAAAACTGCCTGACAGATTCCAGACTCATGCTGTTCTCCTGAATTTTTAGCCGATAAAATTGCCATATTGTTAGCAATCTGTAAACGGCAAAAAATTCGCGCAGGATGAAAAAACAGCGGTGCTAATTACACTGTTCTCGATTTAATTTGGCTTAATATCTTATTCGGCGTGGGCAATAAAGCGTTTGTATTAAGTAAAGGAGAAGTTTTGAAAATGAATGAGCCTGTTATCCAGGCTCATTCATTTTTACAGCGCGTCGGCGGGCTGAGTCAGTGGTTTTTTAATCAAATCCTGATGGCTGAGGATAGTATTACGGCCCTGGTTTTTTGCCAGATATAATGCCCTATCTGCATTAGCCAGCGCAGTGTCAAAATCTTCTTCAATCAGTGGCGCAATTCCGGCGCTGACGGTGACGTGTGTTGCGACCCGATCGTTAAAGTGATGAGGAATATCCAGGTCGAGCACGTACTGGCGGATGCGCTCGGCCAGCTTCAGGGCAATCGACTCATTCACGTTGGTCAGCAGCACCAAAAACTCTTCGCCGCCGTAGCGGCTGACGATATCGCGCGAGCGCACGGCATCACGGATCGCCACTGATACCCGCGCCAGCGCCTGGTCACCCATCGCATGGCCGTAATTGTCGTTATAGGCTTTGAAATGGTCGATATCCAGCAGCAGCACAAAGTGGCTGCCAGCGTGATTCTCCAGAATATTTTCCAGGCGGTTTTTCAGCCCGCGCCGGTTATACAGCCCGGTCAGCGGGTCAAGCATGCTGAGATCGCTGTAGGTCTCTTTCTCTTCATACAGCTGGCTCACTAACCGCCGGGTAAAGTGGTCGCGGCGGCGCTGCATCAGGTGGTGCAGGGTGAAGCCAATCAGCGGCAGCGTAATCGTGAACAGTATTAGCAGCGTGTTTTGCCCCTGATCGAGCATCAGCACCGCCACGGAGGCCGGGGCGGTATGCAGGCAAAAGGCCAGCAGGTGATCTCCCAGCGCAATGGCGCTGATAAAGAACACGCTGACCAGCGCCATCATCAGATAGCTGTCGTCAAAATAAAACGCCTGATTATACTTAACCACAATTTGCCACGCCCAAAGTATTCCGGTAATCAGCGCCGCAATATTTAATAGCGGAAATTTCCCTAAAGGCTTTAACAACATCCATATCAGTAAGGTGACGCTCATTATTACTATCGCGAGGGAGGGCTTGGTTACCATTGACGCGGCATAGCCATTCACGCGCAGCATGCAGAATGAAGCGGTAGCTGTGTTTAAAAATAGAAATAGCATCAGCGATAGCCGACGCTTGCTGTGCAGCAATTCATCGTAGCTTTGTATTTTCATTATGAATACTCATGACTGCCCTGAAATATCAAAACGCTATCATTGCGTGATGGCCGATATCCCAACCTGGAATAGTTTTGAGTTGTTATTATAAGAATTATCTTAATAGTGTTCGCTGCCAATCTACCACTTTAAGCTGGAACTGTCATCTGCGGGGTCAAAGTTTCAACAATGTTGCTGCAAAATGATAAGAACTATCATATGCTATTGGTAATCATTATCATTTGTAAGCGTGTGGATTAGGGGGAAGCTGGATGATAGGTAAAAGACTGGATAGCGGCTGGGGGATCCTGCTGCCGTGCGCCATGATGCCACTGGTGGCGATGATGGAGCTGTCGTTCAGTGAATGGCGCGTGCTGATGGTGGCGGCGTTCCTCGCAACCCTGGTGATGCTGTTTCATAAACGGCTGCGTCACTACATGCTGCTGCCATCGTGCATAGCACTGGCGGGCGGCGTTGCGGCGATTTTGGTGAATTTTACGTCAGGGTGATGAACGGATAAAACAGGGATGAACAGACAATAACAGGGAGTGTTGATATCAGAGAGAAAACGGATGGAATAAGGTGGGAGTCACTACTGAGGGATTCAACATGGTGCGAAGAGAGGGACTTGAACCCTCACGTCCGTTAAGACACTAACACCTGAAGCTAGCGCGTCTACCAATTCCGCCACCTTCGCGTCCTGTTGAACTATCGTACTGCTTATTCATATCACCGCAAATGGTGCGAAGAGAGGGACTTGAACCCTCACGTCCGTTAAGACACTAACACCTGAAGCTAGCGCGTCTACCAATTCCGCCACCTTCGCGCAGATGCTGCGTAATATGAACAACGTGGTTTTTGGTGCGAAGAGAGGGACTTGAACCCTCACGTCCGTTAAGACACTAACACCTGAAGCTAGCGCGTCTACCAATTCCGCCACCTTCGCATACCCGCAACATAACAACGTTATATCGCAACCACGGAGGCGCATTCTAGAGATTTTACCAGGGACGTCAACAGTTATTTCTTATTGTTGAAACAACAGCCTGGAAAAACAGCGCTGCCGTAACGTTTGAAGCGGGTCGGGCATGCCCGACCCTACGGATTGCGGCGTACTATTTCTTTGGTGGGCGGCCTTTAACGGCGCGGTACACTTTGAAACGGCCATTCTGTAGCAGCACTTCGTGGCTGCCGAAGGTTTCGTCCAGCACCTGCGGATAAGGCAGGAAGGCGTTGGCGACAATGCGCAGCTCACCGCCGGTGTTCAGGTGGGTGATGGCCCCGCGGATCAGCGTCTGTGCCGCATCCAGGCTGGTCTGCACGCCATCGTGGAATGGCGGGTTAGAGATGATCATATCGAAGCGGCCGGGGATGTCGGAGTAAACATTACTGGCGAACACTTCGCCTTCCAGCTGGTTGGCTGCCAGCGTGGCTTTACTGGCTTCAATCGCCGCCGCGTTGACATCGGTCAGCGTCAGGCGCACTTTTGGCGAGAAGCTGGCGATCATCGCGGAGAGCACCCCGGCGCCGCAGCCCATATCCAGCACTTTGCCTTTCATATGCGGTTTGAGGGTGGAGAGCAGCAGCTGGCTACCGATGTCCAGACCGTCGCGGCTGAACACCCCCGGCAGGGTTTTCACCGTCAGGTCGCCCAGCGGGTATTCGTCCCAGAAGGTATCGACGTCGAACGCTGGCTGTTTCTCCAGCTGGCCGTGATACAGACCGCAGCGGCGCGCGCTGTCGATTTTCTCAAGTGAACACCAGCCTTCCAGCATCTGCTCGGCGCTGCGCACGCCGCTGCGGTTTTCACCGATGACGAAAACATCGCTACCCACCGGCAGCAGGGCCAGCAGGTTTTGCAGCTGGAACTGCGCTTCCGGCTTGTTCTTCGGCCAGTAGTACACCAGCGTATTGCAGTCGGCGACCATGTCGGCCGTGGCGACGAGGCCATAATGGGCATTTTCTCCCAGGGCGCGGCTGAGGATCTGCCAGTGATGATACTGCTGGGTATGTACCCGGCTGAGCGCGGTATCCAGTTGGGCGGGCAGGTCATCCTGCAGGTCGCCAGCAAACAGCACGCGGCGTTCAGTAAATTCATCACTGTGGCGCAGTATCACTTCACTGGCCGGGGTAAATGCGGACATCGATGGCTCCTTTAATTTCAGAGCGGGGATTATAGTCGTTTGTTGGCTCTTAATCATCGGGTTTGCTAGCATAGGCGCGCAAACGGGCGACCAGACAGGAAAAAAAGATGTCTTCCAGACGTGACTGGTTATTACAGCAAATGGGCATAACGCAGTATACGCTGCGGCGTCCGCGCGCCCTGCAGGGGGAGATTGCGGTGACGTTACCCGCTGAAACCCGCCTGGTTATTGTGGCGGATACCCCGCCCGTCCTGCAGGATCCGCTGGTGGCGGACGTGCTGCGCGCTCTTAACCTGCAGGCACCGCAGGTGCAATTACTCACTCCCGACCAGCTGGCGATGTTGCCGGATGACGCCCGCTGTCACAGCTGGCGCTTAGGGCTGGACGCCCCGGTGGCCTTAGCCGGAACTCAAATCGCTTCGCCAGTGCTGGCGGAGCTTTATCACAATGCCGACGCCAAACGGGCGCTCTGGCTGCAAATTTGCCAACATGAATCAGATTTCTTTACTCACCACGCAAGACCTTGAGCCGGCGTTTGCCATTGAGCAGCGTAGCCACGCTTTCCCCTGGACAGAAAAGACACTAGCCAGCAATCAGGGCGAGCGCTATCTGAATTTTGCCCTGCGCGTCGACGGCGTGCTGGCAGCCTTCGCCATTACGCAGGTGGTGCTGGATGAAGCGACGCTGTTTAACCTGGCGGTAGACCCGGCCTTTCAGCGCCGTGGCCTCGGGCGGGAGCTGTTACGTCATCTGATCGGCGAGCTGGAGCAGCGCGGGGTGATGACGCTGTGGCTGGAAGTGCGCGCCTCAAACGCTGCTGCTATCGCGCTCTATGAGCAGCTGGATTTCAACGAGGTCTCGATCCGCCGTAACTATTATCCAACCAGGGACGGTAAAGAAGACGCGATCATGATGGCCCTCACGATATAAATGACACATTACGCCTGACCTTCAGGTAAGTAAGGAATGCTCCAATGCTACAAAACCGTGACTGGATTCTTTTTGACGCTGACGAAACGCTGTTCCACTTTGATGCGTTCGCCGGCTTGCAGCGTCTGTTTCAGCAGTACGATGTGCAGTTCAACAAGGCGGACTACGACGACTACCAGGCGATTAACAAGCCGCTGTGGGTCGACTACCAGAACGGCGCTATCAGCGCGCTGCAGCTGCAGCACCGCCGTTTTGAAGGCTGGGCCAGCAGGCTGAACGTCACCGCGCACCATCTTAACAGCGGTTTCCTGACGGCGATGGCCGAGATCTGCACGCCGCTGCCGGGTGCCGTTGAGTTACTCAACGCGCTGAAGGGCAGGGTGAAGATGGGGATTATCACCAACGGCTTTACCGCGCTGCAGCAGGCGCGTCTGGAGCGCACCGGCTTCCTCGGCTACTTCGATCTGCTGGTGATCTCCGAACAGGTCGGCCACGCCAAACCGCACCCGGCGATCTTTGATTATGCCCTGAGCCAGATGGGCAACCCGCCGCGCGAGCGCGTGCTGATGGTGGGGGACAACCCGGATTCCGATATTCTCGGTGGCATCAACGCCGGTATGGCGACCTGCTGGCTGAATGCCGATGGCCGCAGCCTGCCGGAAGGCATTGCGCCGACCTGGCAGGTGACGTCTCTGAATCAATTACAACGTCTGCTGGGTCTCTGACCCGAGGCAGCCTGCGGCTGATTGTCCTGATTGGCCGCAGGTGATGTCCCTATTTGCCCCCCTCTTACCCCCTCAAAGGTAAAATTCTCTCCATTTTTGAGACAGTTATCGCCAGTAACCCCCCATCCTTAAATTTGTCTTAACCTGCCAGGTTGGAGCTTTCTGCTGCCTTCAGAGTGGTTATCACTCTCATTTACTGCCTTGTGGCCAAGAACCAGGATTTAAGTCTGATACCCCAATCTCATTGGGGTTGGGCGCTAACTGCGTCTCATTTAGTACCGCGATAAACCTTTTTTTTAAAAATTTTTTGTTTCGGATATTTCACAATTTTGCACGTCAATTACTCAATTAGGTAAATAATCAATAAGATTTTCTAGGATTAATCCTAAGCACATTCTGAAAATGAATGATATTTGCCTTAACAATGATACTTAAGTGTATCTAATCATATGGTAAGTGGGTTAAGCACGTTGAATTGTTGATTGTTGTCTGTAAACTTAGCGTGAAATTTACAAATAAATACTTCCCATTACCCTTTTGAGATGACTTTTGTCAGCCTCATGCGGTAGCTATAGCCAAAATCCACCGCGCTTAATCTTTGTAACTTGATGTTATTGATCGCAATTACGCTTGTGCGCTGGTGTGGCAAGGGTTGTTGACGCCTGCTGGTCTTTACAATTCTCTTTTGGATTTATTCGGAGCCGTAGTTGTAAATTTCCAAATTTCAAGCGTGATCAAGGTAATATGGTCTAATCTGTTCTAATCGTAAGTTATTGATTTTTACTTTTATAATCGCTGCAAATTAATCAATGATCCTGGGGATCACCGTTTTCACTCTCGGGTCATTGATGTATCGCGGAAGTGAATCAGTAATGTTGCCTGATGTTAGCTTTTGATCGGCCTCGCCCGCAGGAAGCAGCGGATAAATCCGAATGACTTGATTGTTGCCTGGCCTGGCCGCGCTTCGCTGGCAAACCCCCGGCGCGCGGCCCCCTTCCTGCTGGTTAAATCTGTACTGCTGTCTTTTTTTGGTGCTGTTCTGCGGGCATTTCTGCCCGTCCCTGTCATTTTGAGAAAACGTATGAGGATCATGGTGAAAATTCGTATCGCATTAAGCCTGCTGTTTGTGTTGAGCGTTGCCGGATGCAAAGCCCCGCCGCCGCCAATGACCGATGACACGATTGTTTCCAGTACTGTCGATGGTGTGACGCTGAGCTATCGCCACGCTATCACGCCGCCGCAGAGCTTTACGCCCGTCAATGAAGAGTACCGTGCGCTGTACAGCGCCTCAGTGATGAGCCGTCCTGACTTTGGCGGCAAGCTGGTGCGTAACCTGGATAACGCGCAGAGCTTTACCGTGCTGGGAACGGTAGAGAATAACTGGCTGGCGATTGCTGAAAGCGGGCAGGAGCAGCTGCTGGGCTACGTGCCGCTGCGTGCCGGTGTGAAAAGCGACATCTACGACAAAACGGTAAAAGCCGATCAGCGCCGTAAACGCGTGCGCGCTCCGGCGAAAAAGACCTGCGTAGCGGTGGATGGCGATAGCAAAGCTTGCCAGAGCAGCAACAGCGGAACCTGGATCATCGATTAATCGTTAATGGTCGCCCGATTATGAACAGACTGAATATTTGGCGCCTGAGCCTTCAGGTGCTTTGCCTCACCGCGCTGGCACTGCTGGCCGGCTGCGGATCATCTTCACGAGACACACCCACGCAATACAGCCTGCTGTTCCAGGCGCATCCGCAAATTAACCAGTCTGCACCGCTGAAAGTGCGCGTGCTGTGGCTGAAATCCGATGCGGATTTCATGTCGGCTGATTTTTACTCTTTGCAAAACAACGCGCAGAGCGTGTTGGGTGCCAACCTGCTGGACAGCGAGCAGTTCTTCCTGATGCCGGGCCAAACCAATAAAAAAATCGTCGGGCAGAACAACCCTGGCGCGCGCTACATCGCCATCATGGCGGAGTACCAGGCGCTGGATGGTAAGAGATGGCGTCTCTCCCTGCCATTACCGCAGCCTTCAGGCAGCCGTTTTTATGAGGTCTGGAAGGGGTCGGATGATGAGCTGCATGCCGAAGTTATTGCGGATGTCAGCGGCATCCGCGTGGTGAAAAACTGACAGCGCCGGAGACAGGAGCCAATATGAGCAAAGCAGAAAAAGTGGTCTGGACCGAAGGCATGTTCCTGCGTCCGCACCATTTCCAGCAGTCAGAAAGCCACCTGCACAGCACCCTGCGTGACTGGGGGGGGGCACAGCGCCCCTATCTGTGGGGGCTGCACGATATCGAATTCGACGAGGCGATGCTGCGCCAGGGCAAAGTGGCGCTGGTCTCCGCCAGCGGGCTGCTGCCGGATGGCACCGCCTTCTCGTTTCGCGATGCGCGCCAGTCGCCACCCCCGCTCAGCATTCCGGACAACCAAACCAACGTGAAAGTGGTGCTGGCACTGCCGGTACGGCGCGGCGGGCGCGAAGAGGTGATTTTCAGCGAAGCGGGGGATTCCCTGGCGCGCTATATCAGCTTTGAACGCGAAGTGGATGATTTCAACGCCATCTCGGTCGGGCAGGCGGCCGTGCAGTTCGGGCGCCTGCGCCTGCGGCTGATGCTGGAGAGCGAACTGAGCGCGGAATGGACGGCGATTGGCGTGGCGCGGGTCAGCGAAAAGCGCAGCGACAGCCAGCTGCGCCTCGACAGCAGCTATATCCCACCGATGCTCAACGCCATCAGCCAGCCGCTGCTGTACGAATATGTCGGCGATATTCACGGCCTGCTGGAGCAGCGCAGCCAGCAGATCGGCCAGCGCCTGCAGCAGTCCGGGCGCTTCAATACCGCTGATATGGTCGACTTTATGCTGCTGGCACTGATCAACCAGCAGCTGGGCCACATCAGCCATGTTAAAAATCTGCCGCTGCTGCACCCGGAAGCGCTGTTCCAGCACTGGCTGGCCTTTGCCAGCGAGCTCACCAGCTGGACGCCGCAGCGCGGGCCGCACAATACGCTGCCGGTGTATAACCACGACGATCTGGCAGGCTGCTTCGGGCAACTGACGCTGCTGCTGCGCCAGGGGCTGTCGCAGGTGATGGAAGAGAACGCCATCCAGCTGCCGCTGACCGAGCGCTCCCACGGCCTTAACGTGGCGACGGTTACCGAAGCGTCAATGGTGCGCGAGTTTGGCTTCGTGCTGGCGGTGCGCGCTAACGTACCGGCCGACGCGCTACAAACCCACTTCCCGGCGCAGATGAAAGTCGCCCCGGTGAGCAAAATTCGCGATCTGGTGCAGCTGCAGCTGCCGGGCATGGTGCTGCGTGCGATGCCGACCGCACCGCCGCAAATTCCCTGGCACGCCGGTTACAACTACTTCCAGCTGGAGAAGGGCGGGGAGTTATGGAAAGAGATGGAAAAGTCCGGGGCCTTTGCCCTGCATCTCGCCGGGGAGTTCCCGGGGCTGGAGATGGAATTCTGGGCAATCCGCAGTCACGCCGTCTGAGCAGGGAATGAATCACCATGAAACAGGAACGACACGCCGATGCGCAAGCCTGGGTTTCCGGGGCCAACAGCCATAACCCGCTGGTGGCGGCGGCCAATCCGCTGCTGAATGCTATCCCGCAAATCCGCCACTCGGTTTCCCACCCCGATCCCGCCGGTTTACGCCAGCGCCTGATCGATGAGATCCGCCAGTTTGAGATGAACTGCCAGCGCGCCGGGCTGCCGTATGAAGCGATTATCGGCGCCCGTTACTGCCTGTGCACCGCGCTGGATGAAGCCGCCGCGCTGACTCCGTGGGGCGGGCGCGGCGTCTGGCCGGGCAGCGGCCTGCTGGTGACGTTTCACAATGAAACCTGGGGCGGGGAGAAATTCTTCCAGCTGCTGGCACGCCTGTCGCAGACGCCGCGTGAACAGATTGCGCTGCTGGAGCTGATTAACTTCTGCCTGCAGATGGGCTTCGAAGGACGTTACCGGGTCATGGATAACGGCCGCTCGCAGCTGGAAACCATCAAGCAGCGCCTGCTGCAGATGATCCGCTCAGTGCGCGGCAGCTATGCGCCGCCGCTGTCGGTCCACCCGGAAGATCACCCGGTGACGCGCAAGCTTTGGCGCCCGGTGGTGCCGCTCTGGGCCTGCACCGCCGTGGTGGGTTTCCTCGCCTGCCTGCTCTACATCCTGCTCAACTGGCGTCTTGGGGATTACACCAGCCCGGTGCTGGCCTCGGTTTATCAGACCGCGCTGCCGGAAGTCACTATCCACGATCCGGCGCCAGCACCGCCTGCCGCGCTGGACCTGAAAACCTTCCTGCGCCCGGAGATCGACCAGGGGCTGGTGTCGGTGCGTGACGAAGCCGACCGCAGCGTGGTGACGCTGAAAGGTGATGGCCTGTTCAGCTCGGCCGCCACCTCGGTGAGCGACGGCTACGCCAGCGTGCTCAACCGCATCGCGGCAGCGATGAACAACGTCAGCGGGCACATTCTGGTGGTGGGCTACAGCGACAATGTGCCAATCCGCAGCGCCCGTTTTGCCTCGAACTATGAACTGTCGCTGGCGCGCGCGCAGTCGGTCACCGAACAGCTGCAGCAGCATCTCTCCCAGCCGCAGCGCGTCAAAGCGGAAGGGCGTGGGGAGAGCAACCCCATCGCGCCGAACAACAGCGCCGCTAACCGCGCGCGCAATCGCCGGGTCGAGATCACCCTGCTGGTGGCACCGGGAAATACCCAGGCCCAGCTTAACGGCCAGGTGCAAGGAACTCACTGATGCTGAATATTCTGTTTGCCGTCTTAACCAACCGCCTGCTGTGGGGCTTTGTTGGTATCACCGCGCTGTCGTTTATTATCTGGGTGATTGGCCCGGTGTTTTCGATTGTCGATTCACGCCCGCTGGAGCCGGAAGTCAACCGCCAGATCAGTATTGGGCTGCTCTACCTGGTGTGGGCACTGGGCAACGTGGTGCCGCGCCTCTATAACAGCTGGCTGAACCGTAAGCTGATGGGCAGCCTGAAAACCACGCCGGGGGAGTCGCCAGAGGGGGAGAGCCCGCGTCTGACCAGCGAAGACCGGGTGCTGGCGGAGCGCTTTAACGAAGCCTCCGAGCTGCTAAAAAAAGCGCACTTCTCTCACGCCAGCGGCCGCTCGCCGTTCTGGGCGCAGCGCTTCAGCCGTCAGTATCTATATCAGCTGCCGTGGTACGTGATTATCGGCGCGCCCGGGGCGGGTAAAACCACCGCGCTGGTTAACTCCGGCCTGCAGTTCCCGCTGGCCGACCGCTTTGGTAAGTCCGCGCTGCGCGGCATTGGCGGCACGCGCAACTGCGACTGGTGGTTCACCAACGAAGCGGTGCTGCTGGATACTGCCGGGCGCTACACCACTCAGGAGAGTCAGCAGCAGCAGGACGCCAGCGAGTGGCAGGGCTTTATCGGCCTGCTGCGCAAATATCGCGGCCGCCAGCCGATCAACGGCGTGATCGTCACCGTCAGCATCTCCGACCTGCTGACCCAGTCGGCGGAGGCGTCGCAGCAGCAGGCGGTGGCGCTGCGCCAGCGCCTGATGGAGCTGCACGAACAGCTTGGCATTCGCTTCCCGGTCTATGTCCTGGTGACCAAAGCGGACCTGCTGAAGGGCTTCCGCGCTTACTTCGCCAAATTCGATAAGGCGCAGCGCGAGCAGATCTGGGGCTTCACCTTCCCGTGGGATAAAGCGCGGCTGGCCGATTTCGATCTGATGGCGGCCTTCACTCAGGAGTTCGCCCTGCTGCAGCAGCGGCTGGACGCCGGGCTGCCGGACACGCTACTGCAGGAGAGCGATGCCAAAGCGCGCGCGGAAAGTTTCCTCTTCCCGCAGGAGTTCGCCGCGCTGCGCCCGCTGCTGGCCGACTACCTCGACACCGTGTTTGCCCGCTCCAACTTTGAAACCCAGTTCTCGCCGCGCGGTATCTATTTCGCCAGCGGCACTCAAGAGGGGCTGCCGTTTGACCGCGTGATGGGCGAACTGAACCGCGCCATGCAGCTGCCGCAGGATGACAGCGGCGTACAGGGCAGCTGGCAGCAGGTCAGTAAAGAGGCGCCGATCCCCGGCAACAAAGGTCAGAGCTTCTTCCTGAAGGATATGCTGCAAAAAGTGGTGTTTGCTGAAGCCGGTCTGGCGGGCAGCAACCGCTGGTGGGAGCTGCGCAACCGCGCGCTGCTGGGGTCCGGCTATCTCGCTCTGGCCGCCGTGCTGGTGGTGGCCTCGCTGCTGTGGTTCACCAGCTACGGCAACAACAAAAGCTACCTGCAGCAAGTCCAGGCGCGGGTGCCGGAAGTGGCGCGCCAGAGCACGGCGCTGCAGGGCAGCGACCCGCGCGATCTCTTTGCGCTGCTGCCGTTCCTTAATAGCGTGCTGCACCTGCCGGAGAGCGACGAGTTTGACCTTAACTCACCGCCGCTGACCCGCCGCATGGGGCTGTATCGCGGCGCGGAAGTCAGCGATGCCACCCAGGCGCTGTACCAGAAAGCGCTGCAGCAGATGCTGATGCCGCAGGTGGCGCAGCTGATTACCACCTGGCTGCGCAACGACAACGGCAGCGATGCCGACTACAGCTATGAAGCGCTGAAAGCCTATCAGATGCTGTATCAGCCGAAACGCTACGACGGCAAATTCCTGCACGCCTGGCTGATGCTGAATATCCAGCGCACTCTGCCGCAAAACGTCACTCAGGCGCAGGTGAAGCAGCTGGAGTGGCATCTCAGCCAGCTGCTGGAGAACCAGATTCAGGCCTCGCCGTATGCCCGGGATGATGCGCTGGTAAAGCGCGAGCAGGCGCTGATTAATCAGATGCCGCTGTCGCAGCGCGTCTACGGACGCCTGAAGCGCCTGCTGGAACGTGATGACAGCTTACGGGCGGTGTCGCTGGCTTCGCTCGGCGGGCCGCAGAGCGAACTGGTGTTTTCGCGCAAGAGCGGGCGCTCGATTGCTGACACCATCCCGGGGCTATACACCCCGGACGGTTACTGGAACAGCTTCGACAAAAACATCGCTGCGGTGACCAAAGCGCTGCATGACGATGACCAGTGGGTGCTCGGCGGTCAGGTACAGGGCGAGACGCAGCAGCAGACCGATGCGGCGGTGCGCCAGCTCTATATCAGCGACTATATTCGCCAGTGGGACGGGCTGCTGCAGGATATCCAGCTCAACGGCAGCGCCGACCTGGCGCAGCGCATCAACAGCGCGCGGCTGCTCTCCAGCAGCAGCTCGCCGCTGCGCAAGCTGGTGATTAACCTCAGCCACTATCTGGTGCTGGAAAAAGTGCCGCAGGGCGATGACAAAGCCGCTAAGCCCGCCGACAGCGTCAGCGATAACAGCGCCACGCGGACCCTGCAGGCGCTGTTCCGCTCGCGCCAGAACAGCCCCGGCGCGGCGGTACAGCAGACGCCGGAGCAGGCAGTGGCTAACCACTTCGCGCCGATTATTGAGCTGGCCGATCCGCTGGAAGAGGGGGGTAAAACCATCGCCTTCGACGACTTCCTTAAGCAGATTGACGACCTGTATCGCTACCTGACGGCGGTGCAGGACGCCGCCAACAGCGGCATGCCACCGCCGGCGGGTGAGGCGATCAGCCACCTGCAGGCCAGTGCGGGCAGGCTGCCCGGCTCGCTGCAAAACATGTTTACCAGTATGGCGGTCGGCGCCAGCAGCGACACCCAGCGCCGTGACCTCGACAACGTGCGTAAACGTATCAACGTCGAAGTCGGCGGCTTTTGCCGCCAGGCGATAGCCGGGCGTTATCCGCTGGTGCGTTCCGGGCGCAGTGAAGTCACCCCGGACGATCTGGCGCGCATGTTCGCTCCGGGCAGCGGCCTGATGGACAGTTTCTTCCGCGACAACCTGGCCAACAAGGTGGATACCACCCAGTCGGCGTGGCGCTTTACGCCAGGCATTGATGGCAAAACCCTGCCGGGCGGCGAGAGTATTCTGCGCCCGTTCCAGCAGGCGCAGAGTATTCGCGACGCCTTCTTTGCCAACGGCTCTACCACGCCGTCATTCCGCGTGACGGTGCGCACGGTGCGGATGGATAACGACATCCTCACCCTGACGCTGGACGTTGACGGTCAGCTGCTGCGTTACAGCCACGGCCCGCAGGCGGTACAGCTGATGAGCTGGCCGGGCAGCGGCGGCACCAACCAGGTGCGTATGCAGCTCGGGCTGGCCAACGGCACCACCTCGACGCTGGTGACCAACGGCTCCTGGGCGCTGAACCGCTTCTTTGACCGCGCCCAGCAGAGCGCAGGTAGCAGCAGCCTGAGCCGCCAGGCCACCTTTAACGTCGATGGTCACCGTGTGACGCTGGAGTTCACCCCAAACAGTATCCGCAATCCGTTCCAGCTTCCCGGGTTCTCATGCCCGTAGCCGTGAGGAGAAGAGAATGAGCCAGACGCCCGCGATTAGCTGGTACGGCAAATTGCCCAGCGCCGGAGATTTTCTCAAGCGCCGCTTTCCCGATGTGCTGTTTAACCAGTGGAGCCACTGGTTCCAGGTTGGCCTGCTTAACTGGCAGAACGGTGAAGAGCAGCCCTCAGAGAGCCGCCGTCAGTTTGCCAATGCCCCGGTATGGAACTTCGTGGTGCCGCCGATGCTGGGCAGCCAGCAGGTGCAGATGGGCTGCCTGCTGCCGGGTAAAGACAGCGTGGGGCGCCGCTACCCGCTGTGCGCGCTACTGAGCTTCAATCCGGCGCAGTGGTCGGCGCAGCAGCTGGCGCTGGCGGGGGAGTGGTATCAGCAGCTCGGGCGCACGCTGCTGCACGCGGTGCGCAACGGCTACTCCGCCGAACAGCTTGACCAGGTATTGCTGACCATTCCGGCACCGCCGCAGCCCGAACACTTAGACACCTCCGGCATTCTGGCGGTGATTGGTCAGCCGGCGGAAGAGAACACCCTCGGCTGGTCACAGGTGGCGGACTGCTTCAGCCCGCAGCAGTACACCAGCTTCTGGTGGACCAACCGCACCGACGGTTACCCGCTCTACACCCATCTGCACAGCGGCAACTTCACCAGCCAGCTGTTTTCGATGCTGTTCGACCCGGCGGCGGGTGCCAAACCCGGTCGGAACGGCCTTTATCCGCCGATGTTTGAATAGGAAATCCGATGAATATCGATGCGCTTCTTACCCCTGTCAGCAGCGAGCAGCCCTGCGGCGAAAACCTCGAATATGACGCCGACTATATGGCGATGGAGCAGGCCTGCGCCGGTAAAGCCGAGCAGCAGTTTGGCGACACCATCATCCCGGCGGAACCCGCCGACTGGAACAAAGTCGAGCAGCTGGCCCTCAGCCTGCTGGAGCGCAGTAAAGATCTGCGCGTGATGCTGGCGCTGACCCGCGCCTGGACCCAGCTGAAAGGGCTGCGCGGCTATGCCAACGGCCTGCTGCTGGTGCAGCAGGCGCTGCTGCTCTACTGGGAGCCGCTCTGGCCGCTGCTGGAAGAGGACGGGCAGCACGACCCGTTCTACCGCGTTAACGCGCTGGCGGCGCTAAGTGATAAATCGGCGCTCAGCACCGCCCTGCGCCAGGCCGCGCTGATACGCCATGCGTCCGACGAGATCAGCCTGCGCGATGCCTGTTCGCTGCTCGACGGCAGCAAGACCGACTGCCCCGGCTATCCCGGCGGTTTGACCCGCCTGCAGGATGAGCTGGCGCGCGGCGGTCCCGGCCCTGAAGCGGTGGTGCTGATAGCCCAACGCCTGCTGACCATTCGTGAAACCGTCACCGAGCAGCTGGGCAACGGCGGCCTGCCGGAGATGGAGCAGCTGCTGAAAACCGTCAACACGGTGGCCGCCGCCTGTCAGAGCACCGATCTCAGCAGCCTGATCCCACCGCCTGCCAGCAGCAGCGCCGCTGAGCCAACGCCTCAGAGCGCGCCGCAGTCCGCCGACTGGCGCACGGTGCAGCTCAGCTCACGCGCCGATGCGCAGCTGATGCTGGAGAAGGTGAAACACTATTTTGTCCGGCACGAACCCAGCCACCCGGCGCCGCTGATGATCGAGCGGGTGCAGCGTATGGTCGAGCTGGACTTTATGGAGATCATCCGCGACCTCGCGCCGGACGGCGTGCATCAGCTGGAAACTCTTTTCGGGCGTCGCGATAGCTAACGCTTGCGGCGCAATATTTTTGTACGCGCACATCCAATGGAGAACACCATGCCAGTCAGTAAATCCAGTGGGCAGAAATTCATTGCCCGTAATCGCGCGCCCCGCGTACAGATCGAGTACGACGTGGAGATCTACGGCGCAGAACGCAAAATCGAACTGCCTTTTATCATGGGCGTGATGGCCGACCTGGTCGGTAAACCCGTCGACGCTCAGCCGGGCGTGGACGAGCGCAAGTTCCTTGAGATCGATATCGATAACTTCGACGAGCGCATGAAGTCGCTGAAACCGCGCGTGGCGTTCCAGGCTGATAACACCCTGACCGGGGAAGGGCGTCTGAACATCGACCTGACCTTCAACAGCATGGAAGACTTCTCGCCGGACGCGGTGGCGCGCAAGGTCGAGCCGCTCAACCAGATGCTGGAAGCGCGCACCCAGCTCTCTAACCTGCTGACCTATATGGACGGCAAAAACGGTGCGGAAGAGCTGATCGCCAAAATCCTGCAGGATCCCACGCTGCTGCAATCCCTCAGCCACCTGCCGAAATCAGACGATGCCGCAGCGGACAGCAGCGCTAAAGAGGAGTAACTGATGAGCAACCCATCCCAGCAGTCGCTGGCGCAGGAGCAGCAGGCCTGGAGCCAGGACGAGTTCAGCGCGCTGCTGAACAAAGAGTTCCGCCCGAAAAGCGATCAGGCGCGTAATGCCGTCGAGAGCGCGGTCAAAACTCTGGCGCAGCAGGCGCTGGAGAACACCGTTACCGTCTCCAACGATGCTTATCGCACCATTCAGGCACTGATCGCCGAGATCGACGAGAAGCTGTCAAAGCAGGTGAACCAGATTATCCACCACGACGATTTCCAGAAGCTGGAAGGGGCGTGGCGCGGTCTGAGCTACCTGGTGAACAACACCGAAACCGACGAGATGCTGAAAATCCGCTTTATGAGCATCTCCAAGCAGGAGCTGGGCCGCACCCTCAAGCGCTATAAAGGCGTGGGCTGGGACCAGAGCCCAATCTTCAAGAAAGTCTACGAAGAAGAGTATGGCCAGTTCGGCGGCGAGCCGTTTGGCTGCCTGGTCGGCGACTACTACTTCGACCACGGCCCGCAGGATGTTGAGCTGCTGAGCGAGATGGCCCGCATTGGCGCGGCCGCCCACTGCCCGTTTATCACCGGTACCGCGCCGGGGGTGATGCAGATGGAGTCCTGGCAGGAACTGGCAAACCCGCGCGACCTGACCAAGATCTTCCAGAACACCGAGTACGCCGCGTGGCGCAGCCTGCGCGAGTCGGAAGATGCGCGCTACCTCGGCCTGGTGATGCCGCGCTTCCTGTCGCGCCTGCCTTACGGCATCCGTACCAACCCGGTGGACAGCTTCGACTTTGAGGAAGAGACCGACGGCGCGAATCACGGCAACTACACCTGGACCAACGCCGCTTACGCGATGGCGGCCAACATCAACCGTTCGTTCAAGGACTTCGGCTGGTGTACGTCGATTCGCGGCGTGGAGTCCGGCGGCGCAGTGGAAAACCTGCCGTGCCACACTTTCCCGAGCGACGACGGCGGCGTGGACATGAAGTGCCCGACCGAGATCGCCATCAGCGACCGTCGCGAAGCCGAGCTGGCGAAGAACGGCTTTATGCCGCTGGTGCACCGCAAGAACTCCGACTTTGCTGCCTTTATTGGCGCACAGTCCCTGCAGAAACCGGCGGAGTACCACGATCCCGATGCCACAGCCAATGCCCGTCTGGCCGCGCGCCTGCCGTACCTGTTCGCCTGCTGCCGCTTTGCGCACTACCTGAAGTGCATCGTGCGCGACAAGATCGGCTCCTTCCGCGAGCGTGACGAGATGGAGCGCTGGCTGAACGACTGGGTGATGAACTACGTCGACGGCGACCCGGCTAACTCCTCGCAGGAGACCAAATCGCGTAAGCCGCTGGCCTCCGCCGAAGTGCAGGTGGAAGAGATTGAAGACAACCCGGGCTACTACGCCGCGAAGTTCTTCCTGCGCCCGCACTACCAGCTGGAAGGCCTGACCGTGTCGCTGCGCCTGGTATCCAAACTGCCATCGCTGAAGTCGAACGACGCGTAAGTCTAGGCTGTATGTACCGGTAACCATTGGGTGCCACCGGGCTGTTAACCCTTTAAAAATCATTCTCTCTAGGGGGATGCGAAGGGTTAACGTGAAACGAATCATAGAGTTGAATGAAGCACATTAATCATTAGATTAGCAGTGATCTCTTAATGATGTTTTCGAGGTTTTGAATGTTTAAACGAATTATTAAGTGGTTAGCTGCTAATTTGATTATTTCTCTTTCAGCTTTATTGTTTTTTAGCTCGCTGGGATATTATTTATTCTGGTTTGATTGGAATGTCAGTGCGTTAGATAAGTTGATGCATACGGTGATTTTTATTTTATTAATCACCGCATCAGTAGTTGTCTACGCTATTGGTGAAAAGCTTAGGTTAAGTGATTGAACGCTTGTTGCGCTATTTAAGAAGACATCCTAAAAAATCAGTAATGGCTGAGGGTAGGATAAGTCAATACCCAATGACATAAGACATTAACCCTTAGCGGGCTCCAGTATGGCAAAATAAATGACAACCTTTTTTTTAATTTGTCGTGTTGCGAACGATGCTGCTGGGATAAGAAAATTTAGCTATTAAATCCTGCGGGTTATTAATAGCTATCTCCTCTGACATATCCATCTAGTGATATTCAGAAGCAAGGCAGAGGTGAAATATGGACTGTTTTATTCAGCCCCATTGCTTTCCTGTTTGCCATATCAGTGCTTTATCTAGACCCAAAGGTTTCCTGAAGGAAGCAGGGTAAAAGCAAAAACTTTAACTAATGAGAGTAGATAACTATGGCTATTGATATGTATATGAAGGTTGACGGTGTGACTGGCGAATCAAAAGATTCTAACCACACTGGCTGGATCGATATTGATTCATTCTCCTGGGGTGCTTCTCAGCCGGGCAACATGTCTGTGGGTGGCGGTGGCGGTGCCGGTAAAGTGAACTTTAATGACCTGCACATCAATGCAAAAATTGATAAAGCCGTTACAGCACTGCTGAAGAACTGCGCCAGCGGTAAGCACGTAGCAAAAGTAGAAGTGTCTGTCTGCAAAGCTGGTGGTACTCAGGTTGAATATACCCGCATTACGCTGGAAGACGTGTTGGTGACCAGCGTTCAGTTTGTTGGTTCAGAGCATGATGACACGCTGGGTGTGACCTATGCCTTCCAGGCGGCGAAAGTGAAACAGCAGTACTGGGAGCAGAGCACTTCCGGTGGTAAAGGCGCTGAGAGCAGCGCTGGCTGGAATATCAAAGAAAACAAAGAAGCGTAATGCTACTGCCCACTCGCTATGGGTGGGCATCTCCGAAAAGTTTCACGGAAACGCATCGAGTATTTAATCGGGTAGAGTGAACAACCGGGGCAGGATCGGGTCGACGTTTTGGAAAAACATGGCGGCCACCAGGTCCAGCGCCGGCTGTTTAGTATTTCAGTTGACCATAAATCAGACAAATGCTCAGTGACTAAGATGATTTAGAAGACGGCTCGTTATTGTGACTTAACCTCTGTATGCCGTGATAACAGGTAAAGACTAAGAATAATCAGAGAGATGAAAGGCATCTAGTCGGTGAGCCATGTGTTTGATACGTGCTGGATAATCCATGATGCCTCAGGCTGCCAGGATACCAGCCGATTTACAGGGATTCCCCCCGCAATTGAAACAGTAACGTGAGGAGAGTAAATGGCTATTATGGCTTCAGTCGGCCAGGGTGGTAAAAACCATTTCGGCGACGTTAAACAAGTTCAGCAGCTGCTTCAGCGCAATGGCTTCCCGCAGATCCGAGATGATGGCCGCATTGGCCCGAAAACCATTCAAGCGATTAAAGACTTTCAGTCGCGTTTTATGGCCCGGCCGGATGGGGTGATTGATGCAAATGGTAAAAGTTACAGTTATCTGATTCGGGGTAACGCACCGGGGCGTGTCGCACCGCCTGCGCGCTCAACGCCACCGGCTAACACGCCCGCCACCTCAGGGACGCTGACCGTCAGTGCCGGGCAGGTGACATTCGATGCGGAGGGGGGCGATAACCCCAGCCGAAACAACTTCAGCCGCCATATTCACTGTCCAAGCGATGATTCCGGAGTCACTATTGGGCGAGGCTATGACATGAAGATGCGTTCAGAGTCGAGCATTATCAGCGACCTGACGCAGGCGGGCGTGCCACTGGCTCAGGCTCAGCAGATAGCGAAGTCGCATGGCAAGAGCGGGGCCGCTGCTAAAGCATTTGTCAGGGACAATCGTGCCGCAATTGGAACTATCACTCATCAAATGCAAGTCCGCCTTTTCGAACTGATCTATCCACGTTATGTTGAGACGGCCCACCATTTTTATGATTTACGTACGGCGAATATCCCGCAAAGACCGACTTGGGAAAACCTCAAGCCCGCCGTGCGAGCCCTGACCGTGGATTTCGTTTATCAGGGCTTCAAAAGTGAAAATACCATGAAGAAATGTATGTCTAATGATATCGATACACTCATTAACTACATTGAAACCACACCTGAATTATCGCAGTATGAGGGTGGACGAAATCGCGTAGGTTTTTTGAAAAGAAATCGCTGAAAGGATTGTTTATGAATAAGAAGTTATTATCTGTCGCCCTGTTGTCATTATCATTTTCCAGCTTTGCGGCGCTAGCGGAGCAGGATTGTTCTAAGATGGATTCAACGGGTGGTGTTTATGATTGTGTCCAGAAGAATAAAGACGAGTCAGAGGCAGCGCTTAATAAAGCGTATGGCGAAGCAAAGAAAAAAATCACCGCTGCATACAGTAATGACGCAAGCTATGAAAAGCCCCTGCAGCTGGCTTTACTGGATGGACAGCGCGCATGGGTAAAATTTAGAGAGAATCAATGCAAAATGGAGTCCTTTGTCGCCGAAGAGGGCAGCTCTGCAAATAAAACCGCAGCTAACAACTGTATCATCAGAATGAATAAGCAGCGCATCGCCCAGTTTGGTGAGATGCCTTACTAATCAATACGGGCAGCCATAGTGCGATTTATGGCTGCCCGGCAATAAAAAAACTTCTGAAAGACACTCTCACGATTATCGTTCCTGCGTTATTCATAGCGGCAAAGCCTGCTGGTTATTAAACCTTATAGGAAAAGCCTGATCGTTCGCTTCAGCGGCGATAACAGGTAATTAAGCTGTCAGACAGGAAAGAAATTTTTTTTATTATTGATTAAGTACGGCGTTATTAATGCCGCTACTTCCGCTGAAAAATGTTCGTCAGCTAACTACAGCCGAATGTAACCCGCATGAAACGCATTAAGCAGCTGGATAACATTCTCAAAAACTGATTTCCCCGCGCCAACCGCTACCTGAATTTCGCCCGTTTTGCTTCCCCTGGCGAGACGGGCGCAGTGCAGATGCCGAATACACCTGAGCAGGAACATCTTATGCGATTTACGATTATAACCACTAAACAGGGTCATCAGCCGCCGCAGATCGGCTGCGATTTCTTGCCACCCGGCGGCACCATTGGCCGTGGCGTGGATAACAACCTGGTGCTGCCGGACGACGATCGCACCATCTCGCGGCTGCAGGCGATTGTGCACATCAGCGCCGACGGCGAGTGCCGTATCACCAACCGTGGCAACGTGACGCGCGTGCTGCTCAACGATATTCCGCTGGAGCGCGGCCGTCAGGTGGAGCTGCAGGAGGGGGACGTGCTGGGCATTGATGACTACCGCCTGCAGGTCAGCGAGCTGGGCGAGGCGGCACGTCCGCTGGCGCAGCCGACGGTAGCCCCGGCGGCGGCGCGCCCGCAGGCCCCAACGCCATCAGCAGCCCCTGCCGCCGCCCCGGCGGCAAAACAGGCTGCGCAGACCGCCGCCATCCCCAGTGAGATCTGGGACAGTCTGGCGCAGGAGTTCTCCATCTCCGACAACCTCTCCAGCCGCCGGCAGAATAAAAGTGCAGAGAGCTATGCCAACCCGCTCACCGCGCCCGCCGCCGCAGAGCGTAACCCGGCCGACCCGCTGGCGCAGCTGGGGCAGGGCAGCGAGCCGCTGAACTTCGATCGCCGCCAGCAGACCCCGGAGAGCCTGTTCGAGTCCGATCCGCTGTTCAGGCAGGAGAGCATCTTCGATGACAGCACCCCGAGCACGCTGTTCCAGCAGCCCGGTGCTAAAAGCCCGCTGCCGGACAGCAAGCCGCAGGATGAGCAGGACCCGCTGGCACTGTTTGGCGCCGGCAGCAGCCCGGCGCAGGTTAACAGCGACGACCCGCTGGGCCTGATGATAGGTAGCGCCGTGCCGCTGGCGCCGCTGGATGAGGAGCCTGGCCAGCAGAGCGCGCCGATAATTACGCCGCCGCCGCCGCCGCACGTGCAGCCTGACGCCGCCGCCCAGCCCGAAGCGAGCGACGCGCAAAGCGCGCCAGCCGACGACCCGCTGCCGCCGCTCGACAGCGACTTCTCGCTGTTTGGCGCTGACGCCTGCCAGCAGCCTGACAACGCCGGGTTTGCCAGCTCGCCGCTGTTTGATGAGCCTGTCGATGCCGCACCCGCACCGCCGCCGCCGGACTACAGCGGCATTACGCTGCCGACCCCGCAGGCGATGGTGCGCCAGAACGCCCCGGTGCCAAAAGGCCGCCTGCGCATTGACCCGGTCGCCAACAGCAGCCAGCAGAGCAGCGCCGCAGCGGGCGGTGAAACGCTGGATGGCGAGCTGCTCAACGCGCTGATCGGCGGCATGGGTTTGCAGGACCTGCAGCCGACGCCGCGTTTTGACCACGACTCCATCCAGGAGCTGGGGCAGATGCTGAGCATGTTTTCGCAGGGTACCGTGGCGCTGCTGTCGTCGCGTTCGATCCTTAAGCGCGGGGTGAAAGCGGAGATGACGGTGATCCTCGACGAGGCCAACAACCCGTTCAAGCTGCTGCCTTCCGGTAAGTCGGTGCTGATGCAGATGTTTGGCAGCCGCATGCCCGGTTTTATGCCGCCGAAGCAGTCGGTGCGCGATGCGCTGGTGGATCTGCAGGCGCACCAGCTGGGAATGATCGCCGGGATCCGCGCGCTGATCGCCTCCATGCTGCAGTCGTTCAACCCGCAGCAGCTGGAAGAAGAAGCGCGGGCAGAGGGAGCCACCTCGCGCCTGTCACTGCCCAGCAGCCGCAAGGCCGCGCTGTGGGATCACTTCACCAAACGCTATGGCGAAACCGCCGGTGAGATAGAAGACGACTTCCACACGCTGTTTGGCGAAGCCTTCCTCCACGCCTACGACATGGAAGTGAACCAGTACAAAGACTCTCAGATCAGATCGGAAGAATGATGAATATCACCATTGCCTCAATGTCGAACCAGGGTGAACGCGCCAGCAATCAGGATCAGATCGGCGAGATCGTCGGTGAGCGCTCGGCCTGCTTTGTGGTGTGCGATGGCGTTGCGGGCCTGCCGGGGGGCGATATCGCCGCCAGCGTGGCGCGTAACACCATTATGCAGCGCTTTGACGGGCAGCAGCATCTGAATGCCCAGCTGATCCGCGAGTACGTCAACGGTGCCAACGGCGCTATCCGCCAGCAGCAGAAAAGCGAACCGGACTATCACCGCATGGGCACCACGCTGGTCAGCCTGTTTATCGACCGCGACTACGAGCTGGCTTACTGGGCGCACGCCGGGGACAGCCGCCTGTATCTGTTCCGCCGCGGTTATCTCTACCACGTCACCACCGATCACAGCCTGGTGCAGCAGATGAAGGATGCCGGGCATCAGACCGAAGGGATCAACGGCAACCTGCTCTATTTTGCCCTCGGCATGGGCGATGAAGATCGCGATGCCAGCTACAGCGACGTGGTGCCGATTGAAGATGGCGACGCGTTTCTGCTGTGTACTGACGGCTTCTGGCACGGCGTTTCCCAGCACCATATGCAGCAGTCACTGCATATGGTCAACACGCCGGACGAGTGGCTGACGCTGATGCAGCAGATGATTAAGAAAAACGAACAACAGTCGGAGGGCAGCCAGGATAACTACAGCGCCGTGGCCGTCTGGGTCGGGGAGCCGCAGGACACAACGCTGCTGCACTCGCTGTCGGAAGCGGCGCAGTTTATTCCGCTGCGTGATTGAAACAGGAAATGGATGTTATGAAATATTGGCTGTCAGGTGCTCTCTCACTCCTGCTCGCGTCCAGCGCCTGGGCGCAGGACTATCAGATTGTGCAGTCCCGCTCGCTCAAGCTGGATATCTGGATCGACAACGTTAAAAGCAACAGTCCGCAAAGCTGGTGCGCGCGCGAACTGCCGCTGCGCATCGTCGCCAACGGCAAGAAAGATCCGGCGCTGCTGGATGATTTCCTGCCGCGCGTCGCCAGCCTGTTACAGAGCCAGTGCGCTTCGCTCAGCCAGATCCACTGGCAGATGAACGATAGCGCCGGAGCCAAACTGGCGCAGGGCAGCGCCAGCAAAGCGCAGGAGTGGGTTCCCGTGGTGACGCCGGAGGCGCCCGCAGCAGCTGCCGTGGCTGCGGCGACACCGCCGGCCGAAGTGGCGCGCACGGCCCCAGCGGCAGAAGATCTCTCCCCACCCGCCGATACCACGCCGTGGATGCAGTTCAGCCTGATGGACGGCTGCCACTTCCGCACCTGGTGGCGCGGCAGCAGCCAGACCAGCGCACTGTTCGTTCCGGCCAAAGGCGGCGTCAGCTGCGGTGCTGATGGCTGGCTGAGCGGATCGGGGCAGATCACCCTCGTCGGGCACGGCGCCAGCAAAAGCCAGCGCATGAGCTTCCTGCAGGGCTTCCCGGTGGCTGGCCTGAATAACAGAGCGCCAGCCCACGCGCTGCAGATACTGACGGTCAACAACCAGCGCATGGTGCTGAGCGATGAGAAACAGCCCGGCAGCTGGATGGTGGTGCCCTACGCGCCGGAGCTGAACGGTTTTCAGGCCCGCGGCGAGCTGGTAGTCCAGATCAGCGCGCAGGACGCGGCGGATAAAGCGCTGCTGCAAAAGCGCCTGAATGAGATACGCAATCTGTGGTCACCGTACCTGAGTAACAGCACCGACCTGACCATCAAACTGGTGGACGCGCTGCATCCGCAGCTGCAGGACCCGGCCGCCGGGGCATTCAGCACGCTTCATTAAGGAAAGATCATGCACTCTCTACAACAACTGATGGCTGGACAGTCCCTGAATGACACGCTGGCGCAGGTGGAAGGCCAGATCAAGCAGAAGCCCGCCGATGCTGACCTGCGTGCCAGCTTCGTCCAGCTGCTGTGCCTGATGGGGAACTGGAGCCGGGCGCTGACCCAGCTGAAAAGCTGGCGGGCGCTGAAGCCGCAGGCGCAGCCGACGGTCACGCTGCTGGAGCAGGCGATCGGCGGTGAGCTGAAGCGGGCGCGGGTGTTCAGCGGCGAGGATTCTCCACGTATGCCGGGCGACGGCTGGAGCTGGGCAGAACAGCTGTTACAGGCGCTCAGGGCCGACCGTTGTGGCGACCACGCACAGGCCCAGGCGCTGCGTGCCGCCGCCTTTGACGCTGCCGCGCTTAATCCCGGCCAGCTGCAGCGCCAGGGTGAGGAGCAGGCGCACGCTTTTGACTGGCTGATTGATGGCGATGGTCGCCTCGGGCCGCTGTGCGAGCTGATGGTTAACGGTGAGTACAGCTGGCTGCCGTTCAGCGCCATCAGCGAACTGCGTTTCCAGCCCCCGGCCAGCGTCACCGACCTGGTGTGGCGCCACACGCTGGTGCGGCTGATCGACGGCAGCGAACAGGTGTGTCAGATCCCGGTGCGCTACCCGCTGGCGCAGGACGACGACGACCGTTACCGGCTGGGATCGCTGACCGAATGGCGGCCGCTGAGCGCCGATGAGCAGCAGTTCAGCGGCCACGGCCAAAAAAGCTGGCTCAGCGCGCAGGATGACTTTCCGCTGCTGAACCTGGAGACGCTGAACTTCGCCACTGCGGAGTCTGCATCATGAGCCAGCACAGCGGAGACGGGCACGATCTGCTGCACGGCGGCTATCGCCAGCGGCGCCAGCAGGAAAGCTTAAGCGCGCGCGACAAAATGCAGGCCTCGCTGCTCGACCGCCTGACCGATAACGCGCCCGATAAACAGCAGGAGGCGGCTTACCACACGTTGATCTCCCACAGCTCGCTGCGCCGTAACGTACTGCGCGACCTGCAGTGGCTGTTTAACACCATCAACAACGAAGCCCAGCAGGACCTGCAACCCTTTCCGCAGGTTAAACGCTCCACGCTGAACTTTGGTATCGCGCCGCTGGCCGGGCAGCGCATGTCGGACATTGAGTGGCTGGATATCCAGCGCAAGCTGACGGCGGCGATCCTCAACTTTGAGCCGCGCATTCTGCCGGGCGGCCTGCAGGTGCGCTGCGTCTCCGACACCGGATCGCTCGACCTGCACAACGTGCTGTCGATAGAGATTAAGGGCCGCCTGTGGTGCGTGCCGTACCCGCTTGAATTCCTGTTTCGTACCGATGTGGATCTGGAAAACGGTCACTTTGAACTGAAAGATATCGGTTAATAAAGAAGGTCATTGTCATGGACAGCAAGCTGCTTGATTACTACAACCGCGAACTGGCCTACCTGCGTGAGATGGGGGCCGAGTTTGCCGGGCGCTATCCCAAGGTTGCCGGGCGTCTGGGGATGCGCGGCGATGAAGTGGCGGACCCTTACGTTGAGCGGCTGATGGAGGGCTTCGCCTTTCTCACCTCGCGCGTACAGCTGAAGATGGATGCCGAGTTTCCGCGTTTCTCCCAGCGCATGCTGGAGATGATCGCGCCGAACTATCTCGCGCCGACGCCGTCGATGGCCATCGCCGAGCTGCACCCGGACAGCCGCAAGGGGGATATCAGCGGCGGATTCTGCGTGCCGCGCGGCACCATGATGGACAGCCAGATCCTCAAGCAGAGCGGCGTGACCTGCAGCTATACCACCGCCCACGATGTGATGCTGCAACCGCTGGAGATAAAACAGGTCGAGCTGGGCGGCATTCCGGCCAATATCCCGCTCGGCCAGCTTGGGCTGAGCCAGCTGGGGGCGGTAAGCGCGCTGCGCATCCGCCTGAAGTGTGATGAAGCGGTGACGCTGGCACACCTTAACTTCGACAGCCTGATGTTCTTCCTCAGCGGGCCGGATATGCAGGCGCAGCAGCTGCTGGAGCTGGTGATGCAGCACTACGTGGGCGGTTTCTGCCAGAGCGTCACGGCCAGCCCGCGCCGCACGCTGCTGGATGATGGCGCGGTGCAGCAGGAGGGCTTCGCACCGGAACAGGCGCTGCTGCCGGATGACCTGCGTAACTTTGATGGCTACCGCCTGCTGCAGGAGTATTTTGCCTTTCCGGCGCGCTTCCAGTTTATCAGCATCAGCCAGCTGCGCCCGCTGCTGCAGGGCGCAGGGGAAGGGGAGCGTGAGTTTGATATCGTGCTGCTGCTGGATAAAAGCAGCGAGGCGCTGGAGCGGGTGATTGACCGCAGCCACCTGGCGCTGCACTGCACCCCGGTGATCAACCTGTTCCCGAAGGTAGCAGAGCGCCAGAAGCTGAATGACAGCGTGCATGAGTATCACCTGGTGGTGGATAACATCCGCCCGCTCGATTACGAGATCTTCTCGGTGCAGAAGCTGTACGCCAGCGGCGACAACCAGCGCGAGGAGCAGCTGTTCCGCCCGTTCTGGAGCACCTTCAGCGACGACGGCGGTAACTACGGCGCTTACTTTTCGCTGCGCCGCGAGCAGCGCACGCTGTCGGAACATGCGCAGCGCTACGGCACGCGCACTGGCTATGTCGGCTCGGAAGTGTTTCTCTCGCTGGTGGATGAACAGCACGCGCCGTGGCATGAAGATCTGCGCCACCTCAGCGCGGAAGTGCTCTGTACCAGCCGCGACCTGCCGCTGCTGCTGCAGCAGCAGCAGGGCAACTTTGTGATGCCGGACTCGGTGCCGATCCGCCAGCTGACGCTGCGCAAAGGGCCAACGGCGCCGCGTGCTGCGCTGGCCGAGGGCAAAATCGCCTGGCGGCTGATCAGCCATTTGCAGATGAACTACCTCAGCCTGATGGAGGGCGATAACGGCCAGGGAGCCGCTGCGCTGCGCCAGATGCTTGGGTTATATGCCAATCTGGCCGATGCCCCGGTGGCGCGCCAGATTGAGGGCATTCGCCACTGCCAGCTTAAGCCGGTGTTCCGCCGGGTGCCGGAGCCGGGACCGATTGTGTTCGCCCGCGGCATCAGCGTTGAGCTGGAGGTGGATGAACAGGCGTTTTCCGGCGCCAGCCCGTGGCTGCTCGGCAGCGTGCTGGAGCGGGTTTTCTCACGGCTGGTAGCGATTAACACCTTCACCGAAGTAACGCTCAACAGCCAGCAGCGTGGGGAGGTCGGCTACTGGGCGCCGCGCATGGGTAAAAGGACGCTGATATGACCGCGCAGGCTGCAAAAATTCATCGCCTGAAGCGCCTGCCCGCCGACTTCTGGCCCGCGCTGCAGGCCTCGCCCTGGCGTTACGACCTGTTCCAGCTGCTGCGGCGCATCGATGCACAGGGCGGTGAGCGTTATCCGCTGGGGCGTGCGCCGCTGCCGCGCCATGAACCGCTGCGCATCGGCCAGCTGCCCTCGCTGGCGTTTGCTCCCTCGACCATTGCCAGCGTTACGCCGCGCGACGGCAGCCCGCTGCATGAGGTGTCGATCTACAACTTTGGGCTGTTTGGCCCTAACGGACCGCTGCCGGTTCACCTGACCGAGTACGCGCGCGAGCGCATCTATCACCAGCAGGACCACAGCTTCACTGCCTTTGCCGACCTGTTTCACCACCGGCTGACGCTACTGTTCTACCGCGCCTGGGCCGATGCGCAGCCGACCGTGGCGCTGGATCGCGCTGAGCAGCGCCATTTTGAGCAGTACATCGCCAGCCTGATCGGCATGGGCCAGCCGGGCCAGCTGCAAAAAGGCAGCCTGAGCGACCACGCCCGCTTCGCCGTTGCCGGGCATCTGGCGCGCCAGGGGCGCGACGGCGAAGGGCTGGAGAAGGTCCTGCGCCACTATTTTCGCGTGCCGGTAAAGCTGGTGGAGAACGTGCCGCACTGGCAGCCGATTGACCCGCGGGAGCGCGCCAGCCTCGGGGCCGGACGGCGTAAACCGCGCCTCGGCGAGTCGGCATTCCTCGGCGTGGCGGTGCGCGATGTGCAGCATAAGTTTCGTATCGAGCTGGGGCCGCTGCCGCTGGAGAAGTACAACCGCCTGCTGCCGGGCGAACCCTGGGCCGTGCAGCTGCGCGACTGGGTGCGCCAGTATCTCGGCATCGAATACGTCTGGGACGTGCGCCTGACGCTGGCGGCGCCGGATGTGCAGGGCATCACCCTCGGCGGCAGCGGGCGGCTGGGCTACAGCAGCTGGCTCGGCCAGCCCGCGACGCCGCAGCCGCGCAGTGACTTAACCTTTAGCCCGGAAGTGCAGGAAGAGATCGTCAGCTGACCCATTGCTTAAGGGCAGAATCCCATCCCATCAGATCTATAACCACTGAGAATAATCATGTCAGAGATAAGCCGCGCCGTACTGTTCGGCAAACTGGATACGCTGTTATTTACCTCTCTGGAAAGCGCCACCGCCTTTTGTAAACTGCGCGGCAATCCTTATGTGGAGCTGGTTCACTGGCTGCATCAGCTGATGCAGCACCAGGACGGCGATTTACAGCAGCTGATCCGCTATTTTTCACTGGATGAAGAGGCGCTGACGCGCGATATCGTGGCGGCGCTCGATCGGCTGCCGCGCGGGGCCAGCGCGGTGTCTGACCTCTCTGAACATATCGACAGCGCGGTGGAGCGCGCCTGGGTTTACGGATCGCTGAAGTTTGGCGTGCAGCAGATCCGCGGCGGCCATCTGCTGATCGGCATGTTGAAAACCTTCAACCTCGCCAATCTGCTGAAAGGCATCTCGCCCCAGTTCAGCCGCATCAGCATGGACGTGCTGCTGGAGCAGTTCGACGCGGTATTCGACGGCAGCAAAGAGGCGGCGCAGGTTGCCGCCGCACCGCAGGGTAACGCGGGTAGCGTTCCGCAGCAGCAGGGCACGCTGGCGCAGTATGCGCAGGACCTGACGGCGCGCGCGCGCGACGGCAAGATTGACCCGGTGGCCGGGCGTGACGAGGAGATCCGCCAGATGGTCGATATCCTGATGCGCCGCCGCCAGAACAACCCGCTGCTGACCGGGGAGGCGGGCGTGGGCAAAACCGCCGTGGTCGAAGGGCTGGCGCTGCGCATCGCCGCCGGCGACGTTCCGGCCCCGCTGCAGGAGGTGCAGCTGTGGCTGCTGGATATCGGCATGCTGCAGGCGGGCGCCGGGATGAAAGGCGAGTTTGAGGCGCGCCTGCAGGCGCTGATTAATGAAGTGCAGTCCAGCCCGACGCCGATCGTGCTGTTTATCGACGAAATCCACACCCTGGTCGGTGCGGGCGGGCAGCAGGGCACCGGTGATGCCGCCAACCTGCTGAAGCCAGCGCTGGCGCGCGGCCAGCTGCGCACCATCGGCGCCACGACCTGGGCGGAGTACAAAAAGTATATTGAGAAAGACCCGGCGCTGACCCGCCGCTTCCAGACCGTACAGGTCCACGAGCCGGACGAAGAGAAAGCGCTGCTGATGCTGCGCAGCACCGTCAGCCCGCTGGAGAAGCATCACCGCGTGCTGCTGCTGGATGAAGCGGTGGCGGCGGCGGTGAAGCTGTCGCACCGCTACATCCCTGCGCGCCAGCTGCCGGATAAAGCCGTGGCGCTTTTAGATACCGCCTGCGCGCGCGTGGCCGTCAGCCAGAGCGCGCAGCCGCCGCAGCTGGAAGACTGCCTGCACCGCATTCACGCGCTGGAGATCGAGCGCGATATCGCCGGGCGCGAAGCACGTCTCGGCATGGGTGAAGCCGGGCGCGTGGCAGCGCTGGAGCAGCAGCTGAGCGAGCTGGCCGCACAGCGCGACCAGCTGAGCGCGCGCTGGCAGGAGGAGCGGACGCGGGTCGATGCGATTATCGCCCTGCGGGCGCAGCTGCACGACGACGAGGTGGAAGATCGCGCTGCGCTGCACCAGCAGCTCAGCGCCCAGCAGCAGGCGCTGCGCGAGCTGCAGGGGGAAGCGCCGCTGCTGTTTGCCGCGGTGGATGCTAACGTGGTGGCGGCGGTGGTTTCCGACTGGACCGGCATCCCGCTGGGACGCATGGTGAAAAACGAGATCGACGCGGTGCTGAAGCTGGCCGATACCCTCAACCAGCGGGTGATTGGTCAGCGCCACGGGCTGGAGCTGATCGCCCGCCGCGTGCGTACCTCGCGCGCGCGGCTTGATGACCCGAACAAGCCGGTCGGCGTGTTTATGCTGTGCGGTCCGTCCGGCGTTGGTAAAACCGAGACCGCGCTGGCGCTGGCAGAGACGCTGTACGGCGGCGAGCAGAACATCATCACCATCAATATGAGCGAATTCCAGGAAGCGCACACCGTCTCCACCCTTAAGGGCGCGCCTCCCGGCTATGTCGGCTACGGCGAAGGCGGTGTGCTGACCGAGGCGGTGCGCCGCCGTCCTTACAGCGTGGTGCTGCTCGACGAGATCGAAAAAGCGCACCCGGACGTGCACGAGATCTTCTTCCAGGTGTTTGATAAAGGCTGGATGGAGGATGGCGAAGGGCGGCATATCGACTTCCGCAACACCATTATCATCCTCACTTCCAACGTCGGCACCCAGCTGATTGACGCGATGTGTGCCGACCCGGAGCTGATGCCGGAACCGGAAGTGCTGGCTGGGGCGCTGCGCCCGCCGCTGCTGGAGGTGTTCCCGCCTGCGCTGCTCGGTCGCCTGCTGGTAGTGCCGTACTACCCGCTGAGCGATGCGATGCTGGCGCAGATTGTGCGCCTGCAGCTGCAGCGCATTCAGCGCCGCCTGGAGGAGAACCACGGTATCGCCTCGGTGGTCGACGACAGCGTGATTGCGCAGATTGTGCAGCGCTGCACTGAAGTGGAGTCCGGCGGCCGTATGGTTGACGCCATCCTCACTAATACCCTGTTGCCGCAAATGAGCCAGATGCTGCTGTCTGCCAGCGCGCGCGACGAACAGTATCGCCGCCTGCACGTCTCACTGCTTGAAGGTGAGTTCCACTGTCAATTTGCTTAAGCTATCAGAGAGTTATCCATAATGTCTGAACATGATAACAACCGCACGGTGCCGAACGCACTGCCGGTCGGCTACCGCTTCAATGAGTTTGAGATTGAGCAGGTGATTGGCGGCGGCGGCTTTGGCATTGTCTATCGCGCCCGCGACCATCAGCTGGAGCGCACCATCGCTATCAAAGAGTTTATGCCCGCCTCACTGGCGGCGCGTAACAGCGACCTGACGCTGGTTCTGCGCAGCGAGCACTTCAGTAAAACCTTTCACGCCGGGCTGAACAGCTTTATTCAGGAAGCGCGCCTGCTGGCGCGTTTTAACCACCCGAACCTGCTGCACGTGCTGCGCTTCTGGGTGCAGAACGACACCGCCTATATGTGTACCGCGTTTTACAGCGGCACCACGCTGTCGCAGCTGCATCAGCAGCGGCCGCAGATCATCGACGAGGCCTGGATCCGCCGCCTGCTGCCGCCGCTGTTTGGCGCGATTAACGCCATCCACCAGGAGGGCTACCTGCACCGTGATATCTCGCTGGATAACATCCAGATCCAGGATAACGGGGTGCCGGTGCTGCTCGACTTTGGCTCGGCGCGTAAGGCGATCGGCAACCTGTCTGACGAAACCGAAACCATGCTCAAGCCTGGCTTTGCGCCGATTGAGCAGTACAGCGACGACAACGAGAGCGAGCAGGGCACCTGGACCGATATCTATGCGCTTGGCGCGGTGCTGCACACCCTGATTGTCGGCACGCCGCCGACCGTCAGCGTGGTGCGCAGCATTGAAGACAGCTACCAGCCGCTGACGGAGCGCCGCCCGGCGGGCTACTCGCTGCCGCTGCTTAACGCCATTGACCAGGCGCTGGCGCTGCACCCGGAAGACCGCCCGCAGACCGTCGATGCCTTTGCCGCACTGATGGAGCTGCCGGTCTCTGACATCAACGAGATCCACGAAGTGAAAGTCAGCGGACCGGGCACCATGCTGGTGCCGGTTGAGCCAGAAGCGCAAGCGCCCGCCCCGGTTAACAGGCTGCAGCGCTTTATGCTGCCGGGCCTGGTGGCGGCCGGGGTGCTGGTGGGGATCGGCGTTGGGGTGCTGATGGGTTCATCCGGCGGCGATGATGCCCCGGTGGCCGCGCAGGCGCCGGCTGAGACGCCTGCGCAGCAGACCGCCAGCAATGCCGCGCCCGCTAACAGTGCTGCGGCAGCGCCAGAATCGGCGGCGACGCCTGCTGCCGCACCGCCGCCGCCGGAGCCGATTGCCCAGGTCTATATCCGGCTGCAGCCGGGCGACAAAGTGCAGGTGAACGGCAAAGCCGAAGCGCTGGTGCCGTCGCCAAACGGCTTCGCCACCCTGCAGCTGCCGCCTGGCAACTACCAGTTTGACGTCACCAATCGCGGTGAAACCCGCAGTCAGAGCATCACTATTGAGCAGGAAGGTGCGTGGCTGCTGAACCCGCAGAGCTGACGCTAACGCCCGCCGCGTGCGGGCACCGCATTCAGGGAGCAAGATAATGTTTGATCGTATTACCGCCACCACCCCCGCCGGAGACGGCACCCTGCAGTTCTGGAAGCTGGAAGGGATGGAAGTGGTCTCGCGCAGCTTTGAGCTGACCGTGACGCTGCTCAGCACCGACGCGCGCCTTGACCGCCGGGCGATGCTCGGCCAGCCGATCACGCTGACCATTCCCACCACCGCGCTGGCCGCCGCGCCGCGCTACCTCAACGGCAAAATCACCTCGGTGAAGGTGCACAGCGCCGACCTGAACGGCACGCGCTACGCGGTGTACACCCTGGTGATGGAGTCCGACCTGTGGCCGCTGAAGCGCGACCGCAACCAGCGCATCTTTCAGAACCAGCGCCTGCCGGACATCATCAAAACCGTGCTCGGCGAGTACGGGGTCAACGTGGAGGACAGGCTCGCAGGCGACTACCGCACGTGGGAGTACTGCGTGCAGTACCAGGAGAGCAGCTACGACTTTATCTCGCGCCTGATGGAGCTGGAGGGGATCTACTTCTTCTTCCGCCACGACGCGGAGCAGCACACGCTGGTGATGTTCGACGCGCCGCAGCAGCACCAGCCGTTCGCCGGCTATGAGGCGATCCCCTACCACGCCACCGCCTCCGGCGGCTCGACGGATGAAGAGGGGATTGGCGCATGGTCGATAGCCGAGCGGGTGACGCCGGGCATCTACAGCCTGGACGACTACGACTTCCGCAAGCCGAACGCGTGGATGTTCCAGGCGCGGCAGAACCCGTCGTCGCCGCAGCCGGGCAAGATTGACTACTACGAGTGGCCGGGGCGCTTTGTTGAGCACAGCCACGGCGAGTTCTATGCGCGCATCCGCCAGGAGGAGTGGCAGGCGGAGCACCAGCGCATCGACGCCAGGGCGACCTCGACCGGCATCGTGCCGGGCTGCACCTTCACGCTGAGCAACCCGCCGTTCGCCAGCGACGCCGACGACTACCTGATCCTGAGCGCGCTGTACCACTTTGAAGAGAACAGCTACGCCTCCGGCGGGGGCGAGAGCAACCACACGGTGTGGCTGACGGTGATCCCGTCCAGTACGCAGTTCCGCTCGGCGCAGCGCACCGCGTGGCCGCGCACCCACGGTCCGCAGACGGCGAAGGTGGTGGGGCCGCAGGGCGAATCAATCTGGACCGACAAATATGGCCGGGTAAAGGTGAAGTTTCACTGGGACCGTCACGCGAAGGGCGACGACACCAGCTCGTGCTGGGTGCGCGTGTCGAGCGCGTGGGCGGGCCAGGGGTTCGGCGGGGTGCAGATCCCGCGCGTCAATGACGAGGTGGTGATCGACTTTATCAACGGCGACCCGGACCGGCCGATGGTGACGGGCCGCGTCTACAATGAATCCAGCATGCCGCCGTGGGCGCTGCCCGCCGCCGCTACGCAGATGGGCTTTATGACGCGCAGTAAAGACGGCACCAAAGACAACGCCAGCTATCTGTTTTTTGAGGATAAGCTGGGCAGTGAATCTGTGGACCTGCACTCAGAAAGAAATATGAATGTCTCTGTTGAAGGGATTCATAATGAAGTTGTGCATCAGCAGACCATCTACTCGCATATGAATACCCGCAATGTGACGGTTATGCAGCACGATACTCAGACGTTCAATAACGGTCAGACGATATCGGTGACCGCAAGTGGGCGTAATGAATCCATTGTTGATAATGAAACCAAGTGTGTGACAGGGTATTCCGATAACAGTTATACTGGCAACGTGATTATTAAAACGGATGCTACAGTGAGTACCAATGCGGTCAGCAAAATCATGTACGAGACACCTGAAGTAGTGTTCGGACAAGTGATTGATGCACAAGGAACTCCGAGTGCAGTGCCTGCTGTACCTTTTGATATCAAAAAAACAGTTGGTCCGGTGATGTCAGCACCTGGTACAACTGTGCCTGCCAGTGATTATCTCGCTTCAGCATCCGGTGCCGCCATCAGCGCAGCAACAAAGGTGACCTATAAAAAAGGTGTGGTGACTGATATTCAGGGCATTGATAAGCTAACCGTGCAGCAAAATCAGATTGTCGATGTTAAAGGGAATGTCGCGAGGACTATCCAGGGTACTTATGCAGATACAGTTATGGGTGAAATGACAATCTACTCTCCTAGTAAGATCACAATAAAAAGTGATACGGAAGTGAATGTGGATACTCCTTGGGCGGTTGAAACTAAGTGGAATACGACTAGTTTAGCTGCAACAAATTTTTCTACCACAGGAACTGGTGTCTCCTTGACAGGATTAAATGTAGGCATAACTACTACGAAGTTGGAAAATAATCCAGTGGCTATTGTTTGGAATAATGGGCTTAAGTTTAAATCAGGGGCTATGACAACCTCAAATTACTTGTTGGCATTAAAAAATGCGGCGTTGACATTATTTAACTAGTAAGGGTCTATAAGATGTTTTTTTGGAAATCATTAAATTATATTATTCCTGCAATAGTTGTTTTTATTATAATCTTTATGATTTTTCGGTCCATGAAAAATGGAAAGGTAGAAAGGGAGATAGCTGCTAACCCTGTTTTTGTTGAGGCAACCATCGTCAAGGTTGTGCCTGGGACACCTTCTACAAATGGTCTTGTTAACATCACTTTTGATTATGAGTTTAACGATGATAAAGGAAAATTAGTAGAACGGAAGAATTACCTCACTGCAATTAAAACTATGGATTTGTATAACTTTAATGTTGGAGGGAAGTTAGGAGTTATGTACCTCAAGACGGACTCATCAAAAAACATGCTAACGATGAAAAATGCTCTTGAAGAGCAATGATTTCAATGTGAGAATTTGATTTATTTTCAGGTGCTCCTTAAGAATATCTGGTTTCTAAAAGTAGTATGCATCTTCGAAGTTTTTATTACATGGTGAGTATGAAAGTTATAATGTAGTGTAAGTATGATAACTGAATGTAATTGTGACGATTTCTTATTGGGCTATTTTTTAAAGTTGGCAGATTGTGCGTCAAAAAAAGTTAGTCGTATGTTCTGGTAATGGTTATTTTAAAAATTATCATGATGGGTTTGAATGGATATGCCCTGGATTTTAAATGCATTATTAGTAATTTCCCTTATTCTTGCTATGAATTTTTTTGTCAGAAGGGCAATAAAGAAGTCTCAATTACACCGCGAAAACATCACGAATAAAGGCACAAGTGTCAACCTGACGATTTTATCCATGAAGCAAAGTGGTGTTTTCATAAACAACTGTCCCGTTTTATTACTCAAGCTTAGAGTTGAAGACGTTGCAACTGGTGATAACTGGGTCATAGATGAATTCAAGGAGACTGCGTTACTGATAGCTCTTAATGACTATCAGTCAGGTAATGTTTACCAGGGGAAACTTGACAGAAATAAAAGTGAAATTATTTTTGTTCGTGATCCTGGTGGAAAACCCATTCTCTTGGACAGGAAGTGAGATGGTCAAGATAGAAATTGCTTTTCCGATAAAGGGAGGTTAGTAACAATAGTGATTTCTGTTGAAACTATAATTAGTGTCTTACTATAATATTTTGAAGGCTGATAATGGGTATGAAGGAAGCGATTGCATCGATGTCTGGCATTGAATTAACTTTCATGATGACCGGAATTCTTGTTCCTATGGTCTTCATTGTTTTTACTATCTTTTCCTTTAAGGGAAAGTCTAAAGGAACTGTTGATGCTTTCAGAGTAATTAAGCATGAATCATGGGCAGGAGACCTTATCAGTACAAAAATGGAATCTTGGCAACAGACTGATATAAGCTATGGAAATGACCTTTTTTTTGATGTGTTTTTTTATACAGGTGATGGATCAGAAATGAAATCAGCCAAGGCACTTGTTGCTCTGAGCGATATGCACCTGCTTAAAAAAGGGTTGGATATCATTGTGAAGCAAGATAAGAAGGGAAGGATTGCAGTAGTAAAAATAGATTGTTAATATTCAGGATTTGAATAAAACATTCTAAAAAAGCTACTTATTTTTAATATTTTTTTTACGATGTTTTGATGGCTGGGTTCCCCTCCTTTAATCAATGTGATGTGCCTTGGTTTATAATGTTGATTAATTCATTTTAGGTTAAATTATTAATGGTGTTGTGACGGTGTTAATTGCCTGCTTTATATATTCAGCAGTTGCGTTGCTATTTATTTATGTTTTGATTTCACTGTATCGCAGAGATCTCAGGAACAAAAAAATCAAAAACGAAGTCCTGAGGGATGGGGTTGATACCACAGCGGTCATCACTCAGGTTGCCAGTCGCTCTGGCGGTAATTCAGGGTTTATCAATATCTCCATAGACTTTCGTTATCAAAACCAACGTGGTGAAGAGCTGCACGGGCAGTCACTGGCGGTGATCGACGCCATGGACAGCGCGAAATATCAAGCCGGGCAGCGCATCAACATTCGTTATGCCCGCACCGATGCACGAAAAACCCTTGTTGATATTCCCAATCCCCTAATGAAACGGAAAAACAGATCTTCCTAAGGACGTATTCCATGAAGATTATCAAACCGCTGCGCCTCAGCGTGCTAAATCGCCCCTTTCGCCTGCAGGGAAAAAACCATCTTGGCGTTACGGTGCTGGCGCTGGCGGATATGGGGCCAAAACCTCAGCTGCGCCCGGAAGCGGAACTTTGGCAGCTGGCGGCCAGCGAGTTGCAGACCAGCGGCGGAGTGCTGGATATGGCGATCCCCAAGGCCCGCGCCGAATTTCTGGCAACCGGCTTTGCCTATACCCACCATCAGCAGGATAAAACCCTGTGCGCTGCGCGCATAGATGTCGAGTCGCGCAGCAAAACGCTCGCGATCTCCGGTGACCGAATCTGGTCCGGTTCACACCCCACGCCGCCGCGCCCGTTTGAGCAGATGCGCCTCGACTGGAGCCGCGCCTTTGGCGGCGAAGGCTATGCCGATAATCCACACGGCATCGGCGCGCTGGAGGAAACTCAGGATGGCATCAGGTATCGCCGCCTGCCGAATATTGAGCCGCTGCACCCGCGCATCACCTCGCCACGCCAGCAGCCGGAACCGGTCAGCTTTGGCCCGCTGGATATGCAGTGGCCGCGCCGCATGAAGCGTATGGGCAAGGCCTATGACGCCAGCTGGCTGCAGAACGAGTTTCCCGGCTTCGCGCGCGATATCGACTGGCGGGTATTTAACGCCGCCAGCCCCGACCAGTGGTGGGACGATCGCGACAGCCTCCCCGATGAGGCCGAGTGGCGCATCTGGAATATGCACCCGGAGAAAGCCCTGCAGCAGGGAAGGCTGCCGCCGTGGCAGGCACGCTGCTTTATCAATCGCCAGCGCGGCGATGAGCTGCTGTTTGAAGAGATCCCGCTGCGCGCCACCACCGTCTGGTTCTTCCCGCATCTGGAACAGATGGTGCTGATGTGGCAGGGCAACCGGCGCATCAACGAAGATGACGCCGCCGACGTGCAGCAGCTGATGCCCGCGCTGGAAACCACCGGCGCCACCCGCTCGCTGAATCACTATCGCAAAGTGCTGGCGCAGCGGCTGGATAAAGAGAAGGGCGCGCTGTTTGCCTTCCGGGAAAAAGATCTGGTGCCGGAACATGCCATCGGACCCTGGCTGGACAGCGAAGTGCAGACCAGCGAAAGCCCGATGCAGAACAATATGAAAAATCGTGCCAGCCAGCTACGCGAACAGCACCGCGCAACGCTGGAGGCGCAAGGGGGCGATATCAGCACGCTGCTGGCTGAGGTGGAAGAGCCGGAGATGCCAAAGCTGGACGAGCTGCCCGAATTTATCGAGAAGATGGAGCGTAAAGCGGCAGAGATGCAGCAGCAGGCCGAAGCGCGCAAGCGGGAGATGGAAGCGAAATATCCCGATGCCGCCAGCCGCGATAACCTGCCGCGTGGCCCGGAGTCAATGCACCGCATGCAGGAGATGCTGCACCAGCATGGCGACAAGATGACGCAGAAGAAACTGCAGCAGAGCCGCGAGGCGATGCACCAGCTGTACCTGATGTCGGTGCAGAGCCAGCCGCCTGCGCGGCGCTTAACCGGCGATATCGCGCTGATTATCCGCCAGCGTGCAGAACGCACCATGGCGCAGGGCGGTGACTTCAGCGGGCTGGATCTGACCGGGGCGGACTTCTCCGGGATGGATCTGCGCGGCGCCAATTTTCATCAAACCCTGCTGGAGTGCGCCGACCTCAGCGGCTGCCAGCTGGACGGTGCCAGCTTTACTGAAGCGATGCTGGCGCGTGCCAACCTGCACAACGCTTCGCTGCGCGGCTGCGACCTGAGCAGCGCCAGCCTGGCGCTGGCGCAGTGCCAGAACAGCTGTTTCAGCGGTGCGAAGCTGAAAGAGACGCAGCTGGAGCAGGCGCTGCTCGACGGCTGTGATTTCAGCCACGCCACGCTGGAGAACCTGCTGCTGCGCGAAAGCGGCATCAGCGGCTGCGGTTTCCGGCAGGCCACCCTTGAGGGCTGCATCTTTATGGAGATGACGCTGGCGCAGCCCGACTTCAGTCAGGCAACGCTGCGCAAAACCACCTTTCTGAAATGTCAGCTGCAGGCAGCGCGCTTCAGCGGTGCAGATCTTGAGAGCTGCTCCTGGGTGGAGAGCAACGCCGACGGGGCGCGCTTTGACCAGGCGACGCTGACCACCTGCGCGCTGGCTGCGGAAAGCTCGCTGGCCGGAGCCGATTTCAGCAGCGCAACGCTGAAGCAGAGCAACCTGCGCCAGACCGCGCTAAACGGCGCACAGTTTACGCTGGCGAAGTTAGAGAACAGCGACCTCAGCGAAGCGAACTGCCAGGGGGCCAACTTTACGCGCGCCAACCTGGTTGGCAGCCTGTTTATGCGCACCGACTTCCGCCACGCCGATTTTAGCGATGCGAATCTGATGGGCGCCCTGATGCAGAAAACGCAGCTGGGCGGCGCCCGCTTCCACGGTGCTAACCTGTTCCGCGCCGATCTGTCGCAGTCATTCACTGATGATACCACCGCGCTGACAGGGGCCTTTATCAAGCGGGTCAAAACCCTGCCGAAGCGTGACGGAGAAGTGATATGAATGCAGCCGAACTGCAGCAGAAGATCAAAGCCGGCGAACCGATCGGTGAGATCAATCTGGATGGCCTCGACCTCAGCGGCTGTGACCTCTCCGGCGGCATCTTGCAGGAGGTCTCACTGCAGGGGGCCAATCTGCGCGGCGCCAACCTGCATGAAACGGTGTTTACCGAGTGCCAGCTGGAGGGCGCAGATCTGACGGGCGCGACCCTGCAACAGACGGTGTTTAACCAGTGTGGCATGGCGCAGCTGCATAGCAGCGACAGCGCGCTTAGCGAATGCGTGTTTAACCAGTGCGCGCTCAGCGGCAGTGACTTTGCGCGCAGCGTGCTGGATAAAACCCAGTTTATGCGCTGCGCGCTGGCGCACAGCCGCTTTAGCCAGTCGCGACTTGAGCGCAGCACCTTTTTCGAATCCCCGCTGACAGAAGCGCATTTCAACGGCTGCCGCTACCTGCTGACCACCTTCTTTGGCATTGACCTGCGCAGCACCGATCTCAGCAGCAGCCAGTTTGAACGCGTGGTGTTCTTTAACTGCGACCAGCGCGGAAAAAGCTATGCTCAGCAGCAGTTTACCGGCTGCCAGTTTACCGACAATCAGCTGGACGGTGCCAACTTCAACGGTGCCCAGCTGACGCAGTGCAACTTCAAAGGAGCCTCGCTGAAGCAGGCTCAGCTGCGCCAGGTGAATGCCAGCCAGGCGCTGTTTATGGCGGCGGACCTGAGCGGCGCGCAGTGCCAGCACAGCCTTTTTGACCAGGCGCTGTTTGTCGGGGCCACGCTAAGCGGGGCCGACTTCAGCCACAGCCGCCTGTTTCAGAGCATCCTGCAGCAGGTCACGGCCTGCCAGACGTCGTTCGCCCTGTGCGACCTGACCTACAGCGATTTTTCCGCCGCCGATTTACGCCAGGCGGATTTTCGCAGCGCCACATTTTCCCGTACCCGCCTGCACCGGGCGCGCCAGGAGAATGCCCACTTTTCCGACCGTCAGGGCATTCTTGAATATGATGAAGAGTTACTGGCTGCCGAAGCCTGGAGCATTGAGCGGCAGAGCCGCAGTTGAGGAGACATGATGAACAATATCAATCACAAACTGGCGCAGGCGGTAACGCTGCCGGTGCAGGCTTCCGGCAGCGTCACCCACGTTTTTGCCGATGGCAGCCTGACCGTTGAGAGTGAAGGGCGCGGCTGGCACTGTCAGCGTGCGGTGAGCTGCGTGATTGCCCCACAGGTGGGGGATCGGGTGTTGATCACCCACGTCGATAATCAGATCTGGCTGCTGGCGGTGCTGGAGCGGGTCAATCCGCAGGCGGCGGAGCTGAGCGTGCCGGGCGACCTGCATATTCGCAGCAGCGGTGAGCTGAGCCTGAGCAGCGCGGCGCTGCGCGTTACGGCTGACGAGGGCGACTGCCATATCAGCGCGATGAACTATAGCGGTGACAAGCTCTCCGCGTGGGTCAGCCTGTCGCGCATCGTCGGCAAACGCGCCGAGTCCGTCTGGCAGACGGTAAGCCAGATCAGCCACAACCTGCTGCGCACCACGCGCAACACCGAGCAGGTGCGCGCCGGGCAGCTGGATATGAAGGCCGAGGACTATGCGCGCCTGCATGCGCACAACACGGTGATCACCTCGAAGGCGATTACTAAAGTCGATTCTGAACAGATCCATATGGGCTAAGGAGCTTCTATGTTTGCTAACTGCCAGCTGTTTGGCGTTGACCTCGCTTTTCCCGACGTCTGCCTGACGCCGATGCCGGTGCCGACGCCGGTGCCTTATCCGGATATCGCGCTGGGGCCGACGGCGATCCCTAATGCGCTAAATATTCTGTTTATGGGCATGCCCGCGCACAACATGGCGACGGTGACGCCGCTGACCAATGGTGATAACCCCGGCGTGGCGACCGGCGTGGCTTCCGGTACGGTAATGGGGCCGTCGCGCCATCTGACCGGGGCCTTTACCGTGCTGCTGAAGGGCACCCCGGCCACGCGTCTGACCAGCGTTACGCTACAAAACTCCACCAACGCGATTGGCATGCGTATTGTGCCCAGCCAGTTCAAGGTGCTGATGCTGGCGCCTTAATTTGCTTCACTGGATGTATGCCCGATTCGCTGTTTTTCTGCTGACCCGGGGAAGGAGGGCAATATGGAAATTTTTCTCAGGTGGGCTGGGGTGACGCTATTTACCCTGTTGTCCTGGCGATATCTTTGGAATGGGCGGGATGAGTTTAGTGCCAAAGAGTGGGGGATGACCCTGTTGAAAATGGTGGGCCTGCTGGTCGGTTTCACTCTGGCAATGCTGATTTTAAGAGGATTACACCAGATCTGGCCAGTTATCGATCGGCGGCTCGCCGTCACGATCGTCGTGCCACCCTGCATGTCACTGTTAGCCATACAGATGAACAAAATATTGATAGCCGTCCTGCATACGATCTTCGCGCGGATCCTGCAGTTTCATCGAGTCCACAACACGGCGGAGAATTACCGCAAATTATCCTCATCCCGATACGGCTCCGTCTCCGATCGGGTGTGGTTTATCAAATGGCTACTGACCTTTAATGTTGTGCTGATGCTTTACGGTATTTGGTTTGGCATCCATCCATGATTACGAATCGGGAAGTTATCTATGTTTGACCGTATTACCGCCACCACCCCCGCCGGAGACGGCACCCTGCAGTTCTGGAAGCTGGAGGGGATGGAAGTGGTCTCGCGCAGCTTTGAGCTGACCGTGACGCTGCTCAGCACCGACGCGCGCCTTGACCGCCGGGCGATGCTCGGCCAGCCGATCACGCTGACCATTCCCACCACCGCGCTGGCCGCCGCGCCGCGCTACCTCAACGGCAAAATCACCTCGGTGAAGGTGCACAGCGCCGACCTGAACGGCACGCGCTACGCGGTGTACACCCTGGTGATGGAGTCCGACCTGTGGCCGCTGAAGCGCGACCGCAACCAGCGCATCTTTCAGAACCAGCGCCTGCCGGACATCATCAAAACCGTGCTCGGCGAGTACGGGGTCAACGTGGAGGACAGGCTCGCAGGCGACTACCGCACGTGGGAGTACTGCGTGCAGTACCAGGAGAGCAGCTACGACTTTATCTCGCGCCTGATGGAGCTGGAGGGGATCTACTTCTTCTTCCGCCACGACGCGGAGCAGCACACGCTGGTGATGTTCGACGCGCCGCAGCAGCACCAGCCGTTCGCCGGCTATGAGGCGATCCCCTACCACGCCACCGCCTCCGGCGGCTCGACGGATGAAGAGGGGATTGGCGCATGGTCGATAGCCGAGCGGGTGACGCCGGGCATCTACAGCCTGGACGACTACGACTTCCGCAAGCCGAACGCGTGGATGTTCCAGGCGCGGCAGAACCCGTCGTCGCCGCAGCCGGGCAAGATTGACTACTACGAGTGGCCGGGGCGCTTTGTTGAGCACAGCCACGGCGAGTTCTATGCGCGCATCCGCCAGGAGGAGTGGCAGGCGGAGCACCAGCGCATCGACGCCAGGGCGACCTCGACCGGCATCGTGCCGGGCTGCACCTTCACGCTGAGCAACCCGCCGTTCGCCAGCGACGCCGACGACTACCTGATCCTGAGCGCGCTGTACCACTTTGAAGAGAACAGCTACGCCTCCGGCGGGGGCGAGAGCAACCACACGGTGTGGCTGACGGTGATCCCGTCCAGTACGCAGTTCCGCTCGGCGCAGCGCACCGCGTGGCCGCGCACCCACGGTCCGCAGACGGCGAAGGTGGTGGGGCCGCAGGGTGAATCAATCTGGACCGACAAATATGGCCGGGTGAAGGTGAAGTTTCACTGGGACCGTCACGCGAAGGGCGACGACACCAGCTCGTGCTGGGTGCGCGTGTCGAGCGCGTGGGCGGGCCAGGGGTTCGGCGGGGTGCAGATCCCGCGCGTTAATGACGAGGTGGTGATCGACTTTATCAACGGCGACCCGGACCGGCCGATTATCACCGGGCGCGTTTACAACGAAGCCAGCATGCCGCCGTGGGCGCTGCCCGCCGCCGCCACGCAGATGGGCTTTATGAGCCGCTCAAAAGACGGTACCCCGGATAACGCCAACGCCCTGCGTTTTGAAGATAAAGCGGGTGAGGAGCAGCTGTGGGTGCAGGCCGAGCGCAATATGGACACCACCGTTAAAAATGATGAGACGCGCTCGGTTGGCGGTAACCAGACGCTGGCGGTGGCAAAAAGCTTTGACGGCAAGGTGAGTGGACTCTACAACCATGCCACCCAGCTGAACCGCAGCGAGCTGGTGGGCGGCGATTACAGCCTTGATAGCCAGGGCGCGATCCTGCTCTCTTCAGGTCAGGGCATTCGCCTGCTGAGCGGCGACAGCATGCTGATCCTCGACCCGAACGGCACTATCTCGCTGCAGTGCCTTAACTTCCAGATAAATGCCTCGCAGCAGGGCGAGATCAATACCGGCGGTACGCTGGATCTCAACGTCAAGCAACCCGCGCAGGCCGCCCCGCAGCAGCCAACCCCGGCGGATATCACCGCCAAAGTGAAGGATGCCTTTAACAACTCAGGGAGCAACTCATGAGCCAGCCAGTCGAATATCACCTGTCGGAAGGCACCCTGACGCTGCCGGAAGTGGCGCAGGATCAGAGCGTGACCATTCTGCGCCTGCCAGCAAGCCGCGCCACGCTGGTGCTGACGCGCGCGTGGGAGGTGAAAGCGGGCGACGAGCAGGCTTTTATCGACCAGCAGATTGCCAAAGTTAAGCGAGATATGAAGAAGTTCTCCGGCGATGAGCCGCAGGAGAGCCATTTCGGGCCACTGCCCGCCCGTGAAATCACTATGCGCTTTGAGACGCAGGGCGTGCGCGTGGCGCAAAAACTGCTGGTGGCCATGCTGCCTACGCATCTGCTGGCGGTGACGTTTAGCTGCAGCGGCGAGTTCGATGCGGCGGCGCTGGCCGTCTGGGAGGGGATCCGTCAGGGATTCACTCCGTTGCCGGGCGGGGAGGCGTAAGCGATGGCGGATGAGTTAATCGCAGCGCGCATCGACGACCCGCTGGTCCACAGCTCGCTGCTGGGGGACTTCGCCGCCGGGCTGGTGGAAGGCGCGATCTATCTGGCGGTGTTCTCCGCCGGGGCGGCGATGGCCGCCAGCGGTGTCGGCGTGGCGATTGGCGCCGCGCTGGTGGTGGGGGCGATGGTCAACGGTTTTCCGGAGCGCATCGGCAGCATGGTCAGTGACGCCGTTGATGGCCTGCTGGATACCCTCGGCATGCGTGGCCCGCCGGATGCGCTGATTACCAGCGGTTCCGATAACGTGCGGATGAAGGGCAAAAAAGCGGCGCGTGCGGCGGGTAAAGTCGACCATGATTTTCTCAACGCCCCGGCCCCGAAAGCGGAAGATGAGCCGGGCGCGCTGGCGATTGCTATGGCGATGGCCACCAGCGTGGCCGATACCGTGCGCCATCCGGGGGCTTTTCTCAGCGCACTGGGCGAGAGTATCAGCAGCATCAACGCCGATTCGGTAGGTAACTTCTTCAAAAACGTCGGCCAGGACATTGTTCAGCCGACCGTGGCCAGCGCCAGCCCCTATGCGACTCCGGCGGATAAAGATACCGTGGCGTGCAGCAAAGGGCATATGGCGGAGAGTGAAAACTTTCTTGCGGAAGGCTCAAAGCGCGTACTGATTAACGGCCACCCGGCGGTGCGCAACGGTCACCGCAGCACCTGCGAGGCGAAGATAGAAGTTGCTGACGACCCGCGCGTGCGCATCGGCGGCGACAGCATCGTGGTGCGCGACATCCGCAGCGGTAAAAATTTCCTCGCCTACTTTGCCGGCAACCTGATTGGCGGTGGACTCGGCAAGGAGCTGGGGCAGCTGGGCGTGCAGATGCTTGACCGCTCGGTCAGTCGCCTGATGGCGCGCCTGGCGGTGCGTAAAACCGCCTGCGCCATCGGCGGTGAAGCGGTGGGGAACGCGGCGGCGGCGGCTGTTGGCAGGCTGGCGCAGAACGCCATGGCGACCGCGCACCCGGTCAATATTGCGCTGGGGTCGAAGATCCTCGCCGGGCAGGAAGATCTCGACTTTGTGCTGCAGGACCGTATCCCGCTCTACTGGCAGCGCATCTACCATAGCCGCAACCGCGCCAGCGGGATGCTGGGCAGCGGCTGGATGCTGCCGTTTGAGACCCGCCTGCTGCGCGTGCAGGCCGCGGACGGTACGCTGCATTTTTTCTGGCGCGATATGTCCGGGCGCGAGCTGGGGCTGGGCGAAGTGCGCCCAGGCGATGTGATCCAGTTCCATGAAGATGGCTTTACCCTGTACTGCACCCTGCAGGGCGTGGTGGTGATGCAGACCGCGCAGGGGGAGTTTTTCCTCTACGAGCCGGACCCGACCCGCGAAGGCGAGTGGCGCATTGCGCGCCAGTACGACCGCCACGATAACTGCCTGCACTTCAGCTGGAACGATGCCGGGCAGCTGGTCTCCATCGCCAGCGACAATGAGGCGCTGGAAGTGCGCCTCAGCTATGAGAATGCTCACGGGCGGCTGGCGGCGGTGCATCAGCAGGTAGACGGCGCGCCGCAGCTGCGGGTGCGCTATGCCTACAACCCGCAGGGGCAGCTGATTGCGGTGCAGGATGCGGACGGCATCACCACCCGCTGCTTTGGCTGGGATCGCGCCAGCGATCTGCTGGCCTCGCACAGCTACGCCACCGGCCTGATGGTGGCCTATCAGTGGCGGCCCGCCGCTGACGGCGAGAACTGGCGCGTCAGCGAATATCAGGTTCTCGATGGCGAACAGAGCCTTGAGCACTGGCTGATCGATGCGGATGAACAGGCGCGCAGCGCCACCGTCACCTGCCTTTCAGGGGGCAGCAGCGAGCATCGCTGGGATGCGCTGTACCGTATTACTCACTATACCGACAGCTACGGCGCGGAGTGGCGTTATCGCTGGGCGGCGCAGGGCGAACTGCTGCTCAGCACCACCGGCCCGCAGGGTGAGCGCTGGGAGTATGGCTACGACGAGCGCGCTAACCTGACGCAGGTGAAAGATCCGCTGGGGCGCTCGACGCTGACCGTCTGGCACCCGGTGTGGGCGCTGCCGGAGCAGGAGGTCATGCCGGACGGTGCCGCCTGGCAGTATCAGTACAGCGCGCTGGGCGATGTGGTGGCGGTAACCGATCCGCAGGGTGCCGTGACGCGCTATCAGTGGAACGCGCAGGGCGACCTGACCTGCACGATTGATGCGCTGGAGAATACGCACCGCTACGCCTGGGATGAGCGCGGCCAGCTGCTGCATGACGAGGACTGCTCGGGCTACCAGAGCCACAACCAGTATGATGCCGCCGGACGGCTGGCAGCCCACACCGACGCTGCCGGTAACTGCACGCGCTACCGCTGGAGCGCGGCGGGCCGTTTGCAGCGGCTGACCCGCCCGGACGGGCGCGAGACGCTTTACGAGTACGATGCCGCCGGGCTACTAATCGGCGAGAATATTGACGGCTTCAGCGAGCGTAAGGTAAAACGCAACGTGCGCGGGCAGATTGTCAGCGAGATCAGCCCTGCCGGGCACGTCACCCGTTACCAGTACGATCGCTTTGGCCGCATGACCGGATTGATCAACGCCAACAGCGACCGCTGGCAGTTTGAGTACGACAGCGGCGAGCGCCTGCTGGCGCAGACTGACTACGCCGGGCGGCGTAAGCGCTATCGCTATGACCAGCAGGGCCAGGTGGTTGAGATAACCCAGCAGCCGCTGCTGCAGGCGGGCGAAGCGCTGGCCGCACACAGCACAAAGATGGAGTATGACGCGCTGGGCCGCATTACCGCCCGGCAGACGGCGGAGCACCGCACCGAGTACCGGTACCAGCCGCGTGGCATCACGCTGCGCAAAGTGGCGCTGGCACAGTGGCAGCAGGCGCAGTCTGCGGGCCAGGCGGTAGCGTGGGCGGAAGAGCTGAACTTTACCCGCGACGCGCTCGGCAACCTGCTGAGCGAGGAGAACCACGGCGGCCTGTGGCAGTATCAGTATGATGCGCTGGGCAACCTCAGCCAGAGCAGCCGCCCCGATGGTCGGGCGCTGAATTTCCTGCGTTACGGCAGCGGGCACCTGCTGCAGCTCAACCTGCAGCACGCCGGGCAGAACGAGGAAGTGACGGCTTATCAGCGCGACGCGCTGCACCGCGAGATCGTGCGCAGCCAGGGCGCGCTGAGCCTGGAGACGCGCTATGACCGCGTCGGGCGCATTGTGATGCGACGCAGCCCGGTGCTGGAACGCCGCTATCAGTGGGACCGGCTTGACCAGGTGGCGCAGCAGACGCTGATTAACGGCGTCAGCGCCGACGGCGAAGCGCCGTTTGCGCAGCAGCGCTTTGGCTACGATGCCGAAGGGCAGGTGACGCGCAGGCTGCGCCCGCAGCAGGAGGAGCGCTTCCACTACGACCCGGCGGGCAACCGCACCGATGCACCGGGGCAGGTGGTGTGGCACAACCTGCTGCAGCGGCTGAAGGGGGCGCGCTGGCAGTATGACGGCTTTGGCCGCCTGACGTGGCGCCGCGCCGCGCGCGACGGCGTGGAGCAGCATTTCGCCTGGGACGACGAGCACCGCGTGTCGGAGGTGACCCTGAGCGGCCACCGCGAGTTCAGCCGGGTGGCCTACCGCTACGACCTGCTGGGGCGGCGCACGCAGAAGATCCTGCATCGCCACGGCGAGTCACCGGATGATGCCGAGATTGTCACTTTCCACTGGACCGGCCTGCAGATGGTCGGCGAGCAGAGCAGCCGTCAGCCTGCGCGCAGCACGCAGTATATCTACGCGGAGGGCGGCTGGGAGCCGCTGGCGCGGGTGGACAGCGTGGGCGAGAGCAGCGAAACGTACTGGTATCACAGCGAGCTGAACGGCCTGCCGGAGCGCATGACCGACCAGTATGGCGAGGTGGTGTGGCAGGGGAGTTTCTCCACCTGGGGGGAAACGGGGCGCGAGAGCAGCCCGCGCGGGCTCAAGCAGAACCTGCGCTTTCAGGGGCAGTATTTTGACGCGGAGACCGGGCTTCACTACAATTTATTCCGCTACTATGACCCGGTAGCAGGGCGGTTTACCCAGCTGGATCCGATAGGGCTGGCGGGGGGGCTGAATACCTATGCTTATGTGCCGGACCCGCTGACGTGGGTGGATCCGCTGGGGTTGAGTGGTTGTAATATTCGTTATGGTGAACTAGATAAGTTAGGCCGCCCTACCGGCGTTAGGGCCAGATTAGATGCAAGCGATATAAATACGGGCACTCATGCCAATCCTGCGATTCAACCACCAGGATTTATCACTGGAGCTGGATCCAATCGTGCCCGAGGACATCTTTTAGGACGACAATTAGGTGGTTCAGGTGATGATGTACGAAATCTGGTCACTATCCAGCACCGTCCAGTTAACACACCCGATATGAGTAGCGTTGAAGGGCGTATAAGAAAGGCTTTAGAAAGAGGGGAAATTGTTGATGTGTCGGTAACGCCAATATATAAAGGGCCTTCAAGAATCCCTGCAGGGATAACGATTAACGCTGAAGGTAGTGGTGGCTTCTTTGAGAGCCTGACTCTTCTTAACCCGCCTGGAATGTAAAACTATGTCAATATCTCAGTTGAAAAGTATTTTAACTCCACCTGCTTTGCCGAATGAAAATGGGAATGAAGAACATTGGCCATTAATTGACGGCAAAATTAAATTCCCTGAAGATTATATCGAATTCATTAGTAGTTATGGCACAGGTCGGATTGCAGACTTTATTGCACTATTAAATCCGTTTGCAAAAAATGATGATCTCAATTTTTTTGAACAAAAAAAACTAATCATCGAGGACTTTAATTATCTTATCCAGGAAGATAGTGATTATTATAAGTATAACTTGTATCCTAAACCAGATGGACTTTTGCCAGTAGGAATAACAGATAATGGTGACTATTTATTCTGGGTAGTAACTGATATGGAAGACAGTAACTCTTGGAAAACTGCAATAGTTGCATCAAGATCTCCTGATGTTGAATTTTTCAACGAAAATATCACTACTTTGATTTATGGTATTTTATCGAAGAGTTTAAATCCAGACTCATTGCCTGATAACTTTCCCTATAAGAAAATAGCATTCGATCAGATCTAAAATTTTATCGAAAGCTAGAGATTTTTAACGATTTTACTGGCTTTCTTTAATAACAAAATAAGAGTCCATTTTAAACATAAGTTATGTTATTTCAATGAACTTGAGGGTTAACCTTCGGAAGTATATAATGCTATTTCCTGCAATAAGTCTGGCTAAGATTTTTTTCTTAATGTCATTGAAGGTTTTGATAGTATGGCAGAATATAATAATCCATGACCAACTTAGTGAAAGGAATAAGTTTAATGCTGTTTCATCGAAAATATTCAGTTAAAGAAATTTTCTGGAAGTTAACAAGTTTATTTTTCTTTAGTGGCCATGAGGGAAAAGTATTTTCCCATCAAGGAATCTTGCTCGCAAGATAGGTTGGCAATTTTTCTGGGTCTTTTTTATTCGCGGTAATAATCATTCAGTGAACGCATTTTAAAAGGGATAGCTAATGGTAGATAAAAAAATCAGTAGCCTGGTAATATACAAACTAATGCTGATAGGCTTTGGGGTGTCAATAATGGTATTGTCCACCATTATTGGTATAGCCGGTATATTCGGTGCAGGCGTGGTGAAATTTAACGATAAACTCATTACGGGTATTGCTGCATTACCTGTTTCTCTGTTTAGTGGCCTGCTCATCACGGTGGGATTTACTGCTGTTTTTGGTACCCTGGCTTTTATCGGGCTGTGGTTATATAGCAAAGTCAGGCCGCTTAAAATAAAAGTCATTGATTAATCATCTTATCGGTGAGCACGACATCCCACCCTATACGGCACGGGCGGTATCTTTCCGCGAGGCTTAAGGCAAAATGCCGGTGGGATTGGGCGGCCTGGCTCAGGCCGCCCTCTGCCGCTCTTACAGCCCCAGCTTAGCAAAGTCCTGCGCGTCGTGGCGCTCCGCCAGCTGCTCGTTCTCCGGGCCCCAGGTGCGGTTAACCACGCGGCCGCGTTTTACCGCCGGGCGGGCTGCCACTTCGTCGGTCCAGCGCAGCAGATTTTTGTACGATGCTGCATCAATAAACTCCGCCGCCTCATACATCAGCCCCTTCACCAGCGCGCCGTACCACGGCCACACCGCCATATCGGCAATCGTGTAATCATCCCCGGCAATATAACGATGCTTCGCCAGCTGCTGGTCGAGCAGGTCGAGCTGTCGCTTGGCTTCCATGGTGAAGCGGTCGATAGCGTATTCGATTTTCACCGGTGCATAGGCGTAGAAGTGGCCAAAGCCACCGCCCAGGTAAGGCGCAGCGCCCTGCAGCCAGAACAGCCAGTTCAGCGTTTCGGTGCGCGCTGCCGGGTCTTTCGGCAGGAAGTGGCCAAACTTCTCGGCGAGGTAAAGCAGGATAGCGCCGGACTCAAATACGCGGGTACCGGGAACGGTGGTGGTGTCGAGCAGCGCCGGGATTTTCGAGTTCGGGTTCAGCGCGACAAAACCGGAGGAGAACTGGTCGCTGTCGCCGATGCGGATCAGGTGCGCGTCATACTCCGCGCCCTGCACGTTTAACGCCAGCAGCTCTTCCAGCAGGATAGTCACCTTCTGACCGTTCGGCGTGCCCATCGAATAGAGCTGTAGCGGGTGCTTGCCGACCGGCAGCTCGGCGTCAAAGCGCGCACCCGCAGTCGGGCGGTTGATGCTGCCCCAGGTGCCGCCGAGGGCTTTGTTTTCGCTCCAGACTTTTGCTGGCTGATACTCTTTATCGCTCATAATTTACACGGCCTTATTAAGTAGTGATGGAGTAAACGTAGTTGAACAGGGTGGTTTATGCGATTAGGTATAGCATTGCGTGCGCGTTGGCGTTTACCCTCAAAGAGCACTGTTAAACAAGGAGAGCGTTAAATGGATAACGTGGATCTTGCCGCTTCAGGGCTGACCCTAAGCGCAGACGGGCGCACCTGCTGTGCCTGGCAGCCTGCCATGCCGCATTACCACGATAGCGAGTGGGGGCGGGTGGTGGTGGATGACATCCTACTGTTTGAAAAAGTGTGCCTGGAAGGATTTCTCTCCGGCATGTCGTGGAAGATGATTTATAACAAGCGCGATAACTTCCGCCGGGCGTTTGCCGGCTTTGATTTTCGTCAGGTGGCGCGCTTCGACGATGAGGATATCGCCCGGCTGATGGCGGATAAGGGCATCGTGCGCAACCGCGCTAAAATCCTCTCGACCATTAATAATGCGCAGCGGGCCATCGAGCTGGTGGACGAAGCGGGTTCGCTGGCGGCGTGGTTCTGGCAGTTTGAGCCTGCGGCGGACCAGCGCCCGGCGCAGGTTGACCTGGCGTACTGGCAGACGGTGAAAACCTGCCCGGAAGCGCAGGCGATGTCAAAAGCGCTAAAAAAACGCGGCTGGACGTGGGTGGGGCCGGTGGCGACCTACTCGCTGATGCAGGCGCTCGGGCTGGTGAACGATCATCTGGCAGGCTGCTGCATTCGGGCCGAGTGCGAGGCCGAACGATCGGCTGCGATAAGACCGTCCTGACCGCTGTTTACGGCGTTTGTCGGCCATTCGGCTGAATAAGCGCCGTTGTTCATTGTTTCTCACGCCGGGATCGGCGAAAATGCCGGCCATTAATGATTTATCATCTGTAGAAGAATTTTCATGTCAAATGCACCCTTTATGCAAGAGGTGGCTCGCCGCCGCACTTTTGCCATCATCTCGCACCCGGATGCCGGTAAAACCACCATCACTGAAAAAGTGCTGCTGTTCGGACAGGCGATCCAGACCGCCGGTACGGTAAAAGGCCGCGGCTCCAACCAGCACGCCAAGTCCGACTGGATGGAGATGGAAAAACAGCGTGGTATCTCCATTACTACCTCGGTGATGCAGTTCCCCTATCGCGATAGCCTGGTCAACCTGCTGGACACCCCGGGGCACGAAGACTTCTCCGAAGATACTTACCGTACTCTGACGGCGGTGGACTGCTGTCTGATGGTGATCGACGCCGCGAAAGGCGTTGAGGATCGTACCCGTAAGCTGATGGAAGTGACCCGTCTGCGCGACACGCCGATCCTGACCTTTATGAACAAGCTCGACCGTGACATCCGCGACCCAATGGAAGTGATGGACGAAGTTGAGAGCGAGCTGAAAATCGCCTGTGCGCCAATCACCTGGCCAATCGGCTGCGGCAAGCTGTTTAAGGGCGTTTACCACCTGTATAAAAATGAAACCTACCTGTACCAGACCGGTAAGGGTCATACCATTCAGGAAGTGCGCGTGGTTAAAGGGCTGGATAACCCGGAGCTGGACGCCGCCATCGGTGAAGATCTCGCCGGGCAGCTGCGCGATGAGCTGGAGCTGGTGCAGGGCGCATCGCACGAGTTTGACCGCGAGCTGTTCCTGGCAGGCCAGCTGACCCCGGTGTTCTTCGGGACTGCGCTGGGTAACTTTGGCGTTGACCATATGCTCGACGGGCTGGTTGAGTGGGCGCCATCGCCGATGCCGCGCGATACCGATCTGCGCACCGTCACCGCTGCCGATGAGAAATTTACCGGCTTCGTGTTTAAGATTCAGGCCAACATGGACCCGAAACACCGCGACCGCGTGGCGTTTATGCGCGTGGTGTCCGGTAAATATGAAAAAGGCATGAAGCTGCGCCAGGTGCGCACCGGTAAAGATGTCACCATCGCCGACGCGCTGACCTTTATGGCCGGTGACCGTTCGCACGTGGAAGAGGCCTATCCGGGCGATATTATTGGCCTGCACAACCACGGCACCATCCAGATCGGCGACACCTTTACCCAGGGTGAGAACATGAAGTTCACCGGTATTCCGAACTTCGCCCCGGAGCTGTTCCGCCGCATCCGCCTGCGCGACCCGCTGAAGCAGAAACAGCTGCTGAAAGGTCTGGTGCAGCTGTCTGAAGAGGGCGCCGTGCAGGTGTTCCGTCCGGTCCACAACAACGATCTGATCGTGGGCGCGGTGGGTGTCCTGCAGTTCGACGTGGTGGTTGCGCGCCTGAAAAGCGAATACAACGTGGAAGCGATCTACGAAGCGATTAACGTCTCTACCGCCCGCTGGGTAGAGTGCAGCGACGCGAAGAAGTTTGATGAGTTCCAGCGTAAGAATGAAGTTAACCTGGCGCTCGACGGCGGCGATAACCTGACCTACATCGCGCCAACCATGGTGAACCTCAACATTACCCAGGAGCGTTATCCTGACGTGGTGTTCCGTAAAACCCGCGAGCATTAATCTTCCTAGGTCCGCCCCTGCTGTAGGGGCGGACCTTCTTTTTCGGTCCGCCCGCCGGCCAGTGCCAGTTTGTGATAAGGGCCGATCGAAAAAAAGGATCGGCCCCTACACGTTACAGACTCCTCCTAAACACTCTCTTTTCTGCTGCTTTATCCATCAATTCAACCACTATCCCCGGTGAAATCCTGATTACCGTCTATATTGATTTCTACAGGACGCAAAATATGCGGCGCGGTTGCTGCAACGTTCACGGGCTAAGCTCCATCTGGCCGACAACTACAGCCACGCCGTTTGTGGCTGAAAAGCTCACCGTTGTGAGTGGTACTAATCAAAAGGAACGAATCGATGATCAACACTAAGATTGCAAAAACTCTGATGGCGGTAATGGTAGGTTCGGTACTGGCTGGTGGCTCTGCGATGGCAGCGGACACTATGACGGGCAAAGCGGAGTCTACCGCCGACAGCGCGGGTTCGAAAATCGATAGCTCAATGAAAAAAGTCGGTGGCTACATGGACGACAGCGGCGTAACGGCGAAGGTGAAAGCAGCCCTGGTCGATGACGAAGCGATTAAAAGTACCGATATTTCTGTCGAAACCCACAGTGGCGTTGTCACTCTGAACGGCTTCGTGACTTCCCAGGACCAGGCCGAGAAGGCTGTAGCGGTCGCGGGTAAAGTTGAAGGCGTGAAATCGGTTAGCGACAAACTACACGTAAAAGACAGCACTAAGCAGACAATGAAAGGTTACGCTGGAGATACGGCAACAACCTCTGAAATTAAAGCTAAACTGTTAGCAGATGACATCGTACCGTCACGTAATGTGAAAGTGGAAACCACCAATGGCGTGGTGCAGCTGTCCGGTGCGGTGAAAACGCAGGCGCAGTCAGAACGCGCTGAAGGTATTGCCAAGGCCATTGATGGCGTGAAAAGTGTGAAAAACGATTTAGAAGTTAAATAAATCGTGATTACCCGGCGGTCTTCGCTCTGCGGAGGCCGCCAACGTAACACCTGCATAGAATAACGTTCAGCCACAAGCCGTGAGCTGAATGATAAAAACAGTTTGAATACACTACTGGTAAGGAGAGGCTTATGTTTCGTTGGGGTATTATCTTCCTGATTATCGCACTGATTGCAGCTGCGTTAGGGTTTGGTGGTCTGGCTGGTACAGCAGCATGGGCAGCAAAAATTGTCTTCGTTGTGGGTATCATTATCTTCCTGGTCAGCCTGTTTACCGGTCGTAAAAAACTCTAGTTTCCAAACGTTACATCTGAGAGCAAGAAGCGCCTCACAGATTTGACTGATAACAGGTATCCTCTCTTTTTGATCTGAGAGGATACCTGGCTTGGGCATACGCATCCCGATAACCCTCGGCAATATTGAGCCGCTGGCGTTAAAACCTTTCAACCCGGGCAGAATTGCTCTGGTCTGCGAAGGGGGTGGGCAGCGCGGTATCTTCACCGCGGGAGTGCTGGATGAGTTTCAGCGTGCTCACTTCAATCCTTTCGACCTGATGCTCGGCACCTCCGCCGGGGCACAAAACCTTTCCGCTTTCGTCTGCGCACAGCCCGGCTACGCGCGGCGCGTCATCACCCGCTACACCACCAGTAAACTGTTTTTTGACCCGATGCGCTTTGTGCGCGGTGGTCATTTGATCGATCTCGACTGGCTGGTGGATATTACCCGTTCTGAGTTCCCGCTGGCGCTAAGCGCTGCCGAAAAAATGTTTGCTGATGGGCGCGAATTTTATATGTGCGCCTGCCGTAGCGACGACTACACCCCAAGCTACTTCGCGCCGACGGCGGATAACTGGCACGACATTATTAAAGCCTCCAGCGCGATTCCCGGTTTTTATCGCCCCGGGGTGGATCTGGCGGGCGTCAGCTATCTGGACGGCGGTATCCGCGATGCGATCCCGGTGCGTGAAGCGGCGCGGCGCGGGGCAGATACCATTGTGGTGATCCGCACGGTCCCTTCACAGATGACCTATACTCCGCAGTGGCTGAAGCGCGTGGAGCGCTGGCTGAGTGAGGGCGCCTTGCAGCCGCTGATCAATATCATGCAGGTGCACGAAGAGAGCTATCACCAAATCCAGAGCTTTATCGATAACCCGCCGGATAATCTGCGCATTATTGAGATCTACCCGCCGCGCCCGCTCGCCAGTATGGCGCTCGGCAGCCGGGTCGCCTCCCTGAATAAGGATTATCATCTGGGCCGCCGCTGCGGGCGTTACTTCCTTGCCACCGTCGGCCAGTGGCTGAATGGCGGCGACAGCGTGGTGCGTCGTCATATTGTGGTGCCACCTGCGCCGGTGGCGAACGAGCCGGATCGCCAGGGGATCATTGTCGACCCGCTGGTGGGGAATGAAACCGATTACGATAAAGGATCGCTGGCATGACGTTGCGTTTTGTCGACACCCACTGCCACTTTGATTTTCCACCGTTTGTCGGTGACGAGGCCGCCAGCCTGGCGCGCGCCGCCGCTGCCGGGGTGGAGAAGATCATTGCGGTGGGCGTGTCGGCGGATCGCTTTGCCGGCGTGCTGGCGCTAGCAAAGCAGCATGACGCTGTCTATGCCGCGCTGGGCATGCACCCGATGGCAATTGCCGAACACGGTGAGCCGCAGCTGGCAGCGCTGGAGCAGCATTTAAAAGCACGCCCGCCAAAGCTGGTGGCGATTGGGGAGATCGGCCTCGATCTGTTTATCGACAATCCGCAGTTTGAACGCCAGCAGGCGCTGCTGGATGCGCAGCTGCGGCTGGCGCGTGATTACGATCTGCCGGTGATCCTGCATTCACGCCGCACTCATGACAAGCTGGCGCTGCACCTGCGGCGCATTGCGCTGCCGCGCCGTGGCGTGGTGCACGGCTTTGCCGGCAGCGAACAGCAGGCGCTGGCCTTTATTCGCGCCGGATATTCCATTGGCGTCGGTGGCACCATCACCTATCAGCGCGCCAGCAAAACCCGCAACACCCTTGCCCGTCTGCCGCTCTCCGCGCTGCTGCTGGAAACCGACTCCCCCGATATGCCGCTGCAGGGCTTTCAGGGCCAGCCCAACCGCCCGGAACGGGTGAAAGAGGTGTGGCAGGCCCTGTGTGAGCTGCGCCCCGAATCTCCTGAGCAAATCGCTGAAATCCTGCGTCAAAACACCCGCACGCTCTTTGGCCTGTGAAGCACGGGCTACACTTCTGAGAGACCTGTTTTGCCTTGAAGAGCAAATGTTATAATTATAACATTTTCCAATGGCTCGCTGTGGCCGCCTTACTGCGCGCCGTTCCGGGCGTAATGGCGGTTAAATTGTGATTGCTGTCACTATTCATGCAATAATGGTGCAACTGTCATCTTTTTAATGTGAAACTACCCGCAAAATAGCTCGCCACGGGCTGTTATAATTTTAACATTATCAGGTGCGCTGACCGTGCCTGCTGCTAAATTGTCTGGAGACAACCATGTCCGATGTAAAAACTCAGGCGCTGCGCGCGCTGCAGCTGATGGATCTCACCACCCTGAACGACGATGACACTGATGCGAAAGTGATCGCGCTGTGCCATCAGGCGAAATCCCCGGCCGGAAACACCGCCGCCATCTGCATCTATCCGCGCTTTATTCCGATTGCGCGTAAAACGCTGCGCGAGCAGGGCACCCCGGATATCCTCATTGCTACCGTTACCAACTTCCCACACGGCAACGACGACATTGATATCGCGCTGGCGGAGACCCGTGCCGCTATCGCCTACGGCGCGGACGAAGTGGACGTGGTATTCCCGTACCGTGCGCTGATTGCCGGTAACGAAACCGTCGGCTTCGAGCTGGTAAAAGCCTGTAAAGATGCCTGCTCTGCGGCAAACGTGCTGTTAAAAGTGATTATTGAAACCGGTGAGCTGAAAGAGGAAGCGCTGATCCGTAAAGCCTCCGAAATCGCCATCAAAGCGGGCGCGGACTTTATCAAAACCTCGACCGGTAAAGTGCCGGTCAACGCAACGCCAGAAGTCGCAGAGATCATGATGCGCGTGATTGCCGAGCAGGGCGTGAAGCAGCAGGTGGGCTTTAAGCCTGCGGGCGGCGTGCGTACCGCTGACGATGCGGCGATTTACCTCAAGCTGGCCGACGACATTCTGGGTGCGGACTGGGCCGATGCACGCCACTTCCGCTTTGGCGCTTCCAGCCTGTTAGCCAGCCTGCTGAATGCCGCAGGGCACAGCGGTGCGACCAGCGACAGCAAGTATTAATTAGCGGACGGGTCAGGCATGCCTGACCCCTACGACGGCGCATGATGCGCCGCCGCCGGGCATGCCCGGCCCGTAAATCCGTTGTTCCATTTTCGACTTAAATACCGGGGGTTAGCGTGTTCCTGCCACAAGAAATCATTCGCAAAAAACGTGATGGTCAGGCGCTGAGTGAAGAAGAGATCCGCTTCTTCATCAACGGCGTGCGTGACAACACGGTGTCAGAAGGGCAGATTGCCGCGCTGGCAATGACCATCTACTTCCACGATATGTCGCTGCCGGAGCGCGTGGCGCTGACCATGGCGATGCGTGATTCCGGTTCGGTGCTGAAATGGAAGGCGCTGAACCTCAATGGCCCGGTGGTGGATAAGCACTCCACCGGCGGCGTCGGCGATGTGACCTCGCTGATGCTGGGCCCGATGGTGGCGGCCTGCGGTGGCTACGTGCCGATGATCTCCGGGCGCGGCCTGGGGCACACCGGCGGCACGCTGGACAAGCTGGAAGCGATCCCCGGTTTTGATATTTTCCCGGAAGATGAGCGCTTCCGTCAGATTATTAAAGACGTTGGCGTGGCGATTATCGGCCAGACTAACTCGCTGGCGCCGGCGGATAAACGCTTCTACGCCACGCGCGATATCACCGCGACCGTCGACTCTATTCCGCTGATTACCGCCTCGATCCTCGCGAAAAAACTGGCTGAAGGGCTGGATGCACTGGTGATGGATGTGAAAGTGGGGTCCGGCGCGTTTATGCCGACCTATGAACTGTCGGAATCGCTGGCGCAGGCGATAGTCGGCGTGGCCAACGGCGCGGGTTGCAAAACCACCGCGCTGCTGACCGATATGAACCAGGTGCTGGCCTCCAGCGCCGGCAATGCGCTGGAAGTGCGCGAAGCGGTGCAGTTCCTCACCGGGGCTTACCGCAACCCGCGTCTGCTGGAGGTGACGATGGCGCTGTGCAGCGAAATGCTGATTTCCGGCGGCCTGGCCGCGACGGCGCAGGAGGCGCAGGCGAAGCTGCAGGCGGTGCTGGACAATGGCCGTGCCGCCGAAATCTTCGGCCGCATGGTGGCGGCGCAAAAAGGTCCGGTGGACTTTATCGAGCGCATGGACCACTACCTGCCCGCGCCGATGCTGAGCAAAGCGGTGTATGCCGACCGGCCGGGTATCGTCGGTGCGATGGATACGCGCGCGCTGGGAATGGCCGTGGTGTCGATGGGCGGCGGGCGTCGTCGTGCCAGCGACAGCATTGATTACAGCGTTGGCTTCAGCGAGATGGCGCAGCTGGGCGACAGCGTTGATGCGCAGCGCCCGCTGGCAGTGATCCACGCGGCGACGGAAGCCAGCTGGCAGGAAGCCGCCGCCGCCGTGAAGCGCGCGGTGGCGGTGGGCAGTGAACAGCCGCAGGTAACGCCGGTTATCTATCGCAGAATCTCGCAATAACGAGTATTCTGTTCTGATCGCATTTTTTTAATGCCAATCGCGCAGGAGACCAGGATGAAACGTGCATTTATCATGGTGCTCGATTCCTTTGGAATCGGCTCCAGTAAAGACGCCGACAAGTTCGGTGATGAAGGCTCGGATACGCTCGGCCATATCGCCGAGGCGTGCTTCAGGGGTGAAGCAGACAAAGGGCGTAAGGGCCCACTCCATCTGCCGAATCTGACCGCCTTAGGGTTGGGCAAAGCGGCAGAGGCCTCAACCGGGAAATTCCCGCCGGGGCTGGACAAAGAGGCCGAAATTATTGGCGCTTATGCCTACGCCAGCGAGCTCTCCTCCGGGAAAGATACGCCGTCCGGCCACTGGGAAATCGCCGGGGTGCCGGTGCTGTTTGACTGGGGCTATTTCAGCGACGTGGAGAACAGCTTCCCGCAGGAGCTGCTCGACCTGCTGGTGGAAAAAGCCAATCTGCCGGGTTATCTCGGCAACTGCCACTCCTCCGGTACGGTGATCCTCGACCAGCTCGGCGAAGAGCATATGAAAACCGGCAAGCCGATTTTCTATACCTCTGCCGACTCGGTATTCCAGATTGCCTGCCATGAAGAGACCTTCGGCCTTGACCGTCTGTATGAGCTGTGCGAAATAGCGCGCGAAGCGCTGACCGAAGGCGGTTACAATATCGGCCGCGTGATCGCCCGTCCGTTTGTTGGTGATAAGCCGGGCAGCTTTGAGCGCACCGGGAACCGTCATGACCTGGCGGTGGAGCCTCCGGCCCCGACCATCCTGAAAAAACTGGTGGACGAGCAGGGTGGGGAAGTGATCTCCGTCGGCAAAATCGCGGATATCTACGCCCACGTTGGTATCACCAAAAAGGTGAAAGCCACCGGGCTGGACGCGCTGTTTGACGCTACCGTTGAAGAGATGAAAATTGCCCCGGATAACAGTATTGTGTTCACCAACTTCGTTGATTTCGACTCAACGTGGGGGCATCGCCGCGATATCCCTGGCTATGCCGGTGGTCTCGAGCTGTTTGACCGCCGCCTGCCGGAGCTGATGGCGCTGGTCAAAGAGGGCGATATTCTGATCCTCACCGCCGACCATGGCTGTGACCCAAGCTGGCGCGGCACCGAGCACACCCGCGAGCATATCCCGGTGCTGATCTACGGCCCAGGCGTGAAACCGGGCGATTACGGCTATCGCGACACCTTCGCCGACATTGGTCAGACGGTTGCCAGCTATTTTGGCCTGTCGCCGATGGAATACGGTAAAAGTATTCTTTAAACCCCATTTAATAAGATTAAGGATTTAACATGGCTACGCCTCATATTAACGCTGAGATGGGTGATTTCGCTGACGTGGTACTGATGCCGGGCGACCCGCTGCGCGCTAAGCACATCGCGGAAACCTTCCTGCAGGACGCGGTCGAAGTGAACAACGTGCGCGGCATGCTGGGTTATACCGGCACCTATAAAGGCCGTAAGATTTCAGTGATGGGCCACGGTATGGGTATTCCATCCTGCTCCATCTATGCGAAAGAGCTGATTACCGATTTCGGCGTGAAAAAAATCATCCGCGTCGGTTCCTGCGGTGCGGTGCGCAGTGATGTGAAACTGCGTGACGTGGTGATCGGCATGGGTGCCAGCACCGACTCCAAAGTGAACCGTATGCGCTTCAAAGACCATGATTTCGCGGCGATTGCCGATTTCGACATGGTGCGCAACGCGGTTGATGCGGCTAAAGCGCTGGGTGTGGATGCCCGCGTGGGTAACATCTTCTCGGCGGATCTGTTCTACACCCCGGACCCGCAGATGTTCGACGTGATGGAGAAGTACGGCATTCTCGGCGTGGAGATGGAAGCTGCGGGTATTTACGGCGTGGCGGCAGAGTTCGGCGCGAAAGCGCTGGCGATTTGCACCGTGTCTGACCATATCCGCTCCGGCGAGCAGACCACCGCTGCCGAGCGTCAGACCACCTTCAGCGAAATGATCGAGATCGCGCTGGAGTCCGTCCTGCTGGGTGACAAAGAGTAACCCCGGACTGACGGGCTGACCGAAAAAGAGGGTCAGCCCCTGGGACTTCGGTGTTACCCAATAGGGTAGGGGGCGACCGTTTTTATTCAGGCTGACCGAAAAAGAGGGTCAGCCCCTCGGACTTCGGTGTTACCCAATAGGGTAGGGGTCGACCCTTTTTTCCGGTCGACCCGGTTTGCCCCTACAATTAAAGGAAAGGTCGCGTGTTTGCGATCGATGAACAGGGAGAACGTTATGAATTCACGCGCGATGTTCGTCAATGCCGGTGGCGGCTTTGACCATGTCTTTCCCGGTGAAAGCCCGGCTGCCGCCCCCAAAAGCGGCGAAATCACCGTGCGCCTGCACGCCAGCTCCCTTAACTTCCATGATTACGCGGTGGTCTGCGGCATCATGCCCCCTGCGGAAAAACGTATCCCGATGGCCGACGGTGCCGGAGAGGTGATCGCCGTTGGCCCCGACGTCAGCGAGTTTGCCGTGGGTGATGCGGTGGTCAGCACCTTCTTCCCCGACTGGCTGGATGGCGACTCGGCGGAATCGAGCTTTATGAATACGCCGGGTGACGGTATCGACGGCTATGCGCGCAGCGTGGTGACCGCGCGCGTCAATGCCTTTACCCGTGCCCCCAAAGGCTGGAGCCACGCTCAGGCCTCAACCCTGACCACCGCCGGACTGACCGCCTGGCGTGCGCTGATGGTTGACGGGCAGCTGAAACCCGGCGACAGCGTGCTGGTGCAGGGCACTGGCGGCGTGTCAATTTTTGCGCTGCAGCTGGCAAAACTGGCGGGCGCGACGGTGATTGCGACCTCCTCCAGCGACAGTAAACTGCAGAAGCTGCTCGACCTGGGCGCGGATCACGTCATCAACTATCGCCAGCACGCTAACTGGGGCGAAAAGGTTCAGCAGCTGACGCGCGGGCGGGGTGTTGACCATGTTATCGAAGTGGGCGGGCCGTCGACGCTGGAGCAGTCGCTGATCGCCGCACGGATTGGCGGCCATATTGCGATGATCGGCATTCTTACCGGCATGGCGGGCGAGCTGCCGGTGATTAACGTGCTGCTGAAGCAGCTGCGTCTGCAGGGTGTGCTGGTGGGCAACCGCAGCCAGCAGTTGGCGATGATCCGTGCGCTGGATGCCAGCCCGCTGCGCCCAGTGATTGACCGCCAGTTTGACCTCAGCGAAATGGTGGATGCCTTCCGCTATCAGGAATCGAATCAGCACTTCGGCAAGATCTGCCTGAGCATCTGACGCAGCGGGCACGGTGCCGCTGCGCCGTGCTTCTACCTGAATTATCTATTGAAGTATCCATTCCTAAGGCGGCTTGCAGAGAATCTGCAGGCCGTTTGACGGCGTTACTGGCAGCTGTCGCTGATTTTGACGATGACCGCCTGATAGACGCTGGCATCATCAGCGGAGAAGATCGCCAGCCCCTTGTGGTTGCCCTGCGCGGGCAGCTGGCCGCTCAGCAAAGCGTCATCAACCGTATCGAGCTTAAAACGTTTACCATCTGGAGAGAGGGCAATCAGACAAAGGTTCTTCAGGTTGATAGCCTTATCGGATAAATTCGCCAGAGTCACTTCAAAACGTTTGGTGAACACCTGTTTCGCGCCGGTGGAAATTGACCCTATCTCCTGCTGTGTGGCAATAACGGCAATCGAGTCTGTCTTCGCCGCGACGGCGGAAAAACTGAGAATAGCGGTGAAAAAGAGGGCGAGTTGATTCCGTTTCATTTTATGTTCCCCGATCCGTGACAGTCAGAAAGCGCGTGATGCGCGGGTGAAAGCCTAACATGCGTGGGATAGGGATTAACGTACAGGTCAGCAAGAGCTATTCCTGGTGAATAGCTCTATTTGCCGGGGGGATCAGCGCGGGGTCTCTTCCGGTTTTTCGTCCTCGTCGTCATCCTCTTTTACCGGGTTATTGGCGGTGAGCAGGAATGGCGACTGCTGCCAGCGCGTACGGCGCGCGCGCAGCAGGGTGCGGGTCAGGATAATCCCGATAGCCAGCGCCAGCAGCATCATCAGGCGCAGAATGTTGGTGGTGTTATCCACCTGCTTGGATTCCGTCACCAGCACGTGGGTATCCAGCGTAACGCGCAGGGAGCCGCGCGGACCCTCCTTCGTCGCCAGCGGCTCAACAATCTGATGGTTAAAATAGCTACCGGCACGCTGGCCGTCGAGCGCCAGGCGATCGCGCACGTTGATGTTTTCACCACTGTGGGCGATGAGGCTGCCTTCATCGTCATACACTGAAGCATCAAGAATACGGCTTTCGTGCGTTAGCTGGTCGAGGGTGTCGACAATTTTCTGATGGTTATCATCGCTGTTTTCCATCAGCGGGGTCAGATTCCACGCTACCTGGCGGGTCAGCGTATGCGCCAGCTCTTCCACCTGCTCGGAACGGGCCATCTGGTGCCCAAGGCTGAACCAGGAAGCACCCTGCATCAACACCACTAACAGCGTCAGGCAGATCAGCACGATCACCGTACGGTGCAGGCGAAATTTTAGTTTGGCTTTAGCCATCTTGACCCTTCAGACTTGGTAGAGGAACCGGCTCCCGGTCCTTAGCTTTATGTTGCCAGAACACGCTGTAACAAGGTAGCCTCTTGCATTATTTTGCGCAGAATTGCGTGTTGAATGTCCCTACAGGAGCTGTAATGCCAAATAGTCTGACCTGGTGCGACCTGCCTGCTGAAGTCTCTCTCTGGCCGGGGTTACCTCTTTCATTAAGCGGTGATGAAGTGATGCCGCTGGACTACCGCGCTGGCCGTAGCGGCTGGCTGCTGTATGGACGCCAACTCGACAAAGCGCGCCTGACCGAATATCAGCGCCAGCTGGGCGCGGCAATGGTGATCGTCAGCGCGTGGGTGGTGGAAGATTATCAGGTCGTGCGCCTGGCCGGATCGCTGACCCCGCTGGCAACCCGGCTGGCGCATGACGCCGGGTTTGACGTGGCGCCGATGGGCAAGATCCCGCATCTGAAAACGCCGGGCCTGCTGGTGATGGATATGGACTCCACCGCGATTGAGATCGAGTGCATTGATGAGATTGCCAAACTGGCCGGCAGCGGCGAGCAGGTGGCGGAAGTGACCGAGCGGGCGATGCGCGGCGAGCTGGACTTTGCCGCCAGCCTGCGTCAGCGCGTGGCAACTCTGAAAGGGGCCGATGCCAATATCCTGAAAGCGGTACGCGATACGCTGCCGCTGATGCCGGGCCTGACCTCGCTGGTGGCCAGGCTGCAGGCGATGGGCTGGGAAGTGGCTATCGCTTCCGGCGGCTTCACCTACTACGCTGAGCATCTGCGCGACACCCTGCACCTCTCTGCGGTGGCCGCTAACGTGCTGGAGATCGAGGACGGCAAGCTGACCGGTGAAGTGCTGGGCGATATTGTCGATGCGCAATATAAAGCCGACACCTTGCAGAAGCTGGCTCAGCGCTTCAATATCGCGCCTGAGCAAACCGTGGCCGTCGGTGACGGGGCCAACGACCTGCCGATGATCAAAATTGCCGGCCTTGGTATTGCCTATCACGCCAAGCCGAAAGTGAATGAACAGACCGCTGTGACGATCCGTCACGCGGATTTAATGGGCGTGTTCTGCATTCTGAGCGGCAGCCTGATTTTTGACGAGCGTTAAGGGGACGATTTGGCCAAAGCGGTAAAGCGCGCCTTTGTATGTAACGAGTGCGGCGCAGACTATCCTCGCTGGCAGGGGCAGTGCAGCGCCTGTCATGCCTGGAACACCATCACCGAGATGCGGCTTGCCGCCTCCCCTACCGTGGCGCGTAACGAGCGGCTTTCCGGCTATGCGGGCAGTGCGGGCGTCAGCCGCGTGCAGAAGCTGTCGGAAATCAGCCTCGACGAACTGCCGCGTTTCAGCACCGGTTTTAAAGAGTTTGACCGCGTGCTTGGCGGCGGCGTGGTGCCGGGCAGCGCTATTCTGATTGGTGGTAACCCCGGGGCGGGGAAAAGTACGCTGCTGTTGCAGACTCTGTGCAAGCTGTCAGAGAGCATGAAAACCCTGTACGTCACCGGGGAAGAGTCGCTGCAGCAGGTGGCAATGCGCGCCCATCGTCTGGGATTACCCAGCGAAAATCTGAATATGCTGTCGGAAACCAGCATCGAGCAGATCTGCCTGATCGCCGAGCAGGAGCAGCCGAAGCTGATGGTGATCGACTCGATCCAGGTGATGCACATGGCGGATATCCAGTCTTCGCCGGGCAGCGTGGCGCAGGTGCGCGAAACCGCCGCCTACCTCACGCGCTTCGCCAAAACCAAAGGCGTGGCGATTGTGATGGTCGGGCACGTGACGAAAGATGGCTCGCTGGCTGGCCCGAAGGTGCTGGAGCACTGCATCGACTGTTCGGTGCTGCTTGATGGCGATGCCGACTCGCGTTTTCGCACGCTGCGCAGTCATAAAAACCGCTTTGGCGCGGTGAATGAGCTGGGCGTGTTTGCCATGACCGAGCAGGGGCTGCGTGAAGTCAGCAACCCGTCGGCGATCTTCCTGAGCCGGGGGGATGAAGTGACTTCCGGCAGCTCGGTGATGGTGCTGTGGGAGGGAACGCGCCCGCTGCTGGTCGAGATCCAGGCGCTGGTCGATCACTCAATGATGGGCAACCCGCGTCGCGTGGCGGTGGGGCTTGAGCAGAACCGCCTGGCGATTCTGCTGGCGGTGCTGCACCGCCACGGCGGCCTGCAAATGGCCGATCAGGACGTGTTTGTTAACGTGGTTGGCGGGGTGAAAGTCACTGAAACCAGCGCCGACCTCGCGCTGATGCTGTCGATGGTCTCCAGCCTGCGCGACCGCCCGCTGCCGCAGGATCTGGTGGTGTTTGGCGAGGTTGGGCTGGCCGGGGAGATCCGTCCGGTGCCCAGCGGCCAGGAGCGTATTTCAGAAGCGGCGAAGCACGGATTCCGTCGCGCGATTGTTCCCGCCGCCAACGTGCCGAAAAAATTGCCGGAAAATATGAAAGTGTACGGCGTTAAAAAGCTGGCCGATGCGCTCTCTATCCTTGACGATCTCTAATTGCCGGAGGCATAAATGTCGTCTTTTGATTACCTGAAAACCGCGATCCGCCAGCAGGGCTGTACTCTGCAACAGGTGGCGGACGCCAGCGGCATGACCAAGGGCTACCTCAGCCAGCTGCTGAATGCCAAAATCAAAAGCCCCAGCGCGCAGAAGCTGGAGGCGCTGCATCGCTTTCTCGGCCTGGAGTTTCCGCGCCGCGAGAAAACCATCGGTGTGGTGTTCGGCAAGTTTTATCCGCTGCATACCGGGCACATCTACCTGATCCAGCGCGCCTGTAGCCAGGTTGACGAGCTGCATATCATCATGGGCTATGATGAGCCGCGCGATCGCCAGCTGTTTGAGGACAGCGCGATGTCGCAGCAGCCGACGGTCAGCGACCGCCTGCGCTGGCTGCTGCAGACCTTTAAGTATCAGAAGAACATCCGCATTCATTCGTTCAATGAAGAGGGGATGGAGCCGTATCCGCACGGCTGGGACGTCTGGAGCAAAGGGGTGCAGGCGTTTATGGACGATCGCGGCATCGTGCCCAACTGCATTTATACCAGCGAAGAGGGTGACGCCGAACAGTTCAGCGCGCAGCTCGGGGTAGAGACGATCGTTATCGATCCAAAACGCTCGTTTATGAGCATCAGCGGCGGCCAGATCCGTCAGGATCCGTTCCGCTACTGGGAGTATATCCCGACCGAAGTGAAGCCGTTCTTCGTGCGCACCGTGGCGATCCTCGGCGGGGAGTCGAGCGGCAAATCGACGCTGGTTAACAAGCTGGCGAATATCTTCAATACCACCAGTGCGTGGGAGTTCGGCCGCGATTACGTCTTCTCACACCTCGGCGGCGACGAGATGGCGCTGCAGTATTCTGACTATGACAAAATCGCCCTCGGCCAGGCGCAGTACATCGATTTTGCGGTGAAGTACGCCAATAAAGTGGCGTTTATCGATACCGACTTCGTGACCACCCAGGCGTTTTGTAAAAAGTATGAAGGGCGCGAGCACCCGTTTGTGCAGGCATTGATCGACGAGTATCGCTTCGACCTGGTTATTCTGGTGGAAAACAACGTCCCCTGGGTGGCCGATGGTCTGCGCAGCCTCGGTAGCTCGGTCGACCGTAAAGAGTTTCAGTCGCTGCTGATCTCGATGCTGGAAGAGAACAACATCAGCTACGTGCGCGTCGAGCAGGATAACTACGACGAGCGCTTCCTGCGCTGCGTCGAGTTAGTCAAAGAGATGCTGGGCGATCAGAAATAGTAGCCAATATTGACATTGCTGCGGAAATACCACTTACCGCTGCCGGGGGACTGAGTGCGGGTCCATCCGGTGGCGTTAAGCGCCCCGCCCCAGGGATTGGCGTTTTTTGCCCAGGTTAAATCCAGCCAGAACATCACCGGCAGCGCAAACAGCTGCATTCCCAGCGTGTTCATCTGCGAGTCATCCCAGCTGCCTTTATCTTTCCACAGCACGCTGTAATCATCATAAAAGCGCAGTTTGCTGATCGGGCCCAGGTCGACGTCAACGTCGCGCGCGATATTCAGCGCCGCAGTGGTGGCTTTAGCCGGGATCAGATAGGCAGGCGACAGCCCGTTGGTTCCCATCAGGATGGTATCTTTATCACCGCCGGCGGGGTTCTTCGCCGCGTAAGCATAGCGGATCGCCTGGGTGCTGAGCTGCCACGGACCGTTGTTCAGTTTGGCATGCAGCCCGCCCGACCAGAATGAGCCGTTATCGCCGCTGCGGTGGTTATACAGGCGCGACGCCGCCGCTGAGCCGCCCAGCTCACTGTGCCAGCTGCCGCGGTCAAACTCACGCGCCAGCCGCAGGTTAAGCTGGTCGCGCTTCTCATTCAGCTGCAGGTGGTGCGGGCCATACATCGTGCCTTTCAGCTCGCCGTAATAGCCCACGTCCGGCGCATAGCGCACCCCCTCAGGCAGCATTTTGGGAAAATACGCCGCCTCAAACGTCCAGTTATTTGCCTGGTAGCGGTATTTAGCGCCGAGCCCGCTGTTGACCGCAAAGCCGAGATAAAACGGAATATCATATGACCAGCCAAACTGCGGATAGGGGGCCAAACCAAAAGGTTTCTCCGGTGCGCCGATCTGAATCTGCTGGTCGCGGTTAATTTGGTAGCCAATATAGGCGCGGTCAATAGCATATTTGCGCTGGTCCTGAAACCAGAAGCCGGAATCAAAAAATAAATTATCTGCATGGCCGCTGGCATCAATGCGAAAAGTATCAAAACGCAAATGGGGCTGGCGGCGGTTGCGGCTGGTGTTCCAGTCTTCATAACGATAGTTGGCGCGCAGCGCGCCGCCAATATCAATGCCCTGTTGACCATCCGCGCTCTGCCAGTGCAGGTGGGGCGGGGCGCTGGCGGCCTGAACACCGCTGCTGAGGCAAAATGTCAGTAACAGCTGCTTTAATTTACGCATAACGATCCCTCGTCTTTTTTCTTAATTAAAGAAAAAATCCATGAAGTATTAAATATGAAACTTGCGCGGGTTAAATTACCGTTGAACCATAAAATAACTAGCAGCTATGTCAAGGTGAAATAAATGGAAGTGCCAGCGGGGTAAAATAAAAAAAGATATTACGGCGGGATGTTTCATGGGCGAACCAAATAAGGTCCGCCCGTCGGAATTAATAGACCATCACCACCTTGCCGCGCATATGACCTTCCAGCACCAACTTATGGGCCGCGCTCAGCGTGTCGACGCTTAAGCCGTGCAGGGTCTGGCTCAGTGAGGTAGTGACTTTCCCCTCATCCAGCAGTTTTGCCGTGGCGTCGAGGATCTCCCCCTGGCGCGCAATATCCGGGGTGTTATACATGCTGCGGGTGTACATAAACTCGAAGTGCAGCGCGGCGCTTTTCAGCTTCAGCTGGTCCATGCTCAGCGGTTTTTCATTCTCAACGATGGTACAGATTTGCCCCTGCGGCGCAATCAGCTGGCTCATCGTTTCCCAGTGGCCGTCGGTATCGTTCAGGCAGAAGATATAATCCACCTGCTTGAGGCCATGTTTCTCCAGCTCTGCTGGCATATCCTGATAGTTGATCACCAGGTCCGCGCCGCGATCTTTACACCACTGCACCGAGTCCGGGCGCGAGGCGGTGGCGATCACTTTGACCTTGGTGTGCAGCTTAGCAAACGGGATCGCCAGCGATCCAACGCCACCGGCACCGCCGACGATCAGCAGGGTTTTACCTTCTGCAGCGCGGTCAAGCTGCAGGCGGTCGAACAGGCCTTCCCATGCGGTAAGCGCGGTCAGGGGAATAGCCGCAGCCTGCGCCCAGTCAAGCGAGCGCGGCTTGTGCCCGGTGATACGCGCATCAACCAGCTGCTGGCTGGCGTTGCTGCCGGGGCGAGTGATGTCCCCGGCGTAGTAGACTTCGTCACCCGCTTTAAAGCCGCTGACCTTACTACCTACCGCCAGCACCACGCCGCTGGCATCCCAGCCGAGAATACGCGGCTGCTGCAAGCCATTTTTCTGCGCACCCTTATGCACTTTGGTATCCACCGGGTTGACCGAGGCGGCTTTCACTTCAACCAGCAGATCAAACTCGCCCGGGGTGGGCTGCGGCTGCTGGATTTCAATAAAGCTCTGCGGATTTTCTGGATTGATAGCAATCGCTTTGATTGTCATAGCACTTCTCCTTAATGATGTGATATTCAGTGTAGGTAATAAGCAGGCTAATGATAAGCTGCACAATAACGCACTAAGTGTTCGTCTGGGGTGAACAATAATGTTTAAACAGTTGCAGGATATGGCGCTGTTTGCGCTGGTCGCAGAGTGTGGCAGTTTCACGGCGGCGGCTACGCGCGCGGGATTACCGAAGTCCAGCGTCAGCCAGCGCGTCAGCCAGCTTGAACAGGCGCTGGGGCTGCGCTTAATCAACCGTACCACCCGCCAGCTCAATCTGACCTTTGCCGGGGAACGTTATCTGGTGCACTGCCAGGAGATGCTGGCCGCCAGCGAACGCGCCAGTATGGCTATCGAACGCCTGCGTGATAACCCCAGCGGGCGACTGCGCATCACTTCTCCCGCAGGCATCGGTGCCACGCTGCTGGCGCGCTTCAACGCCGGGTTCCAGCGCCAGTTTCCCGACGTCACGCTGGAGGTCTCAGTCTCTGATGAGATCCGCGATCTGGTGCAGGACGGTTTTGATGTGGCGCTGCGCACCGGGCGGCCGCAGGACTCGTCGCTGATCGGTCGGCGTATTGGTTACTGTGAGCGGATGCTGGTGGCCTCACCCGCCTATCTGGCCGATTACGACGTCCTGACACACCCCAGCCAGCTGATGGAGCATCGCAGTATTGCTCACCGGGCCTGGAGCGAATGGGTATTGAAACGTAACGAAGAGTTCTACAGCTGGCTGCTACCGCCGACCCATATGACCGACAACCTGGTGTACGCGCGCGAATGTGCGCTGGGCAATGCCGGGATCACGTTACTGCCGCTCTTTATGATCAATGAATTATTACCGCGGGGTGATTTAGTGCGGGTGTTACCGGAATGGGAAGTGGAGGGGAATGAACTGTGGCTGGTTTACCCGAGCCGAAAGCTGAACTCACCCGCGCTGGCGCGCTTTATTGAATTTGCCATGCAGTCGCCGGTATTCCGCGAATTTTATCAGTAGGGGGCGACCTTTTACTGGTCGCCCCGCAAGCCTGAAGAGCTTACTTAATCATACGCTTGTACTTGATACGCTTCGGCTCCAGCGCTTCGGCGCCCAGCGTGCGTTTCTTGTACTCTTCGTATTCGGTGAAGTTACCTTCGAAGAACTCGATCTTGCCTTCATCCTGATAGTCCAGAATGTGGGTGGCAATACGGTCGAGGAACCAGCGGTCGTGCGAGATCACCATGGCACAGCCCGGGAACTCCAGCAGGGCGTTTTCCAGCGCGCGCAGGGTTTCGATGTCGAGGTCGTTGGTCGGTTCATCCAGCAGCAGCATGTTGCCGCCAACCTGCAGCAGCTTCGCCAGGTGCAGACGACCGCGCTCACCACCGGAGAGTTCGCCAACGCGTTTACCCTGATCAACCCCTTTAAAGTTAAAGCGGCCAACGTAGGCACGGCTTGGCATCTCGGTGTTGCCGATACGCATAATATCCTGGCCGCCGGAGACTTCTTCCCAAACGGTTTTAGAATTATCCATGCTGTCGCGGAACTGATCGACCGACGCCAGCTTAACGGTTTCACCCAGCACGATCTCGCCGGAATCAGGCTGCTCCTGACCGGACATCATGCGGAACAGCGTGGATTTACCCGCGCCGTTCGGACCGATGATGCCGACAATCGCACCCTTAGGAACCGAGAAGGAGAGGTCGTCAATCAGCAGGCGGTCGCCGTAGGATTTACGCAGGTTGCTGACTTCCAGCACCTTGTCACCCAGGCGTGCTCCCGGTGGAATGAACAGTTCGTTGGTTTCGTTACGCTTCTGGTACTCGGTGTTGTTCAGCTCTTCAAAGCGCGCCAGACGGGCCTTGCCTTTGGACTGCTGACCTTTGGCACCTTTGCGCACCCACTCCAGCTCTTTCTCAATCGATTTACGACGAGCGGCTTCGGATGAGGCTTCCTGCGCCAGACGCGCATCTTTCTGCTCCAGCCAGGAAGAGTAGTTGCCTTCCCACGGAATGCCTTCGCCGCGGTCCAGCTCGAGGATCCAACCCGCTACGTTATCCAGGAAGTAACGGTCGTGGGTAATCGCCACCACGGTCCCTTCGAAGTCGTGCAGGAAGCGTTCCAGCCAGGCCACGGATTCGGCATCCAGGTGGTTGGTCGGTTCGTCCAGCAGCAGCATGTCCGGCTTTTCCAGCAGCAGGCGGCACAGAGCGACGCGGCGGCGCTCACCACCGGACAGGTTAGCAATTTTTGCATCCCAGTCCGGCAGGCGCAGCGCATCGGCCGCACGCTCCAGCTGGGTATTCAGGTTGTGGCCGTCGTGCGCCTGGATGATCTCTTCAAACTTGCCCTGCTGAGCGGCGAGCTTGTCGAAGTCAGCATCCGGCTCGGCGTACTTGGCGTACACCTCGTCCAGCCCTTTCAGCGCGCCCACCACTTCGGCCACGGCTTCTTCCACCGATTCGCGCACGGTGTGTTCCAGGTTCAGCTTCGGTTCCTGCTCCAGGTAGCCGATCTTCAGGCCTGGCTGCGGGCGTGCTTCCCCTTCGATATCTTTATCGATGCCGGCCATGATGCGCAGCAGGGTGGATTTACCCGCACCGTTCAGACCCAGTACGCCGATCTTGGCACCAGGGAAGAAACTGAGGGAGATGTTCTTTAAAATATGACGCTTCGGCGGAACGACTTTGCCGACGCGATGCATGCTATAGACGAATTGAGCCACGTTGGGTTGAGCCTCTTATGGTCTGGGGTTTAATTGGGGCAAAACAGCTGCCCACTCAGATAGCGGAGTTTAGCTGTTTTCCCCTGCTATTCACAGCCGGGACGGCCTGATTATCCTGATATCGCTACAAGCGCCTGTTTCTGATTGATTTCTGTTCAGTTACGGCTAAGCTGGTTTTTTTGCCTTTAAAACCATGGAGATATCAATGAGAGTTCTGATAGCCGCGGAAGAGAATGCCTGGGGTGGGATGATCCAGCAGTTTCGCCAGCGTTTGCCCGACGTCGAATTTGTCGCATCGCCGGGCCACGCGGCGGAAAGCCTGGCCGGTTTTGACGCGTTGATCCCTGGCATGGCGAAGGTCACTCCCGCTCTGTTGCACACCGCCGATCGCCTCAAGCTGATTCAGCAGGCCGGGGCCGGGCTGGAAGGGGTGGATATCGCCAGCGCCCATGCGCAGGGCGTGATGGTGGCGAACGTACCGTCCGACCGCTCCGGCAACGCCGACTCGGTGGCGGAGCTGGGCATCTGGATGATGATCGGGCTGGCGCGTAAGGCTAACCAGCTGCCGCAGATGATCGCCACGCGCCAGCTTGGCCTGCCGGTTGGCATGGGACTGAAGGGCAAAACCGTCGGGCTGGTCGGGCTGGGGGGCATTGGCAAAGCGCTGGCGCAGAGGCTGGCGGCGTTTGAGATGCGTACGATCGGCGTTAAGCGCAGCGCCGATGATGACTTTGCCCGCCAGCATCGCCTGGCGTGGGTCGGAGAGATGGACTGCCTGCCGCAGCTGCTGCGGGAAGCTGACTTTGTGGTGCTCAGCCTGCCGGATAACCCGGCGACCCATCATATTATCGATGAAGCGGCGCTGGCGCAGATGAAGCCGGGGGCTTTCCTGATTAATCTCGGGCGCGGCGGGCTGATTGAGAAGTCTGCGCTGCTGGCGGCGCTGGCGAACGGTCAGCTGAGCGGCGCCGGGCTGGACGTGTTCTGGCAGGAGCCGCCCGAGCCGCAGGATGCGTTGTTCAGCTATAACGTGATTGCCACCCCGCACATTGGCGGCGTGACCGATATCTCGCTGGCTGGCAATGTCGCCGCGGTGTGTGAGAATTTACGCCGCCTGCGCGACGGCGAAGAGATTTTAAATCGCTGGTAAAGCGCAGCGGGCGGAGCGAAAAAGAAGGTCCGCCCCTACCGTTTCTGCGGTCGCCGCGCGCCGAGAGTTTGCGCCGGTTACGGGGTGATAACCTCAATACCGATGTCGTACCCGGGGGCGGCATCGCTGATTAAGCCGTTAAACGCGCTGAGATCGGCGATGCGCGCCGGCAGCACCTTGCCATATTTGCTGCTGTCGGCCACCAGTAACTTCTGGCGCGCGCGCTGCAGTGCCAGAAGCTTCATCGGCAGTTCGTTCAGGTTGTAGCAGCTGGCACCCTGCTGCACATCGATTCCGGCGGCGGAGATGAACGCCTTATCCGGGCACAGGCTGTCCATCACTGACAGCTGACCCAGCGGGGTGAAGATGGCGTTATCCGCGTGGAACTCGCCGCCGCACAGGATCACCCGGGCATTTTTCTCTTTCAGCGCGAGGAAAGTGTTCATCGCACAGCAGACGGCGGTAAACGGCAGGTCGGGATCGATGGCGTCAATCACCCACGGAATGGAGGTACCGCAGTCAAAATAGACCGTTTCATTGGCATTGATCAGCGAGCTGGCGTGCTGGCCCAGCAGGCGCTTTTGCTCGACATGCTGCCCCTGCTGATCGGAAACAAAATAGTGGTTCTGGTGACGCATCGGGTCGCTGACGATGTAGCCGCCCAGCAATACCACTGCGCCCGGGCCTTCATTCAGGTCGCGGCGTATGGTCATCTCAGACACCCCAAGCAGTTGAGCCGCCTCTTTCAGATGGATTTTATCGGTGCCTTTCAGCGCCTGGGCCAGCTTATTGATGCGCTCGTCGCGCCGGGTTTCCATGAGTTTGCTTCCAGTTGTCGCGGAATTTGGAGTTTACCGTCAATAAGATAGGGCTGCAAACAGCAGGGCGCAGGCAGGTAAAAACAGGGGGCGGGCATGCCCGCCCCCTACGCAGGAACGCGGATGTTGTAGGGGGCAGGCATGCCTGACCCGCTGGTTTACGCCGCGCTGCTGCCGATCTTCTGCGCCAGGTTCAGCGCGGCGACGATCGGTTCGTGGCACAGGATAATCGAATGGTGATTGGCCGCCAGCGGGATCACCTGCAGCTGCGGGCAGACTTTACCCAGGCCATTATCGCTCAGCGCCAGCAGTTCCGCGCCGTCGATACCGTCCATGCTCAGGTCGGCAAACTCGGTGGCTTTAAACAGCGTCACCCGGCTGTGGCGCAGCGGGGCGCTCAGCGGCTGGTTGTTCATCGACAGTTCAAGCTGCTCAATGCGCAGCGCGCGTTCGGCCGCTTCCCCCTCGATGCCGATCATCGCCAGCAGTGGCGCCAGCATGCCCGCCACAATGCGCTGCTGAATGTCGGTCTGGTACAGGCTGTCGAGCAGGCAGAGATGGATATCGCGATAGCCGCGCTGCTCGAGCTGAGCGGCTATCTCCAGCGCAATCACGCCACCGAGCGACCAGCCCAGCAGCTGCACCGGCTGCTGGCGCGACAGCCCCTGGCTCACCATATGCTGCAGGTAATAGCTGGCGAGCGCCGACAGCGACGGGATAGGCGGCTGGTGGTACAGATTGTAATTATTGATGCCGATGGCATTGAGCTGGCCGTCAAACGCCTGCGCCAGATCGCGGTAGATCTCACAGCCAACCACCGCCGGATGCACCATCCACAGATTACCTGCTTCAGCGGGCGAGTTCAGGCGCTGGGTGAGCCGGAACTGCGCCGCGGGCTGGTTGAGCTGCTTCAGCAGTTTCTGCATCGGCAGCGGCGCGTCAGCCTGCGCGTTCAGCTCCGCGCATCCGGCGATGGCGCGCGCCTGGGCGCTTAGCGTGCTGTTGGCAAACAGGGTTTTCATCTCCAGCGCGATGCCCGCGCGCTTGAGCTTCACCATCAGCTGGATGGCGTGCAGCGAGTGGCCGCCAAGCGCGAAGAAATCGTCGTCGCAGCCGATGTTCTCCACCTGCAGCAGCTCGCGCCACCACGCTGCCAGCTGGCGTTCACCCGCGCTCTGCGGGGCGCGCCACGCCGTTTCTTCCGCCTGCCACGCAGGCTGCGGCAGTGCTTTGCGGTCCAGCTTACCGTTAGGGGAGAGCGGAAACGCATCCAGCCGCACAAAGGCGCTGGGGATCATATATTCCGGCAGCGCGGCCTGCAGGGTGCTGCGCAGCTTCTCGCGCAGGCCGGGCTGCGGGGCGGCAACCAGCCAGGCGATCAGCCGTTTGTCACCCCGGCCGTCGTCGCAGGCCATCACCACCACATCGTCGATGCCGCTAAACCCGGCAATCTGCTGCTCAATCTCGCCCAGCTCAATGCGCAGGCCGTGGATTTTCACCTGGAAATCATTGCGCCCGAGGTACTCAATGCTGCCATCCTCCAGCCAGCGCGCCAGATCGCCGGTTTTATACAGGCGGGCATCGGGGTCGCTGCTGAACGGGTCGGCAATAAAGCGCTCGGCGCTCAGCTGTTCGCGGTTAAGGTAGCCGCGCGCCACCTGCACGCCGCCGATATGCAGCTCGCCGCTGACGCCCGGCGGCAGCGGTTGCAGCTGTGCATCAAGGATATAGAGCTGGGTGTTGGCGACCGGTCTGCCAATCGGCACCAGCCCGCGCGCATCGTCGCGCCGGCAGTGCCAGAAGGAGACATCCACCGCCGCTTCGGTCGGGCCGTACAGATTATGCAGTTCGGCATCCGGCAGCTGCTGGTGGAAGCGCTGCACTGCCGCCAGCGGCAGCGCTTCCCCGCTGCACATCACCTTGCGCAGCGGGCGGCACCGTTCCATGTCGCCGTGGCGAAGAAACAGCTGCAGCATTGAAGGGACGAAGTGCAGGGTCGTGACCTGCTGTGCGGCGATAAGCTGGCTGAGGTAGTCCGGGTCCTGGTGACCCGCCGGCCTGGCGATGGCCAACCGTGCGCCGACCATCAGTGGCCAGAAGAACTCCCACACCGAGACATCAAAGCTAAACGGGGTTTTTTGCAGTACGCAGTCCTGCGGCGTCAGCCGGTACTCCTCCTGCATCCAGCGCAGGCGGTTCATCACCCCGAGGTGTTCGTTCATGACCCCTTTCGGTTTGCCCGTTGAGCCGGAGGTGTAGATAACATAGGCCAGCGAGCGCTGGGGATCGGCGGCCAGCGCGGGCAGATTAGCCTCGCGCTGAGTTTGCCAGCGGGCGGCATCGCGGCTCAGATGCCAGACCGGCAGATCGGCGCCCAGCAGCGGGCGCAGCGCCTGCTCGCCGGCATCGTCGAGCAGCACCAGCGCGGCCCCGCAGTCGCTGAGCATATGGCTGAGGCGATCCGGCGGATAGTCGGGATCGAGCGGTACGTAAGCGCCGCCGGATTTGAGGATCGCCAGCAGCGCCGTCACCATCTCACTGCTGCGGGCGCAGCACAGCGCCACGCGATCGTCAGGGCCAATCCCCGCCTGGCGCAGTTCTGCCGCCAGCCGGTTAGCGCGCTGATTGAGCTGCTGATAGCTGACGCTGCCGCCGTGACCGCACAGCGCAACGGCGCCGGGCGTGCGTGCCGTCTGCTGCTCAAACCCGCGGTGAATGCCTTCCGGCAGCGGCCACTGCTGTTCAGTGCTATTCCACTGGCCGAAGATCTGCTGCTGTTCCTGCGGCAATAGCAGTGGGATCTGCGCCAGCGGCTGCTCTGCGCCGTGGTCGAGCAGATGATCCAGCAGCATCAGCAGGCGGTCGGCGCTGCGCTGCGCATCGGCGGCGCTGAACCAGGCTTCATTGAAGTTAAACTCCAGCAGCGGCGCATCGCCGGGGTGATAGTGGCGCAGATAAAGCGCCAGCGGCATCTGTTCAAAACCGTGATGCAGGGTTTCCACTTTCAGCTGGCTGCCTTCCAGTTCAATATCGGTCGGGAAGACTTCCAGCGAAAAGCTCAGGTCATACAGCTGGCGGCGGCCCTGCTGCCCGAGGCGCAGCTGGCGGTTAAGCTCGGCAATCGGGAAGCGCTGGTGGCGGTAGCAGCAGCGAAGTTCGGCGGCAATCTGGCTCATCAGGGCGCTGAATGGCTGGCTGAGGTCAACGCTGAGTGCCACCGGGATCATCGAAGAGAACATGCCAAGCGTACGCTTGTGCTGAGCGCCGCTGCGGTTATGGACCGGCACGCCGAGCGTCAGCTGTTCAACCTGCCACAGGCGGCTGTACCAGCAGGCCAGCAGCGCGGTCATCAGGTGCATCGGCGAACAGCCGTGTGCGGCGGCCAGGGCGCACAGGCGCTGATAGCGCTCCAGCGGAAGAGGGCGGTTAATCTGCTGGCTGGGCCACGCCTGGCCTGGGTCAAAGCCGGCGCGCCGCTCCATTCCCGGCTGGGCATGCTCAGCAAAGCGCGTCAGCCAGAAGGCGCGGTCGCGTTCATAGCGTGTGGACTGCAAATAGGCGCAGTCGTTAGCGATAAAGTCACGATAGCCGAAAATCTGCTGGTGGGCTGCTAACTGACCGCTTTTCAGCTGTTTGTAGCGATCCATAATCATGCCGCTCAGCAGAGAGACGGAAGTCCCGTCGGCGATAATATGGTGGGCATTAATCAACCACAAGGCAGTTGTCGCCGTGGTTTTAATAAATACGCAGCGCCAGAGTAATTCTTCATACAGTTTAAAAGGTTGATTAAATTTATCCTTTAGGTATTCGCGGGCTTTTTTTTCGGCGTCGTTATCCTGACTAAAGTCGTGGTATTCGAGAGTGAAGTCTTGATTCGATACGGTCGTCTGAATAATACCGCCTTCACTCTCTTTTAAGGTTAATTTCAGTGCATCATGTTGGGCGAGAGTTTCATTTATTGCCTGATTTAACAGGGTGATATCAACCTCTCTTTCAATGCGCCACAGCGCGCCAACGTTGTAGCAGGGGGTGGATGGTGTTAATAACTGATCGAGCCAGACGGCTTGCTGCACGCTGGTTAGCGGATAAATAGCCACGCGAGTACCTCCATTAAAGGATCGGTAAATTTGATTTCATGACAATACAGGAAAGTAGTATATGAATATTTCCAAAATATGAAATGAAATTAAATTTATTTCTTTATGAAGAATATTCAGTAACGGCAGGGAATTATAATATTGCGGGCGGAGATATAAATCTATTAATGAGATGGGAATTTATTTAATTGGGATTATTAACATGATTTTTTTAAAGGCCGATCGAGACATCCGTAGGGGCCGACCCTCTTTTTCGGTCGGCCCGCCGTATCAAAATCAAATCGCTACTAACCCGCGCACCCCGTCGCTTTCCATCTCCTTGCCGAGGCCGCGCTGGACGATCTCACCGCGCGACATCACCAGATAGCTGTCGGCCAGCTCGGCGGCAAAGTCGTAAAACTGTTCAACCAGCAGGATCGCCATATCGCCGCGTGCGGCCAGCTGGCGGATCACCGCGCCGATCTCCTTGATCACCGACGGCTGGATCCCTTCCGTCGGTTCGTCGAGGATCAGCAGCTGCGGCCTGCAGGCCAGCGCGCGGCCAATGGCTAACTGCTGCTGCTGGCCACCGGAGAGATCGCCGCCGCGCCGCTGCTTCATCTGCCACAGTACCGGAAACAGCTGCCAGATCTCCTCCGGCACCTGACGCGCCTGGCTGCCGGAAAAACGTGCCAGCCCCATGAGCAGATTCTCCTCTACCGTCAGGCGCGGGAAGATCTCGCGCCCCTGCGGCACGTAGGCGATGCCCGCCTGCACGCGCTGGTGCGGCTTGCGCCCGTTGATTGGCTTATCCTGCCAGCTGATGGTGCCGGACTTCGCCGGGATCAGCCCCATCAGGCATTTAAGCAGCGTGGTTTTCCCTACGCCGTTGCGCCCCAGCAGGCAGGTGATCTCACCCGCTTTAACCTCAAACGACAGGCCGCGCAGAATGTGGCTGCCGCCATAATATTGATTTAGTTCAGTAACCTGTAACATATCAGCGCCCCAGATAAACTTCGATAACCTGCTCGTTGGCCTGCACCTCGCGCAGCGATCCTTCCGCCAGCACCTGGCCCTGATGCAGCACCGTCACGTGGTCGGCGATGGTTTCGACAAAGCCCATATCGTGCTCAACCACCATCAGCGAATGCTTGCCGGCCAGCGAGCGGAACAGCTCGGCGGTGTATTCGGTTTCGGCATCCGTCATGCCTGCCGCCGGTTCATCCAGCAGCAGCAGGTGCGGGTCCTGCACCAGCAGCATGCCGATTTCCAGAAACTGCTTCTGCCCGTGCGACAGCAGCCCGGCGGGGCGCTGACGTTCCGCCCCGAGGCGCAGCAGCTTCAGCACCTCATCAATGCGGTCCTGCTGCTCGCCGTTAAGCTTTGCCCGCAGGCAGGCCCATACCGACTTATCGGTTTTCAGCGCGATCTCCAGATTTTCAAACACCGTCAGCGCGGCAAACACCGTTGGTTTCTGGAACTTGCGCCCGATGCCGATGCGTGCGATCTCGACAGGGGAAAGCGTGGTCAGGTCAGTGCTCTGGTCGTAGAACACCCGGCCATTGTCCGGGCGGGTTTTGCCGGTTATCACATCCATCAGGGTGGTTTTTCCCGCGCCGTTGGGGCCGATTACGCAGCGCAGTTCACCGACGCCAATCTGAAGTGACAGGTCGGTCAGCGCTTTAAAACCGTCAAACGAGACGTTGATTTTTTCCAGCTGGAGCACCGGGTCGGTCTGCTGGCGATGGCGGTCTGCCGGGTGTGGCTGGGTAAACAGGGGTTCAGTCATGCTTCCTCCGGCGCAGCAGGCCAATCACGCCACGCGGCAGGAACAGCGTGACGAGGATAAACATCAGGCCTAAGAAGAACAGCCAGTATTCCGGGAAGGCGACGGTGAACCAGCTTTTCGCGCCGTTGACGATCCCGGCTCCAAGCAGCGGACCGATCAGCGTGCCGCGCCCGCCGAGCGCCACCCAAATGGCAGCCTCAATCGAGTTGGTAGGCGACATTTCGCCGGGGTTGATAATCCCCACCTGCGGCACGTACAGCGCGCCTGCCAGCCCGCACAGCACGGCGGAGAGCGTCCAGACAAACAGCTTGAAGCCTTTCGGATCGTAGCCGCAAAACATCAGGCGATTTTCGGCATCGCGCACTGCCGTCAGCACGCGGCCAAACTTGCTGCGTGCCAGGGCAAAACCGACGGCGAGACTGGCTGCCAGCAGCAGCACGCTGGCGACAAACAGTCCGACGCGGGTGCGGGTGGCGGTGACAGGGAAGCCAAGCAGCGTAGTGAAGCCGGTGAAGCCGTTATTGCCGCCAAAGCCGGTTTCGTTGCGGAAGAACAGCAGCATCCCGGCGTAGGTCAGCGCCTGGGTCATAATCGAGAAGTAGACGCCTTTGATTTTCGAGCGAAAGGCGAACCAGCCGAACACCAGCGCCAGCATCCCCGGCACCAGCACAATCAGGCACAGCGCCCAGGCAAAATGCTGCGTTCCCGCCCAGAACCACGGCAGCTCGTTCCACGACAGGAAGGACATAAACGCTGGCAGGCCATCCCCCGCTGCCTGGCGCATCAGATACATGCCCATCGCATAGCCGCCGAGGGCAAAGAACAGCCCGTGGCCAAGCGACAGCAGCCCGGCGTAGCCCCACACCAGGTCGAGCGCCACCGCGACAATGGCATAGCAAAGGATCTTGCCGACCAGCGTCAGCGTATAGGTGGAGATCGCCAGCGGGTTGTCCGCCGGTAGCAGGGCCAGAAACGGCATCAGCAGCAGGGCGAGCAGCAGTAGTGCGCCAAGGCTGAGCGTCAGGCGCGGCGCTTTCTGCGCCACGGTAAGCGTTATCGGTTGCGTCATCAGTCAATCACCCTGCCTTTTAAGGCGAACAGCCCCTGCGGTCGCTTCTGAATAAACAGCACGATGAGCACGAGGATCAGGATTTTGCCGAGTACCGCACCAATCTGCGGCTCCAGCACCTTGTTGAGAATACCCAGGCCCAGCGCGGCGACCACGGTGCCCGCCAGCTGGCCGACGCCGCCGGTTACCACCACCAGGAAGGAGTCGATGATATAGCCCTGTCCCAGCTCCGGACCCACGTTGCCAAGCTGCGACAGCGCCACGCCGCCCAGCCCGGCAATACCGGACCCGAGGCCGAATGCCAGCATATCCACGCGTCCGGTCGGCACGCCGCAGCAGTCGGCCATCGCGCGGTTCTGCGTCACCGCACGCACGTTCATCCCGAGGCGGGTTTTATTCAGCAGCAGCCAGGTGAGCACCAGCACGCCGATAACAAACAGGATCACCGCCAGGCGGTTGTACGGCAGCACCAGGTTTGGCAGCACCTGTAAGCCCCCGGAGAGCCAGGGCGGGTTAGCGACCTCAAGATTCTGCGAGCCAAACAGCACGCGCACCAGCTGGATCAGCATCAGGCTGATGCCCCAGGTCGCCAGCAGGGTTTCCAGCGGGCGGCCATACAGGTGGCGAATGATGGTGCGCTCCAGCGCCATGCCGACCGCGGCGGTGATAAAGAATGCCACCGGCAGCGCCAGCAGCGGATAAAACGCCAGCCACTCCGGGGCGAAACGCTGGAACAGGCTCTGTACCATCCAGGTGGCGTAGGCGCCGATCATCAGCATCTCGCCGTGCGCCATATTGATCACCCCGAGCAGGCCGTAGGTGATCGCCAGGCCAAGCGCCGCCAGCAGCAGCACCGATCCGAGCGACAGGCCGGTGAAGGCCTGGCCGAGCAGGTCGCCGAGCAGCAGGCGATGGCGGATCTGTTTCAGGCTGTCGGCGGCGGCAGCACGCACGCTGGCATCGGCTTCGACGCTGGGTTGCAGCAGGCGTTCGAGGCTGGCTTGCGTCTGCGGATCGCTGGTTTCGCCCAGCAGCTTCACCGCTTCGAGGCGCACCTGCGGGTTAGCGTCGGCCAGCTGCAGCCCGGCAACGGCCTGCGCCAGCACCGCCTGCACGCGGCTGTCCGGTTCGGCGGCCAGCCGCTGTTTCAGCAGCGGCAGCTGGTCGGCCTGCGCATCATTTTGCAGCGTGCGCGCCGCGCTCAGGCGCTGGGCGCTATCCGGGCTGACCAGCTGGTGGGCGGCGAGGGTGGTGGCGATCATCACCCGCAGCCTGTTGTTCATAAACAGCTTTTTGGTGCTGCCGGCGGGCGCATTGCTGCCTTCCAGCGGCGTCAGCTGGCCATTAATCTGGCTGAAGGGGTGTTTATTGTCGTCCAGCACGACACGCTCCTGGCGCAGAGCCTGCAACAGCGGCAGGCGTGCGGCATCCGGTGCGGCGGCCCACTGCTGCAGAAGTTTCAGCTGATCGCTGCGGCTGGCGGCGGCAAAATCGGCGGCCGGTCCGGCCTGAGCAAGCCACGGCAGGCTGAGCAGCAGTAACAGCAGGAATCGCATCATCATATTTTGCTCCGGGAGTGGGCGGGGCATGCCCCGCCCCTACAATTTGACGGCGGGGTATGCCCCGCCCCTACAATTTGACGGCGGATTAATTGCTGGTTTTTACCGGGCTATCCGGCTTTTTATCGTTGCCGGCGATATACGGGCTCCACGGCTGGGCGCGCACCGGTTTGTCGGTCTGCCAGACCACGTTGAACTGGCCGTTATCTTCGATCTCGCCAATCATCACCGGCTTGTGCAGGTGGTGGTTGGTCTGATCCATGGTCAGGGTGAAGCCGTCCGGCGCGGCAAAGGTCTGCCCGGCCATCGCCGCACGCACTTTATCCACGTCGGTGGTGCCCGCTTTTTCGACCGCCTGCGCCCACATATGGATGCCGACATAGGTGGCTTCCATTGGGTCGTTGGTCACCACGGTATCGGCGTTCGGCAGCTTGTGCGCTTTGGCGTAAGCACGGTAGGCAGCGACGAACTGCTTGTTGGTTGGGTTATCCACCGACTCGAAGTAGTTCCACGCGGCGAGGTTGCCGACCAGCGGTTTAGTGTCGATGCCGCGCAGCTCCTCTTCGCCCACCGAGAAGGCGACGACCGGAACATCGGTGGCTTTGATGCCCTGGTTAGCCAGCTCTTTATAGAACGGCACGTTGGAGTCACCGTTGATGGTGGAGACCACCGCCGTTTTACCGCCCGCCGAGAATTTCTTAATGTTGGCGACGATAGTCTGATAGTCGCTGTAGCCAAACGGCGTATAGACCTCTTCGATGTCGCTATCCTTCACGCCTTTTGAGTGCAGGAAGGCGCGCAGGATTTTGTTGGTGGTGCGCGGGTAGACGTAGTCAGTGCCGAGCAGGAAGAAGCGCTTAGCGGAACCGCCATCCTCGCTCATCAGATATTCCACCGCCGGGATCGCCTGCTGGTTTGGCGCGGCGCCGGTGTAGAACACGTTGGGCGACATCTCTTCGCCTTCATACTGCACCGGGTAGAACAGCAGGCCGTTCAGCTCCTCAAACACCGGCAGCACGGACTTGCGCGACACCGAGGTCCAGCAGCCGAACACCACGGCGGCTTTGTCCTGAGTCAGCAGCTGGCGCGCCTTCTCGGCAAACAGCGGCCAGTTAGAAGCCGGGTCAACCACCACCGGCTCCAGTTTTTTCCCCAGCACGCCGCCTTTGGCGTTGATCTCATCAATGGTCATCAGCGCCACATCCTTCAGCGGCGATTCGGAAATCGCCATGGTGCCGGACAGGGAATGCATAATCCCCACTTTGATGGTGTCAGCCGCCTGCACGCTCCACGACAGACCCATTGCCACAACGCTGGCAGACAGCGCGAATGCCTTGATTAACGAACGTCTCTTCATCAGTGAACCCCTAAAAGTAGTGAAAGATTATGTGGATGAAACATTGTGTAGCCTTGCCTGCTGTAACATATGGAGGGTAATTTTTCTGACCTCGGCCCGACTGCCGGCAATGTGATCGGTCAGGATGCGCTGAGCCTCCTCGCTGTGCTGATGCAATATCGCGCGTAAAATGCGCGCGTGTTCGTTATAGGTGGCGCTAATGCGATCCGCGCGGGTGAAGTCGAGGCGGCGAATAATGCGGATCTTCTCCGTCAGTTCGGCGTGAATGCGCGCCATTTCGCTGTTGCCTGCGCTGGCGACCAGCGCCAGATGGAACGCCTCATCGTGCAGCGACACGGCATTGCCGTCTGCCAGACGCGCTTCGTCAATCCAGAAGCAGGTCAGCCGGGTCAGCAGCTGGGCGCAGTCAGCGGCAGGCAGGCAGCACAGGCGTTTCACCGCTTCGCACTCCAGCACAATGCGCAGGTCATACAGCTCTTCGAAGTAGGCGAAGTCGAACTGCCGCACCTGCCAGCCGCTGCGGAACCACACCTCGACATAGCCTTCGCGCTCCAGGCGGAACAGCGCCTGGCGCACCGGCGTGCGGCTGACCTCCATGCGCTCCGCCACTTCGCTTTCGCTGAAGCGGTCGCCCGGCATCAGGCGAAAGTCGAAGATGTCGTTTTTCAGCTGCTGGTAAACGCGATCGGCCAGCGCTTCCGGCCGATCTTTACTGCGTTTGGCCTCCATGACTATTCCAGCCATAGCAGGGCATCGCCGGGGCTGACCGGGCGGCCTGGCTGGCAGCCGATGCGCTTCACGCGCCCGGCCTGCGGGGCGTTGATCGCCAGCTCCATTTTCATCGCTTCCACGATGATCAATGGCTGCCCGGCTGCCACTTCGTCGCCCGGCTGCACCAGCACTTTCCAGATATTGCCGTTCATGTCGGCGCTGACCTGCAGCGCGCCGTCATCCTCTGGCGCCGGGCACAGCGTCTCTTCGCTGGTCAGCGGCGCGCCTTCCTCCTCCTGCGCCCACAGCGCCACTTCGGTCTCAAAGGCGCTGGCCTGCCTGCGGCGGAATTCAGCGATAGAGTGCGCATTTTCGTTAAGAAACTGCGTATGTTCGGCGAAATCAAACAGCGACGGCTCGATGCGAATGGTGGCGCGCCCCTCGCGGAAGTCGTCGCGCAGCACGTCCAGCTCGGCTTCGCTCACCGGGTAGAAACGGACCTGGTCGAAGAAGCGCAGCAGCCACGGCTCGCTGGCGGCGAACTGTTCGTTCTTGAGGAACTTGTTCCAGATTGGCAGCGTGCGCCCGACCAGCTGGTAGCCGCCCGGTGAGTCCATGCCGTAGATGCACATGTACATGCCGCCGATGCCGACGGTGCCTTCGGCGGTAAAGGTGCGCGCCGGGTTGTATTTCGAGCTCAGCAGGCGGTGGCGCGGGTCGATCGGCACGGCGCACGGTGCGCCGAGGTAAACGTCGCCGAGGCCGAGGATCAGGTAGCTGGCATCAAAAAGGGTGCTGCTGACCTCTTCACGGCTGCTGAGGCCGTTAATACGCTGGATGAAATCAACGTTGTTGGGCAGCCACGGCGCGCTGGCGCGCACGGTTTCGGCATAGCGCTCAACCGCGCCCAGCGTGGCGCTATCCTCAAAGGCCATCGGCAGGTGAACGATGCGCGACGGCACTTTCATCTGCGTGACGTCGCCGAGATTTTTTTCCAGCTGAAGCAGCAGGGTCATCAGCTGTTTCTGGCTGAGGATCTGGCTGTCGTAGCGAATTTGCAGCGAGCGCACGCCCGGAGACAGCTCCTCCACCCCCGGCTGGCCGGACTCGCGCAGCGCAGTCATCAGCAGGTGAACGCGCAGGCGCAGCGCCAGATCCAGCACGTTGTCGCCATACTCCAGCAGGATGTAGTTGTCGCCCGCCTGGCGATAAATCGCGGTTGGCGTGCTGGTAGTGGCTTTGATCGCCGCCAGAACCGTGGCCGAGCCCTGTGCGGTTTGCGCCAGTGACGGCACGGCAAAGGGGGCGCAGTGCAGGGCGCTCAGGCTGTCGACGCTGCGGTCCTGCGCCTGCTCCAGCGCGTGCGCCTCGTCGAAACCGATCGGATGGAAGCGGATGCGGTCACCCGGTTTCACCTGGCCAACCTTCCACAGCTCGGCTTTGGCGATGGTCACCGGGCAGACGAAGCCGCCGAGGCTCGGTCCGTCACGGGTGAGGATCACCGGGAAGTCGCCGGTAAAGTTGACCGCGCCGATGGCGTATTCACAGTCGTGGACGTTGGACGGATGCAGACCGGCTTCGCCGCCGTTGGCGCGTGCCCACCCCGGTTTTGGGCCGACTAAGCGCACCCCGAGGCGGTTTGAGTTGTAGTGCACCTGCCACTCGGCGGCGAAGAACTCGTCAATCGACTGCTGGGTGAAGAAGTCCGGGGCGCCGTGCGGGCCGTACAGCACGCCGATGCGCCACTCGTCGCCATACACAGGCTGCTGCGCCGGGGCCAGCGCGGCGGGTTCAGTCTGCGGGGCGGGCGTGGTGCAGGCGGCCAGCTCAGGCTGGGAGATCGCCAGCATATCGGCGACGCGCAGGGTGCGCCCGGCGTGGCCGCCAAACTGACCCAGGGCGAAGGTCGAGCGGCTGCAGAGGTATTCCGGCACGTCGAAACCGTTGCGCACCGCCAGATAGGTGCGGCAACCCTGCTGAGCACGGCCGAGGGTCAGCGTCTGCCCGGCTTTAACCTTTAGCGGCTGCCAGTACGCCACTTCTTCGCCGTCCAGCGCTGCCGGGCAGGCGGCACCGGTCAGGGCAATCAGCGCGTCGCTGTGAAAACGCAGGGTTGGCCCCTGAAGAGTGAACTCCAGCCCGGCGGCCTCTTTGGCATTGCCGACGATGCGGTTGGCCAGGCGAAAAGCGTAATCATCCATCGGGCCGGACGGCGGCACGCCGATGTCCCAGTAGCCGAGGCGGCCCGGATAGTCCTGAATGCTGCTCCAGGTGCCGGGCTGGATCACCTCGATCACCGGCGCTTTGGGCGTGAAGCCGTCGAGCAGGCGCGTCCAGACGTTGCCGGTGCGGAAGGCCTCGGTGGCGACGATCTGGCGCAGGTAGTCGAGGTTGGTGGCGATGCCGTGCAGGCGGGTTTCACTGAGCGCCGCCTGCATTTTTTCCAGCGCCGCCGCGCGGCTGTCGGCATGGACAATCAGCTTGGCGATCATCGGATCGTAGAACGGCGAAACTTCGGTGCCGGTACTAATCCAGCTGTCGACGCGCACCCCCTCCGGGAAGCAGACTTCGGTCAATACGCCGGGGCTGGGCTGGAAATTTTTCAGCGGATCTTCAGCGTAAATACGCACTTCGATCGAGGCGCCCTGCGGCATCCGGGCCATCTTCGCCCAGTCCGGCTGTTCCCCGGCGGCGACCTGCAGCATACACTCCACCAGATCCAGCCCGGTCACGCACTCGGTGACCGGGTGCTCCACCTGTAAGCGGGTGTTCACTTCGAGGAAAAAGAATTCGTCGCGCGCCGCGTCATAGATATATTCCACCGTCCCGGCGCTGCGATAGTTGACCAGTTCGCCGAGCTTAACGGCGGATGCCAGCAGGGCAGCGCGGGTGGCGGCAGGCAGGTTCGGCGCTGGGGTCTCTTCCACCACTTTCTGATTACGGCGCTGCAGCGAGCAGTCGCGTTCGCCGAGGGCCACAACCTTGCCTTTACCGTCACCGAAGATCTGTACTTCGACGTGGCGCGCCTGGTCGATGCAGCGCTCCAGAAACACCCCTGCGTCGCTGAAGAACTGTTCGCCGAGGCGGCGCACGCTCTCCCAGGCGCTGATGAGTGCGGCCTCATCCGCGCAGCGCGTCAGGCCGATGCCGCCACCGCCCGCGGTGCTTTTCAGCATCACCGGGTAGCCGATACGGGTGGCGGCTGCGATGGCATCGTCCAGTGAGGCCAGCAGCGGGGTGCCGGGCGTCATCGGCACGCCAGCGGCGGCGGCCAGCTCGCGCGCGCGGTGCTTGAGGCCAAACTCGCCAATCTGCTGCGCGGTCGGGCCGACAAATTCAATCCCGGCCGCTTCACAGGCGGCGGCGAAGGCCAGGCTCTCGGAGAGAAAGCCGTAGCCCGGCCAGATCGCTTCGGCACCGCTCTGTTTGGCGGCGGTGAGGATCTTGTCGATTGCCAGGTAGCTGTCGCTGGCTTTATCCCCGCCGAGGGCGATAGCGATGTCGGCATCTTTGACGTGCTGTGCGTTTTTATCGGCGTCGGAGTAGACCGCCACGCTGGTCACGCCGAGGCGCTTCAGGGTGCGGATGGCGCGGCAGGCAATTTCGCCGCGGTTAGCGATCAGAACAGTGCTAAACATGTGATTTCTCCTCGCGGCTCAGCCAGCGACGCCAGCCGCCGAATTCGGTAATGTCAGTGGCCTGCGTCAGCGCCGCAGGTTCGCAGATAAAGCCTTTCACCGTGCGGCCATCGGCCAGTTCCAGCGTACCGATGCCGAGCGGGGCGGGGATCTCCGCCACGAACTCGCCAAAGCGCGCCAGCGGGATATCCCACAGCTCAACGATAATGGCGCTGCCTGCGCTATCGCGTGCCAGGCCCGGCTTTGGCGGGGTAGTGTTGGCCAGCGCGTACAGGCGGTAGCAGGCGGCGGTGGTGGTCTCTTCAACCCGCACCGCATCGCGGCGCGTCAGCTGGTGGTTGAGCGGCATTCCGCTAAGGTGCGCGCCGACCACCGCCACGCGCACGTGCAGCGCGGAGGCAGGCAGATCGTTGGCGAACGGCAGCGGCCTGCCGGTGGCGCCGAGGCTCAGGGCCTGGCGCTTCTGCCAGCGGCTGCCAAAGGTCGCCAGCGCCCGGTCATACCAGGCTGGGGCGATCAGCGTAATGCCCGCAGGCAGGCCGTCGGCGCGGAACGGGCCCGGCAGCGCAAGGGCTGACAGGTCGGCGAGGTTGGTGAAGTTGGTGTAAGTGCCGAACTGCGAGTTGTAGCGCACCGGCTCCTGCTTCATCTCTTCCAGGGTGTGAATGGTCGGCGAGGTGGGCACCACTAAGGCGTCGAACTGGCTCAGCGTCTGTTGGATCTGACGGGTCAGTTCGGCCCGCAGGTACTCAGCCTTAAAGGCATCCACCGCGCTGTAGCTGTTGCCGCTGGCAACGATGCCATACACCACCGGGTCCATCTCTTCCGGGCGCGACAGCATTTCGCCCACCGCCACGGTGCGCTCTGCCACCCACGGGCCGTAGTAGAGCTGCTCGGCGAGTTGAGTGAAGGGGGTGAAGTCGATCGGATGCAGCGTGGCCCCGCCGGCAGTTAATTTTTCCAGCGCGGCCTGCCACGCATCCTGCGCCTGTTGGTCACCGAAGAACTCCGGGCTGGCCGGAATCGCGAAACGCGCCGCTTCCGGCAGCGAGGCCGGGGCAAGGCCTGGGTTAACACGCGAGTAGGCGTCGAGGCTGTCATAACCCCCGGCGCAGCTGGCGGCGAGGAAGGCATCTTCCACCGTCAGGGCAAAGATTGAGATGGTGTCATTCAGGCGGCAGGCGGGCACCACGCCGGTGGCGGAGAGCCAGCCTTTGGTGGGCTTCAGGCCAACGATATTGTTAAACCCGGCCGGAACGCGCCCGGAGCCGGCCGTGTCGGTGCCAAGGGCGAAGCACACCAGGCCGCGCGCGGTGACGGAGGCAGAGCCAGAGCTGGACCCGCCGCTGACGTAGTCAGGATTAAAGGTGTTACACACCGCGCCAAACGGCGAGCGCGTGCCGACCAGCCCGGTGGCATATTGATCGAGGTTGGTTTTGCCGATGGCAATCGCCCCTGCGGCCTTGAGGTTGGCCACCGCCACGGCATCGCTTTGCGCCGTATAGGTAAACGCCGGGCAGGCGGCGCTGGTTGGCCAGCCCGCAATATCAATATTGTCTTTCACCGCGAAGGGGACGCCAAACAGCGGCAGCGAGGCGGGATCCTGCTGCCAGGCGACCAGCAGCGGCTCCAGCTGCGCACGCAGCTGCGCCTTCGTCGCCAGGTAGAGCCAGGCGTTGTCATCGAGAGAGAGCGAGGCCAGCAGCGCCTCCAGCGTGGAGAGCACCTCCTCTGGATGCTGCTGATGGTGCTGCTGCCACTGCTGGAGCGTAAACCCGGTGGTCAAAGCCATAAGTTGGATTCCGTCTGGTATACAAGATGGAATTCAACAAAGCAAACGATGTGCCAGTTTTTAATATATTGATTTAAAGCGATATTTTAAAAGTCAGACTGACCGCATGCACGCTCAGTGCGCAGGCTTTGTACAAAGTTGGGGCAAGGGTTGAACCGTTGCAGGGGGCGACCGCTTTTTTGTGTCGCCCCGTGTTTGCAATGCCGGGTCGATCGAAAAAGAAGATCGACCCCTACAAAGGAATGCGAACGTGCCGAGCGAAAAAATGGCGTAGGGGGCGACCGCTTTTTTTGGTCGCCCCGTGTTTTCAATGCCGGGTCGATCGAAAAAGAGGATCGACCCCTACAATGGAATGCGGGCGTGCCGAGCGAAAAAAATGGCGTAGGGGGCGACCGCTTTTTTTGGTCGCCCCGTGTCTTCAAAACCGGGTCGATCGAAAAAGAAGATCGGCCCCTGCAGTGGAATGCGAGCGTGCCGAGCGAAAAAATGGCGTAGGGGGCGACCGCTTTTTTTGGTCGCCCCGTGTTTTCAATGCCGGGTCGATCGAAAAAGAGGATCGACCCCTACAGAGGAGTGGGGGTGTCAT